>Ga0213830_1000071_pt1 | contig 206209 bp, 163 predicted proteins | sample SWATP11_FD_161661 | JGI IMG/M metagenome (GOLD analysis project Ga0213830, IMG submission 161661) | Coastal seawater microbial communities from Marineland, Florida, United States - SWA TP1 #1 | ecosystem: Environmental > Aquatic > Marine > Coastal | place: USA: Florida | collected 2016-08-06 | reverse complement strand
TAAAAAGCTTATATGCTGCGTTATTGATTTTAACAAGGGAACAACCATTCTCTGCAATCAATGCCTTGCCTATACACTTTTTCATTCTCGCTGAATGACCAATTCTTTATGCAGATTGGTATTAATTCTGTGTTTGTTCCCAATAATTTAAAATTTTGACTGGCTGGATTTTATGACATGTTATATTATATCCATTCTTGGGTTGTTTTTTGAGGCAGGTTTTCATGCGTGACGTTTTAGGTGCTTGGTTATCATTTTTGTGTATTTTACACTGCGCCTTGCCGTTATTGCTTGTTTCGTTTGGTGCTAGTTTAGGGTTAAATCATCTAGCCGACTCTTTACACGAAGAGTGGCTTCACACAGCACTTTTATTGCCTGTCATTGGGATTTTGGCGGTTAGTATTCCTAAAGCGTATTTGACTCATCGCAGTCCTCAGCCTGCAATCATTGCCATCACCGGTATTGTTTTGTTGGTCATCGGCATTCTGGCTGGTGCTCAAACAGAAACTGTCTTGACCGTTTTGGGTAGCGTGCTGGTTATTTATTCCCACCTTCTAAATCGACGAACTTTAAAAACGCTTCAACCAGCTATCGCCTAACTTAGCTTTTAAGTGACTATTTGGTATATCTATTTGCGAGTTCCGCTTCGTACTTTTTTCTAAGTGCTGGCAGCAATGACCAAAACCGATCAATTTGAGTTTTGTGACGAGCGTAATATTGTTTATTAAATGGAACGTGCCATGCATCTGAGTATGCGACGGTTTTACTGTTTTGAATGTTTAACGCTGCCGGTGACTTTTCTAAAATCGACAAGCCTATATACCTATCAATAATAAATCCGTCTAATCGATTGTTCGACATAAGTTTAATAGCTTTAGTTAAATCATAGGCATTGTTTGCTAGCAAGTTGAGCTGCTCTAACCTTTTTGTTATGACATACCCTCTAGGAGCACCAAAACCAAATTTGGGTCTATGCAAATTAAATTCGTTACGACTTATTTGCTCTGCGACATTTTCAATGTAGTTTTGTTTATGACTCTTGTTATGAAAAAAAATCACATAATCGCCACGCAATAAATAATTATTTGGATTGTTAGGAAATTGATAACGAAGCTGGCGATCTGGGGTTTTGATCATGGCAAACAAACTGTGTGCCTGACCTAACAACACCATTTTTTGGCAACGAAGCCAGGGGCGGCGAATGAATCGAGAGTTTAGCTCGGCTTGTTTGCTGGCTTGTTTGATCAGTTCGAGTAAAATTCCAGGTTCGTCTGGAGGCATTACTTGATAACCGTTTAAGTAGGGCCTCAGTTCCTGCTCTTCATAACAAAACTTTACTGTATTTGCCGAGGTGGACTTGCTAAAGATCATTAGCACTACCAAAAATATACAGTAAAGAATATGAATACGCTGCACTTAGCTTACCCGTACTGGTTATAAGTCGTTAGATATAGGCTCTGTACCAAGTTGTTAAAACTTAAGGCGATATTATGCTCTACGAGTGCTGTAAGTGTAGTTCAGCTATGGATTAAATCTAGCTGTCAACCAAGTGTCGGAACCACTGAAACTTAAACTTTGAACCTCGCCTTTGCCTTCAATATTAACGACATTAATTTGCTCAGACCAAACTTCACGTAATGCATCGTATTTTATCTTGAGTTTATTTATGTCAGTTGGCAGCTGACTTTCCTGATAAACCCAGAAATAACCTGCGTCATTTTGATAGCCAACTATGTCTAACTTTATATTTTGATTATTGCCGTTTTTTAGTGCGAATTTCTTTTCTATATAGTTGGCAAATTGCGCCTGTGTTTCTTCTTTGCTGATGATATCTGCACCTTTGTCAAACAGGTTCCAGGCCGCTTCTTCGGCATCGTGTAAAGTGAATCTGTGCATAACCTCTAAGAAACCAGTTCGCTCGTTAAATAGAACAATAGTAAAGGCTGATTTCATCTTGTGTGCATTAATTGGCATTGAAATGACTAATGTGGCAAACATCAGCAAAATTAATGTAACGATTCGCATTTATATACCTCAAAAAAAATGCCCGACTGTACCGGGCATTTTGACAAATAAGTGAACAATTATTTAGTCTTTTTTGTCAGACTTTTTGTTGTCATCTAACTCAGTCTTAATGTCTTGCATAATGTCACGGTATACTTTTCCTGGGCGCTTTTTCTTTTTAAACGCTTCAACACGTGACGGCACTATGCGTTGTGGGTAACGGTTGTTTTCAATATTTACATCCGCCGTTTCCCAATGTGGGTCAACATTGACACTAACTAATTGCTTGTTTTTGTCTGTAACAATCAGTTTTTTAACCGCTTTAGGCGTTCTACGCCAGATTTCAGCAGGAATGTACTGTTCTTCAACCGTGCCGTCCGCGAAGGTTAGTTCTAACAAGATTGGCATTACCAAGCCACCTTTGTTTGAGAAGTCAATAACGTAGTAGTTCTTGTCTTCTTCAACAGCACGTTCGAACGCTTTACGTTCCCAAGGTTTCAAGTCGTTTAACCATTTGTTGTACTTGTTACGCTCTTTGTTGGTAACGGTGAAACGGTCATTTTCATCGTAAAAGTCAGTGATGTCTGGGTTTTGTTCAACCCAAGTCTTCTTGCCTTCTTGTTGGTTACGTTCTACGAATAATGGCATTGGTTTGTCATTTTCAATGTCACGTAGACGACCGAAATCAATATCTGGATTCTTCGTGTCTAAACGTAACTGAGCAACACCGTCTACTGAGATATCAACGTGGTCTGTGGTATAGAACCAACCGTGCCAGAACCAGTCCAGATCAACACCTGACGCTTCTTCCATAGTCCGGAAAAAGTCAGATGGAGTAGGGCGTTTGAATTTCCAACGTTGAGAATACTCACGGAATGCGAAATCAAACAACTCACGGCCTAATACGACTTCACGTAAAATGTTCAGCGCTGCTGCTGGCTTAGAGTAAGCGTTAGGGCCCAGTTTTAGTACACTGTCTGATTGAGTCATGATAGGAACCTGCACGTTGCCTTTCATGTAGTTAGTGATATAACGCGGCTCAACTCCCCATGGAATATTTGGATCCCATTCACGGCAAGCTACTGCATCTAGGAAGCTGTTAAGACCTTCATCCATCCAAGTCCATTGACGCTCGTCTGAGTTTACGGTCATAGGGAAATAGATGTGACCAATTTCGTGAATAACCACACCAATTAAGAAACGTTTTTCAGCTTGAGTGTATGTGCGAGTACCGTCATCTCGTAATTTGGTTCGAGGGCCGTTAAAGGTGATCATTGGGTATTCCATGCCGCCCACAGGACCATTTACCGACTGTGCTGTTGGGTATGGGTAGTCAAATGAATAACGAGAATAGACTTCCATTGTGTGGATTACGGCAGCTGTAGAATACTTCTTCCAAAGGTCGCCACCTTCTTTCGGGTAGAAAGACATCGCCATTACAAATGGTTGATCTTTGCCACCTTGGTCATAACCTTGTGCATCCCACATGAATTTACGCGAAGACGCCCAAGCGAAGTCACGCACATTTTCAGCTTCGAATACCCAAGTTTTAGTTTTGTTAGTGCCTTCTTTTTCGTTTTCTAGCGCCTCTTCAGCGGTGACAACAAAAACAGGGCGTTTAGCTGTTTTGGCTTTTTCAAGACGATCACGCTGTGCTTTGGTTAACACTTCTTTCGGATTATCTAAAACACCAGTAGAAGATACGATGTGGTCAGCAGGTACCGTAATCGCTACTTCATAATCACCAAATTCAAGTGTGAACTCTCCACGACCGATGAACTCTTTGTTATGCCAGCCTTCATAATCACTGAAAGCGTGAAGACGAGGAAACCATTGTGCTAACAAGTAGATGTCGTTGCCACCTTCACGCTCGTCGTCAGGGAAATGTTCGTAACCTGCACGAGCAGATACGGCATCTTCTTCGGCGATGTTAAAGCCAAAGTCCATCTTGAAAGTGACGGACTTACCAGGTTTTAGTGGCTTTTCAAGATCAACACGTAAATTCGTACCAACAAGTGCAATGTTTAACTCTTTGCCTTTGTTCGTAGTAACGTTTAATACATCGTAACCCAGAGTGTTATCAGCCATGAACTGTTGGCGACGTAACTCTCCCAAGCTTAACTTTGCTGGTTTGTTGCCACTGGCAGCCGTTGTTGCAGGCCCACGACGACCGATGCCAGCAAAAGCGCTTCCCGCTTCTGCAATAGAGTCAGGTTTAAATTTGTTTTGTTCAAGTTGTAACCATAAGTACTTTAACGTATATGGCGAGTTGTTCTTGTAGGTAATGGTTTGTTTAGCATCAAGACGACGTTTAGACTCATCAAGTTTTACATCGATTTTATAGTCGACTTTTTGCTGCCAATACTGCTCACCAGGTTCACCCGTTGCCGCTCGATAAACGTTGGGGGTCGGAAGAATTTCTTCCAGTTGGCGGAACTTATCTTCAAAGTCCCCTTTAGTTTGTTTAACTGCAGATGCGGAAGCGGTTGCACTCACTACCACCGCAAAAGCAACTGTTAACAAACGCTTGATATTACGATTTGTCATAAAAGTTACCACGTTGTCTTGAACTAAAATATTTGAGCTCTGCCTGGAAACGGCAAGGAACGATACAGTGTAACAAAATTCACTTCCCTTGGCCTTCCATATGACTTCATTGTGGTGTTATTTGTCCGACATTTTTTGTTGTTCATCGAATCTCTTTTGAAAGAGAATCACAAAAACAAAGTTCTATTTGTTTAAGCGAGATAAATGAACCGTGAGAGGCAATTATGTTGGCTGAAAAATCCTTAGTACTGATTTTTACATTCGTTTTTCTAGTGAGCGCTTGTAGCTCGGGAGATTCTGATGAATCCGACAACATAATCGGCAGTGATTCCGGTAACAACTCAAGTGGGACTTGGTTGATACCCGTTGCTAAAGTTAAAGACGGCGGACCCGGTAAAGATGGGATCCCATCCATTGATAATCCTCAGTTTGTTGCAGGGAACAGTGCAGAGGCAAATGCGCTTCGTGATAACGAGTTAGTGGTTGGAATATTCTTAAATGGCGTTGCTAAAGCCTATCCTCACACTATCTTGAATTGGCATGAGGTGCTCAATGATCTAGTGTCAGGCAATAACGTAACCTTGAGTTATTGCCCGCTAACAGGATCTGCTATCACATGGCGAGATGCAACACTGGAGTCCGATCGTACCTTCGGCGTTAGTGGACTGCTCTACAATTCAAACTTAATCTTGTACGACCGTGCAACAGACTCCAATTGGTCACAAATGTTGCAGCAAGCCGTGTTTGGTGAGCGGTCAGGAGAAGTGTTAACGTCAAAACAACTTTTAACAATTGAGACGACTTGGCGGCAGTGGCGCCAGTGGTTTCCTGACACTTTGTTATTAAGTGCCGAGACAGGCTTTAGCAGAAGTTACGGCTCATACCCTTATGGTGACTATCTAACTTCATCAGCCACGCTATTTTCAGTCGATAACCAAGAAGATGACCGTCTCTTTGCAAAAGAACGTGCCTTGGGCGTAACAATCGAGAGCCGTACTAAAGTTTATCCGATATCTCAGTTTAACGCCGACTTTCAAGTATTAAATGAGTCAATTGCAAATATTGATTATGTTGTAATTGGAAGCAGCAGTGGCCGTTTTGCACTAGCGTTATCCAGGCTGCATGCAGGGGAAGTTTTGCAGTTTCAAGCCGTGTTCGATGGACAGCAGCGGCATATCGAAGATCAACATGGTCGTATGTGGGACATCTATGGCCATGGAGTCTCGGATGAGGTCAAAGGGCAGCGTCTGAACATGGTCACGCACTACACGGCATTCTGGTTCGCTTGGGCTGCTTTTTTTAATGACGTTGAAATTGTCAATATTCAGTAGGGGTGAGCATGCGTTTCAAGTGTGGTGTGGGTTTATCCGGCATATTGATCTTTGGCTATTCGACATGGGCAGGTGCCGCAACCTGCAGTTGCGCCTCGGTGCCACTTGCAAATAATTTGCAATCGGGCGGGACGGAGCAAAACCGTTTTGTTGCTGGTGTGACGTTTGAACGCCATGAAATGAATGATTTAGTTTCCGGCAGTGAAGATGTAAATGATGAAACGGGGCGACAACGTTCATCGGACGCTCTGTTATTAGAGCTGGGTTATGGAATATCAGAAAAATGGTCCGTGTCTTTTCTGACAAATTATATCGAACATTCAAGGCAAATTGGCGGCAATGCCAATGAACGAGAAAGCAGTAGTGGCTTTGGCGATAGTCTGTTGTTGTTCAAATATGTACCGAAAACCATTTCAGTATACAACCAGCACGAATTTGGGGTTGGAGCGGGGGTTAAATTCGGAGCGGGAGAAACCGATCAAAAAAGCTCAATAGGCATTCGATTATCTGAAGACATGCAACCAAGTACCGGTGCATATGGTACTGTGTTTTGGGGGTATTACGCACTTGCGTTTAGTCGTGAGGCAAGAAATACCTTACATTTCTCACTAAATGCCAGTTTTAATGAGAGCAATGATCAGGATTACAAAGTTGGTGACGACGTGAACATAGGGGTTGGGTGGCAGTCGTTATTGCATCAAGACTGGCGGTTAAATTTGCAACTCAATTATCGAAATTCAGAAGCGGACGAGCGACTCGGTGGAGAGATCCCCAATACTGGGGGCCAATGGTTAGATTTGAGTTCGAGTTTGCAGTATCGAATTACAGATGACACCGCTCTTCGCCTGACTTATCGTTTACCACTTCAAAGGGAGTTACAAGGCAGTTTGCAGTTTACTACGAGCTCTGCGGTGAGTTTAGGAGTGGTAATGCAGTTTTAACGAATTCGCTGGTTATACTCTTGATACTTCTGCTCAAATAGGCATAACCAGCGAAGTTTATTGTTTGTATTCCTTGTTACATGATTTTAGCCGTCAACCGTTGTAAAGCGGACATTTTGCTTCGATATAACTCTTTGTCTTGTTCGCTATTGGCCATGTTATGGGCTTTTTTCAGGAAGTAATTTGCCCGATCATACTCGTTTAATTTGAGATAACTTTTGGCTAAACCAAACAAGAATTGATGTTCTTTGTCATGCATTTTAATGGCTTTTTTATATTTCCGTACCGACTTTCTGTAATTACCATCGTTGTAATCCAAAGCGGCTTGCATGGCATAAAAATATGGATTGTTTTTACGTTTTCTTTTGACTTCATTATTTAAGGTGCTTGCTGCGCCTGAACGATCGGTTAATTCGTAGAGTCGCGCCAAGTTTTCCTTAATGGTCAAGTTGCTAGGGTCAAGTTCAATACCATGTTTGAACAGCAATTCCGCCAACTCAAGTTCACCCGATTGACGATACAAACTCGCTAAGTTTCCCCAAGTCTCCGCAAGAGCGGGGCCATGCATCGTTGCTTGTTTGAAATAAGCATACGCAATATCCCTCTCACCATTGATAAGCGCATTTGCCCCTTTGTTATTGTAAAACAGCGCCATAATTTCCTGTTTGGATAGGGCGCGTTGAGACAATACTGGTACGTTCAACATAGGCAAAAAGTCAATGGTAACGACGCGATTAATAAAATTAAATTCATTGTTATTAACGCTTCTAAATACTTTGAGATTGACATGACCATTCGCCAAGCTGATGCCATTTTCAACGGTCCAGTTTTCTTGCAACGACACGTCTACAAACACCGCATCCATATCGGTTTGCTCTACCAAAACATATGACAGCAAGGTCAAAGAAAGGCAATTGGCAACTCCCTGTTCGAATACTTCAGCTGCGGTGAGGTTAGCATTATGGGCGTATCTGATATTAAGTTGGTTAGGATCGAACAAATCTTGTAACAAACGTTTGGATTGAGATGTGGCGTTCAGTTTGTCGGATAACCGTTGCCTAATGTAACTTCTCATGGGTTTAGACACGTAGAATATTTCTTGTTCAGTTTCTACTGTGTGTTTGGATGGGAACAGTTCATCTTTATATATATTGGCGGATAACTTGTCGGGAGGAGCTTTGCCAGTGGAACCACAGCCTGACATTTGTATTACAAAAAATAGAAATGCAATTAGGGTTAGAATTTTCATAACTACCACCTTAAACTTCAATACACAACTTGAGTATTGAAAGAGTATTTCAGCGTACATTAATTATTGGTGGGAGTTGACAAAATGGCAAAGATTCTTGGGGTAGGTGGGGTATTTTTTAAGGCGAATGACAGCGTAAAACTGGCTGAGTGGTATAGAAATACACTCGGGATCGAAATTGGAGAATATGGAGCGGTTTTTAAGCCAGAATCGGTGCCGGAAGCCGGTTATACCGCGTTTGGGATCTTCAAAGGGGAAACCCAGTACTTTGATGTGCCAAATAAGGACTCGCAACAACCTTATATGATCAACTTTATGGTGGACGATTTGTTTGCCATGTTAATAAAAATTGAAAAAAATGGTGGCACCTTGGTGGGTAAACCGGAAGAATACGATTATGGCAAGTTTGGTTGGTTTGCCGATCCGGAAGGCAATAAAATTGAACTCTGGCAGCCTTTGTAATTATTCCAACACGCTTTAATAAAAGGACATTAGTTTTGTATCAGTTGTATTATTACCCGCTCAACGCCAGTATGGCACCTCATTTTGTGCTAGAAGCCATTGGACAAGAATATGAATTGTTGTTGGTGGATAGAAAATCAGAAGCCCAAAAATCACCAGAATATCTAAAACTTAACCCCGCTGGCCGGATCCCAACGTTAGTTGAAGGTGAGACTGTAATTTTTGAAAGTCCTGCAATTTGCGTCCATCTCGCTGAGCAACATCCAGAATCGCAGTTGATTCCTGCTCTTGGTGATAAAAACCGGCCTAAGTTTTTCCAGTGGCTCATGTATTTAACCAATACGCTGCAGTCGGAATTAATGATTTACTTTTATCCCAGTCGGCATATTGCGGAAGGAACTGATCCTGCGCAGGTAATAGCCCAGCAGGAAAAACGACTGGCGGATATTTGGTCATTATTGGACAAAGAACTTGAGACCCAAACATACTTAGTGGGAGAGCATATAACCGTCTGTGATTATTTCTTGTTTATGTTGGCGGTTTGGTCAGATGAACTTCAAAAGCCGCCTTTGAGTTTTACCAACGTGAATAGATACTTAAAACACATGGCCACGCTGCCTGCCGTTATCAAAGTGTGCGAAAAAGAGAATCTATGCTTAACGGATTATTAGGAATAGCTTAGCGGATCATCAAGTTTAGCTCGACCGAGTATATAAAAGAAAGGGAACTCTAATCGAGTTCCCTTTGCAGAATGTCTTAAATATCTACAACTGTGTGTCCAGCTTTAACATCATGATGTCCGTGCTTACATTGAGCCAGCTTGAATAGGTTAAATCAGTGCAGGCAGCATTGAGATCAAATCTGAGTTGGGCATTACGAGGTAACTCCGTTAGCAGACGTTGAGTATCGTCTACTAGTGAGGTTTGCCAAAGCTGAGACTTGGATGTTTTTTTGATGTGATACAGCTGGTTGTCACAAACACGGAAATCGTCATTTTTGTACGTGCCGGATGAAATCGGTTGTTCCTGCTTCGTAATAAGATCAAAGGTCCACAAACCTTTTTGTTGGTATTTAGTAAATACTAACTTACTTTCCCCTTCAACGGGTTGAGCACGATAGCCGCCAAACTCGGTTAGCTGTGACGTGCTTCCACTCGATAACTCCAACTGCCATACTTGCCAATCGTTGGCTAAATCAGAGCCAAAGTAAATATGCTCGCCGTCATCAGAAAAGGACGGCCAAATTACCGTGTGGTTTCCAGTTTCGATAGGTGAGATGGAAAAGTCCTCGGTGTTCAATTGGTACATTTTGTAATCGTTACTGGCGACAATAGCTAAAGGCTGAGTTGGGTGCCAGGCGTAACTATTTATGCTGATATTGCTTGGAAGGCTAGTAACCGCTTTTAATATCCCGTTCTTTTCAAGCCATAACTGCAATTGGCCATTTCGGTCCGACTGAAATAAGGTGCCATGTCCATTTTTGGATATAAGCGGCTGCATATCAATTTTACTTGAGCTCAACGAAGAGAGCGTTGATTGTTTTTTTGAGTCGGCTTTAAGCTCAATGTTGTGCAGGTCAACATCAGCAGTTTTGGATGAATACAATATCTCTTCACCTGTTTTAGTCAGTTCAGGTCCATTTATTGCGGTGCTGCTACGGTAGATAGACTGGGTTTGACCGGAGTTTATGTTTAACAACATGAGTTGTCCGCCCGTTCGATTATCACTGTATAACAGGTGTTGTTCATCCGGTGTCCAGCTGATGTTCCAGGCTAAAAAGCCTAACTCCTTTATTTTTTTGGTTTCAGCCGTTTCTAGATCTCGGACATAGACCTGATTATTGCCCCAATACTTGTTACGGAAAAAGGCCAGATATCGACCAGAAGGTGACAAGGCAATTTCATTATCGCCATAAAAGTTGTCTAGTTCATTGGTGATGGTTTCGACTTTTAACGTATTCACATTCAACTTGTGAATTTGATAAGGGCGGTTGGCTTGCAAACGGTCAGTGAAATACAAGTGGTTACCATCTTTACTCCAAGTGACATTGCTGTAGTGGTCAAAGGCACCACATTTATACATTTCGCGTTCTGGTCCAGGCTCACCATCGGGTAACAGCTTCATGGTCATGATACGACAAAAGTTCTGCCCCTTTCTGATGAAGGCGATAGACTCGCCATCTGGAGAAAAGGCGGGCGCACGTTCATGAAACTGAGTATTTGTCAGTTGAGTGACTTTTCCTGTTTCAATGGATTGAAGGTTTAAATTAAATTTGTTGCTGGCGTCGGTGCGATGGCGATACATCAACCACTGGTTATCGGCTGATAAGGTCGCTTCGCCTTCAAAGCCGTATAAGCTGGTTAGTTGTTTAAAGCTCGGGTTGGTGATCTGTTTTGAATCAGATGGAGCCGTTTGGTTGAAAGATAAATAACCAAGAACGCCAGTCAGAACTAACAAGCTGAGCAAAAAGCTCCAGTTTCTTTTAAAATAACTGGCGGCTTTGGCCTTTTTAAACTCTGCAACTTCGTCTCTACTAACGTCAAAGTTAACGTCGGCAATTAAGCGGTAGCCTTTTTTGGGTATGGTTTCGATATAACTCGGCGCGGCCGAATCATCTTCAAAGGACTTACGGATCAATGTTACGACGCGATTTACGGCCCCATCACTGACATGCCCTGGCCATAAATTTTCAATTAACTCTTGTCTGGAAATAACTTTCAGTGGGCGTTGAGCCAAATAACATAATAACTCGATGACTTTGGGCTCGACTGATTGTTTTACACCACCTCTATTAATGTGGTTACTGGCAGGATGAATAACAAATTCACCAATTTGAAACTGCTCTGGCAACGTTGACACCCCAGTTTACTCCCTCTTATAAAATGACCAGTGGTTATTTATATTGTTTTAATAGTTGTTTCAGATGTATAAGTTACTGAAATGTAAGACATCACAACTCCATCACCGCAATATCACTTAAACATATTTAGACGCCTATTGTTCCTTAGATTCGGGACAGTTACAAATCTGTCCATCGCAAATTCTCAAGCAATCAACTAAGGAAAAAACATGAGAAAGATTACGTTAATTACAAGCTTACTAATAGGTTTAGGTACTGGCGTACAGGCACACGAATTTGATTATCAGTCGGTATTAGATGATACGGCGCGTCCAGCAGCAGACAAAAAAAGAGACGAGAACCGTAAACCGGATGAAATTTTAAAACTGTTAGATGTAAAACCCGGAATGACAGTGGTGGATTATGTCGCGGGCAGAGGTTATTACAGCGAGATTTTTGCTCGTGTTCTGAACAACAAGGGGACTTTATATAGCTTGAAGGGGCGTTTGCAAAACCGTGACCTGACCAAATTCTCAAACATTGAAATTCCACAGGATTTATTACTTGAAGATGTGACTCAGCCGTTTGACCGTATCTTCACGGCACTTAATTACCACGACCTGATTAACCGCTCGACTCTGGATCGTGACCAGCTATTAAAAAACATTCACGCCAAGCTGAAAGACGGAGGCTATTTTGTGGTTATTGATCACAACGCCAAACCGGGTGTTGGCACGGATGATACTAAGAGCAAGCACAGGGTTGAAAACACTTTTGTATTAAACGAAGTGCAAAAAGCTGGATTTGTGTTGGATCGCTCCTTGTCAGTATTAGCAAATCCTGAAGATCAATATGACCTAAAAGTGCACGAAGACAGTGTGAAAGGCAAAACCGACCGTTTTGTTTATCGCTTCAAAAAAATATAAGGCTCGCACTCCCAACTTTTAATTTTTTAGTTTTAGCGCGGGGCTTCAGGTCCTGACCCAAAAGGGCTTTGGTTTCGGCTCCGCGCTTTTTTAGTTTGCATATGTGGAAGCAGAATAATGGACAGAAAAGTAACTTCTCAGCCAAAACGGTTTTATCAGAAAAAGTCACATCTTATCGCCTTTGGCGTTGTTTTAGCCTCTATCGGCTTGTTGACTCAGGCTATGTCAATGGATGCAGGAAAAAGCCTGACGTTGGATAAGTCACGTTTGGTGATAAGTGAAGTGAAACAAGGGGAGTTTCAGGCCTTTGTGCCATTACGAGGCACTGTTTTGCCAAAACGTGAAATCTTTTTAGACGCAGTAGATGGCGGCCGTGTAGAGCAGGTATTTGTTGAAGAGGGCAACATGGTGCAGGCGGGCGAAAAGCTGTTACGCCTGAGTAATAGTACCCTGCAGTTAAGTGTATTGGCTCGCGAAGCGGATGTGGCTGAGCAAATTAATAATTTGAGAAACTCTCGTCTGGCAATGGAACGCAGTCGCTTGGACAAAATTAACGCCGTGATTGATAGTGAATACACGATCACCAAGCTAAACCGTCAGTTAAACAAATCTCGAAAACTCGTCAAACAAGGCGTATTAGCAACGGATGAACTCGAAGCTATAACCGAGCAACTGGAATTTGAAAAGCGCCGATTAGCGACTGTCAAAGAAAGCCAGCAAACCGAGCTCAGTCTGCAAGAACAACAAATAATTCAACTCGAACAGAATGTTGAAACGTTAAAAGATAATCTGGTCATTGCGCGCAAAAGTTTAGACAACTTGACCGTCACCGCACCAATCAGCGGTCAGCTCACATTTTTGCAGGCGGAGTTAGGCCAATCCATCGCGGATGGTCAACGGCTAGGTCAGGTCGATGATTTAAACCAGTTTAAGATAACCACTCAAGTTGATGAGTTTTATCTAAGTCAGGTCAATGCTGGCATGACAGGCGAATTCATGAATGCGGGCCAGTCGTATCAACTTAAAATTGCCAAAGTTTATCCAGGCGTGAATAACGGCCAATTCAAAGTGGACTGGGACTTCGCCCAATCGAAACCTGTTGATTTACGCCGTGGCCAAACGATTCAACTCAAATTAGAGCTAAGCTCTGCACAACAAACCTTAGTTGTAGAACAAGGCGGCTTTTATCAAGACACGGGCGGCGCGTGGGCGTTTGTCATGTCGGACGATGGACTATCTGCAAGTCGACGTTCAGTCGAGTTTGGCAGACGCAATGCCGATGTTCTGGAAGTGGTATCAGGCTTAAAAGCTGGTGATCTCATTGTTAGCTCCAGTTACGGCGAGTTAGCAGAAATGCAGACCCTCGAATTCAAACAATCCAGTATGTAAATCATCACATTTTATACATAAACAGAATTAAGTTTAGAAAGGAATACTCATGTTAACGTTTAACCAACTCGACAAATTTTACACCACTAAAGACGTGGAAACCGTGGCTATCGATCAGATGGATCTGGAAATTCATCAAGGAGAGTTTGTCTCCATCATGGGGCCTTCAGGCTGTGGCAAATCTACTTTGTTGAATATATTAGGTTTACTCGATAACCCTACAGGCGGCTCGTATCGATTTTTACAGCAGGAGATACTAGGCCTAAACGAAAGTAAACTGGCCAAGTTAAGAAATCAGTATCTGGGTTTCATCTTTCAGAGTTTTAACCTTATTGACGAGCTTTCCGTTAGAGAGAACGTCGAACTTCCTTTGTTATACCAAAACGTGCCTTTGGCCGAACGCGCAGTGCGGGTGCAGGCGGTATTGGAAAAAGTTGCCATTGATCATCGAGCCGATCATATGCCAAAGCAGTTATCTGGTGGTCAACAGCAAAGGGTTGCAGTTGCCAGAGCGTTAGTGACGGAGCCCAAGATAATTCTGGCAGACGAACCCACCGGAAACCTGGACTCCAAAAACGGTCATGAAGTCATGTTGTTATTACAACAGCTTAATCAAGAGGGCACCACTATTGTCATGGTGACCCACTCAGAACATCACGCCAATTATGGCACTCGTCTTATTCGCGTTCTGGACGGCAAGATCTTATCCGACACAGAAGTAAAAACAGAACTTAGCGTAGCTCCGGTAAGCGCAGAGGTGAACTCGGAGGTGAGTCATGTGGCGTAGTTATTGGACAACGGGAATTCGTAACCTAAACAAAAATAAATTGACCAGTTTGCTTAACTTGTTGGGGTTAACCCTTGGATTGACCTGTTTCATTTTGATCTGTTTGTTCATTAATCATGAATTGAGTTATGACCAGCATTTTAAGGATGCGGAAAGTATCTATCGACTGGATTACATAAAAGAAAACGATCAGCTGGCGATGAGTCCTTACCGCATGGCTCATGAGCTTGCTGAGGACTTTTCTGAAATTGAAGAATATGTGCGCATTTCTACTTATGACTGGACGGTGCAAAATTTACCCGATGCGTATAATGAAACCGTTTACGTTGCCGACTCAAATCTTCTAAATATGTTTGATTTTCCTGTGTTGGCTGGCGATGGCGCGACTGCACTGGCTAATCCGAACAGTTTGGTATTGAGCGTAGAGAAAGCGAGAAAGTTCTTTGGTAATTCGGCTTCTTTAAACAGCATAATTGGTAAAAATCTGACGATACGAGAGCAGGACTTTTCCGTCACGGCCATTATCGATATCAAGTCAAATCCGACGACTTTGCCAGTGGACATCGTTATTCCGGGGTCAGTTTTGCTAACGGTAAACCCTGACTTTCAACGTTTTTTCATGACAACCTGGTTTGGTGCTTCACAACGTGCCTATGTTCGCATGAAACCGAATATGGACTTACAGGATTTTAATCAAAGAGTCACTAAATACGTGGATGAACGCGGAAAAGCGCAGTCGCCGGGGCGTGATTATGGGGTGTCTACGATTTCTCTGTTAGACATACATCTGTATTCAAAGAGTCGTCGTGGTCTAGTGCCAAATGGCAGCATCAACGTGGTGTTGGCTTATGCTGCTATTGGGATTCTTATCCTAGGTTTGGCTTGCATAAACTTCATGAACCTTGCGACAGCGCAAGCCAGTCAAAGAGCAAAAGAAGTAGGAGTGAGAAAATCATTGGGGGCTCAGAAGTCCCAGTTAGTGATGCAGTTTTTAACGGAAGCGGTTTTATTGGCTGTCGGCTCACTGGTATTGGCGCTTGGTCTTGTTTATATATTGCTGCCTTTGTTTGGGCAGTTATTAGCGGCCGAAATTGAGTACAGCTTATTCCAACCTGTTTATCTATTGTCCGTATTTATATTGGCCTTGTTAGTGGGACTAGTGGCAGGCAGTTATCCGGCGTTGTATTTATCTTCGTTTAAACCTGCTGCGGTGTTAAAGGGCAATGTGAACAAGTCTGGTGGATTTAACTTACGTAAGGTTCTTATCATCTTTCAGTTTACCATCGCCGTTGTGCTAGTGATTTCGACCCTTGTGATCAATCAGCAGATCGAGCTGAGTAAGGACGTGGATCTTGGGTACGACAGAGACAACTTGGTTCAGGTTGAAAACGTGGGAGATAAATTCAAAACCTTCCGTGAGCAGCTTATCAGCCATCCGGATATTGATTACGTTGTACGTTCTCACGTGGTGGCCACAGAAACGCCTCGTAGCCCGACTATCGGTCGCTTGCCCGGCCAAAGCAGCGAGCAGGATATCGGTATCCATAACAACTTTGTTAGTCAGGATTTCTTTGTTGCCTATGGTATCGATGTGGTTGCTGGTCGTGTATTCAGCCGTAAATTCAGAAACGACACCTATTTTGAAGACAGAGAAAACCCGCCTAACTCCCGCGGCAATGTGGTTGTGAACACTGAGCTGGTTAAACAGATGGGCATGACGCCAGAACAAATCATAGGGCAAACTATTTCAGTTGGAGCGATTAGCGCGCCAGAACGTTTGCAAGTCATTGGTGTGGTGGCGAGCAGTTACTACAAGTCTGTGCATCAGCCACTAAAACCCATGATCTATTACTTGAATGGTCGTCAATTGCCGCGAACTACAATAAAAATCAACTCTGATTCTGTCGGTTCTGCCTTGCAGCACATTGACCGCACCTGGAAACGTTTATCGCCGGGATATCCCATCGCCCGTTCATTCCTGGACGATGACTACAACGCCCAATATTTAGCTGAAGAAAAACAATCTCAATTGTTAACCGTGTTTTCTGTTATCGCGGTGTTGATCACCTGCTTAGGATTATTTGGGCTGGCATCCTTCACGGCAGAGCGTCGAATCAAGGAAATTGGCATTCGCAAAGTGTTGGGGGCTAGTCGCATGAACATTACCTGGCTCATCAGCAGTGACTTTGCCAAGTTGGTGGTATTTGCCAATGCTTTAGCCTGGCCCGTGACCTTTATCATCATGAACAACTGGTTACAGCAATTTGCCAGTCGAGTGGACCTGAATCCTCTTAGTTTTGTCGCGGCCTTGGTTCTAACCTTGTTAGTGGCTCTCTTTACGGTGGGAGGCTTGGCACTGAAAGCGGCAAGTCAGAAACCAATTAACGCATTGCGCTTCGAATGATCAAAAAATTAAAACAATAAGTACATAAAAGTTAAGGAAATTAATAATGTTAAATTCAACTAAAAAGTCTCTATTTGTTGTTCAAGTGTTGTTAATCCTTTTGGTTAACTGGCTGTTGGTGAGTGAGGTTCATGCAAGTACAAATGAAAAAGACAAGGTGCTCATCATCGTTTCCAGCGACAGCCGGGGTTACTGGCTGCCGGAAGTGGTGGAACCCTATTATCTGCTAGAAAAGGCAGGATTTGAAATGGACATCGCGAGCCCCAAAGGCGGTTCGGGCAAAGCAAGTGGCACCAGTCGAATGACAGGCCATCACAAAAAGTGGTTTAAAAAATCCAAATTATCCAAGCAACTAGAAAATGCGATTCCAATGTCTGAGGTTGAAACTTCGAAATACCGAGCCGTGTATGTGGCGGGTGGCGCAGGCCCTATGTTTGACCTCATCAATAATGGTGAAACACAAAATGTCATTCGCGACATTTATGAAGCTGGTGGCTTAGTTTCAGCGGATTGTCATGGCCCGGCAGCTTTATTAAATGTTTACTTAAGTGATGGCCAGCGTTTGATAGAGGGCAGAAAAGTTACGGCTAAAGCAAATATCGAAGAAGGGCGTTGGGCGCGTAGCAATTATCCGTTTCTTTTAGAAAACAAGATGCAGGAGTTGGGGGCGATATACTCGGCCGCCGCTAAAAATGAACCGCATGTTGTCGTGGACGGCCGCCTAATTACCGGGCAAAACCCAGCTTCAGCCATTCCTGTTGCCGAGTCATTGATTGAGGCGCTGCAACAGAAATAAGTCTTAATATGGCAAGGTGCTTGTAACTTGTAGCCTAAATCCCGCATACTCGGGCCAGAAAAAATTACAACAAAAAGGAACACCAATGAACGCTGTCGTATTTGCCGTTCTATTGATGGTTGGCTTGTCTCTGGCCCGAATTAACATAGTTATCGCTCTCGTAATAAGCGCCATTGCAGGTGGCGTAGTAGGTGGATTACCGCTAATTGAAACCGTCAATGTGTTCACCACTGGCTTAGGTGGTGGTGCCGCTATCGCGTTGAATTACGCCATGTTAGGGGCGTTCGCAGTGACTATTTCCCGCTCGGGCATTACCGATGTATTGGCGAAGTCGGTCATAAATAAACTGGGCCAAAGTTCGGATCAATCCGGCGTTATCTGGGTCAAAAGCATTCTTTTTGCCGTAATTTTGTTTGCCGCCATTGCGTCACAGAACATAGTTCCGGTGCACATTGCTTTCATTCCCATTGTTATTCCGCCTCTATTGCATGTGATGGCGCAACTTGAGCTGGACCGCCGTGCGATTGCGTGTTTGATCACCTTCGGTCTGACCGCTACTTATATGTTGTTACCGGTTGGCTTTGGTAAAATCTTCCTCAATAACATCCTGCATAAAAACTTGGTGGAAAATGGCGTGACGGTTGGAGCTGAGCAGTTGCCTATGGTGATGGCGTTTCCTGTGTTTGGCATGTTCTGTGGTCTGATGGTCGCGCTGTTTATTACTTATCGCGGTAAACGGGACTATTCATTGAAGGCAATCTTAGCGGCGGAGCCAGAGCATAAAGAGCTGAATAAAAAACACGTCTTTGTTGCAATCGCGGCGATAATATCTGCATTAGTGTCCCAGTTGCATACCGATTCCGTGATCATAGGTTCGCTTGTCGGCCTTATCGTATTTGTTGCAGGTGGCGTATTAAAAGTGGATGAAACTCAGGATGTGTTCACAAAAGGTGTCTATATGATGGGGCTATTTGGTTTTATTATGATTTCCGCCGCGGGATTTGCAGAAGTAATGAAGGCGACTCAGGCCATAGATTCTTTGGTTGCCAATACGACGGCTGTGGTTGGCGACAATAAACTATTGGCAGCAGTACTGATGTTGTTGACGGGTTTGCTGGTAACCATGGGCATAGGTTCATCGTTTTCTACCATTCCGATTATCGCTTCGATTTATGTACCTTTGGCGCTTGGGTTTGGTTTTTCACCGTTAGCAACAGCAGCGTTAGTGGGAACTGCTGCAGCTCTGGGTGATGCGGGATCGCCTGCCTCTGATTCTACTTTGGGCCCGACCTCAGGTTTGAATGCCGATGGCCAGCATGATCATATTTGGGATACGGTGGTGCCGACATTTATTCACTATAACGTACCGCTAATTGCATTTGGTGCCGCAGCCGCCATGTGGTTATAACCACATTTAAAGTCAGCAAAAATAAAAAAATAAGGCTATTGATTAAAACCAATAGCCTTTTTAGTTTTCTTGGGTAGAATCGCATCCTACTTTTTTACACCCAAGATAATTAGAGAACAAAAATAAGATGGTAACCCTTGGCATTGACTACGGTACTTCTAACTCAGAAGTGGTTTTATTTGATGGTCAACAGCATCACTACATAGAGCTAGATAAAGAGTCCAAAACTCCTTTTAAAATTCGTTCTTCGGTATTCATTTATTATGAAGACGATTTGCCATTGCCCCCTGTTGAAGTGATAGAAGAGAAGGTGCAAAACATCAAACGTTCTATCACGGCGCAGTTAGATAAAGCCAAGGATAAGTACGAAGAAGCCACCACGCCTGCAGACCAAAATCGATATCTCAAGCAAATCGATCAGTTGCGAGCGGAGTTCCATAACACACCAAAACTTCAACGTCGTGCCATTAATGAATTGTTAAAAAATCAGTCTGTAGACGATTTACCTCTATATAAAATGGTGGAAACCGGCACCTTCTTGTTTGGTGAGGCAGGTTTCAAGCAGTATTTGAAAACCCCGGAAAAGGGGCGTTTGATTTACTCTCCTAAAAACTTCTTAGGTGCAAACCTTTTATCTGGCCAACAAGATGCGTTTGTTGGCTTGATTGCCAAGCAATTAGCATTTTTCAAACAAGCGGCGGAAACACAGTTAGGCAAAACGGTACAAGGGGCTGTGATTGGTCGCCCTGTAAAATATCACGGAACGCGTGGTGAAGATGGTAACCAGCAAGCAATAAAAATCATGCGCGCGGCGGCATTACAAGCTGGCTTTGAAAAGGTCGACTTTTTGGAAGAGCCCATCGCAGCAGCGTACCGCATTGAGCAGGAATTAGCAGAAGAAAAAATCGCGCTAGTTGTGGATATCGGTGGTGGTACCACGGATATCTGTAGCATCCGCCTTGGCACTCAGAAACAACAAGATTATGACCGCCAGCAAGATGTATTATCGGTAACCGGCACTCGTTTAGGCGGTATGGAATGTGATAAGAACCTTATCTTAAAATCTATTGCACCTTCGATGGGCTTAGGCACGGAAACCACTACAGGTATTCCGATTCCGCCTTTGTATTATAACGACATGGTGGCGGTTGATGACATTCCACGATTAAACAGCTTCTTCTCAGATGACACGGGTCTTGAAATTGCTCAGACCATGTCGATTGCCAAAGAGCCAGAAAAGATAGAAAAGCTGTTAATGGTTCAGGAAGAGAAGTTATCGGCACGTTTGGTAAACTCTTCGCGAATGGCAAAAGAGATGTTATCTGATAAGTCTCACATCATATTACCTCTGAAATATATAGAGCCTGACTACAATGTGGAATTAACGGAAGCGGACCTTAAACGCTCTATGGTGGGCTGGATGGCTCGTGTTAAGTCGCTTATCAAAGAGTGCTTGGAAAAAAGTGCAGAGCGCCCGGAGATTTTATTTATTACAGGTGGTATGAGTTTATCGCCAATCGTTCAACAGGAAATCAAAGCTATGTTACCTGACTTACCTGTGGTAACAGCGGATGCCTTTAAATCTATTTCTGAAGGTTTGAGTATTCAGGCGAATAAACTTTAATCAGTTTAATGTCAGGGCCATATAACAACTATGGCCCTTTTTCTGTCCGCTACTTATATCTTTTACTCGTCATCTGTTATTTCGTAAGAAACCCAATCGTCAAAAGCTGAAGTTACTTTTCCTAAATACATGACAGCACCAGTTGGTTTGTGCAATACAAAATACATGAAGGGGCGATCGAAGGTCGCCTCAACAGGCGTATCGTCTTGGACTGGAATTAACCAGGAAATATATGAAAAGTCTCTAATTGTTACGCTAGCGAAGCTACCTGGGAAGTGATCTTCAGGATCGGGCTTTATCTCAAGCTCCGAATCTAGCTGAAAAGACGTCTTAATGCCGTTTTCATCAAAAGCAAATGCACTTGCGCCACCGCTAGCACTCACATACGTATCGGCTGTAACACTCTGATTTATGTTGGAAAGATCAGCTAACGATTTGGAATTGACGTTGTTGAATTCATTGCTAAATCCTATCCAATCTCGCCTTATTATTTTAGGTAGGGTCAAATTAACGGTTGTAAGCTGACTTTGATCTATTAGTTCGATTAAGCTTTGGTGATTAAAACTTGCTTGGTAGTTACTAAAGTCATCAACTTCATTAGTTTTAATAAGATAAATTGACCAATCTGAGTTTTGCAATGGAACATCAACAAATGTAATTTTTTCATCCGTATAGAAATTAACATCCATTTGTTGGCTCATCATTGGTACATCTTGTGATTCATGAGACAAAGCGAAGAAAGTTTGTTCTGTATTGTTTTCTGTCGAAAAGCCGTGCGCCCAATCCAATTTCGCATAATGATTACTGGCTATGATTAACTTTGTATTCTCATTGACTCTGACGTATGGCTCATTATCCATCGGGAGGTTATTCTCCCTTATCCAGTATTTAGTTTCCTCTTTCAATAGGTCAGAATCCGCAGATATGTTTTGTGAGTTTAACGTCACTGCAAAGTGTTGCGTAAGTACATCGGCAAACCCCGGAGCAAATGGGTAGTTATCATCCCCCCAAATAGAAGCCTTGGAAGAAACATCACCAGTTTGGGTTAGCAACATATCCAGTTGATTTAACGATTGTAAATATAGAGTGGGCGATAAAGAAAAAACCGAATTGTTAATTTTGAGGAAACTTTCCATTTCCGTTTTAGCTTCGCCATTGGTTGCTGGATACAACATGGAAAAATGCTGAACCTGGTGGTAAACAGGTTTGAAATCTTCAAACGCTTGCTGATTTAAGTTCTCTATCAAAGCTTCTAACTCTGCACTGTCAGCGTTCTGCTCGAGCCTTTGTTTATCTGAACGGAGACCTGTAGTTACTTTCTCTTCTTCTTCGGTTTCTGCTTCTAGCGGAGTCGCTACCGCCGTTTCTTCTTTAACGCCAGTATTAGCAACATTTTCCGTTTGTTGTGTATTTTCCTCAGGCTGTGTTTGTTCGCTAGACTCGGTTACAGAAGTTTGCTCTGCTGTGTCCTCTTGGGTTGCGGTTTCATCGATTGAAGTTGACTGCTCTCCGTTGTTTTCCACTTGGCCATCATTATCAGCTGAATTTGCATCGCTCGAATTGTCAGCATCTGAGTTGTTGCTTTCGTTAGTTGAAACTTCAACATTGGAATTTGTTATCTGCTCGACGGATTCAGAGTCATTATTTTCTTCTGAACTGCAAGCTGCGAGAAATAAAAGGCAGGTTAGGGTGGTTGATATCCGTTTCATGGTTTATCCGATGTAGGTTAATGACGGCATTATAGTCCCGAATATAGCTAAGCTAAAGGCTTAGTCAGTACTAACACTTGTTAACGGACTTAACGTTTTGAACTGCAAGATAATTTAGTACTGAGAAGTGGAGTTTAATGTTAGGCTAGTAACATGAAACTAAAAATAGAAAATACTAATTGGGTAAAACGAAGACGCCCAACAGACGATCCAATTCCCCTCAACGCCTCAATTCCCGATTTAAAACTAGAACGTGAAGCCAAGTGCAGTGTTTTTGTGACTTATTCAGATGAAGTGACTCGTGAGCTAAAAGGCCGAGTGCTCTTTAATGAAATCAAACAAACCTGGTCGGTCAGCGCCATTGCCAATGGCGGCTGGATGGTGTCTATCTCTGTTATTGAAGACTAAAAGGGTCTTTCTTTTTTTACTGCTTTCCCAATATGAATACGTATGTCGATGTATTGTAAATTGAAGCTAACTACCTAGTATTAAAGTCGTTTTTTGAGCCCTAAACTCCGAGGGGGAGTTAAAAATGACAAATACTAGAGTTAAAAAGTTAACGGCTATCGTAGCTACGTTACTCATTTCCAGTTGCTCCACAACGGTAGATTCAGAACATAAAGGTCCTGAAGCTCCCTCGAATGCTTTTTACGGCACATTAAATCCCTATGCTCAGGAAGCGGTGTATTTTTTGTTAACAGACCGATTTGTTGATGGTGACCCAAGCAATAACCATGAAGAACAGGGAGGCAAGTACCCGACGTTTAATCGTGAGTTGAAAGGGCCTGATGGTCAATCGGCAAATGTGGGTTATATGGGCGGTGATTTCCAGGGCATTATTAACAACGCACAATACATCAAAGACTTAGGGTTTACATCAATTTGGACCACACCAATCTTTGATAACCCGGATCAAGCGTTTTCCGGCGGAGAGCCCGTAACTTATGGGGCTTATTACAAAGACGGTGGTAAAACGGGTTATCACGGTTATTGGGGTGTTAACTTTTTTGAAGTGGACGAACATCTGGAGTCGCAAGGGCTAACGTTTCAGGATCTAACCACAAAGCTAAAACAGGATTATCAGTTAAATTATGTGTTAGATATCGTGGGTAACCACGGCTCGCCTTCTTATTCCATGCCAGAAGATCAGCCAAGATTTGGTGAGATATATGATGAAGATGGAACTTTAATCGCGGACCATCAGAACATTCATCCGGAACAATTAGACACGAGCAACCCGAAACATAACTTCTTCAATACTCACACTGGACTCGCTCAGCTGTCTGACATAAATGAAAATAATCCAGCGGTATTGGACTACTTTGAACGGGCTTATTTAAAGTGGATATCTCAGGGCTCGCATGCACTTAGGGTCGATACGATCAAAGAGATGCCACATCATTTTTGGAAAAAGCTGTTTGATCGCATTCGAGTGCATCATCCGGATATTTTCATTTTTGGAGAAAGTTATTCGTACGATGCGAAGTTCATCGCAGAACATACCTATCCGGAAAATGGCGGAGCAAGTGTTTTGGACTTCCCCGGGCGTCAGGCCATCATAGATACGTTTGAGAACGCAGAGAGCGACTATAAAGACATACAGTCGTATTTACATTTAGATGATGGCGTGTATGCCAACCCTTACGAATTGATGACCTTCTATGATAACCACGACATGACGCGCATGAACGCTACGGATGAAGGCTTTATCGATGCTAACAATTGGTTGTTTACATCACGTGGTATCCCGGTTGTGTATTACGGATCCGAAATTAACTTCATGACTGGTAAGCCTGAACATGAAGGCAACCGTAATTATCTGGGGCAGGAAAATATTGAAAAAGCCAAGATTCATCCGATTCATAATAATTTGAAAACCATTGCACACGTGCGTAAGGAAACGGTGGCATTGCAACGCGGATTACAGGTGAACCTGGAGTTTGAAAAAGACACGGCCATGTTTTATCGGGTTTACCAAAATGGCGATGAAGCACAGACCGCATTGGTGATGTTAAATAAAGGGGGCTCTGCTGAATCATTAACTGCCGATATGGTGACCGCCGGTGTTTGGGTTGATGCGATTAGTGGTGAGACGGTTAAAGTCGAAAAGGGAAAGAGTGAGTTAAGCGCAAAAGTTAAGGCCCATGGCGTTAAAGTCTGGGTGCTTAATGAGCAAGTAAACAATCAAGAGCTGTTATCAAAGTTATCTGAACAGCAAGCCAAATTACATATTTGATTTATGGGCTTAGCGAGTAAGTAATAAAAACAAACGGCGCAAATTTATTGCGCCGTTAATTTGCTTTGTTCTGGCCAATAAATCAAGCCGTTAGCTGTAGGGTGGAGCAGAAGTCATCCACGGCCTAGGTAAGAAAGCCATTTTCCTTGTGATGAGCCACTAGCGTATTGGACAGCTTGTCAGTTTCGTCTAAGTTCTAGAGATTAGTTTTTTTTAGTTACATAATTGGTTGTTATCGTGCAACCAGCGTTTACCATCGACATACAGCTTGCTAGTGGAATAATCCCATCTCAGTTGGTACTGACTTACTTCTCCCGTATTAAATTGCAAATAAAGCCTGCCATGTTCTCCCGCCCCTTGCGCTTGCCAGCGCCCGCCATAACGACCTGAAAATGCACCCGATGCACCGCCACCAAAACCACCGCTGTCAAATTTACGGGCGAACCGCCCATCGCTGCATAACCAGATGTGTTGCTCTTCGGTATAACCGGATGCGGTATAAAATCGAACTATGTGTTTTCCCTTTAGGTAAGACTGCCATGTTTGCTCTTGGCTAGAGTATTGTTTAGTTTTTTGTTGGGGCACTTGTTGAGGTTCTTGTTGACTGGCTAGAGTCTGAGCAGTACTGCTTGTTTCCAGCGTCTTAAGATTAGCCATCATGTCATTTAAAACCGATTCTCTTTCTGGCATTTTCGATTGCTCGGAGACAAGAATGAAGGCAACGGCCACGTTTTCTTTTATGTTCTTTGCTTTGACCAGCGCGAGTAACTCCGGGTTGTATAAAACCGAATATTGGCCCGAGACAATCTTATTGTCTTTGGTTAATGCTTCTTGCAGGTTTAAATGTAAAGTTGGCGTGAGGGATAAGGGACCGTGCAAGTATGTGGTGAGTTGAGCTTCGGTTGCTTCTTCGGCAATTGCAAAAATCAACGCATCCTTAGATTGATTTTCCATCACGAACATTTGATTGGCTGGGTTTAAACCTCCTGACCAGTTTTCTGGTATGACAAAACCCAATCCAAGCTCTATAACGCTTATGTTTTCTCCACCTTGGTAAATTTTTCCAGGTTGTAACGGGCTGCCTTGAACCTGGAAACAAAACAACAGACTCATTAGGTAAATTACTTTCCGAATCCTGTTGAGGAGCTGGTGGGACATGGTCTGTTTCCGCTAATAAAAGTTAAAAGCAAACTATTCAAGATGAGTTATTAGTGTTGGAGTTAAATGCTTGCCTGTCAAAGTTGGTTTTTTTCTGCCAAAGCTGACTGTTTCTCTGCCAAAGTTGACTGTTTCTCAACGACGTTCGTAACGTTTTCTGAACTTATTACACATTTGTTAACTTAATCGCTGCCCCTCCATAGTGTTTAGCTGACGTTGTTGCGGTTATACTTTCACTCGTCAAATTTTACTTGAGGAAGACTTATGTCCAATTGTTTGCATCTTGCTATTCCAGCTGGCGATTTAACCGTTGCTAAAAAATTCTATTGTGAAGTCTTGGGTTGCAGATCTGGAAACAGTGAAGAAGGTCGTTGGATAGATATCGATTTCTGGGGCAATGAGCTTACCATTCACCAGAGTGAAGAACGTTTACCCACAGTTCGTCACGATGTTGATATGGGCGCGGTTGCTGTGCCACATTTTGGCGTGCACATGCCAGACGATGAGTTTCAGGCGTTAAAACAACGCATCGAAGCGGCCGGGTTAACCTATTTAGACAAGCCATACCGTCGTTTTGTCGGTACTGAGTTCGAGCAAGAAACATTCTTCATTGAAGATCCGAATGGCAACGTATTAGAAATGAAAACAATGTTAAGCCCGGAAGTCTTATTCCGCGACGCTAAATAACTCTTTTCTTGAACTAGGTGAAATATGGTTTTAATTTCCTATTTCACCTATTGCGTAACATTCCATCAGAACAAAACGTCGATAAACTCTAACTCTTCCAAATTGTCACCAAGGTTAAAAATTCAACAATAAATAGACTGAGAGGCAGGATTAACAATAATCGTTGAGACATAAGTGCTAAAACAAGGCCGCTAAAGATTATTGTAGGCAGCGGTGTAAAACCTACGATGGTTAGTCTCCAGTCCGGTCCGAAAAACATCACGCATAACGGTGCTAATACCAGAATGGCACTGATTAACCAGACGAAGTGTTTTTGAACCTTAATTGAGTTTAACGAATGTCGATTAAAAACCAGGTTAATGAGAATCAACAACGCCTGGAATACGCAAAGATAACTAAGGTGCTGCGCATAAGGGTTAATCTGAGTGTACTGTTGGTAATAGAATAACCCGCCCAGAATCAGCCAGCTTAAAACCAAGGGGATTAAAGCAATGACCGCGTTTTGTCGTAAATAGGAAATATACAGACTTGCGACATTAAGCCCTTGCCAAAACACCAAATAAAGCGTCAATGGTGCCAGATATCGTTCTAACAGACGCCAATAAACATCGGGAGAAAAAAGCAGAAAGTCTTGCAAGGAATAGGTTAACCAATCCAACATTAAAGTGACTCAAAATATCGGATCATGGCTAAGCGTTGCTTGGCGTTAGGTAATGGTGTTTCGTTTATCGCCGTCATATTTTCAACCATGTGTTCGACTTTGGAAGTCGCGGGAATCGCAAACTGAATATCTGGGTGGGAAACAATAAATCGTAAAAAATAATGAGACCAGTTTTGACAGCCTATTTCACTCGCCCATTTAGGCAAGGGCAACCCTTCAGTTTTGTCCATTAACCGTCCGCCTTGTAATGGTCGGTTGGCGATAATCTTAATTCCTTTGTCCCGAGCTTGAGGCAAAATTGTATTCTCCACTTCTCGATCTGCGATGTTGTAGGTGAGTTGTACCAGATCGATATCTTCCTGCTTCATAACGTCTAACAACTCAGAGTGACGACGACCATGTGAAGTTGTAATGCCAATATAGCGTATTAACTTTTGCTGCTTTAGTTCTCTTAAAAATGGCAGATGGCGTTGCCAGGCGAGTAAATTGTGGATCTGTAGCAAGTCTATTTGTGAACTGCCCCAAAACTGCACTGAGTTTTCAAATTGTTTTCGTGCTTCTTTACTCGAACGTGTCCAGGTTTTTGTTGCGCTAAACGGGGCAGCTTGTTGTCCCAAACGCTTTAAGCTATACCCTATAACTTCTTCTGATGAACCGTACATAGGGGAAGTATCGATCAGTTGCCCACCGTGTTTAAAAAATGTATCCAGAACTTGGGTTCTTTGGTTTCGAAGTGTTGTATCGTCACCAACGTTAAAAGTGATCCAGCTACCCATACCGATGGCAAACAACTCTTCGAGTTTAGGTTTGCCGTGGTTAACTGTCGACACAGAATTAGCCAGGGAGTTAAAGGGTAGGGCATAAGCACTTACGCCTAGCGCCATAAGTGTTTTGATGGCCTGCCGTTTCGACGGATCAAAATTCATGATCGACTCCTACTCGCTATTCCATTGTGTGTATTAAATGTGTGTGTTTTAAGTTTGAGTGTATTAACCTCAATTGGATATTGCGAATCCTGATATTGGCATTTGCGACAAAAATGCCAATATTCAGGATTAATGGTTCAAACCCTGTTGAAACTTAACTTTTCTATTTGAAGATCACATGTGGGCCAAGGATCGTTTTTAATTCGCCGTTATTCTTGAGTGTACTTAAGTGCTTGTCAAAGGATTGAATGGTTTTTCGATTTTCTGGGGAGTCAAAACACACCAATGCAACCGTGTGGTCACTGAAAAAGTTGAGATTATCGTCGTATTCAGGGGGCTCAATGCCCAGAGCGTCAGCCGCTAAGAAGGTGTCTGGAATAAAACCTAAAACGGCATCTACGCGATCGTTGTATAACATCTTTAAACGAACTGCTTCGTCGGTCGTGGTTTCAACACTGGCATTGACGCCTTTGAGGTAAATGTTGGGATCCAGTCCATTCCAAATGGCGACTCGTTTACCATTCAATTGATTCATATCGGTAATGATGGGAGTGCCCTTTTTTGTCATTACACGTAATACCACATAGTCAACCCCTTTTGAGCTGATAAGGTTGGCGTCTTTAAACTGTGGAAAGCTACCTTTCAGAGATTCGATAGTTGTTGGAAACAAACAACTTTGCTTGGCTGCAGAAAAGTCTCGAAATGCGCGCTTTAAAGGCGAAACGGCCAGCGGTTTTGATAACCCCAGCTCATTTAGCCTGCCCCACATTTGATTGTAATGACCTGTACCATCCTGGCGCAGACGATACTCTAAATCGAGGCCAATGACGGCATTCTTGGCGTACCCATGTGTCGTAAAAATACAAAATAAGGCTATGAACAGCAAAAACGGCGTATTTTTTCTCATCAAATTTATTCTTTGTATTGTTGGACTTACAGCATAAACGTAATTTCCTTCCAAAAAAAGTAGAACTTTGACTAGATGTTGACAGCAATGCTAGGTATAAAGGAGAACTTAATGTTTTCGCAGGGCAGCGTCTAAATATAGGAATTAAGTTGTATCAAAATAACCGTATTAGCCTATGAGTATTGAATTTTTTCAGAAGATTGCATTTAGGCTTACCCGCATAACGGTCATCATCGCATTTATTCTTGGCATCCTTATCAGTCTTGGCCAAGTACTTCTCGATTTCAAAAAACAACAAACCATGTTAGATCAAGCTGCGGATGAAATTTATCATGTCTCTAAAGACACAGCTTATCGTATTGCTTATCAGTTAGATGAAAACTACGCCCATGAATTGATCGATGGCTTGAAAAAGTATCAGGTCCTGCAGGCTGCCAAATTACTGGACGACAGACAAACACCGTTAGCTGAATTCGAATCCCCTGTTGCAACGTCAGGCTGGGCGGATGTCACGAGAAAAATTATCGGTGCAACCAACTCATACAGTTATGCTTTAGAGGGGGACAATGGTAGTACGGTTGGGTATCTGGAATTAGTCACAAACAATCACCAAGCTTTAATGCCTTTTTACAATCGTGCTTTATACATTTTTTGGGGTGGTTTTCTTAGAAACATGACGTTAGCGGCCATGTTACTGGTGGTGTTTTATTATTTAGTTACCAAACCTTTAACAGGGCTGGCGGTGCGACTCAGTCAAATTGATGCCAAAAAGCCAAACGGTGAGCGACTGGATAAGATTGATAGTCACAGAAACTCTGAAATAGGCTACATCGTTGGAGCCGTTAATTATTTCATTTCTTCCGCCGAAGAATATCAGCAAGATTTAGGTTATTTGGAAAAACAGCTGCGTACCATAATGGACACGGTACCTCTGCAAATTTTTGCCGTTGATGTTAACCATAAACTATTGTTTTCCAATACTCACACGGCTCAGTTTTACGATAACCCGCTGGATGAAATGATTGGTCGTGATTTGGTGGAAATTCATAGCCGCCAGTCTGAATCGGAAGGATTGTTTTTTGCTGAGCAAATTCAAGCGGTCGTTGATAGCCAAAAAGAAGTGCATATTTCAGAACGTACGTTAACCAACAATTTGCAACTACCACGCTCGTTTGAAATCACTTTCATTCCCTTGCCTTACTTTAATCAAAAATCTGTATTAGTCGTGTTAAATGATGTGTCTGAAAAAGTCGCGTCACAGCAAGTTATCAAACACCTGGCTTATCAAGACGCGTTAACAGGGTTGGCAAACCGAACAAAGTTTCATGACCAACTTCAACAAGATATTTTAAGAGCGGAAGAAACAGGCTTGTTTGGCGCTTTATTGTTGATTGATTTGGATAAATTTAAATTAATCAACGATACCTTAGGTCACGCTATGGGCGACAAGATGTTAGTGGACGTCGCAAACAAACTGACTGAATTAATGGGTGAGGCTGGCGTGATTGCGCGCATGGGTGGCGATGAATTTGCAATTTGCCTGAACACCATGTCGAAGTCCGCGCAAGAAGCGAACATCATAGCACTGCAAAAAGGTCAGGAAGTTAATGATTTGTTAAACAATGAAATCGACTTGGCGGGACACGGTTATCAAATTGGCGCAAGTATTGGCGTAGTGTGTTATCCCCAAACGTCGGGCGATGTGACAAACTTGATGCGATTTGCCGATGCGGCCTTGTATCAGGCAAAAAATGATGGCCGTAATCAAGTTAAATTATTCGAACAGAAAATTATCGATAAATTGTCACAACAATTAGAGATCGAAAAAGAAGTCAGAAAAGCGATTCAGCTAAATGAATTTGTCATTGCGGTTCAGCCTATTTATCGCAAACAAAATGAAGTGCCGGTGGCGGCTGAAGCGCTGATTCGTTGGAATCATCCAGAAAAAGGTTTGCTTGGTCCGCATATCTTTATGGACTGTGTTGAGTCGTTAAACCTGGCTCATCACATTTCGGGCACCGTTATTCGCCAATGTGGCGAGTTGGCAAAAGAAATTGGCGTGGAACTGCTAGTCGCCAAAGGATTTCGCTTTAACGTAAACATCTCAACGTTAGAATTTTATGAACCCGATTTCACGCACCGCATCAAACAGCAAATACAAGACGCTGGTGTGCCATTCCAATTGTTTGAAATGGAGATAACCGAAAGCATCGCCTTGCATGATTTGCGTTTAGCAAATCAGAAATTACACGGGTTAAGCCAGTTAGGTATTAACATAGCGTTAGACGACTTTGGCACCGGGTATAGTTCTTTGAGTTACCTAAAGAGTCTGGACGTTAACAAAGTTAAGATAGACAAGTCTTTTATCGATGGCATCGAATCGGATCGTCAAGATCAGAAGCTGGTGGACTCGATTATTACAATTGCTCGTAATTTCGAGTTGTCGGTGGTTGTTGAGGGCGTAGAAGGCCCAGAGCAATATCAATGGTTAAGCCAGTATTCCGACTTGCTCTATCAGGGATATTATTTAAATCGCCCACTGAGCGTGGACGATTTTAAAACTGAAATGTTGGGCGATGAACCACAGCGGGAAGCGATTTAGTTAGGGCTGTTCGCAAAATTTGTACTCTCCGTCCGCCAACTGAGAATGTAACATGGAACTCCTCAGCTAAACATCGGAGGTTGCGGCCAACACCATGCCGCAATGACGTTTTTCCGATTTATCTTTGAGCGTGTCAAACTCGTTTTTAGCTGCCAGATGAAAAATGAGCATTTTCATAGAACAATAGGAAGCATTGGTTGTTGAGGGCTGCATCAAAACACTATCAATCCAGTGCATTGATTTGAGAGAGCATAGGTTCTACGTTGTTGTAATCTAAGTTTATGTGTGTGAGTCTGCCCTGACTTATTACTGCGAGACTTGGAAAGCTGTTCAGGCCTAGTTTTCTCGAATCGCTGATTTCCTTCATTAAAGTGTCATTAACCTGTTCCGACAGCAGGTCTTGCTCGAATTTATTGTCATCAAGCCCTAAGTCACTAGCCAGTGATATGAGCGTCTCATTATCAGAAGGGTTTTTCGCTTCGGTGTAATAGGCTTGTTGAATTCGGTGTGTCATCAGTTCGTCAAATTTTACGCCTTGAAACCTTGCAGCGATGACGGCTCGGTTAGACGGATAAGTGGAGCGTCTTGGTTTGCATTGCTGCCAGAAGTCGAAGTTAAACCGAGTGCCGGGTACTTGTTGTTCTATTTTACGCCAGGTATTTTGCAGGAATTCCTGCATTTGTTTTGGCATTGGTTCGTCCGAGTCCGGTGCTAAACCTCCTAACAGACGAACAATTTCAATGTTGTCGTCGAGTTGCTCAAATAACTGCTTTCTTGTGGATTCGAATGCCCAACACCAGCTGCACATGGGATCGTGCGAGTATATGAGAGTTTTGTTCAATGTTTATCTCCAATGGGCATGATTTCGAAAACTAATTGTTTTATAGGTTTTTTTAACATGTTTAGCTATTAACCTTGATGAGTTTTAATATTTGGTTAAAGCCTTTTTCAAACATTTCTTCATTTAGACCTGAATAACCCAGGCGAATAAACTGATTTTTGTTGTTTTCCGCTTGAAGCTGGAAATTAGCTTCATGTTGCAAATAAATGTCGTGCTGACGGCATCGCTCCGCCAGAATATGAGAATTCCGTTCAAGTGTATTGAGGCACTTTAGCTGTTTTAGCCATAGCGCCATGCCACCATCGGGGATGTGAAATTCAAAGGTTTTGCTTTGATTTATCAGTTCTACCGCGTGGTCACGTCGTTGATGATAAGTTCGGGTTATTTTTCTTAAGTGGCGTTCAAAGCCGCCATCCTTCATCCATCTAGCAATTGCGGCCTGCATCAGAACATTGCCCTTATGATTCATCAATAAACGGTACTCGGCGATGGCTTGTGCCAGTGCCGGAGTGACCGCCATCATGCCAATACGTGCGCCCGGAAACATGATCTTAGAGAAGGTTGAAAGATAAATAACCAAACCCGAAGGATCGTCACTGGCCATTGGCGGTAGCGGTTGGCAGCGATAATGAAACTCATGGTCATAATCGTCTTCAATAATTGGAATATTATAACGTTGTGCCAGTTGATAAATTTTCATTCGACGCGCGATGGAAAGCGTAACTGTGGTGGGGTATTGATGCAGTGGCGTCAGATATAAAAGTCGAATCTTGTGTTGTTTTAATTGCTGTTCAAGGTTTTCAGGAATTAGCCCTTGTTCATCCTGATTGATACCGATGAGTTCTGCACCCGCACTTCGAAAAGCGGCCCAGGCCGGGGGGTAACCAAGTTGCTCAACCGCGACTTTGTCACCCGTTTTTAACAAAAGTTGTGCCACGATAAACAGGGCTTCCTGTGAACCATTTGTGATCACAATTTCTCGGTCGGTAATGGCTCGAACTCGACGTAAGTAAGTCGCTACTTGTTCGATAAGGCCCGGATGGCCTGCGCTATCGCCGTAACCCAGTTGAGCGAAATCAGGCCGTGACAGGACATCCGACATATGACTTTTTAGCTCAGCATAAGGGAATCGACTCATATCTGGTTGGCCGCCAGAAAAGTTAAACTTGTATTTGCTGGAGGGATATTCCGGAATTGGTGAGCCCTGTTTTACGAAACGAAATTCAAATGAGGTGTGGGCCGGTTGATTACTTGAATAGCTTTGGCTCGACTCTATGGGCAATTCAGAGACCACTTGGTAACCCTTTCGTTCTTCGGCCTCCAGCCAACCTTCGGCAACCAACTCAGCCATGGCTTTCATTACCGTATGGCGGTTAACGTTAAGTTCGTCACTCAGGACTCTGACTGATGGCAACATTTCCCCTGGTGTTAGTCGGCTTTGACGTATGGCTGCTCGAACTGCCTCGGCGATTTGTAGATATCTTGGCTGAGAATGATCCAATTGGTCTAAGTTAAAAATCTTCATCTGGTCTATTCATGATTGTTAATCTGGTTGTTCTATGTAGACCATAACAACTTCATAGTAGATCACAAGAGCAGTAATAGATGAGGACCCTATTTTGAACAACTTTGATCCTAAACCACAAATATTTGAATCTGAATTTGTTCGCATTGAACCAATGACAATGGCACACGCAGAAGATTTAATGTTGGCTGGTAGTGCGCCTGAACTTTGGCGTTATATCGTCCCAAACCGATGTGAAACGCTTGAGTCGACAAAACATTGGGTAGACTTTTTCCTCAACGAGCAAAAGGCTGGCAAGTTGATCCCATTTGTCATTTACGACAAACGAACCGAAAAAATTGTTGGGCAGACCACCTATGTCAATATCGATCGTCAGCACAAGGGCATCGAGGTGGGTTACACTTTTATTCAACCTGAGGTACAGCGTTCAGGATTGAATCGGCAATGTAAGTACATGTTGATCACCCATGCCTTCGAAACGTTAGGGGCGAATCGTGTGCAACTGCAAACCAGTGAAAAAAACGATAAATCGCGTAACGCCATATTAGGCATAGGCGCCCAGTTTGAAGGCATTCGTCGATACGACAGAATTCAGGGGGATGGCAGCATCAGAAGCAGCGCTTATTTCAGCATTGTTAAACCGGAATGGCCACAAACCAAGCAAACCTTGATCAATAAAATGGCGGATTACGGGCAGAGCAACATCGAGTTTCAGGTGCTGGAGGTGCAGGGTGAAGGCTAACTTTGATCTAACATCACAAGATTACTTTGTAGCTGAAGAAACTTTCATAAAAAGCAATCCATTTGCGACAGTAATGGCTTCAATAGAAGGGGATATAAAAAGTACTCAATTGCCGATTTGTTACTGTCCGAAACGTCACGTTTTGCTCAGTCATTTTGCCAGAAATAATGAATTGGCAGAGGCGTTTGGCCATAAGTGCAAGGTACTATTCAGCGGTACAGATGCCTATATTTCACCGAGGTGGACCGAAGGTTTGCCCGTCAACGACGTAGTAGTACCGACCTGGAACTATAGCGCACTGGAAATAAGCGGCTCACTGGAATTAATATCGGATGAAACTGAAAAAGTAGAAATTATGGCTCAAATCGTGTCGCAATTTGAAGGGGAGGCAGTTAACCCCTGGCGTATTGAAGAGTTAAAACCGAGTTTGTTGGGTCAGATGTTAAAAGCCATACATGTGTTTCAGATTTCCATCGAACACTATAAAACAACGCACAAATGGAGTCAGAATAAATCGGCTCAAACACAGCACGTCATGCGGGAACAAGTGCAAGCGCAATTGTTAACAAAATACAAAACAGAACTTGGCCTGAACCATATTTAAAGGAACTCAACAAATGACAAAAATCATTAAAGCGGACATGCGGAACCTTGAGGAAGCGGCATTGTTGTTTGACGCCTATCGTCAGTTTTATAAACAAAGTGCCGATTTGTCGAAGGCCAAAGAGTTTGTAAGAGAAAGATTATCGCAACAGGACTCGGTAATATTTTTAGCGTATAACAACGGCGAGGCGGCAGGTTTTACCCAGCTATATCCTGCTTTTTCTTCGGTTCAGATGAAACGCACTTGGATCTTAAACGATTTGTATGTTGCCCCGAAACATCGCCAGAAAGGCGTTGCAGAGTCGCTCATGCAAAGTGCTAAATTTTATGCCGAGGAAACGGGCAGCGCTGCACTGACTCTGCAAACCGCAACTGATAATGTAAACGCACAAGCTTTGTATGAAAAACTGGACTACCAAAGAGTGACAACTTTCTACCAATATCGATTAGGTATTGATTAATAACGTTATTATTGAGTCAGGAGTACAGTTATTCGTTTTCAATTGAGGTAAACCGGGGTAAGGTTTGAATTATACAAATTACTTACCCGAATTGGTATTAAACCCCGGCGTAATGAAGTGGAAGGGGAATTTCAACATAAGGAAATTGATAGTGTTAAAAAAGTTCGCAGTTTTAAGTGTTTTGGCGAGTAGCCTTTGCATTAGCAATCTAGCTCAAGCAAATGATAACTTGTTTAAGCAAATTCCTGACTACCTTCCCGCCTCATTTGATTTATATCGACAGATGCTGAGCATTCCCAATGATGCCCACCACCCGAAACAAGTGAGGCGGAATATTGAGTTCATGCAAGATGCATTTGAGCGTAGGCAGTTTAAGGTTTCAAAGTTAAAAACAGAGGGGGCACCGCTTTTATTGGCCGAAAGGAAGATGAATAATCAGCTACCAACGGTTTTGATCTATTTGCAGTTGGATGGCCAACCCGTTGATCCTAGCAAATGGCATCAAGCCGATCCTTATGTTCCTGCACTTAAACAGCAAGATGGTGAACAATGGGTTTCTATTCCTTTTGAAAAGTTACTCGCCTCAGCCCCTAACCCAGATTGGCGTATATTTGCACGTTCAGCATCCGATGCAAAAGGGCCCGTGGCCATGTTATTAACCGCGTTAGATATTTTTAATGATGCGAATCAGGTGTTGCCATATAACCTAAAAGTGGTGATGGATTTCGAAGAAGAGCTGGGTTCTCCTTATTTACCCAAGGCGGTACAAAAGCACTCAGAGGCGTTATCGGCCGATATGTTATTGATATACGACGGGCCATTGCACTCGAGTAATCAACCCACCTTAGATTTTGGTGCGCGTGGTATTGTTGAACTTGAGTTTACCGTTCATGGGCCGCGAGCACCGCTACACAGTGGCCATTTCGGCAACTATGCTCCGAATCCTGCTTTGCAATTATCACAACTGTTATCCAGCATGAAAGATGAAAATGGCAGGACGACGATCCCCGGTTTTTATGACGGCATAAAGTTAGATGAATCAACATTGGCGATTCTCGCACAAACGCCAGATGACGAAGTAGAAATCAAACGCCGAATAGGCATTGCGGATACGGACAAAGTAGCGCCTACTTATCAACAGTCCATTCAGTATCCATCGCTGAATATTCGAGGCATGAAGTCTGGCTGGGTTGGAAAGCAGGCAAGAACCATAGTGCCGGATACGGCTACCGCGACACTGGATATCAGGCTGGTACCTGAGTCGGATCCTGAACGATTGATTTCCTTGATCAAGCAACATGCTGAAAAACAAGGTTATTACCTTATTGGCAATCGAGTCCCTACTGAGAAAGAGCGCCTAACCAAGTCCAAAATCGTTTCCTTTAGTCACCGAATTGCGTATCAAGCATTTCGCACGCCCTACGACTCTGAAGTGGGGTTATGGTTAAACAAGACTTTGACTAAAGTGCACGGCGAGTCGCCTGTACGTATCCGTCAAAGTGGTGGTTCAATTCCTATTTCACCTTTTGTCGTTGAGTTAGGCGTTCCTGCGGTTGGTGTGCCCACCGTCAATGGTGACAATAACCAACACAGCCCCAATGAGAACATTCGTGTTGGCAATTACATAGATGGCATTCGCACTTATTTAGGCATTTTGTCTGAGCCTATTGGTTCTTAACATTCAGCAGGATCATACTGCTTCCAGTATGATCCTGTATTCAAAGGTTAATGGTTGCTCGGATATTTTGGTGGCAGTCATCAGTTTTTGTTCTTCACGTGTTCGCCTTCTGAACAAGCCATCTCGTTTATTTAGAGGATGGTCTGGAAAATACATTTGCGTGAGCAGAGGTTCATAACCGAGTTTGCTTATTTTCAAATGAATGTGCGGTGTGCGTTGAAATCCGGGATGACCGTAGGCTCCAGGCATAACTGAAATAAAGTTAAACCGACCCTGCTCACCACTTTTAATAATTGCCCATGATTGAAAATGTTCATCAACAGGTGCATCGCTGTTGTCATGTGGATGGTGGTATTTACCAAAAGAGTTCGCTTGCCATAAATCGATGGTTACACCTTCAATCGGCTCTAAGTTCTGATTTACCACTTGCCCTTTAACGTGAATAATCTCACCTTTAGCGCGACCGGATTTTCCTTCGACTCTCGTGAGGTCAAAATCTTTGTCTTGTTGCGGGGTAATGGGATAAAACGGGCCTTCCACTTCGCTGGGCGTTGGAGACTGAGCCAATACCTTATTACTGAAAACGCCTGCGGCAGTGGCGATAAGGGAGTTTTTTAGAAAGTTACGTCTTGATTGTGTTTTCATAATGCGTCCTTTTTCTTTGCCTAAAAAAGAAACACATAAAGAGAAAAGGAGCGAGAAATTTGCGACAAAGCCACAAGCCCAGACTTTAAACCGAATTAGGAATCGCTAGAGTCCATATATACATTGCACTGATTGCGGCCATTTTCTTTTGACAAATACAGGGCTTTGTCTGCTCTCACCAGCATTTTTTCCAGCGAGTCATTTTTGTCATACAATTCGGTTAAACCTGAAGAGACAGTAATGCTTAATTGCATTGTGTGCTCCAAGAGTTGAATGGTGTGATTGGCAACTAGGTGCGTTAATCGTTCAGCCAGTTTCAGACCTTCGCTTAAAGGGGTTTCTGGTAGTAGTGCGACAAATTCCTCTCCACCAAAACGGGCAAATATGTCGGTATCTCTTAAGTTCTGCTTGAACAGCTTGGCAAATTCTCTTAACACCAAATCGCCATTAGCGTGACCATGAATGTCGTTGACTTGTTTAAAATGATCAATGTCTAACAGAACGACGGTAAGAGGGTGTTGATAACGTTTACTTTTGGAAACCTCAACCATTGCCAGTTCATTAAAACTTCGGCGGTTATTAACTTGAGTTAACTCATCAATGGCGGCAATTTCACTAATTTTGTCCAGGGCTTCTGCTAATTGAAATTGAGTATGTTTGAGCTCTGTGATGTCGTGGGAGGACACGACCAGTAAATCATTGTCGATCATTAACTCGGTGATCTGCTTCCAGGTACCATCTTTGGCATCGGACTCGAACGTACGGTGTTTTTGAATTCGCTTTCGCGATAGCGTGTCTTGAACCCATTCCTCAATGTCGTCGGTTTCTATGTTGATGACGTCGCCGTGGTGATAAGCATGTTTAATTAGCTCTATCATGGTTTTACCAATGGCATCGTGTTTGTCCAAGCTGAAGGCATCGGCCATGTTCTGGTTACAGAAAACTAAACGGTTATCCCGATTAAATACACCAAACGAATCCGGTGTATGTTCCAGAATTTCATTCAATAACCAATCTAACTTAATGGACTCACTTATATAGGGCATAATAATATCAATGACATACCATAATCCTTCAATTATAGGACTAAGTTCTCAACTTGCAGAAAATTGAGATCGCTTGACGAAAATGGTCCGGTGGTTCTTCAACAAACAAACGCAGTTCTGTGATAAATAAGCATTAATTAAGATCGGTTTCTATATGTTCAGGCGCAGTTAAACTGCATTTTCTTATAACTCCTTGTCTACAATACTGCAGAAGTTTGTTTCCGACTCTTATCAAACTGATCTCATAGTGTCTTTGAATGATCAGGGTTATTCCCCCCAGAATAGTCGTAATTAGGCTAACTGAGTTTTAGTTTTAAATTATTGTATACAACCTTTGTCTGTATTCTTGTGTATGAAAATACACTTGTTAGAATGCCGACATACGTAATAAAACTGAGATAAATCTATGAAGAAGTGCGCAATATTATCCATGGACTGCTTGGACGATTTCGAGGCTTACGATCATTTAATTGAGCCTCATTTAGAACAACTGGGCTGGCAGGCTGATACCATTTCATGGCGTAAACAAGGCGTTGATTGGTCCGCTTATGAGTCTGTCATTATTCGCACGCCATGGGATTATCAAGACGAGCCAGAAGCGTTTATGCAGGTTCTACAGGAAATTGAGCAGTCTTCTGCGCAATTAGAAAATAGCATTGATATTGTGAAATGGAATATAGACAAAATTTATCTCAAAGAGCTTGAGCAAAACAATGTAAGGTTGGTCCCAACCATCTGGCGTGATCGTTTAAAACAATCTGCATTAACATTGGATGAGGTTGATACATTATTTGCCTTGGTGGGATCCGAGCAAATGGTGCTAAAACCCAGGATCAGCGCGAATGCTGATAATACTTTCTGGCTTAAAAAATCGGATTATCAAGACAAGCTCACCGAAATGACCCAAGCCTTTGCGGACCGAGACTTCATGGTTCAACCGTTTGTGCCAGCGGTTACTGAAGAAGGGGAGTATTCTCTTTTCTATTTTAACGGCGAATACAGTCACGCCATCTTAAAGACACCCAAAGAGGAAGACTTTCGCGTGCAAGAAGAACATGGAGGGCGTCTAAAAACCATTACACCGGAAGCGCAACTGGTTGAGCGTGCAGAAATTTGCATGAATGCCATCCGAAATGTGCATGAAATGCCTTTGTATGCGCGTTTGGATTTAGTCCGATTTGAAAATGATTTTGTACTGATGGAAGCGGAGCTCATCGAGCCTTCTTTATATTTTAATATGGATGATGATTCGCCGAAACGATTTGCGGAAGCATTTGTAAACAAAATGGAATCTAACGGTTAGCCGCGCAATTAATTGTGGATTAAAAATAACGTCAACTCAGGTTGGCGTTTTTTTATGGTAAAACTGTACTACGGACTAAATCTAAATTTTTTAAACTTTTTTTAAACCTTTCTCAACTTGGTTGCGACCAAGACGAAGTAAATAAGAAAAGCTCGTTAAAAGGACAGGCAAATGAAACAACCACTTCTTAAAAATTGGAAATCTATCGCTTCAGTGATCATGTTGTGTTCTGCCTTTGCAGTTAATGCAGAGGACTTTGAAAGGAAGTTCGATGTGCCCGCAGGTGGCAAGCTGGACCTGAAAACAGATTCCGGCTCGGTTAAGGTTTTAACCCACGACTCCGACACTGTATTGGTTATGGTGGAAGTCAATGGCAGAGATGCAGACGATTTTGAATTATCTACTGAACTTAAGGGGAAGACGGTTGAAGTCGTAGGAGAAATGGAAGGAAGACGCTGGAGTCGAAACTTGAAAGTGGAGTTTTCTGTTACTGTACCTGAAGAGTTTGACGTAGATATTGATACCTCTGGCGGTTCAATTCGAGTTTCTGATTTAACGGGCGACTTAAATGCCAGAACATCAGGCGGCTCGATTCGTGTTGGTTCCGTAAAAGGTGAAGTGGAATTAAATACCTCGGGTGGCTCAATTCAAACAGAAGAAATATACGGGCCGCTTAATGCCCATACATCTGGTGGCAGCATCAAAGCCACATTCGCAGAGCAATTAACAGAAGATGCGACATTAGATACATCTGGTGGCTCCATTACCGCTTATTTGATCCCTGAAGTAAAAATCGATTTAGATGCTTCTACCAGTGGGGGCCGTGTGAAAACTGATTTTAACGTTGATGGTCGAATTAAAAAGCAATCGATTCGCGGTGAAATTAACGGCGGCGGACCAGAATTACAGTTACGTACCAGCGGTGGCAGCGTAAAAGTGCGTTCACTTTAGTTTTGAAACTATGACACTCTCCCAATTTGATAAAGGTGAGCTTATGCTCATCTTTTTTATAGCTTAGCTGTATTGTTTACTTAGTAGTACTTCTATTTACATATATAGGGTTATTCAGCCGATTGTTCCTGACTAAGTTGTTTTAACAAGTCTTGATAATGTTCAATCTTTTTGGTTTGTCGTTTTTTATACCAAATCGTCCAGACAATTGAGCCCACTGCCCATGCACCGAGCCAACTTAAGGCAAAGGTATTGGAACTTAAGAAGTTCTCCGGTCCAAACAAGACTAAAATGATGCAACCGAGGAACAGTATTAAACACACTATGCTGGTGACAATACCCATTTGCACGCCCGCTTCACAACGGCGAATGTTGAGCCTTAAGGTGTTTTTGACATCAAGTGAGTCCATGCCCCAGGTCGTAGCTCTTTTCCATACTGAATAAATGGTGAACAAAACCGCCACCAAGACTAAAAAAATTGCAGTGGGCATGGTGCCAGGCTTGTCTGAATTGTCTTGTACGTAAAATAACAACCAGACTAGTAAGAAGGTACCCGCCGCAATATCCGAAAACATTAACCAAAACATGCGTCGTTGGCGCTTCTTGGCTTCTTCCAATATTTTTTCTACCGGAATGTTTAGTTGCTTACTTTGCCAAAGTTTTTGAAGGGGATCTAAACTCATAATGCACCTTGACCGAGTTGTTGATTGAGAGTGGCTTTGCCACGATTTATTAAAACACCCACGTTACTGTTACTCAGACCACAGATATCGGCGATTTCCTGATAACTGAATCCTTCCAACATAAGTGATAGCACTTGTTTTTGTTGCAAAGGTAATGACCGAATATGCTGCATTAGCTGCTGCCACTGCCTTTCTTGATCTTCTGTTGAGCCTGCTTTCACCGTATCGTGGTGTTCTAATTCCAGTTCGATGGTTTGCGGAGATTTTACCGATTTGTCGATATGAGTAACACATCGATTTTGAGCAATTCGTGCCATATAGGTTTTTAAGCTGGCATCACCACTGAAGTTGTCGGCCGCTTGCCAGATAGCCACCACCACTTCTTGCAGAAGTTCTTGCTGCAATGCGTGACGAGCTTCATATGAGGCGACTATCCGCTCCAACATGGGCAAGTGCTCCTGTATTTGCTGTTCAATGGCGGACTTCGCCCGCCATCGTTTCCAAAATATCATCGACCTTGAAGTATTTTTTCCGAATTAAACAACTGTTTTACCGAGAATAAAACAAACATAGAAATTACTAAACATATGCTACTCAATCCTAAAAACTGAGTCCAATCAAACTCTTGGGCACCATATAGCGATTTCAACATTTGCTGGTGGCCGACCAAAGGGATCAGTGAGCTCCAACTGATTTGATCAAACTTAGCAGACATGAAAACCACAACCATTGGGACTAATCCAAACAGGGTGAGGTAACTCTGACCTTCCTTGAAATTTTTAGCCGCCAGAGCTATCCACATTTGCAAACTCGCCACTAAGAGCGCCAAAGGGGCGATAAGCAGTAAGGTTAACATCATGTTTTGACTGGTGGCGTTAAGCTCAATCCCCACTTCGTAAAGCGGTAAGTTACCAATAAGTTCAAATCCAAGATACATGGTAACGAAGGTGCCAAAGATGCCTAACAAGCTACCGACACTCCACTTGGAAACAACTAAATTCATGCGGTTCATCGGTTGAGTCAGTAATGGCATTAGTGAACCTCTTTCGCGCTCACCTGCTGTTGCATCATTGATGTAACTTAAAGTGATGAAAAACGGTGCCAATAATAGGAAAATCAGTAAGCTTTCCATTAAACGGCTACCTTGTGCAGACTGACTGTTTACTACGTGAGAACGTTTTGACCAGGTGCGGTCCAGGGTAATGACACCTTGGTTAAACAGTTTGTTTTGTTTTTTATCATGAATGAATTGAGATACCAGCGTATCGACTTTGTCGAGCTTGTTTGATTGTTTGTTGTTGCTGTTATCACCATATACTTCTATTACAAAGTTCTTCGAGTTCACCGCATTGCTGGGTTGACTCACTTTAAGTAATACATCGAACTCATTGTTTGTTGTTCCATTCGCTGTAAAAGCATCGTGGGGAAACCGTTTTGGCATGTCTCCTTCGTAACTCAGTGTTTTAATGTTGCGGCTAATAAAAAACTCGTGCAATTCTTCAATCTCCTGCAGGTTCTGCTGTGTTTTCTGAATCGCAATCGTCACTTGAGTTTTTTCCGTTGCATCACCGATAATTTGTTTTGTTAACATAAACAATAACAGTGGACCCAGTAATGCGTAACTGAAGGTGGCAAGCAAGGAGCGCTGGTCTCTGACTAACTCGAAATATTCTTTCTTGATGAGTGAAAATAACATCTTGATCTTGTCCATGGTTAAGCTCCTACCGCTAACATAAAGGCGTTTTCTAAGTCCTGATCTTGCATATTGGATTTTAAGGTTTCGACGTTGCCGTCAAACTGCACCTGACCGTCATGTATGATGGTAATAGCGTCACACACTTTTTCGACCTCTTGCATGACATGGCTGGAAAATAGAACGCAGCAGCCTTTTGCCTTTAACTTAAGTAAATACTCGCGCAATAATTTAATAGACATAACGTCAAGGCCACGAGTAGGCTCGTCGAGAATGACGTATTTAGGGTTATGAACTAAGGCCCGAGCGAGTGCGACTTTCATTTTTTGCCCGGTAGAAAAGCCTTCAGTTCGACGCTCTGCAATAGGTCTTAAATGTAACTCTTCGATGATATTGTCTGTGGCCTTATCGGCATCTGGCAGTTGGTGCATGTCGGCAAACAAACGGATATTCTCTCTAGCGGTCAATTTGGGATACAAACCATCACTATTTAGGAATATACCCATTTGTTGCTGCGCAAGCTGCGGGTGTTGGTTAACGTTTATGTCGTTAACAGTTATTTGGCCAGAGTCGGATTTAATAAGACCTGACAGAATTTTTAGCGCCGTCGATTTGCCCGCACCGTTTACACCTAAAAGCCCATGTATTTTACCCGGTTGGCATTCAAAACTGATGTTTTGATTAGCTTGAGTTACCTGTGTTTTGATAAATGGCCAACTGCCTGTTTTGACTTCGTATCGTTTTGATATGTCAGTAATTTTAATCATGATAAATCCTTTAAATGCCAGTTATTTCAAAAAAGGTGGAAAACGGTTTTGTGTGATGCAGCTGGTGTCAGCAACTTCATCGTTTAACAAAAACTCATTGATAAGCTCTGGCATACAACCTTTATGTGAGTTGGTGTGACTCGCATTTGGAATGATGATGTGTTGTGTATTTGTTAAATAACGTCTGGTTCGTTCCGCACTTTGTTCTGGCGTAATGGGATCCAGAGTGCCAGATATTAATAATGTTGGCGTTGCAAGCTGTTTTGGCGGCTTAATGGACTCGGCTTGTTGCACTCGTTCCGTTTGGCAAGCTTTCAACCAGAACTGGTAATAACTGTCTTCTGTGAATGAGTTTTTGCCAGCAAGTTTGGCAGCTTGACTTTGACCTTGATACACGTGTTCTTGACACAAAACCCCTAGAGTGAGTCCTGTGTACATGGTGTCGGTAGCGGCGCCGGATATCATGCTGTTTAATACTTTCAACATGTGGTAATTGCCGTTGTATGCGGCATCAATTGCTTTAGGTAATTTGTTGGCCACATTTGGGGAATAAAGCACAGTACGTACTAAATGCGCCAATGCCATGCTATCTAATGAAACGTCATTTTTTTCAAACTGTAAGATGATAGGGGAGTTATCCGTAGTTTTTAATAACTCATCAAATTGCGCTCGCCAGTTTGGGAAGTGTTTGGCGCAGTGATTGTCTTGCTGGCAAACTTCATCCAGTCGCTCCAAGCTTTGCTGAGGGTATTTTCCGCCTTCAACAAGTGGGTTATCATCGATGGCAAGGGCAGCATCCAAGACCATCTTGGATACATTGTTCGAATATGTCATGGCGTAGTGCTGAGCTGCATAGGTGCCATATGAGCCACCCCACAAATTGATTTTATCGTAACCAAGGGCACTTCTTACTGACTCAATGTCTTTTGCCAATGTATCTGTACTTAGCTGCTCTTCGATAGGTTTCAACTTTTCGTGACATTCATTGAAGATCGCAATTAACTCATCAGTCGTAACCTGAGTGTCGTGGTGACAAGGTTGAGCATTGCTTAAGCCACTGCCTCTTTGTGCCACAAAGACAATGTCGTGTTGTTTGTTTATTTCTTTGAAACTGTTTGCCAAGGTCGAGGTCATTTCAGTTGCGGCCTGACCCGGCCCGCCAGCAAGCACAAACAGTGGTGCCTTGTTGTTATTGGCGACTGCTTTTGAACGAATGACATGGACTTCAACCTGTTTACCGTTATTCGCTTGATATGATTCTGGTACGGTTAACATGCTGCATTCCACAGCTTTCTTTGCGCCTTCGACAAAACAAGGCTCCATTGTTATTTGGCCTACCGACAGGCTGGATGCCAATAAGGTGGTAAGTATCATTTTTGTATTCCTAATTCAGTAATTCGAGTTTGAGTTTTAAAGCGCTTTGACTAAACAGTCTTAGAGTTACTGGATTTCTTACAAAAATTTTTGATTTTTTTGAAATGAGTTTTTGCCAATGTCTAAGTCTTTGATTTGTAGTTTATTTTTCTTTGGGGTGGGTTGGGGATGACGGGATGGGGAATGACGGGATAGGGAATGAAGGAGTAAGTAGGGAATGCAAACCAACCCCGTCATTATCGGGCTTGACCAGATAATCCATTTGTTTTTTTGTGGTAAAAAAAACGCCAGCATATAGGCTGGCGTTTTAAATTTAGATTGGCGTTAAAAACCTAATTAGGCGTCTTCTAGTTTTTGTTTTTCAGATATCTCGTCGTTAAGCGCCTGATGACTTCTTTTTTCTGTCAGTTTTCTTTCGGTCAACCAGTAGAAGAACAATGGAACAAAGAAAATGGCCAGGAAGGTCGCAGCCATCATGCCGCCCATAACACCCGTACCAACACTGTGACGCGCACCTGCGCCAGCTCCAGAACTTAGAGCAAGTGGCACAACACCTAAGATAAAGGCGAGCGACGTCATTATGATTGGGCGGAAACGTAATCTGGCGGCTTCTAGCGCTGCGGCACTTGCACTCCAACCATGTTGGTGTTTCATAAGCGCGTACTCAACAATCAAGATGGCGTTTTTACTCGCCAGACCAAGTAAGGTAACTAGACCTATCTGGAAATAAACGTCATTGGTCATGCCTGCGATCCAGACGGAAACGAGCGCACCAAAGATACCAAATGGAATTGCCAGTAAAACTGAAAGTGGTAACGACCAGCGCTCGTACAAGGCAGCTAAAATCAGGAATACCATAACCACAGCCATGCCTAATGCTAAACCCGTCGTTCCTGAGCTACGCTTTTCCTGGAAGGCCGTGCCTGTCCATTCGTAACTCATGTCTGATGGTAAAACTTGAGCGGCAATGCGTTCAATTTCCGCTATGGCCTGACCCGAGCTATAACCCGGTGCTGCGTTACCAAGAAGTTTTACCGCGGGCAAGTTGTTATATCTGTCTAAGCTATCAGGGCCGCTGCTGTAATCGATGTCGGCAAAGGCTGAGATAGGCACCATGTCGCCATTGTTACTTTTTACGTAGATACGGGCAATGTCCTGAGGTTTCATACGAAACTCGGGTTCTGCCGACATCAGCACCTGCCATGTACGACCAAACTTGTTGAAATCGTTTAGGTAATAAGTGCCTAGCGTACCCGCTAATGCATTGAATGCTTGGTTGATGGGAACGTCCATGGCACGGGCTTGTTCACGGTCAATCTTGATTTTCAACTGAGGTGTGTCAGAACGCCAAAGCGTTTGAACGCCAGCAAGAACTGGACTTTGTTGCGCCGCACCCATGAGCATCTGCATGTTTTGTTTTAGCTTTTCTGGGCCGCCATCACCGCGGTTCTGAAGGTAGAATTCAAATCCACCTGTGTTACCTAAACCTGGAATGGCTGGTGGGTTAAAGGCCAATACCAATGCTTCGTTAATGTTGGCAGTCTTCATGAATAATTCGCCCACTAACTCCTGGGTGCTTATCTCACGATCATCCCAATGTTTCTGCGTAACGAAGATGGTAGCCGCACTGTTTTTGTATCCACCACCTAAGAAGTCAAAACCAGTGAAGGAAACGACATTTTCATTAGCAGGATTGGATTTTATCGCTGCAACAACTTTGGCAACGACCTCAGATGTACGTTCCAAAGAGGCCCCGTCTGGCAGGAAAACCGCTGAAATGTAGAATCCCTGATCTTCATCAGGCACTAGTGAACCCGGTGTTTTCATCCACATGTTTGCCGTTAAAGCTATCATGCCGCCAACTAAAGCCAGAGCCAATAATCCACGACGCATGAAGAAACTTACGCCCGTGACGTAGTGGCCAGTGATCTTAGTGAAAAAGTTATTAAACCAACGGAATATGCCGCTCTCGCTTTTGTGTTCGTGTTTTAAAACCAGCACACACAAAGCCGGGGTTAAAGTAAGGGCGACGACACCGGATAAACTTACTGAGATAGAAATTGTAATGGCAAACTGACGGAACAGTTCTCCAGTTAAACCGCCCAAAAACGCAATTGGAACGAATACGGAGCAGAGCACGAGTACAATGGCCACGACTGGGCCACTAACTTCTTTCATGGCTTTAATTGCGGCATCACGAACAGATATCTCTTCTTCGTGCATGATACGTTCGACGTTTTCCAGTACAACGATGGCGTCGTCTACCACGATACCTATAGACAACACCATGCCGAATAAGGTTAAGGTGTTGATAGAATAACCCAACATATAAAGGCCGGCAAACGTGCCTAATAAAGATACGGGTACTGCAAGGATTGGTATTAAGGTTGCGCGAATGTTCTGTAGGAAGATAAATACAACCAGGAATACTAATAACATGGCCTCGGCCAGTGTTTTAAGCACTTCACGTATCGACACTTCAACAAATCGAGTGGTGTCATACGGTAACGAATGTTCTAATCCTGCCGGGAAACGCTGTTTTAATAAATCGATAGTCTCATTTACTTCATCGGCCACATCTAAGGCATTGGCGCCAGGTTGTAAGAAGATACCTAATAAAACGGCTTTTTTACCGTTAATACGGCCATCGAAGTCATAGTCTTTGGAGCCAAGTTCAACTCTCGCAATATCTTTCAGGCGTAATGAGCTACCGTCATTGTTTGCGCGAATGATGATGTTCTCAAATTCTTGTACGGAAGTTAAACGGCCTTGAACTTTTACGCTGTAGACTAAAGATTGTGGCGTTTCGCTGGTTGGCGTCGCGCCGATACGACCTGCTGCATATTGAGAGTTTTGCTCGCGAACCGCGTTACTGATTTCTTCGACCGTGACACCTAATTGACTCATCACGTCTGGACGTAACCAGATACGCATCGCGTAATCTTTGGCACCAAAAATCTGAACATTGGTGGTACCTGGAATGCGTTTGATTTTATCTATGATGTTTAGCGTTACGTAGTTTGAAGTCCACAGCGCTTCACGGCTGTCGTCCGGCGAATAAAACGCGTGAACATGCAGGAAGTTTGAGGAGCCTTTCGCTACGACCACCCCTTGACGACGGGTCTCCTCTGGTAATCTGGCTTCAACCTGTTTTACCCGGTTATTCACGTTAACTGAGGCTTGATCCGGATCGGTACCGATTTCAAACGTAACTGTAATGGTAGTGGCGCCAGCACTGGTTGAAGTCGAAGACATGTACATCATGCCTTCAACCCCGGTAATGGCATTTTCCAGTGGTGTCGCGACAGTTTGCTCTAATACCTCGGCTGATGCACCAGGGTACACGGCTGTAACCTGCACCACTGGAGGTGACATTTCCGGGTATTGTGCGATGGACAAACTGCGCATCGCGGCCAAACCAGCTAAGACAATAAATATTGAAATAACAAAGGCAAAGATGGGTCGATCAATAAAGTATCTCGAAAACATTTATTGGCCCCTTACTGCTGTGCACTAGCTTGTGCTGGTGCTGCATCGGCTAAGCGCACTGGCATGCCAGGGAAGAAAATACGTGCCATGCCATCAACAATAACCTGATCACCGACATTCAATCCGCTGCGAATCACCCAGCCGTTTTCGACGGCATCGCCATTTGGCAACTGGACCCATTCGCCAACCGTAACAGGCGCAGGTTGGGCGATGGTCATGCCTTTATCGTTTTTAGCCATCAAATAGACAAACTTGCCTAACCCGTTATCTAAAACGGCTCTTTGTGGTACTACAAAGGCATTTTCGCGAACGGCACCTTCCAATACGATGCGGACAAACTGGCCAGGTCTAAGACTGAAATCGGAATTTGGAATGATGGCTTGGAGTTCACTCGTACCCGTTTTGCTATTGATACGGATGTCACTAAAGTTAACTTCACCTACCTGAGGGTGAAAAGTTCCGTCAAATAACTTGATTTTTGTTTTCCAATGGCCGCTTTCCGGCAGAGTCAGAGAGCCTGATTGAGCATCTTGGCGCATTTGTAACTGTTCGCGCTCAGACAAACCAAATCGAATTCGAATTGGGTCAATTTGCGTTAATTGGGTAAGTAGTACTTCCGGGCCTGAAACATAAGTACCTTCAGAAACAAGTTCACGACCTACAATACCTGTAACAGGCGAGGTAACTTTGGTGTAGTCAAAGCGTAATTGAGCTTGTTCTAATCGGGCTTGTGCCGATCTTACATCTGCGGAGCTTATGTCTGAATTCGTTTTTGCGTTATCAAGCTCACGTTGTGACGTCAGGTTTTGCTGTCTTAAAGAGGTTAATCGTTTTACTTCTCGAACAGCCTGATCATGGCGTAAATTAGCAGCGTTTAAATCGGCTTTAGATTTAGCGACTTCTGCGGCATAGGTTTTGGCGTCTAAGCTAAACAGGGACTGGCCCTTTACAACTTTTTCACCTTCACCAAAATTACGGGTCTGCAAGATGCCTGATACCTGGGCGCGAATTTCGACTTCTTTGCCACCTGATAGGGTAGCCGGAAGTTCTAGGCTGAACGGCACTGATTGCGTTTCCATAGACTGCACCGATACTGCAGCTGGATGCATGCCAGCAGGGCCTTGTGCTTCATTTTGTTGTTCACAACCCGCAAGCACTAAGGCTAGAGCCATCAACAAGGTGGTTTTTCGGGAGACGAATGAGGCGTTTTTAGCGAATAAGCGAAACTTTGACATATGAAGCCTATTTTTAATTTAGTACTTAAATGAGGGCGTGAATTACTAGAGTTTAATACAAAATTGAAAATGTGAGTAAACTACTCAGTGTAGTTTACTGGCATGTTTCTAAAAAGTAAACTTGAAAGTTTATTCAAATTAGAATCTTTTTATTTTTAATGGGTTAAGGTGTTGGATTTTGTATACATTGATAAGGGTTAGACATCGCCTTTATCAAGATTACTAACACTAAGGTGTGACAATGCGACTCATATGAAACAGCAGCCTAATTGAATCAATTACGGCCTGGTGGTACTGCTTGGCATAAAAGGCATTGTACTCTTCGTTGGTTTTGTTGCATGGGGCATCATTTGTCTTACCAAACCCCGCACGACCACAAGTCCCATATTCTCCAAATCCGCTGTTATTAGTCGACTTTGAGGAAGGCTGCCAATAGTGATGCCATCGCTGACTAGTTTGTTTAGCATCAATAACACCAAGTGTGTTATGAGCGCTGGATAGTAATAAATCTACTGGATTTTTGTGTTCTGCAATGAGTTTTTCACATGTGCTACTGTTAATGTTCGGTGTTATTGGAGTTTTGGGCTGATAAGCATCTAAAGGGTCGCTGTATCCAAACATGTGAAAGATAGGGGTTACGTGTGCGGGAACGGCCATGTCCTGAATAAAGTGCATTAATTCGCCCACCTCTTTGTTGATGTTCGCGGTCTTAGATTTCGCGAGTTTATTTTTAATGCGTTCGTGTGCAGCTAAAAAATAGTGGTGCAAGGAGCGATGAATAAAGCCGAACATCACAGGTATGTTTCCGGGACGATCATTGATGTGATCGTATTTTTTGTCAAAAAAGTGCCAATTGACCAATCTGGCTATTGTTGGGTTATCAATGTCATGCGTGGCGCGGGTTATTTGATCTTTGTCTTGTGTGCCAAACGTCAATTTAAGTTTATTGGGATAATGCCTCTGACAAACGTCATACAGTGCAAATGCCTGTTTTGTTATTTGTTCGTGTTTGTTAGGGTCAAATGCGGCGCTGCTCCATGAAAGGGAGGTTAAAATTGTTACTACCAATAGCTTGAGAAAGAAGTGCATATTCCAATTTAATCGTTTTGGTTACAAAGTGATACATCTATTTTGTTGCATTTTAGTATGTTTTTTGGGGAAACTTGTATTCCTTTTAATTTGTGAATTTATGGATTGAAGCCATCTTATGAAAAAACTCTTATCTCTTACCTGTCTCTTAGTTAGCTCCGCATCATTTGCCAATCAACACCAAATAGGAATAGATTCTTTTGTCGGCGGCGTTGACGGCCAGCTAACAGAAGGTACAAGGCCCCTAAATGATACTGTAACGCAACACTATCATTTGTCATATCAATATACTTTGTCTGATTACTGGGGGGTTAAAGCTGGTTACCTGTTCGGTGATACTGAAGATTTCGGCATTATTCTTGATGAGTTTACAGAAACCAAATTAGAATACACTGGACCAACTATTGGATTAGTCGGCAACTTGCCTTTATCAGGTGGAAACTCTTTGTTTGTAGATGTGAATACCATCAATTACGACTATGAAATGACTGATGAAGGTAAACTAGAAGTATCAGAGTCTGGATGGGGATATAACGCCAATGTAGGTTGGCAATACGCGTTTGAAAACGGATTAGGTGTTAAACTGGCCTATGGTTTTTCAGAATTTGGTGACAATGTTGAAATTGGCAGTTTCTCATTTGGTGTGAATTACCGTTTCGGTAACTAATCCGTCTAGTTTAATTCAGGTGGCTCATTATTGTTAATGAGCTGCTCTTTGTAATAGTGCATGAAAGCAGGGTGATCATCTAATTGATTGGTCCAGTAAGTTAGCGCTTTAAAGTACTTCGGATCTCTAAGTGCTTTTTCCAAAGCAAGGTTTATGTCGGTAATCGTCTGTTTTCCCCAAGGAGTTTTACTGCAACCTATGTTGCTGGCGATATAGGGTTTCTGATTTTGAATGTTAATGAGTCTATATTTGTTTTGGAACTCCAAAGTTCTTATGGCGTAACTGGCCGCAACCGGAAAGGCCAACATGAAGTCAAACCTGTCGTTGTCCAACATGTTAAATAGTGCTGTACTTTCGGAAGAGGCTCGATAATACACATTGTCTGGATTGAAATAGACAATTTCGTCTGCAAGTGGGCCATAGGAGCGACCATGAATTAACATGAGTTCCAGGTTGAGCTCGGTTAGTAGACGACGCAAAGATTCAGTTTTTCTTAATCTCAGTTGTTTCGCTTTTGTCTCAGTGAGCATGATGCGAACATTACGGTGCAACAATGCTTTTTTTGAATAATAAACGAACTTCTCTCGTTCCTGAGTTATGAATAGCCCATAAGCACACACATTTTTCCCTTCTTGAAGATCTCTCATAATTCGACCCACTGAGGCCTGGACTTCTATATGTCGGTATTGGCTTAGAAGCGGTTTTAGTATGTCGCTGGTCAAGTTGATATAACCTTTACCTGCGTTTTCGCCTTTGAATATGTAAGCAGGAGGTTGGCTATAGGCGTACCAGGTAAGCTTTTGAGCGGAAAGGGCGTAAAAGGGCAAAAACAAGAAAAACGTGATTAAACGGTTTAACTTCATTTTTGCCCTACCTTAAAACTGAAAGTGGATATGACACTTTCAAATATAGCAGTTGTTATTCAGTTTTAAATTGCGAAACCAGATCTCGAAGAATGGCATTTTGTTCATCTAGTTGGTTCACGATATTTGTCGTTTCATTAGACAAGTTCGCTACAGTGACAGCCATATCTGCAATTTGCGTAACGTTACTACTTAACTCTCCAATTACATTGGACTGTTGATTGGTGGCCGTAGCGACCTGAGTATTGAGGTTTGTAATTTCGTTTATTTCACCCACTACTGTACTTAAGGCCTCACTAGCCACGTTGGATTTTTCAAGTCCTTTGTTGGCCATCTCTAAATTCTGGCTCATTGCTCGAACTGTGTCATTGGCACTCGATTGCAAACTTTCGATTACCGCTTTGATTTCTCCCGTCGAATCCTGCGTTCTTGCAGCGAGCGTTCTAACTTCGTCTGCGACTACCGCAAATCCACGCCCTTGTTCACCTGCTCGGGCTGCTTCAATGGCGGCGTTTAATGCCAACAAATTGGTTTGCTCTGAAATGCCATTGATGGTTTCAATTACCGAGCTGATGGTTTGCGTTTGTTGCGCCAGTTCTTCGATTTTCTCTTGCGTTGATTGATTGCTTGCAAAAAGTTGGTCCATCACTTGGCTGGTTTGCTGAATATGATTATCAGATGTTTTGACCTGCGTTTGGGTGGACTCGGTCATATCTGCCGTATTGCTGGCCAAAGTACTTACCTCTGAAATGCTGAAGTTCATTTCATTTGCCGCCGTTGCTACAGAACTCGCTTCGGCTTGTTGTGCGTTAACACACTGATCTACTTCAATAGCCATGTTTCTTAGTTGCTCAAAGTGTTTGGACATGGTGTCTTCGGTTTGTTTAATGTCCACCATCATTTCATTAACTTTTTTGATAATGGCATTAAATCCTTTGGCGAGATCGCCAAGTTCATCACCGCGTTTGTCGTCTAGTCTATGGGTTAAATCGCCACCTTGTTGCGCCATTTGCAACATACGGTTACTTATTTCTACGATAGGCTTGGTGATGCGGTTCGCAATGAGCACCATAAGGAATACAAAGATTAGCGTTAGCACCAGATTGATAATGCCTGTTTTAGTCAGTACCGCGTTTACAGCTTGCATCGGTTCACTAACCGGTAACATCGCCATAATTTTCCACTCTAACTCTGGAATACCCACACTTGCGACGTAATACTCAGTTCCGTCTTGTTCAACTCTATCAAAGACATAACTAGGGTCTTTTTTTAACAGCTTCGGCGATGCGTTAGAAAACCCTTCCTGATTTTTCAACTCTCGGTTTTTAAGCGAGGTTAATTTAGGATGAATAAGGATTTTTCCAGATTGGTCGGTGACAAATATGAAGCCGGTCTCGCCCACTTTATTTGATAAAATTATTTCGCTTATTTCGCTCACCCCATAACCTAAGCCAGCAATGGCTAAAGGGCGACCTTCTTCAACCACTAAGTAGTTAACAAAAGCCGTTAGTTGATTGGTTGCATCTTCATAATCGAAGGCTACCTGAAAGGTTTTCCCGCTGTCCATAAATGCATAAAACCATGGGTCCTCTTCTCGATTTAGAGTCTTTAATACGCCATTTTGGTTGTAATATTTTTTACTGACATCGGATACCCAAAACGCGACCAATGCATTATTTTTTTGCTGAATGTGTGCCAAGTAGTCAATCATTTCTTTTTGTTGTTCTTCTGGCTCACCCGCTAGAGACCAATCTGACATAAATTTGTTTTGGCTCATGCCTTTCGACAGTTCAAACGGGGTGCCTAATTGATATCGAATGCGAGATTCAACTTTTGCTAATTGATTGGGTAGAAGGTCGGACTCTATGCTCTGCTCTGTCACAGACGTGAACATATTGTTATTTAATAACGTGGTTGAAAAAGAAAGGATAAATAAGGCAATCGCAATAATGCCAACAAGGGCGTGGCGAATTTTCAGGTTCAACAACCATTCGTTCATAAAAATACTCAGCTTGACGTTATGTGTACAGATTATTACATCTAGTCTAGCGTAAGTTGAGCAAATGGTTGAAATCTTGATGGTAATTATATGTTTAGATGCTCGGTTTTAATCCAAAACGTTCTGTCCTTGTTCAATAATGACGTCAGAGATCTTTTTGTGTACACCTTTTAATAACACCCAATGATGCCAGTACAAGGTTTCCACTAACTTGTAGTCCGGCAAAATATTGATCAGCTCACCCGTGGCCAATTCATCCTTAATTTGAAGTTCTGCCACTAAACAAAAAGCCGCACCGTGTTTAGCCATCGCAACAAAGGCTTCAGAGGAACGCATAGCGTGCAATGGGTAATCTCCCTCCTTTAGGCCAAAGTGTTCTTCGATAAATCGCACATGCATATTGTCTCTTTGATCAAAAGCAATGCCCGGCGCACTTCGTAGCGTTTCGCTATTGATGCCTTTTTTGAAATAGGTGTCTCGAAATTCCGGCGAGGACACCAAAATGTAGTTCAAATCGCCTAGTTTGGTCATCTGGCAACCTTTTATAGGTTTATCCTGAAGGCTGATTGCACCAAATGCTTCACCGTCTTTAAGTTTTTCAATCGTGTGCTGTTCGTCTGCGACCAGCATGTTGATTTCAATTAAATTGTTTTTGATGGTTGGAGCAATGGCTGGGATCAGCCATGTCGCCAGACTATCGGCATTGGTTGCAAGGTGGATGGTTAATGGCGATTGTGGGTTGTCTGGGTAAATGTTGGGAAGGAGCTCAGCTTCCAGCTGCATGACCTGATGGTAGTGTTTGATTAGCTTTTTGCCCACTTCAGTTGCTCTAAGAGGTTGGCTTCTTATTAACACTGGCTGTGCGATGTTTTGTTCTAGTTGCTTGATGCGCTGTGAGACCGCGGATTGCGTGATGAAAAGGGAGTTGGCTGCTCGCTCAAAACTCTGATCTTTTATGACCGTAGCCAAAGCTTGAAGCAGTTTATAATCCAGTTTAGACATTATTAGTGATGCTAATGTTGGTTAATATAGATTAATTATACTTATCATGCCGTCAAAGTTACAGTGCCCGCCAGATAAAGTTTTGGGAGGTTAATTATGGTATCTGCATTGTTTCAAGGTTTGGTATTAGGCGCTGGAATGATCATTCCTATTGGTGCGCAAAACTCGTATGTGTTGAGTCAGGGGATAAAACGACACCACCATTTTTTGGCCGCGACAATTTGCATGGTTTGCGACGTTTCATTAATCGGTTTGGGGATTTTTGGCGGTGGAAAACTGATCGCATCGAACGAGTGGTTGATGTTGTTGATAAGCTGGGGCGGCATATTGTTTTTGTTGGCATACGGCGGAATGGCATTTAAAAACGCCTTCATAAATCAATATCAATTGCCTGGGCAAGTCAAAGCCTTAGGTAGTCGTAATGCCGTGATTGGCACCACACTTGCGGTTACGTTACTAAACCCGCATGTGTATTTGGATACCGTAATGATTTTGGGCAGTGTAGGCGGCACGTTTGATGGAAATGAAAAACTGGCATTTGCCATTGGAACCATGCTGGCTTCAATCTTATGGTTTTACAGCTTAGCAGGAAGTGCCTCGAAACTGGCACCTTGGTTAGGTCAACCTAAGGTGCAACGCGGAATCGATATCGTTGTTGGTCTAATCATGTATGCGGTGGCGTACTCGGTGTTTAACGCGATTCCTTAGATAAAAATCGCTTATAATTGAGCTGTCAGATTTGGTAAACGTAAGGCAGGAAGCAAATCTGACAGCATAATGAGCTCACTTTATTTTGTTCTGCAGTAAGCACTAAAGTTCATAATTTGTTTTGCCAAACTCAAAATCGATGTTCGTTGTTTAAGCCCGGGGTGATGTAAACGAGTTGTGCTGCTTCAATGACTTTGATTTTGTGCCACTCGCCTTTTCTTATAATGCAGGAATCACCGGACTGCAGCTCCAAACACTTATGTGGATTTGAGTCAGACTCAACCGCTATTTTGCCATTGATCACAATAATAATCTCATCACCATCGTTGTGACGCTCGCCATTATGAGGTGGGCTACATTCTAGTGTCGCCAAGCCTACAGTCGTTCCTGCAAACACTTGTGAGGATCCAAATTCGATCTTGTTTGTCTGCACGGATTTGTCATCCTGAATCGAAAAAACAAACTTACTTAAATCAACTGAATCTATGTTTTCCATAAACGCTTCCATTTTTTAGCTTAGCCATTTGTTATTAGTAACATACGCAGTTAAATAAATTAACCCAAAGCTTGGATGACCGTTCACCTGCGGCTTGTTATCGATTAAATCGCAACACGCCGTTGCCCGACAGGTGAGTCCCGCATATCAAACAAATAGGAATAATGAATGGGGGAATATAATACGAGTATGCGGCCATCTGGTAAGGCATCATAATAGAAACGTCATATATAATAGACACGCCAATACTAAAATAAATTAAGACCGACGCGTAACAAGCTAGTATGTCTCTCAAGCAATGTTGATGACTAATTTTTCCGATGACAAATCCGGCTGTTACGGCTAACAGGCCGAAGGCCAGAAAGTGAGTTACGACGTCTAAAAATACAAGTCCGGATTTTGGGTTCGAAAACCCAAAGAAGAACTCTTTGGGGACCGCAATTGCAGCAAGGTATCCCATTATGATAACGCCTATATGGGTAAGGGTTAACCCTATTATTATTGAATAAAGTAGCGATTTTTTACCTTTCATTGAAAATATCGTCCTTGCCCATTTCAGAAGCTTACAAATGAGTTTAACCCGCTCTAGAACTCTTGCTGTTAATGCTCAGCATAGGCCACACAGAAAAGTTGCACTATTTAACCTTACTACCAGCCTTACCCTCCGTCAATGTTCCCTAAATGGGCACTTGTCGAACGTTAACTTTTGTCCAGGGAGTCGCTTTTTTGCAGCACCGAAATTGGTGAAAGGTTGAATCTAACTCTAATCCATTGTGGTTAGATTTATATCCCAACATACTCTAATACCAATCTGCATAAAGAATTGGTCATTCAGCGAGAATGAAAAAGTGTATAGGCAAGGCATTGATTGCAGAGAATGGTTGTTCCCTTGTTAAAATCAATAACGCAGCATATAAGCTTTTTAAACTCGCCCTTTGGGAACTCACCAGAGCTGCGATAATCGCCCAAAACTTATTTGATGTAGAACGACTATACCTGCACAAGTTTCGATTATTCTCGCAGCTCTGGTGAAGTTCTGAATTGACTAATTCTTTATGCAGATTGGTATAATAACTTTATGAGTGCTTTGTTGGAGGTTGCGGCCAACAACATACCGCAATGGTGTATCTAATTTCCGCTACGAATTATAACTCTAATCAATTTATCTAAATATCAGTAGCCGATGTATTTGTTTGGGTAAATAGAAAAGGGAGCTCACGCTCCCTTTCACTTATTGAGTTACACCAAAAGCTTTTAGTTTTTAATTTTTTCTAAATTGCTTTTTAACGACTCTGGCAATAAAGCGTGGACCTTGCCGATTAAGGTTTGCAACTCTTCATCACTATCGGCAACCAAATTGATATGGCCCATCTTACGCTTGGCGCGAACTTCCTTGTCGTACCAATGCAAATGTGTGTTAGCCAGCTGCAATAATTCAGAAGTTGGTTTTGCTTCGCCTACATAGTTCACCATAGCAACTTGATGTTGGGCGGCAGTGGCGCCTAGCGGCAGGCCTGCGATGGCACGAATGTGGTTTTCAAATTGACTAGCGGCACAGCCTTGCTGGGTCCAGTGGCCAGAGTTGTGCACACGGGGGGCTATTTCGTTAACCAATAACTCGTCGCCCATTTGGAATAGCTCTATAGCCAGAACGCCAACGTAATGTAACTTGGCTGCAATTTTGTCATGAATTTCTTGTGCTTTTTGTTGTAGCTCTGCATTCACTTTAGGGGCTGGTGCTAACGACAATACCAATTGTCCGGCACCGTGGTGGTTTTCAGTCAAAGGGTAATATTGATGATTACCGTGGGCATCGGTTACGCCTAACAATGAAATTTCGCGCTCAAAAGAAACGCACTGCTCTGCAACAAGTGGCATGTGAATAAAATCAAAGTCGCTTAGCTCCGCACAAGTGGTTTGAAGCTGGTTTTCATCAAATATACGCCATTGGCCATACCCGTCATAACCATCACGACTGGTTTTTAGAATTAGCTTAGGGCCTAACTTTTCATAAGCCGTTTTTAGGTCTTCAACACTGCGAACAATATGATGCGGACAGTTTTTGATATTCAGGCCGTCTAATAATTCTTTTTCAACAATGCGGTCAGCCCCAGCTGCTATGGCGGAGGCGCCAGGTCGAAATTTTCCAGTATCTTCTGCCTGAGCAACCAAATCCTTCGGTAAATGTTCAAACTCTGACGTAATCGCTATGCAGTGCTCAAAAGCTTGCTCTAGTGTGATGTCTAAGACGGTTTTATCAACTGGGTTTACACATTCACGAGACGTTGCATTTACGGCAATAATATTAAGGCCCAACTGCGTGGCGCCTAAATACATCATACGAGCTAATTGCCCGTGGCCTAATACAACAATTAAGTCATTGTGATTGTTTAAAAAGCTGGCGTTGCCAGAAAATTGCTGAGTCATCTTTTTACCGATTTAATTACACTAAGTTGTATGACAGGTTAAGTGTAGTTGTAACTTGTCACCTTGTTATAAAAAACAAAAAGGCACCGAAATTGTGCCTTTTTAAGTTTCTTAAATTAGAAGTCTAATTTGTGGTTTTCCAATACGTCCTGGGTTTGGGCGGCGCGGAAGGCTTTTATCTTCTCCGTCACTGCCGGATCGTTCAACCCGATGATCTGGGCTGCTAATAATCCCGCGTTTCCGGCTCCCGCTTCACCAATAGCCAATGTGCCTACGGCGACGCCTTTTGGCATCTGCACGATAGAATAAAGAGAGTCAACACCGCTTAGTTTGCTTGATTTTATCGGAACACCTAAGACTGGAACATGAGTAAAGGCGGCGATCATGCCTGGTAAATGTGCTGCACCACCGGCACCCGCAATGATTACTTTGTAACCTTTTTCTTCAGCGGTTTCTGCGAATTCTTGTAATAAATGAGGAGTACGATGCGCTGAAACGACTTCTGCGTGATATTCAATGCCAAACTTGTCTAACATTTCTGCCGCGTGTTTCATGGTTGGGCCGTCGGATTTAGAACCCATTACAATTGCAACTTGTTTCATTATCACTCTACCTATTACTTTTGGGATTGATCAGACCACTTACAGGGTAAATTGGGACTGTGGCTTGAAAGGCGCGCATTCTAACAAAATCTTTACTTGTGTTCACCCAGAAGTTTTACACTTTCTGTCCGGTCTGTTGATTTATTCAACGGTACAAATTTGTAATAAGAGTGCAACTGCTTCATAGTTCAATTATGAGAGGTAGTGGTGCGTTTAGGACCTAAAGATGTTTAATAATAGTTTTGATCGTAGGCAGTTTATACGATATTCCTTGCTGACTGCTGGTTATTCTTTAACCGCGGGTAGCAGTTTGTTAGTTCCCTTGGTAAACGCATTAGGCAAAGTACCCAAAAAGCTGGATGAAGACGAGTCCATATTTACTCTGTCAGGTCGAGTGAAAGTCGACGGCAAAAGAGCTAATAATTCCACCATCATTTCCCCAAATTCAACAATAGAAACTGAAAGTAACTCGAACTTGATTTTTGTTGTTGGTAAAGACGCCCACATTTTGCGTGAAAATAGCAAACTCGTATTGTCTGAAAATGCGTCTTCATTAGAAGCGGGTTTGCAGTTAACAAAAGGTAAAGTGTTGTCAGTATTTGGGAAACGCCGTCAAGGTGAAGGCGGTATGAAAATCAGCACAACCACCGCCACTATCGGAATACGCGGCACCGGGGTTTATTCTGAGTCCCATGACGACCATAGTTATGTGTGTACTTGTTATGGCACAACGGCCATCGCTTCGAATAAAGATGTTAACAGTCAGGAAGTGGTGACGACACAGCATCATGATGCACCGAGGTACATTCTAAAAGATGGCAAAAATGGCAAGTTGATTGAACCTGCGCCAATGAAAAACCATACTGACGAAGAATTAATGTTGATTGAAGCTCTGGTTGGACGCGAGCCACCATTTTCGTCGCTTATTCAGTATAACTCCCCAAGACGAGGGTACTAACAGGCCGGAGCGTCAAAGTTATGGTCAGACAATACAGCGGCGATCGTTTATTGATCACGGTTCTGTTTTGCGCAGTGATGCTGCTCCATGCGTTCACTGTGATTGAAATTCCTGTTATTGGTGCTATCGAAGAGTCGCTGTACGATCGACGTTTAACGCTGAACATGGACAACGAACTTGATCCTAATGTCGCCATCGCCAATATTGATGAAAGCAGCATTGAAGAGCTCGGGCAATGGCCCTGGCGTCGAGATGTATTGGCGCAATTGGTCGATACTCTATTTGAACATTATCAAATAAAGGCCCTCGGCTTTGATATGGTGTTTGCTGAAGCCTCGGACGACACCGGGCAAGAAGTTCTGGATATTCTGGCCAGTACCGACTTAAAAGAACATTCTACATTTCAATCTGCATTCCATGCGCTTCAACCTCAGCTTAATTTTGATCAGATGTTTGCCGACAGTTTGGCGAATCGAAACATAGTGACCGGCTTTGTTTTTGAGCAGACGCCAAAAAACAATGTTAATCATTTGCCACTGCCAATTTTGCAACTGCCGCCACAAATATTACGTTCAAATACTTTAGTTGGTGCGCACTCATATGTGGCGAACTTGCCGCTATTGCACGAAAAAGCGCCTTATGCGGGCTTTTTTGATAATCCATTGCTGGACGATGACGGTGTTTTTCGTCGGGTGCCATTAGTCCAACGCATTCAAGGGTTTGTTTACCCTTCTTTATCATTAGAACTTGCCAGATTAGCCTTAGGTGCTGAAAAAATCGAAGTTGAGTTTGATCAGTTTGACCGCTTGTACCAAATTAAGTCTCTTAAACTTGGAGAGCGAACCGTCCCGGTTGGAGAAAGCGGTGAAATCTATGTGCCTTACAGGGGCACTCAACACAGTTTTCCTTATCATTCTATTAATGACTTGCTGCATAAAAAAGTCAAAATTTCTGAGTTGAAAGATAAGGTTGTATTAGTTGGAACCGATGCCGCGGGGCTTTTGGATTTAAGAACGACACCTTTTGCTAGCACGTTTCCAGGTGTGGAAGTACATGCCAACCTAGTCTCTGGCATACTTGAAGATAGAGTAATGGAAGTTCCCGATTACGCTTTGTCCTTTGAAGTGTCCAGTATCGTCATTTGTACTCTCTGTTTATTTGTCATTGTCATGATGCGTGATCCCAGATATCAAATCCTCGGTATTTTGTTAATGATCGTGTCGATATTGGCCCTCAGTCAATATTTGTGGTTAGAAGGCTTCATAATGCCCCTCGCATCCAGTCTTGTTTTAACCATTATTCTGTTCATTACCTTAACCGTGCTTAACATGATGACGGAAGCTCGGCACAAACTCTCAATCGTAAAAATGTTTGGTCAATATGTTCCGCCTGAGCTGGTGGATGAGATGAGTGAAGAGCCGGAGAAGTATCAGCTTAAAAACACCAGCCGTGAGTTAACCGTGTTGTTTTCAGACGTAAGAAGTTTCACCACCATATCTGAAAACTTGAGTCCGGATGAGTTATCTGAATTGATGAATCTGTATCTGACCAAGATGACGGGGGTCATTCACAGGAATCAGGGAACGATAGATAAATACATGGGCGACGCCATCATGGCCTTTTGGGGCGCACCAATAAAATCCGAGCGGCACGCCCAGCTTGCCGCAAAAGCTGCGGTAGAAATGATAGACGCATTAGATGAATTGAACGAAGAGTTTCAACACCGTGGCTGGCCGGAAATCAAGGTTGGAGTGGGGCTGAATACTGACAAGATGTTCGTGGGTAACATGGGATCGGAATTCAGAATGGCGTATACCGTGATGGGTGACGCGGTGAACTTAGGCTCCCGTTTAGAAGGTCTGACAAAACAATACGGGGTGTTGACTTTAGTGGGACCAAAAACGGCTAAAGCCTTATCGGATAACGATGAATTTTTCTTACAAGAAGTGGATTTGGTGAAAGTCAAAGGCAAAAACGAGCCTGTAGCAATTTATCAGCTGGAGCAAAGATCCGAGTTACTGACCAATCAATTTGACGCCTTTCTTGAATTTTATCGCAGCCAAAACTGGGATAGTGCGTTGACCAAATTAGATAAATTGCAGCAAGAAAAAATCGTTAATATCACGCTTGCAGACATGTATCGCCAGAGAATTGAGCACTTCCGTGCAGAGCCACCCGGTGAAGATTGGGATGGTGTTTTTGTGCATACGTCGAAGTAATTGCTAAACATGCTGTATCTCGTCGGTTTCAACTATAATTAGGGCTAGTAAAAATACGAGTACCTTCATGCCGTGTTTAAGATCATAAAATCGCTTGCAGCCATAGTGTTATTGATAGGTGGAGCCTCGGCTTTTGCCAGTGTGACCTATGATGGTAGCAATGGGGTTAAGGCGAAAATATTCACTTCTAATACGGTTTCTGCTTGTACCAGTTGTCACTTTGACGGAGCAGGGGACACAGCTGCAAGGTTTGGCACCCATACTGAGGCGATTGTTTATGGTAATTTAGCCAGCAGTTATGTTAACAGTGGTTACATGCCTTATCTGTTAGACGACCTAACCACTAACGAGAAAAACCTTATTGCTGCGTGGGTAAGTAGCGGCATGTTAGAAAAGGCTGCACCTACTGTTACGGTAGACGATGAAGCTGATTTAACGGTGGCTAAAACCACAGCTACTTTGTCGGGTACTATTGATCCAAATGGTGCACAACCCTCGGTATATACCTTTCGTTGGGGCACATCATCAGGCGCGTTAAGTAATAGCGTTAATTCAAATACTAGTCAGGAAAACGCCGTTGGCAGCGGTGGTGGCGGAAGTCAGGCTGGCTTTAATAGTGTGGCAAGCGTAAGCACTAACATTTCCTCACTGACTTGTGGTACTAGGTATTATTACACCTTGGGAGCGACAAATACGGGCGGAACAAATACGACATCGGAAAAAAGTTTTACCACTAATGCATGTAACTCTGGCCCGACGATCTCAACTTCATCTTTGAGTGATGCAACAGAGCAGACGTTATACCAAACGACCATTGCTGCGACCGATCCGGAAGATGATGATATTGATTTTGCTTTAACCACTAAACCAACGGGCATGACCATAGACGCTAATACGGGTGTTATTTCATGGACCCCAACCGAGGCTCAATCTGGTAGTAGCTTTACGGTAACTGTGACGGCGACGGATTCCACGGCTGATATTAATCAAACCGATACTGAAACATACAGCATTAACGCTATTGAAGTGAATGATAAACCCAATATCACTTCAACTGCCGGAACGAGTGCAACAGAAGATATTCAGTATAGTTACCAACTTGTGGTGACCGATGACGATGACTCTAGTTTTAGTTATCAATTATTGTCCTCACCATCAGGCATGGCGGTAAGTAATAGCGGAGAAATAACCTGGACGCCTACAAACGGCGTAAGTACGTCGGGAACTGTGATTGTTGAAGTATCCGATGATGATACGGATAACGAACAGACGGACTCTGAAACATTTACGATTAGCGTTACTGCAGTTAATGATCCTCCAGTGATCACTTCATCGGAAGTGACCTCAGCGACCGAAGATTCAGCCTATTCTTATGATGTTGATGCGACGGATGAAGAGGGGGTTTCCCCTGCATTTTCGTTAACCACTAAGCCAACCGGCATGACGATTAATTCAAGTACTGGTGAAATCAGCTGGACCCCAACACAGAGCCAGATTGGCGGTAATTCCGTAGTGGTTAGTGTTACGGATGGTAATACACCGATAACTCAGAGTTTTACGGTAACCGTGGCCGCAAATAATGATACGCCAGTTATCAGTACATCGGCGGTCACCAGTGCCACGGAGTCCACGTTATATCAGTACGATGTGGATGCGACTGATGAAGAAAATGACACATTAACTTACTCCCTGACCACTAAACCTTCAGGCATGACCATAGATGCGGATTCAGGTGAAATTAGCTGGACCCCTAGTGAAGCTTCAAGTGACTATTCGGAAAATGTCGTGGTATCCGTATCCGATAGTAATACCGCCGTAACCCAGAGTTTTTCTATTACAGTAAGCGCCAATAATGATACTCCTGTGGTAACGACAAGCGCAGTAACGAGTGCATCGGAATCAACGGCTTATCAGTATGATGTGGATGCCACCGATAATGAGAATGATGGTTTAACGTTTTCTTTAACCACAAAACCTTCTGGCATGAGCATTGATGGGAACTCAGGTGAGATCACCTGGACGCCGCCAGAGGGCATCAGCAATTACACAGAAGCGGTGGTTGTAAGTGTTTCGGACACTAATTCCAGTGGCACCCAGTCATTTACTATTACGGTAACGGCAGATGACGATGCCCCTGTATTCACCTCCAGTGCAGTGACTAGTGGGACGGAAAGTGTGGCATACAGTTACACAGCGGTGGCGGACGATGGAGAAACCAACTCTCTGACTTATGCCCTTGTTTCTGGCCCTGCTGGCATGACCGTAGGTAGCAGCGGTTTAGTGAGCTGGACTCCAGCGGAAGCAAGTGCTAACTATACGCAGGATGTCGAAATTTCAGTGAGTGATGCCTCAACAACGGTTAATCAGAGTTATACCATAACGGTCACCGCAGATGATGATACGCCGACAATAACCTCAAGTGCGGTTACTTCTGCAGTAGAGTCTATCGCGTATAGTTATGATGTGGAGGCCAGTGACAACGAAAATGACTCTCTGACATTCAGTTTATCAACCAAACCCAGTGGCATGACGATAAACTCTGGTTCGGGGTTGATAGCCTGGACACCGCCTGATTCAGACAATCAATATTCTGAAAATGTTGTGGTTGAAGTGAGCGACGGCAATACCAGTAGTCAGCAAAGTTTCACCATAACGGTGTCTGCAGATGCCGATGCGCCATTTTTCACATCAACAGCCGTGACAAGCGGTGAAGAAAGTGTGGTCTATAGTTACCAGGCCGTTGCGGATGACAATCAAAACGATGCATTAACATACAGCTTGACCACATTCCCATCAGGCATGACAATCGATCCTGACTCTGGTCAAATAAGCTGGACCCCACCACAAGCTAAGGCGCAATTTACTGAAAATGTCGTGGTTTCAGTAACAGACGGAAGTTTTAGCGCCACACAAAATTATACTATTACGGTCAGCGCGGATGATGATACACCTACATTCACAACCAGCGCCGTCACCTCCGGGCAAGAAAATGTGGCGTACCAATATGATGTTGATGCCTCTGATAGTGAAAACGACAGCATAAGTTTTAGCCTGAGTACTAACCCTAGTGGGATGACTATTAACTCGGATGGTGTGATTAATTGGACACCACCAGCTTCTTTGTCGGCCTATAGTGAAACCGTAACAGTTGATATTACTGACGGGAATTCGACGGCTCAACAGTCTTTTTCTATCAACGTTTCCATCATTAACGATCCACCTAGTATCACCAGCACCGCGGCTACATCGGCAATTGAAGATGTCTTATATCAATATCAAGTGGCGGTAAGTGATCCCGATGACAATAACGATGGTAGTGCAATCACATTTAGCTTGGCCAATGCCCCTACAGGTATGACGGTTAGTTCAACGGGACTTATCACTTGGACCCCGACAGAAGGGCAAGGTTCTGTAACTAATGTTGTACTAACAGTGGCAGATGGTGGTGAGGATTCGGCAAGTAGCGCAACGGAAACGTTTTCAATCAATGTCACTGCGGTAAACGATGCGCCTATTGTGACGTCTTCTGCGGTTACAAGTGCCACAGAATCTGTTGTTTATAGTTATCAGGTGACAGCGACGGATGCGGAAAATGATACTTTGAGTTTCTCCGTTGTGTCGGGGCCAACCGGATTAAGCATAGATGCGAATACCGGGGAGATTAGCTGGACGCCAGCAGAAGCGGGCAGTAACTATACGGAAGATATCAGCATTCAGATTGATGATGGTTCGGATCCTGTGAATCATGATTTTACCGTCAATGTTTCGGCTGATAATGATCCACCAATATTTACATCAAGCGCTACTACCTCAGCGTCGGAAGGGCAAGCGTACAGTTATGATTTAGCCGCATCCGACAATGAAAACGACAGCTTAACGTATAGTCTTACATCGGGCCCTAGCGGAATGGCCTTAACTGGCAATCAGTTAACCTGGACACCAGACCAGGCCGTTGCAAACTATCAGGAATCGGTCATTGTTGCTGTCTCCGATAGTCAGCTATCGGCGTCACAGAGTTTCACAATTACCGTGACTGCAGATAACGATGCCCCTGTATTTGATAATCTTAGTTCGCAAGTCGCAACGGAAAGCTCTGCATTCTTGTTTGATGTTAACGCGAGTGATCCTGAGAGTGAGTCACTGACGTTTAGTTTGGACTCAAATATCGGTGACATGTCAATTGACTCTAACACTGGTGTCATTACCTGGACGCCTAGAGAAGAAAGCAGTGACTTTAGCGAAACCGTTAATTTGAGCGTAACCGATGATACAAACACCACATCGGCTTCATTTACCATTAATGTCAGCGCCGACAATGATGCGCCCGTGATCACCAGTTCTCCTGTTACAACAGCAGTTGAAAGTACGAGTTATCAATATGACGTGGATGCGACCGATAATGAAAACCAGACATTAAATTTTAGTCTGGGCACGGCACCTTCTGGCATGACAATCGATGCTAATGGCGTTATTAATTGGGTGCCAGACGACGCCGATGCAAACTACGATGAGGCTATTATCGTAAACATTAGTGATGGCACTAATACTACCCCTCATTCGTTCACGTTATCGGTTATTGCCGATGCTGATACCCCCATTATCACCTCAGGCGCTGTGATAACTGCCGAAGAAGGTAATGCATATAGTTATCAGGTAACAGCAACCGATGGTCAGAACGATACGCTAACCTTCAGTTTATCGACCTTCCCGACTGGCATGACAATCAATGCATCTAGCGGCTTAATTAATTGGACACCGCCGGAAGCTAAAACCGAGTTTACAGAGAACGTAGAAATTACTGTTTCTGATGGTTCGTTTAGTTCGCAGCAATCGTACACCATCACTATAAGTGCCGATGACGATGCACCAACATTCACATCAAGTGCAGTGACGCAAGCAATTGAAAATCAAACTTACAATTACGATGCCGATGCGTCTGATAATGAAAATGATGCAATCAGTTTCAGCTTAAGCAATTCTCCATCGGGCATGACAATTGATAGTCAATCGGGGCTGATCAGCTGGCAGCCGCCAGCTGCAGTGAATAATTACACTGAGTCAGTTTCTGTCTTGGTTACTGACGGAAACAGTAGTAGTAACCAGAGTTTTGAAATAAACGTGACAACGGTCAACGATTCGCCATCGATAACTAGCACCGCCACCACCACTGCCATTGAAGACGTGCCCTATGAATATCAGGTAGGAGTGACGGACCCAGATGACAGTAACAACGGGTCGGATTTAACCTTTACCCTATCTAACGCACCGACTGGAATGTCGGTATCGAGCACCGGATTGATTCAATGGACTCCGACTGAAGGGCAATTGCTCGCTAGCAATGTGGTGGTGACCGTAGCAGATGGAGGCGAAGATAATGCTCAGTCTGCTTCCGAGACGTTTACCATTGTCGTAACCGGTGTAAATGATGGACCACAAATTAACTCAGTGGCGATTACCAGTGCGGTTGAAAACCAGACTTATACTTATCAACTGGTTGCAACGGATCCAGAATCAGACACACTTACATTTAGTCTGTCTAAATCGCCAACGGATATGACGATAGATGCGCAGACCGGGTTAGTTACTTGGTTACCACCTGATGCGGATGCGAGTTTTACCGAATCCGTAGTGGTGGTTGTGACAGATGGGGCAATTACCGATAGCCAATCATTTGATATCACGGTTTCTGCCGATGCAGATGCCCCAACGATTTCCAGCTCTGCGGTAACCAACGCGACCGAATCGGTTCAGTATACTTACTCTGTTGTAGCTAGCGACTTACAAGGTGATGACCTTAGTTATTCTTTAACGACGTCGCCAACGGATATGTCCATTGATGCTGAAACCGGTGTTATTTCCTGGTTGCCACCTGAAGCCAAAACGTCTTATCAAGAAAACGTTACGCTGGTGGTAACTGATGGGACAAACTCAGTTTCACAAAGTTATGTGTTATCGGTTAGTGCCGATGATGACGCCCCACAGATCACCAGTTCTCCAATCTCGACTGTGGGTGAAAATGAGACCTTTAGTTACCAGCTTTCGGTTTCGGATTTAGACTCCAGTAGTTTCACCTATCAAATTGCTACGGGTCCATCGGACGCTAATGTTTCTAATTCGGGCTTGGTTACCTGGACAGCTGCGCCCTCGGTTGCTGATTATCAGGAAACGTTTGAGTTATCGGTCAGCGATGGGGCGAACTCTGTCAGTCAGACCTTTGCGCTTAATATTTCTGTGACAAATGATGCTCCGGTTATTACCAGTACACCAGAGTCTGATGCAACTGAAGACGAGCTCTACTCTTATCAGGTTATTGTCAGTGATCCGGATGACATTAATGATGGTGTGGCGCTGACTTTCAGTTTGGCAGGGGAACCAGAAGGGTTAACGATTTCTGCAACGGGTTTGATTGAATGGACACCTGAAGAAGGTCAGGTAGGTGAATTTAATATCTCGGTGACGGTAAGTGACGGTGAAGAGGATAACGTTGAGTCTGATACGCAGAGCTTTGTTATCACGGTGACCGGGGAAAATGATGCACCTGAAATTACGTCGAACCCAGCAACGAGCGCTGTACAGTATGAAGTTTATAGTTACCAACTCTTAATAGATGATCCTGATGATTTAGCGGACGAGTTAACCTTTGTATTATCGACAGCACCTGAAGGCATGACCGTTAGCAGTGCGGGCGTGATAAGTTGGACTCCGGAACTTGGTCAGGCGGGCGATTTTAATGTAACCGTGAGCGTGAGCGATGGCGGTGAAGATAACGCTGATACGGCGACTCAGTCCTATGTATTAACTGTAAATAGCGTGAACTTGCCACCAACGATAATATCGGATGTTATAACCACGGCGGTGGAAGATATGCTTTATCAATATCAGGTAACGGTTGAAGATGCCGATGATGAAAACAACGGCACGGATCTGACATTTACACTGAATAACGCGCCTGATGGTATGGCGGTTTCAAGTTTAGGCTTGGTAACCTGGACACCCACAGAAGGTATATTGTCAGCGGGCAACATAGAACTGACAGTAAGCGACGGCGGTGAAAGTGGTGTCGAACCAGCCAAACAAATTTTCGACATTTCCGTCACACCAGTGAACGATGCTCCAGTCATCATTTCTGAACCACCTCTTGCCGCAGTTGAAGCGCAAATTTGGACTTACGAGTTAGAAGTGTCTGATCCCGACGATGAAAATAACGGTGAAGACTTAATATTCAATTTGCAGTCTGACCTAGGTGATGCCATCACCCTAAGTGATACAGGGGTACTGAGTTGGACGCCATTAGAAGGTGAGTTGTCATCAGGCTCCATAACGGTAACCGTCTCTGACGGTGGTGAAGATGGCGCATTATCGGCTGTTCAAAGTTTTGAGATTTCAGTGACTCAAGTAAATCAAGGGCCTGAACTCTCTGCGGTTACTTTGTTAACCGCAACTGAAGATGAAACTTATACCTATCAACTCGAAGTAAGTGATCAGGACGATCAAAATGATGGAGAGTCGTTAATCTTCGAACTGTCAAATGCACCATCAGGCATGTCTGTCAGTGTTACGGGGGAAATTAGCTGGACGCCACAAAATGGGGTTCTTACTTCTGGTGAAGTGACCATATCTGTAGTCGATGGCGGCGAAGACAACGCATTACCAAGTATTCAGACTTTTGAAATTCAAGTGACCGCTGTGAACGACGCACCAGTCTTTGAGAGTGAGCCAGTATTAACGGCCACAGAGGATGAAACCTATCAATATGAGGTCGAATTCAGTGATATTGATAATGAAGCGAATGAGCTTATCCTGAATCTGCTGCAAGGCCCAGATGGCATGACGTTAGAACAGAATACGGTCTCCTGGACGCCTGTGGAAGGTCAGCTCAACGCCGATGTGATCCTGCAAGTTAACGATGGCAATCTGGAAGCCTTGCAAAGTTTTAGCATTACAGTAACGGCGGTAAATGACGCACCGGAGTTTACTTCAGAACCCGTTTTGGAGGCGACGGAAGACCAATTGTATCAATATCAAATCACCACTGAAGATGCAGAGTCAGATGAATTAACGCTGTCGTTATTGTCCGGGCCTAATTCAATGACACTGAATCAAGGTTTACTCGAGTGGACACCTGTAGAAGGTGAGGCACAGGCAAGTGTTGTGCTGTTTCTTTCAGATGGCCAGCTCAGCAACTTGCATAACTTTGAGATTAATGTCACAGCAGTCAATGATGCACCTGTTATTCCTGATTTAAGCGATGTACAGCTAGTAGAGCTAAATTCCATGTCAACTCAGATATTGTTCACCGATGTAGATTCCAATTCGGTTAATTACTCGTTAGCAAATGCACCAGAAGGTATGAACATATCATCAAGCGGCCTCATCACTTGGTTGGCTCCAGAGTTTAGTGCAGGTGAGTATCAAGTAACAGTCAGGGTAGATGATGGGGCTGACGTAAATAACTTGGGCAGTAACCTGTTAAATATTAGTGTTTCTTTGTTGGATGAAGATGAAGATACGGTGGCGGACTATGCGGATAATTGCCCTTCAATTGCTAATCAATCACAGACTGATTTGGATCAAGATGGTTTAGGTGATCTATGTGATAACGATGACGATGGTGATGGTCTGACTGATGAGGTTGAGCTGGTAACGGGTCTTGACCCAAATGACGCAACTGATGCCACTTTGGATGCGGACAATGATGGACTATCCAATCTGGATGAATTCCTCTTATGTGCGGCAAATGGCGATCAAACCTGTACAACCATGAACGCGGATAATGTTCCACCAAACATAACGGTTGTTCAGGCAGAAGTAACAGTAGACGCTACCGGGTATTTCACCGACGTGACCATGGCCGCGTCAGCACTGGATGTATTAGACGGGGAAGTCGAAGTTAGCTTAAGTGATACGGGGCCATATGTGTCTGGCCGACATGCGCTTTTCTGGAGGGCCAGAGATAAAGAAAACAATACATCTACTGCGGTACAAATCCTGAATATCAAACCTTTGGTGGAATTGGCACCGTCACAGGTGGTGGGTGAAGATCAGAGTGTAGACATAGAAATTAAGTTAACTGGCGACGCGCCAAGTTACCCTGTGGTAATCGAGTATCAAGTTAGTGGCACCGCCGATGTCTCTGATACCTCGTTAGAAGATGGTGAGTTAACCATTAGTGAAGGAAACTCTGGTTTGGTGTCATTTGATATATTGGCGGATCAGGTAACCGAAAGTGATGAAACTGTTATTGTTACTTTGTCTGAAGTGACAGGCGATGCTGTATTGAAGCCGACTGAAGATTTAAGGCAGCAGGTTATCACTATTGTTGAACGCAATGTGGCGCCTGAATTGTCAGTCGTTGCTCAGCAAGGCGACATTCAGTCGACAACCGTTTACCGGGATCAAGGAGTGGTTACGTTAACAGCTAACGTATTTGATGCTAATCAGGACACACTTAGTGTTAGCTGGACACCTGACGTCGCTCTGCCTGAGCAATCGTCGCAGACGACCACATTTAGTTTTTCGCCCGCATCTATCGAGACGCCACACGTTGACATTGATGTCGCTGTTAGTGATGGGCAGGTTACAACCAGCAATCAAATTCGCCTGTTTATTCTGGCGGCTTTACCGACTTTATCCGCCGACACAGACAGTGATAATGATGGCATTCCGGATTCAGAAGAAGGGGTAACGGACTCTGACAATGATAAAGTGCCGGATTATCTGGATTCTATCGATGACCCAGGGTTATTAGCGCCAGATCCTACCGCTGAACAGGGTGACTTGATCAGTACCGATAACGGCCTGCAATTGGCCTTGGGCGACCTTGCAGCGGCCAGTCAGACCGGCGGGGCGCAATTGAACGAAGAAGACATAGTGAACGATCAAGGAGAACAGGTTTCTGATGAAGACTTCTCCATTGTTGGCGGTGTGTTCGACTTTGAAGTATCCGGTCTAAATGATGTGTTAAGAACGGCACAAGTAGTGATCCCACTTAGTCAGGCTATTCCGAATAATGCGGTCTACCGTAAGTTTAATGGCGAAGCTTGGTTGGACTTTGTCATCGATGCAGATAATGCCATTGCATCCGCTTCAAAGGTGGACGGTTTATGCCCAACTGCCGAAAGTGATCTATACCAAGAAGGCTTGAATCCTTTTGATGTTTGTATTCGTTTGACCCTGTCCGACGGGGGACCAAACGACGCGGACGGATTGGTTAATGGTGTGATCAAAGATCCGGGCGGTGTAGCAATCGCAACGGCAGAACTGGCCGTCAATTTTGAGCAGCAACAGTTAGAAAAACCGACAGAACAACCAGAAGGCGGCGGTGGTTCACTACCATTTAATACGCTAGTGATGATTCTGGCCATTTACTTCAGAAAAATAATAAGAAGGCACAAATAAGCTATGTCGATAAAAAACGGAGTGATTTTAACGTCGATATTATTGTCTGCGGTTGCGTTACCCGCCGCTGCTGCCAAGCCTAAGAACTGGCGGTTGAACGTGGATATGGGCGGCTTCTATGATTCTAATTTAGGTAAGGCTAAATTACGCCGTGACACGGTTGAAGATGAAGTGGCGTATGTGGATGTCAACTGGCAATACAACTGGCAACCGAAAATGGGCGCTCTGTTTTCCTTTCGTTTATTAGGACAGGCACAACAATTTGATACCGTGGAGTCCTTTAATAATCAGAGTTATGGGGGGGAGGTCGCTTTTAGCTGGCAAAATGATTATGGTTATTTGGCACCATTTTACCGTGTCAGCTTAACGGCCAAACGCACCGAAAGTGACGCTATGGGACGTAACAGCGACTCGCTGGAATTTCAGACATTTGCTACAAAAAGACTAACCACGGCCATAACGGGACGGCTGGGATATCAATACAATCAATTGGAAGCGGACCATGAAGTGTTTGACAATGAAGAACACAGGGTATTCGCTAACTTCGACTATATCTGGAATCAAGATCTCATTAGTTATTTCACTGCCAGTTACTTGGAAGGTAACATCTATTCAATTGCCCAGGGTACCTTCTGTAATGGTTTGAGAGCCGATGATATATACCCCTTCATTAAATACGCGGAAGTTATTTGGCGCGACAAGAGTTTTAACCAACATTTTTGCGGAGATTGGTTTGCTTATCGGATGGAAGCAGAAACTCAAACCTATACGTTGGGCTTTAACTATGCGTTAAGCCATAAATATAGCCTCGATGTATCCGCGACCTATGTGGACAGTCGCGTATCGGATTCGGTGGAGTATCAAAGAGAAATCATCCGTGCTGGACTGTTGGTGAGGTTCTGATGAGAAATTTGAGTATAGCGGTTTTATGTTTTTGGGGACTTGCGGGATGCGGTGAGGATGCAGTAGCACCTGATACCCCTAAATTAAATCCGCCTATTCATGCAAACAAGTTTTTAACCTTTGTTAATACACAGGCCAGTCTGGCAGCAGGGGTATATGACATTAAAGTGGTTAACAATACTGTTAGTACCGCCTTTAGCTACCAACTAGATATTACATTGGACAATGAAACCCAAAACCTGTCGGGAGAAATTGAGCCTAATGTCGAGCAATCCCATGAGATAGTGTTAAGTAAGGCGGGTGGCTTGGCTGTAAATCTAACCGCCTCTAATGGAACGACATTAGGTTTGTATCGAAACGGACAACTCATGGCTCCTTTGGCGACGGTTGGTGACTCAGGTAATACTGAACTGAATTTACCTAACTCTAAAATTAGCAATTTACAGTACTCTGAAGCTTATTATGCTGCGGTGGATCCTGACAATAAACGAACCACCCTGAGTGACTGGAAACAAACCAATGGGTTTGATCAGGGAGATGAGACCTACATTGTTTTTCGGGATACGAAAGACTTAGGTTACGGTCGGAGCATGTTTGTCCGTAAAAGGGATGATGGCAGCTTGTCTGTGTTTGTAGATAACTATATCGTCGGATTAGGGGGGAAATCGCCAGAGAATTATGGGCCGCTGAATGTGCATGCGGCTGTCGATCAAAACCGACAGCATCATGTTGGCAGTAATGCCATTGAGTTTAGTCCGGTAGACGAAAACGATCCGAGCTCGCCCAAGATAATGAAGTTTTTTACATTCACGCCAGCGGATGAAAATGGCGTACAACATCGTCGCATTGAAGCGGATTTAGATGGACGAGGCATTAAACCTGTGCCAACAACCTGTATTAGCTGTCACGGAGGTGCCTTGTTGCCTTTGGACCGAGATGGCAAATTTCAGCTACAGGCACTGCAAACCGCCAAGTTTAACCAATTAGAAGTGAATACTTTTGAATATAGTGACTTGCCAGGCTTTACTCAGGCCGATCAGGAAAACAATTTCAAAACCGTGAACCAGTATATTTTTGAGGCGTTTGATGAGCAACAGCAACAAGCTTTTGTTAAAGGACACTGGTCTGCAACTTTTGCCAAAGAGCTCGCCGATGGCCGTTATGGCGGCGGGTTCACCAGTTCCGATTTCAAAGAGGATTTTGTTCCAGAAGGCTGGAAACAAAATGGTGAAAGACCGGACGGGGTGGAAACCTTGTATAAGTCGGTCATTGAACCTCACTGCATCAGCTGTCATTCATTACGTGGAACGCTCATTGGAGAAGCAACCAAGGTAACAGAAGATGGACAACTTATCAGCTTGGCCAATGCCGTGAACTTTAGCAGTTATGAAAAATTCATCAGCTTTTCCGAGCGAATTAAAGACTATGTGTTTGTCCGTGGTCAAATGCCACTGTCATTAAGAAACTATGAAGAATTCTGGCAAAACCCTGCGGGTAAACCGACTTTGTTAGCCTCGTTCCTACCTGGGTTCGATATCCTTGATGAAAACAATCAGGTGCAACAGCCAAGCAGGCCGATAGCCAAAGTGGCTCATGCTTCGTCGGTGCATCCTCCAGAGTTTATTTTGGGACAGGCAAGCGTTTTTGCAGATTCTTATCAGTGGCGATTGGTTTCTCAACCCGCAGATAGCCAAATTCAACTAGGTGCCACCGATGTAGCGAACTTGATGATTGAATCTGCAGATGAAGGGGAATACCAATTTGAACTGGTTGTGACCAATGACATGGGGGTGATCAGTGAGCCTGAAATGGTGACGGTTAATGTTTCTACTGCAGACAAACAGATCTTAACTTTTGTTGACGATATCAGACCTTTGATGGGGACCAGTGATAACACTTCATGTTCGGAATGCCACAGGGACGACAGTGAATATCCGGAGATTCCGGCTTATTACGCGGACACTAACCCCGACCAATATTACGATGTGTTGGCCAGAATCGACTTTGCAGATCCAAAAAACAGTCCCATTCTGATCAAGCCAACTTCAAAACAGCATGGTGGTTCAATTCGTTTTGAGTTGGATACGGAGTCCGGATTGGAACAATACAATAAAATGTTAGATTGGATATTATCCGGTGCGCCATGTGGTGATGATTCAGAGGTATGCCATTAAAGGCATACTTACCAGAATTGGTATTAAAAAGTCAGCACAAAATTCGCGCCATTGTGCTCTGAATCTTTTATTTTTACATTCCCACCGTGGGCAATCATGACTTGGCGTGTGAGGGCCAATCCTACGCCTGAGCCTTCGCGTTTGGTGGTAAAAAAGGGCACAAATATTTTTTGTCTTAATTCTTTTGAAACCCCCGGACCATTGTCTGCGACTTCGATAACAACATGTCCTCGTTTGTTTAAACTTGCTCTAAGCTGAACTTGCGGAAGTTCAGTGCTCTCTAATGCCTGTTCAGCGTTTAATAACAGGTTAATTAACATCTGCTCCACCATATCGACATCAATCAATATAGATAAACTTTCAGGTTCAACCCTTGTTTTTAGCGAAAGATTTTTTTCCGACCAGTATTGACAGGCAATCTGAGTCACTTGTTTAAACAGGGTTGTTACATCCATGTCCTGCTTTTTGGGCGGTGGTAGACGCGTTAATCTTCGATAACTGCCAACAAATTGCATTAGTCCATCACTGCGTCTCGCGACGGTTTGAACGGCATCTGTTACATCGTCTAGCTCGGAAACGATATTTGGATGTTGTTGCGCCGTAGTTTTAACATCTTCCACTAGATCAACGGCTGTTTTAGCAAGGGAGGCAACAGGGGTGATGCTGTTCATGATCTCATGTGTCAGTACACGAACTAAGTCTTGCCAGGCTTCCAATTGCGCCCCATCCAATTCTGAGCGAATGTCTTGCATGCTGATCAACATCTCGGCGCTGCCTGCTACAACAAGTTGAGTAGCGTTGACGGTCAATTGTTGACTCATGTTGTCCACTTCAATATTAACTAATAGACGTTCACCTAATTTTAGGTTTTGGATCTGTTGTTTGAAGTTTGGGCCAAACTGCTCCAGATCATCCAGTTTAGTTACTGGGTTTGTGCCAAACAAACGTCTGGCACTGTTATTCCACAAGGTTAATTCACCTTGGTTATGCAAGCTCATCAAGGGGACGGGCACATGTTCTACTAGGGCTTTTAGATGCCTTAGCTCTTTTTCTTGTTCTGTTCTAACTGCTTGGATGCGTTTTAAAATATCGCTAAAGGCCTGACCTAAGTCTGAAAATCCTGCCCCTAAATTGCTCATCTCAAACCGCTGAGAAAAGTCCGCATAACGGGCGGCATCGAAAAATCGCACTAACTCGGCATTGGTCTTCGACACGTAACGAACCAGCAAAAAACACTGGTACATCATAAGTCCGAATAAACAAAGCGTTGTGACCAAATAACCTGGAGTAAGTGTCAGGTGAACCGCTATTAACAGGGTTAACATCAGGAATAGAGTTCTGATGACAATTGATAAGGTGAATTTCTTAAAGCCCATGTTTTTCCATCCTGCGATATAAGGCGGCACGGGTTAGACCCAACTCCTTCGCGGCGTGACTGATATTGTATCTGTGTTTTTGCAGTGCCTGTGATATCGCTGTTTTTTCAAGTCGCTCCAGGTTCAAGTCGTTTACTTTTAGTCCATGTTGATTTTCACTTTTCTGACTTTGAGCGTTGTTTTTTATTGAATTGGCAAAACTGCCCGCCTGATTTGGGGTTATTTCCAATTGAAAGTCTTGTGCGGTTAATTGATCGCCTTGGGATAAGATCACGGCTCGTTCTATGGCATGCCTAAGCGCCCGAATATTTCCCGGCCAGCTGTAAGCTAACATGGCTCGTAATGCGTCATCAGATAAAGGTTTGATGGATTTTTGGTACTTCTTACAGTAGACGCCGATGTAGTGATTGGCGATCAAAGGGATATCTTCTTGCCTTTGTCTAAGTGGTGGCAGGTTAATTTCAACTGTGTTTAATCTGAATAATAAATCCTGACGAAATTTGTCCTCATCGGTCAGATTTTGTTTTTCCACATTAGTAGCGGCAATCACGCGAACATCGAACGGAATCGCTGAATTTGAGCCCAAAGGCGTTACTTTTCGTTGCTCTAAAACCGTTAATAATTTGGCTTGTAAGTGCAGGGGTAAATTACCTATTTCATCCAAAAACAGGGTGCCGCCATTTGCCGCCTGCAATCGACCCACTCGTTCATCGTTGGCCCCCGTGAAGGCCCATTTTTTATGGCCGAATAACTCGCTTTCAAACAAGGTTTCTGACACGGCACCTAAGTCTACAGACATGAATACCTGGTGACTGCGATGAGACTGATTGTGCAAGGCTCGGGCAACCAGTTCTTTCCCCGTACCATTTTCCCCCAATATCAATACATTAGCGTCGGTAGGCGCAGAGCGTTCAATTAAAGATAAGACTTGTTTTAAGGCTGGAGATTGGCCAAGAATGTTGCTGTCATTGAGTTGACCAGATACTTGAGATAATAACTGATTGGTTTTCCTGAGTTCACTGGCTTCGCTGCGGCTGCGACCAAGCTGAACAGCGGTGGACAACGTGGCGACTACTTTTTCGTTCTGCCAAGGTTTGGCGATAAAGTCCGTGGCACCGAGCTTCATCGCCTCAACAGCGACATCAACGCCGCCGTGGGCCGTGATCATGATGATCACCGCTTGAGGATCGATTTGTAATATCTTGCCTAACCAATGATAACCCTGATCACCTGAGCTTTCCCCAGGACCAAAATTCATGTCTAACAAAATCGCGTCAAACTTGTGTTGGGCCAGAAGAATCGGAATATTCTGTGGATCCTCGCAGGTAAGGATATGGCTAAAGTGCCTTTTTAACAGCAGTTTCGTCGCGATCAAAATGTCTGGATCGTCGTCAACGATCAGAACCTTTCCCGGTTGAGCCATGGCTACTCTCTAAAATTGTCGATTGTTCGATATCGTACACTTAACTGTTCGAAAACGTACAGTTGTTTTTGTTTATTTCGATGGGTTTTAGGTAAAGTCTTTATAAAACAAGGTATTAAAAGTTGGAACGAAACTTGGTTCAAACAGAGCAGAAATTGTATTTATTTCGCTCGGTATTAAACCCTGCAACTGAACCAGAGACTCAGATGGAATCAAATAAGCCTAAAAAACAAATCCGTATGCCAGACAAAAAAGCCAATCTTAAAACTGTGGTTACACCGGAAAAAGCGGTTTCTGGTGCTGGGATGGACCGTGTTTCAAGTGGTAATTCGAAACTTAAACGACATGGTTGGCTAGTCGCCTTAGCACTTGTTGCCATTGGCGGCGCAACGTTTTTGTCTTATCAGCCAGAAGGCCAGTCTATGACGGTCAACGGCGACAGATTGCAAATTGCTGAAGTTGAATCTGGCTCTTTTGAGGATTTCGTACCTGTCCGCGGGCGTGTGACGCCAGCCAAAACACTTTATTTGGATGCGGTAGAAGGTGGCCGTGTAGAGCGAATTTTGGTTGAAGACGGAGCCCAGTTAACAGCTGGAGACATGATTGTTGAATTATCGAATGCCACATTGCAACTAAGTGTATTAGGCAATGAGGCTCGCGTCGCGGAGCAGTTGAACAACATGCGTTCAATCGAATTGAGTTTACAACAAAACCGACTAGCGCATAAACGCAACTTGGTGGATATCAATTACCAGATCAACATGTTAAGCCGACAGCTCAAACGTGAAGAGTCACTTAAGGAAAACGGCTCAATCAGCCAATCGCAATATGACGATACTTTGGATACGTTAAATTGGTATAAAAATCGCCGAGACATCACGTTAGAAAGTCAGGCCTCCGATGCGCAAATGCAGGAGTCACAATTGGTATTTTTGAAAGAAACCAGCGCGCGACTGGAAGGTAATTTGGCCATTTCTCGTCAAAACATGGAAAACATGAACGTGAAGGCACCTGTTGCCGGGACTTTGTCTGGTTTTAACATTGAAGTGGGGCAGAGCATAGGCCGAGGCGAAAGATTAGGTCAAATTGATACACCGAACGATTACAAATTGTCAGTATTAATTGATGAGTACTACTTGTCGCGAGTGGACTTAGGGCAAACCGCCAGTTTTGAGTTAGCGGGACAAAGTTATCAGTTAAAGATCAATAAAATTTACCCTCAAGTGAAAAACAGTCAATTTGAAGTGGATCTGGTTTTCACGTCAGAGCAACCAACAGCGATGCGCCGCGGACAAACCGTTCAAATCAAACTTGTGTTGGGAGATGCCACTGATGCCTTATTGATCCCGAACGGATCGTTTTATCAAGATACGGGCGGTAGCTGGATTTTTGTTGTGTCGCGGGATGGTCATGACGCGGTGAAACGTCCGGTCAAACTAGGACGTCGCAACAGTCGTTTCATTGAAGTGCTTGATGGTCTGGAGGTTGGTGAGCGCGTGCTTATTTCTCCATACAACAGTTTTGTTGATATGGAACGATTGAGCCTTAATTAGTCGGAGAACTGCAATGATAAAGCTATTTTTTAGAACTCGTTTGGAAACGCTGTTTAAGTCTCTCTTTGGGTTAATTCTTTGCCTGTGCTGGCTGAAACTGGGGTTAATCCTCGAAGGCGCTCTTCAAAGTTTGGTATTTGATACCAAATTGCTGCTTTTTTATTTTTTGTTTATACCTGGCAGCTTAATTTTGCTGCCCATTATTTTCAGAGCTTTCAAAGAATCGAATAGGTCCAATCTAAACCAAATTCAATTACAAAATTTATAAAGGAATCATGATGTTAAAACTACACAATCTTTCAAAAATATATCAGTCAGATGAAGTGGAAACGGCTGCGTTAAACAAGGTGAACATTGAAATTGAACAAGGTGAATTTGTTGCCATCATGGGCCCTTCGGGCTGCGGTAAGTCCACCTTATTAAATATCATCGGTATGTTGGATTCGCCGACTGACGGCCATTATCAGTTTATGGATGAGAACATTGCGGGTTACAACGAAAAGCAATTAAGTGAAATTCGTAAATACAACATAGGTTTTATCTTCCAGAGTTTTAACCTGATTGAAGAATTGACGGTTGAAGAAAACATTGAACTCGCGCTTTTGTATCACAAAATTCCAGCTTCAGAGCGAAAAGAGCGAGTGGCCAAAGTCATGGATAAAGTAGGCATTGCCCACAGGGCAAAACATCGCCCAGGACAATTATCCGGTGGTCAACAACAAAGGGTCGCGGTGGCTCGCGCCGTGGTTGGTGATCAGGCGGTGATCTTAGCCGACGAACCTACCGGAAACTTGGACAGCGCACACGGACAAGAGGTAATGGAAATGTTACAGGCCTTAAACGATGAAGGCACGACAATCATCATGGTGACTCACTCTCCAGCGCATGCGGATTATGCTCGCCGTACCATTAATTTATTTGACGGTAATGTGGTTACCGAATCGGTCCGTGCCGCGTAGGGAGTTGTTATGTTTCAAAGTTATTGGAAAATTGCGCTAAGAAGTATTGCCAAAAACAAACTTTACGCCTTCATTAATATACTTGGGCTGGCGATTGGTTTGAATATCTATTTGTTTGGCGGTCTGCTGGCAAATTACGAACGCAGCCATGACACCATGTTTAAAAATCATGAGCGTATTTACACCGTCGGCTCGGAGCTAACTGAAAACGCTGGGATATCAGTATCTCGCCTTGGCAATACCTACAGTGCAATGGGACGACTCATTGAACTGGAATTGGAAGAAGCCGATAAAGTTGCGAGAACCATTAACAGGGAATACCTACTAACTCATGGTGATAAACATTTTCACGAGTCGGTTTGGTTTACGGATGCAACCTTACCTGAGATCTTCAATTTTACTTATGTGCAAGGCAACGAGACGGCGTTAACCAATCCACACGGCATTGTACTGACTCGTAGTTATGCGGAAAAGATCTTTGGTTCCACCGATATCTTGGGTAAAACCGTATTACTGAATCACAGTGACAGTCTGCATGTGACGGCTGTCATCGAGGATTTACCTAGAAACAGTCATTTCAATTCTTCATTGATCAATGCCGAGACGGAAATCTTGGCGCCACTTGAAGCTTTAAATCGTCTGGCCGACTGGGATATGAATGGTAACTGGCACAATATCGATGGCGGCAATCAGGTCTATGTCATGACCAAACAACCAATGGCGCTTTCCGAGCTGGAAGCGAAGTTAAATGGCATTTTTGACCGTCATGTTCCTGAAGATACTAAACAGAACTTTATGAAGTCCTTGTCTGCTAACAACATTACTCGTGCCAATCTTGAGTTGTGGGACATGGTGGGCATGCCTGTGATTGAAACTATCGAGATTTTGGGTTTGTTAGTTCTGATCATCGCAATCGTTAACTACACCAATCTGGCGACCGCACAAAGCATGGGGCGAGCACGCGAGGTAGGCATGCGAAAAACCTTAGGTGCCAACAAACCGCAATTGATGGCGCAGTTTTTAGTAGAAAGTTTGACGACAACCTTTGTCGCTATGGTTTTGGCAATAGTGTTATTGGAAGTGGCGGTTCCGCAGTTTAACAATGCTCTGGATAAGTCGTTAGTTATTGATTATGTTTCAGTTTTACCTTGGATTTTGGCAACGACTCTAGTGGTGGGGTTGGTATCTGGTGCGTATCCGAGCTTTCTTATTACTAAGGTGTCACCGATTGATGCCCTCAAAAATACCAATGGCAAAGGGGCTAAAGGGAGTCTGTTCCGTTCGGTGATGATAGGTACTCAGTTTGTGCTGTCTATCTTTATGTTGGCATTGGTAATGATAGTGTTTTTTCAGAACCAAAAAGTGAAAGAAAGCAGTAACATTTTTCCAAAAGAAGAAGTGCTTCTGTTGCAAAGAACCAATGTGGATTTGATCAAACAAAGAGAAGATTTACTTAGAAATGAGTTATTGCAACTACCTGGCATTACCAGCGTAACATTTGCCTCCCAAGTGCCTTTTGCACAGAGTAATAGGGCCCGCGGTTTTTCCACAGTGAAAGGAGATGAAGACAATGAGGTTCGCTCAAATATCGTAAATGTTGATCATGATTTCTTAAAAACCTTTGATATTCCTCTTATCGCTGGTCGAGACTTTTCTCGAGAAATCAGCAGTGATGAACGCAAAGACATCAACAAACGCGAAGCTAATATCATTGTTAATGCCTTGTTTGCCAAGCGGCTGGGTTTTGACAACCCCCAAGATATCGTTGGGACTATTGTATGGGGCATGCCAACCGAACAGGGTGCGTTTCAGAACAACGTTATCGGTGTCGTTGAAGATCAGAACTTCCAAGGACTGCATAACGAAGTTAAATCTTGGGTATTTGCGATACATCCGACCAATCATAGATTCGGTGCAATTCGAATAGCTAAAGGTACGCCGGGCAGCATCATCAATGATATCGAACAAACGTGGAAACAAGTGATCCCGGAATATCCAATTGATCATCGTTATTTGGACGGCCTGTTTGAGCGTGTATATCGCATTTATAAAGCGCTAAATTCGGTGTTAGCAGGTTTCGCTAGTATCGCACTGCTATTAGCTTTGATCGGTTTGTTTGGCCTAGCTGCATTTATGGCTCGTGGCAGGACAAAGGAAATTGGCATTCGAAAAGTATTAGGCGCCAGTGTGCCACAAATTCTGCACCTTATTCTTTGGCAGTTCTCTAAACCAGTTATGTGGGCGATTTTGTTTGCCTTGCCAGCCTCTTATCTTGCATCGAACATGTATTTACAGTTTTTTGCGGAGCGAATTAGTTTTCAGATCCCTGTGATCTTCTTAGCGGGTATTTCTGCCGTAGGGTTAGCTTGGGGAGTTATCGCTCTGCATGCAGTTCGGGTAGCAAAAGCCAACCCAATAAAAGCGTTGCGTTACGAATAATCCAATATCAGCTCAGGCGACACGTCTTATCTTAATGTGCCGTCTGAGTTCCTGCTTGAATTACATTCCCTTACAAATGAACGCCCAAAAATTGTTCTAATCTTCATACTGTTATGTTACATCTCACTTTTAGTTTGAGCCGCTGATCCGAACAGTAGGCAAGATACTCAAAATAAAAGGAATTGTTCGATGTTGAAACGACGAAGTGGAATGAGTTTATATCGAAGTTTGGCATGTGGCTTATTTGCAATGGCGGTGGCGGCATGCAGCGGAGGTGATAAAGATAAAATAGATTCAGGCCCGGAGCCTGACAATAATGTTGTTCAGTTACCTGATAATCCAATTACAAATTTTTCTTTTTCGGATATTGATGGCAAAAGGTTCTCCATTGGTGGCACATTGCAATTTGAACCAGTTATTGGGACGGATTCAAGCACCAAGCCTATAGACTCTTTGTCCTTATATTGGGCTGATGATCAGGGACTCAAGCTCGGAGAATCTTGGCATGTTTCGTCGAATTTTTCAGATGGAAAAATTGAAATTGCTTCGGGAACAAGTTTACCCGAAGGTGTCGCGGGCATTTTACTGTATACAAACAACGCCGCTGGTCAGTCAAAAGGTTCGGTTTTCATAGAGTTTACGGATTTCGTTTCAATTTCGGAGGCTCCCAAGAACATTATTACAAAAGCGGGCTTCGTCGACCAAGATGGAGAGGCTGGCACAATTTCCGGCTCCATAGTGATTGAAATATCTGACATCTTTGAGAAAGACCCGAGTCGTGCAGAGTCTTTGGTTTTGTTTTGGAATAATACGCAAGGTTTGCCAATAAGCGCGGTGTCAACAATTGATGGGTCGAATACGATCGAGTTGAAGATTCCTAACGCTATGAAGCTACCGCTAGATACGGATAGTTTTGTCATTTATACAGCCAATCGTATTGGTCTATCTGATTCTAGCTATTTATTGCCAGTAAACGATTTGGTAGATGTGAGCGAAAAACCAACCTACGGCATGAATGGTTGGTATTTCAGAGATAAAGACGGTGATTCAGGTGAGATATCTGGTCCGCTGGCATCAAATGCTTCGATTGAATCTTTAAAATCTAATCAACAAACTGCAAATGATAAAGTCGAGTCAATTTGGCTATATTGGGCCGACCAGAATGGCAATAAGTCCGGCGAGGCCTGGCTTAAAACTAATAGCGATAATCCATATGATATTGACGTACCGGAAAATACAGTTATCCCTGATGGCATAAGTGCCATGTTAGCTTTTGCGAATAATCGAGTGGGCGAAGCGGAAAGTGGCAGTTTGATCAAATTCCATGACTTTAAAGGCAATACTTTAATGTCTGGAAAAGGGGGCAATGAGCTAGATAATTGGACTTACGGTGAAGAGCGCCCTCAGATTGCGATCCATCGAACTGCCGAACAAGGAGGCCTGTGTACATTTGACAATGGTTTGGTTGCCGTCGTCGATATGAATAATACTCGTGATGAAACCTTGCATAATTCTGGACAAGCGGCAGAAAATGTCGCAGATGATGTTGCATACCCCGCATATCAATTTACCTGCAATGACAACCCAGAGCACAATGAGCGACCGCTCGTTGATGATGTTGGCGTTTGGACGTATTCAACACTCAACGACGCCATGTTTTACGGTACTTTGGTTTACGACACATTTTTAAAATACTTGGCAGAGCCTGCACTCGATGAAAAGTTAAGATTACGCGTACATTATGGGAGTCAATTCCATAACTATGCCTTTTGGGATGGAGCCTATGCCAACTTTTCAGACAACTACCCATTCCAATTCTCGATGTTATCACTTGACTCCGTCGCACACGAAATTGGGCACGGAGTGCTAAATCGAATTTCAAACTTGAACGCCTTTGAACATGACATTAGCGTTGATGCGCTAACCGTGCATGAAGCTTTCAGTGATATATCTGGTGTAATGGCTAAACACGATTTTAACGGACCTGGTGATATCTGGCATCATGGTGAAGAGAACTGGGGGCGAACTCGTCGTCTAAATCAAATTAAAACTGAATCTGGAGCCGTGTTGAGCATGCTTGATTACGAAGACGCGGGAGATAATTTTTATTTGAGAATAGGCTTGATGACGTATCCTTTTTATCTGATGTCGGAGTCCTGGGGGCTTGAAAAAACATATCAGCTCTATTTAGATGCGGCGAGGTATTGCTGGCAAGCAGATATGGATATGACCTTTGCTGCAGATTGTATTAAGCAACAGGCTGCAGGGCACGATTTAGAGTTACAAATTGTCGTCGACGCGTTCAAAGCCGTAAAAATAAAGACTTTTGAAGAAGGCGTGTTAAGTCATTTTAAGGTGGAAAACTTTAAACTCATCAATGAGTTCAGAGACAGTAGCATTAGCACAAGCAATGTTAAAGAATGGTTGTGGGACTTTGGCGATGGGCAAACATCTACACAAGCAAATCCAATACATACTTATCAGCAATCAGGAACATATCAAGTAAAACTGACAGTAACGGATGAATCTGAATCACAAGATAGCTTTATTCGAGAAATCTCTGTAACAGATCAGTACTGTTCGGCGATAGGAGTTGATGAAGGGGATGTAATATCAGAAGTTACTATTGCTGGTAAAAACATAGACTTTGTATCCACGAAATACGATTACACCGACACGACTATAAACTTGGATAACCCAACAAACGTACCAATTACCGTTTCAAGTTTAGTAGTTAATTCAGAGCGCTCAACTACGTGGCGTGTATGGATTGATCTTAATGACAATGGTCTGTTTGGAGATACACCTCAGGAGTTAGTTTTGGATGAATTTAGTGCGGAAGGTGAACCCTATTCCGCTGAATTAATAATAGATCTATCAAATCTAGAAAAGTCAGACGGCCCCAAATATATGAGGGTAGCAGGGGACTATGCGTTAATAACACCGTGCTCTGTGCAAGCAGGCCGAATGTTAGATGTAAAAGTTGATTGGTAACAGACATTAAGTGGGGTTTTGCCCCACCTAAAAAGCAAAACTGTACCTGACAGCCTTAGCAGTCTACAATATTCTTATTATTACTGTTTATAAATACAGTTGTCTATTCCAAGGGGCGTTATGCTTAATACTCTGAAACAATATTTTGGCTTTGATTCCTTTCGGCAGGGGCAAGAAGAAGTGGTGTCATCGATTATTGCCGGGCGTTCTGCTGCCGCTATTTTCCCCACCGGTTCTGGTAAATCACTCTGTTATCAGGTGCCTGCATTACATTTGCCGCATTTAACCTTAGTTGTCTCACCATTGTTGGCATTGATGCAGGATCAAGTCAGGTTCCTGCATTCAAAAAACATTAATGCTGCGAGTATCGACAGCAGTGTGCCAGCACATGAAGTCCAAAACATATTGCAGGGGGTGCGAAGTGGTGAAATAAAGATACTTATGATCGCCGTGGAGCGACTCAAGAATGAGCGTTTTCGACGATTTATCAGCGACATTCCTATTTCTCTTTTGGTGGTGGACGAAGCGCATTGTATTTCAGAGTGGGGACATAACTTTAGGCCTGATTATTTGAAGTTACCGACCTATCAGAAGAGTTTTAATATCAAACAAACCTTGTTACTGACGGCGACGGCTACGCCTAAAGTCATAGAAGATATGGCAAAGAAGTTTGATATCTTGCCAGAAGACATTCAGGTTACTGGGTTTTATCGGCCTAATTTAAACTTGTTGGTGGAAGGAATTAGCGAAAAAAATAAGCTCGCCTATTTGCAAAATTGGCTGTTTCACAAGGCGAGATTTAAACCTGTTTTTCGCAATCAAGTTCGTGATAAAAAAGACAAAGACAATCATATCGCACCCACTATTGTTTACGTGACGTTACAGCAAACTGCAGAACTAGTGGCAAGATCGTTGGAACAGGCAGGTTTTCACGCCACTGCTTATCATGCTGGTTTGGATAGTGAGCAACGACGTTTGATTCAGACCGACTTTATGGCTGGTTATAGCGAGATCATAGTCGCAACCATTGCCTTTGGAATGGGGATCGATAAATCAAATATTCGCAATGTCATTCATTATGATTTGCCTAAATCGATAGAAAACTATTCTCAGGAGATAGGTCGTGCTGGCCGAGATGGCCAGCCATCGGATTGTTTGGTACTTGCCAACCGTCAGGAGCTGCAGGTTTTAGAGAACTTTGTTTATGGTGATACGCCAGAATTAGAAGGAATCACGCAAGTTCTTAATGACATTAAGCAGAATCAGGAAGTGCAAAGTTATGATGTGACCTGGTCTTGTCAATCATACACTTTATCTAATGACAGTAATATTCGTCAGTTACCTTTAAAGACCTTGTTGGTATATTTGGAAATGTTGGGGCTTATTGAACCTAAATATTCGTATTTTGCGGAATACAAATTTAAGCTTTTAGTGGATGAAAATGAATTAGCTCATAAGTTTGAAGGAGAGCGGCAAGCTTTTGTGAAGCGCATTTTTGAGCATAGCCAAAAAGCTAAAACTTGGTGGACGTTGGATATTCAGAAAGTCATCGACGGATACCAACGAGTGGGTGGTGTGAGTGATCGACAGCGGATTTTGTCGGCGATGGAGTACTTTTCTGAACATGATTGGTTGGAGCTGCAAGCGAAGCAATTGACAGATGTTTATCGTGTACTTGCTCCCGAGTTTGAAGTTTCAGCGGCGGCACAAAAGTTATATTCATTGTTTGCTGACAAACAATCGGCAGAAATTAACCGAATTCATAACATGTTGGATATGTTTGAGAAAGACGTTTGTTTGAGCTGGCAGTTAGCGGATTATTTTGGTGATCAAACTGTGCCTAATCCCTGTGGGCATTGCAGTTTTTGCGCCGGACACAAAGTCGAATTGCCTCTAGCTGACAGTGTTATTGAGCAGGCCATACCCGATGTAAAGGGCTTATTGCAGAGTTTTATCGAAAGTTATGTGAGCCTTAAAAATGCTAAACCGAGCAGAGTGCTGATGACTCGGTTTTTGTGTGGCATAACTACGCCCGTCTTCACCAAGCTAAGAGCACGTAAAATAGCTAACTTTGGAAAATTTCAATCAAACTCCTATCTTCAGGTGTTTAATTGGATAAATGAAAGTGATTTACACTAGCTGCTTGGTGAGGAATAACATGTATTAGTGGGGTACATTCATAATTGATAATGATGCAACCAAGTAAGGGTAGCACATGGGGTATACTGCAGAACTTAACCCCATTTTGACAGATAAACTCAGATATCTTTTGAGTATGATAGGTTATGAAAATATCAAACCTAGAGTGTCGTGATTACCTTGACTCCAGTGCCAACAGAACCTGCCGCTACGTAACCAATAAAGTTTGGATTAGAGGCTATGAGTTCTAACATTTCAGCGTCTGAACTCACTTTCTTAGGTGGTGTACCTTTTCCCGTGAACACTAGTTTTGACCAATATGCTTTTAGTTGGCTTCCTGACTTTTTTAGTACTTTAGTGTTAAATTCCTGAGTGGTCGAGGTGCCATCGGCCTGTGCAATAGGAACCGCTAACGAACCATCGGGGAATGATTTGAGTTTTCCAGTAAATATTCGGGCAACGAGTTTAGGATCAAGCGTATTGTTATTGTCAGGATGAACGACAATGGCGATTTCCGCGAAGGAAACAGTGCTAAACATAAGTAAAAATAACAAAGTTATAGGTTTCATTGTGTAGCTCCTTAAAAAACAAAGTCTATACCAATGGCTACTGCTTTAGAGTCTCCATGAAAATCCCAACCCCTAGGTTCAAAACCTTGGTCATCAAAGATGTCGTATTGGACTTTCAACGCTGCACTTGAAGCGAAGTTGAAGCGAAAACCTAAACTCAAAAGGTCATGTTGCTCATAGTCGTCGTTGCCCCCTAAACCATCGTCAGTGACTCTGTCGAACCTGCTGTGATCGGCGTGAGAGAATACGACGTAGGGTTGATAGTCTCCAATGTTGTAAACGAATGAAATTAAGTAAGTTGGCCACTCAACTTTTCGTCGGCTTGGGCCGTTTTGAAGGATGTCGTATTCACGTTCAACGAAGTTGTAGTCGAACAATATGGTGAGGTCGCCAAAAACAACATTGCCGCCTAAGCCAATAAACTCCTGAGAGAAGTCATTAAATAAAATATTCCCGTCAAATTGATTGTGAGTCCGTTCGGTATCATGAACAAAGTAAACAAATCTCAAATCAAAGTTGTAACCCACTAATGAATAATTCAATCCAGTGATGTTTTTCCAAAACGAATCGGTAGATTCATATTGCGGGAAGTAAAATTGCATTTCTTTATTGGCTTTACTGTTTTCATTGCCATAAAAGAGGGTAATGTTGGTGTCGTAATCGCCAAGCGCCATATCGTAAGATGCATGAAGGCCATTAAAAATGGTTACTTGCCACCAATATAAGTTTGATGGTGGACGCATCCAAGGGTAAGCGTAACCTACTTCCGAAAACTCAGAATAATAATACATAGGAATCGTCCGTCGGCCCGCCATGATAGACAAGTTTTCTGTGGCACGGTACGTCAAATAATACCAATCGAACTCTGGGCGGAAATCGTCTACTCCTTTAGCTACCAACTGAGCGGTATAGGTGAGGTTTTCTTCCAGATGTCCTCTGGCCTGAATTGCGAATAGGCTTTCTGGTTTAAATGATAAGTCTTCGTTATATTGGCCGACATCAAAAAAGTCGGCTGTAAAAACTTCATCTGACTTCATTGTTTTTCCCATTACAACTGAGCCATAACCGCTGAATTCGATTTCAGCTAAACTCTTGAGAGGAAATAAAATAAGTATGGCGAATACAAATAGCCTGCTATTTTTTTTCATAACTGCTCCCTTTTGTGTTGTTATTTGGTTTGTGAGCTATATGCGCTCAAAAACAAGCGTAGAAGTAGATTGAATAGAACTACAAATTGACGGAGCGAAAATTTGTCACTTTGTTACTGTGAGAAGTTAATTTTTAAGAAAAAGAATGAAATTGGGTGCTAACGCAAAGTTTCAACTTATGACTTGAATGAGCTTGATTCTATTTTATATCCGGCTTGAATTGATTTAACTCCACTTCATAATGAAAACCAATTTCTGATAATCTGTTTTCAATCTGTTGCTCTTCAACGTCCATCATAGCAGCCAAACTGTGCAAGCTATGGCATTCATGACGTAACTTGTCGTTGGCAATGCCCAGCAATATGTTTGGATCCATTTTTATGCATCTGGTCATGTCCATCGTTAATCTCTTTTCTCTGGTAGCAGGTAACTAAAGTTTAGTCATTAGAAGTGAGATATGCCATGAGTTCTATGTTGTCTGGTTCCCCTATTTCTAGGGGATGACGGAAAGGGGAACATACCTTCTTCCCTGTGGCGGTCCCTCATTCACATCTCTGTGATCGCGACACACCAACATCCATGTTGGCGGCCGTTCTTAGCCATCCGTGGCTCCACGGCACACCAACATCCTTGTTGGCGTTATTGTAACTGGGTTTCAGATATCGCTGGGGCGATTCTGAAATGACGGTAAGAGTAATGGCGGTCCCTCATTCACATCCATGTGATCGCGACACACCTTCCTCCCTGAAGGCGGTCCCTCATTCACATCCCTGTGACCGGGACACACCGACATCCATGCCGGCGTCATTCCCAAATCGTCTAAGCGATATTGGGAATCCAGTTTTTTGCCCGGTTTTCTGGTTCCCCTATTTCTAGGGGATGACGGAAAGGGGGACACACCGACATCCATGCCGGCGGCCGTTCTTAGTCATCCATGGCTCTACGGCACACCTTCCTCCCTGAAGGCGTCATTCCCAAATCGTTTAAGCGATATTGGGAATCCAGTTGTTTGCCCGGTTATCTGGTTCCCCTATTTCTAGGGGATGACGGAAAGGGGGACACAGCAACGTCCATGTTGGCGGCTGTTATTAGCCATCCATGGCTACACGGCACACCAACATCCTTGTTGGCGTCATTCCCAAATCGTCTAAGCGATATTGGGAATCCAGTTTTTTGCCCGATTTTCTGGTTCCCCTATTTCTAGGGCATGACGGAAAGGGGAACATACCTTCCTCCCTTTGGCGGCCGTTCTTAGCCATCCATGGCTACACGGCACACCAACATCCTTGTTGGCGTTATTGTAACTGGGTTTCAGATATCGCTGGGGCGATTCTGAAATGACGGTAAGAGTAATGGCGGCCGTTCTTTCACATCCATGTGACCGGGACACGCTGACATCCATGTCGGCGGTCGTTCTTAGCCATCCGTGGCTCCACGGCACACCAACATCCTTGTTGGCGTTATTGTAACTGGGTTTCAGATATCGCTGGGGCGATTCTGAAATGACGGTAAGAGTAATGGCGGTCGTTCTTAGCCATCCATGGCTCCACGGCACAGCAACGTCCATGTTGGCGGCTGTTATTAGCCATCCATGGCTACACGGCACACCAACATCCTTGTTGGCGTCATTCCCAAATCGTCTAAGCGATATTGGGAATCCAGATTTTTGCCCGATTTTCTGGTTCCCCTATTTCTAGGGCATGACGGAAAGGGGGACACCGCAACGTCCATGTTGGCGCCGTTCATAGCCATCCATGGCTCCACGGCACACCTTCTTCCCTGAAGGCGTCATTCCCAAATCGCCCGAGCGATATTGGGAATCCAGTTTTTTGCCCGGTTTTCTGGTTCCCCTATTTCTAGGGGATGACGGAAAGGGGAACACACCTTCTTCCCTGAAGGCGTCATTCCCAAATCGTCTAAGCGATATTGGGAATCCAGTTTTTTGCCCGATTTTCTGGTTCCCCTATTTCTAGGGGATGACGGAAAGGGGAACATACCTTCTTCCCTTTGGCGGTCGCTCATAGCCATCCGCGGCTCCACGGCACACCAACATCCTTGTTGGCGTTATTGTAACTGGGTTTCAGATATCGCTGGGGCGATTCTGAAATGACGGTAAGAGTAAAGACGGTCGTTCTTAGCCATCCATGGCTCTACGGCACACCTTCCTCCCTGTGGCGGTCCCTCATTCACATCCATGTGAGCGTGACACACCGACATCCATGTCGGCGGCCGTTCTTAGTCATCCATGACATCACGGCACACCTTCTTCCCTGTGGCGGTCCCTCATTCACATCCATGTGAGCGTGACACACCGACATCCATGTCGGCGTCATTCCCAAATCGTCTAAGCGATATTGGGAATCCAGTTTTTGTTTTAAGCTTTTTTTATTTAGGTGGTGAGGAAGGTTTGAAGCTGAATGGACGTGAGGGGACGCGCCTATACAAAAAGCCCGGCGAGTGCCGGGCTTGACTAGTTTTAATCACTACCTCGAAGTGAATGAATCGCTGGGCGATTAATGAATTGTCTCAGTGGCCAATAACAGGCAAATAGAGACAGGGCAATAATAAACACGTTCGTAATGACAAATAATGGCAACATAGTGAAATCGACATAAGTTTTGATGACGTCGACGTAACTTATGTAAATCCCAAGTAACAAGATCACGCTGACTAGTATGCCCAACAGAATAACGCTGCTGTTGTCTTTGATTATCATGCTAACCAAATGTTTTTTCTTAGCGCCGATAGCCATACGAGTACCAAGTTCAAACTGTCGCATTTGTGTGCCGTAACTCAATATGCCGTACAAACCTATGCCGGCTAAAAACAGAGTGATTACCGTCAACACTGCAGTTGTTACCGCCGTAGCATATTGCGCGAACAGTTGCTGTTTCTGAATCTGAGAAATGTCTTCAAGGCCAAACACTGACCACATGCTGTCAACACTGGAAACAATTTGAGCAATCTGTTCTTTTGTCACGAACTGATTCGGTTTTAGTTTAACCGCCATTTGACCCGTACCGCTGTGGGTCGGTACATACGCGCGCATTGGAATTTCATCTGAACCTGGCATTTTAACACCTTTAACCACACCTATGATGGTATAAGGTTCACTATTCACGCCTGGGGAGATTTGTTTACCTAATACTTGGCCATTGGCATTTAGTGCTTTTGCAAATACATCATTGACTATCATTACACGAGTTTCATCTACATTATGTTCAGGTTTGAAGCCTTCGCCTTCTAGCAGCGGTTGCCCAATTTGAGAGAAATAATTATGTGATACAAATTTTGCATTTGGGACGTAATGAGCATTGTCTTCGACAGAAGTAAGCGCCCAAACTCCAAACCCGCTCAATACGTGCCCAGATGCCGACAGGTTTTCAACCTGCGGCAAATCTAGTATTTTTTGACGAATTTCATTCATCACTGGAATGCGCTCTTCAACAGGTGGGAATTGTGGAGCCGAATAGGTCAGCGTTATCGATGTCATGTTGTCTACGTTATAACCAAGCGGATCATTGATGGTTTCCACCGCCTGCTTAAACAAGCTAATGTTTACAAATACCAATGCAGTGGCAATGGCAACTTGACTGACAATAAGCACCTGACGAATACGTTTGGAAACTTGAATACCCGTTCCCTTGCCACTCGACTGCAGGGTTTGATTCAACGAGCGATAGTTGATCATCTTGCTGTTTAAAAATGCAAAAAGGGCGGCAAAAAACAGAGCCAGGAAAATCGAAGCTGACAAGGTCACACCGTTAATGCTCAGCTCTTCAACTCGAGGTAATATATCCGCGAGGTTATTTTGCAAAACGTAAAACCCAAACACAGCGATAATCAAAGCCAGTAACACAGATATGATCATCAACAGGCCAGTTTCTGAAAATATGGTTCTGAATAAGTGTGATTTTTTCGCACCTAACGCCGCAAATATGGCAAGCTGCCTTTGTTGTTCAGCTGTTCTGGACATGAACAAGTTGGCGATATTGGCAAAAGCGATAATGACCAATCCGAGAACGCCAACAAATAACATGAATATAGTGCTTTCACTTTCTCCTAAAATGACGGATTGGAAGGAGTTTAGTTCCATGGCTATGGTCCAGCCTGAGAAGAACTCAATGCCAGAGACTTTTTCTTGCCAGGTATCGTTAATTAAAGGTGTGATCGTTTGCTGTGCTTCCGTTGCAGAGCGTGATTCAGCCAATTTACCAACAAAGGTTAAACTACCGCTGATATTAGACCAGCGTTCTTTAAGTTCAGCGTTTTGGTTGTAGTCCCAAGGTAACCAAATTGCTATTTTTTGACCTAGGCTATCGCCAATTTGTGGTTCTACGAACGTGTTGTTAATAACGCCTACGATGGAGTAGCTGATACCGCTGAAAGTGACTTTTTTCGATAAAATATCTGGATCGCCGTTAAACTCATTTTGCCAAGTTGCATGAGTTAACACGGCAACTGGATTGTTGGAGTCCAGCGCTTCAGTTTGCTCAAAAACTCGGCCCATTAAAGGTTGACCATCTAACATGTTGAACCATTCCGGCGTGACATAACCAACATTTAGCGTTGGCTGTGCTGCGGAAGAGGTCAACACGTCCTGACCATAATCTAACATTGCGGTTTGCTCAAACACATCTTGATTCTTATACAAATGAATCAAGCCTGGATAAGTATAAGAACGCGCATTTACTTCGCCTTTACTGTCAGCAATGGCGTGGTCGACCTTGTATAAACGCTCTGGCTCTGGATAAGGTAGAGGCTTAAATAGCAATAAGTAGGCTAAGGTGACAATACATAACAGTGCGCCTAACGTGGTTCCCATGGTCGTTACTACGGTGGCGACAAACCCCGGCTTTTTTCGCAGGCTCGCCCACGCTTGTTTTAATTGGTAAAGTATCTGGCTCATATCGCTACCTTCAAGTCAGGGCTTGTTAAGATACAGCCGTCTAATAACTTCAGTTGAGTTCTGGCCATATCGGCATAACGAGGATCGTGCGTTACCATGCAGATTGTTGTCCCTTCTTTGTTCAATTTTTCCAAAACATCCATGACCTGGTCGCCGCTTTTAGAATCCAAGTTACCGGTTGGTTCGTCCACCAATAAAATAGCTGGTTCCGCAACGAGGGCTCGTGCAATGGCGATTCGCTGTTGTTGACCACCTGATAGCTGATTAGGCTTATGACTGGTTCTGTGACTCATGTCCACTAGTTCGAGGCAATGTTTGACTCGTTTTTCTATGTCTTTATCGCTTGGTTTAGGGCTTTGGTATCTAAGTGGCAGCGCGACGTTATCAAACACAGACAACTCATCAATCAGGTTAAAAGATTGAAAGATAAAACCAATTTTACTGTTTCGTATCTCCGCGGCTTGATCTAGCGACAAGTCAGTTACATTGATGCCTTCAATGAAGTACTCGCCACCGGATGGCATGTCTAGCAAACCCAAAATGGATAGCAAGGTTGATTTACCACAACCAGAAGGGCCCGAGATGGAAACATAGTCGCCCGCTTTGATAGTGATATCTATATTTTTAAGAGCGTGTGTTTCAAGTTCTTCTGTTTCAAAGACTTTTGAGATGCCTTTCATCTGGATCTTAATGTCAGTCATAAGTGTTATTCCTTCTTAAATTTGTTCTCTGATATTTATTCTGTTTCGGACTTCCTACTCTATGGTTAAGAGTGAAGCCGTGTTTTGTAAGTTGTTTAAGTCTGAAATGATGAACTGCTGATTCACCGATGCCCCATCTTTGATTTCTATATAACTTCCGGTCTGAGTTCCCATTCTTAAAGTGGTCAGCTCCGCCTGTTGATTGTTTGGATTGAATCGATACAAGGACACTTCGGTGTTGGACTGAGTGCCAGCCGGGCGTTTGATGTATCTGACGTTTCTCAACGTATCGGCAATTATGGTGCCGTCTACACTTAGTTGTGGTCTGGCACTTTCTGGCAATGCACCTGGCAGAGCAATCTCAACTTCGACCGAGTTATTAGCCACAATCGGATCAATACGTGAGACGGTACCTTCAATTTTGTCGCGGCGTGTATCTATGATGGCAGTCTGGCCAATTTTCACTTGTTGAATTTGGTTCTGAGGAATACGAATCAGAGCGATTAGATCGGTCACACTGCCGATCAAGGCAACTTCGGAACCCGCAGCCAGACTTTGGCCTAGCTCTACAGATAGTCGTTGTAAAACACCATTAATGCCAGCGCGTACCGTTAACTTATCGAGGCGAGATTGAGCAATGGCTAGTTGACCTTCCTGCTGCTTGACGCGTTCTTCCTGAATATTGATAGACTCCTGATGCACTAACTCCAATTGTTTAGTTCGTTTGGTTAGGATGGCTATGCGTTGGTTGAGTTGCTTTTGCTCCAATACGGTTTGCTGGTAAGTGAGAGAAGAGACAATGCCTTGTTCTACCAGAATTTGCTCTGCTTCACGTCTTAATGTCACGGCTTCATATTGGGCCTGGATTTCCGCCAGATTGGCCGATTCATTTAATTTTTCTCTTTGGTTGTTCAGTTTGAGTTGACGTAGATTGGCTTTTTGTTGAGTGAGTTCTTGCTCTGCGTTTTCAACTTGTTGTTCCAATTCAGGGTTTTCTAAACGAACTATGATGCTATTTGCGTTAACCTGTGCGCCGGGTTTTAACACAATTTCTTTAACCGTAGCGTTGGAATAAGCCGTGATAAGTTGTTGTTTATCAGACGTTAAACTGCCATAACCTTCAACTTTCACCTGAAGGTCACCCTGCAATACGGGTTCTATTAATAATGAGTTACGCGCAACCGAAATTGTGCTCGCGGCTTGTTGCGCCCATAAAGCTAAAATTAAAGTGATTGCCATAATAACCAAAGGGATGGCCCACTTATTATTGAGCAGTTTATTTGCTTTGTTTTTTTTCTTTACCACATCCATCGACAGTACCTGATAATTATTATCTAATTTTTTGCAACAATTACGTGGATGTACCAAGTATTGTGCCAATAATTAAAGTTAATAAAATCAAAGGTTTGCTTTGTGGTTGTGATGTGGAGACTAAAAAGGGGTCCGATATCGGACCCCTTCAATTCGAAAGCGGACGCTGTATCGAAATAGAGGTTAGGCTGTTAGTGAATTCTTTTGGGGAGGCTAATTTCGACCGAGACACCTTTGCCTCGATTGATTTCCGGAGGGTTATTGAATATATCTATTTGCCCGTTGTGCTGTTCGATAATGTTGCGGCAGAAACTTAAACCTATGCCCTGGCCCTCGGGCTTGGTTGAAAACAGAGGTACGAACAAGTTATCTGGGTTAGCAAATCCATGCCCATTGTCGATAATGTTTATTTGATAGTCTGACTTGTTTTGATTGAATTGTATGATGAGCTTGTCGGCGTTCGCTTCCACGGCATTTTTGCACAAATTAATTAACACCTGTTCTAAAAATGTTTTGTCCGCCCAAAATTCTTCAATTTCAATCTGCAAGTCAAATTCAACATTGGGATTTAATACTTGCAGCTTTTGCGTGATAGACGAGACCTTTATGAATTCTTGATTCAGGTTTAGTTTTTGAGACAGGGAAGAGTATCGACTGACAAAGTCCTGCAAGTGGTGACAACGTTCCGAAATCATTGCCAAAGCCTGTTGTTCACGCTCCCCCTTGACCCGGCTGCTCAGGCTTTCTGCCAAGGATGAGACCGGCGTCAATGAGTTTCGGATTTCATGGCTCATAACTCGAATGATTTGCTGCCAGGCGTTTAATTGACTGGCTCGTACCGCAGAATCAATGTTCGTAAACACCAATAATAAATGCGCTTCGCCGCTGTCTATGAATTCACTTTGACTAATTTGCCACTTTTGCTGTTGTCGGGTGAGCTGCCACTCACCTTTATCTTGAACCAGGCCGAGTAACTTGGGGCTGGCTTGACGGTACATCTGCCAGGGCTCATTGTACAGCAGTGAAAAAGCGGCATTGGCGTAGGTGAGTTTTAATTTGTTGTTGAATACCATCATAGGTGTGTTCAACTGGTCGATAAGCTGGTAAAGCAAAAATGCATGTTGATCGTATCGCGACTTCTGGTTTTGCAAATGGTTACTTAGAGATTTTAGTGCCGAATGAACATCGTGTGACAAGCCCTGTTCAAAGTCGGATTTGGCGTATTGGCTGTAATCTTCCACTTTTACCGCTTCTATATGCAAAAGTGCGCGATCCAGTGTGTTCATCAGTCGTTGTTTAAAACGAACCGCAAAAATCGAATATAGAACTAAGGTTACCGTAATAAATAACGCTAAGGTCCAGTTATTCCAGTTATCGTCCTTTACTAACAGAAAAACCAAAACTGCGATTAAAAGGCCAATCGCAGCTAGGCTTCGGCCTATGTAACCTTCTAATGTCTTACTTTTGAATATCGTCATATTTTTCTAATCGTCGATACAAAGAAGACTTAGTTAACCCGAGTAGTTTTGCCGCCTGAGTAATATTGTTCTCTGTTGTAGTTAAGGCTTTTTTAAGTAAGAGCTTTTCTGCTTGCTCTAAAGTCATCATGGGCAAGTCTTGTTTGTTGGACTGGCTCACCAGATTGAGGGCTTCAACTTCCAGCTTGTCACCTTGATTCAATAAAACTGCACGTTCCATGATATGGCTTAATTCGCGAATATTACCTGGCCAACTATATTGCCGTAATGCTTGAGTCGCGCTCTTGGTCAGGTTCATTTCTTGCCTTTGGTATTTTTGGCAGTACTTAGTTATGAAATATTGAGCCAGTGGCACGATATCTTCTAATCGCTCTCTAAGTGCCGGCAACCTAAAGGCAATGGTATTGAGACGATATAACAGGTCCTCTCTGAACTGCTCCGATTGCACAAGCAGATCTAAATTGGCATTGGTTGCACTAATGATTCGAATGTCCGTTTTTAAAGTCTGACTGGCGCCAAGCACTTCAAATTCACCACTTTCTAAAACTCGCAATAACTTCGCTTGTTGCGACATAGGAATGTTGGCTATTTCATCTAAAAACAGGGTGCCTTGTTTGGCCAGTTCAAAACGACCAATTCTATTTTCCTTGGCATCTGTGAAAGCGCCTTTTTTATGACCAAACATTTCGCTTTCAAATAATGATTCGGAAATTGCGCCCATGTTAACTGAAATCATTGGGCCACTTGCGCGACTCGATAGATTGTGAATTGATTGAGCTAATTGACTTTTGCCAGTCCCGTTTTCACCCGTTAAAAGTATATTAACATCGGCTTGGGCGACTTGATTTATCTGAGCTAATAGCTGCGACATAGCTGGCGAAGACCATTCAAACTCTTCACTGGTCTTGGGTTCTAATCTTTGGCTTAACTTTTTATTAAGTTGTTTTAACCCTTTGAGTTCGAGTTGTTGGCTAATGACCTGCAATAACCTTTGGTTTTTCCAAGGTTTTTCAATGAAATCGCCAGCTCCTAATTGCATGGCTTTGACAGCAATTTCAACATTTGACCAGGCTGTCATAGCAACGACAGCGGCATCAACTTCCGATTTTTGCAACCAGGATAAAAAGGTTAATCCTTCTTCACCTGATGTGGTGTCCAGTGAATAATTCATGTCCAACAAAATGAGATCGACGCCGTTTTGCTCAAGTGTTTCTTTTGCTTCGTAGGGGCTCTTTGCACTTAAAACCGCGTAACCGTTGTCTTCCAATACAAACTGCGCACTGATAATTATGTCGGGTCTGTCATCAACAATGAGGATTACTGGCGAGGTCATGGATTTCCTTGTTTTATGAATTAAGTCTTGTCATTAACTGATGAATGACTAGGTTACCCTTATGACAGGCAGAACGCATCGAAAATATCATGGTACTGGTCTCATTCTAATTGGCTCGGAATGAAGCTTAGTTTAGGGTAGGCTAATAACTACTTCATTATTCTAAATAGGAAATGCTTGTGAAATCAATCCGTTTACTTTGTGCTTCTGTTGCAATGGCGCTAACTGGTGGTGCTTATGCGCAACAGACCCTAATTAATGCCGACGCGTACGTTGATGTTAAAAATGGCGAAACGATTCAATATGTGTCCGTGTTAATCGATGGAAATACAATTATGGAAGTGGGTCGTCAGGGGCAGGTGCGCGCTGACTCAGATGCCAAAGTAATCAACCTATCGGGCAAAACGTTAGTGCCAGGGTTGATGGACATGCACGTGCATTTAACAAAAGATGCTGAAGATAACTTTTTAGCGGCTAAAGGGAATTCGGTACCAAGGCAAGTGGTAAAAGCCGTTAAAAACGCCAATAAGACACTGATGGCAGGATTTACTACGGTGAGAAATTTAGGCGCGAAAGGTTATTCAGTTATCGGCCTTAGAGATGGTATTAATGCGGGTGAAGTTGCAGGTCCAAGAATTTGGGCGGCAGGTCACTCGATTAGTATTACCGGTGGCCACTGTGACGATAATTTCTCTCCACCAGAAGCCAAAAGTGTTGCTGGCGGCGTTGGTGATGGCCCTTGGGCGGTGCGCGCCAAGGTACGTGAAAACATAAAATACGGTGCGAATACCATTAAAGTATGTGCAACAGGAGGCGTGTTCTCAAAAGGCACTAAAGTTGGTATTCAACAGTTAACGGAAGAAGAAATTAAATCAGCGGTGGATGAGGCGCACATGCGTGGATTAGTGGCAGCGGCACACGCTCATGGCACCGAAGGCATAAAGGCGGCGATCCGCGCTGGCATTGATTCCATTGAACACTGTAGCTTTATGGATGATGAGGCTATTCAACTCGCTCTGGAACATGGCACCTACCTTTCCTGTGACATCTACAATACCGAATATACGTTGGCGTTTGGTGAGGCAAACGGAGTTCCGGAAGAAAACATCAATAAAGAAAAAATGGTTTCAAAAGCGCAACGTGAGAGTTTCCGTCGTGCCAATGAAGCGGGTGTCAAAATGGTGTTTGGCTCTGACGCGGCAATTTATCCACATGGTGACAATGGTAAACAGTTTGCGCGCATGGTTCAGTTTGGCATGACGCCAATGCAAGCGTTACAGGCGGCAACGATTAACAGCGCAACCTTGTTAAAACAGGGTGACAAATTAGGCCAGATTAAACCTGGTTATCTTGCGGATATTGTTGCGGTTAACGGTAACCCGACGTTCGACATTTCTGTTATGGAAAACGTAAGTTTTGTCATGAAAGATGGCGTTGTTTACAAACAATAGCTCGATACTTTTAGACTAGTTAAAACATACAAAGGCTCCAATTAGCTGGCGCCTTTTTCGTTTCAAGCTTTTAGTTTTAACTACGAATACTTTGGTGCTGAAATTATCTAAATCCAGCCAATATTTGCTGGTATTCGGCAAAAGACGAAGGTCGTTTTTTAGCGCAGGTAAATTTAAATAACTCGCAAGTTGAACTTATTAGCGAGTTTGACGGAATCAATGCGCATGTTGATCATTTGGGGCAAGTTTGGCAACTTGGTAATGAACAAATGTCTCGTTTTGACGCCTTGAACGACACTTGGCTAGCGGTAATCGCAGAGCCTGATCTTAGCTGGTCACTAACTGCACATGATGGCATTTGGATACAACAGCAATCGGTCGATGGCGTACAATTAATCAAACTGGATTTGTCAGGGCAAGTGGTTCAACGTTACTCCTCAAGCGAGAAAGAACTTGGTGTATTGCATGGCATAACAAAGGGCAAAGCGTATTTTAGCGGCCCTATGCAACATCAAAGTGACGTCATTAGGTTCACACATTAGCTAAACTTCATCAACAGAAGAAAAAATATGTCTTTTTAGGTACATGGCAATAACAACTTAGTATTATTTTTGATACTGTACCCGAACTAAATGCAACTTATGTGTTGACCTCAAGTTAACTTGAGCTTTTATTCTCCCCACTCCTTTGAACAACATTAAGAAAAAGATAATGAGTAGTGATGTTTCCTTTGCACAGGTAAAAAAGTTTCCCCCTTTGATGTGGATTCTGCTGTTTGGCTCTTTTATTACCCGAGGCAGCTTTTATATGGTGTGGCCGTTTTTAGCCGTAATTCTGTATGAGAAGTTCGGGCTTTCGGCTACCGAAGTTGGCTCGATATTGTCGTTGGCCGCGGTAATTTCCGTACTGACCAGTTTTATCGGCAGTACGCTGTCGGACAAGTTAGGTCGAAAGCCGATGATGTACGCTACTGGCGCGCTTTACATCGTTTCTTTCAGTTTATTAGCTGAAGCTGATTCGGTTTTGATGTTTGCCATCGTTATCACTTTATGTTCCATTGCGACTTCTTTATGGCGACCGCTCACGTCTGCGCTTATTGGCGATATTATAGATGATAAGGCCGTTCGTGAACTGGCCATGCAGTCATTGTATTTTGCCGTTAATGTGGGGTGTGCCATAGGCCCAATGCTTGGTGTATGGCTGGGTTTAACCGGGGAGCAATCTAGTTTTTATATTACGGTTTACGCATTTGCTTTGTTGTTGGTTTTGTTGTTTTTGGGCTTTCGTCACCAGGAGAAACTGACTGTATCTCGGGCGCAAGAAAGCCAAATATCGAAATCTGATTCAGAATTGCCGCAAGATAAAACCGAAGAGCCTGGCTTTAGACAGACTCTTAAAATCCTGGCAAAAGACAAGTTGCTGCAATGTTTGATCTTAGCGAACGTGCTCTGTTTGTTCGTTTATGGTCAGATGGATAGCTCACTTATTCAGTACTTGTCTCGAGAAGGGGTGCCTGAGTTACTGGAATTGATCTCGTCAATGATATTCACTAACGCCTTAATCATCATAAGTTTTCAGTTTGTATTGTTAAAACTCATGGCGAATAGGCCTATTTTAGTGCGTATTCGTTTTGGTCTTATTCTATTGATGGCATCTCAGTTATGGTTTGCAGCGAATCCATTGACCTTCTTCTGGGGTTGGATTGGAGCTGTGGTGATCATGAGCCTGGCCGAAGCAATCTTGTTCCCCACCATGAACGTTCATGTTGATCAAATTGCGCCACAACATTTACGTGGGGCTTACTTCGGTGCCACGTCATTTTACGATTTAGGTTTTGCCCTAGCACCGTTGGGCGGCGGTATCATTTTAGATATGTTAAACGGTACTTGGTTATTTGCCATCAGTTCGATTTTAGTTGTTGGTGTTTTTGCACTTTATATGGTGATGGACAAACTAAAACGTCCGGACTTCGTTGAGCAAACTGCAAATTAACCAGGCCGCTTAATGTTGGGCGACCCATATTTAACTATGAGTCGCCTAACTAACATTGTTCAGATGACAAAAGAGCAACTCTTTTCAGCCGTGAAACTTCTGGACTAGTCTCTCTAAAATCCTAGTTTTATGCTTGTTTTGTTGTTGACTGGTGGTCATTTGTTGAATCTTTATTCGCTTTTTGCCGTTTTCGTTTCTTCAATGGGCAAACATTGCAAATCGGAATTCCGTGAAAACCGGACCAAATCGGTTAGCTGGGAAGTACAAAGCGACCAGTTCGACTTTTTTTACGATAAATGTAATTTTTTTTGCATTCTAACCTTATGATTTACATCATCTAATTGGTTTTTTGTCGTGTTTGTGCGAAAACCTGTCGGGTTTTTACTAGAGGACGTTTTTACAATTGGTAGTATCAATCACAAGCAAGTTGCACGGAAGCTAATAACGCTAAAACAAGGATAAATGGAGTGTTCGAACGACAATAAAAAATAAAAAGAGTAAGAGCACAATTAACAATAATAACAATAAAAAATCGGATCGCACCGGGTAAGTAATAAGGTGCCAATTGGACTCTTCAAGTTCTTGTGTGTTGTGACTTGAAGAAACTCCAACTGGCCCGTGAAACCGATAAAAGTGAATATCGATTACGGATGTTCCAATTTCAATATACGGATGGCAGTAATAAGGCTAGAAGGTCTTGAACAGTTTTTGGGGTTTAACTCCAACTGTTGAGACTGAGATGGTCATTTAAAGACTTACGGTCGCACTAGTAATGATACACCTGCCCCAACGGGTGAAATCGTTACTTAAGTGATTGTCTGCTCCACCGAGTACACACTCCGAGTGTACTCGGTGGAAAAATTTAGTCTATTTGAGCATAAGCTAAGTGTTTGGTGTAGTTCCCTTCCAAGTACTTGATATCCAGTCTAAAAGTTAGGCTGGATATTTTTATTTAAGATTAAACCCTTTTATCGGTAGATTTAAAAAGTCAAATACGTCCAGATTGGTGCTTGATTTATTTTCTAGTATAGGTATTTTGCAAATTGTTATTCACATCTTGTCTCGAAGATGGTGAAATTGCATTTACACACAAATAAATCAATCACCCTGATGTTTTAGAAGATACGTAAGATATCTTTAAAGCGATGTTGGGCTTAGGGGAATGAAAATGTTGCGCACCTCCTTTCTATTAATACCACTATCTCTACTCGGTGTGGTTGCGGTCATGCTCGGGCTTAAAAGCCCGGACGTTGTTGAAGTAACTTCCTCAGAGCGCCTTTCCTACATTATCAAGTCAGATGACTTGGATTCGCTAAAACGAGAATTGGAAAACTTGCAAGTTCAGCCTTCTCACGAGTTAAAAATTATTAGTTCACTTGCTGTTGAATTGAACGAGGTGCAACTTGCTCAGTTAAAGCAAGCACTACCAATCGAAGTAAGTGAAAATCATACAGTTGAATCATCCGGTCATTGGAGCTGGGGAATGAGGTGGTGGCAACCATTAGCATCGGTGCCTGAGTACGTTGGCGCAACGGCAGCGCACAATTATTATAACTTTGGTGACGGTGTCACGATTGGCTTTCTGGATACTGGTTTGGATCAGATGCAGGGTGCTTCGTCTGGTTTAGGGCTTTCTACAGATTTATACGGCCGCGATAAATTCTGGGGCAACTATGACGCCATTAACAATACTATTACAGATTTTAGTCATGAAGAAAGTGGCCACGGTACACATGTGGCAAGTATTGCTGGTAATGCTGATTATGATGTTTATGGTCATGTCTATGGTGTGGCGCCAAATGCCGCACTGGTGGGTATTAAAGCATTTGATCAGGAAGGCAAAGCCACCTATGCAGATGTTATTCGTGGCATTGATTGGGCGATAGAAGTTAAGGACTTGATTAACCTTCGAGTATTGAACATGTCGTTTAGTGGCCCAGTTCGTTCGTATTACTGGGAAGATCCATTAAATCAGGCTGTGATGAAGGCCTGGGAGGCTGGCATTGTGATTGTTGCTTCAGCTGGTAATAAGGGATCCGGTCCAATGACAGTCGGCGTACCGGGTAATGTTCCTTATATCATCACCGTTGGTGCGATGACGGATAACTATACGCCGAACTATTATGGTGATGATCAAGTGGCGAGTTTCAGCGCTGCGGGACCAACGGCAGCTGGTTTTGTTAAACCTGATATCGTCGCGCCAGGCGGACATTTACCGGGTTTAATGGCGTTTGATACACAAATTGCCTATGAACATCCGGAGTTTCATGATGGTGGTAGTTACTTTCAGATGTCTGGTACCTCACAGGCAGCCGGTGTCGTGTCTGGGGTCGTTGCCCTTATGTTGACTGAAAACCCTTGGTTAACGCCTGATGACGTTAAATGTCGTTTAATGGATTCTGCGCGTCCGGCTGTAAAGGAATCTGGAGAACTTGCTTTTAGCGTGTTCCAACAAGGAGCGGGCGTCGTCAATGCAGCGGATGCGTTAGAAAGTTCAGTGTATGGTTGTGCAAACCAGGCTCTTGATATAGCCAAAGATTTGAGTGGTGAGGAACATTTTTATGGACCTGCTAATGTAAATGACGATGGCAATTTTTATGTAGAAGGCATGGGACAACAATATGTTTGGGATCTAAAGGCCGAAGACTTAGATGGCAGCGCGAACTTGTGGAAGGTTAATAACGGAACTTATCCGGCAAGCTGGCAGGCAATGGCGTCCACCGATGCTAATCTCTGGAAGGTCAGTTTTGAGACCTACACACTTTCATGGAACGCCGAACTCGGCTCCGACGCCACGCTCTGGAAGGTTAACTTCGGAGACGATGTGTTGAATACCATAAGTATCAACCATTGGGTTGACCAGGAATAAATTGTCCTAAAAAGAACAGCCACTATTTAGTGGCTTTTTTTCTCCCAAATTTTAGTCATTCTAAAATCCAATGTTATGTAAGGTTTCTAAGATAACCTTCGGTCTAACAGCGCATTCTTTCTGCGCCTATTTAATGATTCTTTCTAAAACATCTGGAAGTTTGACTTTATAATTCAATACACTTCCCTTTGACGGATCAATCCGAGCAAAGCAATACACTAAGGGGTGTTGTAAAGTACGCTTTGAAACCTAATTACCGTAACTTGGTCACCCATCTCTCAAAACTGCCTGTTCAACTTAAGTTTTTCGATTATCTCTTAACAACTGAATGTCGAAATTATCAATTGTTGTGGTAGAAAAACGACAGGAACTCTCAATATTCCGACAAGTTGAATTTTAATATTTCTGTTAACTAATTGTAATAAAATAGATTTTTTCTCTGTGTCGTTTTTGTTCGATAAGCTGTCGCGATATTGCTAGAGGGCTGTGGTCGAGTTGCTAGTATCAATTCCACGCAAGTCGCAAGGAAGCAATCCAAACGTTAAAACAAGGCAAAACGGAGTGTTCTAAATAATAAAAGCAATAAAGAACACGACATACACATATAAAGAAGAATAAAAATAAGAACCAGTGGAGAACACATGAGAGTTTCTAAATTTACATCATCAATGATCGCTTTAGCCGTAACTGCAGCATTTTCAGCCCAAGCTGCTGATGACAGATTCATCGTTAAAGTAGACGAAAGCAAAAAAGGTATCGTAAAAGCCCTAGCTAAAAAGATGGGTGCCGATTTTAAAGTAGACGGTAATGGATTCTTCGCTGCTTCTTTTGAAGGAAAGTCGTTAAGTGAAGTAAAAGGCTTACTTAACAATCCGCATATTACAATGATTGAAGAAGACCACCGCCGCGTTCCATTGTCTGCGTATAGTGATGATCAAGGCGATGCGATGACACAACAATTAACGCCTTATGCCGTTTATCAATCACAAGCTAATCAAGTACCGTTTAACTCAAATGCTGGTATGAAGGTTTGTGTTATCGATTCAGGTCTAGACCGTTCAAACCCTGACTTTAACTGGGGCGGAATTACTGGTGACAACGATTCTGGTACTGGTAACTGGGACGAGCACGGTGGTCCACACGGTACACACGTAGCAGGTACAGTGGGTGCTGCTGACAACAACGTGGGTGTTGTTGGTATGGCTCCCGGTGTAGACATGCACATCATTAAAGTATTTAACGCTGATGGCTGGGGTTACTCTTCAGATTTGGCACATGCAGCACAAAAATGTACAGATGCAGGCGCTAACATCATCACAATGAGCCTTGGCGGCGGCGGTTCTAACAGTACAGAGAGCAATGCATTCCAAACCTTTACTGACAATGGTGGCCTTGTACTAGCTGCTGCTGGTAACGATGGAAACAACGTTCGTTCATACCCAGCAGGTTATTCATCAGTTATGATGGTTGGTGCAAACGATTCTGACAATAACATTGCGGATTTTTCTCAATACCCAAGCTGTACAACGACAACAGGTAAAGGTAAACATCGTCAAACTGTTACAGACGAATCTATCTGTGTGGAAGTAACAGCCGGTGGTGTAGATACATTGTCGACTTATCCAGCTGGTATGGCGACTAGTTCAACTATGTCTGCCGATGGTCAGGTTTACGTATCTTCTTCAATGGAAAACGCTGGCAGTGTAAGTGGTAGCACTTACTTCATGGGAACAGCTGAAGCAATCGATGGCGGCGCAAACGGTAGCATCTGTGTAATAGACCGCGGTAACATTTCTTTCCATGACAAAGTTAAAAACTGTGAAGATTCGGGCGGCATTGGTGCCATCCTTATTAATAACGAAGCGGGCATGTTATACGGCACGTTAGGCGACACAAATGCGACGACTATCCCAGCGGTAGGCGCAGCGTTTGAAGACCGTGCAGCACTTGTAGCATCTTCTAATGCAAATATTAATATTGGCACTAGCGATTATGGTTTGATGAGCGGTACGTCAATGGCAACACCTGCTGTAGCAGGTATTGCAGCGTTAGTTTGGTCTAACCACAATGACTGTACTGGTACTGAAATCCGTGACGCGCTTAAAGCGACGGCTCAGGACAGCGGTGCAGCAGGTCACGATGTGTACTTTGGTCACGGTATTGTTAAAGCGAAAGCGGCAAATGATTACTTAACGGCTAATGGTTGTGCAGGTGGCGGTGTAACTCCTCCTCCAGCAGGTGATATTTCTGCAGACGCAAGTGTTGGTTTTGCTAAAGGTAAATACCAAGTGTCTTTAACTTGGTCAGGCGCTTCTACTTCAACTGTAGATATCTACCGTAACGGTTCGTTCAGAACAAATACAAATAACGATGGTTCTTACGGTGAGTCATTCAAACGCTCTGGTACTTATACGTATCAAGTGTGTGACCAAGGCACAAACAACTGTTCTGCGGAAGTTACGGTAAGCTTCTAAATAACAACGAAAAAGTGCTTGATGCAGTTCCCTTCAAGCACTAAATATCCAGCCTGCTCTGTAGGCTGGATTTTTGCGTTTTAGTCATATTTGATTAATTTTTTGTCAATAAGAATAAAAACGCCCAAGCAAAACGGTGCTTGATTTATTTTCTAAAGTGGGTATTTTGTAACCAAATTGTTAGCGTCTCACCTAGAAAGATGCATAACAAACCACAAACGAATAGATCAATCACCCTGATGTTTTAAAAGGTATCTAAGGTACCTTTAAAGAAGTATTGGGCATAGGGGAATGAATATGTTGTACGTTTCAGTAAAACAAATGTTAAAACCGCTTACTATTTTAAGTGTTGCGGGCCTATCCACTTGGTTAATTAACCACAACCAATCACAACAAGAAGAAATCCAGCCACAGTCATACATAATTAGCGCGAAGAACTTTACACAGCTTAAAAGTGCGATTAATGAACTGAATGTGCAGCCATCTCATGAACTTAAGATTATTAACGCGTTAGCAGCTGAATTGAGTTCTGAACAAGTAGAAAAATTAAAAGAGTCGTTGTCTGTTACGGTGACTCAAAACTATCAAGTTGAATTGTCTGGCGGAAATGCCTGGGGCAAGCGTAAGTGGCAACCTGTATCTACGGTTCCTGCCTATGTTGATGCTGATGTTGCGCACGCTTCATATAACTTTGGTGATGCCGTCACTATTGGCTTTTTAGATACGGGACTGGATCAATTGCAGGGGACATCATCAGGGTTAGGATTAACAACTGATTTGTATGGCAGAGATAAATTCTGGGGCACTTATGATGCCATGAACAACTCTATCAGTAACTACAGTAATGAAGACAGTGGACACGGTACTCACGTTGCTAGTATCGCGGGCAATGCCGATTACGACGTTTATGGCAGGGTTTATGGTGTCGCTCCGAATGCTTCATTGGTAGGCATTAAGGCCTTTGATCAACAAGGGAAAGCGACTTATGCTGATGTTATTCGAGGAATTGATTGGGCGTTGCAAGTTAAAGACGATATTAACCTTAGAATATTAAATATGTCGTTCAGTGGCCAGGTACGTTCTTACTACTGGCAAGATCCTTTAAACCAAGCGGTAATGAAAGCGTGGGAAGCAGGTCTTGTCGTTGTTGCGTCAGCAGGAAACAAGGGGAAGTCGGGGCCGATGACGATTGGGGTTCCTGGTAATGTGCCTTATATCATCACCGTAGGCGCCATGACGGATAACTATACGCCAACTTATTTCTTGGATGATAAATTAGCAAGTTTCAGTGCGTCCGGACCTACTCCGGCAGGATTTGTAAAGCCCGATGTTTTAGCGCCTGGTGGACATTTGTCCGGTTTGATGGCATTTGATACACAAATTGCGGTTGAACACCCTGAGTTTCATGATGGCGGCCGTTATTTTCAAATGTCTGGCACATCGCAAGCGGCGGGCGTAGTTTCTGGTGTAGTGGCACTAATGTTGACTCAGGAGCCTTCTTTGACACCTGATGAGGTCAAATGTCGATTAATGGATTCTGCTCGCCCGGCGACACTCGCTAATGGTGCTTTGGCGTATAGTGTATTTCAACAAGGCGCGGGCGTAGTTAATGCCGCGGATGCCATAAGAAGTTCGGCAACAGGTTGTGCAAATCAGGCACTAAATATCGCTCAAGATATAAATGGTGATACGCATTTTTATGGCCCGGCCAATATAAATGACGATGGCAATTTTTATATTGAAGGCATGGGGGATGAGTACATCTGGGATCTTAAAGCGGGTGACTTAGACGGCAGTGCGAATTTATGGAAGGTTAATGACGGAACTTACCCGGCTAGTTGGCAGGCAATGGCGTCCACTGACGCTAATCTCTGGAAGGTTAGTTTTGAGACCGATACACTTTTATGGGACACTAACTTAGGCTCAGACGCCACGCTCTGGAAGGTTAACTTTGGAGATGATGTATTGAATACCATAGGTATCAACCACTGGGTTGAGCAAGAATAAAGTAATTAAAACAGCCACTTTTTAGTGGCTGTTTTTCTATTTATACTCACCTAGTTATTCATCATTTTTGGATTCGTGATTTTATGAAAAAATGGCTTTTCTCGTTTTCAATCGCTTTTTTGTGTTTTTCCGCATTTTCAAAAGAAGTGAGGTTATTTAAGGATTTTGGCTTAGATAACCCCATGTCGTCTTTGTTTGTAAGAACCATTGCGCAGGATCAGGACGGGTTCATGTGGGTAGGCTCGCATGAAGGCTTACACCGATTTGATGGTTATCAGTTACAGCACTTTCACCGCGACCCTACCAATCCCCATTCGCTTTCATCTGACGTTGTAAGTCAAATCTTGATTGATAATCAGCAAAGGTTGTGGGTCGGTACATCTGGAGCAGGGCTCAATTTGTTTAGAAAAGAAAGTCAGGACTTTGCTCATATTTCGGTGGAGACAGAGGAAGCTAAGTTAAGTAATAACGTTATTAACGTTTTGTTTGAAGACAGTTTAGGTCAGATCTGGATAGGTACTGAGCAGGGTCTAAACATACTGACAAATGATGGAACTTCCTGGAAAAATAAAGCCATTTTGCAGGAATTGGGTAACCCAGAAAGCCTATCGCATAATACGGTTCATGCAATTATGGAAACGCCCGATAATCACATTTGGGTAGGCACGAATGGTGGTGGCATTTCGATCTTCGATTTGCAAGGAAATTTCGTACGTTTGATAAAATTGGGAGATGTTAATACCGCTGTTTACGAAAACAAGTTTATAAATTCGTTGTTTTATGACGACAGTGGCTTTGTGTGGATAGGCACGTTAGACAACGGTTTGATTAGATATAACTTAGCTAATGGCCGTTTCAAACATTATGTTGCTGATGAAACAGACGAGACTTCAATTGTTAGTAATACGATTAAAGCCATGTATCAGGACTCAAAACAAAAGTTATGGATTGCTACGGATAAAGGCTTGTTAATTTATGATGGTGAAACCGATAGTTTTGATAGATTTAAACATTCTCCTACAAACCCTTATAGCTTAAGTAATGATTACATCCTGTCTTTTTTCGAAGACAAAGATCAAATGATGTGGATTGGAACCATAAGCGGAGTTAATCGCTGGGACGCCACCATGACAACCTTCGCGCAATTTAGCAGCCAAACTAATCCAGCGCTTCAAGATAATAACGTCACTAACTTTACCCAATTTAAAACCGATAGCGTGGTCTTTAGTACTTATAGTGGTGGTATATACCAATTATCATTAGCTGATAGTTCCGTAACTCGCTTAGATTTTAATGATTACTTCTCTTCATTTCGGGTAATGAGCTTGTTGGCAGATGGAAATTTTTTGTGGGTAGGGACAAGAGGTTCTGGATTGTATCGAGTTGATATGCGAACAAAAAAAGTAGAGCCTTTTCAGCATGATCCGCAAGATGCGGAGTCTATTTCAGCCAACAGCATTACAGATATCATAAAAGATAGAAAAGGTGACATCTGGGTTTCGACTTTCCATAAGGGATTAAATCGACTAATTGCAGGAAAACGTTTTAAACGTTACGAAGTTAATATACAAGAACCACATAAAGGACCTAGCAGCAACCATGTAATGCATTTATTAGAAGGTAATGAAGGCGATATTTGGTTAGCGACATACGGTGGGGGACTGAACAGATTTAATTCAGGTACAGAGCTTTTCGCTCATATTAAGTACGATAAAAATGACTCCAAGTCTTTAACCAGTGACATCGCCTGGATATTGTTTCAAGACAGCTTTAATAACTTGTGGGTAGGAACACAAGCGGCAGGTTTTAATATTCTTAGCCATGAGAATATTTTGAACCATAATTATGAGTTTAAACACCTTGATTCCAAAGATGGAATGAAAAGCCGTACCGTTTATGGTATAGCGCAAGATAGTCACGCTAATATCTGGTTTAGTTCAAACAAAGGCGTATCGCGCTACGCACCAGAACAACATACTTTTAAACACTTTGATTTATCCCATGGTTTGATTGATTTAGAATATAGCCTTGCCGCGGTATTTACTGACTCTAATAACATGCTTTATTTTGGTGCTGGAAAAGGGTTCTCAAGTGTGGATCCTGGCAAACTTTATAGTGATGTCAAACCACCTACGGTAAAGCTAACCAATATTTTTAAACTCAACGAACCCATGTCTTTTAATGAGTCCTTATCGTCAATTAAGGAGCTTCAACTGGACTATACTGATCAGGTGGTTTCATTTGAGTATGTTGGTTTTAATTATTCGAACCCTGCGTCTACGCGTTATAAATACCGCTTACTTGGGTTTGATGAGGAGTGGATAGATGCAGGCAAATCCAGACGTGCAACTTATACCAACTTACCTACAGGTAGTTATCAATTACAGGTGATTGCGGGCAATAACGATGATGTTTGGAGTGAACCTGGTTTGTCCCTCAATATTGAAGTTAAACCGGCCCCATGGAATACCTGGTGGGCGTATTTAATATATGCCATGGCAGTTGCCTTGATGTTGTTAACTTATTCTCGATTTTTAAACCGCAAGCTTTTGAGAGAACAGGAGCAAAAGGCGTATCTTGAACGTCAGGTAAAAGAAAAAACTCAGGAGTTTTTGCAAAAGAACATTGAATTGGAGCAGGCCAACAAACAACTCGAAAATGCAGCGACCACAGATAAGTTAACCGGGGTGAAAAGTCGCCGTTATCTGGATATTTATATCGAGCAGGCGAGTCAGTTAATGTCTCAAATTCACGAAAACATACTCCCCGTGCAAAGAAGTATTTTGCCTCGTTTATATTTGGTGATGGTGCGTCTGGGGGATATCGAGCAGGTCAGCAACAGTCAGTTAGTAGACTTAACCGATTTGTTACTTTACAGCAGTAATAAAGACGATTTAGTGATCCGCTGGTCGGAAGATACGTTTGCCATCATAGGTTATGAAAAAGAAGATAACGCACGTGAGCTGGTGTCACGACTAAGTAACCGATTTTCTCAGGTCGTGGGAGAGGAGACGGCTGTTAATACGGCTTATTCATTTTATCCATTCAACTTCGAACAGCCAATGGCTCTGTCCTGGGATCAGGTGAGTGTTCTGGCAGAACATGGCTTAAAGTTGGCAAATGAAGATAAGGACTCGCGTTGGGTTGGCTTATATGCGCCAAACTCGCAACCATTTAATTATCTGGAAGTATTAAAACAACCTAACCTTACTGACTTAGCCAAATTGGTAAAAGTGAAACACGGTTAACGCTTTATTGAGCGTTACCCTTCGTTTTGGTTTATCTGTTGTTGGTATTGTTTGGGCGTGCAATTAAAAGTTTCTTTAAAACAGCGCCCGAAGTATGTCTGAGATGAAAAGCCCACGTCTAAAGCGATGCGACCGATCTGAGCACCGCTTCTTAGTAGCTCTTGTGCTTTTTTCAGGCGAAACTCTTTAATGAAGTTGTTTGGTGTTGTATCTAACATGACCTTCATTTTGCGCTGCAGTTGACGTTCACTCATAGCAAACTCGTTTGCTAACATGGCGATATCTAAGTCTGGCTCGGTATAGAGTTTGGCGACAAGAGATTCCAGTTTTGCTAAAAACTTATCATCAAGGCTAGGCTCATTAACTTCGTCCGTGAGTTTCGCTGCATTGGATTGGCTCGCACAACGACGTTCTTCTTTTTGTGCGCGATTAAATTTTTCCAGATAGCTTTTTTGCAGATTTTTACGATTGTCGATTAAATTTTGAATTCGAGTTAATAATTCGTTGTGATTGAAAGGCTTGCTCAGATACTCGTCGGCATTGAGGTTTAAACCTTGTAATCGGCTTTCCAGATCAGAACGGGCCGTCAATAAAATAACGGGAATATGAGCCGTTAATTCATTTTCTTTGACAGTCTTAAGGACTTCGAAGCCATCTATGCCGGTTAACATCAGGTCACATACAATTAAATCAGGCACATACTCCTCTGCTAATTGCAGTCCCAGTTCGCCACTGCCAGCCAAGATACAGTGATGTTTTTGCTCCACGACTTGTTTGATGTGGCTTTGCATGTCGGCATTGTCTTCAATGACTAATACGACTTGGTGTGAGTGACTGATTTGAGCACTACTGACCGAGCGTTGCTCAGTTAACAAAGAAGAGACTTCATTTTCTGACAAACCAATGGGCATGGCTTGTTCAACTAAGGCCGGTTCTGCTGGCGGGATCGAAAGGGTGAACTTGCTGCCATGGCCCTGTTCACTGGTTAAACTTATGCGCCAGCCATGGGCCCGTACCAGTTCATTAACCAAAGATAAGCCTATACCTACACCAAAAATGGCTTGATTGCTTGCATCGTCGGCGCGTTGGAATCGTTCGAATATTTTGCTTTGATTTTCCTTGCTGATGCCTATGCCTGAGTCAATGACATCGATAGTGATCGCTTCCTGATCTATATAGGCATTTACTTGTATGTTTCCGCCAGTCGGGGTGTACTTAACGGCGTTTGCTAATAAATTAAAGATGATCTTTTCAAAGGCCTGAGCGTCACATTCTAGCCATAGGTCGTCAGCGATATTGCTAGTAAAACTGAGTTCATTTTGCGATGACAGTCGAATGAAAGAATCTACTGGCATGGTCATCAAGGTTTTTAAACGATAGGTAACCAGGTTTAACTTGGGGTTGTCACTAACACGAGAGAGCTCTAAGAGTTGCTCAACCATACGTACAAGTCTTAAACCATTGCGCTTCGCCGTTGTTAGTTCCTCAACTTCGCCGGAGTCCGCCGTCTTCCCTAGATAACGGTCAATGATGCCGTTGATGATAGTGAGTGGGGTTCTGAATTCGTGAGAGATATTGGCGATGAACTTATCTTTCAAATCCAGAGCTTGTTTTTCAGCAAGTTTCCGGGCTGACAAGTTAATAAACGTAATAACAATGAGGGGCATTTGCTCTCGTTCTGCCCATTGCAATTCGGCCTGAGCGGGAAATTCTGTGCCATCTGAACGCAAAGAACGGCACTCAACAGAAATGCCCGTTTCTTTTCGTTGCAGAGAATAGACGTTACTTTGAAAGTCAAAGAAATAATGCATTTCATCTTGCTGAGAAAACAACTGACTTACTGTTGAGTTGATCAGCTCCTGTTCAAGGTATTGGAACATTTGCACGGCAGCTGGGTTAGCGGAGAGAATTTTTCCCTCGATGCTGGTTGTCAGTATCGCATTGTTTGATACGCCAACAATGGCTTTATCTTCACTATTTATTAAGTTGTTTTCTAGTGATTTGTTTTCATCCTGAAGCGTCTGTTGTTGTTGAGCCATTTGCTCCAAATGAAACTTAAGCTCATTCCTTTGTTTTCGTTTTTTGTAGGAAATGCCTAAAACCATGACACTGCCAATAACAAGCCACAATACGACTATGACAGACTGCAGTTGTGACTCAACGATATAAAATTGCTCAGTTTCTTTGCCGAATAAATGCATGGCTGTGAGTAAAAACATTAACAATAAGATATAGGCTTCATGGCGTATTTCTCGTTCTTCGGTAATTGGCTCTTGCCCAAGAAAAGTCGAAAGATAAGCGGCCAACATAAGCATCAACAAAGGCAAATAAGACAAGTAATAAATAGCCATACTGTTAGCAATTTGTGTCGATGCGGAAACGGCATTAAACAAGACAATGTGTTTTGCTAAATACAGGCCGGAAGCTACGGCTAACGCCATGTAAGTCAGTTGCCATGTACGCCCACGGCTATACATAAGGCACCAGATTAATTTGGTTGTGATAAAGGCACTTAATAAAATGTGAAACAGAAGAGTTGGCTTTTGAGCTTGTTGAACCGTTTTTGCAAACTCCAGAGGCAACAAGACAAAATAACTAAAACAAATGACGGTAAAAAATACGGCGGGAACACGACCACTAATGTATTTGTTAAGTGGGATATTACTGATATGTGGGTTCGTTTCTAGTGCTAAGAAAATGAAAAAGTATACAAAAAGCGCGAAGAAGCTCTTCGTTAATAGTTGGCTGATATCACTTGAATCAAAGGTCGGTAAATTGCTGAGTAAGGCCGATAAAACGGCGAGGCTGAGATATAGCCAAAAAACTTTTAGTGAACGAGCTGGTGTTTGCTTAAATGTAATAAATAAAAATATCGCGCATATAGCTTGAGCAGCAATTAACCCCAAACTGAATACTTCTCCGTTACCAAGTGATAGCGAACTTGTAATCAATGGAAAAGCTAAAAAAGCTAATACTAAAATCAGCAACAGCTGTTTTATAAATAAACGCAAATTACATCCTGCTCATTAGCTGAGCTTATTATTATAGTGTAGAGCGTAAGTTCCTAACTCAGAACCTCCCCCATTTCAGGTAATTTATAATAAGGATTGGTTAACATCAATAGTTCCAATTTGGTCTGTACCTATTTATTGCCAAAAACTTGTTAAGGTTTTAGCGGATCATTATTGCTGTACAAACTTCGTTAAGGTTGTCTTCAGTGAGTCCTGATGGCAGATTTTTAAGGTTTGCGTTTGAAGCCGATTTTTCTGCTGTGCCATTGACGTGGTCTGTTATCCAGTCATAAAAATGAGATATGCGACTGTAATATTCCGTAATTCCGTATTCGCCTATATCGCCGCCGACAAAACGTGAACTGACACCTAATACGTAAAACGCCTCTCCATTCTTAATGAAGGCGGGTCCACCGCTATCTCCGCCACCAGATACCCCCTCTAAGGGTTGTGCTTGTTCACCTCGGTTAAATCTAAAGGTAAGCTGCGAATCGGTTGCGGTTAAAACTGTGTTCTGCGCCTTTCTCAATACTCCTTGGTTTTGGGCATTATCTATGGTTTGTCCGGTCAAACCATTGCCGGTTCCACCTATGCCGATGAACCAGATTGATTTTCCTTGTTCATCGTTGCGGTTGTATAGGACTGCAGGTGAAACGTCTGTCACAACTTGCTCCAGTTCAATTAAGGCTATGTCATTGCCTTTGCCCGATGTATATTGCGGATGAACATGCAGGGATTTAATGATGCGTTTCTTACCATTGATTAATAATGGATTTCCAGGTAACGCGCAGAAGCTGGCGTGAGCGGCGGTAACCACCCATTTTTTGTGAATTAAGGTGCCATGGGCGCCGTCGATATATAGTTGGGCGAGCGGGGGAAAATCCTCTGTCTTAGCTAATACCAATTCTGGTAAGTAATTGGTCATTCAGCGGGAGTTAAAAGCTTTTCAGGCAAGGCATTGATTGTAGAGAATGGTCATTCCCTTTTCAAAATCAATAACGCAGCATGAGAAGCTTTTAAGCCCGCCCTTTGGGAGCTATCCAGAAGCGCGATAATTGCGCCAAACTTGTTTGATGTAGAACGACTATACCTACACAAGTTTCTCTTATTCTCCCACTTCTGACATAGCTCTGAACTGACTAATTACTTACCAGAGTTGGTATAAGTAATGTTTGTCATCCACATCGTGGCGGATCACTATGGCCTGAGCACTTAGGTGCAATAAGAACAAGGCAAACAACAAAGCAATTTTCAAAGACAGTCCCTCTATTTAGTAAAGGATTACACTTGTAATCTCTTCCTGACGATTTGTCAATTTTGTTTATTGGGATTAGACCGTATGAACTAATCTAAACTCAAATCGGCCTCAATTTTTTTGGCCAAAGGCGATAGGCGGTTCGCGACTAAGTTTTTACAGTACTTGTGGCCGACTACGCACATTAAACTCAGGCTCATATAGATAAACAAAGTCCAGCTCTCTGACACAATATAGAGTGCGGGAGACATGATTAAAGAAGATAACAACAAGGGGAGTGAAAACACGCGCCATAAACCAAGGTAAAAGTGTATTTCGCGATGTACCAGTGTGAGTTTTGCCCGCAAATAGTCTGAAACTCCGATTGAACGCGACACTTGTGACTGGGTGAATTGATACAAGTGCCTGCCATTGAACGCAAAAACACCAAGCCATAAACTCATAGTGACCATGATGCTTTTATCTACGTTTGATATGGTTAATAAAAAGATCAGTCCGCACAAACCAAGTGCTGCAATTGAAAAAACAAAGTATCCATTTCTGCTTCGTTGTTTTACTCGGCGTTCAACGTTTTCAATTTCAGCTATTAGTTGCTCTTGGGTTGAAATGGTGGACGAATTTTCCGGTTGGTAGTCTTGCCACTCATTTTGTATTTGCCGTATATCCATAATTACTCCAGGTACAATTGTTCAAACTTTGCTTTCATTCGATTTATTTTTACCGCTACGTTGTTGGCGGAAATAGCCAATGTTTCGCTGATCTGCTGGTGATCAAATCCATCCAGATACATAAGAAAGGCTGCTTTATCTAGGTCGGTTAAGATTGATAGGAACTTGATGACGAGGAACATGGCCTCGGACATTGAACCTGATTGGCTGGCTTCGTTCTTATTTAGGTCTGCGCTTACTTCCGAGCCTATTACTTGATTGTGTTTTTGATCTTTCCTGACAAAACTGATGGCGGTGTTAAGTGCCACGCGATAGGCCCAGGTGTCGATGTTTGAGCCGTATTTGAAGTTGTCCATACTGCGCCAGATCTGATGCCAAATTTCTTGCAATAAATCCTGTTGATATCGCGCGCCAGCATAGGAACGCGCAATGCGTGCAAATTTGTGTTGATTCTTTTTGAATAGTTTTTCAAATTGAGTCTGCCGTGACTTTCTTGATGTGTTCAAACTGCCGTTCTCGTTTATGTTTTTATTATTAGTCGTTGAATGACACCGGATATTACAAACGGCAAAAAATTTTTATAAAACGAGTTTGTAACCAACGCCATAGACAGACTGAATGAGCTCCTGAGTCGGGTCAATTTCGATGAGTTTTTTGCGCAACTTTTTAATGTGGCTATCTATCGTTCTATGGCTGACAATGCGGTTGTCGTCGTACATTTGGCTCATTAGTTGGTCTCGATGAAAAATACGACCGGGCTCCTTGTACAAGTGTTTTATTAAATTAAATTCAACGGCGGTCAGTTCTACGCTGCACCCTTGCCAGTTTATCCGGTATTGGTTTTGATCAAGCGTCAGGAGGTTGGTGTTGTCTGTTGTCGCTTCCGCTTTACTTGCTCTTAACGATTGTCGGCGCATCATGGCTTTTACCCGTGCCACGACTTCTCTAGGGCTATAAGGTTTACATATGTAATCGTCGGCACCTAGCTCTAAGCCCAATAAGCGGTCAATTTCTTCTACTTTTGCGGTTAACATGAAAACAGGAACATCGGAAAACTGGCGTATTTCTTTGCAAACGTCGATGCCACTTTTTCCCGGTAACATGAGATCCAATAAAATGATATCTGGTTGATGTGTTTTGACCCAGTCAACCACCGCTAACCCTTCGTTTATCACGTGGCAGTTAAACCCAGACTGACTCAAATAGTCATTTAACAGGTTGGCGAGTTTAACTTCGTCTTCAACTATAAGAACCTGATCAAACATTTGGTTTACCCTTTTGTATGTCTTGTTTGTTTTCCGAGCTGGGCTCATGGTTCTGCATTTTTAAAGAAATAACAATGGCTAAACCCCCGAGCCTCGAATGCTCAGCGTGAATTGTACCTTCGTGGCCCTCAACGATGTGTTTGCAGATCGCCAGTCCCAAACCACTTCCGCCCAAATGTCGGCTTCTGGAGTCTTCTACACGGTATAGATATTCAAACAAATACGGCAGCTTGCTGTTTTCTACACCGGGACCATTGTCTTCCACACGGATCACTGCTTTATAGTCATCGTGTACCAAGCTTAAAGAGACAGTACTATTTTGCCCGGCGTATTTCACACTGTTCTGACACAGGTTTTCGATAAGTTGGCCGAGTCGAACGGGATCCCCCGAAATCAGACAGGGAGTGTCTAAAAAATCGGTTTTCAATTCCACTTTGTTTGCCAACATAAAACCGAACATAGACTCCGCTTTTTCAGTGAGAAATTGAGTTAAATCTAAGTTTGCCTTATTGAATGTCATGCCGCCTAGCTCGGCCCGGTTTAATTGTTGTAAGTCGTCTATTAGAGTTTGAAGTTGCAAGACTTCCTGCAAAAGCGACTCAACATTGGCTTCGGAACGGTCATGAATACCGTCCAACATGGCTTCAATTTCACCTCTAAGCACGGCAACAGGCGTTCTTAGCTCGTGAGAAGTATTGGCTAACCAACGGGACCTGGCTTTATCATTTTGCTCCAGTGTTTGTGCCAGCTTATTTTGGTCTTGTTGTAACTGGCCAAATTCGTCTTTGCGAAAAGCCGTGTGTCGATGAGCATAATTCCCCTGTGTCAGGGCATGAATATTGGAGGCAAGTTGCTTTAAAGGTTCAACCAAATGTCGAGCTAGTGGTAGAGTAAAAATCGCAACTAATGCCATCATACCGAACGCAAAAAGGTATAAATAAGTGCGTTGTTGCTCAATAAATGCGAGTTCATAACCTTGAGTCAGGTGATGACGCTTGGAAACCGCCAAATAACCAATCACTTTTTCATCAGCTAAAATTGTGCCGTAAGCATACTCGCGGTCAGGATCGTATCGACCGACCAGGTAATTTTTATCCTCATCCATTAAGACATAACTCATCATGTGCCTGTCTTTGCCCTTCGGCGGAGGCCTATTGTGATGTTCACCTTTTGGTGGGCGGTCGTCTGGGTGTGGTGGCGGATTGTGATGCGCTTTGGACGGACGCGGCTCTCTTGGTTTCCTTTTATGAGGTGGCTCATTTCGTTTAGGCAGTAATTGGTTTTCGTCCAGATGGCGATCTAAAAGTTGTTTAAAAAGATGAGGCTGTTCAATAAATACGTCCCAGTTTCCCTGCCGCTGATATATCTGCGCCAGCTCAGTACGAAATGGCATTAACGTCTCAACTTCTTTTTGATTGGCATATTCCACCATGCCGCGCCCAATACTCCATTGCGTGAGCATCACAAAAATGCTCAGCAATATGAAGGCAAAGCCGGTGAATAATAAAAACAGCTTACTTTGTATTTTCATTGTCAGTGGTGATGGTGGCCTGGGGCACTGGGTTGACTGGAAAAATGATGCTGAACCAAGGTCTCTTTTTCTAGGTCAACAAATAAAGAGCTGACGATGGTCTGATTATCTGTGACCCAGTTTTCATGTTTGTGACTATTTAGGGAGACCGCGATTTGGTTTATGCCTTGTTTAAACCAAGACTTAGGCAAATGTAAGTACGAGCCGTAAACCCGTTGTTTTTTAATGCCATTTATAAACAAGTGGGCGTGTCCTTGCAACAACTTGGGGTCTAACGGTCGTTTGTCATTGGGTGAATTAAGCCGGTAGTTTTGGGTATTAATGTGTAAATTAAGTCCATCTTTCACGTCTCTGAAAACTTCCAGACTCACTTTGGGCATCAATTTACCTTCTGGCACTATTATAGATTTGTGTTCATGAACTTGTTTATTAGCTAGCAAGCTTGGAGAAACAAGCAAGCTTAAGGCAATAACACTACCAATTTTTATTATTCTCATTGTATTTTCCTTTTCTAACCACCAAATATTGGCGGAGGCATAGGACCACCGGGCTGTCCCCCAGGCGTTTGACCACCACATTGGGTGACGGCATTGTCTGGTAATTTGCCTGCAAATCGGTCGCCAATGATATAAGGGTAGGCAGGTATTAACTTTTCATCTTGTTGACTGACCGTGACATGGTAGTGGTAACCTCGTTGTTCATCAAAGTGCCCGTTATACTGATCAAGATAAGCGCCACCTTTTGCGGTAAGTTCTTGTGACCAGTAATAATCTTCGTGGTAATAACCATTGTCCGCAGATAATACATTACCTGATAAGGTTGTAACTTGTGAACCTAAATTAGGGCCAGCTGTAACATTTTGAGTGCCTTGGGTAATGTCGTATGCATCCCTTAAAGTACAACTGCGTTGATTATCGGCACACCCTGTCGGGCTATCCGCTGAATAGTCTCGAGTTACCCAGCTAGACTTGGCTAAGACGCCAACTTCTTGCCACGGACCATAAATCGGGTATCCATCAGCGGCAAAGCCGTAAATAGGTGAGTGTGCTGAGCCGTTGTCTGATACGAGATCAGCCAGGCAACTTGAATAAAAATGGTGATGGTAGTCGCCTTGAGCCGCGTGGCCGCCGCAGATGTCGACATCGTATTGTTCCGCGACTGGGGCCAGATTAAACCAGACATTATTGTTGTTGTAACTTTGTCCGTCCCCCCAGTTATATACGCTGGTGCCATTAACCCAGTATCCAATTACCCCTAAGCCTGTATCACAGTCTTCCTCTGTAGGTTCAGGAGATTGAGTAAAATACCCGGATTTGTCCATTTGTGTTGGGCAATCGGGTCCAGGCGGCCAATAGCCGTAACCCGCATTGTCTTCACAGTTGGCATTACTGGCGTAACCGATATCCTGACCGAAAGAGACGACATCACCAAGGTTTACGGTTGGCAGGCCAATGACAAAATCCGAATTGGCTTTAGGTCGGTTGACGAGTTCGTTGTATAGAGTTTGGTCTACGCTAACGTCGTACTTTGGAATGCCCTGAGCCGTGACTTTAGTGTATATCGCACCAGATAAGGACTCGTCTTGCACCGTTTGCACATTAACAATAACGCCATTACTGCTACTCGTTTCCATTATATGCCCGGATCGCAACTCTGTTGGGTTTAGTATCCATACCGATTCAATATTGTCATTCACTTGTTCTGATTCAGATGCATTCGAGTTTTCCTGAGTGTCTGGTTCATTATTTTCTGTAACACCGGACACTATCGTTGAGTCAGACGTTTCCGAGTCTGAGTCGGATTGGGCTTGTTCATCACTGCAACCCGATGTAGCGGCCAGTATTAGGGCCGTTAAAAACAAAGTAGATAAATTAGGCTTCACGAGCTTCTCCCATAGAAAGGCGATTTGTATTCTTAGGGGTATTTATACGGGGCAAAGGTGCAAACATTGTGCAAAAACTCTGTAAAAACAAAACGCCTCAAATTAGTAGGTATTTTTGTGAAAATTTCATGAGTTTTAAGTGGCTGAATTAAAACGTTAAATTAACTCTTTGTGAGTGTGTTTCTGCACTTTTTTCTTATTTTTGAAATTTTATTGTCAACCCATCACCTGTTAATGCGTTAGAACAAGTAGATTCAGCGCGCACGAATCCAACTTAATCAAATGTCTTATGCCAATTGGCATTAAACGAATGAAAAAATAGGAAACGATCATGAGTAGTAATAAAGACAATAACAGCAAGTTTGACCTGTCTCCGATTATGAGCAGCTTCAAACCAGTTTTTGTGGGTTCAGTGTTTGCGATGACCAGTTTATTGGCGGCCTGTGGCAGCTCGGACAGTGGTAATACCGAGGAGTCGGCGGTTCAGGCAGAGCAGGTGAGCAACGAGCAAACTAATAATGATGCGGCGACGTTAGACGGTGAAGGCACCTTGTTATTAGCCATCACAGACGCGGAAGAAGACTTTGTCTCATACACCATCAATGTTAATTCCATTATGTTGACAAAAGAAAATGGCGATCAAGTTGAAGTTCATTCGGATGCGACGCAAGTTGATTTTGTCGAGTACCAAGAACTTTCGGAACTGTTCTCCGTTGTCAGAGTGCCTGTTGGCCGTTACGAGTCAATAACGATGGAATTGGACTACAGCGAAGCCTATATTCTGGTTCAGGATGAAAACGGTAATACTTACGAAGCGCAAGCGGTTGATTCAGAAGAAAATATCTTAACTTCATACACGGTTCAGTTTGACTTGTCAGAAGAGCAAACGCTGGAAGTAAAAGGAAAACGCACCAGTCACTTAACGCTGGATTTGGACCTGTCTTCTTCCAACACCATTTTGTCGTTTGAACCTGCGGTGGTTCAGGTAGAACCGTTTGTTATCGGCACAGTGAGCTTAGACGAGGAACGTGAACACCGCCTAAGAGGTACGGTCGCCTCAGCCGATACCGAAGCACAGACTCTGACATTAAACGTAAAACCTATGCGTAAGCGCGGCGGAGATTTTGGCGAGCTGTTAGTAAACTTTGATGATGAATCTGTCATTGAAATCGACGGTGAGCCGCTTGAATTAGCGGCGGCGTTAACAAACTTGAGTAATCAAGGCGGCGATTTTCCTGTTGTCGTTTTTGGCTCAGTGACGACCGATGAAGCAACAGGAGAAATGACGTTCACTGCAGACCAACTATTAGCGGGTTCTAGTGTCCCCTGGTCTGGTAAAGACTTGTTCAAAGGCATAGTCACTCAATTACAAGACGGTGTGCCTTATATCAGCGGATTAACGATAGATACGGAAGTGAAAGAACGTCAGCATGTTGCAGACTTAATGTTTGTTGTTGCAGAAGACACTGAATATGCCAATCGAACGAGTGATGTCATGGATGCAAGTTATCTGGTTCCAGGGCAAAAAGTTGAAACTATGGGGCAATACAACGGAGAAGAAGTCAGCAGTTTTGATGCAACGGGCGAAACGGTCAGGATCTTGTTGTCAACTGTCATGGGTCAGGTTGAGACAATCCATGACAATGGGTTAGTGACGATTGATGTGGAACGTTTCAATAAACGACCTGGCAAAATGGTGAAAAAACACGCCTCAGAGCTTGAGTTAGAAAGCATCGTTGCGGATATCAGTGCGTTAAGTCAAATTTCAGTTGCATCAGGAGATTGGGTCAAAGTGATAGGTTATTTTAATCCGGTAATGGAAAGTGAAGACTTAACGGCTGACTTTGCGGCTAAGTCCGTGACTAAATATCAAGTATCTGAGTCTGAGCTCAAGTATGGCGGTCACTGGGGACGTGAAGGTACTACGCCAGTTGTCTCCGATGACACAAGTAAGCTGACTGTGGATTTAGTATCTGGCCGTCATAAAATGAACTTCAGATTTAACCCGGTTAATATGTTGCCCGAAGTTGAAAGTCTGGTATTTAGCTCAGCGGCGGAGACGGGTCATTTTGCACTGCGCCAGAAAGGAAGTGAAGCTCAGTTCTTCGATACCTTTACAGAGTTATTAACGGTGTTAGGTGCCGCTATGGAATCAGATTCGGTGCAGGGAATTCAAGCCAAGGGTGCGTTCAATGACGATTCTTCTGAGTTTGTTATCACCGACATGGTAGTCAAACTTAACTAGCTCAGGTAGATTAATGTGAATTGCGGTGGCAGGTTAAGGTTTCGACTTGTCACCTCATTACATATAATTAGAACAGAGATGTATTTTTGATAGAGCATTTTTTACAACAGGTGGAAAGGAAAGCGTTTCGAATTGCCCTGATGGCAGTGAAGAATGAGCACGATGCGTTAGACCTAGTACAAAATGCCATGATGAAGCTGGTGGAGAAATACGCAGATCGTGATTTGAAGGAGTTGAAACCTTTGTTTTATACGATTTTGCAGAATCAGATCAAAAATTGGTATCGAAAGGAAACGATGACCTCGAGGTGGTTCTTCTGGCAAAAGAGTCAATACGACAGCGATGACGACGACTATGAATCTCCGCTGGTTGATGGGGTTATTGACATGTCCCCCGAACAGGACTTAAGTCAAAAACAGTTGTCGGCGGCATTAATTGAAGAGTTGCAAAATTTGCCGGTCAAGCAACAACAATGTTTTTTGCTGCGCAGTTGGGAAGGGCTTTCGGTTAAAGAGACTGCGGTTATCATGCAATGTACAGAAGGAACGGTCAAAACGCATATGAGCCGAGCAAGTCAAAAGCTAAACCACATCATTCAACGTGAGGAGTTCAAACATGAGTGAAAATACTGAACAACACGTTCAACAGCGTGTTAATCATGCGTTAAATGATGATATTGCTCAGTTGGATGAATTGACGCTGGCTAAATTAAAAGCGGCAAGAGTTAAGGCCTTGGAGCAGCAAAAGGCATTACCCTGGTGGCGAAATCTAAACGTATCTCAAGGGGTGTTGGCAACCAGTTTTAGTCTCTTCATGGTTTTTGTTTTGGTTAAACCATTGCAGCAAAGTCCTGACGTAACTGCCGTGTCTGAGTTGCAGTTAATGGCGGCAATGAACCCCGTGTTATCCGAAGATACAGAAATGTTAGAACAGCTTGAGTTTGTCGCCTGGCTAGAGCAAGAAGCCATTTTAGAAAACGGTGGCGACACTTAATGAATAAACTTGTGCCTCTACTTACATTGCTTTCTGCGCCATGGTTTCCGGCTGCAGCGGCAGAGGAGTCTGAAAAGGCCCGTAAATCCATTAAGCCGTTGTCGGAAGAGTTTTTACTGTTTTTGGCGGAAATGGAAGAGGTGGAGGGTGAGTTGATGCACCCAGTTGACGTTGCGGAGCAAATGTTAACGGCCAGCAAAGCCGAACTTGAAGGTGAGCAAGTGGCAACAAAATCTAAAGGCAAAAAAGATGAAAGTTATTAAATCGATAAGCAGCTGTTTGTGCCTCTGCTTGTTGTTACTAAGCAATATGGCATGGGCTAAGTCGAGCTGGGAAAGCTTAACAGCTGATCAGCGAGCTGTATTGGCAAATATTGAGTCTAAATGGAGTAGTTTAGATAACTCACAGCAGCAAAGGTTGTTAAATGGCGCTAACCGTTGGTTGAATGCAACACCTGAGCAACAAACTCAAATGCAAAACCGAATGACTCGCTGGCAGAATGCATCGCCGGAGCAACGTACTAAGCTGAAACAACAGTTTCAACAGTTCAAAAAGTTGAGTCCTGAGCAAAAAAACAAAATGCGAGATACGTTCAAGAAATTTAAAAACTTGCCTGAAGATAAAAAGAAAAAACTAAAACAGCGTTGGAATAAACTCTCACCGCAGAAAAAGCAGATGTTAAAACAACGACTCAAAAAAAGAGGTGGCGGCAGATAAACATTTCAATTGCAGCAAAATGACGTAAACTCATTCTTAGTTAAAGGCAAATCACCAGCTAAAACGTGGTGAAAACAATCTTTGTGACTAATGGAATTAAGTTGCGACTAAGAACACATTATGAAGCTCATCTTTTTCTTCGATTTCACTTTTAATACCTGTACTTTCCAATTATCTAAAAACGGCCAGTCAGTGTCATTAAGACCCAAAACGGCAGCGTTGCTCAACTTATTTTTACAACACCCCGAACAGTTGTTATCCAAACAAACCATTTATCAGCAAATTTGGCCCAGCGTACAGGTTCAGGACCATGTGTTATTTCAGGTGATCAGTGAAATTAGAAAAATCGCACCGGAACAGGAATTAATTCGAACTCAACCTAACGCGGGGTATGTTTGGGTTGCGCCTCTTCTTAGTGGCGAAAGACAAAAACGCAGTGCGGCAATTTATCAGGCAGCCTGCGTAGGTCTGTTATGCGGTGTTCTCAGTCTGGCTACTTGGCCGTCAAAGCCGACTGACAATCTGACGGTATTACCTGCGATGAGTGCTTACAACAAGGGAGTCGTCGCGCTTGCTGAAGGACATGCAGTTGAAGCTGTTGATTATTTTGAGTTTTCTTTATCACAAAACCCACACTCCATAGAGTCATCACTCATGCTGGCAGAAAGTTTATTTCAAGCCAATCAGATTCAACGTGCTAAAGAACAGTTAATGGCATTAACTTATCAATACACGGTGAACGATTACACCCAGTTGGAAATATCTAATTTGTTAAGTCGTATCCATCAATCACAGGGCCAAATGGACCAAGCTTTAGACAGTATTCTTCAGGGGCTGGAAGAGCAGGAATTGATTGCTCAGTGCACGGCTGAATCTCTCGAGTTACAATTGAGTAAACTTGAACCCATATTGACCCAAGGTCACTTGCCTAGCATAGAAGACATTACTATGGAATTAAGGCGCAAGGTAGAGGATAAATCTCATCTGGTGGCGGATTCATCGAAACCTGGCGAGCCGAGTATAGACTGCGCCGAACTGATATCTGCTGACGTCCCGATTAATTCAGAAATGTGTGTTGAGCCAGAAAGTTTAATTGTAAGTCGAGAACATGAGCTAACTGTCGCTTTAAGGCGAGAATCTCTGGTTTAACGCTAAGTTATTTATCGCTCTCATAGGTTTTTAGATTTTCTAAATTTGTTCATTTCCAAAATACTTACAACTCACGAGTATTTTGGATCAAGACAGTTAATACCAATTGTTTACCCGAACTGGTATAGGAACTGTCCTTAAGGAACGAAACGATGAGAGCACTTTCAATCTGGTTTATTAGCGGGATATTTTTTTCAACTCATACATTTGCAATTAGTGTCCCGCTGAACATCAAACAACGGATAGGCAATTTATTTCCACCAAATCAGCAAATAAGCATAAGTCAACACGATGAAGATTTATGGCAAGTGCAAGTTGGGGCAGAAGTCTATTTTGCCAGTAGTGAGGGGCGTTATTTTTTCGCAGGACCTGTTATAGATCTTAAAAATAAACAGAATCTAACAAGAAACAAATCGCAACAGATCAGACAGCAGCTAATCGCAGATTTACCGGATAACATGTATCTGACATTTCCTTCTCAGGTACCTGAAAAACGTAATATTACCGTATTTACGGATATCGATTGCCCATACTGTCGTAAGTTGCATGATCATATAAAGCCTTTAAATGAACGAGGCGTAACGGTTAATTATGTCATGTTGCCTCGTGCTGGGGTGAACTCTAACTCTTACCGTAAAGCGATTTCTGCCGTGTGTAATGAAAAACCACAACAAGCGATGACTAAAGCGATGGCGGGTGTCGAAATATCACCACTTGATTGTGATAACACCATTGAGGAGCAACTCGCGTTTGCCAGGCATTTAGGGATCAATTCGACCCCTGTAACTGTATTACCCAACGGCGAGAAACGAGTGGGTTATTACAATTTAGAGACCATAAGTAAGCTGTTAGAACTTTGAGGAAGGACTCATTTGTTAAGAATGACCGTGGAGAAATGAGGGTTTTCTCGTTGAGCCGTCATCGATTTAATAGATGTTAACTCAAACAACTGGTCGCCTTGTTCAGTTTCGGTCAACAACAAACACTCTTCTTTAATTTGGTTGAATGTGACATTGGTGGCGGTACCCGCATATTTTTCACCCGTTTTAAGCTCTATGCTGACAGGGAACTTATACAAACAAGCAATCTCGACATAATCATGTTTATCGCAGGAAATCATATTTGTTACTAACTTTCTAAAAATTCATAAACAAAGCATGGCGTGGTTTAGAATTAAGTCAATTAACCACTGCTTAAATTTTAGTAAGTTAATTGTCTGATTCTTTTACACGTAATTACTCTAATTATCCGTGTTGATTGTAAATTGTTGTTTTGTAATTGTTTTATTTTTGGCGCGAGTTTTGCTTTAACCATGTTAATTGACGATGCCTCACGGCATGACTTACTTAAATTAATCCTCGAGGGTAAAGATGACTAAAGTTTTATCAACGCTTATTGCTACTGCAGCTATCGGTTTATTTTCTGCGGCAGATGCAAATGCAACTTTGATCACTGGTGAACTAAATGTTGATAATGGCCACAGTGTGTACATAAGTACTGCTGACAACGAGCAGGGGACTTTAGTAAGTAGTGGCGGCAATTGGGGCATTACAGATACCTTTACTCATGACTTGGATGCTGGTACTGACTATTTCTTGCACGTAAGTGCGCAGGACTGGGGTGGCATTGCTGGTTTCCTTGGTGAGTTCTCACTGAGTGGCAGCGATCACGTATTTGCCAACGGTTTGTCTGACATTGTGACAAATGGTACCGACTGGAATGTAAGTTTAACTGGTTGGGAAAACTACCAAACTGCCAGCGTTATTAATGGTGCAAATGGTGTATCGCCATGGGGATTCCGTCCGGCAATTGATGCAAGCGCTCAATGGATTTGGTCAAATGATGCTCACAATCACAATCAGGTATATTTCTCTTTAGCGATTGATGCCACTACTAATGCGGTTCCTGAACCTTCAACTTTAGCTATTTTGTCTTTAGGTTTGCTTGGGTTAGCGCGTCGTCGTTTTAAAAGTTAAGCTTAGATTTTCTTGTTATGAAACCCGCCAAGTGCGGGTTTTATTTTGTCTCCTGTTTGAACATTTCTTTATGTCTTGTGGGCGAAATGCCAAGCTCTTGTCGAAAATGATGCCGCATCGTTGTTGCATTGTTAAATCCCGATTTTTGAGCAACATGTTCCATATCTAAGTCACCACTTTCTAGAAGTGACTTAGCTAGATCAAGTCGCTGGTGGGTTAACCAGGCTTTTGCCGTAATATTGAAGTTGGCTTTGAACTTTCGATCGAAGGTGCGGCGGGTCATGTTGGCTTTTGCTGCTAATTCGTTGATATTGATAGCTTCGCTCAAGTGTTGACTCGCCCAGTTTAGCGTCTGCGAAAATTGCCCATTTTCATGCTCTACTGGTGTATCAGCAAATTGTGATTGTCCGCCTTTTCGATGTGCGGATAGAACAAGCCGCCGCGCAACTTGATTGGCGATATGATGGCCATAATCCTGCCGAATCAGTTCTAACCCGAGGTCGATGGCTGCGGCGCTGCCCGCGGAACAGCCAATTGTTCCGTCATAGACATAAAGCACATCGGCCTTATACGTAACCTTTGGAAATCTGTCTGTGAAGAAATCTGCATATCGCCAGTGCGTTGTGGCCGGGCGGTTATCTAAGAGACCTAATTGCGCCAGCAAGAACGCACCCGAACAGAATGTAATGATGCGATTGCCAGATTGATGAAACTTGTGAATGGCGTTGATTAGAGCGTCATCATTGGCAATTTTATGAACCGGCCAACTAGGAATCACTAATAAGTCATACGCTAATAAATCTCGTATTTGTTTAGCCTGAGCTGTGAGTCCACCTACATAATTTATGGGCAAAGAATCAAAAGTGACAATCTCAGTTTGATACCAGTCTTGAAACTCTGGTCTGGGTAACGCGAAAAGCTCTGTTGCACAACCTAATTCAAATAGGGCTGCCTGATCGTAAGTTAAAATGGCGACGTTTTTCATATTAGATCTCTGCAAATGAACACTTTGTCTAATTATTAACGAACTATGTCTTTCAAGCCAAGTGTGTGTGCAAAAACTTTGGTTAAAATAAGGTGAGAAATTAAACAAAAGGAGAACTGTTATGTCATCAGCAGTATCGAGACCATCAGCCGCTAGCAGCGACAGAGCGCTGGCTCACTTTCAATCGTTGTTAGAGTTTGAGACGGATTGTTGGGATGTGCACCATGCAACTACCAATAATCGCAAAGATTTTGTGCTGTTAGACGTGAGGGGAGAAGCCCAGTTTGCAGCTGGTCATGTATTAGGTGCAACGAACCTGCCTCATCAAAAAATTAACGAATCGTCTTTAGCAAAATATCCAATGGGTACCTTATTTGTTGTGTATTGCGCGGGGCCGCATTGTAATGCAACAGAAAAAGCGGCAATACGATTGGCAAAATTAAATCGTCCGGTCAAAAAAATGATAGGTGGTGTGACTGGCTGGATTGATGAAGGGTTTGACTTGGTTAAGGATTAAGAACATTTTCTTGTTAATTTGATATGGAGCCGAACTGGCTCCATAGTCAGTCTTAACTGCTTGCTGTATTAATTGGCGGCGGAAAGGGCGCTTACTGCATTTTGTAACTGTTGGCAAAATGAAGCGTGTCCCTGTTCGATAGCTGAGCCGTCCATATTCTTGCCGGCTGCTTCTAAAGAGGCAGCGCTGCCTTGAATGTCTACTGCGCCGACACTGGCCGAAGCACCTTTTATTGCGTGACAGGTTTTGCCATAGGTTTCCCAATCTTGATTGCCGAATAAACCTTCGAGTTCGGGTAAATTATCGTTAAGTTGCGTTACATACATTTCCAATATTGAAACGTATAGATCTTCGTCGTCCATGCAATTTTTGAGTCCCTGATCGACATCCAATCCGCTAATTTGTCTAAAATAATCCAATGCCATAACTAAGCCATATTATTGTTTTCAGTGCCTATTTCACCAAACACTATAAACCGATTTCCGGGGGATTTACACTAACAATAGTATAGAAAGTTGTTCCGACACAAACATTACTTTGTTGGGGTTAGAGGGGAGGATTATACCAGTATTCGCATAACCCTCGATTAGATTTGTTACCAGGCATTGCTCCAGTCTTTTAATTCAATAACGTCGTTGGCCTGTACGTTACTCATAAAGTCGGCATCCAATGATTCTGCAATGGCGGAGTTTTCATAAACCTGGGTGATTCTGACGCGATATGGGCTAATGACAAAGTTTGTCAATAAATTGCCAGTATCGTCAATGGTATCCGCACGGTAAGAAATTCGATATTCCTGACCTACGTGAACGCCTTGACCTCGACCTATGTTAATTTGAATTTGTTCACCATCCCTAACCGCTAAGATCTTACTTTGCAATTGTTGGCAGCTCAGGCTAGCGTGAATGTCATCTCTTACATCGGTTAATAATCTTTCTATGGCGTGGCCATATTCGCTGTTCCAGAACTGGCGGCTGTTAACATTTACCGACTTTTTCATCGGCTGAGTCCATTCTGCAGTGGTATGGAATTGATTCTGGTACAGGACTTCGTGAGTCATGGCATTCGCGATAATGAGATCCAAGCCGAAATAACGCTCAAACTGATCGTCTTCCCAGAAGCTGTAGTTATTAGTTTGATCGCCAAAGGACACATCGCTAATTCGACCAAACATCACAAACTGACTATTGGCGTTTTGCGCAACCGCGTCGATTAACTCATAACGTACTCGGCCCTGTTGTTCAAAGTCGATGTTGACGTCCAGCTTTTTGTCGAACCAAGGTACCGGATAAATAGTATTAGCGCCAGATTGCAGCATGTTGAGTACTTGCTTAGGCACCGCTTTTTCCAGACCATACAAGCCACCTACTTTGGCATCTTCCCAGTGTTGAATAGGAAACTGCGTAATCGCCACTTTTTTGCCGAAGTCGGAGGAATAACACTCACGGTCTTGCGGAAAGATATCAGCTCGGATGGTAATGCTGACATACGCGCCTTTTTGGGTTTCCTCCACCACTTCGATTTGATTTACGGCACCATTGGCGCTGATTTGAATGTAGTCGTCTAACAGCAAACCTTTGGATACTTTCTGAATACTCGCAATGTTTGCTCCAGAAAATAACATGGCTTGTTTTACCGCGTCCTGCATGGCTCTATTTTTGGCACTGCGAATGTCGCCATGGCGGATTTTGGCCTGGCCGGTTGCTTCGTACCATTCAGCCTGGCTGTCAAACGAAAGAGACAAGCAAGCAAGTGTGACAAGCGTTGATATTAACTTCATAGGCTACTCTTGTTATACCGCGACAAAATTTTGTCACCGGACTCACTACAATTCTTGTAAATTAACGGGATGACTGAACATAGCAAAAAATAGACCAGACTGTGGGGGCTCAGTGAAAAGTCGAGCGTTAATCAATTCTTTGGCGCGAAACTTGTATATGAATTTGCATAAATCAAAACGCGCAATTGATGAGCTTGCTGTTATTTATAGTCCAATGTTATCGGAGATAGTTGGCAAGCAAAGTATGAGGTACCGAATGAATACTGTAACAAAATTGTTATTGATCGGCATGAGTTTATTTTTGACGGCATGCAGCAGCTTCTTAGATAAACACGTCGTTTGGGAATATGAAAAGCCAGATAGTTATCCGGTTTTACGCGCTGTGGGTTATGCGCCTGTAAGTGCGCAACCGGGTGATGATCCTCAAATAAAGAACATTATGGCGATGCGCGCCTCAAAACTGGATGCTTATCGTGAACTGGCGGAACAAGTTTATGGACACCAAGTGCAAGGGCGCTCAGAAATGAAAAATCTGATCACCGCTGATGACAAACTTCGCTCAAAAGTTGAAGGTGTGATCCGTGGTGCTCGAGTCGTGAAAACCTACCCGGTTGGTGATACCTACGCCACTGAACTGGAGTTAGATATGAAGCTCGTCTACGACCTCTATCGCATTAATACACGCCCAAGAAAGATCAAAAAAGTAGAATATTATTAAACGTATTTATCTTATTTAAATAAAAAAGTCTATTAATAAGGTGATTCTTAGAATTTACTTCGTCATAATAGGGTGCTTAGTTATGAAGTTAGATGAATAATGGATTAGAATTTAACGTAAGCCTGTGTTGTGTGGTGGAAGTAAGATGCCAATAAAATATGCACGTGACGACGAGTTTATCTCGGCGTTTCGAAATATCATCAAAGAAAATAACATCAGTTCGCAAGAAGAACTTGCGGTTGAACTCGCCCGTGTTGGGTATGCTGGTGTATCTCAATCGAAAGTCTCTCGCATCTTGAAAAAAATCGGAGCGGTCAAAGTTCGCAATGCAAATCAGCAGATCGTATACGACGTACCGGATGCCTTGCATGTTCCAATGGTAAAAAGCCCGATTGAATCAGTCGTATTGAGCATAAAACACAACGGAACGCAAATTGTACTTAAATCCAGTATCGGCTGTGCGCCCATGCTTGCGCGCATGTTGGATAATTTGGACGAGTCCTATAATATTTTGGGAACCATTGCCGGAGACGATACTCTATTGATCATTCCTTCAAACGTCCATGAAATAAACCAAACGGTAGAACAGATCAGCCAGTTTTTGCAGTTTAAGTCGTTGTAAAAAACGTCGTAACTGTTTTGTTAGGGATGCCAATTGATGCATGATAGAAGCCAGTGAATTTTCACTGGCTTTTTTGGTAACGAGGATTGTTAAATCACTCCTTAAAGCGGAAAAACTACTTATGTGGATTGTTAATTTGCGCTTTTTCACACAAGCTCATGGCTAAGTTGTTATCGTAATAGGCCGCTTCGTTAATGAAGGTAGGATAAACCGTTTTGTCACCATCAAAGTTGATGATCTCACCATTAAGTTTTGCAAATAGTGGTGCGCCCGGCTCAAGGGCTTTGAAGTCGCCACCCTCCACATCTTGATGCACCATGCCAGTACGGTTCCCATTTTCGTCCACTGGTAACGTCAGGCTTTCCAGGTAACGGAATGCCTCAATCGAATCTGGTAAATCAGGCAAGGCTTCTTGGTTGTAAGCTTCGACAAAGTCTAAAATCAGCCCCGTCATTTTTTCCATCTGCGCGGTCACTTCATGTTTTAACACACCTTGAGGAACCGGGCCTACTTCGACGATGACACCATAACGACCGATAGTGCACAACAAGTGGTGGTCGTCATTGTCTTTATGATCTTCATCCAAAAACATTACGGCCTCTGGCATGTGATGTTTTACATACAGCGCGAGCAAGTCGTAAAACTCACCTTTTTGTGGAATGAGTAACGTAGGACCCATATTGGAGGTCGTATTATGCAAATCGATTACTAAATCTGTTTTAGCGTTGCCTTTAGGGCCTAACTGTTGGTTGATAACCTTGGCACGGGATTCCTCATATCGAGTCAGACTGTAATCATTCAGGCTCTTACTGGCAAATTGTCGGTTTAAGTCGCAATCTTGATAACGACGGTTTATTTCGATTGCATTGGTATTTGCCAACAAAAGTTGGGTGTCAAATGATGGACGTTGGCTAAACTTGGTGTGTTGCCATTGGTTAATCAGGTATATGCCGGCAAGTTCATTACCGTGGGTTCCGCCAACAATGGCAACGTTCTTAATTTGATCTGAATTCATATTAATACAGTACTGATAGTGAATGTAAGCAGACTATCAGCTTGCTAATTAACACCGCAATAGCCAATTGGTGTTTTTATAGTTCTATTTGGAATACGAGGTAATCTACTTGAAATACAAGGTTAATGTGCTTGTGTGAATAAGGTTGAAGAGTAGGATCTGCTATCAAATGCAGTAATAGTGGCAAAACTTTGTCACAGGCATCCGATTGATGCAAAAAATAGGTACGAACATGTTGAATAAACCAGTCGTTGGAATCGTAGTTTTATTAGTGGCCATGTTGGCCTATATATACTGGCCTCAGGAAGAAGCTCAGAGCAAACGCCGAATGGGCGGTGGCGCAAAGGTGGAGTTGAGTGCGGTAAAACAAATATTGTTTAGGGATGAGATTTCTGCATTGGGCAATGCGCAAGCCAATGAGTCGGTGACGCTTATGGCACAGGCGACGGATAGAGTTAAAGCCGTGTTTTTTGAAGACGGAGATCGTGTAACCAAAGCGCAGCAATTGGTTTCCTTAGAGCACTCGGAAGAGCAAGCTCAAGTACTTGAATTGCAGATCAGTCTTGCTGAGCAGAAACGACAATTACAACGATTGTTGGATATAGAGAAAAAGAGTGCTCCGGCACAAAGTGCCATCGACAGTCAGAAAAGTTTGATGGAAACAACTCGAGCCAAGCTGGAAGTGGCTAATGTTAAATTGAACGAAAAGTTTATTAATGCGCCGTTTGCCGGGGTATTGGGTCTGAGACAAATTAGCCCAGGTCAGTTGGTCACAAACAGTACTCAGATAACGACATTAGACGATATCAGTCAGATCAAAGTTGAGTTTCAACTTCCTGAGAAATTCCTCAATAGTGTCGTAAAAGGTCAAAAAGTCTCTGCCAAAAATGTCGCTTATGTTGAGCCATTTTCTGGCGTAATTAATAGTATTTCTCCGCGTGTGGACAAAGTGACTCGTTCGTTTAAGGTTCGCGCTTTGTTTGATAACCAAGACGAAAAACTCAAGCCTGGCATGTTATTGCAGCTTAAAGTTGAGACCAGCGCGAGACAGGTGCTTGTTGTGCCAGAAAGCTCGATTGTGCCAATGAATGATCAGCACTTTGTATTTGTTGCTAATGATAACAAGGTGGCAAGAACGCCGATTGAAATTGGTCGCCGCAAACCTGGCATGGTAGAAGTCTTGAGCGGTTTAACGGAAGGTCAGCAAGTGGTCGCGAAAGGTGTGTTAAAACTTCGTGACGGCGCCAGTATTAAAACTGGTGATAAACAGCAAGTCGCCAAAAAAGGTTAACCGGAGAAGCCCATGTTGTTATCTGATGTTTCGGTTAAGAGACCGGTATTTGCGACAGTAGTAAACTTACTGTTGTTGACCTTTGGCATCGTTGCCTTTTTTATGTTGTCCTTGCGACAGTATCCTGACATTGATCCTCCTATAGTGACGGTGAGCACTAACTATCCAGGTGCGTCTTCGGAAATAGTTGAGAGCAAAATTACTCAGATATTGGAGAGCCGAATTTCAGGCATCGAAGGCATAAAAAATATCAATTCCAGCTCTCGTAATGGCCGTTCGCAAATTACCATCGAGTTTAATACAAACCGTGACATAGAAGCGGCTTCCAATGACGTTAGAGAAAGAGTAGCAAGAGCGTTAAATAACCTGCCAGATCAGGCACAACCCCCAGAAGTCTTTAAAGCTAACGATGATGAAGATGTGATCGCCTGGTTTGTTTTGAACTCAGAGACGATGAACACCCTCGAACTGACCGATTACGCTAATCGATATATTGCCGACCGATTTGCCGTTGTCGACGGTGTTGCTCGTGTTCGCCTTGGTGGTAGCCGTGACTATTCGATGAAAGTGTGGCTGGATAAAGATGCTATGGCTGCAAGAAACGTGACCGTTGCCGATATTGAAAACGTATTACGTCGTGAAAATGTTGAGCTACCAGCAGGTGAAGTAAAATCGACAGACCGAGAATTCAGCGTTCGTATTGCTCGCGCGTATAAAACGCCGGAACAGTATCAATCCTTGGTGATTGGCAAAGGCGAAGATGGTTATCTTATTCGTCTTGGTGATGTGACTCAGGTAGAGCTCACTGCAGAAGATGATGAAAATGCGTTTAGGGGTAATGGCAAAAACATGCTGGGCCTCGGCATCATTAAACAGTCTAAGGCGAATACGTTAACCGTTGTACAAAATGCTAGAGCGGAAATGAGACGCATTCAGGAAACGCTACCAATGGGCACAACCATTAGCGACTCGTATGATTCGTCCATATTCATCGCAAAATCTATCGATGAAGTTTACAACACTTTGGGCATTGCTATTTCGCTGGTTATTCTGGTCATTTATTTGTTCCTTGGGAACATTCGCGCAACCTTAATTCCCGCCGTAACTGTGCCAGTCGCATTAGTTGCAACCTTTACCGTGTTATTGATGTTAGGTTTTTCAATCAACTTATTAACCCTCTTAGCTTTAGTGTTAGCAATCGGCCTGGTTGTGGATGATTCCATTGTAGTTCTGGAGAATATATACCGTCGCATCGAACACGGTGAGCCGCCGCTATTAGCTGCTTATCGTGGTGCAAGGGAAGTGGGCTTTGCGGTCATCGCCACAACTTTGGTATTGGTTTCCGTGTTCATACCGCTCGTATTCTTAGAAGGTAATATCGGTCGACTCTTTGTTGAATTTGCCATCGCGGTTGCGGCTGCTGTGGTATTTTCCAGTTTCACCGCGCTAACGCTGTCGCCAATGTTATGTTCAAAAGTATTAAAACATCGTGAACGTTCATCAAAGTTGGGTATGTGGTTAGATAAGACGTTTGATAAGTTGGAAACCAGTTACGGCAAGCAACTGGAGTCAACGGTTTCAAATCGTTTTGGTCTGTTGCTTATTATGGCACTAGCCGTATCTGCCGCTTATGGTTTGTTCCAGACCATTCCGCAGGAGTTAGCACCTAAAGAAGATAGAGGCAACTTCTTTGTTTTGGTAAGAAGCGCGGAAGGTGCAAGTTATCAAAGTAACTTGAATAACATGGACGAAGTTGAAAAACGTTTGTTGGCGTATTACGAACGTGGTGAACTCGACCGGGTCATTGTTCGTACCCCGGGCTTTGGTGGCAGCGCAGGCATTGCAATAATAGGTTTGCCTGATTGGGAAGAAAGGCCTAAATCGACGGCTCAAGTGATGGGTGAAATTTCTAGAGAAATGCAGCAACTGACTGACGTTCGTGCTTTTGCGATTATGAGAAGTGGTTTAGGTGGTCGAGGTTTAGGTCGTCCGGTTCAGTTTGTTTTACAAGGTGATACTTATGAACAATTAGCCGAGTGGCGAGATATCATTCTGGCTGAGGCGAGAAAAAATCCTAACTTATTGCGTCTCGACAGCGACTATAAAGAAACCTTGCCTCAATTGTTTGTCGAAATTGATACTGAAAGAGCATCGGATCTTGGTGTATCTGTCGCAGATATAGGCCGCACATTAGAAGCAATGTTAGGCCAGAGACGCGCAACCACTTATATAGAGCGCGGCGAAGAGTATCAAGTGATCTTGGAAGGTCGTGATGAGCAGTATACAAGCCCGTCGGATTTGGACGGTTTGTATGTACGCTCAGCAAGAACCAACGAGCTGATCCCACTATCGAACCTAGTTAAGGTGACGGAAAAAGCCACGGCAGGACGACTAAATCGTTATAACCGCATGCGCAGTATTACCATTGAAGCGAACTTGGCTGAGGGTTATACCTTAGGGCAGGCGCTGGATTTCTTAAATGAAACCGTCGCTGCAAACATCAACGATAATGTTCAGGTGGATTACAAAGGTCAATCAGCACTTTATCAAGAATCTGGCAGTTCAATTGGCTTTATCATGTTGATGGCGTTGGTAGTTACTTACTTAGTGTTGGCAGCTCAGTTTGAAAGCTTTATCCATCCATTGGTTATCATGTTAGCGGTTCCGTTAGCGGCGGTTGGGGCTTTAATGGGGCTTAAATTTATGGGACTGAGCCTGAATATATACAGTCAGATTGGCTTGGTAATGTTGATAGGTCTTGCGGCAAAAAACGGTATTTTGATCGTCGAGTTCACCAACCAGTTACGTGACAAAGGCGAGGAATTTAAAGAGTCACTAATTCATGCCGCAAAACAAAGGTTGCGTCCTATTGTTATGACTTCATTTTCGACAATTATGAGTGCGGTCCCCTTGATGTTAGCATCCGGGCCCGGTGCGGAAAGTCGAGAAGTTATCGGCGTCGTGATCTTTTTTGGGGTGGCGTTCTCAACTCTATTAACGCTTTATATCATACCAATGGCGTACTATTGGTTGGCTCGAAATACCGGGTCGCCGTTGGCTGTCACGAACGAGCTTCAAAAACAGTCGGCAACTCAGGAGCAATTGCCTGTTAGCAAATAACCGAGAATGATAAAAGGAGCCGCTGGCTCCTTTTCTTTTATTGTAAAAAACGTTTTATAACAATACTCTAATCAGCACAATCAGATAGGTATCGAGACATCATGAAAAAGATCATCTTGCTGTGTTTATCCGTCGCACTCTTTTCCAGCCCTTGGTTATTTGCCAAACCCGGTGAAAAAGCCCCATCCCGTAAAAGCGGTGAAGGTCAGCAATATGAACGTTTAATTTTACGTGGGGGTATCTTGATCAGTGGTGAAGGGGCGCCACCGATTGGTCCTGTCGATATCATTGTCGACAAAAACAAAATCACTAAGATAGTGCCCGTAGGGCATCCGGGAGTGCCGATAAAAGAAAATGGGCGACCATTTGCCAGACCGGGTGACAAAGAGTTGAACGTTGAAGGAAAGTACATTCTACCTGGCTTTGTAGATATGCACGGGCACATTGGTGGCTCTGCCGACGATATTCCAGCGGAATATGTATTTAAACTCTGGATGGCACATGGCATCACCACAATTCGAGAACCTGGCAGTTTTAACGGTCTGGATTGGGTAATGGATCATAAAAAACGTAGTGACAATAACATTATTGTGGCTCCTAGAATTGTCCCTTATGTCGGTTTCGGGTTGGGCTGGGATAAAACCATTTACACCCCAAAACAAGCTCGTAAATGGGTTAAATACATAGCGAAACAAGGTGCTAAGGGCATAAAGTTTTTTGGTGCAACACCAAAGATCATGGAAGCAGCACTTGATGAAGCGAAAAAACAAAACCTAGGCACTATGATGCATCACGCTCAGCTTAATGTGATGCGCATGAATGTTATCAATTCTGCGCGTTTAGGGTTAACCACCATGGAACATTGGTATGGATTGCCTGAAGCCATGTTTGAAGACAAGGTGATTCAGCATTATCCCACGAGTTATAACTACAACGATGAACAACACCGATTTGGTGAAGCGGGTAAACTCTGGTTGCAAGCAGCAGAGCCGGGCTCTCAGAAATGGAATCAAGTTCGTGATGAGTTGATCTCACTGGATTTCACCATAGATCCAACCATGACCATTTATGAAGCAAGCCGCGATTTAATGCGTGAACGTCAGGCGATTTGGCATGATGAGTATACCCTGCCAACATTGTGGCAGTTTTTTGAGCCGAGTCGTTATGCACATGGCAGTTATTGGTTTGACTGGACAACCCAAGATGAGATCAACTGGAAACGAAACTTTAATCGCTGGATGACGTTTTTGAATGATTATAAAAATCATGGTGGCCGAGTAACAACGGGTTCGGACTCTGGATACATTTACAAAATTTACGGGTTTGGGTTTGTACGTGAATTGGAGTTATTGCAGGAAGCCGGTTTTCATCCGTTAGAAGTGATTCAGGCAGCAACGTTAAACGGTGCCGAGGCATTGGGACTGGACGATGAAATTGGCAGCATTGTGGTAGGCAAAAAGGCTGATATGGTTATCGTTGATGAAAACCCACTGCATAATTTTAAAGTCCTATATGGTACCGGACACTTCAAACTGGATGACAATAATAAACCCACAAGAGTTAAAGCCGTTCGATATACGATCAAAGACGGCATTGTTTACGACGCGCGGAAACTATTAAACGATGTACGCGAAATAGTTAAAGACGCTAAAAAAGGGGTTAATTAATAAGGCCGATGACTAAACCTTTTCTTTATTTTTTACCGGGGACTATGTGTGATCAAACGTTGTGGATTAAGGTTTGGCCGCATCTGGAGCAAAACTTTGAATTAAAAGCGCTTATTATTCCTCAAGAGCGTAGTTTCGAGGAAATGGCCTCGGTTTTGACTCAGCAACTGCCAGAAGAACCAGTCAATTTAGTTGGTTTTTCTTTGGGGGCTTATTTGGGGGCGTTTTTCGCTTACCGATACCCTAACCGGGTTAAATGCTTGTTGAGCATTGCAAACTCGCCCTGTGCTTTGCCAGAAGCGGAGCTGGTTCAACGCAGACAGACCTTAGCCTGGTTGCAACATGCAGAATACAAGGGGGCTGTCGCCTCTCGCATTCAGCAGTTGTTGGGAGCAACCAGCCAAAATGACTTGTCGATTATCGAGCATGTTCAACAAATGGAACGTTCAGTAGGATTAGACCAGTTAGTGCCACAATTGACCGCCTCCAGTGAACGTCAGGACCTTACTTCATTTTTCGAGCAAACGGATATCCCAGTTGGGTTCTTATACGGTACGGAAGATGTACTAGTGAATTTTGAGTGGATGGGAAGACTGTTAAACGCGAACATACATCAGCGCTGCGTGAAAAACGTAGGGCACATGATGCCTTTGGAAGCACCAGAGGTTGTAGCTGAATCGATTAAAATGTTTTTTAACACTAACCCTAGGCATTTGGGGTAATTGTGCATTTACCAATCTGGATTCCCAATATCGCCTAGGCGATTTGGGAATGACGGGTGAAAGGAAGTGCGTGAAGAACGTAGGGCACATGATACCTTTGGAAGAACCGGAGGTTGTGGCTGAATCGATTAAAATGTTTTTTAACACTAACCCTAGGCATTTGGGGTAATTGTGCATTTACCAATCTGGATTCCCAATATCGCTCAGGCGATTTGGGAATGACGGGTGAAAGGTAGCGCGTGAAGAACGTAGGGCACATGATGCCTTTGGAAGCACCAGAGGTTGTGGCTGAATCGATTAAAATGTTTTTTAACACTAACCCTAGGCATTTGGGGTAATTGTGCATTTACCAATCTGGATTCCCAATATCGCTCAGGCGATTTGGGAATGACGGGTGAAAGGAAGCGCGTGAAGAACGTAGGGCATAGGATGCCTTTGGAAGCACCAGAGGTTGTGGCTGAATCGATACAGGCGTTTTTCAACACTAACCCTAGGCATCTAGCATAATATTTACAAAAGAGACTGGGTCCCCGCGTTCGCGAGGATGACGAATATGCGAGTACAGCGGTAGCATATTCATATAACCATGCGTCGCCCTCAGCTTGACTGGGGCACACCTTCATCCCTGCGGCGGTCCCTCCTTCACGTCCATGTGACCGGGACACACCTTCATCCCTGCGGCGTCATTCCCAAATCGCCTGAGCGATATTGGGAATCCAGTTGCTTTTCCTGTACGAGTTATGCCAGCAAGCTACCAGAATCAATGCGTATGCCCATGAGCGCGATACTCTTCAATGTCTGCGCCGCTGAACGAGTTATCCACTTGCCCTTTAAAACAATTAAGAACCCATGGGAAGCTGTTGGTGATGTAATAACCGTATTGGCCATCAACCGTTCTGCCATTACATTCATCCAAGTCGCCTAACCCTTCCACATATTCGTAATCGCCACGGAATTGGCCATCGTAGCTATTACTATTGATATCGCCATTACCGGCTGTTGGGGTTAAATAGCCCGTTAATTCCTGTCTTATACCTTGTTTTAGCCGATAACTTGAGACAACTTCCCTGAACGTACCGTTATCATTTATGCAACTGCCATAAACTGGAAAGCCATCGGCAGCAAACCCTATAACGGGGGACTCGGTTGTTACATTCGAACAGTCTTGTTCAAACATGGCAATGGGGTTAGCGTGGTAGTGGTATTTACCACCTGGTTGAGTATGAGCGTTATGAGCGTCAGTTCCAAAGTTATTATGGGGCGACATGGGATCGTATCGCCAAGGATGATTTTGCTGATCTCCACCACAGCCAATTCGCTCCGAACCTAAAGGCTCATTACCGACGTCATAACAGGCGGCGGGCAATACATCTAATGTCACCCCGTTTAACAGTACCGCTTCGGCAGTGCCCAAACTAAGTGTCGTATTGGAACTTGCCATTTGTGGATTTACTGGAATAGAGAAAGTAGTTGCATTTTCGGCCACGTCATCATGAAAATGGGCGCTACTGTCGTTAAAATCGTGATTTGGAATGGTATTGGCCTGTATGGTACAAGTGTTACTTCCAGCTAGTACGGAAACATCACCGACAAAAGATTTACTGTTTTGAATGTCCATCACATTGGAGCTGTAGTAGCCTGCATAACTCGCGCAACTCGCAACTCGCGTAGTAAAGTTGGCGTCGGTTATATCGATGATCTCTGAGCTATTATTATCAGTATTTCCACTGTTTTGAGTACTATTGCTTAGGGAACCGTCATCATCATAGGAAGAACCTGAGCAGGCTAACAGGCCTGAAATGGTAAGGGAAATAATACAAACTTTTAATTCTTTCACGGGTACCTCTCTAAGACTGAAGTCATGTTTCTGTACGGGCTTGCAAGACATAGTAGGACAAAACGGAAAAGCATGACCATAGAGAGGCGGCGACTTGCACAATGTTTACTAAATTGTTGCAAGCAGGCATTGCAGACTTTTACCAATTATTGCCAAACCTGAACCAATTGTTACAAGATATGTAGATCTTGGCGATTGGTCCCCATTTCCCATTCGTTCATCTCAATGCCTTAATTTTAAAGGGATGTGGCGCTGTTAAACTGTTAGAAACAGGCTTAAACTTGGACCAAGATTTACAATTGTGTTGCCTGTCCTATGAACTTAACTCGTACTTCACTTAAAAGCCCAGCGGCTGTGTTGGTGATCCTCACTCTTGTTGTGTTATTTGGCATGATGAGTGTGTTTAAGTTACCTATTCAGCTAACTCCTGATATTGAACAACCTCAAATCTCCATCTTTTCTGGTTGGCGTAGTGCCGCGCCGGAAGAAATCGAATCTATGATCATAGAGCCGTTGGAGAACGCAGTTAAAAATACACCTGGGGCACTAGAAGTAACGACCGGTATATTCCGAGGTAATGGATTCATTAACCTGACGTTTGAAGTCGGTGCCGACATGCAACAAGCCATGTTGGATGTGTTAACTAGTCTGAATCAGGCCCCTCCTTTACCACTTGATGCCATGGATCCAGTAGTAACCGCAGGTGGTGGTGGCCCAAACGGTGGCGCACCTGCAGCAGCATCACTGTTGGTCGTTCCGACTTCGCCAATGGCGGGCATCGACATGGCGCAGTATCAAAAAGTCATCGATGATGTGATTGAGCCAAGGCTGGCAAGGATACAAGGTGTATCTAACGTGAACATGGCCAGTCGTCGTCCTCGCGAGTTGCGAGTCACATTTGACCCACATAAAGCAGCGTCACTGGGTATTTCGTTAAATCAAATTGCAAGCACCTTATCCAGCGCCAATGACGTATCAGGCGGCGTAGCGGATGTAGGCCGTCGTCAATATACAGTACGTTTTACTGGAAAATACACACCGCAGAATCTGGGCGACATGCGCATTGGTTATAGCCAGAACCGCCCTATTTATTTACGTGATGTGGCGAGAATTGAAGATACCCTAATCGACCAACAGGGTATGTCGCTGCGTAACGGTAAACCTGCTTATTACATCACGGTATCTCGTTCGAATGACTCAAATACCATAGCCGTGTTAGACGGAATTAACCAAGCAATCAAAGAGTTAAATGACGGGCCGTTAGCTAAAGCTGGTTTGTCGATTGAATTAAGCTTTGATGCTTCGGTGCATATTCGAAATGCGCTGGATCTGGTGAAAAGTAACCTAGGTCTAGGTGTGCTGTTAGCGCTTGGGATCTTGTATTTATTCTTCCGTGGTATAGGTCCGACATTAATCATAGCAGCTACCATTCCTGTGTCTTTGATGGTGGCATTCTTGGCGTTAAATCTCTTTGACCGTTCATTGAATGTGGTGTCGCTAGCAGGTTTGGCGTTTTCCGTTGGGTTGGTTCTGGACGCGGCCATCATAGTTCAGGAAAATATCACGCGCTGGAAAATGAAAGGACTGGATAGCAAAAAAGCCGTTTTGAAAGGTGCTACAGAAGTAAGTGGCGCATTGTTCGCCTCGACGGCAACCAGTGTCGCGATATTCCTGCCAATTCTATTTATGGCAGGCATCGAAGGCCAGCTGTTCTCTGATTTGGCATTGACCCTATCAATATCGGTAATCGCTTCTTTGATCAGTGCGGTAACCATCATTCCTATTGCCAGCAAATATCTATTGAACAACAGTGGAAAGTCGGATCCTTTCCGCCATTACTGGGCAAGACTAACCAAATTAATCGTTAATCTGACTAACAGCCGAACCAAACAAATAGGCTGGATCAGTTCGTTATTGGCAGGTTCAGTGGCTGTGGTGATGTTGTTAATGCCTCAGACTGACTTCATGCCTCGTGCGCCAACAGACGGGTTTTTCTATAGTTTGCAAATGCCACCTGGCGGTAACATTGATTTTATGAATGAAGAAGTGGGTCAACGGGTGAAAGCGCGATTAGAGCCTTATTATTCTGGCGATGAATACCCGAAAATCAAAGATTACAACTTCTATGCCTTTGGCTCTAATGCGGGTGGGTTTATCTATTCGGACGATCCAACTCGAGTTGAAGAGTTAATGGATGTCGCACGCAACGAGATTTTTGCAGGCTTGCCGGACACACGCGTGTTTTTATTCCGTGGCTCAATGATCCAAATTCGAAATGGTGGCAACGGCCGAATGTTGAGTATTGATCTAACTGGCTCAGATCTGGACCAGCTTATTGCAACCGCGAGAGTTGGATTGGGTAAAGTTTCTGAAGTTATGCCGAAGGCCATGGCCCAACCGCAACCTGCTTTGGATATGGCTGAACCTGAGCTTAGATTAACGCCAAAAGATCGTCGAATTACACAAGCTGGATTGAGCCGTCGCGAAGTGGCGCAAGCGGTTCAAGCGTTCACTAGTGGCATGTTTATTAGCGAGTACTTTGATGGAAATGAACGTATGAATGTGATTTTACGTTCGGAAAAATGGAATACCCCGGAAGAGCTTGCTGAATTACCAATTGTGACACGTGATGCGGGTATCCAAAACATTGGTGAGCTAACGGATATTCATCGTACTGTTGGTCCTTCGCAGCTACGCCGCGTGAATGGTAAACGTACTGTCTCTATTCAGGTGACGCCTCCTGCTGATATGTCGTTGCAGGAAGCGCAGCAAATTTTGGCCACACAAGTATTGCCTTCGATAGAAGCTGAACTTACAGGTGACGCAAGTGTGATATTAGGTGGTAACGCACAAAAAATGAATTCAGCGATTGAAGAGATGACCATTAACTTCTTCTTAGCATTATTCATTTTATTCCTGTTAATGACGGCGTTGTTTAAGTCAGCAAAAGACAGCTTGTTGGTGTTATTGGTTATGCCAATGGCGGTAGCAGGTGGTGTTCTGGCTCTGGCTGCACTTAACCTGTTTACGTTCCAGTCGCTGGATTTGTTAACCATGATAGGTTTCATCATCTTGTTAGGTCTGGTAGTGAACAACGCCATCCTGTTAGTTGACCAAACCCGTGCAGCTGAGCGTAGCGGTTTAAGTCGAAGTGAAGCGGTGGAACAAGCCGTGTTAATCAGAGCTCGTCCTGTATATCTAAGCACTTTAACCAGTTTGTTTGGCATGTTACCGCTGATGTTAATGCCGGGCGTAGGTTCAGAAATTTATCGAGGATTGGCCACGGTTATCGTTGGCGGCATGGCGATTAGCGCAATGTTCACGCTAATTCTAATGCCAAGTTTGTTGCTGTTGGGCAACAAAGCAAAACAAATCGAAGAAACAGAAGCGGCTGCCGCTCCTGCCTATTCAAATTAATTTAGGAAGAAGATCAAGATGAAAACATTTACTCCAGTTTTATCCAGTTTATTGTTGTTTTCGGTTTTGTCTGGTTCTGCCCTAGCGGCAGGCCCTGTGGTACCTGTTAAAGTTGATACCATTAAAGAAGCACCTATGACGTCCACATTAAACGTGCACGGAACGGTATTTGGGCGTAACGATGTAACTCTAACCGCAGGCGCTTCAGGTCAACTGACTTACGTTGCCGAACCTGGAACCTTTTTAGAAAAAGGACAGGTTGCCGCTCGCATTGATATGTTGCCTTTGCAATTGCAAAAAGCGGAGCAAAACGCACTAATCAAACGTGCGCAAATTACGGTGAATTTCCATAAAAAAGAGATTGCCCGTCTTGAGAGTTTGGCAAAAACAGATTCAGCCGCTGAATACCAAATTGACTTAGCCCAAAATAACTTGGATTTGGCAGAATCTGATATTGAATTGGCAAAACTGAAGCTAAAACAGTTGGATGACAGAATTGAACGTGCAACCGTAAAAGCGCCTTTTGATGGTATCGTTAGTGAACGTTTTCAACAAGCCGGCGGAGATATCAACCGAGCAGAAAAACTCGTTCAGTTTTTAGATATTGATAATCTGGAAACGCGATTATTTGTGCCGATTAAATACTTGTCATACGTCAAACGCGGTCAGGAATTAAAGGTGTCGGGCGGTGAATTTGAATTAGATCAAAAGGCTGTTGCCAGAATAACAGCGGTGATCCCGGCAACGGAAGCGCGTTCTCAGACATTTGAAATCCGTGCTCGCATCGATTTGAGTAATGGCAGCCAATGGGCTACTGGGCAACTTGTGGATGTTGAGGTGCCTATCGTTAAAAACACTGCCGTCACTATGATTAACCGTGATGCTTTGATCATTCGCAAAGACGGTATTCATATCGTTAAGATAGATGCTGAGAATAAGGCGAAGCGCATTCCGGTTAAGGTAGGTAAAGGACAAGGAGAAATGGTCGAAGTTAAGATCACCGATACTGAGTCAGAGCTCAATGAAGGCGATAATATCGCAGTTCGCGGTGCTGAGCGCTTGCAAGACGGTCAGGAAGTTACAATTCAAACAGCTTCGTAATTGATAAACGTTTTTACAGATTAAAAGGCGGGCCGAAAAGGCCCGTTTTGGTTTTTTGGCCACCGTCTTTGCATCCTCACAAACGTTATTATTAAGAAGTCGGTAATCGCCTTAGTTGTTAAGTTTTCAACTGATTCAACAGTTTATTCTGGATTCCCAATATCGCTTAGGCGGCCTCTCTTTTACATCCATGTAACCAAGGCACACCTTCATCCATGTGGCGGTCGCTCTTTCACATCCATTTGACCGCGACACACCTTCATGCTTGTTGCCGTCATCCTCAAATCGCCCCAGCGATATTGGGGATCCAGTAGAGGCTTGTAATAGACTTATGTAGTTCAACTGATTCAACAGTTTATTTTGGATTCCCAATATCGCTTAGGCGATTTGGGAATGACGGAGAGATAAAACGATTCTGGAATGAAGGAGGGTGATGATTAAGGAACATTCTAAGCTCAGCTATTCACAAACCTCAAATTTAACTACTCTTGTTTTTTTTCGCTATTTGTTTCTATCTTACCCTTATCTTTCGCGATCTACTGTACTGACTATAAATTTTGTGAATATTCAGAATGCCTCAGATAAATACCATTAAGTTGGATAATTATTAAACAAAGTTCTAATGTACCTGTTGCTGGTCCAACGTCCGATCAGTTGGTTGGGGAGAGCCAAAAAAACGTTGTAAATAAAATAATTATAAATAGACGGTGAATATATGAATATATTTAAATCTCTACTCGTTACTTCAACACTCTTTGTCAGCTTGTTCTCAAGCAATGTATTTGGCAAAGCCTATAAAATCGTTTTAATCCACGGTTTTCAACCACAACAATTAATATCTAATGGCGATGTTACCGAAAGTGGTCGGCAATATTGGCAAGACTACTGGGAGAGTCGAAGTGACGCCAGAATTGATTGGCCTTCCTATGAGCGTGTGGAAGGTAAGATAGCCACAGACTATGTTTGGCCTAAATTACAGGAGTTTTCTCAAACTAACTTTTGCTCTCCAGGCTGCATTTTTGTTACCCATTCAACGGGTGATCTAATTGCCCGTTACATTATCGATAATCAACAAAACTGGCTCGAAAACGCTGGCTTAGATCCACTAAATATCGTTGCGACGTTTGATATCGCTGGTGCTGGCGGCGGAAGTGAACTAGCCGATTTAGCTGTCAGTGTGGCGCAAGGTACTGAATCATGGACCTTTGTCATTGAAGCTGCATTGGAAGCCTGGTTAGGCGGCGATTTAACTGATGAAATGGGCGTGCTTCACGATCTTAAAGTAAACAATGCCCGTCAATTGGCTGCACTGCCGGATGCTCGTATTCCGAGATTACGGTTTGTAGGAGACGCCAGCGAATATATGGGGGTTACCAGCCCGTTTATTCAAGGTCATGACGATGGTGTTGTGGGCAGCCATTCGGCCTGTGGTGGTAATCGCCAAGGACATTTTGGCAGTTGCAGCAGTCAAGTTGATTTTGACGGAAAGATGACTGGGCAAGGCGATGCGGTATCAGGCTTTATGCCACATCATTATCCAATGTTAATGAGTGATGTATATAGTCATGGCTCATTATTGGATTCAGCGCAGCAAGGCAAAGTCACAGCCGCTAGTTCACAGCGTAATCTGCTCACGGGCGAACCTATTAAGTTCGATACGTATACTGAAACGCACGGCTGGTGGTTATGGAAGAGTGACTATTTGTATGTACAAAACTCAAATAGTCGAAGCATGTCTCGTCTGATTTATGACGTGTTGCCTAACTAGAAGACCTTACGTGTCTTAAAATAGTTATGAAAAACCAAGCATTTTTCATTGTTATTGCGGTGGTGTTAATTAGCATCACCGCAGTCTGGTTGGTTTCACCAGATAAACATACACTTACAGAAGAAACCGTCAACTACACGGCAACTGCCGATGAACCTAGCTGGGAGATACAAGAATTGAACTCCGCTCCGACTCCCAGTCAAAACCTACAAGAACCTGAGACAGTGGAAACCCTTTCAGCAAAGGACTCCGCTTTATTTGTTGCTTCCGTATATGCTGCAGAGTTGACTCATCCAGCCTATTCGCAACCATTAACGGAACATGATTGGGATCGGTTACAGCCTAACTACTTCAACCCACAATCTATTCCTGTTGATGATGAGGGCAACGAGTTATCCGCTTCGTTATCAAAGTATCGATTCATGTATCCGGAACCCATAGTGGCAAGTTTAAGCGGTGAAGGTGTGCAATCGGCAAAGTTGGTGTTAATGGACATGGTATCTAAGACAACTCTGGGAGAAACGCCATTCGAACGGACCGACGGGCAGTGGACCGCGAGACTTAAGGGGAAAGAGGATATGCCACCCCAAGTTCAGGCGGTTGTTAAAGCGGAAGTTCGAGGCAAAATCATTCCTATCGTACTGGCGCTAAAGTATTTGAAATCGGTCGCGACCCTAGAAGGGTTTGAAAATGCAGAATCTCAAGGGGCAGATATGGTGTTGCCAGCTAAGATTAACGCTTTAGAAAAAGGGTTGTTTAGGTTGCGTGCCAACTTGTATGACGTTCACGATAAACCCGTCGCACATCTAGTTGGTAAAACAAGGCTCGATACGGGTGAAGGAAAATTAGAGTTAAAAGCCCACCAATCGGTTTTGATAGGTAAGGAAGGACCTTTCCATCTAAAGACTTTTGTTTTGGAATTGATGTCACCAAAACCAGGTGTATCAACTCGTTATGGTCATAGCCAGATAGACAAGTTTGAAATTGAGAACTTTTCAGTTTCAAGTTTAGCAACAACCGCTTATGAACCGTCCGAACAAGAGAAACAAAGGTTGAAGTTACTTGAGAACATGGCTTCCGGTAACTGAATGGCAGTACATTTTTTCCGACATATCCTTTTAAAATTGAGCAAGGAAGCTCAATCTATTTAAGGCAAGCTGAAGAAGACAAGTTAATAAATGTTGTAATAACAAAGCCTTATGTTTATCTTTACACTCCATACCTAATGCCGTCCGTTTGTGTTTGATAAATATGGAGAAATTGATTTTTTCCTGATTGTTACCATACTCAATCTAAACGACGAGTCTCGCTGGATCTAAATGCAACGCTCAGGTGTAAACCATTATGTTTCTTTTGCAAAAATTTCATCAAGTGCTTTGGACTATGGTTGGTTCAATTCTCATTGCCGGGTGCCAACCTAATATCAAAATTTATCAATGGAACCTCCAATCCCAGGCCACAGAATCGAGTACCGATTACAAAGAGTTGGTAAAAATGGCGGAGAACATAAAAGTCATGAGTGGCGGACGATTGTTAATTAAGCCTCACCCCGGCGGAGCAATTACAGGCGGTCCAGACATATTTAACGCCGTAAAGGATGGTCGCGTGCAAATGGGAAATGGTTGGCCCAATTGGTGGTCTGGTCAACACCCTGCTTGGGCAGTAATGAATGCAGGGCCGTTTGACTTTATGAATATAGACGCTTCTTTAATGTACTTTCTCGTGGGAGATGGAACAAAACTCGCAAATGAGTTGGCGAATCCGCATGGGATTATTTGGCGTGCTGCCTGGTGGCCGGGTATGGAGTTTGGTCTTTTATCGAGAGAGCCCATTACTGGTTTAAACGATTTACGCGAAAAGAGAGTCAGGATAGGTCCAGGACTGCCCAGTGAAGTATTGACGGCTGCTTCAGGTGCATATTCGATCCCTTTAGTTCCAAGTGAAATCAAACCTGCGTTGGAAAACAATCAATTAGATGCGGTAGAGTGGACGACCGTGGCGGGTGCGTGGAATTTGCATTTAAGCGACATTGCAACCCATGCCATCGTACCTGCTATCTGGCAACCATCCGTCTTAGCTGATTTTCTCATTAATCAGAAAGCGTATGAAGAATTGCCTCCTGACCTTCAGGCCATTTTGGAAACGGCTATTCAATCCTATACGTTAATCACTACAGCGAGAGCCAAAGTTGAAGACTTTGACGCATTAAAGGCGTTTCATAACAATGGAACCGTCATTCGAAATTGGTCCCAGGAAGATTTAAAACAATGGCGACAAGTATCAGATGAGGTACTTGAGCAATATAAACAGAAAGATGATTTCACTCGGCGACTCATTGAGTCGAAACAGAGCTTTAAAAAAGAATACATGGATTATTACCAGTACTTCGGGCCTTATGATAACTAGAATATGAAAATAGATCTGGCATCAGAAAAAACGTTTTATATAAGTTCTGCTCTGGTACTCATACTGATGACAAGCCTGTTCTTTTGGCGACTGTCTGAAGCGGAAAGGCAAATTGAAAAAAATATTGTTGAGCAAGTTTCCGGTTTAAGTCATCGAGTTGCGAACAGTGTCATTCCACTCGTTTATAACATCTACAAAAAGGCAACAGAGCGGCACTTCACCAAATCTACGGCATCTGCAATATTAGATTCAGAGCTGAATGCAGATTTCATCCATGGCATAAAGGTATTTGGAAATTTTGGTCATCTTTTCATGGGGGCATTCAAAAACGAAAATGGTGAATTGATTCATTCTGATGAAAAAATTCCTGAAGAACTTGGACAATACATGTCGATGCGTACACCTGTTAAACAAGAGCATATGACTATTGGGAATATTCAAGTTTATTACTCTTATGGCAATAAAAAGAAGCAGCTAAACAAGGTAATCATCCAGGAAATACTTCAAATCTCAGCATTTACCGTACTTATTTGGGTTTTGTTCTTTCTGATCAAAAAAGCTTCCATAGAAAGAAACAACACACTGAGAGCATTTGAAGAGTTGGGCAGTACCCAAAAGCAATTGATAAATTCTGAAAAATTATTGAAAGAAGCCAATTTAAATTTAGAAGATAAAGTTAATCAGCGAACCAGAGAGTTACAACAAACCAACGAGCAATTATCAGTAGCCCGGGAAGAAGCTGATAGCGCGAGTAAAGCGAAGAGTTTATTTCTGGCGAACATGAGCCATGAAATCAGGACACCAATGAACGGAGTTATCGGTTTAACCGAGTTGCTAATGCGCACAGAGTTGACGACGGAACAAATCAGTTACCTGGAAAAGCTTCAATATACGTCCAACAATTTGCTTCATATTTTGAATGAGATTCTGGATCTTTCAAAAATTGAAGCTGGCAAACTAAATATTGAACATCGCCCCTTTGATTTTATGCAAATGTTTGAGTCTGTGTTGGCGGTCGCGAAACCAAAAGCGCATGAAAAAAGGTTAGAGCTGATAGTAGAGGTCTCAACCGATTTTCCACCCTTGGTTGTAGGGGACTCTGTCAGGTGTTCGCAGATATTCGCTAACTTGCTCAGTAATGCGATTAAGTTCACAAAATCTGGTCATATTAAAGTTGAACTTAAGAGAGAGACTGAAAGTGACTATATTGGGGCCAAAATAACAGACACCGGAATAGGCATTAAAAAATCCAAACAGGACAAATTATTTTCGACGTTCACACAAGCTGATGACTCGACATCACGCAAATACGGAGGAACAGGATTAGGTTTGGCTATTTGCCAACATCTGGTGCAGTTAATGGACGGGCAAATTGAACTAAGCAGTCGGCTTGGCCAAGGCAGTTGTTTTGAGTTTAGTTTGTTTTTGCCTGTGTCTAAAGAGCAAAAACAAAAGCCGGAAGCAAAACACAATGAAAATGAGTCTTATCTATCCGATAAATTGCTCAATCGTTGCGTCTTGTTAGTTGAAGATAACGAAATTAATCGACTGGTGGCGACAAAAATTTTAGAACAGGCAGGGCTAGTTGTTGACACCGCCAATAATGGATTGGAAGCAGTGGAGAAGGCCAAATTTAACACCTATGAATTAATCGTTATCGATATTCAGATGCCGGAAATGGATGGTTATGAAGCAACGAGAATAATTCGCACCTTACCAGAATATGCAGAAACGCCAATTATTGCCATGACTGCCAACGCGATGACGGATGACATTAAAGCTTGCATGGACGCAGGAATGAACAGTCATTTAAGTAAACCCATTCAGGTTAAACAAGTGATTTCTGAAATAGAGAGACATTTTTAACTTATCTTCAATTTAATGAGCGTTTTTCCGTTTTTGAAATCTGCTATTTAGAGGCAACTCGGTCTACTATTAATAACAAGCCCGCTAATTGATGGGGAGCGAATGTAATCTGGGAGCTCGGTACCCGAATATGAAATTACAACGTGTCTTTAGATTCGCGATCTTTATCTTGTTGCTTGTACCTACCTATTCAAGTGGATCTGAGCGGATCACTATCGTTACTGAAAATTGGCCGCCTTTTAATTACGTAAATGCAGATGGTGAAGTTGTTGGAATTGCTACCAATGTTGTGAAGCAAGTAATGGCGCACGCAAACCTTGATTATGAATTCAAAGTGTACGCATGGAGTCGAGCATATAAACTCGCCAAAGAAAATAAGAACGTTCTTTTGTATACCGTTTATCGAATCGAAGGAAGAGAAAAAGACTTTCAATGGATCTGTCCTTTGGTCGACACACAAGGTGTTGGTATGTATACGTTGGCCAGTCGCACTGATGTCACCATCAATTCGTTAGAAGACGCTAAACGTTATGTGACAGGGATTATTGGCAGTGGGGTTACCTATGATTATCTAAAGTTCAATGGTTTTGTGGTTGGCAAACATATAGATATTGGAACTGACGAGTACGCCAACATAAGGAAACTTAAATCGCGGCGAATTGATCTTATTGTGCAGGAAGAAGATCCATTTGAAGCTAGATTGAAAAGAGAAGGGTTGAATAGGAAGTCCGTCCGAAGAGTATTTACTTTAATGCCAAACGATGAAAAGGTGGCCTGCATGGCGATGAGTCTGGATACCTCGAAGCAATTGCTTGCTCGCATAAGACACTCTCTGGCAATCATAAATGCGCGATGAATAGATGATTAGGGGGTAACGCAATAACAATCTCGGAAGCCACTATAATGATTTAAAAGAAGTGAGTTAGAGAGACATTAGGATTCAATGAAGATTGTTTTATTCAAAATATCACTGTTAATTTTCATATCATTCAGCCTTTCTTTAAAAGCGGCTGAAAAACTAACACTTGTAACTGAGCATTGGCCACCATTTAATTTTTTAAATGCTGAAGGCAAAGTAGACGGTATCGCAACAAATACCATTAAACAAATTGTTAGTGAGGCAGGTTTTGATTACGACATTGAATTGCTGGCTTGGCGGCGTGCGTATAACAAAGCGAAAAATAACAAAAACGTACTTTTGTACACTATCTATAAACTTGATAATCGCACGGAGGACTTTCAATGGATTTGCCCGTTAATTCAAACTCCGGGAGTGAAAGTTTATGCCCTGTCCGAGCGTGATGACATTAAGATATCCAAGTTAGAAGATTTGCGGCACTATGTAATTGGCATAATAAATACGGGGTGGACATTTGAGTACTTTAAAATAAATGGTTTTAAGCCTGGTGAGCATCTGGATCTCGGAAAGTCGGAATCTGCTAACATCAAAAAATTGCTGCTTGGAAGGGTGGATTTGGTTGTGCAAGAGGAAGAATTGGTTGGAGTACGACTAGTCAATCAAGGTAAAAAGCACAATGCAGTGAAAGAGGTGTTTACGTTGTTAACGGAGGCACACAAAGAAGGGTGTATCGCTACGAGTAAGAGTACCCCTGAAAATGTAGTTGCAAGGTTAAGAGCCGCCCTGTTAAAAGTAAATCAAATGAACAAATCTCAACAAAACTAAAAACCTTTTCTCCGAACAATAGTTCACAGAACCAAATTGAATTAAGAAAAAATTTGTTACGTTTGAGTTCGTAACGCCATTCCTATGTTGTGATAAAAGTACTGACCTAATAGAAAAATTAAAGGAACAATCGTGATTGAGTATCGAATCGCATTGGTAGAAGAAATTGACGAGTTAAAAAGACTGTTATGGAAATATGGCCCTAACGAGTGGAATTATTTGACAGAAGAGAGCGTAAACGCTGAGTTTGACTTGGTTGTTGGTGGAACCGCGCAGGCAGTGGTTGCGATAGTAGAGCAACAGGTAGTAGGTTTTGCAGTGCTAATGTCTGGCGAGGCTTGTCCACCGTATATAATCAAGTATGGTCATCTCAAAGACATGAATTTCATTGGTGATGTGGTGGTATCTTCTGAGCATTCAGGTCTAGGCATTGCGACACGACTATTGAATGAGTGCATTGCTTTATCTGAAAAAGCAGGCGTAACTAAGGTACTCATTGAGCGGCATGAGGAAAACCTTGCTTCAGCGGGCATGATGAGAAAAGCAGAATTTGAGATCGTAGATACACTTCATGAGCCTCACAAACGCACCACAGGTTCGCAAAACACCGTTATTCTGGCTTTTAATTTAGAAAACCAAACATAAAGGCTACGACATTATTTCAAACGGGCAAGGGTAATGTTTACCCGTACTTATTAACGTTTAGGATTTCTAAGTACTTTTTAGAATTGGATAACGGTCAAGAAGGGGCCGGCATATCTAATAGTCTGTAATTACTCTGAGCGCATTTGCCGGAATACCATAACAATCAGAATGGATAAATAAGTTAAATGAATGTAGACGTTTTTTTATTAAATTCCTTTACTGCAAATGAGCAAGGGGGAAATCCGGCAGGCGTAGTGCTTAATGCTGATGAGTTAACAGATGAAGACAAACTTAAAATAGCCAAGGAAGTGGGATATTCGGAGACTGCGTTCGTCTGCCTGTCTGATGAAGCGGACTTTGATGTGTCGTTTTTCACACCAACCGATGAAGTTGATTTTTGTGGTCACGCTACATTAGCAACATTCACTATGATGTATAAATTGAGGCTGGTGCCAGACGGTGTTTACACGCAGCGAACTAAGGCCGGATTATTGGAAGTCGCGGTTGGGTCCACTGGTCACGTCAACATGGAGTTGCGACAGCCGCAAAAACTTGGAGTCTTTAGATACGAAGAAGTATCAGAATTGATAGGCCTGGATGAACAAGTTCTTAAAAGTACAGAGTTACCTGTTGAGGCCATATCAACCGGGTTAGCCGACGTCATTATTCCTGTGCCGTTTGGGTCCCTTGATAAGCTCCAACCAAACGATGACTTGATAGTCGAGTTTTGTGAAAAACACAACCTGGTTGGGTTGCATGTTTTTGAGCTTGGACATAAGGCTGAGGAAATAACCGCTAGCTGTCGCAACTTTGCGCCTTTATTTGGTATACCGGAAGAGTCGGCAACAGGCAGTTCCAATGGGGCGCTTGCATGTTACTTAGCAGAACATGTTTTTAGTGCAGAAAATCACAAGTTTCTGTTCGAACAAGGCCGAGCCATGGACTGTATTTCTCACATCAGTGCGTCGGTAACATGTTTAGCAGGAAAGGTTACGGATATAAGAGTAGGCGGTTTTGCCCATGAATTAGGGCGTCGTACTGTCACTGTTTAGTAATGTTGTGGCTGACCACCTGAGAAAAGTTCTCTCTGTGTAAACTTTTGTAAATATTAGTTTTTGTATTTTTACAATACGTGTGTTTTTTGTTCAATTCTAAAGTTCTATATTCGACTCAATAATGAGGAACCGCATTGTGTAAATTCTAACGAATTCACCTTAAAGAAGTTACTAAAGCGGTTTAATTATACCAATCTGCATAAAGAATTGGTCATTCAGCGAGAATGAAAAAGTGTATAGGCAAGGCATTGATTGCAGACGACACCACGGATGGTGGAGGTAGGGCGACTCAGGAGACAAAGCCGAGAATGGTTGTTCCCTTGTTAAAATCAATAAGGACAATATGCTCCTGCATTGTCCCCTTACCCCACGTCCCTGTGGGGCAACGCAGCATATAAGCTTTTTAAACTCGCCCTTTGGGAACTCACCAGAGCTGCGATAATCGCCCAAAACTTATTTGATGTACGACTGCATGGATGCAGGAGGTAGGGCGACTCAGGAGACCAAGCCGAGAACGACTATACCTGCACAAGTTTCGATTATTCTCGCAGCTCTGGTGAAGTTCTGAATTGACTAATTCTTTATGCAGATTGGTATAAAATGTAAATTTAGCGCTGGCTAGCGCCTCACGGTCACTAGCCAATCATTTTCATTTATCGCTAATTTAATCTGACTAACTCAACTTGCTGATTACAAACTTGCCGTCTTCTACATCCAAATGAACTTTATCTTTAGGCTGAATCTCACCAGACAATAAAGCTTGTGCCAGGTTGTTTTCGACGTGCATTTGTAAGGCCCTTTTAAGTGGTCTTGCGCCAAATACAGGATCAAAACCAGCGGCAGCAATTTGCTCCAACGCCGCATCAGATAGCTCCAGTGACACGTCTTGTTCCGCCAAACGCTGACGAAGTGACACTAACTGTATTTGTGCAATCTGCTTAATCTCATCAGAGTTTAAGGGATGGAACACAACGGTATCATCAATGCGGTTGATAAACTCTGGTCTAAAATGTTGGCCAACCACGTCCATCACAGTCGACTTCATCGACTCGTAATCCGCTTCACCATGGGTCAATTGAATCATATCTGAACCTAAATTTGAGGTCATAATGATAACGGTATTTCTAAAATCAACCGTACGCCCCTGCCCGTCAGTTAACCGACCTTCATCCAATACTTGTAAGAGAATATTAAATACATCAGGATGTGCCTTTTCGACCTCATCCAGTAGAACCACAGAATAAGGTTTTCGTCTAACCGCTTCGGTTAAATATCCTCCTTCTTCATAACCCACATAACCTGGAGGGGCACCGATCAAACGCGCGACAGAATGTTTTTCCATAAATTCAGACATGTCTATACGCACCATGGCATCGGTGGAATCAAATAGAAAATCGGCTAAAGCTTTCGTAAGCTCCGTCTTACCGACACCTGTAGGGCCTAAAAACAAGAATGAGCCGTTAGGCCGATTTGGATCAGACAGCCCAGCTCTAGATCGTCGGATAGCATTAGAAACCGCATCAACCGCTTCAGATTGACCTACCACTTTTTTGTGAAGTTGTTGTTCCATTTTTAACAATTTGTCGCGTTCACTTTCCAACATTTTATTAACGGGGATACCGGTCCAGCGCGACAGTACTTCTGCGATTTCAGACTCCGTAACTTTATTTCTTAATAAAGCCATGCCCTGCATTTCAGCCTGCGATGCTAAATCCAACTGTTTCTCCAGCTCAGGAATTCGGCCATACTGCATTTCAGACATACGCTGCAAATCACCAGCTCTTCGTGCTATATCCAGATCCATTCGAGCTTGCTCAAGTAGTTCTTTTATGTTTTGAGTTCCAGAAAGTGCGGCCTTTTCTGCATCCCACACTTCTTCTAACTCATTGTATTTGTGGTCAAGCGTAGCGATTTGATCACGAATGAGCATCAGGCGATTTTTACTCGCTTCATCCGTCTCTTTTAATAACGCATTATCTTCAAGCTTTAATTGAATAATCTTGCGCTCTAACTTTTCTAGCTCTTCAGGTTTGGAGTCAATTTGCATCCTAATGCTTGAAGCCGCTTCGTCGATAAGATCAATAGCCTTGTCGGGTAACTGTCGATCGGCAATATATCTGTGTGACAAACTCGCCGCAGCAACAATAGCCGGGTCGGTGATATCAACTGAGTGATGAAGTTCGTATCGCTCTTTAAGTCCTCTTAAAATAGCAATCGTATCTTCTACATTTGGCTCATCCACCTGAACCTTCTGAAAACGACGTTCTAATGCAGCATCCTTTTCAATATATTGACGGTATTCATCCAAAGTCGTCGCACCTACGCAATGCAACTCACCACGTGCTAATGCGGGTTTTAACATATTGCCGGCATCCATGGCGCCGTCTGTTTTGCCTGCTCCTACCATGGTATGGATTTCATCGATAAATAAAATCACCTGACCTTCTTCTTTGGCTAATTCATTAAGAACCGATTTTAATCTTTCCTCGAATTCACCGCGATACTTTGCACCTGCAACAAGCGCTCCTAGATCTAAAGAAAGTACTCGTTTGTTTTTGAGTCCTTCCGGAACTTCACCGTTAATAATGCGTTGTGCCAACCCTTCCACAATCGCCGTTTTACCAACTCCGGGCTCACCAATAAGCACCGGGTTATTTTTAGTTCGACGTTGTAATACCTGAACCGTGCGACGGATTTCTTCGTCTCGGCCTATAACTGGGTCCAATTTGCCTTGCTCAGCGCGTTGGGTTAAATCGACGGTAAACTTTTCAAGCGCCTGTCTTGTGTCTTCTGCGTTTTGATCATCAACCGGCTGACCACCACGAAGGTTTTCTATCGCCGATTCTACTTTTTCTTTGGTTACCCCTAACAGTTTTAGGATTTTTCCAGCTGCCCCCTTATCTTCTACTAGAGCCAATAAGAACACTTCGCTGGTGATGAATTTATCTTTGCGCTTTTGTGCCAACTTGTCACACAAGTTTAAAGCCTGTGCGGAATTACGGGAAAGTTGTATATCACCAGCCGTGCCAGTCACAGTTGGTACTTTTTCTAGTTCTCTGGAAATTTTTGAACGAAGTTCTGGAGCACTAACTCGCGCATGATGCAGCAAGGCCATGATAGAGCTGTTTTCTTGATTGATTAACGAATGCAATATATGAATAGGTTCAATATATTGATGATCACGACCTAAAGCCAATGATTGTGCATCGGCAATTGCTTGTTGAAATTTATTTGTTAGTCGATCTAAGCGCATTGCTCACCTCTCATCTTACCTTGCTTAAATATAGGTAGTTATCAATGTGTTGTAACTGTGATTAACCTAATTCATTTAATTGAGGTTTGATTCGAGGTTTTCAATATCAATCTATATCTTTCATCGAAAAATTTGATGTATCGCAACTGAGCAAATTAAAGAAACCGTTTTATTGAGCGTTAACTCAACCAGATTAGTGAAGCCATTCGACCCGTTTGTCCGTCCCGGCGATATGAGAAAAAACGTCCCTTTTCGGCATAAGTACAATAATCACCGCCACTAATCTTAGTGACACCCAGCTCAGACATTTCGATTTTAGCCAATGCATACAAGTCCGCCATGAATTTGTTTTCATTTTTGGTTTTTGCAAAACACACGGCAAAATCCGTTGAACGTTCTGCAAACGCTTGTTTCACGTCTTCACCTACTTCAAATGCGCTCGGTCCAATCGCAGGGCCTAAATAGACATTTAAAGACGTGGGTTTCGACTGCATTCGGCTAATGGTTTTTGTAATGATCCCATCCTTAAGTCCCCGCCAACCTGCATGAATCGCGGCGACTTCGGTAGCCTCGTCATTTACGATTAGCAGAGGCAAACAATCCGCTGTTAACACTACACACACTTTTTGACTCTGCTGAGTAAAACTCGCATCGGCTTCAATACCGGGCCGAAACTCAAACGGCACGTCCAATACCTGCGTACTGTGTGTTTGTCTAAGCCAGTATGGTTCACTTGGCAATTTCAGCTCATCTCTTAAAATTGCACGATTGACAACCACGTGTTCTTTGTCGTCCTGAACATGAGATGCCAAGTTAAACGAACAATACGGATCTTTAGAAACACCATTGCCACGACATGTAACAAATGCATTTACTTTGCTTTTTGCAGATTCGCTTAAAAACGGAAAATTAACAGTAATCCATGTCATCTTGGTGTTCTTTTACGTCTAGTTTAAGTGCTGATAACAAATGATTAAAATCATCAGGCAGTGGCGCTTCGAACGTCATCTCTTCTAATGTTATAGGATGATGAAAACGCAGCATCGCCGCGTGTAAGGCCTGGCGTTTAAAGCCCCTTAGCGTATTAGTAAAATCACCTGACGCACCTTTAGGAGTTTGCACTCGCCCACCGTATTGGTAATCCCCGACTAAAGGATGTTTTATGTGCGACATGTGGACGCGGATCTGATGCGTACGCCCAGTTTCAAGCCTTAAACGAATGTGACTGTGTACTCGAAACTTCTCTATAACACGGTAATGAGTAACCGACTCACGACCAAACTCATTTACGGCCATATTAGTACGTTTTGTCGGGTGTCTGCCTATTGGTTTATCTACCGTTCCACCTGCTGTTAGGCGTCCCAAACATACCGCTTCGTATTCTCTGGTAATGAGCCTTTCCTGTAAGTCAGCTACCAATTGAGTTTGTGCCGGTACTGTCTTCGCAACGACCATAAGACCTGTCGTGTCTTTATCCAGTCGATGAACTATTCCCGCACGTGGCACCAAGTCAATTTCTGGATAATGATGCAACAATGCATTTAATACGGTACCCGAAGGGTTACCAGCTCCTGGGTGAACAACCAAGTCCGCCGGTTTATTAATGACTAATAAATGTTCATCCTCATAAACGATGTTTAGTTTTATGTCTTCTGGCTGGTGATGCACTTCAACATCCAACTCAGCCAGAATTAAAATTTCTTCGCCGCCTCGCATTTTCTCTCTGGCTTTAGTGATAATTTCACCATCCACTGATACTTTTTTAGCCAGAATCCATTCTTTTAACCGACTTCTTGAATAATCGGGGAACAAATCGGCGATCACTTGATCTAACCGTTTACCAAAATGTTCGTCTTTTACTTGTGCTTGTAGTTCAATCGTTTCTTTATTCATATTAAATAGTTTGAAATTGCCAGTGCATGAAAAACCGGACTGAGTTAGAATGCGGTCCAAACCGACCATTCTACTCGAATTTTTGAATAACGAGAAAAGAAAACTCTTCAGGTTAATAATAATGTTAAATTTTAAAACTATTAAGAAGCTGGCTATTTCCGCGTTTACCGTTGTTATCTTGTCTGCTTGTACCAGCTCACCAAACGACTCTGACGTAGAACGTGTGCAGGATCGTTCGCCGCAGGCGGTTTATCAACAAGCGAAAGAACACCTAGATAACAAGATGTACACTCGCGCTATTACTATTCTGACAGAGCTGGAAACTCGTTTTCCGTTTGGTCCATTATCGCGACAAGTTCAACTGGACTTGATGTTTGCCTATTACAAATCTGGACGATTTGACGAAGCACTACCTTCGATTGATCGTTTTGTACGTTTAAATCCCAACCACCCTCAACTGGATTACGTTATCTATATGCGTGGTCTAGTCAATATGGAAACAGGTCTAAATGCGTTTCAGGACTTTTTTGGTATTGATAGTGCTGATAAAGACATGGAGGCCACTCGTGATGCATTTGCTGACTTTAAGAAGCTGATAAAAACGTATCCGGAAAGCAAGTATAACACCGATGCAAAAAAACGTATGACTGTATTGTTAGACAAGCTCGCGCGTCATGAGATTATTATTGCAGAATACTATATGCGCCGTTCAGCATATGTAGCAGCTCTTAATCGTTGTAAATACATCCTACAATACTATCAACAGAGTAGCGCGGTAAAACCGGCTTTGACAATTATGATTGAAGCATATGAACAGTTGGGCTTGCCTGATATGAAAGCGGATGCAGAAAGAATGTTAGCTGCAAACAGTTCGAGTTTATAAATAACTAATATCATCAAAAAGGAGCTATTTAGCTCCTTTTTTTAAATCCTATAACATTAGAAATTTCTGACTTTTTACTGAATTCGAAATTGCCACGACTTATCAATTTAGTCGATTAAACATGTCAACGCCCTGATTGTGATTAACCTTGGTATTTTTTCAAAATAGATGTAATTTTTCGAGGGGAAAAAGGTTTCACAATAAAACCCGAAGCACCATTACTGATTGCGGCTTTGACGTTCTCCACACTGCTGTGCGCTGAGATCATAACGACAAATGCATTTTGTTTTGCTGATTTAATCTTTTTTAGAATTTCCTGACCATCCATATCAGGTAGCTCAATATCGAGGAAAACAACATCTGGCAAATTTTTTTGAAACGCAGAAATGGCAGCATCTCCAGAAGAAGCTTCGTAAATCTCCGACACACCCATGTGGATCAATGTTTGACGCAAAAATTCCCTCACTGAACTAACATCATCGACGATAAGGTAAGACATATTGGAAATTTCGGCCATCTACAAAAAACTCCGCTTCATAGGAAAATCAGTACGAAACCAACTAAAAATAAGCAAGATTCCTACTAAACATATTACGTGAATTACGGGAATGCAAATGACAATAACAAGTATTTGCAAAATATGTACTGAGTGCCTAAAAAGGATACAGCCCTGCTTATGTTTTGACTCTCAATCCGTTTATTATAATGAATTTCGACTAAAGCTCACTCTTTTGCTTCTATAGGATAAACGCAGAAACAAGATGTAAATTCCAAACATAACAACAACAGCCGCAAGCGGCGTAACAACCCAATAGTTCATCCAAGTCATCAGCAATACGCCGATCATAATTAAAATGAAGGGTTTTAATTCATAGATACCTTGAGTTTTTCCTGACAGCTTTCGCGTTGATTCTGGATCCGTCCTACGGTTATTTGATCTCAATACCCATACAAACGCCCCAGCCATGAAAAATAATAATCCCGACCCTGTGGAAAGTAAGGTTTTGAAATAACCTATTTCGGCAACACCAGCAGACATGTAACCATACGGCAATAATTCATAAATGGTTTTAGGTATCATCATAATTACAACTCTCCAAAGGATAGGATACACCTCGTCGCTTTTAGTATAGACACTGAGCAATTTTCATACAAACCTGCACTTATTCTTAGAATTGTATGAACATTTTGATCAAAAACGAATAAAATGTAAGTTGAGACAAACGGTGAATTTGCTATGAAAGATCAAGAATTATTTTTAAACGCCATGGGAGATGTTAAGCCCCTAAAACAAGACAATTCAAGGGCTATAACAGCACATAAAAAAACGAATTTACAAAGTGCACAGGCGCGTAGAAGAGCCGCAGAAGCAAATGACCAATTCGATCCAAATCCCCTATCTACAGAAGAAATAGATTTAGTCGATGCTGAAGATGAATTAAGTTATAAAAAAGATGGCGTACAACAGGGGGTATTCAAGAACCTGCGTTTAGGCAAATATGAAGTTCATTCAGCACTGAATTTACATGGTCAATCGGTAAACAATGCACGACAAACACTTTACCAATTTATTACTGATTGCCATAAATCCAACTTGCGCAGCTTATTGATACAACACGGTAAAGGTATCAAGAGTGAAAAAGCTCTGTTAAAAAGCTACATAAACAAATGGTTACGTCAATTTGATCAAGTTTTAGCTTTCCACTCGGCGCAATCTCACCAAGGTGGGACTGGCGCGGTTTATGTTTTATTAAAAAAGAGTGACGAAGCAAGGTTAAACAACAAGGAAAGGCACCAAAAACGTGGTGCCAATCAATAAACGTCAATTAGAAAAGTAGTTATTTAAAAAACTTGCCGACCCTAGTCTGACATTCTTCCGAATCGAGTAGTTGCTGAAAGTAAGTTAACTCTAGTTCGATCATAGCTTTAACTGTTTCAGAATCGTTTTGCCTGATGAGGCGCTTAGATTTTATGACTGCCTCATGAGGTAACTTAGCAATTTCCTTGGTTTTACTAAGTGCGATGCCCTTCAATTCTTTTGGTTGGCAAACAATATTCACGATCCCAAAATCACGTGCCCTATCTGCGTCAAAACGTTCTCCCATCACTAGAAGCTCAAAAGCTATTCGTTGACCGACTATATTAGGCAATATGTAGCTAGACGCTGCTTCAGGACACAAACCAAGTTGCGCAAAAGGAAGTTGAAATACAGCATTTTCTGCTGCGATGACATAATCAAAATGGAGCAACATCGTAGTACCAATGCCGACCGCCGGGCCTGCAACGGCAGCGACGACAGGCTTTTGACAAGTCGCAATACGATTTATGAATTGAACGGTCGGGTGTGCTTCGTTTAATTGACCACTGTTTAAGAAATCTTTTAAATCATTGCCCGCGCAGAAACATTCTTCATTACCCAGGATCAAACACACTTGAAGCTCGGCGCTTTCCTCGTACTTGGTTAAAGCGGTAACTAACTCTGAATACATATCTAATGACAGAGCATTTTTTTGTTGAAAACGAGACATGGTGATCGTCATTATTTTGTCGGTTTGCTCGACCTGAATATACGACATGGAAATTCCTTAAGAATTATTGGGCTCCAGAAACAAAAAAAGCCCGACCTTAATCGAGCTTTTTTAACATAATTATTTTTAAAATTGTGTAACTAAGGTTAATACAGCTAGGATGGCCACCATCACACAGACCTGGCCCAAGCCGAAACCTTTGTTATACGAAGAAGTATACATTGTAAAACCTTTGTTATTATTATTAGTGGAAGCAATTACATAGCGTAATTAATGCGCACAAATTGCAGTCTATTTAATCTACAATTTGAAATCAACCACAAAATTATAGAATTCTTTCCACCAGCCAAAATAAGCCAAATCCGCCAATGATTAACGACAGTGGTACCTGTACAAACATTCGATAACTGGGCTGTTTACTCCACTTATACAATAGAACAAGTGCGCCTGCGACAATAGCTAATTGACCCAATTCGACCCCAATGTTAAATGCCAGTAAAGACAACAACATAGAATCAGTTGGCAATCCGAATTCGCCGAGCACATAAGCAAAACCCAGACCATGTAATAAGCCAAATGCAAAAATTACAGGTAGCCTGAATCGTCCCGGCTCTTCGTGCCTGATATTTTCAATGGCAACATATGCGATACTCAGCGCAATTAGCGGCTCAACGACTGAGGCGGGAAGTGAAATCCAACCAACACTTGCTAGCCCCAAAGTGATGGTATGAGCCAAAGTAAAAGCCGTTATTTGCCAAACCAACTTTGAAAATACAACGGTTGAAAGAAACAGACCCAAAACAAACAGAATATGATCTAAGCCCCGCGGAATTATATGCACGACACCAGATTTCAAATACTTCATAAATCGTTCAGAAGACGTTAACCCATCGGATACTGCCTTATCCTTATTCGCCATTGCAGCTTGCATTTCCGGCGATATCGTAAAGCGCTTATTCAGCTCCTTTTTTTCTGTTTTCTTTTCTTCCTTGTTTACATCTTTGTCATTTTCAGTGTTAACACGTTCGACATTAGTGGCAACATTTTGCCCTTCTGTTGCCGATGCCAGCGAGTTAAAAGAAATCAATAACAATAAAATCAAAAATGTAGTCTTCATTTAACCCCCTTTACAACCGCTACCGTTAATCTTGAAATACAGGTCAGTTTATTTCGGTGATCGAATAGTTTTATTTCCCAAACCTGAGATGTTTTGCCCTTGTAAACTTGATAAGCTCTGGCTCTTACCTCGCCATTGCGTACGCTCCGCAAATGATTGGCATTGACTTCCTGACCTACGCAATAATACTTGTCAGGGTCTACGGTCAACTGCGCGCCTATAGAGCCCAAAGATTCCGCCAAAACCACATTGGCCCCACCATGCACTAATTTATAAGGCTGAAACGTTCTTTGATCAGCAGGCATAGTACCTTCAATATAATCGTCACCTATTTCCGTGATGATGATACCTAAGTGTTGCAACATAGTGCCTTCGCTCCACTGATTCACGACCGTCAAATCAGGTTGCTGAAACCAAATGCTCATTCAATTTTCCCATAATAAAAAAGACGCGCTAGTTTACTAACATTTGAAAAAAATATTTAGCCAATCAACTCTTGAAACAGCTTTTTCATCGCCTTTTTAATAACGATGGGATGCTTTGTATCCTTTTCCCAAGTAGACTAACTCGGTTAACCCCCTTCCCTTAACTGGAGAAAAGAATGAAAATTGGAAGTAAACGTACACTGATAAGTACGACACTCGCCATTATGCTTTCTGGCACTATGCCAGTCTTAGCACAAGAGTCCTCGTCTGATACCCCTAAATGGGACGTGAGCAAACCTCAAGGTGACGTCAAAACCATAAAAATTGATACGACAGAATCAACCTGGTCAAACATAGATATACATCCAAATGGTAAAACCATCATTTTTGACATGTTAGGCGACATCTACACCATGCCAATTTCTGGCGGTGATGCATCACCATTAGTCAAAGGTTACGACTGGAATATGCAAGCCACATACAGCCCAGATGGCTCAAAGATCGCATTTTTGAGTGACCGTGATGGAATGATGAATGTATGGGTTATGAATGCCGACGGTACTGATCCGGTTCAAATAACCAAAGAGAAAAAACACACGATACATACACCAGCATGGAGTCCGGATGGCCAGTATATTGCTGTTACGCGTGGTGTAATGAGTTCTCGTTCCGTCGCCGCAGGTGAAATTTGGATTTATCACCATACTGGCGGTAGTGGCACAAAAATCAAATCCGGAACTTACGGCGCCTTCAACCAGAAGAATATCACCGACCCTAAGTTTTCACCTGACGGAAAGTACATTTATTACACACAAGACATCACGGGTGGACGTGTATGGCAATATAACAAAAACTCCACCGATGAATTATTCAATATTATTCGCCATGATTTAACCACGGGCGAAGAAGAACGTTACATTGGTGGTGCCGGTGGCGCCGTGATCCCTACACCATCACCAGATGGTAAACACATGGCCTACCTAAAACGCGAAGACACAAAAACCGTGCTTTATGTGAAGGAGCTAAAATCAGGCATCGACTCACGCCTATATTCAGAGATGGAGCGTGATAATCAGGAAACCTTTGGCACAGAAGGTAACTATGCTTATTTTGACTGGACGCCAGATGGCGATAACATCGTGTTCTGGACCGGCGGTAAATTCCACTCAATTGACGTTAAAAGCAAAGAAGTAAGTCCTATTCCATTCCGAGCGACGGTTGAGAAACAAGTTCAACAAGCCATTCGTGTGCCGGTTGAAGTCGCACCGGATAACTTCAAAGTGCAACAAATTCGCTGGGCAACGATGTCACCGACGGGTGATCGCATCGTTTATCAAGCATTAGGTAAACTATACATCCGAGATGCAAAATCTGGAAAGGTTAAGCGCCTGACTAAACAAAACGATCATGACGAGTATTACCCGAGTTTCTCACGTGATGGCAAATACATCACTTATACCACTTGGGATGATGAAAAACTTGGTACGGTTAGAATCGTTCGCGCTCGTGGTGGGAAAGGTAAGGTAATAACCACTGAACCTGGTCACTATACGGAGCCGCAATTCTCACCTAACGGAAAGTCGGTTGTCTTTAACCGCTTCACGGGTGGTTATTTGTTAAGCCCGGAATGGTCTATGGAACCGGGCATTTACCTTGCCGATACTAAAGGCAAAAAGATGGAGCGCATCGCCAAATCTGGTCACGGTGTTCACTTCGGTAAAGACGATGATTTGTTGTATTACAGCGAATACCAAGAAAAGTCATATGGTACTAAGCAGAAGCTGATGTCGATGAACCTAGAAGGTTTTGATAAACGCGAAGTATTCAAAGGTGACAAGGTTACTGAGTTTAAAGTTTCACCAGATGGTAAATGGATAGCTTTTGTGTACCAATACAATACCTACGTCGCGCCTTTCTCCAAAAAAGGTAAAGTACTAAGCCTAGGTCCAAAAGCTTCTTGGGCACCAATTAAACAAGCATCAAAAGCAGCGGGCTCAGAGATGCACTGGTCCAAAGACTCAAAGACGCTTCATTGGTCAAATGCTTCTACTCTATACAGCCGCAAGATGACTGATACATTCGACTTCCTTGAAGGTGCACCGGAAACTTTGCCTGAACCAACAAGTGAAGGCATCGATTTGAGTTTCGAGGAAAAGGCTGACAAACCACAAGGTGTGATTGCATTGGTTGGCGGTACGGTCGTTACCATGCGTGATGCCGACAATCAAAAAGAAATCATCGAAAACGGTATTGTATTGGTTGAAGACAACAAAATCGTGGCTGTAGGAAAACAAGGACAAGTGAACATTCCATCTGGTGCGAAAGTGCAAGATGTGAGCGGGCACACACTTATTCCTGGTATTATCGACTCACACGCTCACGGTTCGCAGGGCAGCAGTCAGATTATTCCACAGCAAAACTGGATGAACTTCTCGTCAATTGGATTTGGTGTAACAACTATCCACGACCCATCAAACGATAGCCGAGAAATTTTCTCCGCAGCAGAGTTACAAAAAGCGGGTAAGATCATCGGCCCACGCATCTTCTCAACCGGTAAGATCCTTTACGCGGGTTATGCACCGGGCTGGACGGCAGAAATCAATAACCTGGAAGATGCTGAATACCACATAAAACGTACCAAAGAAAACGGTGCCGTTTCTGTGAAGAGTTATAACCACCCTCGCCGTGATACTCGTCAGCAAGTGTTGGCCGCCGCCAAAGAAATTGGCGTAAATGTCGTTCCAGAAGGTGGCGGTAAATTATACCAGAACGTAACTATGGTTATCGATGGTCATACAACGTTAGAACATTCCATTAATGTTGCCAGCGGTTATGACGATTTAACTCAGTTATGGAGCCAAACAGACGTCGCGTACAACCCAACATTCGTTGTGGCTTACGGTGGTTTATCTGGTGAAAAATACTGGTACGACAAAACTAACGTTTGGGAAAACGAACGCCTAATGCGTTATACCCCACGTTATATTGTTGAGCCTCTTTCTATTCGCCGTGAAACTGCGCCAGAAGATCACTACAACCACATCAACGTCGCGAAATACGCCAAGGAACTTCGTGACAATGGCGTTCGCGTACTAATTGGTGCTCACGGTCAACGTGAAGGTTTAGGTGCACACTGGGAGATGTGGATGATGAACCAAGGTGGCTTCACGCCATGGGAGTCTATCCGTGGTGCAACCTTTGATGGCGCCGTGGCACTTGGTATGGACAAAGAAATTGGTTCCATTGAAAAAGGCAAACTGGCCGACATTGCTATCATTAAGGGCGACGTATTGACAGACTTAAGGAAGTCAGAATATGTGGCTTACACCATGATCAATGGTCGCTTGTATGATACTAAGACCATGAATGAAGTGAAAACTGGTAACTTCAAAGCTGAACCTTTGTTCTTTGATCGTTTAGAGATAAATGCAATGCCTACCGCAACGTCTCAACGTCAAAAAGACAAAGCAGAGCAGTATCACTGGTCACATCATTAATTGTTCGATGTTTTGACTAAGGGGCCAATGGCCCCTTTTTTGTCTCCTCGAAACACCTATCAGCTTTTTGCCCAATCTAATTAACCGATTGCCACAATCAATTTAGTTCGTTTTTTCAAAATCATTTTTTCTCCTACACTTAGCTTTAAGATTTAACCAACACGCTAGAGAGAACTATGTTAGAAAACAAAGAAGGTCACCGCATAAGCAACGTCACGATTCCAGTCCGCAACAATGATGAGTGGCAATCAATTAACACCAACGAACTTTTTGCAGGCAGAACAGTTGTGGTTTTTTCGTTACCTGGCGCGTTCACACCAACCTGTAGTTCCAGTCACCTGCCACGCTTTAATGAATTAGCAGGTACCTTAAAAGCAAACGGCGTAGATGAAATTGTTTGTGTATCCGTCAACGACACCTTTGTGATGAACGCCTGGGCTGAACAGCAAGAAGCCGACAACATTACCATGTTGCCTGATGGCAATGGTGAGCTTACCGAACAAATGGGCATGTTAGTTGATAAAAAGGAATTAGGGTTTGGCAAACGCTCGTGGCGTTATTCTATGCTGGTGAAAGACGGCGTAGTAGAAAAGATGTTCATTGAACCACAGAAACCGGGTGATCCGTTTGAAGTTTCCGACGCCGATACCATGTTGGATCACATAAACCCAAATGCAACTAAGCCTCACCCCATCTCTCTATTCACAAAACCGGGTTGCGCTTTTTGCGCCAAAGCAAAGTCTCTTTTGGCAGAAAACAACATGCCATTTGAGGAAATTCAATTAGGTAGAGATGCTTCCTTTACTAGCTTAAAGGCTGTAACAGGCAAAGAAACTGTGCCTCAGGTGTTTATTGGAGGTGAACACATAGGTGGCAGTGAAGAGCTTATAAAGTATCTAGAAAGATAGAATCGGCTATTTACGATAGAAGCGCTAGTTATAGCGCTTCTATTTTAAATTACTCTTTACTGTAATCCATAATCTTAACCACCTTGGGAAAGTCTTAAAGATGAAGACACGATTAATCAAAAATAATAGGCGACGTTTAGGTTTGCCACATCAATCGCTTCATTGCGAAAATGGTATGACTCTGCTGCCACAGATATTTTCCAACTTTTTAACCAATAGCTGACTCCAACACCTAATACGGCATCTATATTTTCTCCACTTTGTTGTGATGAAAGATTCCGGAAAACGCGATGCTCTTCACTCAGCTCATCAGCATTAATTACCGAAATCGTCTCATACTCGTTAATCTCACCGAATATAAATCCTAACTTCGCGTATATGTCGACGCGGTTAGTTAACGGATAGGTTCCAACAAAAGAGGTCGACAACCCTTCATAAGCTCGCGATATATCTTTCTGCACATTTGCAGTAACAAGCTTGGCGTTATTATCTCGCTCGTCGACTTCGCTCACCGTATCAAATAGTCGATATTGAGATTCACCAAGATCAATATAGGCCAACTCAATATCAAAAAATTGATTAAATGCATATCCAGCAAACACTTTGATCCCAGAAGAGCTGGGTAACGTAACGTCTATGGGCTCGTTTCTACCAACCGACTTTATGTTGTCGTTATCACCAATGAACGTATATCCTGCTCCGACATACAGACCGTTTCCTGTTCCAGCGTGCGCCGTGGCTGTTGTAAAAAATATCAATGAGAGAAATAATGTGTTTAACAGTAGCTTCATACTCAGTCCTTGAAAGTTTATAAAGAAAAGACCTAGCTAGTGTTAGAAAGTTCCAACAAAAAAGGCGCAATCATTATTGCGCCTTGTTTCGGTCTAAATTTTTTAGAAATTAATAGTACTTGTTAACCATGTTTTCTAAAGAAACCACTTTGATCTTATCTGCATTACCCGCAGTACCAAACGCTTCGTAACGGTCAACCACGATTTCTTCCATCGCTTTAACACTTTGTGCCAGATATTTACGAGGGTCAAACTCGCTTGGGTTCTGCGCCATGAAACGACGAATTGCACCAGTAGAAGCTAGACGTAAATCCGTATCGATGTTTACTTTACGCACACCGTTTTTAATGCCTTCGACAATTTGTTCTACCGGAACACCGTAAGTTTCTGGAATTTCACCACCAAACTCATTGATCACCGCTAACCACTCTTGAGGTACCGATGAAGAACCGTGCATAACTAAGTGCGTATTAGGAATACGTTTGTGGATTGCTTTGATTTGGTCGATCGCTAAAATGTCACCCGTCGGTGGACGAGTAAACTTGTATGCACCATGAGACGTACCACAAGCAATCGCTAATGCGTCAACGCCCGTCTTCTCAACGAAGTCTGAAGCTTCATCTGGATCAGTAAGAAGTTGCTCTTTTGATAATACACCTTCAGCTCCAACGCCGTCTTCTTCACCAGCCATGCCTGTTTCTAAAGAACCTAATACACCTAGTTCGCCTTCAACTGAAACACCACATGCGTGGGCCATTTCAACAGTGCGTTTAGTCACGTCTACGTTATATTCATAATCAGCTGGTGTTTTTCCGTCTTCCATTAAAGAGCCGTCCATCATTACCGATGAAAAACCTAATTGAATTGAACGTTGACAGATTGCTGGTGAAGTACCGTGATCTTGGTGCATACATACAGGAATGTGAGGAAATTCTTCAATCGCCGCTAGGATCAAATGACGCAGGAAAGGTGCACCCGCGTATTTTCTGGCACCAGCTGATGCTTGTACGATAACCGGACTGTTTGTTTTGTCCGCCGCGCCCATGATGGCACGCATTTGCTCTAAATTGTTAACGTTAAATGCTGGAACACCATAACCATTTTCGGCAGCATGGTCTAAAAGTTGACGCATTGAGATTAAAGCCACTTGTCACTCCTGTTTGTGATAAAAGCCAATTTGTAAGTGAGGGCGTAATTCTACACAAAGACTTTCAAAATGTCTTTCAGGAAATATTATGTTTTGGCTAAAAAATTGTTAAACAGTGTTAATTCTGGTTTCCAACTGCAAAGCCAGAACAAATTCAGCGTGAAAACTTTCAGCGCAATATTGAAATTCGGAATACGTTTGCACCTAGTCAACATAACTGTTCATTAGCCCAAGTTGTTCAGATACAAAAAAGCCAGTGAAGATTCACCGGCTTTTTGGTCGTTTAACTCGTTCTGAAAGAGCTGTCTTTTCTAAACTAGAAATTAACTCGCCGCGCGTTGCTCCAAGATTTCAACTGCAGGAAGTTTTTTGCCTTCAACAAATTCAAGGAAAGCGCCGCCACCAGTAGAAATATAAGAAACTTGATCCGCCAGGCCATATTTATCAATAGCCGCTAACGTATCACCGCCACCAGCAACAGAGAAGGCTTCACTTTGTGCGATTGCCTGAGCAACGACTTCGGTACCTTTAGCAAAATTATCAAACTCGAATACGCCACATGGGCCGTTCCACAAAATAGTCTTAGCGCCTTTTAGTACGTCAGCCAACGCTTGTGCAGATTCAGGACCCAAATCCAAGATTTGCTCATTGTCCTGAACTTCACTGACGTGTTTGATGGTCGCTTCTGCAGTCTCTGAAAATTCAGTTGCAACGCGAACATCGGTCACTTCTGGAATATCCAAATCTTCCATTAATTTATTAGCTTGTGGGATAAGGTCGGCTTCATACAAAGACTTACCTACATTGTGACCACGAGCCGCGACAAACGTATTTGAAATACCACCGCCAACAATAAGCTGATCACATACTTTAGACAATGCTTCTAATACGGTTAATTTAGTTGATACTTTTGAACCACCAACAACCGCAACTAGTGGACGAGCCGGGTTATCAAGTGCTTTACCTAACGCTTCTAGTTCACCCGCTAATAAAGGACCTGCACAGGCAACTGGTGCAAACTTGGCAACCCCATGCGTAGAGCCCTGCGCACGGTGCGCCGTGCCAAATGCATCCATTACAAACACATCACAAAGTGCCGCGTATTGTTTTGCTAATTCATCATTGTTTTTCTTTTCACCTACATTAAAACGTACATTTTCAAGAATAACGACTTCGCCAGTGTTTATTTCAACACCGTCTAAATAATCTTTTGCTAAACGAACTGGAACATCTAACTTGTCGTTTAGGTAGTTAACAACAGGTGCCATTGAAAACTCATCTGCATACTCGCCTTCAGTTGGGCGACCTAAGTGAGACATAACTAAGACTTTTGCACCTTTTTCAAGCGCTAACTTAATTGTTGGCAACGAGGCTTCAATACGTACGGCAGACGTAACAACTCCGTCTTTAACCGGCACGTTTAAGTCTTCACGAATTAAAACGGTTTTGCCGTTTAAGTCTAAATCCGCCATTTTTAGTACAGACATGTTTGGTTCCTTAAATTTAACTATTTAGTTTCTATTTAATAAATTGTTTTAAAACCGCAGTGGTATCTAACATACGGTTGGCGAATCCCCATTCGTTGTCACACCAGACTAACAGTTTAACGAGTCGTTTATGACTGACGCGAGTTTGGCTACCATCAACAATGGCTGAATGAGGATCATGATTAAAATCTATGGATACAAGTGGCTCTTCAGTATAACCAAGAATCCCGGCTAAGCCGTTATTTTGTGCTGCCCTAATTGCATCATTCACGTCCTGAATATCAACATCCGTATTTAATGTCAGGCTGACATCCATCGCCGTCACGTTAATCGTGGGGACACGCACCGCAATCGCTTCAAACCGCCCTTCAAATTTAGGCAAAACGCGCACTATGCCTGCTGCTAATTTAGTATCAACCGGAATAATGCTTTGGCTAGCAGCACGTGTTCGACGCAAATCAGGATGATAGGCGTCAATAACTTGCTGATCGTGCATGGAAGAGTGAATAGTAGTAATAGTACCGCTATCGACACCAAAGGCCTTGTCTATCGCTTGGATCACAGGCACCACACAGTTTGTTGTGCAAGAACCATTTGAAATCACGTTATGTTCTGGCTTTAAACTACCTTCATTAATGCCATAAACAATAGTGTTATCAATATCGTTTGACGCAGGATGAGAATAGATCACTTTTTTAGCACCAGCATCGAGGTGTTTTTCACCATCTGCTTTAGAGTTATAAACGCCAGTACAATCTAATACCACATCAACCTTAAATTCTCCCCAAGGTAAGGTATCTAGAGTCGCGTGATTAATTAAAGCGATTTCCTGCCCGGCAACTAAAAGGTTGTCGTCTGAGGTTAATTCAACATCAAAGGCAAAACGACCGTGGGAGGTATCGTATTTTAATAAGTGAGCAATGCCTTTTGCATCTGCTAACTCGTTAATAACCACCACCTGAAACTCATCATCTCGCCCAGCTTCATATATAGCGCGTAGAACATTACGCCCTATTCGACCAAAACCATTAATCGCTATTCGTATCGGTGATGTGGAATTTGACATGGATGTATAAGTACCTCACAACTGGGTATAGTTGCTCACTTGAGCGGCAACCGGGTTTATTTCCAACAAAAAAGCGGGCATATAATACCCGCTTTCTAACGTTTGTTAAGCGTTTGTCAGTTAAAGTGACTTAACTGTGTTAACAACATTGTCAACGGTAAAGCCAAAGTGCTCCATTAATACACCACCTGGTGCTGATTCACCAAACGTTGTCATACCTACCACTTTGCCAGCAAAGCCAACATATTTTGTCCAGTAGTCAACATGAGAGGCTTCAATAGCCACTCGTTTAGTCACGGATGCAGGAAGCACAGACTCTTTATATTCTGCATCTTGTTGGTCAAACAAGCTTGTAGACGGCATAGAAACAACACGAGCCTGAACGCCTTGTTCTTTTAGCACCGCAGCTGAGTTAACCGCCAATTCAACTTCAGACCCCGTAGCGATTAAGATCACATCTGGCGTACCGTTTGTGTCAACTAGGACATAACCGCCCTTTTCAATTTGAGCAACCTGCTCTTCTGTACGAGACATGGCAGGCAAACCCTGACGAGAAAATACTAATGATGTAGGTCCATCTTTATATTCGACAGCAGATTTCCAAGCAATGGCGGTTTCCGCGCCATCAGCCGGACGCCAAGTGTGCATTTTAGGCGTCATACGCAGGTTAGCTAACTGTTCAATTGGTTGGTGCGTTGGGCCATCTTCGCCTTGACCGATTGAGTCATGCGTGTAAACAAAGATATTTTGCACACCCATCAATGCCGACATACGCACAGAGTTACGCATGTATTCCATAAACATTAGGAAAGTTGCACCATAGTTAATGAAACCACCGTGCAAAGAAATACCATTCATGATACCGCCCATACCAAATTCACGTACACCGTAGAAAATGTAGTTACCCGCCGCGTCTTCTTGAATGCCTTTAGAGCCTGACCATAATGTTAAGTTAGAACCCGCAAGGTCCGCCGAGCCGCCTAATAATTCTGGTAACATCTTACCGAATGCTTCAATAGTATTTTGTGAAGCTTTACGAGACGCGACTTTTTCGCCTTTTTCCTGACACTCTAGAGCGTACTGATAGGCTTTTTCAGAGAAATCAGCTGGTAGTTCACCCAATACCACACGACGCTCAAACTCTTCCGCTAATTCAGGGTGGGCATTTTTATATGCAACAAACTTCTCATTCCAGCCATTTTCGTTGTTAAGGCCCGCTTCTTTGGCATCCCACTCTGCATAAATTTCAGAAGGAATTTCAAAGGCCGCATGTGGCCAGTTTAGGAATTCACGAGCCGCTTGAATTTCTGCGTCACCTAACGGTGCACCGTGACAGTTATGGGTACCTTGTTTGTTAGGGGAACCAAAACCTATGGTGGTTTTACAAATGATGATAGAAGGTTTGTCAGTAACAGACTGTGCTTCTTTAATTGCCGCCGTGATTGCATCGGCATCATGACCATCGATAGCTTCTACCACATGCCAGCCATAGGATTTAAAACGAGCCGAGCTGTCATCCGTAAACCAACCTTCTACATCACCATCAATAGAGATGCCGTTGTCGTCATAAAATGCGATTAATTTACCTAAACCTAACGTACCCGCTAATGAACAAGCTTCGTGAGAAATACCTTCCATCAGACAGCCATCACCCAAGAAACAGTATGTAAAGTGATCAACGATATCGTGGCCATCGCGGTTAAATTGTGCTGCTAGCGTTTTTTCCGCAATTGCCATACCTACCGCATTAGACACACCAGCACCTAATGGGCCAGTTGTTGTTTCAACACCCGGCGTATAACCGTATTCAGGGTGGCCTGGCGTTTTAGAATGTAACTGACGGAAGTTTTTCAACTCTGACATCGGCAGGTCGTAACCCGACAAATGCAGAAGTGAATAAATCAACATCGAACCATGTCCGTTCGATAGGATAAATCGGTCTCTATCTACCCAGCTCGGGTTTGAAGGGTTGTGCTTTAAAAAGTCACGCCACAAAACTTCAGCAATATCCGCCATACCCATTGGGGCGCCTGGGTGACCAGAATTGGCTTGCTGAACTGCATCCATACTTAACGCTCGGATGGCATTCGCTAAATCTCGTTTTGAAGTCATGGTATTTCCTGATTTTGTTTTTGTAGATAGAGATATTTCTAGAAGGGGTATTTGACCTAAAATTTGCGCTTAAAGCAATCACTCTAGGCCATAATTTTCATAATCAAATGTATTTAACAATAACAAGAAGTTAGCGGTACATTGACAACGATCAATATTAATATGTTAAAAATAGACTAAGTCGTAGCCTTATTTGTTTGATTAATTTTTGATAGGATGCCGGCAATTTTGAACAAACAACTCCTAATTTAGCATCAATTTATTGCGGTTATGTTACATGAGTAAAGATTTATTATTAATTGACGACACGACCCATCTGGTCAATCAATTAAAGAACTTTCTGCCAGGCGACGTGGATATCGACCACCGACTCAATAGCCAAGATGGGCTATTGGCACTTAATTCTGGTAAGAATTATTTGGTGGTTGTATTAAATTGCCAATTACCAGATGTAGATGGCCTCAGTTTTCTAAACCAATATGCGAAAAATAAAAGTGAACATAACCCGAACTTTATCTGCTTGGCTCATCAAGAAAATGACGAATCGTTACTGACCTATTTTGAAGCTGGCGCGGCCGACTTTGTATGTAGCACCAGTCAAATAGAGCTAATTTTAGAAAAAATAAAGAAGTTACTCTCATACAGCATTAAAGTACAAGAACTGTCTATAGAAGAAGTAAAACTCACCGAGTTAGTCAATACGACCATGATTCAGTCTTCGTTTTACGGAGCCTGTCTCGATTTAGTCTCTGAACTTCAATTTGTCAGCGATGTAGAGTCCATCGCTGTGTACCTATTTGATTTTATGCAACGTTATGGCATTAACAGTGCGATTTCGTTTAATGCACCAAATGCACATTTCGATTTCGATCAGCAATCATTTTATTGCAGTCCACTAGAGCAGCAAGTCTTTGAGTTGTTAAAGGACAAGGGTCGTATCTACGAGTTTGGTAACAGGTCCGTATTTAACTCACCATGCGTGTCTTTGTTAATCAAGAACATGCCTGAAAAACACACGGTTAACTACGGTTTGTTTATCGACATTTTTGCGAAGCTCATTCCGTCTATTGAAATGAGTTTTATCAACTTACTGAACAAATCTAAATTAACAGAAACTCAAAAAGAATTAAAAAGTACAATTAGCGACGTAAAAAATGCCGTATTTGAGCTGCAGCAGCATCGTCAGCAACTTGTTGACAAAATGGTTTTGGACATAGGTTTAAGTTTTCACAATTATGACTTTACTTCAGAACAAGAAGCGTTTTTGTCTAATTTGATTGAAAGCAACGTGATTAAACACACCGAAAATAGTGAAGAGTTTTACAAAATTAATCAAAAACTCGAACAACTAGTTGACTCATTAGAAAAGAGTCAAGCAAAAGAACAAGAAACAACGCCTGACATTTCAGGCGCGTTGGATATAGAACTTTTCTAATTCATATGACAAATTATTTATCGGACCAAACGGCAAACTCATTGCCGTTTGGGTCGGTAAAGTGGAAACGTCTACCACCTGGAAATTCGAAAATAGCTTTTACCACCTCACCGCCATTAGACGTCACTTTTTCCTGAGTTTTTTCTAACTCATTACTGTAAAAAACGACGAGGCATGCACCTGTTTCCGTATTGGAATTTTTATCCGAGAGATAGAACCCTCCATCTAAACCCGCCTCTTTTCCAAATGCAGAATATTCAGGTCCATAGTCAGTAAATTGCCAGTTAAAGACTTGGCCAAAAAATTGTTTAGTTTTTTCCATATCTGTCGCAGGAAACTCCAAATAATTAATCTTTTCGTGTTCCATAAAGTTTTTCCCTCTGTACCCGTTTTATTTTATAATCAACGACATTCAACTCTAATTCAATTCGGAATATGATCAATCCTAAATTACCTCTAGTTGATTTACATCGACACCTTGACGGCAACATTTTACCTCCAACAGTTTGGGACCTCGCGCAAAAACACAACATTGAATTACCGGGGAACAACCTGGAAGAGTTCACCAAGCACGCACAAATACAAGGTCAAACCTCTGATCTTTTAGCTTTTTTAGAGAAGCTTGATTATGGTGTTTCGGTTCTTGCTGATTACGATGCGGTTTACCGCGTTGCACGCGAAAACGTTATCGACGCCAAAGAGCAAGGACTAGATTACACCGAGTTGCGCTTTTCTCCTTATTATATGGCGATGGCGTTTGGGCTGAATTTAGGTGAATTAGTGAATGTCGTTACCGATGCCGTATCTTCAGCTAGTAAAGAATATGGTGTTAGAACCAATCTAATCGGTATTTTGAGTCGAACCTTTGGTGTTGAAGCTTGTGACAAAGAACTTGCGGCCATACTTGCTCATAAAGATAAAATTTGTGCGTTGGACCTGGCGGGAGACGAGATCAACTACCCCGCCCCACTCTTCGTTTCTCACTTTAAACAAGCCAGAGACTGTGGGCTTAATGTCACGGTACACGCAGGCGAAGCCGATGGCCCTAAAAGTATATGGAACGCAATTGAATTGTTAGGGGCAACGAGAATAGGCCATGGCGTTGCGGCGACAACAGATAAGCACTTGATGGAGTACATGGCAAATAACAACATAGTTGTTGAGTCTTGTCCCACATCAAATTATCAAACGGCCACCGTCTCTGATCTTAAGCAACATCCTCTAGCAACATTTTTGGATGCAGGCGTACCTATCTGTTTGAATACAGATGATCCAGCCGTATCCAATATCACAATAAAACATGAGTATGATCTTGCACACAAAGTGCTTGGGTTAAACGAATCGCAATTAAACCAAATTCAACAAAATGGCGTGAATGCGGCCTTTATTTCAGAGTCTGAAAAACAGTCGTTATTTAATTCAAAAAGCTAAAACCACAGACTTAATGACCGAAAAAGGCGTGATGGCATGTATCACGCCTTTTCTAAACTCTCAGACTTGTTGTAGAACCAGACATAAAACAGTCCCATAGCAGCGATAAATAACGTTGCGGAGGCAAACAATGGCGCTTCAGAATTCATTAACAGAAGACCACCACCTAAAACAGCAGCCGCAACATTGGCAATGCAAAACGTCATCGTCAATAAGCCCATAATCGCCCCATTACTTTTTCCTTGATGAGTATCACTTATATAAACGGGCATCAAACCATTAAAAACCGCTATCAACACGCCACTAATCGCAAATGCGACATGAGTTTCCACATGGCGGGTAAACGGAACGATAAATAACAATATGGCTAATACGCCAATAACATTAAACATGGGTTTTAATAAGCCAAACCGGCGTTGTACCTGTGTGACCAGAAACACCGAAGATAACGTCATAAAGATAGTCATATTTGTAGTAGCAAGTCCAATATCCAGTGAGCCGTAATCTTGACGGTCAACTAACCATACAGGATAAAATTCATAAAATAAGTTTATCGCTAGGCTGTAAAAGAAGTACATATAGAATAGTTTTCGGATCCATAAATCCCTAATGAGCTGAAGTGAGTTTTCCTGAATCGCAGCCTGCCAAATACTCAACTTCTGTTCAGGCAAGTCTGTATTGGTTTCTGCCAATATAAAATTCACCATTGCCCAACACAGAACGGCTCCTACTGCAGCCGCTAACATGGCGTAAAATGATTCAACATCAGCCAACAAACCACCAATAAGCGGTCCCAGTAGCCACCCTAAAAAAACAGAGCTATTGATCAATGACACTGCTCGAACTTTATTTAGATTATTCCCTTCGGACTCATCATCTCCCAAATCCAAAGCAATAGCTCGAGCAATCGCCACGTTTCCTTCTGTAATACCGGTAAAAAATCGACTCAATAACAGTAGTAAATAGTCGTTAATATACAGAGCATAGGCTGAAATCAAATAACCGATAAAACAAACGACCAGAGTTTGAGCCAACACTTTTCGGCGGCCAAATCGATCGGACAAAGCGCCTATAAAACTGCTGCCAATAAAAATACCCAGGGGGTAAATAGCCAATAAAATCGTAAGTAACGTGGTTGCTGACAAGCCTGCATATTGGTTAAGCGAGCTTGGCGCTGCATCTATAAAAAGAGGTGTTAATACCGGATATGGCAACGAAATCCCCATACTTGCCAGTAGAGTTACAGCTAAAGCGACCCATAACTTATTCGGTATCTGCAAAAACATATCCTATCCCCCTCCTAATTCATACAACGAAGGACCGATTCTAAATCATATAATCCCGAATACCAATTCAGTTAACTAATGTTCATTTAGCTAGGCTTAAGACAACACAAGAGGGGCTATTATTAATTCATTGACCATTTCCACAGAACTCAATTCCGCTAACCCACTTCAAATTTATTTAAATAGTCGTGCAATATGGTTTAACCACTTTTCATTCACGTCAAAAATTTCTAATATGGGCCTAGAAGATTAAACACTTTCAATTTAGCGGTACAATGGAAATTAAAGAACAACTAAGTGCAGCGCTTGTGATTGAGCAACAACCATTGGCTCAAAGTCACATAAAATATGCCTTGCATAGTATCGGTTTTAAGCAAGTCGAATTTGCTGACCGAGCACAAATTGCACTTAACGCACTTTCCAACCATCAATATGATTTGGTTATCTGTGCCTTTGATCTAAGCCGTGGCGCAGACGGCTATCAGTTATTTGAACACATCGTTGAAAGAGAGTTACTACCAGGCTCTACGACATTTGTTTTTATGAGCTCTGAAAATAACATGCCGCTGAGCCGAAGTATTATCGAATTAAAGCCCGACGACTTTATGCTGAAGCCTTTTACTACAAAGGAAATAGAACTTCGACTTAAACGAATACTTCAAAAGAAACTCACGCTAAAAGATGTATTTAAGGCCATCGACAAAAAAAAATACAAAGATGCAATTGAATCATTGAATTCGCATATTTCTAACAACAGTCACCCTAGGTGGGTTCCATACTTGCTCAAGTTGAAAGGGGAAGTTATCACTACAATGGAAAACTGGCCATTAGCAGAGAAGTTCTTTGATAAAGTTTGTAACGTTTCCGAATACCCCTGGGCCAAACTCGGTTTGATAGAAAGCCTTCTACATCAAGGTAAATTGGAAAAAGCAAAGTCGTTGTTAAAAGAAATGTTGCAGTCACCACAAAACAAAGTTCAGGCACTCGATTTAATGGCTGAAATATGCCAGCAGAGCAGCGAGTTTGATGAAGCCCTTGAACATATTCAACAAGCTAGCAAACTTGCACCAAGAAATATTAACCGATTAAAACAAGTTGTTAACTTAGCTCGTCTTACCCATGACTTTGAATTGCAACACAGCACCAGCATTTCAATTGTTCGTCATCTAAAACATTCTGTTCATGACTGCCCTGAATCCTATTTGTCTGCTGTAAGAGCAGCGATAGACTACGGTTTGACAACCATTAATCAGGATGAGATCAATCAATTAGCCAATAACAGTGAAAATATTCTCTCAAATATGAAGCGTCAATTTCCCGGCATACCGCTAGGAGAACAAATACAAATCGCTCAGGCACGAATCTTCAATATGAAAAACGAGCCTGAAAAAGCCAGGCGATTACTAAATGAGAATATTGATGACAAAAACATATACTATATTGACGATTTGGAAGACGCTCTAGACAAAGCAAAAGCCTTTCACGAATTGGGGTTCCACGCCGATTCGCAAAAGTTATTCCAGCAAATAGCACACGCCTGCGAAGACAAAAACAATAATGTCATTTTCAAGGAATATATTAAAAACGAACAAGCGCTAAGAATTGAAATAAAACAATCGCCTAAGCAACTCAATAACCAAGCTGTGGGTTATTTCTCCAGAGGGAACTTTCAGGGCGCATACGATGCGTTTACCGCAGCCTTTAAGTTAATGCCAAAGAACCCTTCCATAGCACTCAACCTTATGCAATCCATACTAGAACACCAGTATTTAGATCCTCACCAAATTGAGGTTCGTCAGCAATTGCAAAAATGTTCGAAAACCCTGACGAACGCCGAACTCAACGAAGAACAGCTAGCCAGGTATACTCGATTACAGCACATGTTGGACGAGCAACGAATAGCGGTTTAAACCATTAACCAGTTATCAAAAAAACGTTTTATTTTAGCACTTCTTACCCAATACCAAATTAGATAAAAGCCTAACAAAAACAAGGTTATTTGAACCCAATGCACAGACACAATGTTCTTTCTAATGCTCAATAATTGGGCACTAAGGTCCGCTAGTACTGCCATTAACAAAATAAATTTCTGTTTATTCCAGAGGAACTTAAACCAAGGCTTTTGGCGCTGAGTTTTCAAAGCAAACAAAGCAAAACAAAACAGTGCCGGTAACCCTAATACCAAATTCAGAAAAAATGTGTGTCCATCGGCATAAACCAAAGATAACAACAAGGAACGGTCATCACTGTAGGTTAACGAAATCACCCACATCAAATAACCTCTGCAAAGGTAAGCCAGTAACAAATAAAATCCTACAGGAACTCTAACTTTGCCATCTAAATCAAAATCTTGCCATTGCACTTGTTTTTCCAAATATATGTAAGCTGTTAAATTAAAGCAAAAAAAAGCCCGACATAGTGCCGGGCTCTATTAATTTGTTATATGGGTACTAAGACAACAAGTTCAATACCTGACGGTTTGAAAAGTTTGCTTGCGCCTGTAATGCGATCGACGCTTGAGATTGTATGCCCGCAGCGGTTTCTCTACTCACGGCATTGGCAATATCAGTATCTCTAATTCTCGAACGACTCGCCTCAGAATTTTCATTAATGTTTTGCAAATTATTAATCGTCGACTCTGCGCGATTTTGAAAGGCCCCAAGTTGAGCTCTATTACTGTCAATCCCTTCACGGAAAGTTTGAACTGTAGAAATTGCCGCCTGTGCTCCGGCCTGAGTTGTCACATCAATATTTGCCAACGAGCTGCTTCCAACACTCAACCCTATAGTTTCATTGGAATTTGCCCCAACTTGAAAATCGAAGGAACCACCGAAAACCTGTTGATCACCAAATCGAGTTTGACTAAACGTATCGCTTATTTGGCCTTGCAATTGAGTAATTTCTTGCTGTATAGCTTGTCTTTGATTTGGCCCTAATGCCCCGTTTGCAGCTTGAATCGACAACTCTTCAATTCGAAATGCCGCATCATTCACGCCACCCAAAGCGCCTTCGGCAACTTGCGCAAAAGAGATCCCGTCATTTGCATTACGGATCGCCTGATTTTGCCCATTTATTAATGAAGTAAGTTGGTTAGATATCTGCAACCCAGCAGCGTCGTCTTTAGCTTGGTTAATCCGCAGCCCAGTCGAGATCTGCTCAAAGAGCTTTTCTCTGGTCTCCTGGCTTTTTTGCAACGTACCTGATGGCTGAAACCCAGTACTACTACCTATTTTCATTTACCACTCCCCCACAGAGCATGTCTACCCTTCAAAGTATAATCCAGATGTAAGAGGATTCAATCTATCTATAACAAGTTAAGGGATTTCCCTAATTCGAATTCTCTAGTGCCAGCTTGTAATGCCGTCTTTCAAGAAACACACATGAGAGCACTTTGGAGCATGTACTTGGTAAACCCAGTTTTCATACAGAAAAACTATGTTAAATGAAAACCTGAGCTTAATTAAAAGGCTGTTTCATAACCCAAACGCATAATAAGAAAATGTGTAAGATGAGATTTTACAAAATTCTCTCAAGTTTTGATCTATTAGCCCGATAATAGAAATAACAATAAGATTTGTTGTACTATAATTCAAATTGGTACTTAAATTGCTACACGCTATTTATATTAAGAATTTAAACGTTTTTGGAGTAATTCATGGCTAGATTATCTATTAAAAAGTACCGTGATATGAAAATAAACAGTGCACAAAATGCCGATCCTTATGAGCTTGTGCAAATGGTACTAAACGCTATTTTAGGAAAAATCACCGCCGCGTCAGCTTGTATAAAACGAAATGATGTTCCCGCCAAAGGCCAATTGATTTCTGAATGTATCACGCTTATAGGTTCTTTGGACGAAAGCTTGGATATGGAAAACGGTGGCGAAATTTCGGCAAATTTGTCGGCGCTGTATAACTTCTGTAGCAGTCACCTCGTCGCGGCCAATGCGCAAAATGACACCACCAAGTTAGATGAAGTTCACTCTATTATATTGACAGTTAAAGAAGCATGGGATCAAATCCCAAAACCAACTAGAGATGAATACCTCGAGAAAAAACAGGTAAACGGTTAAGTCAACCATTGTTACCTAATGCTAAGGCTTCAACTTTGCAGTTAAAGCCTTGGCTTAATTCACATAATATGCTCAGACCGTTCAATATATTGTGGCTCATGGAGTTACAATTCAAGTCGCACAGGTGCTTTTGACCGAGATGTAAACAATAGCAAATCGACAATCAGTCACTTCCAAATGCATAGACCCTAATCCAATACCTGTTTACGTTTATACGCTGAGATAATCGAACTGATTGAATTAGAACTGGCTACTTTTCTGCTTTACCTAACTCGTTAGTGTTCTTTAAGCAAAGAACAATCACTGTTGATTGCATAAGAGCTAATGTGCAAACTTCGGAAACAAAAAAGGTCATCTGATATAGATGACCTTTGGATATCTCAGTTTTAGTTTGAGCCGATTTCAGCTTACTAGCCTCAAATTATATTAATTTTTTTGACGCATACGCCTTACAGCCAATCCCAACATTGCTAACCCAAACATTAATATAGTGCCAGGTTCATCAACTTTTTGACGTATTAGCCAAGTACCAATCAAGTAATCGTCACTTGCGTCATTTAGGTAGTTAGAGGTTGTAATAATCCTGTCGGTAACTGTATCTGACGTGCTATAAAAATATTGTCCGTCTTCGACTGAAACAATTTCATTAAAATTCACATCGCCTGCAAAAACAGTCCCCGTGATACCTTGTGCAAAACCGATATTTGGCAACGAGGGGTTTGCATCCGATGAAGTGAAGCCGGCATCATCACGACCTTCATGGTAAGTATCACCAAATGTCGTTATAAACTCTTCAATCAACGTTGAATTTAAGCCACTTACAATGTTTTCCCCATCTTCCATTGGAAACGTTGGATGGGTATCGGTCGCAAAGAACGCATTAATAAGATCTACCACGTCTTGATCACTCGCGGCGCTCCAACCGAACTGTTCATCAGCAGCCAAAGACGTTACATCTGCGATACTATTTGAAAGTCCCACTAAGCTATTGTCCGAATTATTTAAACTACCATCATTAGCCAAATCAGCAGCAATAGAATTAAAAGACAAGCTGTTAGTAATTGTTAAGTCAAGCCACTCCCATTCTTCTTCGCTGTTATCAGCAAAAGTACGAGTTTCTAATATTACATTCCCGTTATCCGTAAACGTACTGGTGTAATCAAGGGCATGACCTTGACTCACAAACATACCAGACAATAATACAAGCAAAGATTTGAATTTCATTGGAATAATACCGTTTAAACCCAACGAGTTCCTGGAGGGCAAAATTACTATGTAGAGAAAAAGAAGCAATAATTACACCACAAGACATTACACGATAAGTATCAACAACTTAATAAATTTCACACGTTTAAAATATGTGTGTATGTAAAAAAAACCGACACACATAACAAGTCTTTGATTTTATTTTGTTTAGAGTCATCCCTCACTTCATGATCTGAAAGCAGAAAAGGGTTAACTTTTATTCGAGCATCACCCTATCCTAATCAATGATTGAAGCTCCTTTCATTAGCAAAACGCAGTTTTCCAACTCGTTGTAAAATAAAGTAACACTGTTCAACACAAATTACCGACACTCTACCTTTTATCACCAAAACCAATTACATTAACAATCGATTATCAATTTACGAAAATAGTCTATACATGAAAAACCTTCTTATCGTACTCTGCTTTTCAACCGTTCTCAGCGCCTGTGGACAAAAAGCCGTCTCAGAACATTTGAACGCCGCAAATCAGGCTATCGAGCATCAAGATTACGACACGGCAGTAATTGAGCTTAAAAATGCAGTGCGAATTGAGCCGAACAATGCCCATTCCAGATTTTTGTTAGGAGAAACTTATCTCAAACTCAGACAGTATGCTCCGGCAGAAAAAGAGCTCGAACGAGCGTTAGAGCTTGGATATGAAGTTAACGCTGTCATTCCTTTGCTTTCAAACGTTTATCATCGTCAGGGAGAAAACAAGAGATTATTTGAGCTCACGGCAGAAGCAAAAGGACTAAAACCCAGAGAATTGGCGCAACTGAAATTCAACCAGCTACAGACCCACGTCAACTTAGGCAATAAGGCGAAAGCCAAGGCCCTAATTAGTGAATTGAAGGAAATCATAAATGGAGCCGAATATTCTCAATTAGCGTTAGTATATGATCTTATATTAGATCAGCAGCTAGAAGGCGCGTTGCTACAATTAAAGAATATAATTGCCACTTACCCTTTCCAACGAGAAGCACTAAAGTTACAAGCCAATTTATATTTGAGCAACAACCAGCCCTTATTAGCAGCAGAAACATATCAAAATTATGTTACTGCCTATCCAGAGGAGATCGAGATAAAATTAGTCCTAGCCAGGATGTATAGCGAATTAAATCTCGATAACAAAGCAGAGCCATTAGTAGACGAATTGCTAAAGGGATACCCTGACTTCCCACTATTGATACAACTCAAAGCATCAGCTCAACTTAAACAGAAGAATTTCCAAAATGCGCTAACACTTGCCGACAAAGCACTTAGTTTAAACCCTGAAGATTCAGCTTCAAGGTTGATAGCAGGTGTAGGGGCCTACTTTACTCAAGACTATAAAACCAGTCAGTATCATTTAGCCTTGATTGCAGGGCTATTAAAACCTCAACACCCAGCATTAAGACTGCTTGCAGACAGCCAGTTGAAATTAGGTATGTCGTTACAAGCCAATGAAACTGTGCAGCGCTTTGAGGCTATTAGCGAGCAAGATGTTAGCATTTTATCTGGTGTTGGTCTCGAGCTAATCCATCTAGGAGAAAGAGCAAAAGCGCAGGCCATTTTAACTAAGAGTCAACATGATCAACAGCTAACTTCACCTGTGACCCTTGCAAATTTGGCAGCCTTAAAGTTCTCCCTTGATGACGCCTCCGGAATTTTAGATCTGGAAAAAGCGTTAAAAAATACTAAAACGGGTGAATCACCTTTAAGTGAAAAAGAGCTCGAATTACACTTGGCACACGCTCTATTTTCTACAAAACAGTATGATAAAGCCTTTGATTTGGCAACAAAATGGCAACAACGTGAAGGTTTAGAAGATAAACTCAAGGGCCTTGTTATTGCGGCAAAGATTCATATAAAACAAGGCGATAACGAGCTAGCAAAGCAAACCTATGAAAAGGCATTGAGCCTGAAGCCAAATGACCGAGCGATACAACTGGAATTGATTAAACTAAGTCCTCTGGATAATCCAGAATCCATTCAAGTTGCACTTAACAAAGTCCGCGCATTGCTGGAACAACATCCAACGTATTTGCCGGCTATTTTGCAGCACTATTTATTGAGCAGAACCATCCAGAAGCCTGAACAAGTCACTGCTCACCTAGAAAAATTAATTGAAAAGTATCAAGCTGAAAATGACCATGTCGCCGTAACTAATCTACGAATTGTATTAGGTAAAATCTGGTTCTTGGAAGGAAAGCCAGCCGATAGCATAAAGATACTGGAGCTGGTAAAAGAAACTGACAACACCAAAGCAAAACATTATTGGTCACAATTGGCACAAGCGTACGTTCAGACAAAGCAGTTTGATGATGCTAAAAAACTCTATCAACAATGGTATGAACAAGAGCCAAATCAAACTCGTGCGATTTTAGGCATGATCAAAGTTTACAGTGTTCAAGGTCAAGTTGACAAAGCCCTTTCTCTGAGTGACAGGTACTTAAAGGAGTTAGGTGGTAAAAACCCAGAAATTCAATTACTTAAACTCCATTTATTAGCCAAGACACAACAATACAATAAACTAGATGAAGAACTTAAAAAACTACCAGAACATATCCATGCTTTAACTTTTGTGCAGGGGCTGACAGGCCAAGTATTACTTGCGCAACAAGCGCCACAGCAGGCCGAACCCAAATTACGTCTAGCTTATCAGGCTACGCCATCCCCTACACATGTTAGCCTTTTGTTAAGTGCCATATATCAAAATCGCGGCGAACAAGAAGCATTGGAGTTCTTGAAAAGTCACGTAGAGCAGTACCCTACAGATCAAACTAGTACACTCCGTTACGCACAATTACTGTCTGATAAACACCCCGACCAAGCTAAGATTTATTACAAGAAAATTATTGAGCACAACAAAAACCATTTTATCGCCCACAACAACTTGGCCAATTTGCTTTTAAAGAACAACAACCTTGAATTAGCATATATTCACGCCGCAGAAGCCAATGCACTAAAGCCCAATGAGGGACAAATTTTACATACAATGGGCAGAATAGAGTTACAACTAGGTCGACACAAAGACGCCCTTGCTCACATCAGTGCAGCAGTTAACTTGTTGAAAGATGAACTAACAGATGAAGTGAAAGTTAATCATATTGAAGCTTTAGTGTTAAACAATGAAAAGAAACTCGCTAAGAGAAAAATAGAGCAGTATACCTTAACCGACAAATTGCAATTAACCAGGTTAAAAAATCTAAGGGAAATTCATCGTTTATAGGCTTGATAAAGGAAAACTCAAATTCCATTACGACTATCCCCAATTCACATCTTGATTTTGGGAATAGTCGGTTTTTTTTGAGCGGCGGGCAGCTCTCGCATTCTTGTCAATCTTTACAAAAAAGTTGCAGCTTTTGCTTAACCAAAGGACTCAAGAATTCTCATTTTATTTACGCGCTGTCAATACAAAAACGCTTGCAGACCCAGTCAACATCATTTTTAAGCCATGTCGAGTTAACAATCTATTTAGCGCTGACTTCATACTCGGTATTAAAAGTTATTTTCAACTTAGACAAGGCTACCGTTCCTTGAGGAAGCTGACTCGTATCCACCGGCCAATAGTCTCCTGTTTGATTTATCTGCTCCAGGGCTTGTTCTGGCTTTTTGTCTTGCCAGATATAATTAAGTGGGAAAGGTGACACAATAAAACCCATGTTAACAATATCGCAATTACTTATTGATTCTCTTATCGAGCCTTTTTGATACAAGTGTTTTTTTCTTTCACAAGCGCCTAATGCTGTCCATTGAGCATCATCAAAACAATCCAGATTTAATTCAAAATCCTCGGTCTCGCCCGACAATAAATATTGAGTCAAGGGTTGCCCAGACAATACATAGTTATAATTCATTTGTGTATCTGGATTTTTAAATTGGCACCAGAACACCAGCTCAGCGCCTTTTAAGTCGATATTGGCACCTCGTAATGATCCTTGAATTTTCATACCATGGAGTTGTGGGTAACATATTTGGGGACAAAACGCTCTCGTCCAAGGGGGCTGAGGGGTTGCAGTTAAGATAAATAATAAGGATAAGTTTCCAGTTTCCATGCCAGGCTCTACGTGGTTACTGTCTACCCACCATGGCCCCGTTGAAAATAATGTTTTTTGCCCTTTATTGTCATATGTGGTGATAGCAGCTGATATTTGCGGTTGACCAAAATAACCAAGATTAGACGTATAGGTAAACCACGCTACATCGTCGTCCTTTTCAAAATCATAAGTCACGTTTTTATTTTCAGGTAGCTTTCTAACTAAAAATAACTTGCCATCGTAGATATAAGTTTCTTTTATAGAGTCCATATTACCCTCTTTCAAAATTTACGGTACGACACTCTAATCGCTCCATTCCTTTAACCGCTTCGATTATTTGCTTTCTCATGTTAAATGTCGCGTTAAATCTAGTTAATTTTTTAACATTACATACGAAGCAAGGCTAAACCTTTTGACGCTAATGAATTCATTAATTGTTGGAATACAGAATATACTGGTTCACTGTTTCAGTGCGGTGTTGCAACTTAAACATGTTTTTCTCAAAACATTTGATACTTGCTCTATTTTCGGGTTTTACTTCCGCATAAATTGGCCACTCCGTTTTCAAAGAGCGGCTTTTTATTGCACTTCCCAATAAAGGCCCGGAGAGCCCTCTGCCTCGCCAGTTCGGGTTCAAATTTATAGAGCATACGACATATTGTGCATCAACATCAGAATCAAACCTCACCATGCCAATCTTCTGAAGCGTATCCTGTTCATTGATAACTAGACCAACTAAAATCTCATGATCAGAGCTCGCCAACATCCGTTCAAACCAAACTTCGTGGTCTACCCAACCTACGGCGTTATCTGAATTTGAATTTTTGATAGTGTCAGGGTCATTGCGCCAAGACCAAATATCTTTTGAGTCATCAATTGAAGCGGTTCTGATTAAAACCTTCATTACTATGCCTTAACTCTCTATCAAATCCCAAGACAATGGTGTTCCCGCTCCAATGTCTTGATTCACGACTTTGCCAAGAGCTGACCCAAAATGTTTTGGTTCAAGCCCGAAACCAGGACGAATGCGTTTAATGTTATCTTCTGTTAATACCTCACCGGCTTTGACATCTTTAATTACATAAATAGAACGCCTGAAGGTCACATTGCTCTCTTCTGCCGGTTTACGCTCATAATTCGGCTTGCCAATGCAAGACCAAGCTTGCTTGACGTCAAAACATAGTGCTTTTAATTCATCTGGCTCCAATGAAAATTCAGAGTCCGGCCCCTTATCACTTCGATCAATCGTAATGTGTTTTTCAATGAAACTCGCGCCAAAAGAAACCGAACTAATGGCTGCCACATTGGACAGGGAATGATCCGAAAGCCCAACGACACAGCCAAACTTATTTGCCAAGTCTGCCACAGTGGCAATGTTCATTTGTTCGATAGGCGTTGGATACCCACTTATACAATGCAAAACGACTATTTCATTACACCCAGCATTTTTTATGCAAGTGACCGCTTCTTCTATTTCAGCCAACGTAGCCATGCCAGTCGATAAAATGATGGGTTTTCCTTTGCTTGCAATATACTCAATCAATGGTAAATCCGTCGCTTCAAACGAGGCTACCTTATAAGCTGGCACAGCTAAATCTTCCAAATAATCCACCGAACTTTCATCAAACGGCGTACTGAAGATAGTAATGTTCAGCTCGTTAGCACGCTTAAATAACGCCTCATGCCACTCCCAAGGTGTATGTGCCCATTCATACAATTCATATAATGAATGGCCATCCCACAAACCTCCACTGATTTGAAAGTCAGGTTTGTCCGATTTTATTGTCATAGTATCGGCAGTGTACGTCTGCAATTTAACCGCATGGGCGCCCGACTCTTTTGCAATTTCTATCAAACGAATCGCTTTGTTAATATCACCGTTATGGTTTCCCGATATTTCGGCGACAATGTAAGGCTCATGACCAGGCCCAATAGGTATGCCATCAATATTAATCGGCGTCACCGCGTTTACTTCGCTCATGTTAAATTCCACAATGTTCTTTAATTGTTTCGGCCACCAGATTTGCACCGGAAGCGTTTATCGCTGACAGATTATTTTTTACCATATTTAAATAACGTACTCTGTCATTTATAAGACTCGATAACGAGCTTTGTAACTTTTTTTCCGAGAAAGAAGTTATAGGTCCCATATTAATCGCACATGCTAAATGTTCGAGCTGGCGAGCAATAGGCTCCTGATTCGGCGCTAAGCTATACAACATGGTTGGGATTCCCAACGCCATGCGTTCCCAAGAAGACGCCCCAGACGCTCCAATAGCCAAGTCCTGAGTTGCCAAAACCTCAGCGACATTATTTATATTCTTAAGTATCGTTACGTTTAAAGCAGGATGTGCTTTGATAAATTGCTGCAACGACTCTGAGTGCTCGTAAAGTGGTCCGAGTAACAGCGTCACCTCTAGCTGGTCAAATACAGAAATGGCTCGCAATAACAATAGCGATGCGTTGTCATGATCCGCGCCCCCCATATTTATGAACAAACGAGAAATAGACGTGCTGGACTCTTTATATTTTTCCGCTTTATCTTTCTGCTGCGCAAACTCATTCCTCAATAAACAATAGTTGCCACCAGCCAGTATTTTAGTTTTTGAATCAACCAATTCTTCATAATGGGTATCTTCGCGACCCAAATTCTGATCCAATAAAACTGCGCAATCGTGTTTGCGATTGGCTAAGTCATCGATCACGCAAACATAACTGGCTACAGATTTTGCCAACGTCTCCCAAGTATCAGAAAGAGAATAATGATCAACCAGAATTAAGTCTGGATTAAAACCTAATGCTGTTAGTTTGTTTTTCGTGAGGAACCAATCTCTCTCTTGCGGATAGTGCTCAAACTTGGTTTCTCCTAACATATCAGGAGACAAGTCAGTACTATGAATTTCAAAACACTTATAACCTCTCGCACGAATCAGATCCGCAAGGTTGTCAGCGTGTTTTAATACAACAAAAGCAATCTTATTCAAGCCTTTATCAAATGCATCCGCCAATGTCAGGCATCGGTATACATGCCCGGTACCGAGTTCAGTTGATGCGTCGCAACGAAAGACAATATTCATCTTACTTTAAATACATTCTCAATCGGTGACCCCGTCAAATACTTGGCAATATCTTCATTGTTATCAATCTCAATAACACGAGCGAGCAGGTCTTGATAACACATCAGCAAATAGTCGACATCCTCGTAACTGTGGGCATAAGACAGATTATGAGTACCAATAAAGAAAATACCCTTTTGACACATTTCCTGGATTAACCAGGATTTTATGTTTAGTGCAGAACTGTGTTTTCCAGGTTCTATTTGCAAGAACGACCAGGGCGCAAGTCCTTTAATATCAAAATATTGATTATCTGGGTTTATTTTTTTGAAGCCATCAATCAAGTATTGCCCTTTTTGCCAGATGTCTTCTACCACATTATTCTTCTGCAATTTGATCAACGAAGCTTTGGCCGCCGCCAAGGATAAGGTTTCCCCCCCAAACGTTCCCGAAAAAAACACATCGTTCATTTTGAACATAATATCTTTTCTGCCAACAACGGCCGATAACGGCATACCATTAGCCATACCTTTACCAAATGTGGCTAAATCAGGAGTGACATCGAAAAGCGCTTGTGCACCACCGTTATGGAATCTAAATCCGGTGATCATTTCGTCAAATATCAATACTGTGTTGTGTTTTTCGCAAAGTGCTTTGACGGTCTCTAAGAATCCTGGTTTGGGCGGTTCTATATTCATTGGCTCCATAATAACCGCGGCTAATGGCTTTTCAGCGCAATCAAATAATTGTTCTAAAGACTCGATGTCGTTATAAACGAATTTATGAGTAAGCGCTTTTGTGGACTCAGGTACTCCCAAGTCGCGTGTTGTAGAGCCAATATACCAATCCTGCCAACCATGATAACCGCAAACAGCAATGTGCTCTTTCCCGGTATACGCACGGCTAATACGAATCGCCGCACTTGTGGCATCGGAGCCATTTTTGCCAAATCGAACCATCTCGGCACAAGGGATCAGCTCAACCAACATTTCTGCAACTTCTGCTTCTATAACATGTGGCAAGGAAAAAGAGATCCCAGATGCCATTTGATTTTGAATGGCAGCATCGACGTCTTTGTCTTGATAACCTAAGTTGACACATAACAGACCATTAACAAAGTCGAGATAACGATTGCCATCAACATCGACAAAATGCGCGCCTTTAGCTTCTTTTACGTATAACGGCGCAGCCCCCAGTGGTACCGACATTTTACTTTTACTAAAAGTTTGGCTGCCTAAAGGGATGGTTTTTTCGGCGCGAGTCAACCATTCCATCGAATTGTCGAATTGAAACATTTATTTGAACCCTTTTTCCTGATCTTCTTTTAGTGACTTCATGTAACCTTCGTTATATTCAATATCTTGATTAACAGATTTAATCTCAGGTTTATTTTTTAATAAATTAATTATATCGTTGAGTGAAAAGTTAGGGTTTAACTCATACAACTCGTTGTAAACCAGCTCAGCAAAATTGAAGTCAACCAAGTGGTCAACACTCATGCGATAATCACTTAAATCAACACCATTCATTAAGTTGCTTTTTGAATAGTTTTTGTGATTTCTGATAAACGGTGTGACATGTTCCCGTTCCGATGGTTTTTTCGCATTTTGATGCGCATCTTTTAATGCTTCAAAGGTAAACACTTCCACATCCTGCCCATCAGGGTAGCTCAAACGTAAACAGTTAGAAGTGTAATCAGACTGCTCTTTAATATGTAATGACACCGTATCATCAATAATCTTGGGGTCGAGAAGCGGACAGTCGCCTGTTAGGCGAACAAGGTTGGTTGCATTGTAATAAGCTGCACAGTCATAAAACCGTTTTAAAACATCGTCTAAATCGCCTCTGAAATATTCTATGTTGTTTGTTTCACACAATTCTGCAATAGGGTTATCACTTTCTTCGACTGAAGTGGCAACCACCAGTTTATCGATATTGTTAGCGCGTTTGACACGGTCTATTTGCTGCAACAACATGGGCTTTCCCTGCAATTCTCTTAGAACTTTCCCTGGCAGTCGATTGGAAGAATAACGCGCCTGTATAATGGCTAAATTCACTAAAATTTCCAATTGGTTGGTAAGATTAATCCGTCTTCAACACTGGAGTATGGACCAAAATCTAAATGACATTCTTGGTTAAATGCATTCACAATTTGAGCCAACTCTTGTTGGTTTGTCACACCAACAATCAGGTAATCAATTAATTGAAGGTTTTTGACAAACTGGACTGCAGGAATGAGAGGGTCGCTGCCCCGAACATTAAAGTAAGCTTCTAAATGTTTTTTGAAAGGCACAAAATAATCAGGGACGTCTTCCGGTTTCATTAATAATAACCCCTGCAAGAACGTAGAGCGGGCATGAACCTCTACATTAAGACGCTTAAGCGCTTGCAAAACACCGCTTTGAACAAAACGTTGATCAAATACATTCACTGGTAACTGAATCAGATCTATTTCAAATTTGTTAATGATTTCCCATGTTTCTTCAGGTGTATAAACTGAAACGCCTATCTTTGATACCAATCCATTGGATTTATAATCTTGCAACTTATTATAAATATCTCTACCACGTTTACTTAATAAATCTGCCCCCTGGTGCAACATTAAACCGTAAACATGAGAAACTTTCAGGTTCACAAGCGATTGGTTGAAAACACTGTCAATTTCAGCCGAACTTAAATCGGAACATGGCGGTAATTTGGTAACAATTTTATTCTTGTCACCTAGCGGCCCAATCTGCCCTAGAACTCTTTCACTTTGTCCATACAGGGCTGCCGTATCAAACAACTGAATGTCATTTTGTTGGCAAAACATAAGGATGCGTGCCGCTTCATCTAAGGATACCTGACCAGTAGCATTTGAGACGCCGTAGTCTAAACCAAACTGGACAGTGCCCAGACCTATTTGCATAAAAAGGCCTTAATTGTTTCTATGATAAATTGTTGGTCACTTGACGTTAAGTCTGGAAACAATGGGATAGAAATACACTGGGAATAATACTTTTCCGCCTGCTCAAATTGGCCCTGCTCAAATCCGAGTTTCTGGTAATAAGGTTGAGTGTGGATTGGTATGTAATGGACATTAACGCCGATCTTATTTTCACGCAGGTACTTGAATAATTCGCATCTGATATCTTCTGGCACTTTTATCACAAACAAGTGATACGCCGAATAACACGTTTCATCAACCTGCAAATACGAAATACCAACTTCATCAAATGCCATTTTATAGACGGCAGCTAACTCATTGCGTTTTTTTACAAACCCATCAAGATTATTAGTTTGCGAAATGCCTAATGCGGCTTGCAATTCCGTCATCCGATAATTAAGGCCCAACTCAACTTGTTGGTAATACCAAGGCTCTGGAGAGTCGATGGTCATCAACTCTGGCTCTCTAGTAACACCGTGACTTCGATACAAAGCCAGCTTTTCAGCTAACTCTGGACAATTGGTCAGCGCCATACCGCCTTCTGCGGTTGTAACAATTTTCACCGGATGAAAACTAAACACACAAATGTCTGAATATTCACAACTCCCAACCGGTTTATCCTGGTATTTGCCTCCTACCGCATGCGACGCATCTTCAATAATTCGGAAACCGTATTTATCTGATAACGCTTTGATCCGTTTCATATCACAGCTCTGACCGGCAAAGTGCACAGGAATTAAAACTTTAGGTGGTTCATTGCATTCGGCTAGCTTTGTTTCCAACGCATCAACACAAAGGTTGCCAGTTTTTATGTCAATATCGACAAAATCGACTGTTGCGCCACAGTACAAAGCACAATTAGAGGATGCGACAAAACTATTAGGCGAAGTCCAGACTTCATCTCCTTCACCAACGCCGATTGCAAGACAAGCAACATGCAACGCGGACGTTGCACTGTTTACTGCATAGCTATAACGAACCTGACAGTACTCTGCGATCCTTTGTTCAAACAATTTTACTTTCGGTCCTTGCGTTATGAAATCTGAGTTCAGTACTTCAACGACCGCTTCAATATCTTGTTGTGATATTCGCTGCCTGCCGTAAGGGATCATTCGCACGCCTTAGCATTAAACTGATTAATGTCACCAACTGCTAGAAAGTCAGGGTTATTCTTAGAGTTATATTCAAACCCTGGTTCGACCAAAGTGCCTTTCTCATCCAGTGCATTATGATCAAAGTCATTTGGTCTGCTGGTAAATCTAATAGACGGAGCAATTACGTAATGATCGTGAAACTCGTAGGTATGATAAGAATCATCTGCTGGACACATGATTTCATGAAGCTTCTCACCAGGCCTGATACCGATCTCATCTATTTCAAGTCCTGGCGCCATCGCATTAGCCAAATCGACAATACGAATTGATGGAATTTTGGGAATAAATATCTCTCCACCTAACATTCGCTCAAAGTTCTTAAGCACAAAATCGACACCGCCTTGTAAGCTGATCCAAAAACGTGTCATCTCATTATGTGTAACAGGTATTTTAGAGGCACCTTCATCTATTAGCTTTTGGAAAAATGGTACAACAGAGCCACGAGACCCTACAACATTGCCATATCGAACCACAGAGAAATACGTTTCCTGACCTCCAGCCATATTATTAGCTGCGACAAAAAGTTTGTCAGACGCTAATTTAGTCGCCCCATAAAGATTGACAGGACCTGCCGCTTTATCTGTCGACAAGGCGATGACTTTTTTAACCTGATTATGTAATGCCGCATGAATAACGTTTTCCGCCCCGTTGATATTGGTTTTGATGCACTCCATAGGGTTGTATTCTGCAGCCGGCACTTGTTTGAGCGCCGCTGCGTGAATAACGTAATCCACACCACGCATTGCCATTGTCAATCGATCTCGATCACGCACGTCTCCGATGAAGTATCTCATGCACTCTTGATTATAGGTTTGTTCCATTTCGAACTGTTTCAGTTCGTCTCGAGAATAGATAATAATTTTTTTGGGCTTATAACGTTCCAACAATGTTTTAGTGTATTTTTTCCCAAATGACCCAGTGCCACCGGTGATCAAAATTGTCTTATTATCAAACATGTTAGGTACTCTTTAATTAAGATATATAGGGTTTATAGCAAGTTTTAGGCCCGAAGCGAACAAAAAATTGACACTCGTGAAGCATGTATATCATGCCTGTATGGAATTGCAGCAAATCGTCGTTCATTTATGCAGAAATTGTAATAACGCGACTTGTGTGGAATAAGTAGGTCATTCGACGTTATTTGGAATAACAAGACCTTAGACGTCCACTGATAACATGTTAGTGAAGTTACAAGTTACTCTTGTACGCCGCAATACCTTTATTTACGTGTTTTTGTTTTTGAATTTCACTTTTTATTTGTTCTCTTTCATCACTATACAGCTTTTCTATTTCCAGCAGTTCTTGTTGCAACAATTCTAGTCTGGACTTGTTTTCATTCACCCAACTAGAATTCTCTGGCGCAAACAGTGATTCAATCAGGACCTGACGTTTTAAAATCAGATTTGAAAATTCTTCTTCTTTGTCCTTGGCTTCTGCATAATGTTCTTTCAAGTAGACGTTAAGTTGTTCAACTTGGGAAAGGATAACATCGCTCATTAAGTTACACCCTTTTGATAATGAGAAAATAGTCGACTGGATATTTATACCAATCTGCATAAAGAATTGGTCATTCAGCGAGAATGAAAAAGTGTATAGGCAAGGCATTGATTGCAGAGAATGGTTGTTCCCTTGTTAAAATCAATAACGCAGCATATAAGCTTTTTAAACTCGCCCTTTGGGAACTCACCAGAGCTGCGATAATCGCCCAAAACTTATTTGATGTAGAACGACTATACCTGCACAAGTTTCGATTATTCTCGCAGCTCTGGTGAAGTTCTGAATTGACTAATTCTTTATGCAGATTGGTATTATACAATTATTCAGCCAAACTGATTTAATTGCACATTATCATACAACTTTATCCCACTATACAGATATTGACTAACCTGAGTTGCTTTGTTTATGAACTAGGCTTGAAAAATACAAACTGTAAAGAAAGTTCGGATAGGGGTTATGGTAATAGAGATAGTGCAGCTTGAGGGAACTGATTAGCCTGCGCCAGCAAAGTCGAACCAGCCTGAGTTAGTATTTGTGCCTTAGTCATTTCTGCCGTTGTATTGGCAAAATCAGTATCTCTTATTCTGGCCCGAGATGCACTGGATTGCTCAACGTTATTTGTTAAATAACTCACGCTGCTTTCTAGCCTGTTCATGGTCGCACCATACAACGCCCTTTGCGAATCAACCATTTTTAACGCATCATCAACAGCAAATATTGCGAATTGTGGTTCTTCTACCAGCTCCGCTTTTTCTAAACCTAAATTTGTGCTGCTAAGCGCGCCAAAGGTCATGCTAAGCACATCGTTGGAATTGGCTCCGACCTGAAACGTTATAGACTGACCGCCCGCGCCATTTATATCGGTATCATAATCCTCAATGCGAATATCTTCGCGAGTTGTTGAGTTATATGCCGTGCCGGCGGAAAAATCCGCGACGGTGGAATCCGCATCATTAAGCACCAGTATTTCTCTAAATCCATCAGAGCCCCCACGACTACCTGTGCCTGTCTGGGAAATCGTTTCCTCCCTGATTTCACCTCTATCGGCATCCCGCCCACCCAGAGCACCATTATCGACATTACCCAAGTCCATATCTTCTGATACAAATTCGGTAAATCGAGTAAAACCTGCATAGTCTGGATTTGTTGACGCTGCATTTAATTCATTCAGTAAATCCGCTTCACTCGTCCATTTAGCATTTGATGCAGTATTTAAGGCTGCGTTCAGGGTCGCACCATCCGCTAGCTCTGACATTAGATCTTTTATGCCGTCTTTCCCTAGCTGATGGTCAATATATCTTAAAGCAACATACCCACCACCATAGGCACCAGCCTGTGAAACGACGGTAGTACTTCCTAACTCTGCAAACAAGTTACCTGCAACAACATCAATACCCGCAGTCCCGCCCCCGGCATTAGCTATGTTTAAAGAAAGTGATGCGTCCGCACCACGCAAGACTTCGGCAGAACCTTCTTTAAACCAAGCAGGTAAAGTTTGAAATTCTTCGAAATTTTTTGCCTGAACCGCATGCACCCATTCATGCAAAATGGTCTCTTTTAAAGGGCCTGTGCTGCCGCCGTGTATCTCTTCCATCGAATTAAAAAAGTTAGTATTGATAACCATAACTTGCACCGCCGCTTCCGTACTTGCAGCGGTGAACGCTGACTCAACATAAGCTAAGGCGGTACCATTTGGCCCAGCAGGATCTAATCTTTCAAGATCAATCTTAATTTCACCTTTACCTTTGAGACCGAAATGTTCAAAGATAATGTCTTCCGATTCTTTCAGCCAGGATGCTTGCAGACCCCTGATAATTTCACGTTCTTCGAGATCGATCATACTACCACCTGCAGACGTGAATACTTGCCGATCACCAAATGTGGTGTCTTCCGCGATTCTATCGATTTCGAGCTTAAGCGCGGTAAACTCTTCGTTAATGGCTTTACGGTCACTTTTACTATATGTGGCATTGGAAGCTTGAATGGCCAAATCGCGCATTCGATGTAAACTGTTAGTCACTTCTTGCAGCGCGCCCTCACCTACCTGCGCCATAGAAATAGCATCATTTGCATTTCTAATTGCAACTGTATTTCCATTGACTTGGGTAGTAAGTTTATTGCTTATCTGCATGCCCGCAGCGTCATCTTTGGCAGAGTTTATACGTAAGCCAGACGCAAGACGCTCCATGCTAGTCTGCTGAACAGAGCTAGCAGTGTTCAGCTTTCGCTGAACAAACAAGGAACTTGTATTCGTGGCTATCCGCATATCTAAGTTTAGTTTCTTTTAAGACTATATTTAGATAACGGTGATTTAGACAAAAACTTTAATATTTTTTAGCCATTTTTCACTCATTAAATGAGCAATCAGTAACATATGACTTTAAAACTCTAATGCGGGGAATGTGGAGGATAAATAGATGACGTTTTTAGGACATTTTAATTAATACCAATCTGCATAAAGAATTGGTCATTCAGCGAGAATGAAAAAGTGTATAGGCAAGGCATTGATTGCAGAGAATGGTTGTTCCCTTGTTAAAATCAATAACGCAGCATATAAGCTTTTTA
>Ga0213830_1000068_pt1 | contig 215842 bp, 186 predicted proteins | sample SWATP11_FD_161661 | JGI IMG/M metagenome (GOLD analysis project Ga0213830, IMG submission 161661) | Coastal seawater microbial communities from Marineland, Florida, United States - SWA TP1 #1 | ecosystem: Environmental > Aquatic > Marine > Coastal | place: USA: Florida | collected 2016-08-06 | reverse complement strand
ATGGATGCAGGAGGTAGGGCGACTCAGGAGACCAAGCCGAGAACGACTATACCTGCACAAGTTTCGATTATTCTCGCAGCTCTGGTGAAGTTCTGAATTGACTAATTCTTTATGCAGATTGGTATAAGAGACTCAAGCGAACAAACAGAGTCCATTTGAACTCTGCTTGCATAAAAATAACATTACTTTTTATTGATTACATACCAAATATGATCTTCTCTACCACCATGCACAGTATTGAATTTATTCTTTAGGCGACCTTGTTCCTCATATCCAGACTTCAATAACGCTTTTGCACTGCCAACATTACTTGAGTATACCCCTGCCTGGATCATTTCAAGTTTGAGCTCTTTAAAGCCAAATTCGGTCACAGTTTGAATTGCTTCGGTAGCAAAACCTTTTCCCCATGAATCACGATCACCAATAAAATAGCTTATATCCGCATAACCATGATTAGGATTTATTGGACCAAGTTTGATGTTACCTATATGTGTTTTTGTTGCTTTATCTTCGATAGCAAATAAAAAACTGTGCTGTGATTGGTTAACCGATTCAACAAATTGCCAAATTGCGTCAATGGTCTGTTTACTCCAGCGGGTTTCCAAATACTGATTGATGTTCTCGTCTTCTAACCACTGCAAATATGTTTCGTTACAGTCACCCTGTTTTAACGGTCTTAAATGCAGCCTTTCGGAGTCCAATATTACTTGTTTATCTAACATCGTTGTTCCTTGTGGTTTGTATCTAAACTCGGAATTGATTCTGTTCAATTAAGCAATTGTTGTACCTCGACAACACTTTTAATTTAACTAACTAAACCTTTTTAAACGGCAAGTCATAGTTTCGCAAATACGAAATCGCACGCATGGGATTAGAATCAGAAAAGTTGAACAAACTACCACAGGCAACCGCACTTATGTCGGCGGCAAAAAATGCCTCCTTTAATTGCTCATAGTTTCCTGAGCCACCAGCAATGATCACTGGCATTTTCGAATAACCTGCAACTTTTTTGATTAGTTCCAGATCAAAACCAGACATACTACCATCACGGTCTATCGATTGAATCATCACCTCACCAGCTCCGGCAAGTTCAAGCTCATTTATGTGCTCTTCCAATGATATAGATTCTCTTTTTGTTCCATTTTCACTGAACAACACAATCTCTTTATCAACAATACGAATATCGATACATGTTACGACGGCTTGATTGCCAAAGTGATTTGCAATATCAGATACCAATGCTTTGTTGCCATAACAAACACTGTTCAATACAACTTTATCTGCGCCGTGTTTGATAAGTGCTGCAGCATCTTCAAAGTTTCGAATCCCACCACCAAAAGAGATGGGCATAAATACCACATTGGCGACATCTTCGATAATATCCAGCAAAGGTTGAATTCCTAACTCATTATTCGTATTTAGGAATATCAACTCATCGGCCAATTGAGAGTTATACACACCCGAGCTAGCGATTGGGTCGCCAACATCGCGATAGTTATCAAATTGAACGCCTTTTACCAGTCGCCCTTCTTTTAACAATTGAATTGGAATAACACGCTTCTTTAACATTTGCCGTCCCATTCACAGAAGTTTTCTAACAACAATAAGCCCTTCGCCTGACTCTTTTCAGGGTGAAATTGCGTGCCAATGACATTGGCTTGGCCAACAATTGATGCGAAGTTATGATCGTACCTGGTAGTCGCTAAAGTACTTTCTGGAGCGACTGTCTGACAATAATAAGAGTGGACAAAATAAAAATCTGAAGCTTGACTTATTCCTTCAAGAACCGGGTGAGTTGATATGTCCGTTATTTCATTCCAACCGACATGAGGGACACGAATCTGATTACTGTCAAATGCTCTCACTTCACCCGGAACAAGTCCCAAGCCCTTAACATCTCCTTCCTCACTAGAATCAAGCAGTAACTGAGAGCCTAAACAGATCCCAAGCAAAGGTTTTTTGTTAACCCGTACGTCTTCGTAAATCTTGGCTAAAAGTCCACTTTCTTCTAAAGAACTCATGGCTTTTTTATAGTGACCGACTCCGGGCAAAATCAAATGAGTTGCCTCTTCAAACTTTTCGGGAGTGTTGAGCAGGATAGGATCGTACCCTTGTTCATAAACGGCATTGGCAACGGATTTAATGTTGCCCATACCGAAATCAATGATGCCTATCATGAGTTAGGCTTCTCTATACCACTGGTCAAAGTCCCAAGTTTTAGGTGCTGACTCCATGTTGCCAAAATCCGGTTCAAATGGAGGAACGACCGTTTTCAGAACGATCTGATTAAACTCGTCTTCGGTTAAATCTAAATACTCTAAGAATAAGTCTAAAGACGGCGGCCTTTTGCCTTCAAATTCCGCCACTAGTTTATCCGCCGTTTCTTTATCAATTCGGTTATGACGAATGTCTAACGCCGTCATCTGACTGACACGTGAATAACCTCGTTTCAGGTATTTAATATAATCACGTACACCTTGCATATAACACTCAATTTTTTCGTACGGATAAACTTCCCAAGGCATGCCTTCAACTTCATCCCCTTGCCACCCAAGCTCTTCCATAATCAACTCAGACTGCTTTTTCGCATCCCATGGAATATATGAGCCTAAACAGACAGAATGATATTTAAGTCGTTTCAGATCTCGTGTCGCAGGATAAGTAAAAGGGGTCAAATCACGAGGGTCGAGATCAAAGTCATGATCTATCATACCTTTCATGTCTTGCGCGGTAATACCTAAATTAACAAAACGGTTAAATCGTGTTTCATCAATAGACTCGATTTCGTCGTCTCTGTAATCATAATATGAAGTGTATTCTGATGATGGCTCACCCCACATTATCAAAGGAACTTGTTCTTTAATGGCAACATGCATCGGGTAAGAAAAGATCCCCGTATGGCAATGCCAACAAAAGTCACCTTTGCGAATTAAGGATTCCAACATCAAGCGTTTTACCAGCTTGAAGTTAGGCGTAAACGTCATCACGTCCACCCCTAATTTCTTGAATGTACGTTCGTTGTTCTTCAATAAATTAGGTCGCATAAAACCGTGATTAAATTGAATCACCAAAGGCTTCAACTTGTATTTTTTTACCAGATAATAAAGCGTAAAAGTAGAATCTTTACCGCCAGAAAACGGAACGATGCAGTCGTAAGCGTGTTTGCCACGGTACTTCTCAATTACATCATCCAACATCTGCTTTCGGTCGTCCCAATCGATATTGGTATCACGGTGATCTCGCTGCAAACAAATATTACAGATACCGGCATTATTAAATTCGATAGTTTCGTAGGTTTCAGGTAAACCACATTTTGTACATTTCTTCATGACGTTTCCAAATTCAATTTTATAACCACGTAAAGTTATTACTTCACGCCTACCGCTTCCGATTTTTGAACTAGGATTTCCTTCATTTCCAAGAAGTAATCGAACATAATCTTAATAGATTCTTTGATGAACGCTCTGCACTCAGGCGTGTCACCTATTAGATACGCATAACCGATAATCGAAGTCTGAACATAAGAGATACTGCCTCTTATCAATCTGAAACCAATAATATCCATAGTTTCAAAGCTCATGAGCTTCAGGTTTACCGTTTCAAAAACATTGATAAGATCTTGCGGACTTATATCAATATCCAACAACCTTTCGTCTATGATCGCCGTATCCATAAACTTGATGATATTTTGCAATTCAATTGCCATGGCTTTTTCCCATGGCTCACTGTTTAATTCTTCAATAGTTAATGCTTTTAACCCCTGATAGAAAGCTTCTGGGTCAACTTTGTCATTCAACTCAATGTCACTAGGCTGAAGTGGAATTGCGCCTTCTACATAAACACCGTCTGAACAGTTATACACTTTTTTATCGCCATCTTTATCAACATGATGTCGAATTGAATATTCTATAGCGCTTCTTGTGCCGTCAAACGTCGCTGTCGTATAAACCGTGTCACAGAAATTACCCTTTCTGACAAAGTCTTTGGCGAACTCTTTATCGTAAACACCTTCAAACTCACCATAATATGCGGTATTAGTCGAATGGTGTTTGTTCGGGTCCTTATAACCAAAATCACAACCAAATAAATAGGTATCACCTGCTGACTTCATCTGATTCAAAAACGCCACCGCCCCATTTACCACGGTTGGATTGGTTGCAAATAGCTCGACGTAATTACTGTACGCTTTCTTAACCAAAGCCGTGCCTGCATCATTAGGTTTCAAGAATAGGAAACTTTCTTTGAACAGTCCCATAACTTCAGGGTACATGTTATTCATACCGATGAAATTGACTGACTTTAATACGTCAACGTCATCTACACCCAACAACCAATCATAAGTAGGCTTGGTTCGTTCTACTTCAAAATGAATATCTGGAACAATGCCATACTTCAACATCGCCATGATTGAAGAACCACAAGAAACTATAATTGCGTTATCTCTGTGTTTTTTGATGTATTCGATAGAATCATCCAGTGATGGGCCTGACCCACAAACAAAAAGAGCCGGAGCCTTGCCGCTTTTCTCTTTTTCAAGGTGTGTCAAAAAACTGACTTTGTTTGCTATGTTTTTGTAAGTATGTTCAAGCGACATGATCTCATCTTCCATGAAACCAAAGCCACTATAGAGAATACGACCGTTTTTAATCACGTATTGTGCGATATCTTTCGCAGTTTCACTCTGATAATGATTAAAAATCGCAATACAACCAGATTTGAAAGCACCAAACTTAAATAGTAGTTGTTGATAACCTTCCATGTACCTTTCTTTCGTATTGCCGACTAATAAAGTAATGGATTTATTATCTTTTTTAAACTGGCTAACCACCCATTGCCAATTTAACGTAAACAGTGAGCTATAAAACAGATCATTATGTGGTTCATAAATATATAAATGGTCGATATCTTGTTTTGCAATGTGCTCGATATGATATCCAAGGCCAATACCGATAACGGATAAGAAAGTAAAACGGCCGATTGGTTTGTATGGCTCTTCCTTAGCATTAACCGCAGCTAATGCTTCTTCACCTTTTGTTGCAATGTCTGTTAAGAAATCTAAATGCTTGAATCCAATTGGGTTATCTTGACCAAAAGGGTTTACTTTATAAATACTTTGTGAAGGGTTACGGAAAAAGTCTTCGGCTTGAAATTGAGCGGTTTCTTGCGGGTTTCCTTGATACATGAAATGGCCATTACCCGCTAAATTTAGAAAGCCATTTGGATCCATTTCTAAGCCATAATTCTCTGGCTCATAATCTACAAATCGTTCGTATAAATGAGGAAACTCCTCTTTCAAAAATAACATGTTGGATTCGAACGTTATTTTTAGAACGTTTTTTAAAATACTGACATCGAAAGACATTGAATCTACCACCTAATAAAAAGACACAAAGCACAATGCAGTATTTATACCACATCACCTACTCGGAGCTTTTTACAACTCCAGGTAAGGTTTTAAGCGCACCTTCGAGATATTGACTGGTTGATTGCAAGTTTGCAACTAACAAATCCATAGCATTAAACTGAGAGTATAAACGAGCTTCATATCGCTGCATTTTTGTATCAAAATTCTCTTTTTCATCATTCAGCCTCGTCAATTGTTTATTAAGAGTCTGAACTTTATTGTCGACGATGCCACCCGTTCCTTTATATTCGGATACTACATTTGCTAACTCGCGACCGACGCCACCTTCATTACTAAAAAATTTGCTGAAATGTTCAAAGTTTATTTCGATTTGCTCATCAAGAACTTTCTCATCCAACTTCAGGGTACCATCTCTTTCCGTCGTTATGCCTAAAGTAGAAAGGGTAAGTGAACTAAGGCTCCCTGTCGCCACACCGGAACCTACTTGTACTTTGCCACCGGCTGCTTCCAAAATTTGTACGTTTCGAATTTCAACTGGTGAGCCTATTACTCTCCTTGCTTGAGAAAGAAAGTTTCTAACCGTATTGTCTCCCACCAAAGACCCCAATTCACCAGAGTTAGCATCTGAATTTGTGACCTCTTTTGTAACTTCTAACATGGCATTAAATGCATCAACAAATTTAGTAATGGCTTCTTTAGTCGATTCCTTATCCAACTTTATCGTTACATTATCGCCATCAGCCCCAGTATGTGCCTTTTTGGCATTAATGATCACACCTTCAATTGCAGTATCAAATTTATTGGTGTTGCTGGTGACCACGATAGAGTCGTTTACCGTAATTTGCGCTCCTTGGGCGGCCTGAGTTTCGGTGTAATTCGTTTTACCTTCCGTCATTGCCAAACGTGAAATACCCGATGCGTCAGCAATATCACCGTCGATATCCGTTAAAATCTCAATGCTGACTTTGTGATTTCCGTATGTGTTAGCTGAAACAAACGTCAACTTGTTGTTGCCAGCTCCATCATCTTGAAATGAGGCTGTCACATTAATACCTGCTGTATTAATCGCGTTCATCACATCTTCAATGGTGTCGGTTGCTGAAACGGCAATATCAACGGTGTCCGTGCCATTGTTTACGCGAATACTACCCTCTCCCGCCAACTCACTCGTACCAAATGTAACGCCGCTTAGTTCACTTGTTGTATAGTTATAAGCTAATTGGGAAAGACCAGAATCATCAAAGGAAAGACCATCGTCGTCAGTAACGGATATGGAAACTACACTATCCAAGCCTTCTGTATCTGGCATGGAAAACGTCAAGAAGTCTCCTGTATCACCTTTTACAATACTTGCAACAACGCCAAAATTTGTAGTGGCGCTATTAATTTGTTTCGCTACATCATCCAACGTATCGGAAGCACCAACACTCAAAGTAAACGACTTGCCTAAGCCAGCCGAACCTATTGTAAGTGAACCTGAGCCAATTGCCGCAGAGGCAGTCATTGGACCCATCATTAATTTTTGACTGGTAGCAACTTGATCAACTTTAATTTCATAGTCAGCGGGCAATGCAGCGGAGCCGGCTTCAATTTCAAAATTGGTAGACGTAGTATCAACTGAACGTTTCGAAAAGGTAGTGGGTAGTTTCAGATCAAATAGAGCATCGTCTAACTCAGAGATAGAACTTTTAAGTTTGCCTAAGTCTGAAATTTGACTATTGTATTTCTCTTCAGTTTTTTCTGCTTTAGTATCGAATGGCTGCCGCTCCGCCTCAACAAGCTGAGTTACAATATTGTTAACGTCTAACCCTGAACCTATACCAGGTGAAGATAGTGCGGCCATGATAACTTCCTACATAGTTTTAAGCGTGCTCATCAAATAATGATCCAGTCGCTTTTGATAAAGACTTTATAACGTCTAATACTTCTTCTGAAGGGAACTGCCTGACCAACTCGCCAGATTGCTTATCTACAACTTTAATCACGTCCCTTCCAGCTTCTTCATCGACACTAAACTGCAAGGATGTATGGTTCCCCCCAATAAAATCCTGCAATTTTTGAGCCACTTCCCTAAGATCAACTTGTTGAGCTGTATCTTGCTCAGACGATTTTTCAGCTTCTTTTTGCTCAACCACTTTAATATTAGCTGAGGTGTCACTTACTTTCTTGGTCTCGTCCTGGTTTTTATTAACATTAACGTGGTTTCTGTCTGCAAATTTTATGGGAGCAGCATTAAAGTCTGAAACACTGGTGTTTTCTACTTTCATCACGTTCTCCTAATAACCTTGTTAAAACGACGAAAAGGAATCTGAGTTCAGATCCCTTTAACATCGTTCAATTTGTTTCTAACTCTCTTTATTACCCAAGTAAGCTTAATGCTGCTTGTGGTAACTGGTTAGCTTGGGCAAGAATTGACGTACTTGCCTGTTGCAAAATCTGAGACTTAGTCATGCTTGCAGTTTCTGAAGCAAAGTCGGTGTCTCTGATACGGCTTCTCGATGCTGATGCATTTTCAACTACGTTTTCTAAGTTAGATACTGTAGAACTTAAACGGTTCTGAACCGCACCTAAACCAGAACGTTGGCTGTCGATGTAAGAAAGTGCACCATCAACAATTTCAATTGCTTTTTGAGCACCAATCGCTGTACCGATATCAACATCGTCGATAGTTTCACGGTCAGAGATAACACCCGTTTCGCCAGTACCTAACATGTTACCGCCTTGTACCGCACTGTTTGTTCCAAGCGTTATTTTATAGTCACCATTAGAATGGGTTCTAATTGTACCAGCAAACGCCGCAAAACCAGATAGTGAATCAGCAACCAAGGTTGAACCAGCAACCGTGTTGTCGGCACCACCAGTACTGAATACTGTACCAGAAGTGATCGCATTAGACGTATCTAGAACGTTACCTTCGTAGTTATAAGTAGTTGCACTTAAAGATAGATGTGAAGCTAAGCCATCAACCTGGATGTTTTCGAATACAATGTTATCACCACGCTCTGAAGTTAGCTTCACACGACCATCACCTGTTAAAGAGGCTGAAATGCCAGTCTCAGAAGCCGCTTCATTAAACGCATTTACCACACCAGATAAATCTTCAGTATCGATTACCGAGAATTTAACTGATGGACCTTCTTTATCCGGGTCTGTGTTTTGGCCACGTAATTCCAAAGTTACGATAGCTTCAGCAGTAAATAGAGCAGCATCAGTATGCGCTGCTGCAGCTGAAGTCGCACCAAAGAAATCTAACGTAACGGTAGTACGCGCATCTGCGATAACACCGGTTTTAGAAGACGTTGAGTTGATGCCTTGTGCCGCTTCATACGCACTGTCTGTCGCGTTGATACTAGCCGTAGCACTACCTAAGTCACCTTTTATTGCCAAGCCTAAAGCACCAACTGACTGCATAACAGAAACGTTAATGTTTTGGCCGAAGTCAGACAGTGTCGACTCAACCGCGGCAACTGAGTGCAAGGCCATACCACCAAAACCGATAGTCGCAGCCGAGTCCGCCGCGGTGGATAGAACAATACTGGTCGCAACCGTTGTGCCTACATCGTCAGCAATGGATAACTCAAACGATTCAGCCCCCATGTCAGCCGCACCAAATGAGCCAACACTTACGTTAATCGTTTCGAATGAAGTCGCACCCACTTGGAACGCTTCCGTACCGAATGAACCGTCAAGAAGTTTACGGTCACCGAAACTCGTCGTTTCCGAGATACGGTTTAATTCACGTTGTAACTGAACCACTTCTTCTTGAAGTGCTGCACGGTCACCATCTGAATAGGTACCGTTAGCAGATTGAACCGCCAGGTCACGCATACGCTGTAAGATGTTTGTACTTTCTTGTAATGCACCTTCAGCCGTTTGAGCCATTGAAATACCATCATTCGCATTTCGTACTGCTACGTTCAGACCGTTAACCTGTGAAGTAAGTTTATTAGAAATTTGCATACCCGCAGCGTCGTCTTTCGCAGAGTTAATACGAAGACCTGAAGATAAACGTTGCATGGAAGTTTGCATTGCACCGCCAGATTTACCCAGATTTCTCTGAGCATTTATCGATGCGACATTAGTTTGAACTGAAATTGCCATAGTGTTTCTCCAACGGACAATGATTTATTTGCTTTCAAGTCTTGTATCGGGAGAAACGAAATTATCTTTAGAGAAAAATTTGAAAAAAATTTTGCGGAGCTAATTTTGAGCGTATTTTGCCAAGGTGAAATTGCGTGCAAAGTGCCTAAAAATGCAACGAGCAAGGGGATCACTCGTTGCATTATATTTTTTGCGAAACTTACTGAAATTTTATTATCCCAGTAATGATAATGCTGCTTGAGGTAGCTGATTAGCTTGCGCCAAGATAGATGTACCAGCCTGTTGAAGTATCTGATCTTTTGTCATTTTCGCCGTTTCCATTGCAAAGTCGGTATCGCGAATTCGACTCCTAGATGCAGACGCATTTTCAACCACATTTTCAAGGTTAGAAATCGTCGATGTTAAACGATTCTGAACCGCACCTAAACCCGCACGCTGTCCATCAATATAGGCAAGTGCCCCATCAACTATTTCAATCGCTTTTTGAGCACCGACAGCGGTTCCGATGTTAATGTCGTCTACCGTTTCTTTATCTGAAATAACACCGGTCTCACCTGTACCTAACATATTACCGCCTTGCAGTGCACTGTTGGTACCAAGTGTCAATTTATAGTCGCCATTTGAATGTGTTCTGATTGTACCGGCAAATGCGGCAAAACCAGATAATGAGTCAGCAACTAGCGTCGAGCCAGCTACGGTGTTATCCGCACCACCAGTACTAAATACCGTACCGGATGTAATCGCATTAGTTGTATCTAGAACGTTACCTTCATAGTTATAAGTAGTTGCACTTAAAGATAAGTGAGATGCAAGACCGTCTACCTGAATGTTCTCAAATACAATCGTATCACCACGCTCTGAAACCAACTTTACTCGACCATCACCTGTCAGTGATGCAGATACACCTGTTTCAGACGCTGCTTCGTTAAACGCGTTAACTACGCCAGACAAATCTTCCGTATCGATTACAGAGAATTTTACAACCGGACCTTCCACATCTGGGTCCGTATTTTGGCCACGTAATTCTAAAGTAACTATGGCTTCAGCAGTAAATAATGCGGCGTCTGTATGAGCAGCGGCGGCAGAAGTAGCGCCGAAGAAGTCTAACGTTACGGTATTTCTAGCATCGGCAATAACACCCGTTTTACTTGACGTAGTATTAATTCGATTTGCCGCTTCGTACGCACTGTCAGTGGCGTTAATACTTGCCGTTGCACTACCAAGCTCACCTTTAACCGCTAAACCTAATGCGCCTACCGACTGCATAACGGATACGTTAATGTTTTGGCCGAAATCAGACAAGGTCGATTCAACAGCTGCAACTGAGTGCAAAGCCATACCGCCAAAACCGATAGTAGCTGCGGAGTCAGCGGCTGTTGACAGAACAATACTCGTCGCTACTGTAGTGCCTACATCATCCGCAATTGAAAGTTCAAATGATTCAGCCCCCATATCGCGCGCGCCAAATGAGCCAACACTAACATTAATGGTTTCAAACGATTTTGCCCCCACCTGGAATGCTTCAGTACCAAAAGAACCATCCAATAATTTACGATCACCAAAAGAAGTGGTTTCAGATATACGGTCCAGCTCTCGTTTTAGCTGCACTACCTCTTCCTGTAGCGCCTTTCTGTCACCATCAGAATAAGTACCGTTTGCAGATTGAACCGCCAAGTCACGCATACGTTGCAAAATGTTTGTACTTTCTTGCAACGCCCCTTCCGCAGTTTGAGCCATTGATATGCCGTCATTCGCGTTTCTTACGGCAACGTTAAGACCGTTAACTTGTGACGTTAATTTGTTAGAAATCTGTAAACCCGCCGCATCATCTTTCGCCGAGTTGATTCTCAAGCCAGAAGACAGGCGCTGCATTGAAGTTGTTAACCCTTCAGTGGACTTATTTAAGTTTCGTTGCCCATTAATAGAGGCAACATTGGTTTGGATAAACATGCCCATTTTTTGCATCCCCTTATGGCAACTATTTGCCACTATTTATAAAAAAGTTAAGAATTTCATGCCTTGACGGCAATCTCAGAACTAACGATGCAATTGCTGAGCCAAAAATAATTTTGTTTTAATATGGCATAAAAAAACTCCGGCAAGCCGGAGTTTTTATGTGAGGAGAATTTTTGTTTAAGTGGGTGGCTTTAACCGCCCAATAAAGACAGTGCGGCTTGTGGTAATTGGTTAGCCTGAGCCAAAATCGAAGTACCAGCCTGCTGCAATATCTGATCTTTTGTCATCTTGGCCGTTTCTAACGCGAAATCTGTATCACGAATTCGGCTTCTGGAAGCAGATGCATTTTCTACAACGTTCTCTAAGTTAGAGATGGTTGAAGTTAAACGATTTTGAACCGCACCTAAACCTGCACGTTGACCATCAATATAGGACAAAGCGCCATCAACGATTTCAATTGCTTTTTGAGCGCCTACTGCCGTACCAATGTTGATATCATCAACAGTTTCTTTTGTCGAAATAACACCTGTTGTACCAGTACCTAACATATTACCCGCTTGTAACGCGCTGTTTGTACCTAGCGTAAGTTTATAGTCACCGTTTGAGTGCGTTCTGATAGTACCGGCAAAGGCGGCAAAACCTGACAATGAATCCGCAACCAAAGTTGAACCTGCGACTGTGTTATCAGCGCCACCAGTACTGAATACCGTACCTGAAGTAACGGCATTAGATGTATCTAAAACGTTACCTTCATAGTTGTAGGTCGTTGCACTCAAAGATAAGTGAGATGCCAAACCATCAACTTGAATATTCTCGAATACAATGTTATCACCACGCTCTGAAACAAGTTTCACTCGGCCATCACCTGTTAAGGATGCTGAAATACCCGTTTCTGCAGCGGCTTCGTTAAACGCGTTAACCACACCTGAAAGATCTTCAGTATCGTTAACAGAAAACTTAATTAAAGAGCCATCAACAGATGGATCAACATTTTGTCCACGAAGCTCCAATGTTACAATCGCATCCGCTGTAAACAACGCACTATCGGTATGCGCTGCACCTGCGGAAGTGGCACCGAAGAAATCTAATGTAACAATGTTTCTCGCATCGGCAATAACACCCGTTTTGCTAGAGGTCGAGTTAATGCCTTTAGCGGCGTCATATGCACTGTCATTCGCATTTATACTGGCCGTCGCACTTCCGAGATCACCGTTAATGGCAAAACCAACCGTGCCTACGGACTGCATAACCGATACGTTAATATTCTGTCCAAGGTCAGCCAAAGTCGAAGCAACAGCAGCGACAGAATGAAGCGCCATTCCACCAAAACCAATTGTGGAACCAGAATCCGCCGCCGTAGATAAAACAATACTTGTCGCAACCGTTGTGCCGACATCGTCAGCAATTGACAATTCAAATGCTTCTGCACCCATATTAGTTGCAGCAAACGAACCAATACTTACATTAATAGTTTCAAACGATTTAGCACCCACCTGGAATGCCTCAGTACCAAATGAACCATCAAGTAACTTACGGTCACCGAACGTTGTACTTTCAGAAATACGGTCTAATTCGCGTTTTAATTGTACTACTTCTTCCTGTAGCGCTTTTCTGTCGCCATCAGAATAGGTACCGTTTGCAGATTGGATTGCCAAATCTCGCATACGTTGCAATATATTTGTACTTTCTTGCAGTGCACCTTCAGCAGTTTGCGCCATGGAAATACCATCGTTAGCATTTCGAACCGCTACGGTCAAACCATTAACTTGCGAAGTTAATCGGTTAGAAATTTGCATACCCGCAGCATCATCTTTCGAGGAGTTAATTCGTAACCCCGAAGACAACCTCTGCATCGACGTGGTCAAACCCTCCGTCGATTTGTTTAAGTTACGTTGCCCGTTTATAGATGCAACGTTAGTATTAATAAACATGCCCATTATCTTTCTCCTCAATGGCAACATTTACGTTCAAACTTAAAAAGCAAACATTGTGCCAGAAAGGAAAATAATAAAATATTTATTTAATTACAATAACTTACAAGCAGGCCATCACATAATACAAATTTTTGACAGTTGAATAATGCGCTTATAATTCGAGCTCTTTATATATGAAGTTTCAAAGTGGCAATAAATGCCTGACATATTGCCGCCCTTGTTTAAGTGAAGACATTTTCTATTGGATAGTTACGACCTAACAGGGTTTTTATTGGGCATATAGAATTTTGAATAATTATGGTAGTAATAGGATGGTTAACCTAGCGGCAAGATTTGTTACCACCACATAATAATACAAACCTGCAATATAAATTTGAGATTAGAGCGAGGCCCTCCAATGAAACTGTCAAAATAAAGACACTTTGAAAAACGACTATTGAAGTTTGAAGGCGTTAGTTATTTTGTTGTGTGTTCTTTTGAAAAAATACAATGAATACTGAGCGATGAATCATATCGGCGTGGGTTTCGGAAACATTGGATGATTAGAAATTAGTGATGAGTATTAAAAACATACTGAGTTGCTCTATGGCAACCCAGTAATAAATTTTTAGATATAATTAAACAATGACAAATTCTGAACTTTAGCAAAAGACTGCTGAGCAGCTTGTAAAGCTAATTTCGAGCTCTCTAGGTTATTAATAGCTTCATAAATATCAACTTCTTCAATATTAGCCAATGTCGAAGTTGTAATTTCTTGAAAGTTCCGTTGAGCCTGTTCCATATTATCGACGATGTTCAGTCTGGCACCAATGGATGAACGAGTATTTCCAGTTGTGATTAACCCCTGATCAATCTCTGCAAGTAAAACGCTCATGACTTCAGTTCGTCTACTATTCTCAGGTCGGTTAATTTCAAAAGTATCACCGACTGCAGGTGTTCCCTGCATATTAAACTCGATACCGGCAATTACCAACTTCTCATTAGGATCATATGCCACTTCAAATGTTCTGCCATCGGGTTTAGGTTTAATGCGTTTTGTTATTGGGTCTATTTCATCCATTCTCACTTGATCAATAGCACCGCTGCCTGTCGTATCAAGAAACGACAACCGATAGTCACCAATTTCGTTTTCATCGGGAAGGATGATGTTACCGCCTATTAAAACTGCGTTACCAGTATTTGCGGGAATTGTCATGGCACCATTAACACCTGCTGCATATAGAGGATGTGCAGGCGGATACAGATCGCCAGGAGTGCCATTCAAATCTATTGATCTCAAGGCCGCAGAGTTCGCTTGTGCGTTAAACGCGCTGCCTGAAATTCCCATGCTATCAGAAGCTTGATCTATCACCCAGTGAGTATTTTTTGATGGTACGCCAAAGTCAAAGCTGGTACCAGCAGCCGGAAGCGGCGCGGCAGGATCAGAAGGAAACTCTCTGCCGCCATAGGAAATTTTATCACCCATAACAAAAGTCTGAGGTCCAAATTCCACCCTATTTGTATCAAGGTTTACCACTTCATATTGGCCTGCAGCAACAAAATTTACTCTGTAATTAGTAATTTCAGAAGTTGCCTGCGGTGTTAAATCAAACGTTTCATTCGCAATTGGTGGATCTGTTGCATCCGTTTTGAATGTTATTCCCTGTACTGTTATAGAGTCACCTGGCAAAAACCCGGTTACCGTTTTAATTAACTGATTAGCAGGATCTAAACTGACATCAATAATATCGTAACCATTGGCGGTGGCATTAAATTGCACTTGATATGTGTTAGAAGGAAATGACGGAACTCTAAACTCAGCTGGATCAGTCACAACGCCCGTCGATAATTTTGCAGAGTTAACTTCAAAATAACCATAATCTGACTCTAAATTATCAACAAAAGAGTTCGCGGTATCATTAGCGGCGACTTGAGTATTCGGTGCGACAAGTAATTGACGCTGTCCATTGTCACCTTGGTATTGTGCAAAACCAAACACATCTAATTCATAAGTTTGGGAATCCGTTTGATACCCAGAAAAAATGAAATCCCCTGCAGCGTTTTTAGCATTGACTTCACTTAAAAACTCTCTGCCCCTTGCACTCATCTCTTGACCAAGCGCATGCAAAGACCCTGTGTCCATCGCACCATTAATCGCTTGCGTCATCAATTCTTGAGTCCGGTATAAAGTATTTGTCATGGACTCTATTTGCGTCTCAGCTACATTATTGTAGCGTCGTGCGCTATCTTGTGAATTCAAATACCGAGAACTTACCTCTAGTTCTTTTTTTAGTCGAATAACGGTATTGGCACCAGTGGGATCATCAGAAGGGTTAATGATCTTTTTACCTGTCGACAACTCTTCTTGCGCCCTATCTAAGCTCGACTGGCGCGTTTGCATCTGTGTTACATTACGAGCAAAATAATTTGACGTTGCTATACGTGGCATAATTTACTCCCTATCCTGCTGCCTGAATTAAAGTCTGAAAAGTTTCACGCGCGACAGTAATGATCCTCGCCGCAGCTGAGTATGATTGTTGGTACTGGATAAGGTTGGCGGCTTCTTCATCTAAATTAACACCTTGAACCCCAGCGAGTCTTTCTTCAGAACCTTCGAGTAGCGTTTTAAATGAGTCTCGTGAAATTTCGGTTCCTTTTGTTGCAACCCCTATGTCGGTGACTAAGTCGGCGTAAGATTCTGAAAAGCTGTTACGCCCGCCATCCAACGTTTTGGCAGACTGAAAGTCTAACATAGTCAGCATATTGTTATTGTCGCCCGCACCAAAACGTTTGTTCTGATTAGGAATTAAGGTGTTATCCGCATGGGTAATGGTAAATACTTCTCCGCCAGCTAATGTTCCGTCGATTTTTAACGCTAAGCCAGCTCCTTCTATTAATTGGTCAGCGGGCAAGTTTTGAAATCCACCAATAACCGAAGCACCAGCACTATCTTGTATGTCATATTGCGTCCCTCCCGCATTGATCACCACTTGCAAAGTCGGATCGGGTAGCGGCGGTACATTAGCTGGTTTTGGGTAACTTGCGTGATTGATGTTTTGTATCTCATGCAAGTTGAAACTCACATTGTTTGGGTTAGTTGGACTGGCCAACTCAAAATAATTATCTGCTGCCGCAATATGTTTCGGATCGGTTAAAACTCTTTCTATATCAGCCGCCGCTGTATTAACCGGTCGAATCTTAAATGAGTCGCCCGCTGCCAGATTGTTAACATCAATAGCCATAGACAGACCTGTATTTCCAACAACTAATGGTGTTCCACCATCCATTGTCACAATATCGGCGGCATTGAATGTTTGTAATGTATTACCTGATGTATCAGAAATAATCAGGTTGGTACCATCATAATCCATATTAAATTCATCAGCGGTTAGCTCAGCACTATTGCGAATATAAATTTCGAATGTGCTGTAATTCGGATTCTGATTCGAGTTTAATGTTCGACCAAGGGCAAATTGCGGGTCATTCACATCCTTAAAAAAGTTTGCCCCTTCGTTACCGTTAAGGTCACGCCCCATAGATTGCTGTCGATTAAAACTATCCGCGATAACAGTGGCAATCTTTCCGAGTTCTCTGATAGCAGGCTCCAACAAATTATCTCTTGTATCGAATAAACTGGATAACGAACCTCCCGCTAAGTTTTGCGTAACAACTGACTTATTAGGTGTGTTTGCATTAACCGATATACCTACTTCTAGTTTATTGGTATCAAATTCATTTCTAGTTACAGAAAGTGGCAAGGCAATTGAGCCTGTAACCAATGTAATACCTTGACCAATCGTTATGTTCATCGAGCCATCTGGCAGATCAATTGTATCAACCTGAACCATTTCGCTTAATCGCTTAATAAGGTTTTCTCGACTGTCTAACAAGTCGTTTGGAGCAAAGCCCTGTTCGCCTGTCGCACCTTCAATTTGAATTTTGTTATTAAGTAACGCGATCTCTTCTGTGATAGAGTTAATCTCTTGGACCGAAGTATGAATTTCTTCATTGATTGCGCCCATGTGCTGCACCGCTAACTCTTCGTATAACGTGTTAAAACGTTTTATCGTATTTTCAGCTCTAGAAATAACAACATTCCTTGCAGAAATAAGAGTTGGCTCTTCGACTACACCATTAATACCATCAAACATGTCTTCAAATGTTGCCGTGATACCCGTGTCAGGATCTGCCAATAAATTGTCTACGCGCGAAGCGTTTTGATATCGGGTATCGTTGTATGTGAAATTACTCGTATTGAATAAAACTTCTTGATAATTGTATTGATTAAACGTACGCGTAATAGCTGACAGCTGTGTACCATTACCCAAAAAAGTTGAACGAAAGGCGTTACCAACCGTAGCTTCAGTTTCGACACGTTGGCGGCTATACCCTTCGGTATTGACGTTAGCAATGTTATGACCAGTCGTATCCAGACCAAATTGCGCGGCCGCTAGTCCTGATACACCGGTACCTAAAATACCACCTGCCATTTTAAAACCCCTTATTCGCTATCGGCAAATGCTGAAAATTTGCCAATCGATTTTTTAAACGTGTCGCTGTTTAATATGCCTATGATCTTGTTTGCATAGTTTGGATCCGTGGCATACCCTGCTTTTTGCAAGTCTTGCAAAAACTGTTCCGAGTCTTTTGTATTATTTAGAGCACCTTCATATCTTTGGTTAGATTTCAAGAAGTTGACGAAATCACTAAAGGACTCGGTAAAATTGTTATAAACCCTGAATGGCTCCGTTTTTCGCACCGCAACACCAGCTTCAAATTCGATGGTAGATTGGGCCGCTTTATCGCCTTGCCAGTCACGATGGGCTTTTACGTTAAATAAGTTGAAGCTGGAATCACCGTTTTTGTCTTTAATAATGTGTTTACCCCACCCTGTTTCCAGGGCTGACTGAGCAATCATAACGGTTGGGTTCAAGCCAATTTCTTGAGCTGCCTTTTTGGCGTATGACCACATTTGGCCAACAAAATCATCGGGAGATTCAAAGTTTACTTCTGCTTTGTTTGGTTGGCGCTCCGGTTCCACATCACTAGAGTTAGAAATGTTCAAGCCGGCTTTTAGCAGAGGCTGCTCAACCGCTTGTTGAATGCTCGATAAAATACTAGGTTGAGAACTCAAGTCCGCCATTGGATTTAGGCCAGGAAACTCGACAGGATTGTTATTTTTTGCTTTTGTGTCTATTGAATTAACATTAGCTGGTGAAACATTCGCCAACACTTGGCGTGTCATATCTGCATCATTTCTCAATACGCTGGCGGGTTTAAATGCGTCATTGTCACCACTTAACTGCTCAACGATGATGTCGGCCAAGCCCATACTGCCGTTACTCGCCATATCTGTAGCGAGCTGTTGGTCATACATATCTCTAAAAAACTTAGTTGTATTTGAGTTCATAGGATTGTCCTGCTCAAACACGGCGTTAGCGCTACGCATTGATTTCAACATCATGCCGATAAATATGGACTCAAAATGTTCCGCCGCTTTTTTTAGGGCTTCTTTATTTTGCGGATCCATACTGGCTTTAGCTTTTAAATTCTGTAAGCCAGTTAAATCATGATAATTGTTGACGTCACCTAATTTAGTCATTTGACAACTTTTTGACACAAAATGAATCGATAAAATAACTAACTCAAAAATCGGGCCAGAATGCTAAAAAGGCGAGAAGAAAAAGAAAATGAAAAATAAAAATGGAAGGAGTCAAGTAGGTGTGGATATGGAAAAGGGGCTTGCGCCCCATTCCTGCAACATAAGAGTATTAGTGTAACAAAGTGAAATATCGACCTAGCTCGTCTTTTAGTTCGCCGTTTATGTCACCGACAAAACAAACGCGAGCATCATTTGGAACACGCTCAAAAACCTCTTCAATTTGCGCCGAGAGATTTCCACCTTCAACAACAATATGCTCGGCAAAATACTCTGGCTCTTGCTCTGCGGTTATGTTCGTCATCGCTTCAAATGCACCCAGTCCTACTGGCGTGAATTGAATTTCATTATTTTCAATTACCCCACCCGACAAACAACAAAAGATTCGTTTCTCTTTGTATGCCACTTCATAAACGTGGTATTGAACTTCCTGGCCTTGTTCCAGCTCAAGTATGTCCAAAATGGCTGCATTTGTATCTTGGTTTGCGGTAACATTTGTTACCAGTGATTGATAAAAACTCATATCTATCCCCTTTTTTATCTCTATATTTGTATCGGCCAAAACCGAAATTAGTTTAAATTACCACCAACTGACCATCGATTGCGCCAGCTTGTTTTAACGCTTCCAATATTGCCATCAAATCACCAGGCGCCGCGCCAACTTGGTTTATTGCTCTGACTAAGTCGTCTAAATTGACACCTGGGTCGAAAACAAAAGCTCGGGTATCATCACGCGCTACATCTATGATGGTCTGGTTAGTCACTGTTGTTTGACCATCAGACAGAGGCTCGGGTTGATCAACATTCTGATTTTCCGCAATGGTCACGGTCAAACTCCCGTGCGTAATAGCGGCAGGTTTAAGTTTCACGTCCTTTCCTATCACTATGGTACCGGTTCGTGAGTTAACAATTATTTTTGCGGCTCCGTCTGCTGGCTTAAATTCAAGGTTCTCCAGTGTTGATAAATAAGCGACGCGTTGCGAAATGTCTCGAGGTGCTATAACTCGAACACTTACTGAGTCCAATGGTTTTGCTGTATTAGGCCCAACCAAGTGATTAATAGTATCGGCCAAGCGTTTTGCCGACGTAAAATCAGGCTCATTCAAATTAAAAGTAATGTGATCACCATGCCCAAATGGTGTCGGTACAGAGCGTTCTACAATGGCGCCATTAGGTACACGACCAACAGTTGGTATATTTACAGTCGTCTGGGAGCCGTCTAAGCCTTGCACGCCAAGGCCGCCTACTACAAGAGAGCCCTGAGCAACGGCGTAAACATTTCCATCCGCCCCCTTTAACATGGTTTGCAATAAGGTACCGCCACGTAAGCTACCTGCACTACCAATAGACGACACCGTAATATCGATATTTTGACCTGGTTTGGAAAACGCAGGTAAATCCGCATGGACAGCAACGGCAGCCACGTTTTTTATCTTCGGCTTTAGATTCGGATCTAGTTTTATGCCCCAATTTGCCAGCATCGCCTTAAAACTCTGCTCTGTGAAACGAGTTTGTTCACCCGTTCCCGGTAAACCTATTACTAAACCATAACCAACCAACTGGTTAGAACGAATACCTTGTACCGTTGAAACATCTTTCACACGAACCGCATGTGCCTGAGTAACAGTGAGGATAAGTAATAATGAAACAATTGTTTTAAACATACCCCCTCCTTAAAACGGCCACACAGAGCTCATAAAGAACTGCGACAACCAGCCAGCTTCGTTTGATTCTGCCAATGAGCCTTTTCCGCTGTAGGATATGCGAGCGTTAGCGACACGAGTCGAAGTTACCGTATTATCAGCGGCTACATCCTCGCCTCTAACGATCCCAGTCAACCTGATAAACTCTTGTCCAGTATTCAAGGTCAACCATTTCTCACCGCGGATCACTAAGTTGCCATTTGGCAAAACACGTAGTACATGCACTGTAATTTCGCCATTTAAGCTGTTGCTTTGATTAGATTTAGCATCGCCTTTGAAAGTACCATCTGACTCAATGCCAAATTGAAGTGAGTTTCCACCTATGGTCGGTGCGGCGCCATTTAGACCAACTAAAGGAGAAAGCGAAGCATCTGTTTCTTTCTTGGTTTCAGTCTTAGCGGTTTTCGATGCCTGAGTGTTTTCCATTAAAATGACGGTAATAATGTCACCAACTCGACGCGCTTTGGTATCAGAATACAATCCGTTTGACCAGCCGCTGTGATAGAGGCTCCCCGTTGCTACAACTTCTTCCGTTGGGATCTCAGGCATAATTGGGGCAAAAAACGGATCCTCTTCTTCAATGTCATGATTTACGGCGCAACCTGAAACTAACAATGAGATTACTCCAGCGACCATTAGATTATGACTCGCCTTATTGTTAGTAACTTTGGTTCTTTTATGTGTAAACAACATCATGACTCTACTCCTAACAAATCTAGAAATTAAAGTTGCTGAGTGATAAACCCTAACATCTGATCAACCGACGAGATGACCTTGGAGTTCATTTCGTAAACTCGCTGACTCTCAATCATATTTACCAACTCTTCAGTAACGTTCACGTTCGATGTTTCTAACGCACCTTGTACTATGATGCCAAGGCCGTTGACACCCGGGTTTCCTTGCGCAGGAGCGCCACTAACACCCGTTTCGGTAAATAAGTTCTGCCCCGTTGGCTCTAGACCAGCTGGGTTAATAAAATCTGAAATCGTCAACTGACCAATCGCTACTCCGGCCCCTTGCCCCGGAAGCTGAACCGTAATTTCTCCTTGTTGAGAAATTGTCACAGATTGGGCATCCGCCGGAATATTGACTTCAGGTTGCAACGGAAAGCCAGCACCAGATGTAACCAAACGACCATTTTCATCGATAGAGAACTGACCGTTTCGGGTATAGGCTAATGTTCCGTCTGGACGTTGGATCTCAAAAAAACCTTTGCCCTGGATCATGAAATCCAGACTATTTTCCGTTGTCGTCATATTCCCTTGGGAAAAGTTCTTCTGAGTCGCAACTACTTTAGTACCTGCGCCAACCATTAAGCCATTTGGCATTTCGGTATCCTGAGAAGATCGACCACCTGGCTGGTTTATGTTCTGATACAAAAGATCTTCAAATACGGCTCGGCTCTTTTTAAAGCCAACAGTACTCGCGTTTGCCAGGTTATTTGAAATAACAGCGATATCGGTTTGCTGAGCGTCCAATCCTGTTTTACTGATCCACAATGCCGGATGCATATGCGCCTCCCGTTCTCTCTTTTAATTTATACAATTCTTAATAACTGGTTGTGAGTTTGGTCTATGTCTTCCGCTTTTTTCATCATCTTCACCTGCAATTCATATTGCCTTTGGTGCGAGATCATGGAGACCATTTCTTCCACCGGATTAACGTTACTCATTTCAAGTGCCCCACTAACAATCCGAATATTCGGTGAAGCCTCACAAAATCCACAAAGTTCATTCGATAACACTGTTTGCTTGGAACGGAACAGGCCGTCCATTCCCTTGGTTAAATCGTTATCACTTGGTGGTTCTATTAATTTGATTCTATCGACAACTTCGAGGAAGTTGGCTGGTGCGCCTTGTGGACGCACTGTTACGCTGCCATCCGGACCGATTTCAATTTTTTCAATTGGCAAAGGTAAAACAATAGGTCCGCCTTCCCCCAATACGGGTGCGCCTTTTGCTGTCGTCAATAAACCATCTTTGGTGACTTGCAGGTTACCTTCTCGCGTATAGGCTTCTTCGCCACCCATATCCTGAACTGCTAACCAGCCCCTGCCAGAAATCGCTATATCAAGGTCTCGACCCGTTGTTTGGACCGAACCATGATGCATCTTAGAACCAGGCCTTTCGGTCATAGCAAATACACGAGTAGGATGACCATCGCCAAATGCTTGCATTGAACGTTGTTGCTCAAAGTCAGAACGAAAACCTGCTGTTTTAGCATTAGCCAAATTATTGGCATTCATGGAAACACCAATCAGGTTTTGTTTAGCGCCAGACATTGAGACGTATAACAACTTGTCCATTTACAACCTCTGTCAATAACTCGACATAAAATTACAGATGATTGTATAAAGCATTAACTGTGCCAGAGAGGCGTAAACAATAAATAAGAGGAAGGAAATTATAGTCGTAAAGAGCTATTTGAAGGGCTTTAATCGCTTAAGAGTTTAGGAAATTATTTATTATTAAGAGAAAGAATGAGCTCCGCCTCGGTGCGACTCAATTCACATTCCGTCATCACCTCTTCAATATCCGCGCCTAACTGCAACATTTTTTTTGCCCTTTCATATAGAGGGTTCTTTTGCGCGTTCGCTTCTAATAACTGAATTTTATTTTGTAGCTGTTCAGATAACTCCTGCTGCAAGTGAGTTACTTCTCGCAAGGTATCTAAATCTGAACTTACTTTTTGAAACTGCTCTGTCAACAAAGAGAGTTGCCTTTGTTTTTGTGTTATTTGCTCCTTAATAGCTTGATTTTCAATATGTGCGCTCTCTATCTGCTTTTGTTGAGCGATGAGCGTTTTATTTAGGCGCTTATAAACTGTGATAACACCCCAAAAAACAACAAGAGAAAACCCTAGGCTAACGTAGGCTATCAATAATTCAATAGTCATAACTTCCACTGCAAACAAAAAAGGCAGCTTGCGCTGCCCTATTTCAAGACAAGATCAGTTTAAATATCAGAAATCTCGTCCCACTCTTCATCAGTCATCAATTTGTTCAAGTCGACCAAAATCAATAGTTCGCCTTCTCGATTACTTACACCTTGAATAAACTTGGCACTTTCATCTGTCCCTACATTTGGCGCGCTGTCTATTTCAGAAGTTTTAAGGTAAACCACTTCTGCAACACTATCGACTAAAATACCTATGACCTGCTTCTCCGCTTCAATAATCACGATTCGTGAATTGTCGCTTACTTCGCCAGGCATCAAACCAAATCGTGCCCTGGTGTCAATGACGGTCACAACATTACCACGCAGGTTAATAATGCCTAATACATAATCAGGTGCTCCAGGAACAGGCGCTATTTCAGTATAACGTAATACTTCTTGCACTTGCATTACATTGATACCGTAAGTCTCCTCCTCTAGCCTAAATGTCACCCACTGCAAAACTTCATCATTGCCATCCGCTACGTGGTTCACTGGGGCTCTATCTTCACTCATATGAGCAACTCCTAAATTGAATATATATTATTCTTGTCTTGCATTTACACCTTGTTCAAGCATGGCAATTAAATCACCGACATGCAACAAAGCACACATTTTTTCTTTAATCGTACCTAACAACCAAGGTCGTTTACCTGGTTGTGTTCGCCATTTAACCGCGTCAGGGTGAATTAGCTCTGTTTCTACTAATTTTTCAGCAGCTAATCCCCAACTACTCTCATCTAACATAATAAGATATTGATAGTTTAGCGATTCTTCCATGTTTTTGTCATATTTTTCTGGCATTACCCAACGAGCGGAGTCAACGACGTTTAGTTTCTTCTCTCTGTTGATCATTACGCCATGAAACCAACTCGGCTTGCCAAATAAACTGTTAACCTCGGTCAAGTTATGGATCCCACCCAATTCCTGAAGTGGAACCGCTAAAACTAAACCCGCCACCTCAAAAAACAAAGCTTGAAACGGTTCTTCTGGTATTTCCGTAACGGTTGCTTCTACAACTTGTTTACTTGGTTGCTCGACTTCTACTTCGACTTTAGTTTCTACTAAATCGACGGTTTTGCTTTGTTCTTTAACAATTTTTTCTTCTTGCTGCTTCAAGCTGACTTGCTGCAACAGTTTTTCCACTGCTTTCGCTTCGGTTGAAGGCTCTACAGGCTCAGGCTCTTTATATTGTCTAAACTCAACTTCAACTTTTTCCTGTGGCTTTACTTTCGGTTTTAGCGTTTCGCTAAAACTGACTTTCTTTTGCGGCTCAGTACCACGCTCAAAACTACGAACAGTACGTATTGGCTTTAAGCTTCGCTCAGGTTTGTTAACATTTTGCGGCTCATTGATGGCATCTTGTATAGCGGCTTCAATATCAGGGCTAATCACTTCAGCTGGAGTTTTCGGTAACTCTTCATTTAATAACTGGCCCAAATAATCCAGCATCACTTTTTCACTAGCAAACATCTTGCATTACGACTCTAAAGATTTAAGTAATTCTTGATAAGCAAACACACCACGAGCGCCTTTTGCAAAAACAGGTAATGGCATTTGAGCCATACTCGCATTTCTAAATTTTGTGTCGATGGGAATGACACCTTCCCATACTTGTTTACCATACGTTTGTATTAATTCCCGATACGCTAACACCGACGCTTTTGTTCTTTTGTCGTACATCGTTGGAATAATGCATACATCATACTTCTTTGACTGCGAAGTTTGAATCAGTTCCATTGTTCTATGCATTCTTTCCAACCCTTTCAAAGCCATGCATTCCGTTTGTACCGGAATCAACACTTTGTCGCACGCCGCCAATGCGTTAACCATCAGTACTCCAAGTACAGGCGGACAATCAATCAAAATGTAATCGTAATTAGACGCAAATTTTTGCAGAGCCTTTTTAATGATCAAGCCCATTCCCGGCTTTTTACTAAGCACTCCATCAAGCGTCGCCATAGCCATCGTTGCAGGCAGTATACTTAGATTATCAACAGGCGACTGCCAAACACATTTTTTCCAGTGCTCACCATCCATAGAGTCAGACTTGGTAAAAACGTCATATACTCCGTATTCAAGCTCTTCTGAGTCGATACCAAAATAGTAAGTTAGAGATGCGTGAGGATCAGTATCTAACATTAATACTCGTTTTCCTTGCAACGCAAGAATTGCTCCTAATGTCACAACAGAAGTGGTTTTCCCTACCCCACCTTTCTGGTTAGCCACTGTCCAAACTTTCACACAATCACCTAGTTATTATTTTCTATTAATTCAGAAGTATTTGAGGATTCTTCTGCTTCACCAGAAGTCGTTATTCTTATACTGCCGTCAGGCAATCTTATCACCTTAATTTTTCCATACTCTGGCAGTTCTTTTTCAATATTACCAGACAGTTGTTGGCCGATTTCATCTTTAGTTGGTGCCAAAGTTTGGTTCTGTAAATAGGAAAACTTTGATAAAGCGATAACAACTCGCCTATTTCTGGCTCGACCAATTGAATCATCATTACTGGCTATCGGATCGTTAGCACCATTTGCTTCAATCCCTAACCTTTGCTGAATTACACCAAACTGCTCAAGCATATTCGTAATACTTGCCGCTCGTGCAGCGGATAATTCCCAGTTCGAAGAAAATATTTCATTATTAATGGCGAGATTGTCCGTATAACCTCGCACTTCCACAAAATTATTAACACCAGTTAAAATACGTGCGACTTCACCAAGAATTATTGAAGCAGAAGGACTTGCGGCTGCACTACCAGAAGCAAACAATAATCCGCTGCTCAACTCAATCGTCAACCAATCGTCATTTTGCTCTAATTGTGCCAATCCATTTTCTGTCAAATCGTACAAGGCAGACTGCAGATCTTGTTTTAGCGCCTGCAATGGACTACCTAGCCTTTTTTCGTCAGACTCATTAATCAGAATATTATCGTCAACTAATTCTGGCCCTTTCTCCTGATTCAAGGAGTTTCCCTCTAAAGTATGTGACTGTGAAATCTGTTGTGTTAAAACGCCTTCACCTGGCGTTCCAGTGCCATCAGAGCCGGTAATCTGAAATATCTCGCCTAAAGACTCAGACAGTACATCAAAGGATTCTTCTTTAACAATTGACATGGCGTACAAGACAACAAACAAAGCAAACATTAGCGTCATATAATCAGCATAAGACACTAACCAACGCTCTAAATGTTGAGACTGTTTCTGTTTGAGTTTTCGGCTGATGCGAGGCACGGCACAGTACCTTAGGTTGAAGCCTGGGTGTACGCTTCTAACTTGCGCGCGATAATATGAGGGTTTTCTCCATTGGCTGTAGCTAATATTCCTTCAATAACCATTTCTCTCATTAGAACCTGATCGTCTATTTGAGCCTGAAGCTTTTGCGCTATTGGAATAAAAAACAAGTTTGCACCGCCAACACCGTAAATCGTTGCAACAAACGCGGTTGCAATTCCATGACCCAATGCTGAAGGATCATCTATATTCGCCATAGCTTGAATCAAACCTAACACAGCGCCTAAAATTCCAATGGTTGGACTATACCCTCCTAGTGCTTCGTATATTCTGGCCCCTTTTTGCTGCTTTTCACTTTCCAGTTCAATGTCGAGTTCCAGAGAATTTCTTAGCACGTCTGTTTCTACGCCGTCTACCAACATGGATAAAGCCTTTTTTACAAAAGGGTCACTTTCAGAAGTAACATGTTCTTCTAAGGCTAAAAAACCCTTTTGACGTGAAATGTCTGCCCAGTCGCATAAACGTTGTTGTTGTCGCTTAAAATCTAACGATTCTGCGCGCCAAACCCTGCTAAACATTTTGATACCACGCACAAACTGATTTGATGGAGTTTGCAACATGACCGCGCCAAACGAGCCACCTATCACTATAACAAACGCAGGGAAATGAAATAACGCGGCAATACCACCACCTTCAATAGCGTACCCACCGATAACTGCAATTAAAGCTACAAGTACGCCAAAAACTGCAAGTTTATCCATGATTCAGCTCTTTGAGGATCGACGGCGCCATGTCATCAATTGACAATGATAATTCAGAAACACCAGCAACCGTTACGGCCTGCGGCATACCATAAACAACGCAAGACTGTTCATCCTGAGCCCAAATAGTAGCACCTCTTTGTTTCAACATCCGACACCCTTCTCGGCCATCAGCCCCCATCCCAGTAAGAACCAAACCGAGAACATCTCCACCATAAACTTTTGCCGCACTACCAAACGACAAATCAACACTAGGTTTATAAGTAATACGTTCGGAGTTGTCGTCCATAATCTTAATTACTGCATTACCTGCGCGGCCTTCTATTAACATTTGTTTGCCGCCTGGAGCCAAATACGCTGTACCAGGTTTTAACACGTCTCCATTTTCGGCTTCTTTCACGTCAATATTACAAAGCGAATTTAGTCGCATCGCAAACGCTGGTGTGAATGCAGCAGGCATATGCTGAACCAAAATAATCGGCAGTTTGAAATTTTTTGGTAGCTCCGTTAATAATTTTTGCAGTGCAACAGGACCACCTGTTGATGTACCAACCGCTAGCAATTTGTATGACTTGCCTGATGATCTTCTAAGCGGTCCGCTACTCGTAACAGACTCTTTAGAAACTCGACTGGAAATTGGAGCTAAAGGTTTATGAGGACGACTCACTTCATTACGACTAAGTGGAGTTTTGCTAATTGTAGGGCGAGCGACTTGTCGGCGACGCATAAAGCCAGCTTTTCTGCCTAGCGCTTTTACCCTCTCCTGTAAAAGTTGAGTGCCTTCCTTTTTGTCCTTTGCAATATCTTCGAACTTTTTAGGTAAAAAATCGAGAGCACCAGCATCTAATGCATCTAATGTAGCTTTCGCCCCATCGTGTGTAAGTGAAGAAAACATTATAATTGGAGTTGGGGTCGCTGCCATTATCTTACGAACGGCGGTTATGCCGTCCATAACGGGCATTTCAATATCCATTGTAATGACATCAGGGCGGAGTTTCTCAGTTTGCTCAATAGCTTGCTGACCGTTGGCCGCATCCCCAATTACTTGCAGTTCCGTGTGCGCATTTAGAATTTCAGTAACTCGGCGTCTAAAAAACGCCGAATCATCCACTACAAGTACTTTAATTGTCATTTCCGGATACTACTTAAACCTTAAATTTGAACGTTTTGCATAGTGTTTTAATAAGTTAGGCACGTCGAATATTAGTGCGATTCCGCCGTCAGAAGTGATTGTTGCGCCAGCCATACCAGGCGTACCTTGCAACATTGCGTCTAATGGCTTTATTACAACTTCTTCTTGGCCAATGAGAGAATCAACAACAAAACCAACTTGTTGTGCCCCTATCTGAATGACAACGACATGGCCATTTCCAGACGACTTATCGGAATGTTTGTCTTTGTTTTTGATCAGCCAATCTTCTAGATAAAACAATGGAATAGCTTTTTCGCGAACTATAACGGTTTGCTGTCCATCTACAATATTGGTTTTTGTTAAATCCAAGTGAATAATTTCGTTAACAGTAGACAATGGCAACGCAAATATTAAACCACCAACAACTACCATCAGCGTAGGTAGAATAGCCAAGGTCAATGGAACTTTGATTTCCAAAGTGGTGCCAGTGCCCAGTTCAGAATGGATTTCCACGGAACCGTTTAACTGCGTAATTTTTGTTTTTACCACATCCATACCGACACCGCGGCCAGAAATGTCAGAAATCTCTTCTTTAGTGGAAAAACCAGGTGCGAAAATCAAGTTATAAGCTTCGGTATCTGAAAGGCGCGTAGCCGCATCAGGGTCTAAAACCCCTTTACTAATCGCTATCTGCTTCAGTTTTTCAGCGTCCATCCCCTTACCGTCATCTTCGATGACCAATAAAATGTGATCGCCTTCTTGCGAGGCAGAAAGTCGAACTGTACCAACACGAGATTTACCGGCGGCTTCACGGTCGTCCGGCATTTCAATACCGTGGTCAACAGAATTTCGTACCAAATGCACTAGTGGATCGGCCAGAGCTTCAACTAAGTTCTTATCTAAATCGGTTTCTTCACCGACCAATTCCAACGTTATCTCTTTGTTTAAACTACGTGCTAGGTCTCGTACAACCCGTGGGAAACGACCGAACACTTTCTTGATTGGCTGCATGCGGGTTTTCATAACCGCACCTTGCAAATCCCCTGTAACTACATCCAGGTTGGATATAGCCTTAGTCATCGCCTCATCAGAACCTAAATTGACGCCTAAACTCACGAGTCTGTTTCTAACTAAAACCAACTCGCCAACCATGTTCATTATTTCATCTAAGCGTTTAGTATCTACTCGTACCGTAGTTTCTGCAGTAGGTGGAGGTGGCGCTTTCTTCTCCGCAGATTTTGCAGGTTTTGCTGGAGCAGCTGGTTTTGCGGGTTTCGCTGGAGCCGCAGGTTTAGCCGCTTTTTTCTCAGCCGGTTTAGGAGCCGCTGGTTCCGGCTTACCAGCCGCGGGCTCTGAGGACTTGGCACTAGGTTTAGTAGTTGGAGCGCCGCCTTTCCCATGCAATTCATCTAAGAGCGATTCAAATTCATCATCGGATATTTCGTCGCTATTCGAAGCTGCTACAGGACTTGCGTTTGTTTCAGCTGCTTGCGGCTTTTGTGTATCTCCTGATTTAAACGAGCCTTTGCCGTGTAGTTCATCCAACAAGGCTTCAAACTCGTCATCGGATATTTCATCACCACCTGCAGCAGGTGGCACGGCCGCTGTTTCAGCAGCTGGAGTCGATTTCGCGCCTCCAGGCTTACCGTGAAGTTCATCTAACAGAGCTTCAAATTCATCTTCAGTAATTTCATCTATGGAACCAGAATCCGCTGCTGCTACTTCTTCTGGTTCAACAAATAGCTCAGCTTCTAACTCGGGCTCAGCACTGCCAGCAGCTTGCTCGTCTGCTGATTCTGGTGAACTATATTTATGCAGTGTTGCAAGCAATTGCGGATCTGCTGGGTCTGGCTCATCTCCTGCTTGAACTTGAGCAAACATATCGTTTACCGTGTCCAAAGACTGCAAAATCGTATCCATTAATTCAGGGGTAACACTACGTTTTCCTGTTCTTAAAATATCAAATACGTTTTCTGCGCCATGGCAGGCATCAACAAGGTTAGTTAAAGCTAAGAATCCTGCGCCGCCTTTGACAGTATGAAAACCCCGGAATATTGAGTTCAATAAGTCAGCATTCTCTGGATCATTTTCCAGTTCAACCAATTCCTCTGACAATAACTCTAATATTTCAGCAGCTTCGATTAAGAAATCTTGTAATATCTCTTGATCTACATCCAACGCCATACGGCAGCTCCCCTAACTTAAAATCCTAAACTTGACAACAAGTCGTCCACTTCATCTTGATTTGAAACCGCATCTTCTCGGTTTTCTGCATCGATGATTGGACCTTCAACATCATTGTTATCGACAGTAGGTTCTACTTCATTAACAGAATTTGTACTTGGTTCGCCAAATACGGTCAACAGGTGAATCAGGCTATCTTCAACCTCTTTCACCAGTTCAATCACACGTTTTATTACTTGCCCAGTTAAGTCCTGAAAATCTTGAGCCATCATGATTTCAGTCATATACAGGTGTATCTGCGCGGCGTCTTTTTCAGCCGCTTGCATGAACTCATTAATCTTGTAACAAAGGGTTTTAAACTCCCCTAACTCCAGTTGCCGTTGCATCAACTTATCCCATTCCGGTTTAAGCTGAGCTATATCATTATTTATTTTATCGGCAAGAGGCAAACTTGAATCAACCGCATCCATCGTTTTATTGGCCGCTTGTTCAGTTTTGTCCATTACATAACTCAACCGCTCCTTGGCATCAGGGATGTCATCAGTAGCTAAGTTTGCAATTTTGGGATCAAGTTGGAAGTTATTTAGAGAGTCATGTAATTGACGAGTTAATTTGCCAATTTCTGCGAACAATTCTTTTTGATCTGGGTTCACGACTCCCATGACAATCGAATTGGCAGTTTCATTATCTCCAGCTTCAAGCGCTTCTACAATCGCTTTAGCTTCTTGCAGACTAATCTGCGGAGCCGTCTCAACAGACATTACATACTCCTCGTCAGATTATTCCAGGCGTTCGAATATTTTTTCTAACTTGCCTTTCAACGTTGCTGCTGTAAAAGGTTTAACAATATAGCCATTAACACCTGCTTGGGCAGCCGCAACGATTTGCTCTTTCTTCGCTTCTGCAGTAACCATCATAACGGGCATATGTTTCAAGTTGTCATCCTTACGGATTTCGCGCAACAAGTCGATTCCCTGCATGCCTGGCATATTCCAGTCAGTCACAACAAAATCAAAGTCACCATTTTGTAACATTGGTAACGCTGTGCTGCCATCGTCAGCTTCCGACACGTTAGTGAAGCCTAAGTCACGAAGTAGGTTTTTGATGATTCTTCTCATTGTTGAAAAGTCATCAACAACCAGAATTTTCATGTTCTTATCCAAAGCATCCTCCAGTGAGGTATTGTTATTTAATATTTAGTCTACTAACGATTATTCTCAATGTTTTTGTTAAAAATAATCGTTAACAGACACTAATTATTATTAATAAAAATGAAGAAGTTACAAGTTTATTTACAACCAATCTTTCAATCGAGAGCGTAAACGCACCATTGCCTGGCTGTGAATCTGACTAACTCTCGACTCGCTAACGCTTAAAACGTCGCCGATTTCACGTAAATTCAACTCTTCATCGTAATACAAAGACAATATTAACGCTTCTCTTTCTGGCAATGTTTTAATTGCTGAAATTAAGGAGCTTTTAAAGTTATTTCCTTCTACTCCCTGATAAATATCGTCATCATTGTCACTTTCTTTACCTGAAATAACATCTTCCGTTACTCCAAGGTCATCAATGCCTAAAATTCGACCTGCATTGGTTTCTTTTAACATTTGATGATATTGCACAAGCGGCACATCCAGTGCTGCTGCAACTTCTACATCTTTAACATCACGTCCTAAACTCGCTTCAAGTTCAGATATCTTTTCCGCTATCATACGAGCGTTTCGGTGTACCGAACGTGGGGTCCAATCCCCCCTGCGTATTTCATCTAACATAGAGCCACGAATTCTGATTCCAGCATACGTTTCAAAACTCGCGCCTTTAGAACCGTCAAAGTTTTTTGACGCTTCTATCAATCCGATCATTCCAGCCTGGATAAGATCATCAATCAAAACACTTTCCGGGAGTCGAGCCGCCAAATGGTGAGCTATACGTTTAACAAGGACCGCATGTTTCTCCACCATTTGAGATAACGTTTGTTCTTGCGCCTCATAGGCCGCGGCAACTTTATTATTCAAGCGAGAGCCTCTTAGTTGACTAACTGCTCTAAAAAGAACTCTAGATTACCCGACGCATGTGTTGGGGTCGGCCAATTGTTAATTTTAGCAGCTAATGTCTTAAACGCTACTGCAGACGGAGAGCGAGGAAAAGCGTCGACAATTGCTCTTTGTCGTCTAACGGCTTTTCTTAAGTTGTCATCAAATGGAATGATTGAAGTGAGCTCTAACGTTACATCTAAGAAGCGGTCAGTCACCATAGACAATTTTTTAAATAAATCCTGGCCTTCTTTTAACGTTCTTACCATATTAGCAACAACCTTAAACTTACTGACGTCGTGATCTCGGTTCAATACTTTTATTAGAGCATAGGCATCGGTTATTGACGTCGGTTCATCACAAACCACGACCAAAACCTCCTGAGACGCTCTCGAAAAGGATAAGACCATGTCAGAAATGCCAGCCGCTGTATCAACGATAAATACGTCTACTGGAGTACGCATTTCACTGAATGCTCTAATAAGCCCTGCATGTTGTGCTGGACTCAATTCAACCATGTCAATTGAACCTGAAGTAGCAGGCACAATCTTTATCCCATGCGGACCTTCAACTAAAATGTCGTCAAGTTCACACTCGCCTGACAATACATGTGAAAGATTTTTCTCAACTCTTAACCCCAGCATTACATCGCAATTAGCCAAACCTAAGTCCGCATCCAATACGAGTACACTTTTGCCGGATTGCGCAATTGCAATAGCAGTGTTTAACGAAACACTTGTTTTTCCAACTCCACCTTTACCACCTGTTACCGCAACTACTTTTGTTTTTTTTGCTAAAGACATATTTCTTAAGCCACTAGCCTGATCCGAAGAACTTTCTTTAATCATACATGCCTACTGCTTTTGGCACTACCTTATTATTCTGGTTTGTTACTTTTTGTTTTAATTCAAACAATTGATTAGCTTTTTGCACAATTTTATCACTGTTTGCAACTCTTATGTCTTCTGGAACGCGTTGACCGTTGGTTAAATAGCCAATTGGCAATCGGTTGTGTATCGCAACGCTCATCAATTCACCTAAACTAAGAGACTCATCTATTTTAGTAAAGATACAGCCAGAAAGTGGAATTGTTTTAAAATGTTGCACACTTTCTTGCAAAACACTCATTTGAGACGTTGCAGAAAGCACTAGATAATTTTTGATATTTACTCGCGAGCGAGTTAATAAATAGTTTAGTTTTTCGGTTAATTTTATGTCTCTTTGACTCATGCCAGCAGTATCAATTAACACTAATTTCTTATTTCTTAGTTGATAAATAGCTTCCGACAATTCATCCGTATCTTTTGCTTGTTTTAAAGGACAACCAAGAATTTTCGCATACGTCGCTAATTGTTCTAATGCGCCAATTCTAAAACTATCGGTAGTTATTAATCCCACTTTATCGGCACCGTGAATTTGTGCATATCGAGCCGCGAGTTTAGCTATGGTAGTCGTTTTTCCGACGCCTGTTGGGCCTACCATAGCGTATACTCCGCCTCGGGTTATGATTTCATTAGAAGTTGTATCAAGTTGTTCAGTCAACAATTCCAACATTTTCGGCCAAGCATTGCCTTGATGTATATCATCACCGACAAAATGAGTCAGGTGTTCAGCGACTTTGCTCGACAATCCCATGTCTTTCAGTTTGTCCATCAACATGGCTTTAACCGGTGACTTGCGATTGACATCTTGCCACATTAATTCAGACACCTGATGTTCTAGCAATTGCTTAATTGAATGCATTTCCGATTTAAGCGTCTCGAGTTCAGAACTAAAATGACCTGTCACGACATTGTTATTTTGTGCGCCAGAGTCTACGTTTTGCGTCAAAGCTTCGAAGTCATTGCCAGAAGCGAATGGCATCGATTCAGCCGTATTTTCAAATCCATCATCTTGAACAACCGAGTCTCTCGCTTTTGACAGCCATTGTTCAAACTCTGACTCCGCTTGACGGGACAGAACCTTATTCGCGACTTCTGGACTGGCTTGATTAAATGAAGCTGGCTGTTCGGCAATCGTTGTGGGGGAAGCCTGAGCATTAACCTGCCTTTGTCGTTTAAGCAACTCTTCTAAAGAGCTAGCAATTTTTTCCGCACCTTCGGCATTTGGACCCGATAAAGCCGACGTTTGGGCTACAGCTGTATGTTGTGACAATTCTGGCGCAGGGGCTTTAGCAGGCTTCGCTATAGGCGCCGAGGCGTCGGCGTCAACAGCAGCAACAATTTCGACACCATTAGAGGTTTTTTTATTTGACATAATCACAGCATCTGAACCTAGCTCTTCCTTAACTTGATTAAGTGCGGTTCTCATATCTTTGGCAAAATAACGCTTAATTTTCACTTTAAACCTCCGTCAAAATTCTGTCTTACTATCCAACTGAACTGACTATTTTAATTTGTTTCTCTTCCGGTATTTCTTGATAAGACAAGATAACCATGCCTGGAATACTGTGTTTAATGAATCGAGACAACACGCTTCGTAACATTCCTGAGGTCAGCAATATAGAAGGCTCACCAGACAGTTCTTGATTACGATGGGCATCGGATAACGAGGTTTGCAATCGCTCTGCCAAACCAGGTTCGATACCTGCTCCTTCATTTCCAGTCGACTGCAATGACTGTTGCAACATCTGTTCCAACTCTGGCGCTAGAGTTATGACGGGGATTTCACTTTCCGAACCAGCCGCGTCTTGAACGATGAAACGACGCAACGCAATTCGACAGGCAGCGGTTAATACGTCGGGATCTTGGCTCTTAGGTGCGTACTCAACCAAAGTCTGCAGAATCGAACGCATATCGCGAATAGTGACATTCTCATTAAGTAGGTTTTGCAATACTTTGGTTAATATAGAAAGCGATAACATATCCGGCACCAAGCCATCTACCAACTTCGGATAGTTCTTGCCGATCATGTCCAATAGATTTTGTGTTTCTTCGTGACCAATTAACTGTGCAGCATTATTAGTTAATAGTTGGCTAATGTGTGTCGCGACCACAGTCGCGGCATCTACTACGGTATAACCTAACGATTGCGCTGTGTCTCTATTCGCAGCTTCAATCCAGACGGCCTCCAGTCCAAATGCAGGGTCGACTGTTTCTAACCCATCAACTTTACCAAAAACCTGACCTGGATTAATTGCCAAGTCTCTGTCGTGTCTTATTTCAGCTTCACCTATGGTTACACCCATCAAGGTTATACGGTAGGTATTGGGGTCCAAATCCAAATTATCACGAATATGTACAGCCGGGACTAAGAAGCCAAATTCCTGACTTAACTTACGACGAACGCCCTTAATGCGTGAAAGTAATTCGCCGCCCTGCCCTTTATCAACCAGTGGAATTAATCGATACCCTACTTCCAGGCCAATAGTGTCAACATGAGATACATCATCCCAACTCACATCTTTGTTTTCAGCTACCTCTTGAGGGTCTTCAACTGGCACTTCTGCCGCTTCTTTCTCCGCTCGTTCAGCCTCTTCTTTGGCCTTTTTAGCTGTCATATAACCGGCACCAACCAACAGAGCTCCAAATCCAAGGAAAGTTAAATGTGGCATGCCAGGTACCAGCCCCATAGACAATAACAAGCCCCCGGCAACATAGAGTACCTTTTCGGCACCTAACTGCGACGACACTTGCTGACCCATTTCTTGCTCAGTATTTTGACGCGTCACGACAATTGCAGTACCAATGGATAACAATAAGCCTGGAATTTGAGCAACTAAGCCATCACCAATTGTTAAAATAGTATAGATCTCTACCGCCTGATTAAATTCAAGATCATGCTGGATCATGCCGATGAAAAGCCCACCAATGATATTGATAAACAAAATGATAATGCCGGCGATGGCGTCGCCCTTCACAAATTTTGACGCACCATCCATCGAACCATAAAAATCCGCTTCTTTACTGATATCTTCACGGCGAGCTTTTGCTTGCTCTGGGTTGATAAATCCAGCGTTTAAATCCGCGTCGATAGCCATTTGTTTGCCCGGCATGGCATCTAACGTGAATCGGGCCGTTACTTCTGAAATACGACCTGCACCTTTGGTTACAACCACAAAGTTTATAATTACCAAAATCGCAAACACCACTAAACCAACTGCGTAGTTACCACCAATAACAACCGATCCAAACGCTTCGATTACCTTACCAGCTGCATCACCACCTTGGTGACCTTCCAAAAGTACCACACGTGTACTGGCCACATTCAGAGCAAGACGTAAGACCGTTGCGATTAAAATAACGGAAGGGAAAACACCAAAATCAAGGGGTTTTAAGGTATAAACAGTAACCAAAAGAATAACGAGTGCTAGCGCGATATTGAAAGAAAACAAAATATCTAGCATTAATGCTGGCAATGGCAAAATAACCATGGCCAATGCTGCCAATATAAAAAGAGGAGCACCTAAGCCATTAATATACTTGGTGTTTTCTTTCTTAAAAACTTGATTAAATTTTTCTGTTAATTCCATCACTACTGCCGAATAACTACCTTCTACAGGGCTATTCAGCAAAGATCAGGCCACATCAAGCGACAAGAAAATGACTGAGTATTATCTAAACAAGGACTATTTCAGTTAGGACAATGGTTAATGTCGAAGTTCCGGAGGGATTGGCAAGTTTTTATCTAAAGGTTTAGGTTTATTGCCCTTACCTTTTTGGTACATATCCAACTGATACACATACGCCAACACCTGTGCTACAGCCACAAACAACTGCTCTGGAATTTCTTGTTTAATGTCAGTTGTATAATAAATAGAGCGCGTCAACATCGGGGTTTCAACAATTGGAACGTCTTTCTCTTTGGCGATTTTACGTATGTGCATAGCAATCAGATCTGCGCCCTTAGCAATTACAAAAGGTGCACTCGACTTTTCAGTATCGTATTTTATGGCAACCGAATAATGGGTCGGGTTGGTCACCACAACATCGGCATCTGGAACGTCTTGCATCATTCTTCGTTGCGACATTTCTCTTTGAGCCTGGCGTATTCGCCCTTTTATCTCTGGGTTACCTTCGGTATTTTTATATTCGTCCTTAACCTCTTGTTTACTCATTTTGAGTTGTTTCGTGTGATTATAAATCTGATACGGAATATCCACAGCCGCAATGACTATAGTGGAACAGCACAAGCCTAAAAATATCCAGGCCAATAGTTCTACAGCGTCAAATGTATTACCGGGCAAATCCTGTATGCTTAAGTACAAAATGTCATTCAGATAAACTTTGATCAATATGACGGCTACCGTTGCGACGACGGCGACTTTCATCACTGATTTAACCAATTCCACCACAGCCTGGGTACCAAACATACGCTTGAAACCTTTAAGTGGAGACATCTTATTAAATTTAGGCGCCATTGCCTCCCAACTGAAATTCATGCCCCCTAATAAACTATTGGCAACAAAAGCAGCAATTAAGATGACAATGAAAATACCAGCTAGTGGCACCGCCACATTTAAAATTGCCTGGCCTAAAACAGAAAACATTTTTGTTGGATCAAAGGCGTCGTCACGCTCTAGTGAAAATTGCGATTGCATTACCTCCATTAATGCAATGCCGGTACTTTCACCAAAAATCAACAATGATGCGGCTGATGCAACTAAAACTCCGGTTGTTCCGAGTTCTTTGGAACGAGCAATCTGGCCTTTTTTTCGGGCGTCATCGAGACGCTTGGCCGTGGGGTCTTCTGTTTTTTCCTGATCGCTTGATTCTGCCATGTCGGACTCTTAAAACTAAGTTCTTAACAACCAATTAAAGTACACATCATTTCAAGTGACTTTTGCCAGTTAGTATCAAAATGAAATACAAAGTTCTCCATAGTTAACCACATAACGATTAACCCTGACATCATACTAAATGGAAAACCAATGGAAAAAATGTTCAGTTGCGGAGCTGCTCGGGTCATAATGCCAAAACTTAGATTTATCACCAGCATGGCAATGAGGGGTGCCAGCGACAATATCATGGCAGCAGCAAACATCCAGCCGCCAAACATCACCAGTTCATAATAGCCGCCAGTGGCATACCACTCTTCCGTAATTGGCAACAGATAAAAACTCTGCACAACAAGCTGTAACATAGCTAAGTGGCCATCTATAGCCCAGAACATCAAAGTTGACAGGATAAGGTAAAACTGACCAACAGCAGGTACACTCATACCATTGGTAGGATCCACCATGGACGCAAAACCCAGACCGGACTGCATTGCAATCGCTTGACCGGCAATGACAAATATTTGCAAAAACACAATAGACACAAAACCGATGGCGCTGCCAATCATGATTTGCTGCGCAACCCGGAAGACCATTTCAAAAGAGAATAAATTAGTAAAGGGGGATGGTGGTAAAACAGGCATAACCATAATGGTAAAGGCCACCGCGTAAGCGGTTTTGATTGGACCAGGAATACTCTTTCCCCCTAGACCCGCCATAACCATTAACATGGCCGATATTCTGGTAAATGGCAGCAATAAATCAGCTTGGTATTGCAAGAGCTGTTGTAACAATACGTCCACAGTTCTACCCTGCCTATCCGATAACCGATGGGATCCTGGCGATCAACTCGTGAGTAAAATCCATGATCATGCCCGTGACCCAGTGACCGGCAAAAATTAAAGCTAACAAAGTAACTATTAAACGCGGCAAGAAACTCAATGTCTGTTCGTTAATAGAGGTAGCCGCCTGAAATATAGCCACCAATAAACCAACGACCAGACTGGGCACAACAATCGCAGCAACCAATACAATGATCAGCCATAGTGCCTCTCGTAATATATCGACAAAAACTTCAGGTGTCATAGACGCTCCTTAGGTCCCCAGACCGAAACTTTTTGCCAACGTTCCCATTACAAGCGTCCAACCATCAACCAGTACAAACATCATGAGTTTAAATGGCAAAGAAACTATCATGGGTGACAACATCATCATACCCATAGCCATAAGAATAGAGGCAACGACCAAGTCGATGATGAGAAACGGAATGAAAAACATAAAGCCAATTTGAAACGCGGTTTTAAGCTCAGAGGTTACAAAAGAAGGAATAATGACTGACATGGGTAAGTCTTCTGGAGCATTAACTTCCGTGTATCCCGCGATTTCGGCAAAGGTCTGCAGATCGGAAATACGAGTTTGCGACAACATGAATTCACGCATGGGTATTTTGGCTATATCGTAAGCCTGTAATGACGTTATTTCTTCACTTAAGTATGGCTCGACGGCGGTTTGATGAATTTCGTCAAACACCGGTGCCATTATAAAAAAGCTTAAAAACAGGGCCATGCCTATTAGTAACTGACTGTTTGGCGTTTGCTGTAAGCCCATCGCTTGGCGCAATATCGCAAGAACCACAATTATGCGTGTGAATGACGTCATCAACATAACTATGGCAGGGATGAAACTCAGTGCCGTCATCATTGCCAGCACTTGCAATGTTACACTGTATTCTTTACTGCCATCTGGGTTATCAGTCACTGTGACAGCAGTAATAGCACCGCTTTCAGCCATGATGTCGGGGCTAAAGCCGAGTAAAGTGGTAAGAAGAATCGTTATTATTATTTTCATCAACCAGGTTCTTATTGTTAGTTGAGTTGCGATTTATTTTCAGGGGGGGAATAACCGAACGCTTTGTTTAACTTATTTAGCAAAACATTGTCTTTAAATGGTAAGGTATTTTCTTCAATATTCTCTTCTAACGTGAACAAGTGATTAACGCTTTGGCTCGTTACACCGATGGCATGTTGTTGCCCCTGAACTTCAATGATAACAATGCGTTCCCGACCACCTAAGCTCATGCTGCTAACCAGTTTAAAATGTCCGGTATTATTTGGCGTCAAGTTAAGTTTTTTTGCCACCCAGGCGACAACAAAAATAATGAACATAATGAAGAGTAATGCCATTAACATTGGAACAAGTGCTGCTCCTGCTGGGTTGCTCAATGCAGCTTCCGCACCAGTAGCTGCGGCCGTAGAATTATCTTCCGCGGCAAACAGCAATTGGGGAATACTCCCCAATACTATGCAACTTTTATTAACGAAGCTTTTTGATACGTTCAATTTGACTGATCACATCTGTTAAACGAATACCAAACTTGTCGTTTACAACAACAACTTCACCGTGCGCAATCAAGGTACCGTTAACTAAAACATCAAGTGGTTCACCTGCCACTCGGTCTAGTTCCACTACAGAGCCCTGATTTAATTGGAGTAAATTTCTAATGCTTATTTTGCTTCGGCCAACTTCCATCGAGATATTAACCGGAATGTCTAAAATCGTTTCCAATTTACGAGATTCATCTTCGGTCAAATTCTCCGAGGGCTCCGTTAATTCGTCTAGCTCAGCGGGAACGACACCGTCTTCGCCAGCTTCATCACCACCTTCGGCTTCAGCAAGGGCGGCGGCCCATTCGTCCATAGTATCTTGATCATCGCTCATAATCGTTTACCTCAAATATAATTCTTTACAACTCTAAATCATCTTCCAAAGCTAATAGCTCTGAATCATCGTCTAAACGACGACCGCCTTTGGTAAGCACGTTCATTTCTGACTTGGCAGACTCAGGTCGTTTAATCTTTTCAGAAATTTGCAACGCCACATTGTCCCTGCAACGTCCCAATTTCGCTCGGTATGTGGGAAGGTCTTCAATATAAACCGTAATATGTTCTGGCATTTCAATCGGAATAATATCGCCATCTTTAAGTTCCATGATCTGACTCAGCGGTATATCCATTTCCAGCAATTGGGTGCTTAGATCAACATAAACGTCCATGATTTCGTCACGTAACGCCTTACTCCAACGGTAATCTGTATCTTCCCGGTCACTTTGAACACCTGCATCCAACAGCTCTCGGATAGGTTCTAACATGGAGTAAGGTAAAGCCACGTGGAAATCACCACCGCCCCCATCAAGTTCAATGTGAAACGAACTGATTACAATAACTTCGGTAGGTGATACGATATTTGCCATCGCGGGGTTAACTTCTGAATCTAAATATTCAAACGATACGTCCATTACCGGCGACCAGGCCTCTTTGTAATCTTCAAAGATGAGTTTTAACAACATTTGAATAATACGTCGTTCGGTCGGTGTAAATTCACGCCCTTCAATTTTCGCGTGATATCGACCATCGCCGCCAAAGAAGTTATCAACCAGAATAAAAACCAATCGCGCTTCCATGGTAATTAAGCCAGTGCCTTTTAAAGGTCTGAATCGGACCATGTTTAAGCTAGTCGGTACAAACAGAGTATGAATGTACTCGCCAAACTTGATCATCTGTACGCCATTAATGGAAACTTCCGCTGTACGACGCATCATGTTAAACAAACTGATCCGCATATGACGCGCAAATCGCTCGTTCACCAACTCCAAGGTCGGCATTCGGCCACGAACAATTCTATCCTGGGAAGAAAAGTCATAATCTAAGGTGCTGGCGTTACTGGCACCACCACCTTCTTCAACATCCTCTTCTTCGACTTCATCGACCCCGTGTAAGAGGGCATCGATTTCATCTTGTGATAATAAGTCAGTCATAAACTATCTCAGTTTGTTAACAAACGGGTTATTGCATTACAAAACCCGTAAACAACACTTCTTCTACAATTTTCGAGCCAGCTACATCAATAACTGCTTTTTGTACATCTTTAGCGGCTTTGAGTTTTAAGGCATCTTTACCGGCTGTGGTTGCCAAATCATCTGCATTTGCTGTACTAAACGCTTTTAATAACGTGCCTTCTATTAAAGGGATATGGCGCTGGGCCAGTTCTTCGTTATTATCACCGCGTACCATTAATTGCACTCGAATTTGTACCAGTCTATCCCTCGTCGTGCCTGGCACATTAAAGGTAAAAGGTCTTGGCATAGAAACGTATTTGGCCGTACCAACTTCGGCTGGCATTTCTTCTACCTGGGTCATTTCTGCCGCCTGATCGTCAGGCGCTTCATCATCCCCCATTAAGAAAAAAAATGCAGCTCCGGCTGCCAACAATACAACCACGGCCGCTATGATGATAATCATCATCTTATTGCCGCCTTTGCCCTCTTCCTCTTCCAACGTTAAATCGTTTTCTTCTTCCGCCATGTTTTGCTCCGCAACATTGCTTTTATTCCAACATGTTATTGTTCATCCAGTGTTTTAGCAATAACAAAGCGCTAATTCCAACTTGTCAGACCCATATCGTCAACCGTTTGCCTAACAAGTAATCAAACATATTCAATGTTAGGCATAATAATCCACATTCCAAGGCGAATTCACATTGTGTTGCATCAAGGTTGCAGCTACCTCTTCTTGTTCTATGTCGTCTTCATGGTTACCGTTTAATTGGCCTTCACCATTTTCTCCAGCGTGTCCATCCCCTGTTTGGCCTTTTTCTTGTTTTACGTCAGAGTCCGCTAATTGCATCCCCTGCTGTTCAAGAAGCTCTCGTAACTTGGGTAAACTTCCCTCTAACGCATCTTTAGCCTGTTGACTGGAGACCACAAAGCTCACGGCTGCCTGCTCACCGCTCAAATTTAGTTTTACTTGCATAGAACCGAGTTCAGGCGGATCAAGACGAATGTCTACCGATTTTAGGTTGCGAGCCATCATTAAACTCACCTGCTGTTGCATATTTGCGGCAAGTTCTTGTTTATTAAAAAGAATATTTTCCTTTATCATAGCGTCTTGTTTTACATTGGCCGCCGATTCTAATTTAGGTTGAGCCAGTGCTTTATCTAACTGGACACCCATCACTTCCACTTGTGAGGCCTTAACCAAGTTATCTTGCCCACCTGAAGAAGTTTGATTTGCCATAGCTTGCAAACTGGATTGCCTCAGGTCATTGATCACAACATGTTCTTTTTGAACTATATTTTCATCTACTAAATCAGATAGTTGCTGTTCTAGTGAGGCCGTCGTAGCAGCTTGTCCACCCGTTAGGTTTGCTTGTTGTTCCGCCAAGTTTTTAGACAGTTTGTTCTGCCACTGGATATAGGAATTCGAAGTTAATCCTTCAATTGACTGGGGACTTGCATCAGACGGACCTGAAACCGGATTAGGTTTAACATCCGATGATGCACTTAGAGCAAACCTGATTTGATTATTTAATGTCAGCTCTTGTTCCGATTTACGAGTGTTTTTTTCAGCTGACTCGTCTTCAGTTATCTCAGATTTATTTAAAGGTATTGAACTTCCCTCATTTTCTGTTGACTGGCGCTGTTCAGATGCAACTATTTGCTCTTCAACAGGTGCATCTGATTCTCTCGTCTTCTGAGTTGCTAATTCCGCTAATAATGCCTCAAATTCGCTATTTGACTCGACTGGTATTTCTTGATCAGTTGACTCTGTATCGACCTTTTTATTTATAGCGAAACCTAAAGTAGTGTCTCCTTCGCCTTCTTCTTGACCAGTCTTAGTATTAGTATCAATTTCTATTTCTTCTGCGGATTTATCCGGCTTGGCGTAATTAATTATCTTTATCAGGTTCTCAAGAGATTCGTCATGAGATTCTAGCTCAGCCTGAACGGCAGCCTTTTCACCTTTTGATAAATTAGCGAACACATCGTCTAGTGATAAAACCTCTTCCTGCTGTACTTGATTAGATGCTTTATTATCGCCAGATGACAACTTAGTGTCGGTTAAGTCGAATTCGCTCTTGATATTAGCCGTTTCAACTACTTCTTCCTGTGTGACCTGTTTTGATAAGTTATCTAATTCGACACCCTTTTTAAGATCAGCAGAAACTTGGCCTTTCTCAGTTTGTTCTTGAGCGTCTCTTTTTGAGCTTTCACTTTCATTATCATCTGACGTGGTATTTTCAACCTGTTCCGTAATTGAATTCGTCTCACTATCAGACTTGCCTTTGGTTAAATTAGATTGCCATTGCAAAGCGATTTCAGCTTTTGTTAGCTCAGATGATTCGCCGTTGTCTTGTTTCTTTTTGGACCCTGTTACGTCTTCTTCTGTTTTGTGGGCTTTGTTGTTATCAACCTCTTCAGTGTCCGAATTTTTTTCCTCGCCCTTTAACTTATTTTGTTCTTGCTCACTAACCTGAGTGTCAGGTGCTTTATTTTCTTCGGCACGTTTTTCTTGAGACTTACTAGACGCCTCCTGCTCAGTATTCTGAGATTTTGGCACGGCATTACTGTTAGCTGGTTTAGAACTTGTTGAGGTCTGTTCTTTTTGCAACGTCGCCGATTGCTCGTTTCTTTTTTGTTGCTGATTTCGCTTTTGAGCGGCCTCCAGCTGTTGCTTACTGTCAGCTAATGCCTTTTCAAATTGCCGCGCGGACTTTTCTTGCCTCTGATCACTTCGCTCAGATACGCTTTGCCTATAAAGAGACTTTTCTTCTGTGACTTGAGCTTTAGGCAAATTTAGCTGGTTAGGTAACATATCAACTCCGTAAACAACGCGGGTTAAGGGTTTCTTTAATGGTCTTTCAGGCTTAGTTATTCAAATTTCGTTCCAAACGCAAATTCAAACCCGATCAAGATTAATTTAGTTGTTGGCGAATGAATTTTTGACTAGCAAATTCATCGGCGAGGTTTTGCTCTTGTTTATTGATAACCGCTTGTAATTTAGTCTTTTTCTTTTCAATTAGAGTTTCTACAGCACGAACTTTAGTACGCTGCTCCAGCCAGATAGCTCGACGCTGTTCTACTACTTTTTTTGACATTTCAACGGCATCAAGTTGGGCCTTGATCCCATCTTCCAACTGGACAATGAATCTTTGATAGTGCTGATAATTGCCGCCCGCTAACCCTTCATTGCCCATTTGCTGAAGCTGTTTCAGGTACTCCAACTTGTATCTCTGAACTTCGCGTAACTTTGCGTCGCTTGCTTGATAGAAAGACTGCGCCGACTGCAGATCTCGGGCAAGGTTTTGCTCTTTATCACTCTCAAGTTTTAATAACATTTCAAGTTGGCGGAATTCTCGAGCCATATATCACCTACTGGATTTGTTTGGTTAGCGCCTGCAATTGCATCAAGGCTTGATCATAAGGAGAAATTTCTTTCATCTGTTGCTGTAAATACGCATCCATAACAGGTTTCATTTGGATTGCTTTATCCACTACAGGGTTACTGCCAGCCGCGTACGCACCGATTGAGATAAGATCTTTATTCTGCTCATAAGCCGATAACAGTTTTTTAAACACCAATGCCATTTGCATGTGCTCAGGGCTCGTAACTTGCGGCATAACACGACTTATGGATTTTGCTACATCTATCGCAGGATAATGCCCGGCGTCTGCCAAATCCCTTGATAAAACAATATGACCATCCAATATGGCTCGGGACGCATCGGCGATGGGATCCTGCATATCATCACCTTCTGATAAAACGGTATAAAAAGCGGTAATTGAGCCTTGACCTTCCCCGCCATTACCGGCTCTTTCTATTAGCGCTGGTAATTTGGCAAACACGGATGCGGGGTATCCTTTAGTCGCGGGCGGCTCACCGATTGCGAGCGCGATTTCTCGCTGTGCTTGGGCATAACGCGTCACAGAGTCCACTAATAACAATACGTTCAAACCCTGATCACGAAAATATTCAGCTATCTGGGTGGCAGTTTCACAACCTTTAAGTCTGCGGATTGGCGACATATCAGCAGGTGCAGCGACCACAACGGCTCGCTTACGTCCCTCTTCGCCCAATATTTCATCAATGAATTCTTTTACTTCCCGTCCACGTTCACCAATTAAACCCACTACAATAACGTCAGCATTGGTGCCACGGGTCATCATGCCAAGCAGTACGGATTTACCCACACCAGAACCAGCAAATAGTCCCATACGCTGTCCTTCACCCACCGTAATGACGCCATTAATGGCTTTTACACCTACATCTATGGCCTTGTTAACCGGCTTTCTTGCTAATGGATTAAGTGGTTCTGCTGGCTTCGCACTCGGATCATTTTCAATTGGCCCTAGTCCATCAAGTGGTACACCACTCGGATCTATCACTCGTCCCAATAAAGCCAGTGACATGGGCAACTGATTACTTATATGTGACACTGTAACTCTGCCGCCAGGAACAATGCCCTGAACTTTATCTAATGGCATCAAGAAAATTTTGTCGTTTTCAAAACCAACCACTTCCGCGTCTACATCGCCGTGCATAGTTTCCACTCTGCAATTACCGCCTAGCGGTGCCGAACAACCGACCGCTTCCAACGTCAGTCCCGTAACTTTAGTTAAACGCCCCGAAACTTCAGGCTTCGCGGCTCGAATCCAGCCTTGATGTTTTTTTATCTTATGGGCTAGTACCGATTCACTCATCTGGTAAACCCTGATCTAATTCGCTGCTAACTTCTGTATCAATGTCAATCTGGCCATCGGTGGCATCAGACTCTTCTGGAGTTAAAGGCGCGACATCTTGTTCCGCCTCAGACGAGGTTTCAGTATCTAGTATTTGTTCGTTCTCAATGTCCGCGTCAGACGATGGTTGAGTGCCTTGAATTTGCAATGATTGCTCGATTTGCTCTTCGTTTAAGCCAACTGAATCAACAAAGCTATGAATTGTTTGCTGAATTCGGTGTTTTACGGTTCTATCAATTAGTGAATTTGGTGTCGCAATCGTCAAATCTCCAGGGTTATAACCTGGCTCTTCCTTTAAGATCCAGTTGCGCTCCGCCAGCGCCTCTTCATCATAAACCTGTTGCAAAAGCTGCATATCATTAGGGTGAATATGAATTTCCGCATATTCAGTATTAAACGGCAATGACGCGATAGATTCATGCAGAACTTCCAGCAATGACTCTCGGTTACTTTTAGATTCGGTTCGAATTACGGCTTCAGCCAACATTACAGCAAGGTCAACCAATTGTAATTCGGCCGCTTTATCTACCCTTGAAATAGGATCGTATAACTGCTCAATAAGCGATTGCCAGTGTTCAACCTGTTGTTGAATCTGGACTTGTCCCTGCTCAATACCTTGTTGCAGGCCTTGTTCCTGGCCTTGCAGTAAGCCCTCTTCGTGACCGCTGGCCAAACCTTCTTCTTTGCCTTGAGCAAAACCCTCTTCTTTACCTTGGGTAAAACCTTCTTCATAGGCTTCTTGTCGAATTTGCTCGATTTCTTCTGCGGTTAGTTGTGGGACCTCTTCTTCTTCTTCCTCAGCCTCAGCTTTCGCCAGGCGACTGTACATTTCTTCAATGGGTACACCCAAAAAATTGGTCTTGCCCACGATTTCGGCTTTTTTGGTTTCGGTTACATCCGGCGCTACCCAGTCTTTAAGTAACTCCAGCATTTCGTCACTTGGCGTAACGGGTTTATTGGTTAATTTATCAACCACAATGACCTCGAATCAATTAGGAGCGACTTACAGGAAGTCGTCTCCACCGCCACCACCCAGCATAATTTCGCCTGCATCAGCCAGACGACGGGCAATGGCCAGAATTTCTTTCTGTGCCGTTTCCACTTCCGACACTCGAATTGGCGGCATGGCCTCTAAATCATCAGCCATCATGTCTGCCGCACGTTTCGACATGTTCTTGAGGATCTTTTCCTTTAATCCTTCATCGGCACCTTTTATTGCACGCATCAGTGAGTCCTGTTGAACTTCACGCAAGATTGCCTGAATGCCACGGTCATCTACGTCAATAAGGTTATCAAATACAAACATGAGATCTTGAATTTGTTGCGCCATTTCTTCATCGTGTTCACGCATCGCATCCATTAACTGACCTTCAATATTAGTATCTAAGAAGTTCATGATTTCTGCCGCAGCCTTCATACCGCCCATCTTAGCGGCTTGAGCACCAGCTTGACCTGCAAACTGTTTCTCCATGATTTCATTCAATTCTTGTAATGCTGCCGGTTGAACTTCTTCTAAGTTGGCTATACGCATGGTCAAATCAATGCGTACCTTGTCAGAAAATTGACTTAGTATTTCAGCAGATTGATCCGGTGCTAAATACGCCAAAACAATTGTTTGGATCTGCGGGTGTTCGTTACGAATAATATTTGCTACCTGCTTCGAGTCCATCCACTTCAATGAATCCAAACCTTTGGCTCCGCCACCCAGTATTATCTGATCTAACAGGGTTGCGGCTTTTTCTTCACCTAAAGCAGCCGTCAGGGCTTTTTTGATGAAATCTTCCGATTGGAAACCAATCGTACTGTAATCTTGAATTTGTTCGATAAACAAGCGGTGAACCGCCGAAATCTTATCCTGAGACAAATCGTCAAGTTGAGCCATCGCGATACCAACCTTCTGAACCTGCTTAGGTTCTAGATGCTTAAGGATCTGCGCCGCATCTTCTTCCGACAAACTAAGTAACAGAATTGCCGCTTTCTCTACGCCTTCCAGCTTATCAACATCAAACGCTGGTGCTTGCGGTTGTTGTTCAACTACATCATTCATCTTCTAATAACCACCCTTTAACCACTTGTGAAGATAACTCTGGCTCATTCGCCACTAATGCACGTACCGCTTTTAACAAGTCTTCATCGCCGTGCAGATCCGGTAATTGTAACGAACCATCTGCCGCAAAACCTATATCTTTCTCGTCAAATTCCGTCGTTAACATGTCCAGAGTTTCATCTCCTAAGTCTACACCACCAAGTGCATCTTCTTCGTATTCATCCGTTGTATCTTCTGGATACATTAGTTTACGTAACATAGGACGAACTAAAGCGAAGATAAGCACAATGATGACGATCATTGATGAAATAGTTTTAATAAATGGTTGGAACCACTCTTGTTCGTAATATGGTAAATCTGCTGTGGAAAACTCATCAACTTTGTTGAATGGAATGGTCACAACCTCTAACGTGTCACCACGTGTCATATCGAATCCGATACCACCTTGCAACAAACGGCGAATATTAACTAACGCTTGTTGTGAACGAGGCGTTTTTTGAATTGTGCCATCTTCAGCCGTCGTCACGATATAATCAACCGCAACAGATACGCTCAATCTTCTGACAACGCCGGTCTGGCTTTGTTTATGGCTAATAGTTTGGTCCAATTCATAGTTACGAGTTTGCTCTTTATGACTGCGTCCACTTGCTGTGCGTCCACGACCATCAGCAGCGTTTTCGGGAATGTCCGATTCCAGTGGAGGTTGGTTTGATAATGCGCCAGGAATACCCATTGACCCAGTGCCAGTGGTGTTATCTTCAATCAATAATTCGCTGCGAATGGCTGGCAAGTCAGGGTTGTACGTTTTTTGCGTCTCCTGAACTTGAGTGAAGTCCATCGTCACATCCACCTGCGCAGTATAGTTTTCCATACCAACAACTGGTGACAATATGGCGTTAATCTTTGCCATGTATTCATCTTCACGTTTGCGCTCAATTTCAAACTGCTTGCGAGAAAGCGCAGATAAAGAATTTTGTGATCCTGAATTTAATAAGCGACCATTTTGATCGGTAACTGTAACCCTTGCTGGCGATAACCCCTGAACCGCAGAGGCCACAATATCAACCACAGAATCGACTTCTTCTTCCGTCATCATACGGCCACGTTTTAACGTGATCACAACTGTCGCTGATGGCTTTTTGGTATGACGAGCAAAGATGTTCTCTTTAGGAATCGCCAAAAGCACTCGGGCACGGCTAACCGAATTAAGTTCTTCAACTGTACGTGATAACTGCTGCTCGCGACTGTGTTTCAGGCGTTCCGTTTCCATTCTTTGGCTTACACCAAAACCTGAATCTTGCAACAGAATTTCAGAGCCTTCAGACGGCCCTCCGCCTAAACCACCTCTGGCTAATGCTAACTTGATATTTTGAAACTGATCCGCTGCAACCAAAATAACGTTGCCTTCCAGTTCATATTCAAAGTCTTTGTTTGCGTCAAGAAAATCCAGAGTTTCGATAAGCTGATCAGTGTCAAATTTACCAAGTGGACGCATTTCCGGTTCTTGTGACCAGATGATGATAAAAATTGCGATGGCTAAACAGATAGTTAAAGCCAGCACTAACGCACCTTGTCGCATGACCTCGGCACTGGAAATAGAGCTCATAAAACCAGATTTTTGCTCTTCAACGTTATCCTGGCCGTCAGCTCCTATGGTCACCATATCCGTGGATACGTCATGACCTGGCGCTGCTACTTGAGTTGAAAGTTCTTCTGCCACTTTGATGTCCTGTAAGTATTAACTGACGATGATAAAGCCGATTAAACCGGCATACTCATGATGCTCTTATATGCTTCAACAAGTTTATTTCGAACTTGTACCGTGGCCTCAAACGCGATTCCGGCTTTCTGCGACGCTATCATTGCTTCAGCCAGAGACACATTTCGGTCGCCCATTTCGACAGCGGTTTTTAGTTCACCAGACGTGCTTTGTAAGTCATTGACGTTATCTACTGCTTTTTTCAGCAATTCGCCAAAATTAGCAGAGGATGGATTGTTTACACGTTGGTCAGTTCCCAATGAATTGATTTCAACGTTAGGACGGATGGTTTGGCCGGATACCTGCGACGCCATAGATTGCAGTTCGGCGTATAGATTATTGGCTTGAATGTTCATCTCTTTATCCTGGGATTATTTTTTCTAACCAGGATACTGCATTTAGAGTGCCAACTTTTAAATCATTGTTTTACAAGGAAAATAACGACAAAAACAGACTAAGTAAAGAAATGACAGAATATTGACTAACAAATTTTTTCATACAAAAGCACTCCCTTGCAGAACCACAAGGAAGTGCTTTTAGATGTTAGAGATAGGCTTATTTAAGCTGGAACTTCAATTCCCTGCTCTCTCATCTTTGCAAGTTTGTAACGCAACGTTCTGGGACTGATCCCGAGTTTCTCAGCGACGTCTTTTCTGCGGCCATGACACATTTCTAATGTATCAAGAATAATGCGATTCTCCTGGTCTCGAATTTCCATTTTAAAATCTGGCGCATCAGACATAGATTCAGACGCTTTTATTTCTGCAGCAACTGAGTCAACCGCAAACTCTTCTACTAAAATGTGTTCGGTATCGATGTTGTTTTCACTACTTAATATCAGCGCTCTTTGGATCACATTATCCAATTCACGCACATTGCCTGGCCAGCCATGATTAAGTAACTTCATTTTCGCTGTCGGACTGATATCTGGAATTTCTCTGCCCATGTCAACACAATGGCGATTCAGTAAATGTTGCGCAATTGGAATAATATCGTCTTTTCGTTTAGATAAAGGTAACCAGCGTATTGGGAAAACGTTCAAGCGATAATAAAGATCCTCGCGGAATTTTCCTTCTCGCACCGCTTCCATCAAATCACGGTTTGATGTCGCCAACACACGCACATCTAACTTAATGGTTTTTCGACTGCCTAAACGCTCAACCTCGCGCTCTTGTAAAACGCGCAATAGTTTGGCTTGCAGATTAAGATCCATCTCAGTGATCTCATCTAGCAGGATAGTCCCATGTTGCGCCTGTTCGAACTTACCTGGGCAAGCTTGGATGGCACCGGTAAATGCGCCTTTTTCATAACCAAATAAAGTGGCTTCTAACATGTTATCCGGTATCGCAGCGCAGTTAATTGCAATGAAATCATGTTCCGCGCGATTAGACTGCTCATGAATGTAACGCGCCATAACTTCTTTACCCGCGCCACTTGGTCCGGTGATCATCACCGACGCTTCAGATGCTGCGACTTTTGATGCCAACTTCAACAATTCAATGCTTTTCACATCAGCCACAACCGGGCTGTGTTTTTCCACCTGTTTGACCGGTGCATAACGCCCCACCATGTTTAACAAGACCTCTGGCGCAAACGGCTTAGCCATATAATCGATAGCGCCATATTTCATTGCTTCAACCGCATGATCTATGGTGGCGTAAGCGGTCATTAATAAAAATGGTGTGTTCGGATATAGTTTTTTCACCGACTTAAGCAAGTCCAGTCCGGTTAGTCCGCTCATCTGCACATCGGAAACAATTAAGTCTATGACCTTTTGTTTTAACAAGACTAATGCAGATTCTGCAGAGTCCGCTTCAACGACCGAATAACCAGCAATGCTCAATGTATCAACTAAGGCTTCACGCAAGCCCGAGTCATCTTCGACGACTAATATTTGTGTTTGACTCATGCTACGTCCTCCTGAGTATGTAGTTGAAACCGATTATCGTTTTCGCCTGTGGTCAACTTGATGGGTAAGTACAAATTGAATACAGCGCCACCTTGTTTTTTGTTAGTCACATCTACGTGACCTTGGTGGGCTTGGGCGACAGTTTTCACTACAGACAAACCTAATCCCGTCCCTTGTGAACGAGTAGTAAAAAAGGGTTCAAAAATTCTTTGCAGTTGATCTTCCGGAATACCTGGGCCGTTATCTTCAACTGAAATACAAACTTGGTTCGGCTTCGTTTCAACTCGTCTAGCAGCGAGGTGAATATCAACGCCTTGACCTACAACCTGCACGGCATTGTGTACTAAATTCGTAATGGCGCTGGCCAGGCTCGTTTTATTTGCCAGTAAACAGATATCGGGTTCAGGAAGTTCAACACTGATGGTGCCACATTGACCGACCATAGCATCAGAGCTTTGATGTACGCTGGTAAGAAGCTGTTGTAGGGATACCTGTTCAAGGACCTGATTTTCTCCGCTTTTGGCAAACATCAACATGTCATTAACTTGAGTTTCCAAATCGTTCAATCGAGAAGAGAGTTTGTTTACAAAGTTATTTCTTTGTTCAAGCTTCAATCGAGAATTGCTCAGATTAGCCGCATATAACATCGCAGCCGATAACGGCGTTCTGATCTGGTGGGCTAGGCTTGCGACCATTTTCCCTAACGCAGATACACGTTGCAAATGGCTGATCCTGTCCTGTAACTTTCTAGTTTCCGTTAAGTCAGTCATAACAATAAGCTGCCCAGACTTAAGCGGCATAATTTCTAATTTGACTCTTCGACCATTGCACAGAGAAACTTCGTGACCATCATCTTCTCTTGGTTTAAAGGAACGAGAAATAACCGTTCGCCACTTTTCACCCTCTAATGGTTCACCCAATAAATCGATCGCTAATTTATTAGCCTGACTTACCATGCCCTTGTTATCCAGCACCACAACGCCGTTAGGTAATACATCTACCAAGTGGCTGAGTTCTTCATTACGTTGACGCAATATCTCTAATTCTGAATTATCCGAATCAGATTGCTGCGTTGTATTTTTGGCTTTTGAGCCTTCGTTAGAAAAACGACGAAAAAGAGGCGAGAAGCTGGCCAACTTCATATTGGCATTAACTTCGCTTTTATTCGCTATGGCGGCTGAGATACTGGCTGACATAATTTTGTCTCTCTGGTTTTAACACACAGGTAGTAAAACAACATTCGTGCCAACTTTATTTCCCTTTATTTACAATAACTTACAAAGTAAAGATTTAATGGACAGAAATTTTCAAAATTTTGACAGTAGGAAAGAAGTGACAACGCCGAACGTGTAAAGGCACTCTCGGCGTCTTTTATATAACTAGTGATGAGTTAAGAATTAATCGTCCTTGTTGAGATCATATTTACGCATTTTTTCTACTAATGTCGTGCGGCGTAAATTTAGCTGCTCGGCGGCACGCGCCACAACATAATCAGTACTTTGCAAAGCTTGTTCTATCAGATTGACTTCTAACTCAGCTAAAAACTCTTTAAGGTCTATTCCCTCAGGCGGTAACATCACCGTTGTAGGATCGGCCAACGAAGTGGCAGACATAACAAAATCTTCTGTACCGTCATCGTCTTCGTCATCATTGAAGGCAAAAATATCATTAAGTGCCTGACGCTCAAGAATTTCATCTGGATACTCAGGAACAAAAGGCGCAGCATCGGTATAACAGTAACGTTGCGGTAAATCATGCACATCCACCACCTGATTCGGGAACATAATTAATAAACGCTCGACTAAGTTGCCCAGCTCACGTACGTTACCTGGCCATTTATGCTGTTTAAGTGACTCCAGCGCGCGTTCGGTCAGGTTAAATCGAGCCTTATGTTCTTTTTCGAAACGGCTAGTGAATTCCTGAATTAATAACTCTAAATCATCGGTGCGTTGATGCAAAGAAGGAGACTCAATAGGAAATACGTTCAAACGATAAAACAAGTCTTCACGGAACTTGCCTTGTTCAATCATATCTTCCAGGTTTCTGTGTGTGGCAGCGATAACACGTACGTCTGCTTTGATCGGCTTGTTGCCCCCAACACGCTCATAACAGCGCTCCTGCAATACACGTAATAACTTCACCTGCATTTGCAGTGGCATATCACCGATTTCATCTAAAAATAAGGTGCCGCCCTGAGCTAATTCAAAACGTCCTTTACGAGAGGATATCGCCCCGGTAAATGCGCCTTTTTCGTGGCCAAACAGTTCGCTTTCCAATAACTCACCAGGAATAGCACCACAGTTAACCGGAACAAATGGGCCTTTAGCACGTCCTGACAACAAATGTACATTGCGGGCAATAACTTCTTTACCCGTCCCGGACTCACCTAAGATCAGAACATTGGCTTCTTTCTCAGCAACCTGCCCTATTAGAAACTTAATCTGACCCACGGCATCCGTCTGGCCAATTAAACCATCAAATTTGTTTCCATCAGTACTCTGAGGCAATTTAGGCATTAGCCTCTTATATTCCTGACAATCTCGGATTTGTTGGGTAACAACTGGGTAGGTGAATGGCTCGGTTAAAAGGCCAATGACGTTTTTTTGATCAAACAAGTACTTTAAAGTATCGCCGATAACTAAAAACGGAATGGCAGGTTGAGAACGAACAATGGATTCATGTTCCCCATCAGAAAGCGCACCTAGAACGGTGGCGCAAACTCCGTCTTCAGGCTGACATTGTCGCGCAAATTCGTTATGAGAGACTATTTTATTATTTTCACCAAGAAAGGTTAATAACCCCGACATTAACTGCGCCCGACGTTCATTTTCGTCGAGAATTAGAATTGTGCCTAAACCTGGTGACTGCTCATTAACCATAATTTGCCTGATCGTATTTTTATTGTTATCAAATTGATTGTAACTTGGCAGATCGTACAATCAAGTGACAATTGACAAAAAATTGACTAACTGCCTAATTTTTGACACGCAAAATTAGGTACAACTAAATATGGTTTTTACGCTGGGCCATTATGCCAAGTGCCACAAAAGCAAAAATAACAACTAACGCAAAGCTGTCGGTGGACAACGCACTAAGTTGTTGTTTCAAAAGGTTAGTTAAAATCACTGTCAAAAAACCGTAACCAAAAGTACAAACAATGATGAAAGCCAAGGTTTTAATAACAAAGTGGGCATTGCCCAATTGTCTTTTTATGAATTTGTTTATGTCAGAACCAGCGATAACCAAGACAGATGCCACCAATGCCAGCGCAATGTCTGATGAGTAAGGCCGCATAAACCGACCTAGCTCTATTAATAAATCCATTATCATTTAAATAGATACACCATGCTGTTCAAACAAGTCCAACATATCCTGTTCAGTCAAAACTTCCACGCCTAAATCTTGCGCTTTAGTGAGTTTCGACCCCGCTTTTTCGCCTGCAACTAAAAAGTTCGTTTTTGCCGAAACGCTACCGGCAACCTTCGCCCCTAACGACAATAAATGATTTTTTGCCTCGGAGCGGCCCATTTGATTCAGTGTGCCAGTAAGCACGTAAGTTAACCCAGTCAAAGGCTGTTCATCTTCCGATTTTTGTTCTATCACTGGCCACGACACGCCGGCAGATATCAGATTTTCGATAACCTTTAGATTATGCTCTTCTCTGAAAAAACTATGTACGTGCTGTGCTACGATGCCACCTACGTCACTTACTTCAACCAAAGATTCCGTATCCGCTGACATCACCGCTTCCAAGGACGCATAATGATTGGCCAAGTTCAGAGCGGTTGCTTCACCAACTTCGCGAATGCCTAAAGAATATAAAAATTTAGGTAAGGTGGTTTGTTTAGCTGCTTCCAGAGCATTCACCAGATTCTCTGCTGATTTTGGTCCCATACGCTCGAGTCCGGCTATTTGTGCTTGTTGTAAGTTAAACAAATCCGCTGGTGACTGTATTAAATCTTCATCCACCAATTGCTCTACAATTTTATCGCCCAAGCCATCAACATCGAGCGCTTTTCTTGAGGCAAAATGTTTAATCGCCTCTTTTCGTTGCGCCCCACAATATAACCCGGCAGTACAGCGTGTCACCGCCTCATCTTCCGGCTTTTCCACTTTGGAGTCGCAAACAGGACAAGAAGTCGGGTAAATAATGTCTTTTGCGTCTTCTGGGCGTCTTTCCTTTACCACGGACACCACCTGCGGGATCACATCTCCGGCTCGTCGAATGATAACCGTATCGCCAATTCTTATTCCTAGTCGTTCAATCTCTTCGGCATTGTGCAAGGTCGCATTAGAAACCGTTACACCACCAACAAATACGGGTTCCAATTTGGCCACAGGTGTAATCGCGCCTGTGCGCCCAACCTGAAACTCCACATCGTTTAGCTTGGTCATTTCCTCCTGAGCAGGAAACTTATAGGCGATGGCCCAACGCGGTGCTCTGGCAACAAAACCTAATTCTTGTTGAATGGCGACATCATTAACCTTCAACACAGTGCCATCGATGTCATAGTTCAATGAATCTCGTTTTGCCGAAATGTCTTTATAAAAAGCCAACGCACCTTCAATGCCAGTAGCACGTGTGACTTCCGGGCATAACGGCATTCCCATGTCCTGTACTTGTAATAAGCGGTCGTAATGTTTGTCCGCTAATTCAAACTCTTCACTGACAACCCCAATACCATAGGCATAAAAGGCCAATGGACGCTCTGCTGTAATTTTTGAGTCTAATTGACGCAAACTACCCGCGGCGCCGTTACGCGGATTGACCATGGGCTTTTGGCCATTTTGTTTAGCCTTTTCATTAAAGGCATGAAAACCGTCCAGCCACATGAAGACCTCCCCGCGAATTTCAACTCGTTGAGGAATTTTTTGCCCCCTTAACCGCAAAGGAATCGATTTGATTGTTTTTACATTTTGAGTGATATTTTCGCCAACACTGCCATCGCCACGTGTCGCTGCACGAACCAAAACGCCATCTTCATATAATAAGCTAACGGCAAGTCCATCCAATTTAGGCTCACAACAAAATTCAAAGTCTTGTTCAGTTTTCAAACGGTCATTGATGCGTTTATGAAAGGCAACAAACTCTTCTTCGACCATAGCATTGTCCAGTGACAACATAGGCACTTCATGACTGACTTGTTCAAACTTGTCCAACACAGCGCCACCGACTTTTTGCGTTGGTGAATCCGGCAGTTTCAGCGATGGATTTTGATTTTCCAGAACCTGTAACTCACGAAACAATCGATCGTATTCTGAATCAGGCACAGTTGGCGTATCCAGAACATAATACTCATGATTATATTGTTGTAATTGTTGGGTAAGTTCTTTGATACGGGTTTGTTGTAAAGACATGTGATAATCAGACCTAAAAATCGAATCATCAAAGTGTCTTATGAAGCCAAAACAAACGCAAGGCTTGCAGTCATAAAAGTGCGTTCAGGTGCTGTCAATTTAAACGAAACAGAACCGCAAGGATCTTATTCCCCGCCGTAACTCCGTTTTTAGGTCTAATATTCTATGGATAGCAAATAAACTTATGAAACTCATGATTAGAATAGTAGGTATACTGACTCTAGTTTTCTCAATGCCAATGACTGGGCAAACGTTCAAGGTTTGTTATGAAGAATGGCGACCGTACGCTTATACCGAAAACAACACATCAGTTGGGACCATAATCAACAAAATGCAACAAGTAAGCCTTAAGCATGATCTAACATTTGAGTTTCTCGAGTTACCACATTCCAGGTGCCTTAAGAGCGTTGATGATGGCGTAAACGACTTAGTTCTCTTCGTCGATCAAAATGACGGTTATGAAATGTTTCCCAGTGCAATTAGCTATTGGCACATAACACTAGCTATCCGCGAAAGTGACGAGTATTTGAAACTCTTTGATCCCAAAATCGCCGCGAGAAGAATAATGGTTTCAAGAGAGTATCACTATGATAATAGTGTTTACCTTGCGCTAGAAAGCCTAAAAGCTCGGGTCGTAAAAGGCAGTTATTACGCAATCAGTGAAAATGAAATTCGTAACCTGTTTCGTTTTTTAAGTGGCGGGCAGGTTGATGCTATTATGATTGATCGAACCTGGGCAAATTTAATGATCCAACGATATGACTTACCTGTAAAGTTGGTTCCTGAGTTCTTAATCAGTGAACCCCAGTTTGTGGGTTACAAATCATTGACTAAGCGAAGTTACGTTAAGTTAAAAGCTTTTATGGCTGACTACGAAGCCAGCCAATAAATCAAATTAGTGTAACTTTTTTAGCATTAATTTATTTTCGTTTCGTACCAAAACAACTCCTTTGTTGGCAACTGAAAAACGTCCACCATTTTGGGATTCTTTGGAAGTTTCAATTTTAACTTTCTAGCCTTTCGTAATAACAACCTGTCAGAGTCTCCTTCAAAAAGACTTAAATTATCATCAGCGGTTTTAAGCAGTAAATCGACCTTATCATCACTCCCCATATCTTTAACAACAATCAATGCACCAAATGTCACATTATTTACATTTAAGTTAAACTTCGTTTCTTTTTCTATATCAGGCTCTCGCACAAATTTCGCATTTGAGTTTAGTTGATGGATGTTAATGGTTACGTCAATTTCCCTACCAAACATAACAGACATAACGGAACCCGGGCCAATTTCAGCACCGACATAATAGTACTCCTTTAATCCATCATCGTTAAAATCAGCAAACGCGTCCTGCAGAGCTTCCCGGCTATGGCGACAAACGCGGTATTGTTTAGGTTGTAATGCACTTTACCTTCTTTGTTAAATGGTGGGTAAAAAAACACATATACCATTTCCTTTGTCTGTCATGTCTTTTTGATACTGTTTTTCTGACAGAATCAAATCCAACAAAGCATCTTTAGCAGAGTTGGTTTGTTACCTTACCATTCGACGAAATTAGTTTTGCCATGGCAACTCCCTGAAACTTTCCCCGACTCAATTTCTATCACAGGCTGAGCAAACGTTAACTCTTTTTGCACATAACTCTGGCTAACGTGGGTTTGCCGTTTGATACGGCCAGAGAGCCACCATAATCGCACGCAGTGGGCAATAAGAAAGCCAATACTAAACTAGGACTTTTGAACCATATGTTGCTTACCCGACGACCTTGAGTCGGGTCAGATATCGCCGCCAGTGACTCGCAATCTTTCTGACGCTATGAATACTAAATTTCAGTGGCACAGCAGACTGCTCAGTGTTTTCATTAAGCAGATCCAATACTCGAGCCTGCAAACTACGCCAGCTCAAAACCATACCTATCATCACGACAGCTATAGAGCCTTGTATGATCAGAATCAGCGCGTCGAAACCGTTAAAATCTAGTGACGCCGCAAATATCTGCTGGTAAACAAGCTCTCCTGCTAACCACATAGCAAACACCGCTCCCGTATTCGCCACAATTCCGGTAACGGCCCACTCCCAGAAGCTTAGACGGTAACAGTACACCTTTGACCAACCGAAGCTCATCATCAAGCCATTACGTTTTTTATCCGAATCGAAACACACGTTTATGCCAGACCAAATAACTAATGAGCAAAGGCTAGTCAAAAAGATAGTGAATCCATAAATCACCACTTCTAAGCTCGCTACATAAGACTGTAACTTATTGAGTAACTCTTTTAGAGACACCATTTGTGTCGCTGGGTGTGCCTGCCAAAAGTCATTTAATAAGCCCCAGTGTGATTCCTCCAGTGTCATGCTCCCCATTCGATAGTTGTTTTCTGATCCAATTAGTAGATCAAATGACGCCAGCGGTACGGTAAACCAGAACGTAATCAAGCTGCTACCAGGTTTAAATGCATGGATCGACGTAATGATAAACTGCATAGGAGCGTTGTTAATGCTAAATGTTAATTTATCGCCTAACTCCAGCCCCAAATCCTCCGCAACTTCATCCACAACCGAAATTGGAAACATGTTTTTTTTGGGGATTGGATTCTCCCAATTACCAGCCACTAGCAAGTTATTTTCCGGCATTTTTGCAGACCAATGAAGGCGGATCTTCGACTCTAGCTTTTGTTTGCTTTCGCTAGGTGAAAATTGATTATCTTCCCAAGCTTGCCCATTGGTTGCTGAAATTTTGCCGTAAACATAAGGACGGAATGATTGCCTTTCGATATTGTGACTTTGCGCCCAATCGAATAGGTCTTGCGTATCCTTTTCCGGTATTTTTGTCACCAACAAATTGCCATCTTGTTGAACATGAAGCCTTTCAACCGTATTTAACACATCGCGGGTCAATTGATTGGTGAAGTACAAAAGGAACAGGCATAAACCTAACCCACATATTTGTCCGGTTTTTACCATTAGTCGCTGGCGCATTATAACAACCGCGGTGTGAAGGCTAGTTGTCAGTCGATGACCGAACAATTTGAAACCTGAAAATATGGCCAAACAAACCAACAACATTGTGATAACGCAGAAGGTTATGGCTAACAATAAATAGCCAGTTAAGCGATAATTGTCGCTATAGAAGAAAATGATCACCATGAGCGCGACAATAATTAAGCCCCAGCGCAGTGCCGTTTGTGAGACCGGAGCTATAGATTGAGAAAGCAAGTCCCAAACCGATGTTTTTGAAACGACGAATGCCATCGGAATAACGTTTGTTAGATACAAAACACTTAACAAACCTAATATCAAGCTTAATTCCATTATCGACCAAGAAGAACTAATACCTGGCAGAAACTCGGCCAGAAAGTGCATTGTAAGGCTTTCTATTCCGGTGACAGCAGTCAGAGCCAATCCAAATATAAACGCTAAATAAACGACCGATACGGCGGCAAAACAAAACCATACACGCCATTTGGGTAACCCCAGACTCAGACAAATTGCATAAAAACGTCTTTGCCGCTCCGCTATTTTGTACGACGATTGGTCCAAAGAGATGGCAGCCAATATGAACAAGATCACACCGGTCAACCCCAGGAACTTCATTACTCTTTGCCAAACGCTTGCTAAAGGATGTTCACCTGAATTCACATCAAGAACATTAACTTGCCTGCCCTTTATTAGAGGTTGAATATCTAAAGAGGCACCGGGTTTCTGTATCAATAAATATCGAACCCCCTGCAAAGACGCCGTATATTGCGTATCAACATCGGGCAAGTTAATTACAGCACGGGGCGTTACAGACTCCGACGCCACCAGTTGGTCTGGCTCTGCTATCAAGATAGCCGAAATAACATGGGGTTTGCCCAGAATCGTTAACGTATCACCAACTTTGGCTTTTAGCGCAACCAGCGCACGTTGCCCCAACCAGATCTCACCACTTTTTGGCGAATCGAAAGACTCAAACGTCTCGCCGCTAATCTGCTTTGCTAAAGTCACGCTGCCTTTAACCGGATAGGATGTATCCACGTTTTTTATCGACAAAGCCTGACGTTGCTCACCATGAAAAACATTGAGGTGAAATACTTGAGTGACAGAATAGTTATTAGATTTTGCTCGCAATTCTTGCTCAATCTTTGCTGGTAATCGACCTTCAGCCTCGATAACCAAATCAGCCCCCAATAAATTAGACAAATTGTTTCCCAAGTAATTGTCTATGGACTTTTCACTCACACCTAACAACAAGATGTAAGTAGCCAGCACTATTTGTGTCGCTAACCATATCAACAATTCTTTTTGTTTGATTTGAAACGCCAATGCTTGCCGAAGTAAATGAAATTCTGCATTCATAACAATACCAACTCTCCATTTTTTAGCTGAGATTGCACTCCACATAACTGAGCAAGTTTACTATCGTGGGTAACCACAATGAGCGTGGCCCCACTGTCAGAACAGCACTCAAACATAAGATCATGAATGTTTTCGGCCGTTTTGTAGTCCAAACTTCCGCTAGGTTCATCCGCAAAAACAAGCTGAGGTTCGTTGATAAAAGCTCTTGCGATTGCCAATCGTTGCTGCTCTCCGCCACTTAACTTATTTACTGGACGGGAAGCTTTTTCTTTTAAGCCCACTTTATTTAGCCAAACTTGTGACTTATCCATCGCATGTTTGTCGCCTTTTAACATTAGTGGGAATGCCACATTTTGAATTGCGTTGAGTTCTGGCAAGAGGTGAAATTGTTGAAAGATAAAACCTTGTTTTTTTGCGACCTGCCTTTTATCTAATGGCATATGATTTTGCTTCGCGTCTTTGTAAAGAACCTTGCCTCCATCTGGTTGTAACAGACCGGCTAATATTGCCAACAAAGTAGATTTGCCTGCGCCTGACTCACCCATTATAGAAAGGCTTTCACCCGCATTTAGATTTAGATTAAGGTTTGAGAACAACTGAACTTTTTGTGGCTCGGTAACAAAACCATGTTGTAACGCTTGTACATCAATGTGAATACTCATATATCCCCCCATTCATTTTGAGAAAATGATAGAAGGGACAAAGTAAAATTTGAGTCAAATTGACAGAGTTTTTAACCCTAGAGTTTGATCACGATTGAGAGTGCCATTGTCGAAAACACTCAATCCTATTAACATATTTTAATGGGTAAAGTTGTCTTCTTTTTTATTCGTTTTGCTTACTTTAAAAAAAGCAGTTTCTTTTGCCAGTTCAGAAGCTAAATTGGCAAGTTCGTTACTAGACTGGGAAATATGTTCCGTAGCCTGGCTCGTTTCACACACGCCAGTATTAAGAACTTCTATGTTCTTCAATATCTCTTCTACGACCGCGGATTGCTGCTCTGCGGCAGTCGCAATTTGACTACTTAAATCATTAACATGTGTAATTTCTTCTTCTATTTCTTTATTGAGTTCATTGACATTTTTAGCGCTACCTTGAACTTCTTCTGCAAGCGTTACACTTTTTGACATAACATCGACAGAAGAATTGGCACCTGAAGAAATGGTTTTGATCATTTCGTCAATTTCTTTTGTTGATTCCTGAGTGCGCTGAGCTAGCTGTCTAACTTCATCCGCCACAACGGCAAATCCTCGTCCCTGCTCACCGGCTCGTGCAGCTTCAATAGCAGCATTCAAAGCAAGCAAATTAGTTTGATCAGCGATGCCTTTTATCACATCAAGAATACTGGCTACCTGATCAAAATCACTTCGCACTTTTTGCACGTTGTTTTCTGATTCGTGAATTTGATCTGACATGGAAACAATCGAATGGTAGGTGTCATCCAGTTGATGAGAGCCATTGCTAACCCTACCTTGTATCTCGCCAACCGCCGATGCCGTACTATTTGTATTATTTGCGACTTCGGATATCGTCGCGCCCATTTGTTGCATTGCGGTTGCCAACTGAATCGACAGCGACTCTTGTTCCGCTACCGTAGCACTGGTTTGTGCCGTTATCGTCGCCAACTCTTCGGCGGTTGCAGCTCGTTGCTGAGATACCGCGGAGATTTTTTGCACCATGTGACGCAGGTTTACTATCATCTTCTCGATCGCATCTTGCAACTGGCCAACCTCGTCATCGGACGTATGCTCAACCTCCGACGTTAAGTCACCTGCCGCGACCTGTTCTGCGACGTTGGCAATTTCAATAATGGGTTTAGCTATCTTCTTAGCAACAAATAGTCCGATAAAGGCAATGAGAATGGAAAGTAAAATCATCAATATCGTCATGAACCAGCTATTTTTCCGTATTGACTCAAACGCTTCGGGTTCGTCCATTTCCGACAAAATAGCCCACTTAAATCCATCAAATTCAATTAAGTCGTATGAGGATAGGACCGGGTTGCCATTATAATCTATGATAATATCAGTGCCTCCGTTGCCACTTAACGCACGAGCAGTTGCATCCGTTTTTACCCCATTTTTCTCAACTGATCCGGCAAAACTGGCTTCTACCGAGTGGCCCTTGGGGTCCAGAAAAGAATTGCTTCGCATTTTAAGATCTTCACCCACAAGATAACTTTCCCCTGTTTCACCCATTCCTTCCCGAATGCCCATAATGGTTTGTATCCCTTCAAGGGGCAGTTGCAGCGCGATATACAGATTAACTTGCCCTGAATCCCCCACTAAAGGCTGAGCAATGAATGCGGCTGGCGCGTCATTGCTCGGGGCATACGGACGAAAATCAACAAAACCGTATTTCTTGGTTTTAGTGATACTTTTTATCAACGTACCTAAGTTAGAAGTAGAGTACGTTCCGTTTAAAATATTCGTATTAAAATCGGCCTCCTTCGTTACCGTATAGAAAATATGGCCGTCAGGGTTTATCAAAAACAAATCATAATAACCATACTTTTCAATATAACTTCGGTAAAACTCCTCCCCATTCGCTGTTTTAGGGTTCAATGCCTCTGCCACATCAACTTCTGATATGATTGCCCACCTCACCCCATCTGCGACATCGACATAGTCCCAACTACTCACAACCGGATTATTGTTGTAATCCATAATAATTGAAGTACCGGTCCCACCAGCTATAGCTTCATTTGCAGCGACTGTAGTAACCAGGTTGTTATTAGCAAACGAGGCCTGTACAGAAAAATCTTTAGGGTTTAAGTACGAATCCGACCGCATCAGTTTATCTTGGCCAACCAAATAAGACTCACCTGTTTCACCGAGCCCAGTACGATTGCCTAAAATTTGATTTACTTTATCCAAAGGTTGTTGAAAAGCGACATAACCTACAGTTTTGCCATTTTTTAAAATTGCCTTAACGGCAAAACCAGCGGGATCACCATTACTGGGCTCATAGGGGGAAAAATCGGCAAAATGTACCTTATCCACGTTTCCCGAAACGCTCTTAACAAACGCGGTATAAAAAGAGGAGTCGGCTAGTTCTGCTTTTAAATTCTGCCCAAGATCGCTTTCCCTTGTCACAGAGTAGATAATATCGCCTTGACGGTTAATGAGGAAAAAGTCATACCATCCAAATATCTTTAACAAAGGGGTATAAGAGGAGTCGTACCTATCCAACAATTTTTGCCATTGACGTTTATTAGAAAAGTTTGTTTGCAAATTATCAAAATGCGTCGCCAATTCTTCACTGTGAGACAGTAAATTCAATTGGGAGAACCCGTTATTTAAATAATCGCTTAACTGTGCTTTTTTTATGCTGTTTACGGCCGATAGCTTTTGAAATGCTTGGGTTCTTTGCGTATCGGCGATATCAACCAGCACGCCCATATCTCCCTGCCGTTCATTAAAGTAATTTTCTATTGATTGTTTCTTAATTTGATTGATAGCAGTGAGCTGATTGTAGACTTTTGATGATACGTCATTTGAGCTGTTTGTTGTCGAAATAACACTGATGATAATCGCTGGGATCAGTCCTATTAAGATAAACAGTAAAGTGAACTTAACTTTCAGATTAAGGTGGTTCATCGTCATCGCCTCCAATCAACCTCATCCATAAAACTAGCACAAAACTGAAAAAAGGTTAGTGTTCACTCGCTCAATAACAATTCAGAATAAATATTACAAGGTGTCTTTTTTAAACATAACAAGCAATGCTTTAGTTAGACAGAACATGCGCTAACTCTTGATAAACATGCACTTCTAAAACCTTATATAACAGGCGATTTTCCACCTATACTCTAGTTTCAATAGTCATTGACAGCGGCAGAATACCATCGAGATGGAACATTTTATTTTGCATAAATTTGCACCTGTTAATTCAACTGGTTAAGCTAGCTCGTCACCATGTCACTAATAGGTTATAAATTGAGAGTTATTCTTTGTCTTTTGTGTTTATTTTGTTCCAGTCTTTGGGCAAACACGGAACACTTAAAACAGTTGTCATTAGAACAAGGGTTAAGCCAGGCTGAAGTTACAAGTATATTGCAAGACAATGAAGGATTTATTTGGCTCGGTACTTTTCAGGGCTTGAACATATACGACGGTTATACCGTAAAAAAACCGCCTGGCCCCGATAATGTTCTGAGCAGTACTCAGGTCACGTTCCTTTACCAAGACAGGTTTAACGACATCTGGGTCGGCAGTGCGCCAAACGGAAACTACCGAATAAACAAAGAGAATGGCACTGTTACGCCTATATCACTGCCATTTCCAGAAGGCATGGAAATAACGGATGACGCTATTCGAAATATACAAGCCTTGCCTGGTAACGAGATGTTGTTAAGTACCATTCAAGCCTTATTTCACATCGATGCGAACAACAACATTAGCTTCTATCAGGATCTTTCGATAGATGAAAGCGAACTAACTTTTCCCAGAACATTTCTCAATTTCGATAATTATATCTTAGTCGGTACGACAAATGGTCTATACAAACTATTAAAAGACACCAGGGAGTTTATAAGGATAAATTTTCTTCCCCATGTAAACCACATTAACGAGCAGAATAATCTGGATGACCGGCTGAATGTTAAAGGCTTACAAGTCAATCAATCTGGTAACTTGTTAATTTTGACCGTAGAAGGTTTGTATGAAACCTCACTTAGTGCCATTTCCAAAACTAAAAATTCAATTGACATCATTAGTAAAACGCTCGAGCCTAACTTTAATATTTGGCAGGTGATAGAAAAAGAGGACTTTTATTGGCTGGGAACGAACGAAGGATTAGTTAAACAAGACAAACAAACACCTGAAAACAAACAACGAGTCCTACAATTTTCTCAAACCAAGCCCAATGCCGACAACAATATTCCACACATGATGGAAGATAATGAAGGCAATTTGTGGCTAGCTAGCCGAAATCATGGTGCATTTTGGTGGCGTCCTCTCACTTATGTACCTAAGACTTTTGTTAAGAATGCAAACTCAAATAAAGGTCTAAGTAATAATGTCATATGGTCATTCAAGGAGGATAATAATCAAAACCTATGGATAGGTACCGACAATGGCATTAATTTTGTTGAAAATGAAACGGGACATGTGACTCAATTTTATGTCGATAAAGACACTAAGTCTCGTTGGGGAGAAGCCAATGTCATCGACATTGAAACAAATAATGACCAATCTTGGGTACTAACTCAAATTGGCATTAAGCGGTTTAACATTGACAATAAAAAAGAAATTCATGAACTTTTGCCAGAAGAAGTAAATGAGTTATTCAGCCAACCCGGTTACGACATTCACTTTGCCAACGAGAACAAGCTGTTCCATTTCAGCCCTAATGGTGTTTATCAATACGAGCTCGATAAAAAAGAACTTACCCGCCTGGAATTAACCTATGGTCCAAACGACTTCGAAAAACAATTAATAAGGGTATTGGGGGAACACCCAAACGACCCGGACAAACTGTTTGTGAGCATGTTAAATAAGGTTGTCACTCTATCAAAATCAACTCATAAGATAGAAACGTTTCATCAACTGCCTGAAGACAATCGAAACAAAATTGACCCTCAAGGAATTCTAGTAGATGGTGACAAAATGTGGATATCTTACCCTGGGTTTGGGATTCATATCATTGATATAAAAACTGGCGAACGAGTCAAACATCTTACGTCCTCTGATGGTTTACCGGACAATTCCATGTTCCAGATGCTCAAAGATGCCGATAACTTTGTATGGGTAACCAGCAATAGTGGTTTAACTCGAATCAATTCCGAAACATTTCATATCAGAGTTTACGACACTTCAAACGGTTTATTATCAAACGAGTTCAACGGTGGCACTGCGAGTTTCGCCAAAAACGGAGATTTATTGTTGGGTGGTATTCATGGTGCGATGCGTATCTCACCATCTGAGTTTAGAAAACAAAATCAACTTAAGAAAAATCATAATCACATCGTTGATATTACTTTGATGTCCAGAGCCATACCCGAACGTTTTTCCGCTTATTATGACCATGAATTAGAGTTAGCACATGATGACTATGGATTGTCTATGGAGTTTTCCGCCTTACTCTACAGTAAGACTCAGGGCATTCAATACAAATACTGGATAGATGGCGCGACTAAAACGCCCGCCACCATTATTTCCTCCAATCATTTACTGTTACCTAAACTCTCAACAGGCAAATCAATCATAAACGTTTCCAATATTGATATTGAAACGGGTGAGGAATCTCCAGCAGAAACATTAACTGTTGTGGTCAAACCAATCCCTTATCTAGCTTGGCAAGCACTGGCATTTTACGGTGTAGTTGTTTTAGCGGTTGTTTTTTATATTTACAGCCAAAAACGCCAACGACAACTGCAGTTGTTGCAGGCCCACCAAACCTTGAAAACCAATGAAGAAAGATTATTACTGGCACTAAAGGGGTCAAAATCCGGTTTATGGGACTGGCGCTCGGACACCAATAGTATCTATGAAACGAAACTGGACGACATCCACTCCGGTCACAATATGTCTTATCAGGAGCGTTTAGAACAGATCCACCAAGACGACCGCGATGAATATCATGAAAAGTGGTTGGCGTTTTTAGCCCGAGGAAACGGCCTGTTTGAAATCACCTATCGCTATTGGGCCAACAACTCCTGGTTATGGTTCAGAGATTTAGCCAGCGTTTCCCAACAAGACGAGAGCGGTTCACCCACTCGAATTACAGGTACTTTTTCTGATATTACAGCAAACAAAATTAACCAGGACAAAGTCTCTCTATTCAGCAATGCCTTCCAGAACACAAGGGATTTAATTGTCATTACGGATGCAGACTTAAATATTATAGATGCCAACAAAGCATTTTTTGCCAGCAGCGACTATAACCGAGAAAAAGTAATCGGACACCCTCCCAAGTTTATCGTCAATAGTGATGAAAGCACCGACCTGCTTACCAAAATAGTGCTTAATCTAATGTCAAAAGATCATTGGGAAGGTGAAGGAATTTTATTGTGCAACAGTAATTCTAAGATCCACGTTGTCATCAACATTACCAAATTTACTATTGGCCAGGATTCACGACTGGTGTTTGCCTTAACAGATATCAGAAAGCAAAAAGAAGCCGAAGAAGGACTGAAGCGATTAGCAAATTATGACGTATTAACAGGGCTACCAAATCGCGCCCTATTAAACGATAGGATCATCCATGCCGTTGAGCACAGCAAACGATCTGGTGACATGTTTGCAGTCTGTTTTATTGATCTTGATAACTTCAAAACCATAAATGACTCATTGGGTCATGACGTAGGTGATGAACTCTTGGTTGAGGTCGCTGGCATATTACGAAGTACCATTCGAACCAGCGACACCGTCGCCCGTATTGGTGGTGATGAATTTGTTATCTTGCTTGAAGAGCTCGATAGTTTGGACCCGGTGCACCGAATTGCCCAACTCATCATCGATGAAATGCAGCAAATGAACATCACATACCGTTATCAAGCCACCTCAAGCCCGAGCATCGGCATTGCAACATTTCCGAATGATGGAAAAACGGCAACTGAAATTATTAAACATGCCGACACGGCAATGTATCACGCCAAACAAATGGGGCGGAATAACTTTCAATTTTTCCAGCAATCAATGAACGAGGATGCCCACAATAAACTGATTCTGGAAAATGAAATCAAACAGGCAATAGCCAGCCATAAATTTTTCAATTTGTATCAGCCAAAGATTGATTTGGAAACGAATAAAATCATGGGTGTCGAAGCGCTAGCCAGGTGGGAAAAAGACGATAATCAAATGGTATCTCCTGCCGTCTTTATTCCGGTTATTGAAGATCTAGGCATGATCACCGTATTAACGGAGCAGCTACTATACAAAGCATTAACCACGTTAAAACATTGGCATGAACAAGGTCATTATATAACCATGGCGGTGAACCTCTCCGCCAGACACCTGCAAAACTACGACTTACCTGGCTTTATTCAAGGTTTGTTAAAACAATTCAATTTGAATGCTAAATATCTGGAATTGGAATTGACCGAAGGAGTGTTAATGGATGACATTGACGCAGGTCTGAACGTCTGCAATCAATTGGCTGAACTAGGTGTTAACATCGCATTAGATGATTTTGGAACGGGTTACTCGTCATTTAAATACTTGTCACAACTTCCTATTAACACTCTAAAAATAGATCGTAGTTTTGTTTGGAATATGGGAGATGCGCAAAATGATGCGGTTATTGGTTCGATCCTTAGTTTAGCAAAAACCTTAGAAATCAAAACGGTTGCAGAAGGTATTGAAACAAAACAACAACTGGATTTTTTGACCGCCCAGCAGTGTGACTATGCACAGGGTTTCTATTTTGCAAAACCTCTGAATGAAGTGGCGATGCTAGAATTACTCAACGAATGTGCTGAGCAAAAATCAAACACAGTTAATTTATGACAAACATCGTATTATCTTCAGCAAACAGACTAGGTTTGTTTGCTGAATCGTTATACATCATGACTCATCGTACTTAAACACATGTATTTGCCATTTCCATTTTATGGCCGCTAATCGGAGCAAAAATACCGTACAAAAAGCCAATATTGCAGCAACTTGTTTAGAGTCAAACCATGGTATGGTTAAGATGTAAACGCTGCCACCAGCAATACAGCACATCGCATACAGTTCTTTTTTAAGAATAAAGGGGACATTGTTTGCTAATACATCTCGTATCATGCCGCCGAAACAGCCTGTCATCATACCCATGATGATCGCCGTCACCTCTGCAACGCCGTACTCCAGTGCTTTTTGTGTTCCCATTACTACAAACAGTGCCAGCCCGAGGGCATCAGCCAGTTCGAGTGACTTTTCTGGAATTCGTTTTATATGATTGAGCCAAATGGTACTTAGAACAGAAGTAATAACGATAGAGTAAATATAACTTGGTTCGGTCAACCAGAATACAGGCGCGTCCAGTAGCAGATCTCGAATGGTCCCACCACCAATTGCAGTCACGCCAGCGAGCACTAATACCCCCATACCGTCCATTTTCTGCCGATAGGCCAAAATGGCACCTGAGACGGCAAACACCCCACAGCCAATTAGATCAAAAACATACAACCAAGTCATCAGTTATCCATTCGCATTTATTCATATTGCAGGACTTTACTGCAGGTCGAAGCGCACGACAAACAGAAAGTGTTTTGATTACCGCATCTTAACGATACCCCGTCATCTCCAGGAAGCCTTGACCTTGATGGCTGCCCTCAAAAACCACCATACCTTCAAAATATTCGATGCCGTAGCGCATGAGTTGCCCTTCGTTTACAACATCCACGACTATATCTACTGCCGCTTCTTCAATTTGTATGTGAAATCGGGTGGGGTAACCTGCTGTGCTTAAGTGCTTGCCACTTAAATCACGTACTTTTACGGCACTCGTATCATAAGTTTTTATCAAGCCCCCACGTTCCATGATGCTGGCATAGATATGTGTTTGTTTGTCCGATCGTATTTGATAAACCATCAACGCCTTATTGTGGTTTAATCGCAATGAAAACCAGTCCCATCCCTGCTGGTCTTCTGCGAGCATCTTACTGCCCCACTCCCTGTCAAACCAAGCCTGACCGCTCACCCGCCGCCAGCGCCCTTGCCAAAAGACTTTTCCACTCACATCGATAAAAGGCTGGGAATAATAATGACTGGCAATATTCTCTACAGGATGTTTAAGGCTAAAACCGTTTTCGCCCTGTAAAAAATACGGCTCTGAGGTATGCAATTGCAAACACACGGCCCAGTCGTCTTTATGCTTCTCTTGCGAAACCCTGCTCTTCGGTTTGTTGCCATACTCCAATCGAGCGGGCAACAACTCCTGTTGCGCCCCATTTGTTGTTCTGTTTATCGCTTTATCTTTTGCTCTGTCAATTGTGTCGTAGGTTACATTTGATTCAATCGATGAATTTGCAATCCAAATCCAATCATCTAATTGCGCCCGGAAAGGCGTCGTCTGCACCTTAACACTGCCCGTTTCTTCTCGACCATTTCGATAATCTGATAAATGGGCGTTATTGTCTGCCAGTGCGGCATGAGCAAAATACCAATGTTTATCATCCACGGCTCGCCGAAATAACGTCCATTGGCTGGCGAGTCTTATACCGTCGTCAGTAACAAGGTTTGCCGTCAGGTACCACCATTCTTGTTTATAACTTTTTTGCGTATAGTGAGCTGACGGAAATAAAATAACATTTTGTGGTGAAGGTAACTCAAAATTCTCACTTTCCTCACTCAACGTTTTTAATGGATTTTTCTTTTTGGCTGACTCAGTACAGGCTCCCAAGATGCCTAACGAACACAACACGCAAAACACTTTTAGAATAGAGAAGTTCATATTTAATCCTGCCTGATGTTGAGTTTATACAAAGGAAACGCCAAGGCAGGTAGTAAGATGATAAGACCGATTAGGCTGCTGTACATAAATGGGCCAATGCCTAACTGCAAAGGCATAGACCAACCAAATGAGGCAGGAAGAACCTGTGTTACCAAAGCGTTCGCTAATACGATACCTACCGGCCAGCTTAATGCCATAGTTAATAAAACAATCAAAATCCACTGAATTAACATATGAATAAACAACGCTTTTTTGCTGTAGCCAAGACTGCTTAGTATCAACAAATCAGGTTTTCGTGCTAGCTCCAAGTTGTTCGCAGACAAAAAGAGGCCAAAACAGGCGATTGCCAATAGCACAAAGCCAATTGCCTGAGTCAAAATAAATGTCTGATCAAATACGTCCAAGGCCAACTTTTTTACCTGTTCTGGCACAAATACTTCTTCTTCAGATATCCCAAGCTCGCGTATGACCCATTCACGTGGCTCATTCAATGTGGGCTTAAAAAACACACCATAGCCAGAAATTCTCCAACCTCCCAGCGCCTGAATCTGACTTTCAGCTATTACTCGTATCGCCAAAGCCTGATTACCATAATCATGGTAAATACCAATTATCTGACACTGAAATTCTTTTCCTGCTTGCGTGAAAGTCAATGATTGATCTATTTTGAGCGAATGCGCTATAGCTAACTGCTCATTGATGTAACAGTGTTTATTAATAGGATTTAACCTTGAGTAGCCCCCCGACTTCAGATAAAGACCTTGTAACTGCTCTTCTGATCTCAGGGCATAAACCAATAATGTGTCTTTTTCGATCTTCGCCGTGGTTTGTGAAAAAGTTACAAACTTGTTTACAGATTCATTATTGTTTAACCACTCTTGTGTTTTTTGATCGCTGACCTTGGAGTAAGAAATAAAAACATCGGAACGGAGAATTTGATCCAGATAACTAACAAATGAAGACTCAAAACTCTTCACCATCAAAGCCGCAGCAATACTCGATGTGAGCGCAAGATAAAATGCGGCCACAGGTAAAAACCGTCGCCCAATCTGGATGCCTGCATCTTTAAACACAAACCTTTTTGTAAAATCGTTAGTCAATGCAGTTGCATTAGCCAGTAAAAAACGAATAAAAATGGGCAAAAATGACACACTCGCCAATAACAACACCCCATATTTCAACATCAATAACAACCAGCTACTGGATGGAATAAGCACATAAACCAAAAACAAGCCTACTGAGATTCGCCAACAAACCTTATAGTTAAACTCTCTCACTTGTGGCTTGGCGCGTAAGGCCACTCGTGCGGATGAGATATTTGTTATCTGATGTGTCAATGCGGCTAGTACTGCAACCATCGAAATTATTAGTGCCCACAGATAATATAACCATGACCAAGTCAGTTGTTCGCTGGATTGCAGGCTGTATATCTGCTGCAAAGTCATGCCCAATAAAGGCAATAACATATAGGTAAATAACTTCGCTAAAAGAAGTCCAAGCAAAGTAGCTGCAAAGGTTAACAACGTGGCTTCAATGAATAAGGCACGCCAAATTGATTTTAATGACACACCTAATAATCGCAGCTGTATGGTCAACTTCACTCGGGTACGCCACGCCTGATTAGCCGCTTGAAACGCGATAAACAAACTAACAATAAACCCCAATACGGCCAGTGCCGTTAAATTGAGATGAAGTGCATCTGCAAAACCGCTTCTCTCTTCCATAGACCAGGCTTCTCTAATTGCTAAGCCCTCGGGTAACATTCTGATTAAACTTGCCTTTTCAGCCTCTTCCATGGGGCCAGAAACGAGATAACTGAATTCAGGTGCCTGTCCAAGTGTGATCCAGGCCACAGCCAAGTCCAGAAGTGGGGTATTCTTCCACTCCGAGCTGTTATGCACCTTGAGAGTTAGCTTTTCTCCCGTTTTGAGCTCAATATCATCGTTCAGCGCTATTCCAAGTTGTTTGGCATGCTCCCGATGCATGTTCAAAGTTACGCTGGAGAACTTGGCTGGATCGGTAACCGATAATGGCAACAGATCCAAAGCTCGTATGGTTATGGACTTTCCTGATTTAAGTTGAGTTTCAATTATCTGAACACCATTTAATTGATGAAATCCGCTTTGTCGCAAAAATACAAAATCATCTAATGAAATTGCTGAGCCTTGGGCGGGAACTACATAAAAAGAAACAGGAGGTTTGAGTTTTTGATTAGCCGTTTGATACTGTTGTTTGCTGGCATCGTTTAACACCAAAATACTCAACAAAGTACTGGTCGCAATTGCCAAACTCAATAAGAAACCTATGTTAAGTATGGGTCTAAGTTTATACTCAGCCCAAAAAGTAGATAACACCAGCCTTAACTCAGCGTTACGTGCGGAGCCTTGATGCATCACCTTTTACTCCATGTAAGGCGTAATTTGCCCATCAGCGAGTAGGTAGATTCGGTCCATTTTTTTAGCCACGTGAAGACTGTGGGTGACCATTAATAAAGCCGTGTTTCTTTCTTTAACTAACTTTACTAACTGCTCGACAACATGCTCACTGTTGGTTTTGTCCAAATTCCCAGTGGGTTCATCCGCCAACAGAAGTTTAGGTTTCGCATTTAATGCTCTTGCGATTGCAACCCGTTGCATTTCGCCACCGGATAGAGTACCCGGCATTTTATCCAACAAGTGAATTATTCCTAAAGCGGTTGCCAAATTTTCCCCTCGGTTCTCATCGATTTGCCCAGATAATTGGGCACTAAAATCGATATTTTCCCTGACAGACAAACTGGCCAGCAAATTGAACTGCTGGAAAATGATGCCAATGTGGTTTTTCCTAAGCGAGCTTTGCTCACTTTCTTGTGCCTCACTCAGTGCCATATCTGCGACTTCAATTTCGCCTTGCTGAATGGGCTCCAAACCAGAAATCAAGTTGAGCAAGGTTGTTTTGCCACTCCCACTGTCTCCCATCAATGCAATACACTCACCCTGTTGAACTGACAGACACAAATCAGCAAACAAGGTACGCCTATTTTCGCCATCGTTGATGTGATGAGCCAGGTTGATTATCTTCAAAGCCACTGATATTTCCGAACACATTTTCACTTCAGCTTACTTTATCGCTACGGAACAAAAGGTTAAACCACAATAATTGTAAATCTTTATGAAATAACCTTTTGTTTGCCATCGGCAAGCTCAATTAACGAATATAGTCTAAGGCGCTGTGCGATTGGTTGCTTTTAGCTGTTCGATGATTTTTAAAGCCACTTCCTCTGAAGATTGAAAGTTCTGTCCGGTGATCACTCGACCATCAACTTCAACATGAGAAGTATTTCTTTTCGCGTAGATAAAATTTCCATTTCTTTGTTTAATAATTTCCTCTATTTGAAATGGAAATTGCTGATAATATGCCGCTTTCGGATTCTCCCATTCGTCGGGGTAACCACTGATGCGTTTACCACTTACCAGGTAATTTCCATCCTGAGTCTTCAAATGGACAATACCAGCCGTTCCATGGCAAACGGACGACACGATACCCTGATGTTTTTCGTAAATTTCCATGCTGATGGCCTGAATCGCTTTGTTTTCCGCAACACCGTACATGGCGTTGCTACCGCCTATATAATGCACAGCCTTATAATTTTCTGGCTTGATTTGTTCCGGATGTTTTGTATGTTTTAACGCATACATAAAATCTTCATCGTACAAATACTGTTTATGTAAAGTATCCGATGTATTAATGTAAGCAAGAGGTACTGCGCCACCTTCGGGGCTAACAAAGTCCACCGTATAACCATGCGCCTTAAAGGTGTGATAGGCACTGACTAACTCAGAAAAACTCGCGCCAGCCGGCTTTTCTAACTCACCGTGAAAATGAGCATTAGACACGATAAACAAAATGCGTTCGCCGTTCTGTTTTGAAGATTCAACCCCCGCCGTTTTGCTAATAATTTGCCATTGGTGTTCAATTTTCTTCAGTAGAAACATATCCACATATCGACGTTTTTTCGCTGGTATTAGAATTTCAACTTTTGCGGTCGCAATGTCATTTTCTACATCGATAGATAATACTTCTCCGATGCGACCATTAAATTCTCCTTGATTTCGCTTTTTGAACCATGAAGCATATTCGTCAACTTTAACTGGCCAAAATGACCTTGTGTCACTTTGTAATATTAGTCTTGCTTGTGGATGAAACGCATCAACAATCTGCTCGGGCTGATTGAATGAACTGCCAGAAATATAGTTGTTTAAGACGCTAGTTATTCGCTCTTTAGCATTTGTTAATTGCTCCTCGCCCTTTGACACATGAGCCTTAGCGTAAGCAGAGAGAAGTAAAACGCTTGTGATGAAAGTCACAAACATTATTCTATTTAATGATTTCATATTGATCCTTTTACTGGATTGATTGACTTCCCAACCACAGTAAAAAAAACCACCTAAGATTGCTCTACCAGCACATGTTTCCGTTGTTCGAAATTATGATTCTGCAGTCCTGGCTTGGTTTTTTTCTCGAAATTTAGCGGGCGTGGTCCCTGTTACTTTTCGAAAAGCGGAATAAAAAGTTGACTGTGAATTAAAACCGACCTCCTCTGCTAGAACATCCATCGTTATGGAATGTTCATCCAATAATCTTGCCTTAGCAGCGCTAATTCGAAATTCATTCACATAATTAGAAAAGGAGACATCTAGGTTGTCGTTTAACAATTGCGATAATACCGCAGGAGAAATACCAACCGGCTTTGACAGTTTGTTTAAGGTTAAATTGGCATCTTTATAATAGGCTTGCTTTTGCATTAACTCTTCGAGTTTAGTCACATATTCAGAAGCAACGTCTTGTTCTATTTTTTTATTGGCGTATTTTTCCTTGTTTTCTTTTGTCGAACGGAACATACCCGCACCGTACATGAGCAACAGAAGATAAAATAAAAAACTGAACGACACAGCGCCAACAATATAAGAGGTGTAAGAAGCGGTGTAATACGCCAACCAAATCATACAAATACCGACATAAACACTTAACACCCATGCCTCTTTCGTCGAGTAAAAGCTGACAAAGTTGAAGTTGTGCTTTTTCACCTGAACAAACACAGGTTTAAGAACAAAACCAGACAATACGAGATAAACCAACCATTGATAATTAATGATTTTGTAAAAAACCTTGCCCCATAAATCTGGATATTGTGCATAAGGCCAAACAAGACCAACAGTAACGACTAAAAAACAGATAAAACCGAGATGATAACGCCAATCCAGAATTTGTTTTTCCAGCTTATCAGTGCAACTCAGGCAATAAAAATACAACAAAGGCCCTATTAGAAAACAGGCACTGAGACCCAGCTGTAATATGATTTTGCCTATATCTGGATTGAAGAAAAACAGTACTGACTTAAAAGTTCGAATACCCACCATCATCAACAAAGCACCAAGGAACGTGTTTCCTAACGATCCTGGCCGCTTCACAATAAAGAGCAGTGACAAAAACAGAGCATTCACCGCTCCAAGGGCACTTAAAGACAGAAGAAGTTGTGCTGATAAATCCATGATCACTTAAAGCTGAAAATCGTTAACACTGTGCATCTTAAACAAATATTAGAACGGTTGTAAGCCAATTCAATAACGTTCACCCAGGAAAGTTGATTTGGTACTCCTCGTAAATATATGGTCGTTAAACGCAATCTTTCTTGTCAAAAAGAAGCCGCTACCTATATGGTAATACCAATTCTGATAAGTAATTGGTATGAATTGTTTTTTGAGGATCAGGCAGCAAAATGGCAAATCGATTGGAACAACTATTAGATATCTGGATCAAGAATAAAGACTCGCTTGACTGGATATTGGCTACCGTAATCGAAACCGCTGGCTCATCGTACCGTAAGTCGGGTGCCATGATGATGATAAATAGTTTGGGTCAATATCATGGATTAATTAGCGGTGGTTGTTTAGAAGCGGATGTCATGCGTCAAGCCAGAAAATGTTGGGCCAATGGTGAAAACAAGATCATCACTTATGATATGCGTGAAGAAGATGATATTGGTTGGCAGTTAGGAATAGGCTGTGGTGGCATGGTGAAAATACTTTTACAACCGATAAACGAGTCTAATCAGTTTCAAAACCTGCAGGCTTTAAAAGAAAACTTAGACAATAAACAACCCTGTTTTTATCAGCTTGATACTTCAAGTCAAAACACGCCAAACCAAATTTTCCCTACTCCGCCAGAAAAACAAAAAAATACCGTCGTCCATAAAATTTCGCCTCGCCCTACCCTAAGTATTTTTGGCGGTGGCACGGATGCAATTCCTCTGGTGAATATGGCCAAAGTACTCGGTTGGGAAATTGTCGTTATCGATGAAAGAGTGAGTTATGCCCGGAAAGAGCAGTTTTTGGCGGCCGATTTCATTATCAAAAGGCCACTAGAAGAATTACTTACTGAGCCCTTATTACAACGGACTGACGTTTTAGTGATCATGAATCACAATGTAAGACTGGACGCACTATCTCTTAAACTCGCGCAATCTTCCAGCGCGCAATTTGTTGGTATGTTAGGCCCGACTCATCGCACGGAAAAAGTGTTAAAGCAACTAAATTGGTCGTATCAAGACTTGCAAAAACCGCTGTCGAATCCGGTAGGTTTGGATATTGGCGGCGAATTACCTGAGTCCATCGCGCTGTCCATTCTATCTGAAGCCCATGCTGTGTTAGAAGGTAAAAAAGGTCAACCTATAGGTCAGGAATTTCAACGTGCCAGCTAAGCCTAAAAAACTCGCTATCGTGTTGTTAGCGGCTGGCCAATCAAAACGTTTTGGTGATAATAAACAACTGGCTTTGGTTGAAAACGTAAGTGGTTCCGCACAGCCATTAATGCTCTGTGTGCTCGAACAACTACTAGAGAGCAAGGCGTCACTTGCAGATAATTGTGAGGTTATTGTCGCATTGGCGCCTAACCAGCCAAAAATAACGCAATTACTTTCTCCAAATACAAAGCTTCTTGTTTGTCCTGACAGTCATCTAGGCATGGGCCATACCATTCAGAATGTCATATATCAGATAGAAAACTTAAAACACGATATAACCCATGTCATGTTGGTGCTCGCCGATCAGGTCGCATTAGATACCAAACATTTCAATCAAGTGTTAACAACATGGCAAAACAACCCAGACAAACTGATTGCAGCCAATACATCAACAGGAATGACGGCCCCTGCTATTTTTCCCGCATTTTGTTTTGAGGCGCTAAAAAAGCTCGAAGGAGATAAAGGGGCCAAATCAGTTTTAAAACAGTTTCAAACCAGTTTGGTATTAGTAAATTTGCCGGAAGCGGCGATTGATATCGATACACAATTGGATTTAACCCAATGGAATTCGCAAATAATAAAAAGAGAACAGGCATGATCAACATAACCGTAAATAATCAACTCATGACTTTGGATGTCGACGAACAAATGCCCTTGTTGTACGCCATCCGCGACGAACTCAAACTAACCGGAACCAAATTTGGATGTGGTAAGGGCCTTTGTGGTGCTTGCACCGTTCATGTTGATGGCCAGGCGATGCGTTCCTGCATTACACCCATGTCGTTTGCGAAAAATAAACAAATCACCACAATCGAAGGTTTAGGCAATGACGACAATCACCCTGTTCAAATAGCCTGGCGAGAATACAAGGTGCCTCAGTGCGGATATTGTCAGGCGGGACAAATCATGAATGCCTCAGCCATGTTAAAAAACGTACCGTCGCCAACTGATGACGACATAGACAACCACATGCAAGGAAACATCTGCCGCTGCGGCACCTACAAGCGCATTAAACAAGCCATTCATCACGCCGCCGACCTCCAGTCTGGAAAAAAATTAGCTGGTAATAAATAAGGAGCTTTGACATGAAATTAGATATGGACAAATATTTCGCCCCAGAAATTCAAGATAATCATCATAGCCCTATTAACAGCATTGAAAACGTGAGTCGTAGGAAATTCCTAAAACAATTAGGAATAGGCGCTGGCGCGTTTGTTTTGGCCACCACTTTACCCGGCTTTAATGCGGTAATAGCAAAAGAAATGTCAGGTTCCGTTGCTGCAGAAAAAGCACAACACGCACTTAACTTTTTTGTCAGTCTAAACCCGGATGGCAGCACTGCCATCGTTTGTCATCGAAGCGAAATGGGCCAAGGTATTCGCACCTCAGTGCCACAAATGATCGCAGATGAAATGGAAGCAGACTGGTCACGAGTTTATGTGGTGCAGGGCAAAGCAGATAAACGTTATGGCCGGCAAGGCACTGCTGGTTCCACTTCCATCCGCATGCAATACAAGCAGATGCGCCGAATAGGTGCTGCTGCGCGTCATATGCTGGAACAAGCTGCTGCAGATATCTGGCAAGTTCCAAAATCTCAGGTCACCGCAGAAAACCATGAAGTCATTCATAAATCATCGGGGACTAGATTATCTTTTGGGGAGTTGGCCGCCGCCGCCGCAAAACTTGAACCACCAAAAGATGAACAACTTGTATTAAAACAACCAAAAGACTTCAAACTGATCGGCAAGGAAGTCAAACTCTTTGATCACGACAACATCGTCGCTGGCAAGGCTACTTACGCCCAGGACATTCAACTGCCAAATATGCTAATTGCCAGTATTCAACGCCCACCAGTCATCGGTGGCAAGGTAAAATCCTTTGACGCGTCAGAAGCTATGAAGGTAAAAGGCGTGGTAAAAGTCATTCAACTTAAAGACCGACCATTACCCACGCATATCAAACCGATTTCGGGCATTGCTGTTTTAGCAACCAATACTTGGGCAGCCCACGAAGGTAAAAACAGGTTAAAAATAGAGTGGGATCACGGCGAGCACGCGGTTCATGAAACCACCAGTTATAGCAAAACCTTAAAGGCGCAAGTAAATAAACAAGGTCAGGCCGCCCGCGAAAAAGGTAAGGTCTACGAACATAAGTATGACCCGTCCCAGACCTTGGAAGCAACCTACACCATGCCGTATCAAAACCATTCGCCAATGGAAACGCCAAGTGCAACGGCCTGGGTACGAGGCAGTGGTGACAATCTAGAATGTACAGTTTGGGCGGGCGTGCAAAATCCACAGTGGGCACAGGGTATGGTGGCTCAAGAGTTGGGTTTGCCACGAGAACAAGCAGAAAAAGTCGAACTCAATCAAACACTCATGGGAGGCGCATTTGGTCGTAAATCTAAGGCCGATTATGTGATTGAAGCGGTTGAGTTATCCAATCAGATGCAACAACCAGTGAAAGTGGTCTGGACTCGTGAAGACGACATGCGGCACGGCTTTTACCATTCGAGTTCGGCTAATTATATGAAAGCGGAGCTCACCGATGACAAGAGCGCCGACTTTTGGATCCAACGTGTCGCATATCCGCCAATTGGCTGGACTTTTGATGCTACGGCCGACCGTCCAAGCAACGGTGACTTGTCCGTTGGGTTTGGTGACACCCCTTTCCAATTAAACAATATGAGTCTGGAAACTCAAACCATTGATACCCACTTACGCATCGGTTGGGTCCGTTCCGTGGCCTGTCTTAATAACAGTTTTGCACTGGGCAGTTTTGTTGACGAGCTGGCGGTGAAAGCTGAATTATCGACCCGCGATATGTGGTTTAATCTTTTAGGCCAAGATCGCAACGTTGATCCGAAGGCCGATGGTGGATTTGAGTACTCTAACTACAACTTAGGATTAGATACCCACCCTATCGACACCAAACGCATTAAAAACTGCATAGATACCGTATGTAATGAAGCCAACGTATATGAAAATACCGCTTCCGATGAAGGTTGGGGCATCGGCTTTTTACGCAGCTTTGGCTCGTATGTCGCCGCGGCCACCAAGGTTCGAGTAAAAGATAATAAAGTTGAAGTTCTGGAAATGCATACCGCCATCGACTGCGGCGTTGCAGTGACACCAGATAGAGTCAAATCGCAAATGGAAGGCGCCATGGTATTTGGCTTGTCGATTGTATTGATGGGTGAGATCAGTGCCAAAGATGGTGCCGTGGTGCAATCTAATTTCCACGATGCACCAGTCACTCGTATGCACCAATCACCGCCTATGTATGTGCATATTATTGAATCGGATGCCGCTCCGGGTGGTGTTGGTGAGCCAGGCGTGCCGCCAATTATACCAAGCATTACTAATGCAATTTACCACGCAAGTGGCAAACGTATTCGTGATTTGCCAGTGAACAAAACCCTCTCCGTATAACAACCTATGCAAACCTTCTGGCGACACACATTGGTGTGTCGCCTATTTTTTTATCCTCTTTGTTTCAGCTCTCACAATTGCACAATTGAAGCTAGTTTTGTTAACAACAAGAAGTGCCGACTCTTTTCTATGCCGACTTTTTAAATCACTCACTCTTGATACCCTCCCAAAAACTACGATTTTTTTTAATATTATCTTTACTTTTTAAAAGCTTACCCACAAAATCCGTTCCCGAATTAAATACAACGAGTCAATTGAAGGAAAATCAATGAGAAAATGGACTTTAAGTGCCGTGCTCGCTCTGAGTGCCAGCTTAACCGGGTGTAGTTCAGATGACGAAACGCCACCATCAGCCGCAATCGAGAATACGGCAGATGAATCTCAATCCAACTTACCATCATCAGCCGCAATCGATACTACTCCAGATGATTCTCAATCCACCGTGCCTCCATCACTTAAGGTTCAAGGTAAAGCAATCGATGGGTACATATCTGGTGGAACCGTATTTTTGGATTTAAACGGTAACGGTATTGCCGATGAAAATGAACCGCAAAAAGTGACTGAAGCTGGCGGGAACTACCAACTTGACGTCCCAAATGCTGTGGCAGAATGTGTTGCTTACTCAGCGCTAATAGTAGACGTACCGGTCGGGGCCAAGGATGAAGGTTCAGTAGACGAAGGCATCGAACCACACGAAGTTAGCGAACCATATCAAATTGTTTTGCAACCTACTTTCACACCGATCGAGGAAAGCGACTTCACGGATGGTTTAGTTCGTAATATTTCGCCTCTAACCACAGAGGTTTGGAATTCAATTGAACAAAGTTATCCGCGCGCTCCAGAAGAGAAGACCTGTGACTACCTGAAACAACATGAAGAGGCGGTTCAAAAGTTACAACAAGAAATTACATCTAACGTCAACGAACTAGTTAAGTTTTATAACCTCTCAGCAGATCAAATCTATGCCGACTTTATCGCGGACAAAAACTCGGAAGCCTTCCACGCTGCGCAAGATATCATGCTGGGGCTTAAAGCCGCCTACAAGCGCAAATCAGAGCTTAAGTTAATATATCCAGAGGCAGAAGTTAGCGTTTTAGTTTATCGCAGCGAGATGCTTGATCGAGAATACGATTTAGGAAAAGCCTGGTATAGAGATGAGGTCATATTTGATGGCGAAGAAGATTATATAGAAACAGCCAAACTTAAGGACTCAGAGGCTTTAGATGAAGTGGATTTTCACTTAACCAAACTCTACGAATCTAAAAGTGAATGGTCATCGACTTCATCAATTGCTCAGCTCAGAGTTCGCAAAGATATATACCGTAATATAGACGGTACATATCGCTGCGGTAATATAGAAAGGATCATGGTGGAATCCAATCAGCGTTCATATGAATTGAGCAATACGAATCCAACTATAGACAACGACTCTATAGAAAACTGCACCAACGAAGATTTAGATACACCTTATGAACGCAGTTTTCATATTCGATATAGTAAAACTGAAAATGATGAGCAAGTTAATTATTCAGCCACATTTTTTTTCAGAAATGACCAAACTCGTTTCACTGAGTTAAGCGACTGGATAAACATTCAAGAAAAAACAGAATTAGATCCACAACAAGTCGTCGATAGCTTTGAACCACTCCCTTATCAGTGGGAAAAAGAAGTCGACATCAGTACTTCATATTGGCGCAAACGGAAAGAGACTGCACACGTCACCATTGACACCGATGATGAGAATCAATGGAAGAAATACACAAAACAAGAAGACGGAACCACCAAATTTGAATGCAGCGTAGACGGCCAAACCTGGACAGAGTGCGCGGACTAAAAGCTTCCTCTCTTCTTGCTCCTGTAAACATAGGGCTAAACAACAATGTGTTTAGCCCTATTTACGACTTTCCCTTTTAAACCTTATTTAGTTTTTATTCACACCTGTAACACTTGCTTTTTCTTCCCCTGCTCCGCATTACCCCAAGTCGAATCTAAAATTCATCAAACAATAATGATTAACAGAACTAAACTTAGTATTGTCACCTTTCATAAGACATAGAAAACTAACATGACACTCAGTACATTCTTAAACGGAGCATCACGTCTTGTATTCATCAGTTTCGTTTTTATTAGTTCGCACTTTAGCTCTGCAGCCACCGATCGCGAGCTGTTAAATAACATTAGCCTCGAAGACTTATTAAACTTAACCGTTTCACTTACATCCGGCGTGGAAGAAAGTTACCGAGACTCTCCTGCTGCTATAGTGATTTTAACCGAACAGGATATCAAACAAAGGGGCTACACCAGTTTTGATGAAATAGTGCTCGATTTACCCGGTTTTGACACCTCGACCACAAACGGAAACGGCTCTGTTACTACGTATCAGAGAGGTTATAGAACCCCCTTTACGCAAAGAACCCTACTCTTGGTAAACGGTATCGTTGACAACCATTTATGGACCCATGAAGCAACCCTAACCAAGACTTATCCGCTATCTAACATTAAGAGAATTGAAGTTCTTTACGGCCCGGTTGGTGCCATTTATGGACCTAATGCATTTTTAGGCATAATCAATATTACGACTAAATCGGCTCAAGCACTCGGAAGTGGCAAACAGCAAGCAAGTATTAATATTCAAACAGGTAGTTTTAATACAAAAAGTGTTGACCTAACATTTTCTGGCAACAATAAGACATTTAGTTACAGCTTGTCGGCGAAACATTTCAGCAGCGATGAACCCGATATCGAAGACTATGCCCCCTGGGGTTTTCTAAACAAAGAAATTCTTAATAGCCGAGATATCTGGGGGCCAGTTGTCTTCGACGAGAAGCTAAGTGCAAATTGCGACGGCACTGGCTGCCCGCACTCTACACATAACCAGCCATATGGCCAATTTCATGATCGGACTAAAGACTGGGGGTTACTGGCGGACATTACGTTAAATAATGTGGAACTCGGCGCCATAATGTGGCAGATGTCAGAAGGTTACGGTCCCTACTATCCCTCAGATAGGGCTCAACCTGGGAGTTTTTGGAACCGAAGTTCAAAACAATTCTACTTGCGTCATAAAGATCAGCTATTTGAAGATTTAACAATTAAAACATTAGCTCTATGGCGGGAGAGCCGAATATGGGGCGGATGGGCAGAAGCTGTACCCATATCCCCACAACTATCTGGAAGTAATGCAGGCTCATGGGTGAGCATTTCCGATTGGAATTCGATTAGCCATAGTTGGCTATTTAAGCAAGATTACGAATTTGAACTGAATGAAAACTGGCTATTAAGCGGCGGAATAAAATTTGAAAATAAAGAATTAACTCAGGCCTATGATGTTTGCAGTTACTGGGCAGACTCCTTTTGCTCTTCAGCCAATGAGTTGACCGCTGGTAACGGTATTGCAAATAGTAACGATACATTCATAAACATACAGCCAGGCACCTTGCCTAAAATGCCAGCTCAAAACCTCGCCGATACAACTGACCAAGGCCTATATGCCCAGGCTATTTGGAGTTTAGATGCCTGGCGTCTAACAGCAGGGATAAGGTATGACGATAACAACATATACGGTAGTACCGTTAACCCTAGGAGTTCTGCGGTTTATAACATTAACGAAAGTTCCACGATAAAACTGATCTACGGAACTGCATTTCAGGAACCAGCCCCTATGCAATTATGGGGAGGCTGGAGTGGCCGTGCAGCCAACCCTAATTTAAAACCTGAAGAAACACAGAATCTCGAATTAATTTATATGTTCCAACAAGATAATTGGTTGCACGATGTATCATTCTTTATGGCGGAATATGAGAATGTTATAAAAGAAGAAGCGGAAAATGCCGGCAAAAGAAATACCATAGGACTAGAGTACCGCGGTCGTTTTCAACTCCCAAACTTTTTTAATGACAAAAAAATCACCGGCAATCTTTACTACTCCTACACGAAAACCCAAAGCAGCGTAACTTACGATCATGAAATAGGATTATGGGTAGGAAAAGGCATTTCCGATTGCAATCAAATAAAGCAGAATTACAACCTCACCTACAATCCCTGCAGCGACATGGACGTTAACCTTGGAGACATTGCACCTCACAAAATTAGCTTTGCTATTAACATTCCGATTAACGAACAATGGAATGCTAACTTTCGTGGGAATTGGCTATCGGCTAAAAAGCTATATGTAAGAAACCCGCTTAGAGCGAAGGATAGAGAAAATGACGCTTTTGCCGTCTTTGACTTCAATCTAATTTACGACCTTTCGCGCTTTAGTATCTCTTTTAAAGTTAGAAACCTGTTTAATGAAACTTATTATCACTCGGGCGTAGAAGGCGCAGAATCAGGGGATGACTTTAGCCAACGCTCTATTGGTTGGCGCAACTCTTTGATCCCGCAACCCAAGCGTCACTTTATGCTGATGTTTAAAATGCAATTTTGAAACCTAGTAGAAAGAATAAACTGACAATAACCAACTTTACAGTTGACCATTTGGTCAAGTTTATTATAATCAACCACTGGTTCTCATTCAGCAAACTGCCGTCGAATACACACTTCTATCAAGCAAGGCATTTTGTTTTTGAAGAATGACATACCCTTTTAAAACAAGTACCAGAGGAAATTATGATTGAACTACTGATGGCCTTAGTCACAGGAATGGTAGTTGGCATCATCTTCTCTTTTATGAAACTCCCTATGCCGGCTCCACCAGTGTTATCTGGCATAGTCGGTATATTTGGAATATATGCGGGAAGTATTGCCTACCAGAGGCTAGCTGAGCGATTTTTCAGTTAAACTACAACTAAGTAGTAATTAAAACAAACGTTAAAACTAGGATCAGTAAAACACCCTAGATAGCAGAGACTTACTCTGGCTTGAAACTTACTGAGTCAACAACATAAGGGTTAATTTTATGCCAACTCCACACATTGAAGCCCAGATGGGTGATTTCGCAGAAACCGTATTAATGCCTGGCGATCCTCTGCGCGCTAAATTTATCGCAGAGAACTTTTTAGAAGACGCCAAATGTGTTACTCGTGTTCGTAACATGTATGGCTACACAGGTACTTATAAAGGTAAACGAGTATCTGTAATGGGCTCAGGCATGGGTATTCCAAGCATCTCCATCTATGCCTCTGAGCTTTACAAGTTCTATGGCGTAGAGAACATTATTCGCATTGGTTCTTGTGGCGCCCTTCATGAAGATACAAAGTTACGTGATATCGTCATCGGCATGGCTGCCAGTACCGACTCCAATGTTAATCGTCAACGTCTTAACGGTTTGGATTTTGCTGCATGCGCAGACTTTTCATTGCTCAAGAATGTTGTAGATACCGCTGAGCGCCTTAATCAAAAAGTAAGTGTGGGCAACATTTTCACCGCTGATCTTTTTTATTCTCCTAACCCTGAGCTATTTGAAAAAATGGAAAAACATGGGATTTTAGCTGTCGAAATGGAAGCAGCAGGCTTATATGGTGTCGCCGCTGAACACGGTAAACGAGCGTTATCCGTCTTAACGGTTAGTGACCACATTAAGACAGGTGAAGAAACGACAGCTGATGAACGTGAAACCACGTTCAAAGACATGATGAAATTGACTCTGGAAAGCATTCTTTAAATTCTTCCTCTAGTTCTGATAATCAAGCCCACCATGTGTGGGCTTTTGTTTTTTTGCTCAGCTAATTTCCAGTTTAACTTTTGTAGCGTCATTAACCGAAAACGAAGTTGTTGCGGGCACCCTGCGTTTTTACCCGAATACGGCGTCATTATCGGGCTTGACCCGGTAACCCAGTTACTTGTTCTCCTATCAAGCAGGAGAAGACGAAGTTTACGTTGCCATGACAAATAAGCACAAAAAAGGGCTAATCCCGTTAACCCTTTTCAGCTTTAAATCTTAAATTCAGCCTCGTTTAATATCAGGCCAAAAGCTTGTGCCGTAGTTCATCGCTTCAACGTCAAACATATCTGCTATGGTTTGACCCAAATCGGCAAACGTTTTACGTTCACTCAGATTTATCGATTCTATGTCATGTCTATAAGCCAAAATAGGCACGTATTCTCGAGTATGATCTGAGCCTTGCCAAGTAGGATCACAGCCGTGGTCTGCTGTTAAAAACAATACATCTTGTTTGCCCATCGCATCAAAAATCTCCGGAAGACGTTTATCAAATGCCATTAATTCTTCAGCATAACCAATAGGATCACGACGATGACCAAAGTCTTGATCGAAATTTACTAGATTAGTGAAGATCAAAGAATTATCTTTCGCTGTGTTAATGTGTTGTATCGTTGCATCCAACAAGGCGTCTAATCCAGTTGCCTTCGTTTTTTCATTGATCCCTTGATGTGCAAAGATATCGGCAATCTTACCAACACTGATCACATGCGTGCCGTTCTTAGAAATTTTGTCCAATACTGTAGGTTCAGGCGGCAAAACTGAATAATCACGACGATTTCCGGTACGCTGAAAATCATCTGGCGTGTTGCCCACAAATGGACGAGCGATAACACGGCCAATGTTTTCATTATCTAATAGTTCACGAACATCTTCACAATATTTATAGAGGTTATCCAAACCAAAATGTTCTTCGTGCGCGGCAACCTGGAATACACTGTCTGCTGATGTATAGCAGATAGGCAAACCCGTTTTAATATGCTCTTCGCCCAAGTTGTTTATGATTACCGTGCCCGAAGCATGACAGTTTCCTAACATGCCGTCGTAACCGGTTTTTTCATTTATTCGGTTCATTAACTCAGTCGAAAACGATGCTTCTTTATCAGTAAAATAACCCCAGTCAAACAATACCGGTACACCTGCCATTTCCCAATGACCACTTGGTGTATCCTTGCCAGTACTGACTTCTTGCATAAAGCCGTACGCCCCTTTTTCGGCCTGATACTGAACATAGGGATACTCTAAACCAGATGCTTCATTGCAGGCTTCAAATAAACCTAGTGATGATAAATTAGGTAAATCTAACTTCTTCCCGGTTTCCGCAAAATAACTTTTTGCAATGCTGACCAAAGTGTTCGCACCTTCATCACCAAAGCTTTTAGCATCTGGCGAATAACCTATGCCAAAACTATCAATAACTAAAACAATGCCTCTAGCCATCTGACTTCCCCGTAATTTCTGTGATTTTCTGAATCGAATAAAAAATATTTCAATTAAAATATGACCAATTGGTCAACTTGTGGTAATTTATCACCCTTTAGAGTTAGGGTAAACCGAGTCCGGATTATTTCTGTGACAGTTTAAAAAGCAGATTCACTTTTTATGGTTTCCCGATAAAATAGTTTAGACCGATTTGGAAAAGCACGCTCCAAACACTTTTTCTGCTGAATATACAGGCGATACATTGAAACCGAACAAACCAACAATCATAGCCGTAGCCGGCCCGTCAGCGTCAGGTAAAACCTTGTTTGCGCAGACTATTCACGATGAGTTAATCGATGAGCTGGGTGAAGGTGGCATCTCCATAATTTACGAGGACGCGTATTATCGCAATCAATCACACCTCACAATGGAAGAGCGTGAAAAAACCAACTACGATCACCCTGACTCGTTCGAACACGAGTTACTGACTGAGCACCTGGAAAAGTTAACGAATCACCAAACCATCCATAGTCCGGTTTATTGTTATAAGACCCACACAAGAACCGACGAAACCAAAGAGTTTCAACCAACTAAGATTGTGTTAATTGAAGGGATTTTATTACTTGCCAATAAAAAACTCAGAGAAAAGTTCGATATCAAGGTTTACATGGATACACCGCTGGATATCTGTCTTGTCAGGCGCATAAAAAGAGATTTAGTGCAACGTAACCGTAGCGTTGAATCGGTTACCAGCCAATACCTAGAAACCGTAAGACCTATGTATTACGAGTTTATCGAGCCATCTAAAGCCTGGGCTGATATAGTGATCACTCGAGGCGGAAAAAATAGAATGGCGATTGAAGTATTAAAAGCAAAAATACGCCAATTATCAGCATTACCACCACAAATATAATAATTAAGAGGTAAACATGGATTTATCAGCACTGCGCGGTGTACTTGGAATAATCGTCCTTTTAGCCATCGCGTATGGCCTGTCAAAAAACAGAAAGGCCATTAATCTTCGCACGGTTGGACTCGCGTTCGCCGTACAAATCGCTCTAGGCGCATTTGTATTGTATGTTCCATTTGGTAAAGACGTTTTGGAGTCGATGACCAATGGTGTGCAAAGCGTAATCGACAGTGCAAAAGTTGGGATTAACTTTCTGTTTGGCGGTCTTGGCACCGATGCTATGTATGAAAACGGCGTAGGGTTTGTCTTCGCTATCCGTGTTTTACCAAACATCATTTTCTTCTCTTCACTTATTGCCGTCCTATATTATTTAGGCATCATGCAGTGGGTGATCAAAATCATCGGTGGCGGTTTACAAAAATTGCTAAAAACGAGTAAACCAGAATCCTTGTCTGCGACCGCCAATATCTTTGTCGGTCAAACGGAAGCCCCTTTAGTTGTTCGCCCTTATATCCACACCATGACCCAATCTGAATTGTTTGCCATCATGGTTGGTGGTTTAGCATCTGTTGCAGGTTCAATCCTCGCAGGGTATGCCGGTTTAGGTATCGACCTTAAGTACTTGATTGCCGCCTCTTTCATGGCTGCGCCGGGTGGCTTGTTAATGGCTAAGATCATTTGCCCAGAAACCGAAAAAGTGAACGGCGAACACGTCGATTTCGACGAACAAGACGACAAACCGACTAATGCCATCGATGCTGCGGCTTCTGGGGCGGCATCAGGTGTAAAATTAGCAGTAAATGTTGGTGCAATGTTATTAGCCTTTATCGCGTTGATTGCACTTTTAAACTCCTTAGTTGGTGGCATTGGCGGAATGTTCGGTTACGAAGGTTTAACAATCGAACTTATCTTAGGTTACTTATTCGCACCTTTTGCCTTTATCGTTGGCGTACCAATGGATGAGATGCTGCATGCCGGTAGTTTCATTGGCCAGAAAATTGTTGTTAATGAATTTTTCGCATACGTTAATTTCGTAGAAATTAAAGAAACTTTATCACCTGTTACCCAAGCTATTGTTACGTTTGCTCTTTGTGGTTTTGCAAACTTATCGTCTATCGCCATCTTATTGGGCGGTATAGGTTCCATGGCTCCAAGCCGCCGTCACGATATTGCTCAACTGGGCTTACGCGCCGTTATGGCGGCAACATTAGCCAACTTAATGAGCGCCGCGATTGCCGGTGTTTTCATATCTTTATAGGAACCAAAAGAAACATGTCTGATATAAAAAAAGTGGCGCAAAAAGCGCTGTCGTTGATGGACTTAACTAGCCTGACAAACGTAGAGACGGATCAGGACATTATTAACCTTTGCCAGCAAGCGAAATCTCCTGCCGGCGAAACGGCCGCGATATGCATCTATCCGCGTTTCATACCACTTGCGCGCAAAACGTTAAAATCACAAGAAACACCACATGTGAAAATTGCCACCGTAACTAATTTTCCTCACGGCAATGATGACTTAGATATCGCATTAGCAGAAACACAGGCGGCTGTTGCGTACGGTGCCGATGAAGTGGATTTGGTATTCCCATACAAAGCACTAATGAATGGCAATGAAAACATTGGCTTTGATATGGTAAAAGTGTGTAAAAAAGCTTGTGGCGACTCTGCAAAACTTAAAGTCATTATTGAATCTGGCGAGTTAAAATCTCCGGAACTTATTCAAAAAGCGAGCGAGATCTGCATAAGCGCGGGCGCAGACTTTATTAAAACATCTACCGGTAAAGTTGCGGTGAACGCGACGCCTGAAGCCGCAAAGATCATGTTAGAAGTGATAAAGAACAAAAACACTGACGTTGGTTTTAAGCCAGCAGGTGGCGTGAAAAATGCGGAAGATGCTGCGATTTACTTAAACCTTGCATCTGAAACTCTAGGCGCAGAGTGGGCGGATGCTGACCACTTCCGATTTGGTGCCAGCAGTTTGTTAAGTAGCCTATTGGCAACTTTAGGTCACGACACCAACCAAGATAACAACGGCGACTATTAACTCGTCGTTTATCAGGTATTAAGGGCACAAATAAGTGCCCTTTTCTTTATCTACTGACATATCGCAAAGCTTCATAATTAAAAGCCGTTACAATAGCAACTTAATCAAAACGCGTTGTTAGTCTAAACTGACTTCAACCCTACAATATTAATAATAAGGAACCCTTCATGCCTGTTTTAGAAAGCAAGCACCCTTTGGTCAAACACAAAATCAGCCTTTTGCGCGACAAAGACATTTCCGTTAAAAAATTCAGAGAATTAACCAAAGAAATCTCCACCTTATTAACCGTTGAAGCCAGCCAACACTTTGAGTTAGTTAACAAGCCAATGACCTGTTGGTCCGGCGACATCGATGCCCCCGTATTAGCCAGTAAACAACCTACATTAGTACCTATATTACGTGCTGGTTTGGGCATGTTAGACGGCGCACTCAACATCTTACCCTGTGCCAAAATAAGTGTTGTAGGCCTTAGACGCAATGAAGAAACGTTAGAGCCTGAAACTTATTACGAGAACATTATAAACTGTGTAGGAGAACGTACCGCCATCATAATCGACCCGATGTTAGCAACGGGTGGTACAGCACTTGAAACGATTAATATGTTAAAGCAATCTGGCTGCAAACATATCATGGCGCTGTTTTTGGTTGCTGCGCCTGAAGGCATCGAGCTTTTGCAAAAACATCACGAAGACGTCGACCTGATCATAGGGGCCATTGACGAAAAATTAAATGACCAGGGTTATATTCTGCCTGGTTTAGGCGATGCTGGCGATAAGATCTTCGGTACGCTGTAAACTCTTCGTTTCACACCACTTGCATCTACCTAGAGCGAATTAATTAGCTCTGGGCCGCTTGCCACTAACCAAGCTACAAAATGGATTCCCAATCACAGGGCGATGGTTCCGGCTCGCCCTAAGTACCTATATCCCTATAGGCAAGTGGGGAATGACGCCGACATGGATGTCGGTGTGTCGCAGTGCCACAGACGCCTCTTTACCCTGTCATCCCAAAATCGCACATTTACCCTGTCATCCCAAAATCGCCCCCTTTACCCCGTCATCCCAAAATCGCCCCAGCGATATTTGGGAGCCACTAAAGGCAACCATCAATTTATCAGTAAATAGGGAGGTAACGGCACCCGGATACTCACGGAACGACCCGAGTGCCATTACAGTGGTGTTTCACTTTGAGATCAAAAAGGAAAACACGTAATGCCGGTTGTGAGCTAGGATCCCCGGCAAAACGCGTTTTTGTAAAAAAAAATTTTAGATAGGAAAATTAATAAATAACTGGTGACAATTCAGGCTGTTCTTCTGAATAAGTCAAGGCTTGTAAATACTGTTCAGACGCAAGGCGTGCTGCACTTTCATCTTTTGCGTGTACTCGTGCGATTACATCACCAACTTCAACTTTAGTGCCCAATGGCTGAACCTGATCAAAACCAACTGTATGGTCGACCAACTGGCCAGGCGCAGTGCGACCGCCACCTAACTCAACCACAGACATACCAATTGCATAAGTGTTCATGCCTGAAAGGTAACCGGCTTTAGTTGCATGAATGTCTGTGATCACTTCTGCTTTTTGCATAGAGCCCCAAGGGTTTTCAACAAAATCAGATGGGCCGCCCATCGCAGCAACCATCTTATTAAAGATCTCTGCCGCTTTGCCTGAACTCAAGGCAACTTCTATTTTCGCTCTCGCTTCAGTATTGTCTTTTGCGAGACCTGAATTCACTATCATGGCACACGCAAGTGCCACAACAACTTTGTGCAAACGAGGCTCTCGGTATTCACCAGATAAGTACAGAGCCGTTTCGTACATTTCGACTGCATTACCAGCACTGTTACCTAAGATTTCATTCATGTCCGTAATGATGGCCTGCGTTTTGACGCCTGCGCCATTAGCAACACTCGCAATGCTATCGGCCAACGCCTTAGCATCTTCTAGTGTATGCATCATGGCACCATTACCAACTTTAACATCCATTACCAAAGCGTCTAAGCCAGCGGCTAATTTCTTAGATAAGATGGACGCGGTAATTAGTGGAATAGATTCAACCGTCCCCGTTACATCACGAATGCCATACAAACGTTTGTCAGCAGGCGCCAAATTGGAAGTTTGAGTAATTATTGAAACACCAACATCTTTGACCAAACGCTTAAAATCATTGGTTGATGGCTGAATGTCAAAACCCGCAATACTTTCTAGTTTGTCTGAAGTACCGCCAGTATGACCTAGCCCACGCCCCGAAATCATAGGCACGTAAGCTCCACATGCCGCGACAATCGCCGCCAACATGAAACTCACTTTATCACCGACCCCACCTGTCGAGTGTTTGTCCACAATAGGTTTGTCATAACCTTCCCAGCTCAATACTTCACCGGAATGCATCATACCCTTGGTTAAATTCACTTTTTCGTCGACATTCATGCCATTTAGATAGATTGCCATGGCCATTGCGCCAACTTGGCTATCAGAAAAATTCCCGTCAACTAAACCATCAACAAAGTTCTGAATCTGTCCTTTATTCAATGCCTTGCCATTACGTTTAACACGGATTATTTCTTGTGGTAAATACATCATTTTTCCTTAGCTATCCAACAGGTCTTTTGGTGTAAATGCATCTGGTAACAACTGCGTGACTGTCCAGACTTTTCTTTCATTCTTGTGGTTAACTGCTATCACAGGGGCATCCAATTCAAAAAACTCAGCAATAACCTGACGACACGCGCCACACGGCGGCGTCAATTTATCTTGCTCGGTATAAATTACGATTAACTGGAATTCTTTTTCACCACCTATTACCGCCTGAGCGATGCAATTACGCTCGGCACAAACTGATAAGCCATAAGATGCGTTTTCGACATTGCAACCTTTTACGATGGTGCCACTGGCCGTTAATGCAGCCGCGCCTACGTGAAACTGGCTGTACGGGGCATGCGCGTTATCATAAGCTTCTTTGGCAGCTTTTATTAAGGCATCCGGAATTTCAAATTTTTCAATATTCATACAAATATTCTTCATTGGTTAAGGCGGCGCAGTGACTAAATCAAATCAGCGTCCCAAATTTGACTGCAGAATAACATTTCTGACCAAACGGTCAAGAAAATATTATTAACCGGCGTAATAAAGTTATTACAATTAAGCAGTCCCATAATAAATAAAAGATTAATTATCTCATTAGCAATATAGATTATTAGTCAATAAGTGGGTAATCTAAGACGTAACAAAAGAGTTTAGTTAAAACCTAACTAAATGGTCAACTTAATAGAAGCAGTTAGAGTAATAGAAGTGCCTGACGTACAGAAAGCGAAAAAGACAGGAAAGATCCGCGAACAGAGCCTGGACAAAATTTTGAATGCCGCCAGCAAAGAATTCGTTTTGCAAGGTTTTAAAGGAACGACGGTGCAAGCGATCGCAGATCGTGCCGAACTACCTAAAGCCAATATTCTCTATTATTTTAAGAATAAAGAAAACCTCTACCATGCGGTTTTAGAACGCACATTAGAAATGTGGGACGAAGGCATAGGTGAAATCATTCCAGAGGAAGGGCCAGAAGTTGCGATAAAAAAAATCATTGCGGCGAAGGTGAAAATGTCCTTTAGTCAACCTGAAGCTTCAAAAATATATGCGATGGAAATCATTCAAGGGGCACCTTTCCTTAAAGAATTTGCAAGGACCTATCAACGAAAGTGGGTTAGAGAAAAGGCCAAATTATTCCAAAGCTGGATGGACGAAGGAAAAATGACGCAAGTCGACCCGGTTCATTTAATCTTTCTTATCTGGTCTTCAACCCAGCATTACGCCGATTTTGAAACGCAAATTTTGACTATAATGAACCGCGGTGAATATGAAGAAGAAGATATCGAAACCGTAACCGAGTTTTTGTCGGGCATGATACTTCGTGGTTGCGGATTGTCATAGTTATTAAAACGCAAAAAATTACAACAACTTCTAAAATACAAACCTTTTGTAAGCCACCTTGTGATTAGGTGGCTTTAATAGACTATTTATCAGTTATGATGCGGGAGTCGTGAATCTATCTAAACAACCCCGGCCTATTGCTTTCAATTTCTAAATAACTTTTCTTAACCAAAAATTGCTCTAAACAATTGAATGGCCTGATCCACAGTTTTACCGTTTTTGACTTCAGTAACTAAAGAGTCTCGTTTTCCTAACAAATACTCAGGAACATCCGGATCAGCAAGCCTTTTATCTACAATCGCTTCGGCGGTTTCTTTAGTTCGTTTTCTTGCCGGAGCGCGGCCTGCTCTAGGGGCTGGTTTGTTTTCAAACTTATCTTTAAGTCGTAAATAGTTCGATTGAGATGGTGTATTTTTATCTGCAAAAAAGAATAAATCCACAAATAGCGCGCGATGTTTCCATATCAACTTTTCTTCTTCGGACTCAGGCTCGTTTTGCTTCCACCATGGCATATTTTGTAACGTAACTATAATTTCGTCCCAATAACCATTGAAATCAAATGGCGTTACTTTTGCTAACATAAACGCCTGACACAACACATCCAGTTTATTGTTGGTAATAGCGATAAACAGATCTGGCCTACGCATTGCCAACAATCGAGTGGCTGGCGCTAGTGGCGCTTTATCATTAGAGTCATTTACAACAGCATAATTGCTAAAGATCTTAATATAAGCCGCAACAAACTTGTCATAGTCAGATTTGGTCACATCGCCATTTAAAGGGATATGTTCCAGCGCCGCGTTAAACTCGAACGTGTGCTCCAAAATTAGTTGCTGGAACAGTTTTGCGCCTTTTGTTGATCCAAACCACTCGACATCGAAATTATATACACCCGGATCATGTTGCTGCGTGTGTTTGCCTACTAATGCCAATAAATCTAGCTCATTCATTTGTTGCAGTGGTGCATCGCACACAGAGTTTAGGTGCGCCAATAATTTGAATCTTTCTTCTAATGCCAGTGAGTCTTCATTCTGACTGATGAACTGAGTAAAAACAGGCCAAGGAGTGATACGCAACATCTTTAACTGATTTAAACTCACGCCTTTTTCTAACAGCTCTTGCATCTTTCTTAAAGGCGCAAACTGTTCTGGTTCCATCAGATCAAAATTGATCCCTTCATGGCATAAACGATGTAATTCATAACACCAACCCAAAAAGTCTTCAGGACGATTTTCTACCTTAACTGCCATTAAATTTAGACTTAGCTCTGTGGCATGTTTCAGTATGTTTTGATAGATGACATTTTCGGCATCAGATAATGCCATTTTTACCGGAGATGTAAGCAGCTTTTTCATTAAAAAATTGGTGTCTTAAATGTTACAGGAGCGAAAGGCCGCGCATGATACGCAAATCCATTTTTAATTCCTAGCAGGAATAAACCTGTGTGAGTTGTATGCCTAAAATTAAAGCTAAGATTGGCGGTTTTGCCACCATCAGAATCGTACATTTTGATTTTTTAAATTCGTCAAAATTTATTCATCGTCCTGCCACAAATAAACGTCACTTTAAGCGCATGAATCTAAAATGTTATCTATTTTTCAATAGGAAAATCGACAAATAACTAGACTAATTGATTCTAAAAATCGTTTTTTAATTGAAGATTATTCCAACTAAATCTCAATGGGCGACTAAAATTACGTTTCCTTAAAAACTATTTTCCAGGAAGGACACTATGACACCATCGGCAAAAATACTCATAATAGACAAGTGCGCGACATTTCGAGAAGCAACTAAACAACGTTTTGCTGCTGTGGCTGGTGAAATAGATTGCGTAAAAGACGAAACTGATGCAGCCTTCCTGTGTTTTAGTCAAAAATACGATTTGGTTATTGCCGACCTAAACTCCCAACAGTCATCTTCGGGCTCTTTGTTAGAGTCGTTTCAACAAAACAAATTTTTGCAGGGGTTACCTTTAGTAACTTTGTCAGACGACAATAGTGAAGCGTCCAGACGAAAATGGCGCCGCACCGATCGCTACTTAAAGGCTGTGAACAATCACCGCCTTATGAGACAGCAAAAAGACTCACTGACCCCCGTTCATTAAAGCCCTTTGGACTATTTTATCCAATTGCAAAGTTAGTTCACTAAGAGAATTGTACTTATTGGTACTCGGCTAAAGCCGAGTAACGTTACTTTTGCTCTTCAAGCGTTGCATTATTCTTTCGACGAAACCTTGTGAAAAACCAATTTAAAATCAATTTACAACAGAAACTGTCGCATGACTGTCACTTAGTTGTCGCAACAGCGCCGTAGCACTCTCCCTCGCTCAGTCGTATGTTTTCCATATAACTTCAAAGAAATAGGAATGGTCAATGGAAAACAAAAAAATATCAACCAGACAAAAGCTTGGTGCCAGCATCGCAATTACGGTAGGCTTTGGTCTAGCTCTCGGAAATGCGACAGGCAACAACTTTGTTGGATTTATCATTGCATTTCCTATTGGAGTCGCTCTTTACCTTCAATAAAACTAAAGTAACCAAAGTGAAATTATGCAAATTGATCCGAAAGTAGTCGTTGAACTTAGGACTAAACGTTCTTGGTCACAGGAAGAGCTTGCGGTAGCCGCAGGTCTAAATCTAAGAACCGTGCAACGGATTGAAAAAGAAGGTGCAATTTCATTACAGTCCAAAAAAGCCTTGGCAGCAGCATTAGAAGTAGAATTTTCTCACCTTGATTACGTATCACCAAAGATGATCACTAAGTATGAATACAAAACGATCGTCATAAAGAGCGACATTACCTGGATGTCCGGTTGGGGTAAAAAAGAAAGCAACGGCCCCTTTAAAGTAGACGAAGTATTAAATGAATACGGAGAACAGGGGTGGCGCGTATTGAATATAAATCACGGCACGAGTGTTCATGGTGGAGCTGGGCAAGTGATGATCACGTTTGAAAGAACATATGAAGCTGCACAAGCTTGAGCCCTTTCTAAATTCAAGCATTGCAACAAAAACTTAACCTAGTGGACCACACTCACTAGGGCTAAACCCAAAATAACGAGTGAATTCCCGACTGAACTGCGTCGGACTTTCGTAACCGACTGAGGCAGCGGCTTGTTTAACTTTTAATCCTTTATCTAACAAAAGCTCGCGAGCTCTATTCAAACGCAATCGTTTTATATATTGAATAGGCGATGAGGCAGTCACTTTTTTAAAATTTCGGTGGAAGCTGGGGGCGCTCATATTGGCCATTTGTGCTAACTGCTCCACCTCCACACCTTTTTGATAATTATTGTGTAAGTGCTTGATTACTCGTTCAATACGTGACAAATGCGTATTGTGAGCCACCAACGCGAACAAGGGTGCCGCTTGTGGCCCACTGAGAATATGAAACATAATTTCCCTCACCAAGCCCGGGCCCAGAATGTCCGCCTGTAAGGGGGCGTTTAAACACTCAGACAACCGTTCAACGACACACGAAAGAGACTCTGTAAACTCGCTAACAAACAGGCCTTTAGCTTGCGCCAAGCTTTCACTGGACTGCGCTAAACCATGCTCGTCGAACAATCTCACTAGTTCGTTCAAAACGCCCATGTCAAAATCAACCATTAGGGCCAACAGAGGCTTGTCAGGCTCGACAATCGTTTCGCACTCCGCCGCCAAAGGTACAGTTAGTACAAGATAATTCTCGGGATTGTAGTTGTATGTTTGTTGATCAAAATAGACGCGCTTTTGCCCTTGTACGACAAGAATGACGCCCTGGCTGTAACATAAAGGCCCACGATTTCTGGATGAGCTGGACTTAAAAACGCTAACACCAGTTAAAGGCGTCTCACTGAGCCCCTCTTCTTGCGCAAGTAAGCTTACATTTTTCACTAAGGTATTCACCAACAATCCCACCTAATTTATCTTTACCTATTTTTGCTCGAGTATAACTAGTCATAAACATCAAATCTCAACTTTTACTCACAGTGATAGTTTTAGGCACGAAATTGAGCCTTATGCCCATTCTTTATCACAGCTATCCGCCTAAAATGCCCACATACCCAAAAGCGAGGACCTACCATGCAAAATTTTGATTATTTTAACCCAACACACATAGTATTCGGTCAGGAACGTTTAAACGAACTTGATAAACTTATCCCGCAAGAAGCAAAAGTACTGGTACTTTACGGCGGTGGCAGCGTTAAACGTTTTGGCACATTAGATAAAGTAAAAGCAAACCTTGGTAAAAGACAAGTTCTGGAATTTGGTGGTATTGAGCCTAACCCTCAGTTTAAAACACTAATGCGTGCAGTAGATCTAGTCCAAACCGAGAAAGTCGACTTTCTATTGGCTGTAGGCGGTGGATCGGTTATGGACGGCACTAAATTTGTTTCGTTAGCAGCAGGAGTTAAAAACGACCATAGTAGCCTGCTATTCCATGGTTTTAATCCGGTACCAGTACAAGATGCCTTACCACTTGGATGTATCGCAACTCTGCCAGCGACAGGATCTGAAATGAATGCTTTTGGTGTTATTACATTTAACGAACAGAAGTATCCATTTAACTCACCATTGGTGTATCCAAAGTTTTCACTTTTGGATCCAGATTTCACTTTCACTTTGCCAAAAGAACAGATTGCCAATGGCGTCGCGGATGCATTTGTACATGTAATCGAGCAATATCTAACACAACCAGTTAACGCCAAAATTCAGGACAGGTTTTCTGAAGGTGTTTTAAAGACTCTGATTGAAGATGGTCCTGTGACTTACCAAAACAATGACGACCTTGAAGCTCGCAAAAACTTCATGTGGTCTGCCACTTCAGCGCTTAATGGCCTTATTGGGGTAGGAGTTCCGCAAGACTGGTCAACACACATGATTGGACACGAAATGACGGCTATGTTTGACATTGCCCACGGGCGTACACTGGCGATTATACTGCCTAGCCTGTTACGTGAAAGAAAAGAACAAAAACGCGCCAAGCTTGTGCAATTTGCTGAGCGAGTTTGGGACATTAACGAAGGCTCGGATGATGAAAAAATCGATCTGGCCATCGATAAAACCGAGGCGTTTTTTAATTCTCTCGATATCGTTACCAAGCTAAGTCACTACAACATTGACGAGCATGGCACTGAAAAACTGGTCACGAACATGGAAAAAATGGGGCTGACTCACCTTTCCGAAACAGGTGATTTAACACTTGATATCGTTCGTAAAATATTACAACGCGCGATGTAATCACTACAAGATAAGAGCGACTTCCGTAAACAACAGTTCGGAGTCGCTTTTAATATTTAGTAAATTAAGCTCAAGACATCTAATAGAGCTACCCGCTTAAAAGTGAGTTTCCGCTTCGCCGATGCTAATTTAATAGGACATTTTACTGATAAAATGTGTTTGCAGAAAGTTATGCGGGATTTGAAAATTTAAATTGGTCGGACTGACTGGATTTGAACCAGCGACCCCTGACACCCCATGACAGTGCGCTACCAAGCTGCGCTACAGTCCGACACAAGAGGAAGCTGCATAATATAAAACTCTCACTGAAATGCAACTTGTTAATTTCAGATGAGTTTTAATCGCTCAAAATCTATTCATTATTCTAGAGGCCGATTATAAATAGCGCACTGTCATGGGGTGTCAGGGTCGCTAAGACTATACTCCCAAAAATCACCTAACCTTGTTTTGCCATTCGGTTTACTTGCTGTAACCATCGCATATATTCGATAAACGGCATTGGCCTTGAATACAGATAGCCCTGCCCTATAGGACAGCCAAATTCCTTTAACATCAATTCCACTTCTTTATTTTCAATGCCTTCAGCCACCGCTTTTACTCCGAGTCGCTGTGCCAAGGATACCGTCACTTCAATAATGGTGCGATTCTTCTCTGATACATCTATATTCATGAAACACTTATCGATTTTAAGCTCATGGAATGGCAATTGGCTCAGATAATCAAGGCTCGAGTAACCCGTGCCAAAATCGTCGATAGCTATCTTAAACCCTTGCTCGTACAACTCAGACAGTATGCGCTTGGCTAGAACAGGATCTTGCGCAGTAGCAGACTCGGTGATTTCAAAAATAACGGTTTCAGGCTCAATGTTATATTGTGCGGTTGCGGTTAAAATGTGCGCCACTAGGCCGTTATCATTTAAGTCTTTACCCGAGATATTGATGGAAACGGTGTGATCAAAGCCAAGCTTACGTAACTTATCATGTTGCACCAGCGACTGTTCAATAACCCACTCAGTTAACTGATGAATAACCCCTGTCTCTTCAGCAATACCTACAATATAGTCTGGTGCGATAAATCCCTGTTCTGGATGTGTCCAACGTAATAACAACTCACTGCCGAACACTTCACCTGACACTATGTCAATTTGCGGTTGGTGATAAAGTTCTAAGTCATCATCTTCAATGGCTTTTTGTAAGTCTGCTGCAATTTTGAATCGCTGACGCATATCTTCCGAGCGTTTTTGATCATAGCGCGCCCAGTGTTGCTCATTTTTGGAGCCTTGTCGCAAGGCCTGTATCGCAAGAGCAGGTAACTTGTCATATTCATTAGTATCGGTTGGATACGTTACAACCCCCGCCTCACAGGAAACGGAAATTGACACACCATTTATCTCAATTAACGTTGAAACCGCTTCTTGTATCGTCAAAATATTGTATTCCAGCGAATCACTGCTCATATCACCAATAAAAACAACTGCAAAACTTGAATCGCTTAACCTTGCCAAGTGATAAGATTGGTTCTGGCTTTTCTTTTCAAATTTGTACACGGAAGACAAGCCTCCAGTGTAACCTTCAATATTCTCAAACAATGTTCTGAAAAACTGATTGGCGCTGTTCACACCTAGTGCGGGAATGATCTCTTTCGCCTGTGGGACATCGAATACTACTAATGTGAACTGGCTACGCATGTTGGCCAATTTCTTTATAACTGCCATTAAGGCTATTCGATTTGGCAATCCCGTCACCTGATCATGATTCATGCGATATTCTTTATCAATTTCATTCGCTCTGAACCGGTCCATTAACGCAACGGCCATGACACATATTTCCGCTAGAACCCCTAAAACCGCGGCGTTGCGAGTTACAAAGTTATACGCCACTCCTCCATTAAACGCTGCAACCCCGACTCCTACTCCAACAAACAAAGGCAACCATGACGCCAGATAATATTTGATCCAAAGTGTCTTTGTTCTTATCACATTAGCCATCAAAATTATGGCGTACAAATAAATACTGCCAACCGACAAAAAGTACAATGGCGTAATGGTGCCTTCTTTGACAAACAACGATAAAAACGCAAAAAAGAACATAGTATGTGAAAGCCGCAAACCTAAATTAACAAACCAGGGTTTTAAACTCTCAAAACGCAAGAATGAGATAGCAAATCGTATTGCGAAGGCCAGACCGCAAAAGTGGGATATCATTAAATGCTGATTCATCCATTTTGCAACTTCGTAAGGGAATAAATAAAAGGAAAAACCGTTAAATAGGGAGATTGAAAGGCCACCAAAGAAGACATAACCAATGTAATTCAGGTAGGACGGGTCACCAATCCCCCTAAACATGAAATAGTTGTAGATAATCATAATGGTAGCGACGCCAAAAAATGCCCCCAACAACATAAGCTGTGCTGTGCTTCGGCGTTTGGATGATTCTACAGATTCCACAACGATTGGCGACGCGCTCGCCCCATTGGTTTTAACATGAATGTAAATGCTATTGGCAAAACCCATACCGTCGTACAGGCTGATTTGCGGCACCACATAATCTAATGCGGTTTCACTTTTTGCCATGTCTCCCAATCTCCAGGTATCGACCAGCGTATGGTGCTCCAGCAAATAAAAATCAATCTGATCAAGACTTGGGTTGTCCACCATTATACTAAAGGGTAAGGTGATTTCTTCTGCATAGTCGTTTAACGTAATGCGATACCAGACGCTAAAATCTAAGCTATCGGGTTTATGCTGTCGATCTCGAGTATCGGCGTACATACCAAGTGGTAAGTTTTGAACTTGCGTTAAAGATAGCCTGTTTTCAGTATCATCGATAAACAGAATATCAAGTTGTGATGCGATTTTTTCTTTGTCAATTGGAGCAACACCGGCTTCATCACCGATGCAACAAAAAGACAGAAACAAGACTGTCAGTCCTACGACGAATGATATGAACTTCAAACTAGATGTCATTTGACCTCAACTCCTTTTGATCCCAAGTCAAAATAGAAGGCACAAAAAAGGACGCTCTACAACAGTTTAGAACAATATGTAAGCAGCGTCCTTTAATAAACATAAATATTATCGGCCCTGTACCACTAAAACAGGGACTTTGAGTCTTTCAATGGATCACTCATCACGATTGATTCGACTCGCGATAGCCCCATCTTGGTTTTTATATTTAGCATCAATACGAGACGTATAGGGTTTTGCTGCCGAGCCTGTCATGGTTTCAAAACTCAAAGCACCAATTTTCATTTCTGGTTTTAACGCCAAAGGCAGCTTTCCGCTATTGTAAAACTCAAGCACGATGTTCCCCGACCAGCCTGGATCGATACGATGCGCTGTCACATGCACCATCAAACCTAATCGTGCTAACGATGAACGACCGTCAAGCCAGCCTACCAAGTTATCCGGCAAAGTGATTGATTCATGTGTAATGGCCAGCGCCAACTCACCCGGGTGCAAGAAAAAAGCCTGATCGGCGCCAATCACGATTTCATCGCTCATGATACTTTCCAACGCTTTTTCGGTTTCGGCTTTCGGACCGCTTAAATCGATATAAGGTGCGGCATGATCCTGAAAGACTCTAAACTTGTTACCCAAAGTCAAATCAACCGTTATGCCTGAAATCATGTCATCAGAAGGCCTTGGAACGATTGATATTTGGCCGTCATTTAAATGTTGAATTATGTCTGAGTCACATAGACGCATTTAGTTTAGTCCTATAATTTGCCTTGGTCAGTTTAAGGCAATCACTTGTTGGGTGTGTTTAGAAAGCTGCATCATAAGGGAAAATGCAAGTTGACGATAGCTTGTATCTGAAATTTCACTTAAAACATACGGTTGACCATTGTCACCAGCTTGCCTAACTTCCGACACTAAAGGCAATTGCGCCAGACAAGGTACCTCGTGTAGTTTGGCAATGCGTTCACCGCCTTCACGCCCAAACAGGTTGTGCACAGTTTGACAGTTGGGACAGGTAAACTGACTCATGTTCTCAACCACTCCTAAAACAGGCGTATTGACTTTATTAAACATGTTGATGCCTTTTTCAGCATCCGCCAAGGCCACGTTCTGAGGTGTGGTCACAATCAGTGCGCCGTCACATTTAATATTTTCAGACATGGTCAATTGAATGTCTCCAGTGCCCGGCGGCATATCCACCAACAATACGTCTAGCTCTGGCCAGTTAGTTTCATTAACAACTTGATTCAATGCCCTTGATGCCATCGGCCCGCGCCAAATAGCAGCGCTGTCTGTAGGCAGTAAAAAACCGATGGAGTTTAGATACACGCCATGCTGAAACATGGGCTCCATAGTTTTCTGATCTTTACTAACAACAGACTCTCCCTGTAAACCAAACATCATAGGCACAGAAGGACCGTATATATCTGCATCAAGTAGTCCAACTTTGTGCCCCATCAGTGCCAGAGCAGCTGCTAAATTAGCACTCACAGTCGATTTACCAACCCCGCCCTTTCCTGAAGCAACCGCAATGACAGCTTTGACGTTCTTTACTTTTGAAGACATTGCTGTCGTAGGCTGGTAACCAAACGAAATATTTCCCTTAAAAGAAGAGTGTTTTTCAACAAGTTGTTTAAGTTCTCCCTCAACCAAAGCTGGTTCAAAAGGTAATTCACAATGTAAATCTTTGCCCTTTTGTTCAAGTCCCAATTGACCATAAACGCCATTTGGAAACAAATCAGAAGTGTGACTGGAAAACAGATTGCGGATTTCTGTTTTTTGTTGCGTTAAGTCAGATTGACCAAAAAGGTTAGACAGTTTCATAACAATAAGAATTCTTGCCATTTTGATAGGTGCATAATGGGACTAAATTATGTAACATCACGCCTTTAATTAGTAGTGCCTAGCGCATATTCTTATTGGCACTAAGTAAGTTACCCTGAATTCAGGTTTATAAAGGTTTTTTTATTCGTATGACTGCAACTCGTAAAATTCTTGTTACCAGTGCTCTTCCTTATGCCAATGGTTCATTGCATTTAGGCCATTTGATGGAATACATCCAAACCGACATTTGGTATCGCTTCCAAAAGGCACAGGGCAACGAGTGTTATTATGTTTGTGCCGATGATGCTCACGGCACGCCAATTATGTTAAAAGCACAACAGCAAGGCATTACACCAGAAGCCATGGTTGCAGCCGTACGTGAAGAACGCATTCTGGACTTTGCCGATTTTCACATCGAATTTGATAACTATCACAGCACGCATAGCGATGAAAACCGAGAGTTAGCCTCGACCATTTATAACAAGTTAAATGATGCCGGTTACATTGCGAAAAAATCGATTAGCCAGCTGTTTGATCCTGAAAAAGAAATGTTCTTACCTGACCGTTTTGTAACGGGCACCTGCCCTAAATGTGGCAGCGAAGATCAAAACGGCGATAACTGTGACAAATGTGGTGCAACATACGGCCCTGTAGATTTAAAAAATCCTAAATCAGCAATCTCCGGTGCGACGCCGGTTTTGCGTGACTCAGAGCACTATTTCTTTGACTTACCAAAGTTCGAGCCAATGTTAAAAGAGTGGCTGCACAGCGGCAGTATCCAGTCGGAAATGGCCAACAAACTGGAAGAGTGGTTTGAAGCAGGATTGCAACAGTGGGACATCAGCCGTGACGCGCCTTATTTCGGTTTCGAAATTCCAGATGCGCCTGGCAAGTATTTTTATGTATGGTTAGATGCCCCTATCGGCTACATGGCAAGTTTCAAAAACTTCTGTGACTCTTCTGTTGGTCAGAGCAAAGGCCTGAATTTTGATGAGTTCTGGAAAGCAGAATCTGACGCCGAGTTGTATCACTTCATTGGTAAAGACATCATTTATTTCCACAGCTTGTTTTGGCCTGCAATGTTAGAGGGCTCAAACTACCGTAAACCTACAAACGTATTTGCTCACGGTTTTGTTACCGTAAACGGTGAAAAGATGTCTAAATCTCGCGGTACCTTTATCAAGGCCCGCACCTATTTAGATCACTTAAACCCAGAGTATCTACGTTATTATTTTGCCTCTAAATTAAACAGTGGCATCACAGACTTAGATTTGAACTTGGATGATTTTGGTCAGAAGGTAAATTCAGACTTAATCGGTAAAGTTGTGAATATCGCCAGCCGTTGTGCGGGTTTCATCAAAAAACGCTTTGATAGCAAGTTATCGGATTCTATTGATGCACCTGAGTTATTAGTTGATTTCCAAGCGGCCAAAGACTCTATCATCGAAAGTTACGAAAATCGCGAATTCGCCAAAGCCGTTCGTGAGATCATGGCATTAGCAGACAAAGCGAATAAATACATAGATGAAAAAGCCCCTTGGGTTTCCGTTAAAGATGAAAACTTACAGCAACAAACCCATGATGTTTGTTCTATGGGGATCAATTTATTCCGCATCTTGATGGCTTACTTAAAACCGGTTCTTCCTGCGATGGCAAAAGACGTAGAGGCCTTCTTGAATGATGAACTAACTTTTGCAGGCGTAACAACACCGCTTAAAAACCACGAAATCAATAAATTTAAAGCCTTAATGCAACGTGTTGATATGGATAAAGTTGCGGCTATGGTAGAAGACTCAAAAGAGAGTTTAGAAGCAGCAAAACCGGCACCAACCGGTCCACTTGCGGATGAACCAATTGCCGATGAAATTGAATTTGGTGACTTTGCCAAAGTCGATTTGCGTATCGCCAAAATCGTCAAAGCGGAACACGTTGAAGGTGCAGAGAAATTATTAAAGTTCCAATTGGACATTGGCGGTGAAACGCGTCAAATCTTCTCTGGAATTAAGGCCGCTTATTCGCCTGAAGACTTAGAAGGCAAATTAACGGTTGTCGTTGCCAACCTAAAACCGAGAAAGATGCGTTTTGGCATGTCTGAAGGCATGATCTTAGCCGCAGGCCCTGGTGGCAAAGACTTATGGATTTTAGAGCCACACGAAGGTGCTCAGCCGGGCATGCGTGTCATGTAATCCAAGTTACACTTTTTGTTTAAGGAGCCAATAGGCTCCTTTTTTGTTTCATTTTTTAACTTGCTGAAATGACAGATTGTTTTTTAACAAATCCTTATCTGCGCCAGACTGTTTCAATTCATTAATTATCACGTTAATCTTATTAACCGTTTCAATCGAAACCGATTGTTTGCTAAACATAAAATAAACGTTATCACTAAAGATAATAAGCGGATAAGCTTCGAAATAATCGTCCAGTTGATACTTAACCGAAAATGCTTCCATGGTCAAAGGGTCAGCTAATACGGCGTTAATTTTACCGTTTATCAAGAGCCTTATGTTTTCTTCAATGTCTTTAACCAATATAAACCGTTTTCTAAAGTCCTTTTGCTGAAAAAGGCGCTCAAACTCATGCCCATAAAAATAGCCTTTTTCAATTCCGATTAAGATCTCTGTATTGGCAATCTCATGCAAGTTAGTGATAGAGAAGTTATCAACGCCACCTCTAAGAACAAATATACGAATCGATTCAACGCGATAAGGTATGGAAAAATACGCAAACTTTTCTCTCTCTTGATTTCTGGAGGCCGCAAATGCCACATCAAGTTGCCCTTGTTTAATCAACTGCAAATGAATATTCCATGGAATTTCATCCAAACTGTAGTCCATTTTTGCGCGGCGCATCACTTCTTTAAAATATTGGATGTCGATACCGACCAACTGGCCTTCACTATTTCTATATTGATAGGGGTACCACAATTCCCAAGCGGCAGACATTTTTGCAACTTTGGCTAAACTTGCCCCAGAAAATAAGATAAAGAAAAGCAAAAATAAGCCCCGATTGATTACCGCTTTGTTATGCGATGGCTTCATTGCAGTTCGCCTTTTAGAACCGATAATTCAAGTTAACACCGGAAACAAATACGCCTCCATTGTCAGTTGGAATATAAAGCACGTCCGCTCCTAACGCCCACTTATCATCAAAAAAGTACTTCACTCCAGCGAAAGGACTAATGCCAACCGTCACCACACCATCAATATTTGTGGCCAACTCGCGGCCATAACCCGTAGCAATGGCTAAAGAGACACCATAATGATAGAAGAGCTTGTCTTGCTGATGTGGGTAATACCAGTAGTGATATCCTAAAATCTCGCTTCTTCTTGAATAACTGTTAATGAAGGACCCAAAAAACCAACGATCATAAAAGATGCTAGTAATTTGGTTTTGTTCAAAGTTGGCTTCATCGTTTTCTCTGTCGACGTGGTAAGTTTTGGCGCTAACCCAAATTTGAAATATGTCCCCTTCTGCGCTAATTGTTTGAAACGAACAGATAATTATGAAGAATAATGAGATAAATTTGCCGAACCGTTGGCGTCTGTCGAATTTTTTATTCATAATGGTCCAACCAATCTTCGAATAAAAATAACGAATAAGAAGGACGAGTAGATGGATTCATCTCAATTCACCCCGGTTCATTGGCTAAATCACTGGTCTGAGACGACGCCTGACAAAGTCTTCATGCATCAACCCGTCAACCGTGAGATTCAGACTCATACCTGGTCAGAAATAAAGGCTAAGGTAGAAAGTATAGCAGCCGCTTTGCATCATTTGGGGCTGAAACAAGGCGATAAAGTCGCTATTTTGGCAAAAAACTGTGCGGAATGGCTAATCACTGATTTAGCGATTATGCGGGCAGGCATGATCAGCGTGCCTATTTACCCTTCAGCCAACGCTGATACGATTCAATATGTATTGGATCACTCGGAAGCCAAAGCCGTTTTCATCGGCAAATTAGACAACTGGCAGTTGGCTGAACCTGGTGTTACAGGTAATGTTATTCGTATCTCAATGGGTTACGAAACTATGCCTTGTCAATATAACTGGCAGCAACTAGATGATTTAGGCGAAACGTTAGAAGAATACCTACCTAACATGGACGATTTAATGTCCATTATTTATACCTCTGGTAGTACAGGTAATCCAAAAGGTGCAATGATAAGCTACAGAGCCTATAACTGGGCCAGTGATCGTATCGTTAATATCCTTGGTTTTAGTAAGGATGAAAGGTTCCTATCCTATTTGCCACTCGCGCATATCACAGAACGTTGCCTAGTCGAAGGCGCAGCTTATCACAGCAATATGACCTTGTACTTTACCGAGTCATTAGAGCATTTTGTCGCGGATTTGAATTACGCCAAACCAACTGTATTTTTCTCGGTACCTAGACTTTGGAGCCTATTCCAGAAAAACATCATCGATAAAATTGGTCACAAGAAACTTAACATTTTATTAAAGTTACCAATAATCAAAGGCCTAATTTCTAAAAAGATCCGCACCGGCTTAGGCTTAGAAAACGCCAGAATCGCCGCTTCCGGCTCTGCACCTATCTCTCCCGCAATTATTCGTTGGTATCAACAAATAGGCATTAATATTTGTGAAGCATGGGGCATGACCGAAAACTGTATTTACGCATTAGGTAACTTTCCGTTTAATGAAGCCATGATAGGAAGCGTCGGTCCTGTTCTGGATGGTTGTGAAATCAAAACTTCTGATGAAGACGAACTGCTTTTCAAGAGCCCGGGTTTATTTGATGGTTATTACAAAAACGAAGAAGCCACCAAAGACGCATTTAACGAAGATGGCTTTTTCAAAACTGGCGATTTGGCAAAAATTGGTCAACTTGGCGAAGTTCGCTTAATTGGCCGTGTTAAAGACAATTTCAAAACGGCAAAAGGTAAGTTTGTATCTCCAGTTCCAATTGAAAAAATGTTGGCTCAAGATACTCATATTGAATTGTTATGCATTGTTGGCGCAGGCATGGCGGCCCCAGTATGTCTAGTGCAATTGTCTGAAGGTGCAGCGGCATTACCAAAAGAGCAAGTTCACTCTTCATTGCTTGATACCCTTAAACAAGTTAACCAGCATCTTGAAAGCCACGAAAAAGTCGGCTCTGTTGTTGTGGTAGACGAGCCTTGGTCTCCTGAGAACGATGTATTGACCCCGACATTGAAAATCAAACGTCACGTATTACACCAGCGTTTTGCTGAGCGTGTCGAAGAGCTAAAAGGAGAAAAAGTGTTATGGGAGCAGGAGCTTTAGACTCAATTTCCCTTTAGTTCATCGAAAGAGAGGCGAAAACGCCTCTCTTTTTTTGTTTAAAAAACAGTCTACAAGCCAAGACGATTTAATAAGCCCCAAGTACAGGTCAAAATGATCTAACAGCCTTGTACCTATTAACTAGGCTTAAGGATGTATGTGGTTTTATTGCAAAGGACCGAGGGGGTACTATGAACCAAGTGATGCGTTGCCAAGCTGAAGTGATCAATGAATATTTGTCAAACGATCAAGCACTGGAAGCCCGAGAATTCATGTCAGATATGTCTATGCCGTTTGATCAGCAAGACAGAGTATTAAATGCTATACATCGCTTATCAAAACCATCGGCAAGAAAAGTAGGTATTATACTGGAGTTGTCTGCTAGCAATTTAGCTTCAGAACAACTTCTGCGTTAAATGATTTATCATCTCAGGCATTACAGCTTTTAATGAAATGCCTAAGGTACTGCTAACTAACTCTTAAGTAATTGATCCTGTAAAGCTTGAACCTGATCTCTAAGCTCGGCTGCTTTTTCAAACTCAAGGTTCTTCGCATGTTCTAACATCTGGCTTTCCAGAGATTTAATTTCTTTCGCAATTTGTGTTGGTGATTTGACTTTGTAGTCGGCTAGCCCTTCTGCAACTAAGATGCGTTGAGCCGCATTTGCAGCAGGTTGCTCTGTGTTGCCAACGTCCATGATATCGGTGATCTTTTTAACCACCCCTCTTGGGGTTATGCCATGTTTTTCATTGTGTGCTTGCTGTTTTGCACGGCGACGCTCCGTTTCGTCAATCGCTTTTTTCATCGACTTAGTGACTTTGTCCGCGTATAAAATGGCTTTACCTTTAACATTACGTGCAGCGCGGCCTATGGTCTGAATCAAGGAACGTTCCGAACGTAAAAAGCCTTCTTTGTCTGCATCGAGAATCGCGACTAAAGACACTTCTGGCATATCCAAACCTTCACGCAATAAGTTAATGCCCACTAACACGTCGAACTTACCAGCACGTAGATCACGGATAATTTCAATGCGTTCTACCGTATCGATATCGGAATGCAAATAACGCACTTTGATTTCATGATCTGAAAGATAGTCGGTTAAATCTTCTGCCATACGTTTTGTTAATGTTGTGACCAAAACACGTTCATTTTGCTGGACACGAATGTGCACTTCCGACATAAGATCATCAACTTGCGTGGCAATAGGACGAACTTCAATTTCCGGATCCAATAGGCCTGTAGGGCGAACAACTTGCTCAGCCACTTCACCATCAGACTTTTCCAATTCATAGTCACCAGGTGTAGCAGAAACATAAACAGTTTGTGGTGCCAGACGCTCAAACTCATTAAACCTGAGAGGACGATTATCCAGTGCAGAAGGCAGCCTAAAGCCGAATTCCACCAAATTTTCTTTTCTTGAACGGTCACCTTTATACATGGCGCCAATTTGTGACACTGTGACGTGTGACTCATCGATGATCAATAAACCGTCTGATGGGAAATAATCAATTAACGTAGGTGGAGGGTCGCCTGGGTTTCGGTTAGATAAATAACGGGAGTAATTTTCAATTCCTGAGCAATAACCCAGCTCTTGCATCATTTCGATGTCAAATAAAGTACGTTGGCTGATGCGTTGCTCTTCAATTAGCTTGTTTAAGTCTTTGAGCTGTTTCTTCCGGCCTCTAAGTTCCTCTTTGATCTCCTCAATTGCGGCAATGATCTTTTCACGTGGAGTAACATAGTGTGTTTTAGGGAAAACAGTAGCTCGAGTTATTTTGCGTTCCAATGCACCAGTCAGCGGATCAAACATAGTGATCCGTTCAATTTCCTCATCAAACAATTCAACTCGTAACGCAAATTTGTCAGAGTCTGCCGGAAAAATATCAAGCACATCTCCCCTAACCCGATAACAACCACGCTGAAAATCCACATCGTTTCTCGTATATTGCAATTCTGCGAGTCGCCTTAACACCTGCCTTTGATCGACCATGTCACCGACACGAAGATGTAACAACATTTTCATATAGGACTCAGGATCACCCAAACCGTAAATTGCTGAAACCGATGCAATGATGATAACATCGTTTCGTTCCATTAGCGCTTTTGTTGCCGACAATCGCATTTGCTCAATATGCTCATTGATTGACGCGTCTTTTTCTATAAAAGTATCTGTCGCAGCAACGTAAGCCTCTGGCTGGTAATAGTCATAATAAGAAACGAAATACTCAACCGCATTATTAGGGAAAAACTCTTTCATCTCGCCATAAAGCTGCGCAGCTAACGTTTTATTATGCGCCATAATTAATGTGGGACGAGAAACTTCCTGAATAACGTTAGCCATGGTGAAGGTTTTACCAGTACCCGTTGCACCTAATAATGTCTGATATGCTAAACCATCATTCAGGCCCTCAACCAACTTTTCAATGGCGGCAGGTTGATCGCCACTCGGCTTGTATTGACTATATAACTTAAAAGGTTTTTGCTGCTTTTCCATAAAAATTCTTTACGCAGTTGAGGTTTGAGGCTCTGGTTTTGACAATACTCGCGTAAACCAGGAATAAGAAATGATTGCGGTAAAAATGTTACCTATTAGCGCACCAACAAATAAGCCGGTTAGTCCGTAATACAATGAACCCACATAAGCAAAGGGAATATAAAAAACGAACAACCTCACGATCGACAACACCAAAGCGCTCATTGGCCGGTGTAAGGCATTAAAAGAAGAGTTAGTCAAAATAATGATGCCTTGTAATCCGTAACCTAAAGGTAGAGTCCAAATGAATAACTTAATAACATTCATCACTTCTGGGTCGTCCTTGCCAAACGCCATGGCAATATATCCGGCCGTTGCCAACAGCAACAAATAAACACCAGCCTGCCATAACATGACAAATCGGATCACAGATTTATATGCCTGTTCTACTCTATCCCACTGCTGCGCACCAAAGTTCTGGCTTATAAAAGGTGGCAAAGTCATCGATAGAGCCAGGACCACCATACTGGCAATCGATTCAATTCTGGTTCCTACACCAAAGCCCGCGACAGCGGCATTACCATGAACAGCAATCATCGCTGTAAGAATCGCCATGGCAATCGGCGTTAACATATTCGCGCCCGCAGCTGGCAAACCTATGGTTAAGATTTTTCTACTTATCGCGACAAAGTCATTAAAGGGTAGAATACGCAAACAGATGAGCTTACGTTTAACAGCAAGCACATAAAAGACGACGACAAAACCACAAGCCCAGGCGATAACACTAGCAATTGCCGCGCCTTTCATACCTAGTTCAGGGAATGGTCCAATACCGAAGATCAATAACGGATCGAGAATTGCGTTAATCAATCCGCCCGTTGCCATGATCATACTCGGTGTTTTTGCATCGCCTGACGCTCTGAGCACAGCATTGCCCACCATAGGCGACATCAGGAAAACTGCGCCTATGTACCAGATGTCCATATAATCATGAATTAATGGCAGCAAATCAGGTTTTGCACCTAACGCAGTGAAGATAACATCCGTCGCCAAATAAGTAACAAATGCTAATACGGCCACTAATATAAAAGATAACTGCAATGCTCCTAGGCCATCATCTTTGGCTTCGTCTACATTACCGCTGCCTCTAGCTTTAGCTATGACGGCTGACGTTCCTATACCTAGCCCGATGGATAAGCTAATAATGGTAAAGGTAACCGGGAAAGTAAAACTAATCGCCGCCAAAGGTTCAGTGCCCAACAAACCGATAAAATAGGTATCGATAAGATTGAATGACATCAACATGATCATGCCCATCAATACTTGCAGTGTCATTTTTTTCAATGTTGGAGCAATTGGTGCAGTTAACAAATTTTGAGTGGACGACATATAAGGCCAAACGTCTTTAAAATTAATGACGACATTCTAATGAAAGTATCGCTTGTGTTCATCCCATCATTAAAATAATTTTACAATTGTCTAACAGCTTTCACCTGTCCCTAACCGAAATAATTAAATATGACAACTCAATTTCGATGTTTTTTCCAAAAAAAATCAAAAATAATTGCCTTTGTGCACAGCATTAATTAATTCAAGAATAAAGTCGTCTAAAAATCCAACTATTTACTCTAAAATGGCATTTTAAACATATAAACCACTGATAAATAAAAACTTTGTCGTTTTGTTATAAATTTTCATTTTATTCTATTGACACCCGTTTTTACTGGGCTAGCGCAATGTATAAAAAACTCATACACAGAGTTATCCACAGAAACAGTGGATAACGCGCTGGAGACCTTTAATGACGTAAGTTGTGAATTTTACAGTTGTGATCTGCACAAAAATAATTCAGATCTTTCCGCAAAAACGAATCAGGGAATTCACTATTTGCACAAATCGATTACGAACTGAACAAACAGTCAAAAATGTGAAATTTAACTGATAAAATAGGTTGACAGTCCCATGGAGGGTAATTAACATTGCGCCCCGTTGTCAGAGACGCAACAACGTTCCCCCTTAGCTCAGTTGGTTAGAGCGACGGACTGTTAATCCGCAGGTCCCCCGTTCGAGTCGGGGAGGGGGAGCCAATTTACTAGCGTTGACATAGTGTTCCCCCTTAGCTCAGTTGGTTAGAGCGACGGACTGTTAATCCGCAGGTCCCCCGTTCGAGTCGGGGAGGGGGAGCCACTTCTATTTATGTATTGTTCCCCCTTAGCTCAGTTGGTTAGAGCGACGGACTGTTAATCCGCAGGTCCCCCGTTCGAGTCGGGGAGGGGGAGCCATCATAAACTCAATTCTCATTTTAAACTCCATTTTTAAACTTGATCATTCGCCTCTTCACTATTTTTAGTTAGAGCGACGGACTGTACTCTTTAATTCACACAGGTCCTTCAATCCTATCTGGGAGGGGGAGCCATCATAAACTCAATTCTTATTTTAAAACTCCATTTTTAAGCTTGATCATTCGCCTCTTCACTATTTTTAGTTAGAGCGACGGACTGTTAATCCGCAGGTCCCCCGTTCGAGTCGGGGAGGGGGAGCCATCATAAACTCAATTCTCATTTTAAACTCCATTTTTAAACTTGATCATTCGCCTCTTCACTATTGTTAGTTAGAGCGACGGACTGTACTCTTTAATTCACACAGGTCCTTCAATCCTATCTGGGAGGGGGAGCCATCATAAACTCAATTCTTATTTTAAAGTTCCATTTTTAAACTTGATTATTCGCCTCTTTACTATTTTTAGTTAGAGCGACGGACTGTACTCTTTATTTCACACAGGTCCTTCAATCATGGTCGAGCGATAGAAAGCCAAGTAAAACCCCTCTTCTTATTCAAAATTCCATTTCTAAACTAAGTTATTCCCCCTACTCTGTTTATAGATAGAACAACGGACTATCCACTTAAATCACGCAAATCGACCGCGCAGGTGAAAACTTCGCCGCTAACTTTTACTCAGCTTCAACTCAGCTAATTTGCATTTTCAAACATTTGTTCTGATACTGAACACAGTCCTAAATGGTTTATTTCTAAAACTTTTTCTGATTAAATGTTGTTCATCAGGAATTATAAAAACAATATTAGGTAATTCTGGCATTCTGGAAGTCTTCATTTACCTAAGGGAGCAATTATGAATAAGCTGAGAAATCTGCTTTTTATTCAATTATTAACCGGACTTTTCATCGGCCTATTATTAGCAATCGCCGGCCTTTATATGGGCTCCAACCTTGTAAAAAGTGAACAACTTTATCATAAAGAACTCATCCAGCAGTTTTCGTACAGCAACCTGATTGACGATCCCAAATTACTATCGAAACAATTACGCGCTTCAATCGACTTTGAATACCTAACCATTAAGGATAAAGAAGGCAACATCTTATATAGCTTTAAAAAGAATCAACAGCAAATGCCACTCATCACCCCTTTGTTAAAACAGGCCAGCCTGCATACTTCGCCGCTGACCCTGACCAGTGGCGAAGGAAACTTAGTGATCGAGTTTCATTCTTCTTATGATGACATACTTAACTTATTGACGACTGCGCTAATTGTTCTGTTGGTCACCCCTCTCTTTATCGTTGTGGTCAGCTTCAGTTTGTTTAGATCCACAATGAACCAGTCCTTTAAGCAACTTTCTGAGCAAGTTTCTCAAGCCATCTTGAGCCTGATAAAAACGAAGGCCATTGAACATCCAGAAGAACTTGAGCAATTGCCGCCTCAATTCACACCGATCGTAAAATCTATTAAAAAACTGAATGGTTTTTTTAAGAATACACTGCAAGAGTATGAGAAGTCGGCAAATGAATTAAAATCTGAAGCATTCAAAGACAGTCTGACCAACTTACCAAACCGCACTCAATTTGTTGAATATTTTGAAAGCGAAATAGCCGATTCTGACAAGCAGAATCAGTTTGGTATTTTGTTGTTATTACGCGCAACTGAGTTACAGCATATTAACCAGTCAAAAGGTTACCAAGATGGTGACAAATATATCAAAGGCTTATCTGAAATCTTGGTATCCGTTGTTGGCACCTACACTAATGCTAGCCTGTACCGCTTAAACGGTTCTGATTTTGGCCTTATTGTGCCAAATATAACCGCCAAAGAAGCGGAGTCGTTAGCTCAAAGCATCCACTCTCGATTAAATGAATATATGAGGGTCGCTGAACTTTCCGCTGTAGGTAGTATGGGAATTGTAACCTATGGAAACGGCAAGGCATTAGGTGAAATGTTAGCGTCCGCAGACACAGCGATTAGCTTGGCACAAACTAAACATGTTAACGCATGGCATATTCACAAGGACTCAAACTTAAATCAAAATACAACCATGGCATTTGGCAACCAGAACTGGCGCAACATCATTGATGATGTTTTGGAGAATCAAGCTGTCACGATTTTGTTTCAGCCAATTCAAGCGAGTAATAGAGGTACCAAGGCCTATTCAGAAGTTTTATCCCGGTTTAAGGCGGATGAGGACCAAGTATTACCAACGGCATCGTTTCTTGCTATGGCGGAAAAGCTTGATCGTGTGGTTGATATTGACAGACTTATCATCGAAAAAGTTTTAGATTTGATCAAAACAAAAAGTCTAGCCGATCAATTTTTTGGTATCAATTTGACTCCAGCATCAGTGCATAATGATCAATTTATCATTTGGCTTGAACGACGATTATTAAAAGAAGCGAATATAGCTACTAAACTTGTTTTTGAGATTACTGAATTTGGCTTGCAACAAAACATCAACTCCAGCAGACGATTTATCGATATGATCCATAGAGCGGGTGCACGATTAACCGTTGAAAAGTTTGGTGTTGGAATAACCTCATTTAAGTTTTTTCAGGAGCTTAAACCAGACTTCATCAAGCTGGACGGCAGTTATACGAGAAATATTGAAGAAGAGAAAAACAACCAGTATTTCATTCGCATGATAGTGGATTTGTCACACCGTATCGGTGTTAACGTTTTGGCTGAATGTGTTGAAACACAAGAAGAAAAACACGTATTGGAGAAGTTATTTATCGATGGTTGCCAAGGCTATTACCTCGGTAAACCCGGCCCACTTTAACGCCTGACGAACTTCCTCAAATTGAAAAAGCGCGTTTATCGCGCTTTTTTTGACTCCACCCACCATATTTAATAACAATTCTGCTAATTCCCTACAAATCATGTGTTGTTAAACCTGTTCGAAACCCGGATAATGCGGCCTAGTTCTTTTTTAACAATAAATTCAATGACCGAATATTTTTTACTTCTGATTGGTACTGTTTTAGTCAATAACTTTGTATTGGTGAAGTTTTTGGGTTTGTGTCCTTTTATGGGAGTTTCTAGCAAGATAGAAACGGCCATGGGCATGGCGATGGCAACCACCTTTGTGCTTACTCTTGCATCAATTTCTAGTTACTTGTTAAACACTTACGTACTGCAACCATTAGGCATTGAATTTTTAAGAACCATTTCATTTATTCTTGTTATTGCCGTTGTCGTTCAATTTACCGAAATGGTAGTGCATAAAACCAGCCCCAAACTATACCGTTTATTAGGGATATTCTTACCACTAATAACCACTAATTGCGCTGTGCTTGGTGTGGCGCTGCTAAATGTCAATGCTGAGCATGACTTCGTGGAGTCATTTATTTATGGCTTTGGTGCTGCAGTAGGATTCTCTTTTGTGCTCATCATATTTGCATCTTTACGTGAAAGGTTAATGTTTGCTGATATCCCGGAGTCCTTTAAAGGTTCGGCCATCGCCATGATCACCGCCGGACTGATGTCTCTGGCGTTTTTAGGCTTTACTGGGTTGGTTAAAGCATAATGATGACCGTTTTATTTGCTTTACTGGCGCTCGCAATTTTGGCCGTCATCTTCGGGGCAATCTTAGGGTATGCCTCCGTCCGTTTTAAAGTTGACGCGGATCCACTTGTAGATCAATTAAATGAACTGCTGCCGCAAACTCAGTGTGGTCAGTGCGGTTATCCCGGCTGTAAACCTTATGCCGAAGCGATTGCGAACGGTGATCAAATTAACAAATGTCCTCCAGGCGGTGAAGCGACAATAAAACACATTGCTGATTTGATGGGTGTGGAACCAGTGCCACTTGACGCTGCGCACGGTGAAGAAGACGTAAAAAAAGTCGCATTTATTCGTGAAGACGAATGTATTGGCTGTACCAAGTGCATCCAAGCTTGTCCCGTTGATGCCATACTGGGAGCATCTAAAGTTATGCACACGGTTATTACCGACGAGTGCACAGGTTGTGACTTATGTGTTGAACCCTGCCCCGTAGATTGCATAGACATGGTTCCGTTGAGTACTACGGTAAACAACTGGAAATGGGACCAACTTATCATCCCGACGAAATCGGTAGACTAATTCGATGGGTAACAATTTGAATTCTGAACTCACATTAATCGAACAAGTAAAATCTGGCAAACTATGGGGCTTCCCGGGTGGCGTATACCCACCAGAACGTAAAACACTTTCAAACCAGAGCGAAATTGCAGACTACCGACCTAAGATCGTTTATTTGCCACTTAAACAACATATTGGTCAAGCTGGTGAGCTTCTTGTTGCAAAAGGTGACAAAGTACTAAAAGGTCAACCATTAACACGTCCTTTGCCGGGCCTAAGTTTACCTATTCATTCACCTTGTTCTGGCGTGATAAGTGAAATTAAACCGCATGTGGCTGCTCACCCGTCTGGTATTGAAGAACTCACGTTAATCATTCAACCCGATGAATTGGATACATGGTTTGACAAGAATCCTATTCAGGATTGGCAACAAACTGAACGCAGTATCATCAACGAGCATATTAAGCAGATGGGCATTGCAGGTTTAGGCGGAGCTTCATTCCCAACTTATATTAAGACTGCCCCGAGCGCTTCAATTGAGTTATTAATTATCAATGCCGTTGAATGTGAGCCTTATATTACGGCTGACGACGTACTAATGCGATATCACGCTGACGACATTATCGAAGGTTGTGAAATTTTACGCCGTCAAGTTAATGCCCCTCACTGTGTTATCGTTATAGAAAACAACAAACCTGAAGCCATTTCAGCTATTCAAGCCGCAGCTGAGCACATATCAAGCGTGCAGGTGCAAATTATACCCACCATGTACCCTTCTGGTGGTGAAAAACAACTAATCCAAAATGTCACTGGTCGACAAGTGCCAACAGGCGGTATCCCTTCTGACATTGGGTTAGTTATGCAGAATGTTGGCACAACGTTCGCTGTTAAACGTGCCGTTGTTGATGGTGAACCGCTTATTTCCAGAGTGGTGACCGTGACCGGCGAGAGTATTAGTGCGCCTCAAAACCTTTGGGTCCCTCTGGGTACCCCGGTTTCTGAATTATTAGAGGTAACCGGTTTTGAGCCAGAAAAAAACCAACGTCTCATAATGGGCGGTCCGATGATGGGATTTGCCATCATGAATGACTCCATGCCCGTAGTAAAAAGCACGAACTGCATTCTTGCACCAAATGATTTTCATCTTCCTCCGCCAGGCCTTGAACAGGAGTGCATTCGATGCGGAATGTGTGCAGACGCCTGTCCAGCGGAATTGTTACCACAGCAATTACAATGGTTCGCAAAAGCCAAAGAACACGAAAAGTTAAGAGAATACAATCTGTTTGACTGCATTGAATGCGGTGCATGCTCCTACGTTTGCCCTAGTCAAATCCCCCTTGTGCAATATTATCGCATCGGTAAGGCTGAAATTAGGGAAGCGGACGCAGAAAAACTCAAATCCGATAGAGCTAAAGTTCGTTTTGAACAACGTCAAGAAAGGCTGGAAAGAGAAAAACAAGAGCGATTGCAACGCCACAAGGAAGCCGCAGACAAACGGAAAAAAGCACTAGATAAAGACACCTCAGCTAAAGACAAAATTGCTGCGGCCTTGGCACGAGTAAAAGCCAAAAAAGAAGGCAAGCCTGACGAGGCGGCAGAACAAAATGTTGCTCAATCCAGTGAAAACAATGCCAAAATAGAAACAGCCAACTCGCCACAAGATAAAGTGGCAGCGGCTATTGCCAGGGCGAAAGCCAAAAAAGCGCAACAACAAAGCGATAACGCTCAAGCCGATTCAGGCCAAGATGAAACCAAAGATAAAGTAGCCGCCGCTATTGCAAGAGCAAAAGCCAAAAAAGCGCAGAAACAAGAAGATGTGGTAAATGCGCAGGAAAATGAGGCGCAAGCGGAGCCTGCACAGGATGATACAAAAGACAAAGTAGCGGCTGCAATTGCCAGAGCTAAAGCGAAAAAAGCTCAGAAACAGCAACTCCAGACCGAAAGTACACCCGTTATAGACAATGCAGACAGCGAACTAAAAGACGATAAAAAGGACAAGGTTGCGGCGGCCATCGCCCGTGCAAAGGCTAAAAAACAAAGTAAGGAACAAGCTGCGCTTGCAGAAACAGCAAGCTCTGAAGGCAAGTCGTCAGATCTTCAAACCAATGTAGATGAAATAGAAAACGCAGCAGAGATCGAACGAAAAGCAAAAATTGCGGCCGCCATTCAAAAAGCCAAAATTAAAAAGCAGGCGAGCCAGAATGCGACTAACGAAGACGAAACTTCAGTTGATGCGGCCGACGAACGAAAAGCAAAAGTAGCGGCTGCGATTGCCAAAGCCAAAGCAAAAAAACAGGCTCTACAAGATGCCAAAGATGAAGAAGTAGGAAGTAACAAACCATGAGTTTATTATCTGGCATTTTTGTCAGCTCTCCGCATGGCAATAGAGGCTTAACCACAAATCAGCTTATGCGTTTGGTTTGTTACGCTACCATTCCAGGCTTACTGGCTCAAATGTACTTCTTTGGCTGGGGTAGCCTTATTCAAGTCCTTATTTGTATTTCTACCGCTTTATTAGCAGAGGCGCTTGTACTGGCATTACGTGAAAAACCTGTTAGGCGAGCATTGTCAGATGGCTCCGCAGTATTGACCGGGTTATTGTTGGCTTTAAGCATCCCTCCGCTTGCTCCATGGTGGGTAGGCGTTATCGGCGTGTTTTTTGCGATTGTCATTGTTAAACAATTATATGGTGGCATGGGCTTCAATATTTTTAACCCTGCCATGGCCGGGTACGTGGTGTTACTTATCTCTTTTCCGGTTGCCATGACTAACTGGTTACCTGTTAATGAACTCACAGTTCAGAATTTAACAATTTGGGATTCACTATTGACCATATTGACTGGATTCAGTCACGAGGGTTACAGCTTAAATCAGCTGAAAATGACCGTCGACGGTGTAACAATGGCCACGCCACTTGATCACTTCAAAACGGCTTTAGGCCAACAAGCAACCGTGCCAGAAATATTAGCCAGCCCTATTTATGACAGTTACGGTGGCAAAGGTTGGCAATGGGTCAATTTAGCATATTTGGCAGGTGGCCTGGCCTTAATTAAGCTAAATGTAATTCGTTGGCACATACCGGTAGCTATGCTGATTACTCTCGTAATCTTATCTATTATCTCTTTGGGTGTTGCTCCGGATCAGTCCGTACCGCCAATGATGCACTTCTTCTCAGGCGCAACTATGTTTGCGGCGTTTTTCATTGCCACCGACCCAGTATCCGCTGCCACAACCAAAAAAGGTAGGCTTATCTTTGGTGCTTTAATCGGACTACTTATCTTTGTTATACGCCAATGGGGGGGGTATCCAGACGGCGTCGCCTTTGCTGTTTTATTAGCCAATATGTGCGTGCCTCTTATTGATCATTACACACAGCCAAGGGTTTATGGTCACAAAAGAAAACAGGAGGCTTAGATGAAGGGACGATTAACCAAATACAAGACGAAAATAAACGCAATTCTGCTAACGGCGTTTGCTTCGGTTTGCACGCTCATGGTGTCGCTAACTCACCTTTGGACAGCGCCTATTATTGAACAGCAAAAACAGCAGGACATTCTAAATAAGCTTACGGAAGTACTGGTAGCAAACAAGTTCGACAACAACCCGCTCGAACAATGCACGTATTTACATGATGCAGACATCACTGGTCTGGACTCGCCGCAAATTATTTACCGTGCGACTTTTGATGGCAAACCTTATGCGATTATTTATCAAACCCGCACACAGCAAGGCTACAATGGCTTGATTGAGTTGATGGTCGCCGTAGACCAAAGTGGCAAAGTACAAGGAGTGCGTACATTAAGCCATCAAGAAACACCGGGCTTAGGAGACAAAATAGAGCTAGCTAAATCTGATTGGATCACGTCGTTTGATCAGAAGCAGGTAAAAGACGCTAAAGACTCACGTTGGTATGTTAAAAAAGATGGCGGGGATTTTGATCAATTTACTGGTGCAACCATTACACCTAGGGCAATCGTCAATCAACTAAGAACCTCAATCGATACGGTTAATAGTAAATTTGACCAGATATTTGCGATGGAGAATCAATGTCTCCCTCAAGTTGCGACGTCAAACGAACCAGGCCCAGAAGCTCAGGTAGGAAGTCACTAATGTCTACAAATGAAACCACAACTGCTTCAGAAGAACTGGAGCCGTCACAAAACCAAACTGAAACGCCTGCTGTTGATTGGAAAAACATCATTAACCAGGGACTTTGGAAAAATAACCCGGCGTTAGTTCAGTTGCTGGGGCTTTGTCCTTTACTTGCGGTTACAAACACCTTAACCAATGCATTAGGCTTAGGCATTGCCACCCTGTTAGTATTGGTCGTATCTAACCTAACCGTATCGCTTGTAAAAAGGTGGGTAACAAAAGAAATCCGTATCCCAGTATTCATCATGATCATAGCATCCTTCGTAACCATGGTTCAGCTTTTGATGAATGCTTACACATACGGGCTTTATTTATCTCTCGGTATTTTTATCCCGCTAATTGTAACAAACTGTGCCATTATCGGCCGAGCTGAGGCGTTCGCCTCCAAACACTCACCTTTAGAAGCGGCGGTTGATGGACTCATGATGGGATTAGGTTTTGCTGCCGTCTTGGTTTTATTAGGTGGCGCAAGGGAAATTCTTGGTCAAGGCACATTGTTCGATGGCGCCCATTTATTATTAGGAAGTTGGGCAACCGACCTCAAGGTTCAGGTTTTTGAATTTGAACAACAATTTCTATTGGCCATATTGCCTCCTGGAGCCTTTATCGGCATGGGCTTCATTATTGCGGCTAAAAACTATTTTGATAATAAGCAAAAACTAAAAGCTCAGGCGAATCAATCTACAGCCAAAGTTGAGCGTGTGCGTATAACCACAGTAAATTAAAGACCCCATGAACAAAGACAAACGAAGAGAAATATTAACTCGCTTGCGCGATGACAATCCGCACCCTACTACTGAGCTCGATTTCAGTTCTCCTTTCGAGTTGTTGATAGCAGTATTATTGTCAGCGCAGGCAACCGACGTTGGCGTCAACAAAGCGACAGCGAAACTTTTCCCTGTCGCGAGAACGCCCGAAGCGATGATGGCTTTAGGTGTAGACGGAATTAAAGAATATATAAAAACCATAGGTTTATTTAATTCCAAAGCGGAAAACACATATAAAACTTGCAAGATACTTGTCGAAAAACATGGCGGTGAAGTACCGGAAAGCCGAGAGGCTTTAGAGGCTCTACCTGGTGTTGGCCGTAAAACCGCTAATGTTGTATTAAATACGGCGTTCGGTTGGCCTACAATAGCGGTAGACACCCATATCTTCCGCCTTTCTAACCGAACCAAATTTGCCCCCGGTAAAGACGTGGTAGAAGTTGAACAAAAATTATTAAAACACGTACCCAAAGAATTTAAGGTGGACGTTCATCATTGGTTTATCTTGCATGGCCGATACGTTTGCACGGCGAGGAAACCAAAATGTGGTGCATGTTTGATTGAAGACTTGTGTGAATTCAAAGAAAAAACGGACTAATCAGTCCGTTTTTTCTTTTCTGGCAACAATCCCGAGCATTGAAAGAGTCTTTTTCCAAATGACTCGTAATTTACGATGATTCAGATAAACCCAATAACTAGATTCTATACCATTGAAATAAATAACTTTTTTAGTTTCTGAATTTTCACAATTGTCATCCTTTCTATTTTTTCGAACCTTTCATACAAAACTTCTCGATTTACTTCGCAATAATTGGCTATAGAATGAATCCCAGTTTAAATCTATCGAGATAACAAGATGTTAAAAAACAACAATGAACGATTTGGAATCGTAAGTATCCTTGTCCATTGGCTATCTGCCGTCGTTATTTTAGCGTTGTTTGCGGTTGGTTATTGGATGGTCGACCTGAACTATTATAGCGAGTGGTATCGAACAGCCCCTCATTACCATAAATCTGTCGGATTATTATTGTTATTGCTAACGGTATTTCGTATTAGTTGGAAGTTTATTTCTCCAAATCCAGAGGTTATCGCCAATAACAAAACGGAAAAATATGCAGCCCATGCGGGACACCTGTTGCTCTACGTAATTCTGCTCGTCATTTTATTTAGCGGTTATCTTATCTCTACGGCGGATGGCAGAGGTATCGACTTATTCAACTGGTTTGTGGTCCCTTCTATGGGCGAATTGTTTGCAAACCAAGAGGACATTAGCGGCGAAATTCATGAATATGCAGCTTACTTTTTGATGGGCATCGTAGTTCTACATGTATTAGCGGCGCTTAAACACCACTTTATCAATAAAGACAAAACTCTAACCAGAATGTTAAACAAAAATTAGAATCATTATCTAAATTCAAATAGGAAAACAAAATGAAAAAACTACTTACCACTCTTACTGCCTTATTGGCACTTTCAGCAAGCCACATGGCGACAGCTGCAGACTATGTTTTAGACATTAAAGGTGCACATGCATTCATTAACTTCAAAGCGAGTCACTTAGGTTACAGCTGGTTAACAGGCCGTTTTAACAAATTTGACGGCAAGTTCAGTTACGACAGCAAAAACCTGTCCGCCACTAAAATAGAAGTGAACATCGATCCCGCAAGTATCGACAGTAACCACGCTGAGCGTGACAAACACTTGCGTAATGATGACTTCCTTGATGTTAAAAAATTCCCAACGTCTAAATTTGTAAGTACCAAAGTTACAGACAAAGGTAATGGCAAGATAGAAGTGGTGGGCGACTTCACGTTACACGGCGTAACCAACTCTATCGTTATCGATGCGGTTAAAATTGGCGAAGGTAAAGATCCATGGGGCGGTTACCGCGCTGGCTTTTCTGGAACAACAACAATCGACGTAGCAGACTATGACTTCAAAGCCGCTTGGGCAGGTAAGATTCAGTTAGAATTGTTAATTGAAGGTATTCGTCAGTAATTACCTAAAACAGAAAATTAAATGCCACCTTTACAGTGGCATTTTTTTTGTATTAGTATTCGCTACATAAAAATTATAATAAATTCAATTTCATGCAAAAGTTAATCGCCTTATTTAGTGTAGTTCTGGCCGGATACTTAGCGTTTCTGGAGCTTCGTGTCATTTCCATCATATTTATTATTTTTGCCATTGGACTTTTATTAACGACAAGAAAAAAAGAAGTGTTGGACTTTGATTCAATATATAGTCAAGAAAAGCGTTCAAGCGAAGACAAAAGTCGACGTTAAATTCAGAGTCGCTCTTACGGTTTTTGTACAATAGGTGGCGGAAACTCACCTTAGAAGATCATTTGCACACCTATTGACGGTATTGGACTTTCAGGGAACTGATATGAAGGTTCACGATCAGAATAGTCTTCGTTGTAATCATATTCTTGAATGCTTTTTTTGCCGTAAAGGTTTAAGACTTCAAAATACACATTTGATTCATAACCCCACCAACGAGTTTGGTAGTCGAGCCTCACATCCATCCGGTGGAAATTGTCGAATCTGTCGGAGTTAAATGCCGCTTCAACTGGATCATAAAAAAGCGGCTGCTGGCTTTCATCCGCCGTGCCGTTTTCATCAAGTGGATAAACAGGTTCTGCGTCAACAATAGGCGTGTATAACGCGCCACTTTGAAAACGCCACCTTACACCTAACTGCCACTTGTCATTTATCTCATAGTTACCTACTAAATTCACAATCCAGGGAAGGTCATACTCATAACTGAATTCTTCTTTAGTTATCTTATTAATTCGCTCAGTTTTGCTATACGCAATAGACAACCAACCGTACCATTTATCAGAAATCGCCTTATTGACGAGCACTTCAACACCGTAAGCCGTCCCCTCCCCTTCATTAAGATAATATTCCATATCTGAAGGTGCCTGATGAGTATTAGATAATGAAGTCGTCTGAGTGGCAGGGTTACTAACAACCAATTTGCTCATATCTTTGTAATATGTCTCAATCCGCCATGCCCAGTCAGATTCGCCCTCAAATTCCAAGCCTAAAACGTAATGTTCAGCTTGTGGCAACTGCAGACTCGGCGCACCAAACGTTTCACTTAAATACTTATATTGACGAAACCATTGATGATGTTTTCCATAAGCCAGTTTTAGCCGGTAGTCATCCTTAAATTGCCACTTTAACGCAACCCTGGGCTCTAAGAATGTTTCGTCGGTGTAATCGTTTTTATCAAACGTCGCCCCTAACTTTAAAATCCAGTCCGTTGACACGTCCCAATCATATTGCGCAAACAAGGTTGCAAATTGAATATCTATACGGCTCTGTTCAAAAGCTACATCACTGTAATAACTTGGAGGGCAAACTTCGAATTCTTCATTGCAGGGCTGAGTTTTCCCAGTTACCACATAATCGACGTTCTGATTTCTTATTTGTGCCCCAAAATGTAATTCCCCGGATTCAAGGGATTGCAGATTCTCAACCTTGAACAAATAGTCTATCGAAGTTGCATCTAAGTTTAGTATCTGCCCGATCACGAGATCGTTGCTTTGCTCTAATCGTCCTACGGTGAAGATAGTTTCACCTAGGTTCGAGAAATTTGTCCAAACCACACTTTGATTGTGATAATACTGTTTAAACCCTATGGTGCCTTTTAAGTCGGGATTCTGTAATACTTCCGTTGAGTCATCTGCGAACAACAGCCCAACATCATCATTAGAGCCGGTTGCTTGAACCACAAGTTTGTTATCTTCATCTATGTTATTGAGATACTTAAACTGATAATCGTCATTAATTGGTGCCTGTTGAAACTTAAACTCTTCTTCATCACCAATTAAGTTCTCTATATACAGATGAATTAAGCTCTGACGAAAAGCCAGATAAAAAGCAGAGTCTTCCGTCAACTGTGACTCCACAAGTACGCCAGCACGAAGAAAACTCAAATCTAGTGTAGTTGTCAGCTCTTTTATCTCTGGCTCGCGTAGCGTGGTATCAATAACCCCCCCAATCGAATCTGAAAATTCAGCTTCGAAGGCCCCAGTCTTCAACTCAAAACTTTGAATTAAGTTAGGGTGAAAGGTACTGACACTGTCAATATGAAAAACATTGGCTATTGGCACACCATCAGACTGATAATACATATCATTAGGAGAGCTTCCTCGAACAGCGGGCGCAAACCCATTTGCCAATACCACCCCAGGCAAGCTTTCTACAGCACGAATCGGATCATTTCCGGCCCCCGGCACCTTTAGAATTTTAACTGAGCTCAACTCAAGGCCCGAATCTTTCGCACCTATGACCCGTATTTTTTCCACCTCTTCTACTTCTGACGCAACTTTTGTAGTTTCTGTTTGTCCTACTTGTGTCGCCTCTGAACTTAATACAGTTGAAGTAAAAAAAACTGCAGGCAGGATAGATAACAATGGGAAGCAATTGTCTGCTTTCAATTTTATTCCTTAAAAATCACTTGTGGTATTGAGTTGAACGGACTACGGTAAAAACAGGCCCATGGATCAATAAATTTAATGAAAAACATTAGTATATGATGAAATTAGCCAAGATCACATCAACCTATTTGTTGCTAATTGTTACGCTTTTTGGGTGCGCAAGCTCACCAAGAACCACCATAGTCGTAAAATCTGTGGACGATATTCCCGACATATCCAAAGAATACGCGACTCCTCTGGCTAAACTGGAAAAAGGTATGACAATCGGTCAGGTCAATGCCCTGTTCCCAAATATTGAAAGAGAATGTTACGAATCTGGAGTTTGTCACTTTACGGTATTTGACGAAAAGCAAGTTCGTCTGGATGTACGTTTAAAAGACCTGGATATTCTTACCGGCTCACTATTTTCTTTGTTGGCGTTAACTTGCGTATTATCAAAAGACAGTTGTGATACGGCACTGGCCGCTGCTGTGAACGTTGGTATTGCCGCATCTATCGAAGCCAACAATATTACTCGCGACTATACACCCACCAGCCTCATTGCCCTAGTCAACTTCATAAACCTTGGTACTTTGGGCATACAGGGACCTGTGCGCTCAACCAACTCCAAGAGCATCTCCAAAAAGCACCTAAATGATATAACCTTGATTCAGTGGATAAATATTGAATTGAATGAAGGGAGGGTAACTCAATGGGCTGTAAACGAACCTCTGGAACAGTACAAGCCGAAAACATACACCAATGAACTTCCTAGCCTTGAAGAAGCACTTGGAATACAACCAGAAAAAGAAGAGAAATAATAAAATTTAATATTTATTCAAAAAATCAGCATAATTATTATTGCATTCTAAAATTAGATCTGTGATGATTGCGCCATTAGAGTAATCAACCTAATTGTTGCGAGTCATGAGTTCAGATTTAAATATTTCCTGTGTCGTTTTTGGGGCAAGTGGATACGCTGGTGCTGAGTTAGCCAGACTGATACACACACATCCCCACTTACAACTTAACAAGTTATTTGTATCCGCCAAAAGTACGGATGCGGGCAAATTGTTTTCTGAGCTTTATCCCCAATATACTGGGCTTATAGACCTCCCTCTCATTGCTGGGACTGAACACAACATAGATACATTGTTGTCCGAAGTTTCGGACAACCAAACCTACATGTTTCTCGCAACACCTCACGAGTTTAGTCATGATATTGCAGCGAGTTTATTAGCAGACAATGTTACGGTTTTTGACTTATCTGGCGGCTTTAGATTAAAAGACAAGAACGCTTACAAAACCTATTATGGCTTTGAGCATAAATATTCAAATTTATTAGAAAAAACCCCTTACGGTTTACCAGAGTGGAATGCTGAACAGCTACCTGAACAAAATTTGATATCGTTACCTGGTTGTTATCCTACCGCTTCGCAACTCGCTTTAAAGCCGCTAATTCTGAATGACTTAATTAAGAACGACTGCGTGCCGGTTATTAATGCAGTAAGCGGTGTTAGCGGAGCTGGTAGAAAAGCAAACCTAGCCACTAGCTTCTGTGAACTAAGTCTAAAACCATATAACTTATTTGTGCACAGGCACACACCTGAAATTGAGCAAGGCTTAGGCTGCAAGGTAATTTTCACGCCACACGTGGCCAATTTCGACAGAGGTATTTTGGCAACCATTGTGGTGCAAGTGAAAAATTCTGTAACCGAACAAGATATCAACCAGGCATTTGCCGATAAATACAAAGAGCAGCCGCTTGTAAGATTAAGAAGCGCTATCCCAACAATCAAAGACGTGGCTAACACACCATTTTGCGATCTTTATTGGCAACTTGACGGCAATCACCTGATTGTCATCAGCGCCATCGACAACCTGTTAAAGGGTGCATCCTCTCAGGCGATTCAATGCGCGAACATAGTCGCAAAGTTGCCTCAGGAAACTGGACTTGTCTCAACTTCACAGAGTAAGGAATTTTAAAATGTCACAACCTGTAGTATTCAAAATTGGTGGTGAGGCGTTACTGGAAAAAGAAGCTCTGCTTAAGTTTTTGTCTGTGATAAAAATTGTTCATGGTGCCAGACCTGTCGTTATTGTCCATGGTGGAGGTCCTCAAGTAGAAAACATGATGGCAGCAACGGGCGTTCCAACAACAAAAGTGGATGGTGTTAGAACAACCCCATTAAATCAATTGCCATTTATCGTTGGAGCCTTAGCTGGTGTTGCCAGCCAGCAACTGTTGGCTGCGACCAAACAAGTTGGCATCAAAGCGGTAAGTTTGTCTCTATCTGATAGTGACCTGTTCGAGGCTAAACCTAAACAAGCCAACTTGGGCGCAGTAGGTCAAGTTGAACCTGGAAAAGCGACAGCCATCGAAGCATTAATGCGTGCTGGCAATTTGGTTCTGATCAATTCAATTGGCTGTGATGAACATGGGCAGACATTAAACATTAACGCCGATGACGCGGCCGTTGCTACAGCAAAATTGTTGAACGCTCAATTGTGTTTATTAAGTAATGTGCCTGGCGTATTAGATGAAGAAAAACAACTAATTTCTCATCTGGATCAAACTCAAATTCATTCATTAGTAATAAAAGGAGTCATTAGCGACGGTATGGTAGTGAAAGTAAATGCTGCCCTTCAGGCCGCCCGTTACTTACGACGACCAGTAAATATTGGTAGTTGGCAACAGCCAATGGCAATGCACCACATGGTGAATGCCGAACACTGCCAACTAGGCACACAAATTTTACCTTAATATTTACGGATACTTTATAAAATGAATTCAAATGAACAATCGATATTGGGCGACTTAGATCTCAATACTGAACAACTAAATAAAATCTTGGAACTTGCCATCGATATGAAGGCAACACCGGAAAAATACGGTAATGCACTTAAAGGCAAGTCCATCGCAACTCTCTACGAAAAACCTTCACTTAGAACTCGGGTAAGTTTTGATGTTGGTATCCACAAAATGGGCGGCCACGCGGTATACCTTGACCAGCAAAACGGTGCCATGGGTAAAAGGGAAGATGTGGCGGATTACGGCGCTAATCTGTCTTGTTGGTGTGATGCCATCGTCGCAAGAGTCATGTCACACGAAACACTTCAAACACTTAAGGCTTCCGCTACCGTACCTGTCGTGAACTCACTTTGTGATTTATACCACCCATGTCAGGCATTGGCGGATTACATGAGTCTGAAAGAGTTATACGGTGAGCTAAAGGGCTTAACCTTGGCCTACATCGGCGATGGCAACAATGTCACGCACTCACTGATGTTAACGGGCGCTCAATTAGGCGTAAATTTAGTTGTTATTTGCCCCCACGGCCATACTGTCGATAACCACATCATGGCGCAAGCTTCTGAACTGGCGGCAAAAAACGGAACAGAACTTTTGGTCACATCAGACGTTAATGCAGTTACAAATGTGGATGCCATCTACGCCGATACTTGGGTGTCTATGGGTGACCAAACCAAGTTGGAAGACATTATAGAGAAATTCAAACCTTACCAGGTAACGACTGAGCTGATGAATAAATGGGGCGCGGACTACTTCATGCACTGCCAACCAGCTCATAGAGATGAAGAAGTCACCGCCGAGGTATTGGATTCCGAACAGTCCATCATTTTAAGACAAGCAGAAAACCGCATGTGGGCACAAAACGCGTTATTGCACACACTAATTGTCAAATAAACCAATTAAATTATTTTTGTTTAAAACAACGAAATAATAAAACCGAATTAAAAATTAAGAGAATTATCATGGCTATTCAACAAAACAAAAAAGTAAATAAAATCGTCCTCGCCTACTCAGGTGGTTTAGACACATCGGCAATCATTCCTTGGTTAAAAGAAAACTACAGCGCCGACAATGGTGAAGTAGAGGTTATCGCCTTTGCCGCTAACGTTGGTCAAGGTGATGACGAGTTAGAAGGCATCGAAGAAAAAGCCATCGCATCGGGTGCCAGCGCCTGCCACGTAATCGATTTAAGAGACGAGTTTGTAAACGACATCATCTTCCCTACATTAAAAACTGGGGCTATCTACGAAAGTGAATATTTATTAGGGACCTCGTTAGCTAGGCCTGTTATCGCAAAAGCTCAGGTTGAGCTAGCACTAGAATTAGGAGCCGACGCCGTTGCTCACGGTTGTACGGGTAAAGGTAACGATCAGGTTAGATTTGAGAGCACGTTTGCAGCACTCGCCCCTCAGCTCACTGTTATCGCCCCTTGGAGAGAATGGGATATGGAAAGCCGGGAAGACCTTTTAGCCTATCTTGCTGAAAAGAACGTTCCGACTACAGCAAGCGCAACCAAAATCTACAGCAGAGACGCCAATTTATGGCACATTTCCCACGAAGGTGGCGAACTGGAAGATCCGTGGCAAGAGCCGACTGATCAAGTTTGGACCTGGACGAAGTCGCCAGAAGAAGCACCTGACAAGGCTGACTATGTAGAACTAAGTTTTGACAATGGTGAACTGACGAAAATTAATGGCGAAAATTACGACAGCGTTCAGGCCATTAATGTACTTAATGACATAGGCGCTGAACACGGCATTGGCAGAATCGATATTGTCGAAAATAGATTAGTTGGCATGAAGTCCAGAGGTTGTTATGAAACGCCTGGTGGCACCATCCTGTTTAAAGCCTACAAAGGTTTAGAAACGCTGATTCTGGATAAAGCCACCTTAAAATACAGAGAGTCATTAGGCCACGAGTTTTCACATCTTCTTTATGACGGTCGTTGGTTCACGCCACTAAGAGAGTCTATCTTAGCGGGTGCAGAAGTCCTAGCTAAAGACGTAACTGGTGATGTTGTGGTGAAACTTTATAAAGGCACGGCGTCTGTGGTAAAACGTCAATCCCCTAACAGCTTGTACTCAGAAGACTTTGCGACATTTGGTGCCGATGATGTTTACGACCAAAAACACGCGGAAGGTTTCATTCGTTTATACAGCTTATCAAGCCGGATTAAGGCATTAACTAAGTAGTAGTCAGGTCAGGGAAACCTGACCTACATTTAAACGAATTATAAAGTATTGTTGGGGTAGTTATTATGAGTTTATGGGGCGGAAGGTTTAAAGAAAAAGCCAGTCTTCAATTTAAGAAATTTAACGATTCTTTGCCTGTCGATTATCGCATGGCCGTTCAGGATATTGTGGGCTCTATTTCATGGGCGGGCGCGTTGACTAGTGTCGGTGTGTTAACTGAGCAAGAGTGTTCTAAATTAACTTCAGCGTTGGAAGAGTTAAAAACTTCTGTTGAGGAAAGTCCAGAGCAAATTCTGAAATCGGACGCTGAAGATATCCATAGCTGGGTAGAATCTCAACTGATTGAAAAAACGGGTGACTTAGGCAAAAAGTTGCATACCGGCAGGAGCAGAAACGATCAGGTCGCCACCGATTTAAAGTTATGGTGCAAAGAAAAAGGCGCGGAAATTTACACGGCTTTAGTAAATCTGCAACAAGCCATGTTGGATTTAGCCGACCGTGAACGTAATACGGTTTTACCCGGTTATACACACTTACAAAGAGCTCAGCCTGTCACGTTTGGTCACTGGTGTTTAGCTTACGTAGAGATGTTCAACCGGGATATCAGTAGATTACAGGACGCCTTATTCAGAGCGGACACATCACCTCTCGGTTCTGGTGCGCTTGCGGGCACAGCCTACCCGATTGATCGTGAAAAACTGGCGATCGATTTAGGCTTTAGAACAGCCACGTTAAACAGCTTGGATGCCGTTTCTGACAGAGACCACGTCATTGAGCTGTTATCAACCGCCAGTATTTCCATGATGCATCTTTCACGTTTTTCTGAAGACTTAATCTTCTATAACTCTGGTGAAGCGGGTTTTGTCGAGATGAGCGATTTAGTCAGTTCTGGTTCATCACTCATGCCACAAAAGAAAAACCCAGATGCTTGTGAGTTGATCAGAGGCAAAGCGGGAAGAGTAAGTGGTTCATTAGCTGGCATGTTAATGACAATGAAAGCCTTGCCGCTTGCCTACAACAAAGACATGCAAGAAGACAAAGAAGGCTTGTTTGATGCCTTGGATACCTGGCAGGAATGCATGGAAATGGCCACACTTGTTGCCGAAGGTCTCACCGTTAACCGCACAAGAACATTGGCCGCAGCACAACAAGGTTATGCCAACGCAACGGAGTTAGCCGACTATTTGGTAAGTAAAGATATTCCATTTAGAGAAGCCCATCACATAGTCGGTGAGGTCGTATTAGCGGCTATCGACAAGGATCTACCGCTTGAAGATCTGACCTTAACCCAGTTACAAGAATTCAGTGACAAAATTGACAAAGATGTCTATCAACACCTTTCAATCGAATCGACATTGGATAAACGTGAAGCATTAGGTGGTACGTCTAGAATACAGGTTGAAAAAGCCCTGACTGATATGCAAAGCGGCCAAAATGCAAATCTAAATAGTCAAGTTGTTGGCGCACCTGGTAAGGCTCAAATTAATTCAGCTTTAAAACAGGTTCAGCAAAGGCTAAACGCGACAAAAGCGGCGGTGACGTCTGTGCGCAGAGCAAAAATGTCGGATGTTGAAGCCATTCACCAGTTAGTCACAATTTGGGCTGAGAAAGGTGAAATATTGTTGAGAAGTCGTGACAACATCATTCACGACATTCAGAACTTTGTCGTCGCAGAGTTAAATGGCGAAGTTGTTGGTTGTGCTTCCTTATATATTTATGAAAAAGGTCTAGCCGAAATACGTTCAATTGGCGTAGCAGAACCGTTTCATAACCAAGGTCAAGGTCAGGCATTAGTCCAATATCTGTTGGAGTTTGCCCATCAGATGGAATTAAAAGACATCATAGTGCTGACTTATATTCCTGAATATTTTGGCAAGCTAGGGTTTGAGCTGATAGATAAGGCAATATTGGCAAACAACATCATAGAAGACAGTGAACCTAGCCCTTTGAAAAACCCAGAGGACGAAGTGGCCATGAAATATACCCTTGGTAACTCGTAAATTGTGACTTTTAGACTTTGATTGAAGACGATGGAAAATAACAGCCAAAACTACGTCAAATGGTTTAGAAACGCCGCCCCATACATCAATGCCCATCGCGGTAAGACGATAGTGTTGATGTTTGGTGGTGAAGCGGTACAACATCCAAACTTTGCCAACATCATTCATGATATTGCTTTGATGCGTAGTCTGGGTATGAAGTTAGTAATTGTGCACGGGGCTAGGCCACAAATCGAAGAGCGTATTGCTAATCGTGGGATAAAGCGCAATACGCTTAATGACTTGCGCATCACGGATGCGGAAACCTTAAGCGCCGTTAAGGACGCCAATGGCTGGTTACGTTTGCACATTGAAGCCCTACTTACCATGGGACTGGTGAACTCACCTATGCATGGCTCTCAAATCCGTGTCAGCACAGGTAATTTTGTTATTGCCAAACCCATGGGAGTTCGTTCCGGTGTTGATCATAAATACACGGGTGAAGTCCGTCGTATTGATCATGAAGGCATTAATGCTCAACTGGATTTAGGTTCCATCGTTTTGTTATCTCCTATCGGTTACTCAACAACAGGCGAAGTCTTTAACCTAGCATTAGAGGACGTCGCCACAGCCACAGCAATCACGCTAAAAGCTGACAAACTGATTACTTTCACTGAAGATGAAGGTTTGATGGATGCAGATGGTGAGTTAATCCGCAGCTGTAGCATTAGAACTGTCCGATCCCTGTTAAATGACAAAGACAACTACGTGCGCCAGTTACTACTGAAAGCCATAGTAAAAGCAGGTCAAAACGGCATCGAACGTTGTCACTGCGTGAGTTATCAAAGTGAAACCGCCTTGTTACAGGAGCTTTTCACGCCAGACGGTGCAGGTACGTTAATCGCCAAAGATCACAAAGAACAGTTGTCAGTTGCCAACATCGATGATGTGATTGGCATTATGGAACTGATCCAACCGCTTGAAGAGGAAGGCATATTAGTCAAACGCTCCAGAGAGTTGCTGGAAGTTGAAATAGACAGATTTATCGTTCTCAAAAAAGAGGAGATGATCATAGCCTGTGCAGCATTATACCCTTATCCGGAGGACAGCACAGGAGAGCTAGCTTGTGTTGTCATCCACCCCGATTATAGAAAAGGCAATCGCGGGGACCGTTTAATTGAAGCTGTGTCCGAACAGGCAAAGTCATTAAATTTAAACAGTATCTTTGTTTTAACAACGGTGAGCGGAATGTGGTTTCAGGAGCAAGGGTTTGTGGAAACGTCTATCGAGTTTTTACCGCATGGTAAAAAGCAACTTTATAACTACCAGCGAAATTCAAAAGTTTTAGTCAAAACTATAAATAACTAATAAGAATTGAAAGTTAATCAAGAACCATCCTTTTTTGTTTAACTTTCTTTTTAATTCTGGCCTTCGTCTATTTCATTGCCGAACAAGTCATCCATAACTTCATTTTCTGCTGGCTGTTTTTGCATTTTGATTTCAATCTGCTTTTTCAACCATCGATGTTGCCTGGCCTTGCAAAGCTTAATGACATAACGCTTTTCTTCATCTGAAAATTGCATCCAATGAAACCTTTCTTCGCGTGAACGAAAACATCCGCGACAAAAGCCATTTTGTCCGTTTTGGCAAATACCCCGACAGGGGCTTGGTATATGAAACAACTCTAACTGTGGCATAAGTTAAGTGTAAAATAGCCAGTGATCAGTTGCAAATGCACTAGCCAAACACAAGAAAGCCCGCAAAAAGCGGGCTTTGATAATTTTCAATTAGGACCTAATTATTCAATCAAGTCCGTTGGGAAAGCTTGTCTAACTTCCTGCCAGATTTTACCTGAATCGATGCCGTACTTACGAATTAAATAAATAGCTTCGTCGTGTTTGCCTGCTGCAGCGTAACGCTCCAACTCAGCATAATAGTTTTTGGCCAATGTGCGAGCTTCCTCGTGCGAGAAATAATAACCCGCTATTTTTGACCAAAAGCCCTTAAAGCCATTTAACACCAAAACATAGATTGAATTACCAGACGCATTAGCAAGTTCATGGTTCAGGTTATAGTCCATGTCGGCAAACTCTTGAGGGTCATCAGACACTTCTTGTGCTTTTCTGGCCAATTCGATGACCTTGTCTGGATTGTTTTTGATGGCACCACGAATATAAATAGCGCTTAAATTTGTCCTTGCTGACAAGAGTTGATCAATCAAATCTCCTGCTTTTTCGATATCTAACTTTGCAAGTGTAGAAAGGATATTTACACCACAAGTATCCCAAAAGTTATTCACTTTGGTCGGCTTACCATGTTGTATCGTTAGCCAGCCATCACGAGCTAAACGTTGTAAGACTTCTCTTAATGTTGTGCGAGTAACACCAATTAATTCAGATAACTCTCTTTCCGCAGGTAAAATTGATCCTGGTGGGAAACGGTCATTCCAGATTGAATCTACGATATATTCTTCAGCGAACCCGGCAGGGCTTTGAGCTTTAATTATTTTCATTCAGGTTACTGCTTCTCTATATTTAAGTGGACTGATTGTACCAGATCAATTCATTTCCACAACAAACTATTTAAAATCCGCGATTCTTCGACTATTGGAGTAAAAACGCTAATTTAAATAGGATTATTAGAAAATTTTTAGTACATTGCATGGGTTTGCATTACAGTTAATGCAACCATTTTATAATAAAACAACAATTACATAGGAAGGCCAGAAAAGTATGAAGCAATCTACTCTGAATGCTTTTTATCAGAACTTTTTGGGAAATTCACCAGAATGGTACAAACTTGCCATTATTGCCTGTTTGATAATTAACCCAATAATTTTCGCGTTAGATCCATATGTTGCAGGTTGGGCATTGGTTCTCGAGTTTATCTTTACCTTAGCAATGGCATTAAAATGTTACCCACTGCAACCTGGCGGACTACTGGTAATAGAAGCTGTCGCTATCGGCATGACTACACCAGGTCATATTGAACATGAAATTTCACAAAACTTAAGTGTTGTACTGTTATTGGTATTCATGGTTGCCGGTATCTTCTTTATGAAAGACTTGCTCATGTATTCCTTTACCAAAATGTTAATCAAGGTGCGTTCTAAAACGGCGCTTTCGGTTTCATTTGCGTTTGCTTCAGCATTTTTGTCAGCGTTTTTGGATGCTTTGACTGTTGTCGCGGTGATCATCACAGTAACCACAGGTTTCTACATGATTTACCACAAAGTCGCATCCGGTAAACACTATCACCATAATGACCATGACCATACTTCCGATGAGCATTTTGATCCGCCAACTCGTGGTGACCTAGATGAATTCCGTGCTTTCATGAGAAACATCATGATGCACGCTGGTGTTGGTACGGCACTAGGTGGCGTATGTACTATGGTAGGTGAACCACAAAACCTGGTTATTGCTGAACGCGCGGGCTGGAGTTTCATTGAATTTGCGATTCGTATGTCTCCTATCACAATCCCTGTATTAATATTTGGCCTGCTAACTACCGTTTTCTTAGAAAAAATGAAGTGGTTTAGCTACGGCGCTAAATTGCCGGATGCGGTTCGCCATATTCTAGTTGAGTACGACAAAGAAAATGACGCTAAATTGACCCAACGTGACAAGGTTAAACTTTTCTCTCAAGGCGTGATTGCACTTTGGTTAATTATAGGTCTAGCGCTTCACTTAGCCGCCGTTGGCTTAATTGGTTTATCAATTATTATCTTGGCAACGTCTGCTGCGGGAATTACTGATGAACACCAATTAGGTAAAGCCTTCGAAGAAGCCTTGCCATTCACATCTTTATTGTGTGTATTCTTTGCAGTGGTAGCCGTTATCATCGACCAAGGTTTGTTTGCTCCTGTTATTCAATGGGTACTGACCTTTGAAGGCAAAATGCAGCTTGTTATGTTCTTTATTGCTAATGGCTTATTATCTATGGTCAGTGACAACGTATTCGTAGGTACCGTTTACATTAATGAAGTCGCAACTGCATTTAAAAATGGCATCATCACTCGTGACGAGTTCGACCTTTTAGCAGTCGCTATTAACACCGGCACTAACTTACCAAGTGTTGCGACGCCTAATGGACAGGCAGCGTTCCTATTCTTATTAACATCTGCATTAGCACCGTTAATTAGACTGTCATACGGTCGAATGGTTTACATGGCCCTGCCATATACGATTGTTCTTTCCATCGTTGGTTTGCTCATGACGTATTATGGACTTGTCGACATGACTCAGTCGCTTTACGACATGGGCTTAATTGAACATCATACCGGAATAGGCGAGTCGGCACCGACAGGCCACTAGTTCAATGATGATGTTAAATAACATAAGTACTTGGCCAGCTTTACGCTGGCCTTGGTTTATATTGGCAGGCAGCGCGTTGGGACTAGAGCTAGTTGCACTTTATTTCCAATATGGAATGGGGCTTGAACCTTGCGTGATGTGCATATACCAGCGTACTGCCGTCACTGCGTTGATATTTGCCCCTATCCCGGCTCTTATAAACCCGCAATCTATTATTTTGAGAATAACAAGTTTAATCTTGTGCTTAATAGCTATGATATGGGGAGCGCAAATTGCTTACGAACACGTGCAGATGCAAAACCCGGACAACTTCATGCTGCTATTGAGCTGTGATGTTATTCCAAACTTCCCTGACTGGTTACAGCTCCACACCCTACTCCCAAGTATCTTTGAAGCCAGAGGCACTTGCGGTGATATTGACTGGTCTTTCTTAGGGTTTTCTATGCCGCAGTGGATGACGGTTATTTTTGCTATGTATCTAATAACCTTATGTGCAGTATTTGCGCTCCGACTATTCAAGACTCGTTCGATATAGTCGAGAGCTGAACCGAATACTCCTAAACGCAATGCAGTTTCCTGCATTGCGTTTTTTTATGGCTAAGATTTAATTATTGCGACCTTACTTGCCGATCCGCGGCAATTTATTGCCGCCCTAAATTTTCATACAGCAAGCATATCAATTATTTGCCCATCCCTTGCCTCCCTTGGCATAGCACTAATTCGTCAAATTTCCAGCACAGTTTTTCAATTAATACGCAGACTAAAATTAACCCTTAAATAACAACAACTTAGAATTGTGGCATACAAGGTGCATTTTTCGTCGCGAACTTGAATAAAAGGGTCTAGGAATAATGAAAAAATTACTAACAAAAACAAAAAAAGCAGTTCTTCTTTCTAGTGCAGGCTTCTTTACGCTAGTTGCGACAGCGAGTGCATTCGATATCAACGCCAACCAAGATGAAGCATACTTAATTCAAGGCGCTAACAAAGCAACCATGACTTCATTGGTGGAAAAAGTTGGTGGTGATGTACTTCATGATTTCAGCGTAATTCAGGCCATTTCCGCAGAATTGAACGCAACACAAGTCGAAGAGCTAAATAAATTAAACCCGCTTCTACGTCTTGAAAAAGAACAAGATCAGCAAACCGCAGGTTTTGTATGGGGTAACGATGGCCAAAAAGGTAATCGAATAGCAGGCTTTGTATGGGGTAATGACGGTCAAAAAGGTAATCGAATAGCAGGCTTTGTATGGGGTAATGACGGTCAAAAAGGTAATCGAATAGCGGGCTTCGTATGGGGTAACGACGGTCAAAAAGGTAATCGAATAGCAGGCTTTGTATGGGGTAACGACGGTCAGAAAGGTAATCGAATCGTATAATATCTCTAGATAAATCTAATCCACTGTAATATGAAGATAATCTACTATTAGCCTAATTTAGTGTTTAAATTAGGCTATTTCTAAATTTTGGCGACTATGTCATTATTACGTGGTATTTAAATCAAATCACTCAAGAGTAGTTGTACAAGCATTCAAACCATTGTACAACTGCGGAAATGCATAATGGGACAAAAGTTCAGGGTTTTTGATCCAACCAAGTGACACCTTAAAGTCACTATGTTATAAAACAGTTTTTTACTCCAATAAATAATAATAATAACTTGGGCTATTTTAGATGTCGCCTGCAAACCATCTTTCAAATTTGATCGGAACCACTTTAAAAACGCTTATAATCGTGTTCATTCTGTTGTTACCGAGTGCGTTTGCTAAGACATTTTTTCCAATTTCTCAGGTTACTAAAAATATTAATTTCTCACACTTTGACGCCGAATCAAACCTGCCACATCCCAGCATAAATGCAATAGAACAAGATAGTCAGGGATACATCTGGATTGCTACCCAAGGAGGCTTAGTTCGATACGACGGCATTCATGCAAAAACCTATACTAATAACAAGAACGACTTAAACTCCATCGGTAATAATTGGATCTATGCCCTCCTAACGGATAGTTCAGGTAGACTTTGGGTTACAAGCGACGGGGGTATTCATTTATATATTCCGGAGCAGGACAATTTCTTAAACTTCAAAGACTCAACTTATTATCCGGAAATTGCAGGGAAATCTTATAGTGCCATCGCCGAAGACCATGCGGGTAATATTTGGTTTGCCAGTCGTTATGCTGGCCTCACGAAATACAACGTAAAAACTTCACAGTTCGTCGTTTATAACAAGTCTAACAGTAAACTTTCTTCAAATAACTTAACAGACATTCAGTTAGACCACATCGGTCGCATATGGATTTCAACAAACGATTCGCAAATAAATATTTATGATCATGGGATTAATGATTTTACTCAACTAAAAGAAAGCAGATCCGAATACTCCTCTGCACCGATAAAAACCTTATTTATTGATAAATCCAATACTTTATGGGCGGGTTCTCGAGGACAGGGCTTATACGCTATCAATACAGAAACGCATTCTATTATTCAAAACTTTACTGTTAACGAACAAAATGACAACAGTATCTGTGATAACGACGTTAACGACATTATTCAGGATAGTAAGAGTCGACTTTGGATTGCGACCAATAACGGGCTGTGCATGTATGATGAAGCAATAGGTGGCTTTATAAGACATAGTAAAAGTCTGTCAAACATCAAGAGCTTAATTAACAACCGTGTAACATCACTTTTCGAAGATGATGGTGGTGTTATTTGGATAGGCACGCATGATGGCATCAGTTACTGGAATGGTTCGTTAGATTATTTCACCCACATTAGCCAACGCAGTGAATTCGGACAGCTTTCTGCAAGCTCAATATTGAGTTTTGCTGCTATGGATAACAAACTTTATGTCGGTACCTGGGAAGGTGGTATTAACGTGCTCGACTTTGATAACAAGAACCTTTCCATTATAAGAGCACAAAAAGGCAAAGAAGGCTTCCTCCAAGAAGACACCATAATGAGCCTTATGGTGGACTCAAATAAAGGGTTATGGGCAGGAACGTTTGGAAATGGATTGTTTTATAGAGAATACGGACAAGAGAACTTTATTCAAATTAGCCATATTAAAAACAAGGTTAATAGCATTAGCGACAACTCTATTAGCAAAATAATAGAGTTAAAAAATGGTAACGTTGCAATTGCAACATACGGCGGCGGTCTTAACATATTAAATCCCGAAACATTTGACATTAAAAGAGTTACACAAAGCGAAAAACATAAAGAAAATGTAAAACTAACTAATCTAATCGTTGATCTTACCGAGGATGAAGCGGGTAATATTTGGCTTGCTACTCGAGAAGGTGGTGTCAGTGCATACTCTCCACAAGAAAAGCGTTTAGTGCAATATTTGGATCCTAAAACAGATGCGCCACTAATAAGCCAAGATGTATTTAGTGTGATTACAGATAAAAAATATGTTTGGGTTGCCACATCTGACTCTGGTGTCGCACGCATCAATCGCTCGAAGTTTTTAAAGGGCGAGCTTGAATACATCACCCTGTCACTTAATCAAGGGCTTGCCAGTAATTTCTCATATGGGTTAATCAAAGCGGACGATGGTACGATCTGGGTAAGCCATTCCAAAGGGCTCTCAAGAATAAAACCAGAAAATTTGTCCATCGATAACTTTAATACGACACACGGTTTGCAAGGCTCAGATTTTAACAGCAGTGCCTTTTACAAGGCTCAAAATGGTCAGATGTTCTTTGGTGGAACCAATGGTTTTAATACGTTTTCGCCGAATAACATACCAATCAATAACTATAAGCCGCCACTACGCTTGACAAAATTCAGTCACGGAAATGTCGAAAAGCCGATCCAGAATCTGTTGCGAAAGGACGGTGTATTAGAACTGAACTACAAAGAAACCATTCTGGATTTCGAATTTGCAGCATTGGATTTCACCAAGCCAACTAACAACCGATATCAATACATGATGGAGGGGTTAAGCGACGTATGGTTGAATCTAGGGACCAATAATCACATCTCATTTTCCTATTTGGCCGACGGTGAATACAAACTTCGTGTACGAGGCAGTAACAACGAAGTAGTCTGGAGTGACGAAATCGTCATTCCAATCGAAGTATTGCCTCCAATTTGGTTGTCCTGGTATGCCTACATTGCCTACGTATTGATAGTATTATTGGCCATTCTCAGTGTTCTTAGACAACAACAAATTAAACATCAACGGCAGTTATCCCATGAACGCCGCCTTCATCAACTGGCGTATTACGACAGCTTAACTGGCTTGCCTAATCGTCAAAGTTTCTACGAAAACCTAGAGAAGTTTATTTCCCTTGCTAAACGCGGCAATTATCAGGCTGGCGTCATGTTTATCGATTTGGATCGTTTCAAACGCATTAACGATACATTAGGTCATGACTATGGCGACAAAGTTTTGCAGGAAGTTGCGATTCGCCTAAAAGAAAGTGTTCGCGATAGTGACATTGTTGCCAGAAACTTTCAAAGCAATGCCTTTAACAATGAAATAGCACGTTTGGGTGGAGATGAGTTTACTTTATTCCTGAGCCACATTGAATCTGCCGACGAAACAACGGCGGTCACCCAACGTATTATCGACAGCTTGTCCAAGCCAATCCAAATAGATAACTATGAGTTAACCATTACACCTAGTATCGGCATCGCCATGTACCCTGAAAATGGCAGTACGGTAAACGAGTTGATGAAACATGCCGACATTGCCATGTATCAGGCAAAAGAAGATGGACGCAGAACCTTTAAGTTCTATTCTAACTCTTCAAATGACAGAGCTTTAGAACGTTTGCAGTTGGAAGAATACATGCGTTCTGCGGTGAAAAATCATGAGTTCGTGCTTTATTACCAACCGCAGGTAGATTTAGAGAAAAACCGAATTACCAAAGCTGAAGCATTGATCCGTTGGATACATCCTGATTTAGGTTTTATTCCACCTGATGACTTTATTTCGATTGCCGAAGAGTCTGGCTTGATCATAGAGCTTGGTGATTGGATTTTAGATACTGCCTGTATGCAAGCTAAAGCATGGCTTGATGCTGGGATAGAAAACTGCCGCGTAAGTGTTAACGTATCCAGCGTTCAATTTAAACAAACCGCACTAATTGATAAGGTAAAATCCGCATTAGACAAAAGCCAATTACCGCCACATCTACTTGAATTAGAATTAACAGAAAGCGCCGTAATGTCGGATGTAGAAGACAATATTGAGCGTTTACAACAATTTAAAGAGATGGGCATCACAGTTGCGGTCGATGATTTTGGTACAGGCTACTCATCTTTAAGTTATCTTAAAAAATTCCCAATCGACACGTTAAAAATCGATCGCTCCTTTATTGATGAAATCGCTACTAGCGAAAACGACGTCGCTATCGTTAAGGCCATTATGGTCTTGGCCGAAACGATGGGACTTAACGTTGTCGCAGAAGGTATCGAAACCATCGAGCAGCTAAAGATTTTAAATGACTTTGGTTGCCAACATATTCAAGGCTATTATTTCAGTAAACCACTACCCAATGTTGATTTTGTTGATTTTGTTGAACGTCAATTTTTCGACAAAAAATCGATGTGGAAACTGGAAATGCTCGGCTAAAGGCGCCCTGTTCAACTTAACGCCAGGGCTCCGTTAAACCTAGTGTGTTATTAGCTCTAGTATTAGGCTTAACCTAACTTAAGTATAAGTTGATTAAGAATGGTATTGACAGGCTCAATATCCTTTTGCTCCAGCTCACCATTTTTAATTGCTTTATTGATACTCGCCTCGACTTGCTCCACGAACTGCGACCACAGCAAACTCTCCTGCGCAACAATTGCGGTTCCTAACACTAAATCAACATGACCGCGTAAATAACCGCTGGCAAATAACTCGTCATCTGTACCGGAGACAACAAACTCGTCAAAATACGCCTGTGCGTCGTCACTCAGCTGCTCTAAATCTAACATCAAACTCTCTCTTACAAATCGTCATAACCGACAGGATACATAACCTGATCATGAAACCCGGTAATAACCCGTATATGACCCGATAATTCTCTATCCAGTTGCTCATCACCACTATCTACAATTAAAGGTCGCCCATCCAAAGCCTGTAACTTTTTCTTTGTTGCCACCACAATAATATTTTCTTTTTTCACTCTGCGAATAAACTCTGAGCTCAGCTGTTGATTGCCTCTACCTAGAATATGCCCCTGCCCACCAATTAGCGTTATAACTAGTTTAACGCCTTCCCTACCAAAGGTAAGCTCACTAAGCTCAGGTGCCGTTACATCACTGGCTAGTAGCTCATGATCTTGAATAACATCAACACCAAGCAAAGTATTTTCCAGACCAAGCTCTTCCATAATAAATTCTACTGTACTACCAGAGCCCATTACGTATGTTTGCTCAGGCTCCATTAGCTCAATGACATGCGCAGCGATGTCCTGCAATACCAGCTCATCACTTTCCTTGCCACCCATTTTCACCGCTTGAACGTATCTGAGTTCACTAGGAACGTTCATCTCGCCGTAACGTTTTGCTCTTACAATGCCCTGACGAAATTGAACTTCATCAATATCCATGACATCAGCCTCAGTCACAGACACAAGTTCACCATCAATTAACATTTGTAACACACGCCCCGCTGCTCTTGGTGTTATTGCATATACGCCAGAGTGTATTTTGCAGCCAGCTGGGACACCTAATACCATGGTATCTTCATTAACCACAGAACAAACATTTCGTGCAGTGCCGTCGCCACCGACAAACAAGATCAGATCCAAAGCCATTTCGGACATGATTGTAGCCGCGTTTTCAGTATCGGCGGCCGTCGTTATTTCTGAGTCGGGTTGATACACAATCTGATGTTCAATCCCTAAGTCCTGACACAAACTTTGGCCCATGTCTCCGGCTACCGTTGAAACATCGAGTTGGGCCTGACGATCCAATATCAGCTTTAGTGCAACAGCGGCTCTATCATTGGCCTTTTCCACCGCCCCTAGTTGTTTTGCCAACTGTGGCGTTGCTTCGCCATCAGAGCCTTTTAAGGCTACGCTGCCACCAAGTCCCGCAACTGGGTTTACGATTAAGCCAAGTTTAAATTTAACTTTCTGCTGAGTCATATGAAATTACCGCGCGAACTAAGCGCATTTCTGATTTGGAGGTTGAAAGGAAAACTGCTCTAACCTACTAACTTTTTCGGTCCCGTAGAACTTGTTCATTTCAGCCATTAAGGTTTGCGCTCTTGTAGGAAACCCATTTTTCAAATAAACCATAACCTGCCGGTGAATTTCTGTTTGAAATGCGTGTCGATCTGGCTGTTGCCCAAACTCATCACCGGACAAGTTATCGCAACTGACGTTAAATTCAAAACCACACGCCACACACAATCCCCACTCTATTGCTTGGGGTTTGATTTCGACTTGCTGAAAAGCCGATTGTTGCTCTGCCGTTCTGCCATCTGGACAATACCAATAACCAAAATCAACCAATTTACGCCGTGCTTCGCCAGCGAGACACCAATGCGCAATTTCGTGCAAAGCACTGGCATAATAACCGTGCGCAAACACCACCTGATTATAAGTCCGAGCAGGTATATTTATGTCCGTATATCCTGCAGGCAGGTAAATAGGTTCATCGTGCCCCTTGACTAATCGCGTATTAAAGTCAGACGAAAAACAGCGGTCAAATAAGGTTTTGATATCCTCTATACGATGCATTATTACTCAACAAGTACTATAAATTCGCGCGAATTATACCTGATCTCGACTCGCATCATATTGAAAATTTTTACGTGGCGTGATTAATATCAATAATGCAGCAATAAATACACATGCCGCAGCCCAAATGAAAGTTTCCGAACCACCAGCACCGTCATTCCAGGTTATCCCAGTTATGGATGCCCCAATCGCACCACCTAAACCGTAGGTTGCCCCCAAATACATGAACTGTCCCCTGTTTTGCTGATCGGCAGAAAAATGTAATCTGATAAAGTAAATACTCACGCTGTGCATTAGACCAAAACTCAAAGCATGGACTAACTGAGTAATAACCACAATAAACCAAGAGTCAACAAAAACCGCCACCGTTAACCAACGAAGTGAGGTCAAGAATAAGCAAACAAACATTAGTAGTTTGATATTGTATTTTGCCAATACAACACCAGCGAACATAAACAGGAAAATCTCAGCAAACGTACCTAGCGAAAACAAAATGCCAATGTTGATTCCCTGGTAGCCGTTTTCTGCCAAAAACTTAGTAAAAAAACCAACATAGGGAGCAAAACTCACTTGCAATAAAATTGAAGCAACCATGAAGGCCACAAAACCGGGTTTGAGACAGCGCTGCATAAAGCTCTCGTCGCTAATCTGTTCAAACATCTGTTGACTGGATTGGCCTGAAGAATTCAACTTAAAGCTAACAATCAAAGTCAAGAGCAAAGATAACAAACCAAACTCTACAACAAAATCCGGCCCACGTGTTTCTACCAATGCCCCAACTAGGACCGCGGCTATAATGAAACCGATACTACCGAACAGCCTAATACGATTATATGTCGTAGGTTTGTCCTGTGCAGCCGAAAGCGATAACACTTCTATTTGCGAAACCACCGACATAAAACACGTCATCGCAGCAACCACCGACACACTGGTAAGCAGCTTATCTTCGCTCAATAATGCAGGTAACAAAGATAAAAACGACAAAATGATGCCGAGTTGGAAAAACCACAAAGGATCGTTCTTTCGATCGGATAAATAGGCCCAGAGCTGGCCACTTAATACTCGTAATAAAGTAAACGTTGCAAACAATTGACCCACTTCGACCGAAGTGAACTCACGGCTAGTTAACAAAATAGCGAGGTAGGATATAACGCCACCTAACACAGCATAATAAGAGAAGTTCACTGCGGCTGCTGGCCACAGTGACAACCAAGGTAAGGTCATATTGAACTTTTAGTTTTTTGCAGGAATTACCGGTGTGTCAACAACAACATCGGCATTTTGGGCACGGTTTCTAAGATAATGATCCATAAGCGTAATTGCGAGCATCGCCTCGGCAATAGGCACCGCTCTAATACCAACACATGGATCGTGACGCCCTTTTGTGACAACAGGTTGTGACTCACCATTAACGTCTATAGTTTTACCTTCAACACTGATACTCGAAGTTGGTTTAAGCGCAATGTGCGCGACTACATCCTGGCCACTCGAAATTCCGCCTAAAATACCGCCGGCGTGATTAGACTTAAAACCTTGAGGAGTTAATTCGTCTCTATGTTCTGATCCTTTCTGGCTAACAACATCAAAGCCATCTCCAATCTCAACGCCCTTAACAGCATTAATGCTCATCAAAGACTTGGCAATGTCCGCATCTAATCGGTCAAAAACGGGTTCACCTAATCCTACAGGCATACCTTTAGCAATTACTGTAATTTTAGCCCCTACCGAGTCCCCTTGTTTTTTGAGGTCCCGCATATACTCATCCCACTTTTCAACGGCCTTGGCATCCGGGCAGAAAAACGGGTTTTGTTCAATGAGGTCCTGTTCAAAAGAATCAATTTTAATTGGCCCCAATTGACTCATGTAGGCAAAAACTTCTACGCCAAGTTGTCGCTTTAACCAGGCCTTGGCTACGGCTCCGGCAGCCACTCTCATTGCGGTTTCTCTAGCAGAAGAACGACCACCGCCACGATAATCTCGAATGCCATATTTATGGTGATAGGTATAATCCGCGTGCCCAGGTCGAAACTTATCCTTAATGTTTGAGTAATCCTTTGAGCGCTGATCGGTATTCTCGATCAATAAGCCAATAGACGTCCCGGTGGTTTTACCTTCAAACACGCCACTTAAAATCTTTACTTCGTCAGCCTCCCGACGCTGAGTCGTAAATCGAGAAGTTCCTGGTTTTCTTCTATCTAAATCCCGTTGTAAATCAGACTCACTGATTTCGAGCCCCGGAGGACAACCATCAATTATGCAGCCAAGTCCAATACCATGACTTTCTCCAAACGTGGTTACCTTAAATACTTCACCTATGGTATTTCCTGCCATGAATGCCCCTATTATTCTAAATTTTTATTTGTCGAATAACGCCTGATGCGTTTCTAAATCTTGTTTTGTCAAGGCAAATACACCCAGACCACCATTCTCAAACTCTAACCACTGGAATGGTACTTCTGGAAATTCGGCCTGTAATTGCAGCATAGAGTTGCCTACTTCGACAATTAATACGCCATTGTCGTTCAAATGAGAGGACGCTTCTCTGAGTATAATTCGAGTAATGTCTAAACCGTCTTCGCCACTGCCAAGGCCAATTTCTGGCTCATGATGAAACTCTGCAGGCATGTCACCAAGATCTTCTGCGTCTACATACGGCGGATTGGAAACGATGAGGTCATACGTTTGCCCTTGAACTCCACTAAACACATCTGAAATTATAGGTAAAACCCTCTCCTGAACACCATGGCGATGAATATTTTCATCGGCTACAGTTAACGCCTCCGGCGATATGTCTAATGCATCTATGGTCGCTTCTTCAAATTGATAAGCGCATGCAATTGCAATACACCCGGAACCCGTGCATAAATCCATGATCCTCTGCGGCTCCGATTCGATTAAGCTGCTAAAACGATTTGTGATCAACTCTCCAATAGGAGAGCGAGGCACTAATACATCTTCATTCACGTAAAATGGCAAGCCGCAGAAATAACCGATATTCGTTAGATAAGCAGCTGGTACTTTTTTCTCGATTCGTTCAATAATCAAGTTAACAACATCTTTTTTCTCAGTCATTGTTAACTTGGCGGTCAATAAATCTGCATTTAATTGCGGGCCTAAATTCAGTACAAACGTAATAAGAGAAGCACACTCATCCCAAGGGTTATCGGTACCGTGACCTAAATAAACGTCGGAAGCATTAAATCTACTAACCCCCCAACGCAAGAAGTCATTCACTGTACTTAATTCTGAGACAGCTTCTTGTGCTAAATCAATCAAATTTACTTGCATAAACAAACTCGAATCTACTGGTGGTAACACATGGCATAATTTACAATACCCACCTGCCATTTCCCATGTGAATAAGAACGCAATGCCTAAATTCCCTGAAAATTTTTCCGATCTATTTGAGTCAAATGATAAAACATCTGAACAAAACGAATCATTCTCTCAGGCAATGAAAGGGGTAAAGCCACTAAAACAAGACAAAATACACGTTGGCGGGGAACGCATCAAGCAAAATAGAGTATTAACTTCAAACAATAAAGCTGAACTAAGAAACAAACTCAACGATAAGCAGGATTCTCACCCCAATCGTTTTCTTTTTTCCGATGAATATGAACCACTTATACCGCATGGGGAAACGCTAAGTTTTGTTCGTGAAGGACACCCTGCGTATCTTGCAAAGTTAATTCGTCGAGGCGAATTGCCACCGGAAATAATATTGGACCTACACGGTTGCAATAAAGAACAAGCCAAAATGGATATCGCAGATTTAATCGAAAACTGCAAAGAACAACACATTGCGTGTGCCTGTATTGTACATGGGGTAAGTGGTGGCATTCTAAAAACTAAAGTGCCACATTATTTAATGCAACACCCGGACGTGGCAGCCCTGCACCAGGCTCCACTTGAATGGGGCGGACAAGGTGCGGTTGTATTCGTCGTAGACTTAGGCGAAGAATTGGAGTTTTTGATTAAACGTTAGATTAAGCTCACCTATAACATCTGTTCTGGCGCAAGCAATGTCTCTAACAATCCGTTCCACTTCTCTAAATCGATTTTAATTTTTGCCACCCCTGCTGTCGCCATTATTGGTGTGTACCCGGTAAACTCTCCAATTAAATAACTGACCAGTGGCATGTGAGAAACACATAAAATATTTATGTCTTGTTCCACTTCATCATGAGGCAAGTTTGTATTTGCCAATATGTAGTCCATACACGTTCTGGCATCACCTTCCGGCGTCAGTTCTTTCAATGTTTCAGAGCACACTGGTTGTGAGCTTTTACTTATCAGTATTTCTTTGGTTTGTTGAGCTCGCACATAGGGACTAACGTAAACATAATCAAATTTGGCAACTTGTGTGTTTAGCCACAATGCGGTGCGCTTGGCTTCCCAACAACCATGTTCTGTCAATTTACGAAGCTCATCGTGTTCACTCATAGGCTCTGCTTCGCCATGACGAACAATGTATAGAAAAATTGTCATTAAATCTCAAGCCCAAATTGGTATTCTGCTAAAACTGCCCCTACTATATTAAATTCAATTTATTTCCACTAGCGCTTTCAAAAAAATAACCGCATATCAATCGTGTACCTCGCTTATTTCTCTCGATTTTTTCCAGAAAACAGCTAGGATGAAGTATGTCAAATAATCCACCTTAATCGACCAATTATCAGGAACTCCTTTGAATATTAGCCCTAACGACAATAAAAAATATCGCTCATTGGTACTAGCCAATGGTTTGCGCGTCGTTTTGGTTGAAGCCAAACATAGCCATAAAAGTGCGTGTTCTCTTGTAGTGAACACTGGACATTTTGATGATCCACACGACAGACCTGGCTTTGCACATTTTGTTGAACATCTACTTTTTAATGGTAATGAAAAGTACCCTGAAGCTAATGCAATTAACAATTTCACATCGCAACATGGCGGCCATTGCAATGCCTGGACCGGAACAGAACACAGCTGTTATTACTTTGACATCCAACCCAATTGGTTTTTTACAGGGTTAGACTATTTTTCTAACCTATTTATTAACCCTTGTTTTACTCCAGAGGCACTTGCAAAAGAGCAAGATGCCATTCATGCAGAATATAATCTAAAACTCAAAGACGATAGCCGCAGGATCCAACAAGTTCACAAAGAAACATGCAACCCTAATCATCCTTTTCACAAATTCTCTGTGGGAAACCGTCATACCTTGTCCGATTTACCACAACGGCCCGTTATTGAAGAGTTGAAAAACTTTTGGCATACAACATATCAAGCCAACTACATGTCTCTTTGCCTAGTTAGCCCTCACTCACTCGATGAACAAGAAGCAGCTGTAATAGAACGGTTTTCTCAATTGGCTAGTGATTCTTCGACGCCTTCAATAAGAACCATTTCAGAGCCCTTGTACAGAGAACAAGATTTAGGTGTTTTCATCGGCATAAAACCAGTGAAAGAACTTCACAAGCTCAATTTAACTTTTGCCATGCCAGACATGAACGAGCTATATAAAACTAAGATGTTGAGTTTTCTCGCTCATGTAATGGGACACGAAGGAACTGGTTCTTTGTTCGAATCACTTAAAGGATTAGGGTTTATTAATGCGTTAAGTGCGGGAAATGGTATTTCAGGGAGTAATTTTAAAGACTTTAACATTTCATTGGAGCTCACGGAAAAGGGTGAAGATGAAATCGAAACGTTACTGAAAAAGGTGTTTTCTTATTTAAATTTTTTGAAACACCAAACCCCTCCTAGTTACCTATATGAAGAGCAAAAAACTTTGACGGCAATTAGTTTTGAATTTCAGGAAGAGATCAAAGCGGTAAAACTGGCCAATCAAATCGCACTGAATATGCAACACTATCCGGAGCAAGATTACGTTTCTGGCGACTACAGAATGGATGGGTTGTGTTTAGATACTTGGAGCGACTTGTTTGCTTACTTTAAGGCAGAAAACTTGAGGATTACCTTAGTTAGTCAAGCGAATCAGGTCCAAAAAGAAGCAGCTTGGTATCACACGCCCTATTCAGTAACCCCTATTGAGCCATTTATCATTGAAGAATTGAACAGTCAACGTCCAGATAAGTTTAAGTTACCATGTCAAAACCCATACCTGGATAATGACATTAAACTTGAAAAGGCAGACTTCCTCAGTTCGGTCCCTATAAGCCTCCAACACGATCAAGGTTGGCAATGCTGGTTTAAGCAAGACATAAGCTTCAGAGTACCCAAGGGAAACATCTATCTTGGGATGGACCTCCCTAACGGTATTAAAGACAAATATTGCCAGGCTATGATGAGGCTGTTTTGTGATTTATTTATGGATACGGTGAGTGAACAGCACTATCAAGCCGAAATGGCTGGCTTGCACTACAATGTCTATGCTCATAATGCGGGAATTACTTTATACACGTCAGGATTGAGTAACAATCAGCACGAATTATTGCTGACGTTAATCGATAACATGTTTCACATTAAATTTAGTGAACTTCGATTTAATGAAGTTCGCAGGCAACTTATTAAACATTGGCGCAATAGTGAGTCCAATAAGCCAATAAGTCAGTTGTTTAGCATGTTAAACGCAGCACTTATCCCCTCTATTGCCACAAGTTTTGAGCTAGCTGAATATTTGGAAAAAGTTTCGTTTAACCAGTTTCTGGATTTCCACTCTACACTTTTCGATAAGTTGTATGCCGAAATATTGTTATACGGCAACTGGAACTCAAACCAAGCCCTTAGTATTAACCAAGAAATTAGGAACAAATTTTCTAATTGCACCGCTGTTGACGAAATAAGGAGACAACTTAAGAAATTACCCTCGCAACAGCGTCAGCAATTGGTAAAAGAGATCGCTCACCCTGACTGCGCTGCGGTTGTCTATTTGCAGGGGATTATTCAGGAAATTACCGCTTCCGATGATCTAATCGAAAAGGCTCTGTTTATCTTGTGCAGTCAAATATTGGCGCCTTTCTCATTTAATTATTTACGTGCTGAAAAGCAGCTTGGATATCTTGCGGGCAGTGGTTATATGCCACTGTGTAATACACCAGGGCTGGTTTTGTATGTGCAATCGCACGACTTTGAAGGTGAGAAACTGACAGCCAGTATCTATGAATGTTTAACGTGTTTTATTGATGAGTTGATCAAAATGGATGAAAGTGAATTTGCCCACCACCTGCATGCGGTCATTCACCAATATGAAGAACAGCCTTCCAATTTAAGCCAAAAATGCCAGCAACTTTGGGTAAGCATTGGCAACAAAGACTATGAATTTAATCAAAAGAAAAAGATAGTGAGTGAATTACAACAACTAAAATTACCGCAAGTTCAAGACTGGGCCAAAGCTAATTTAAACCCGCAGTCTATTACCGCCATCGACTTATCCAGCACTTCTGCTGTCTAAATAGCCAATTACTCAAAAAGCGAAGAAAATACAACCCAGTACTTTAGTCGGGCTTTGACTCTTATAGTTGGTTAGGTTAAGTTAAGCGGGCGTATTGAATATTCTATAAGTATGTCGTGTCTCGTCCAGTGAACAAGAATAATAATAGACTGGTGGTTGCTCTTTATTTGTTAAGTTTTGGTGTTAAAGCCGAAGCTCAAGACTTAAATTCCACTTTTTTGCCATTAATTACAAATCGCCCTCTCTTGGCTATTTTAGTAAGCTTTGGCCTAGTTGTGATTGCATTTTTGGCATATGGATTAATGCGCTTTCGTCGATATCAATCACAAATTACCGAAAGTGAAGAGAGGCTAAGATTGTCACTTTGGGCAAGTGGTGACGAATTGTGGGATTGGAACATTCGTGATGGTAGTTTACATCGAACAAACGGTTCAGGAACTTACCCGCTACCCACCATAAACCCGGATATGTTTCCTCCGAATAAACCTCATATTCATCCAAAAGATTTGCACAGAGTGGCATCCAAACTTCAAGGTCATTTAAATGGTGACTCTTTCGCCTTCGAGTGTGTTTACCGTTTGAAGGACAATAATAAAGGATGGCGCTGGGTATTAGACAAAGGGAAGGTTGTCTCACACAGTGCAAGTGGTCAGCCTCTGCGTATGACAGGTACCTTCAAAGATATTCATCAACTAAAAAAAGCAGAAAACGATCTGGAAATATTTGCCAAGAGCATAGAGAACATTTCTGAAGGTGTAGTTATTCTAGATCCCAATCTGAACATAGTTCATGTCAACCCGGGTTACAACAAGATAACTGGTTTCACCAGTAAAGACGTAATAGGTCAAAAATTAAGATTCAACGCCATAAGCAACACAATTGTTAATGACATAAAAACCGAAGTAGACCGAAGTGGCTCGTGGCATGGCGACATAACGGGTCAAAGTAAAGACGGCAATATGTTTCTTGCGTTTGTTACAGCAAACTGCATTCGTGACGAAGACGGAGTGATCAGTAACTATGTTGCGATTGTTTCCGATACAACTAAACGCAAAAAGGCTGAAGCAAAGCTGGTTAAACTTGCACGATTGGATTCACTGACTAATCTGCCTAACCGCAATGTCTTTTTTTCCAGGTTACAACGTTGTGTAGAACAAAAATCCCCTACAGCGGTTTTAGTTTTTGATATTGATGACTTTAAGAAAATAAACGATTCATTAGGCCACCAACTAGGAGACACCTTACTGATCCAAATTGCCAAGCGTATTTCTTCGCTGTGTAATAAATACAACGCTTTGTATCGACTTGGTGGTGATGAATTTGCTTTCGTAATGGAACGAACTAACGACATCCACAAAATTACTGTTGCAGCTAAGGAGATCCTTAAGCGATTATCCACACCTTTCATCATTGAACAACATGAGTTTGTGGTGGCGGGTAGCATAGGTATAGTGTTGTATCCGGATGATGGTAAACAGCCAGAAACCTTATTAAGAAACGCTGACACGGCAATGTACCACGCAAAGGAAGATGGTAACCGTTATCTGTTTTTTAATGAGGATATGAACAAAAAAGCGGTGAAACGATTACAAGTCGAAAACCTGATTCGATTGGGTTTGAAGGAAGACTATTTCGAAGTTTATTACCAACCAAAAATGAATTTCAGAACTGGTCGCCTTGTTGGGATGGAAGCATTAGTCAGATTCATTACACCGAAAAAGGGGCTAGTCAGCCCTGGAACTTTTATTCCAATCGCTGAAGAAACAGGTCAAATTGTCGAAATAGGTGATCTCGTCCTCAAAAAAGCCTGCAGAGACATGAAACAATGGATAGACTCAGGCTTGTTATCGGGTCGTGTTGCAGTGAACTTATCAGCACGACAGTTTAATTTGCCCGATTTAACTCAGAGAATTGACGCGACACTGAAAGAGACAGGATTAAGTCCAAATAACTTGGAGCTGGAAATTACCGAAGGTACGGTAATGAATAGCCCTCAACACGCCATCGATGTTATGCACCAACTTCGAGATAAGGGAATTCATTTGGCTTTGGACGATTTTGGAACTGGTTACTCGTCATTGTCGTATTTAAGGAAGTTTCCACTAAACACCTTAAAAATAGACAAGGCATTTGTTGATGACGCCCACTCAGAAGTTGGCCGCGCAATGATAGATACCATTGTAACGATTGCCCGAAACTTGAGTTTAGCTACCGTTGCAGAAGGCGTAGAGACCATAGAACAACAGGATATAATGACGTCAATGAGCTGTGATGTTCTGCAAGGGTATCTGTATTCTAAACCGTTATCAGCGGCAGAATTCACTCAATTTGCTGAATTGCAGCAGCCTGTGCTGAAAAAAGCTTAGAACTTAGAGTCTTAAACTAGCGCCAGTGGCACCTTGCTGCTGGCGAAGCAACATTTGACGTTTGACATTAAACATTGGCCAAACAATCGGCCCCAAACACATTCCAGCGATGAACCAGCGTTTTTCACACATCCCATTTTTCATTGCTTCAATCGCTAAATAAATTGAGAAAACAAATACAATCAACATCAAAAGAAAAATTGCCACGACTACCACGCCACATCAGTCAAAAAAGAGGCGCGATTCTAAACAAAAATTGTTCAAAGTTCGATAAGAAATTACCCTATTTCCACAAAACTCTATGAGCTAAAGAAGTTCACTAGTTATTTCCATTTCCTCACCACAAAGCGCCAAACAATGGTGTATATTATTGAATATATTGATTCCATTACTCAAATTAATGAAAGCTTATTCTTTGAACTTAATCACATTATTAACACTAGTTATCGCTACCTGGAGCATAGATAGCAAAGCCAGTGAAGAATTGGACATTATTGTAGGGCTATCTAAGCCTCCCTATATCATAGAAGAACTTCAATCTGGATTTGAGATCGAGTTGATCACACAAGTATTTACAAAAATGAATATTATCCCAACATTTTTGTATGTGCCTCTGGGACGAAGCATGACGTTGCTAGACAAAAACGTGGGTCAGGCACTATTGACTGTTAATCAAAATATCGTGGCTGATGATAAACATCGCACACAGCCCTATGTGATTTATCAGAATGTGGCGATAAGTCTGGCTGAGCAAAACATAACAATTCAGCATATTCACGATCTGCCTAAATACAGAGTTGCTGCATTTCAAATGGCTAATCGTTATTTAGGAAAAACCTACGGCAGGACTGTAAAATCCAGTAAACATTATTTAGAAATTCCCAATCAATTCAGACAGGTAAAACTATTTCTGGAAAAACGTGTTGACGTCGTCGTAATGGACATAAATATCTTTAACTACTATTTGAAAAAGGTAGAGGGCGGGCCTAAAAACACAGAGGTAGACGTGCATTACATATTCCCCAGAAATCCCTATTCTTTAGCATTTAAAGACACCAAGTATGTCGAACCATTTAATGAGCAACTGGCGCTATTTAAGCGTTCCCCGCTATATCCAAAACTGCTGAAAAAATATAAATTGCAAAGCCAATAGATAAATCAGGCGCAAAAAAAAGGCCGTACAAGCGGCCTTTTTCCTAGATGTAACTTTGTTGATGCACTCGTATGAATAGCGGTGTATCCGTTTTACTGTAATCTACTTTGTACTCTTTACCATTTAAACACTGGACAAATAATAGTGTTTTGGGTTCACCAAACACATCCGGACTTGAAATATTCACTACTTCAACATAGGCATCTTTTGCTTCACGTCGATTTCTAGGTACAGGTCCATCATAGGCAACAACGCCGTTTTGAGTTACTTTAATATTTGGATGTTCAAGATCATTAACGATGATAAGGTCCAACTTTCTGATCTTATGAATAATTGTGTTGCGTCCGCTGCGAATATAGGGGCTATCGGCCATTTTTACTTTCTGCCTTTAGAATTTGCTTATGTGTAACTTTTCTTTGTTTCTATCGCAACTCTAGCCGTTTGTCATCAATTGATCAAGGTAACGGGTCAAAATCCAATCTATCAGATTCCTTTTTAACCTCTTTTAACAAATTCAATAGTTTGTAAATTGATTCATCGCAACTGCTCACCGGTATGTACAGCTGGAAACCTAACAAACGAGCCAGTAATTCGTAACGATATACAAACATGGCTATTAGTCCCTTATAGTGAGTACCTGCATCAGATTTATGCTCCACCGAATCGATAAACTCTTCGGGCACGCAAGTGCCGCTCTGACAAGACTGTTTTGCAGCCCCAAACCACAAAGGGCGTTGCTCCACTAAAATTCTGCTTGCCAGCCTCAGCGGTATACTCTGGTAAAATTCTTCAGGTTCCCTAAATCTGATCCCTATCAGATTCAAATCGCCACCATCAAAATCTTCAGAAAGATTTGGAATATCAATACGTAACACATTGCTCCACGGGCAATAAACCTCTCCTCGGCGATGAAAATAATAAAAACCGTTTTGCGTTAACTTCAGGGCATGCTCAGGTTCAGTAAATTTAAAAAAACCGAGCAACAACCCAGCGATGACTAACCCATAAAGAAACATGTTTATTATTGAAATTTCATCCAGAAACAACCAGTGGCTTAGCCAGTTAAATACAAATAAAACTAAGCTCCACTTAATCACAACTTGTGCATTATTGGCGCCTGGATTAGTAATAAAAATAGGGTATTGACGAGCCATGATCGGGAATTTTAGTCAAAAAGGTTTAAACACAAAATAAAACACCAGACAAATAATTAACCAAACGATTGCGGCACGTACTCTTTGACATACTGGACAATCGGTTTTTAAAGGCATAACGTGTATCCTTACAACAAGTTGGATAAGGTTAATTTATATGGCAACTACTGAATTAGCAACTTTTGGCGGGGGCTGCTTCTGGTGCATCGAAAGCGCATTTAATCAGGTGAAAGGCGTTAACGAAGCCGTGTCAGGTTATTCCGGGGGACATTTAGACAATCCAACATATCAGCAAATTTGTCAGGGAACCTCTGGCCATGCGGAAGTCATCCAAATAACATTCGATCCGGAAATCATCAGCTATGAACAGCTATTGGAAGTATTCTTCCAACTCCATGATCCCACTCAATTGAACCGTCAAGGCAACGATGTTGGAACTCAATATCGCTCGGTCATTTTTTTCCACTCTCCCGAGCAGCAACAAAGTGCAATAAACATCATTTCCAATATCGAAAGTCAACAGATCTGGACGGACCCTGTTGTCACCGAACTATCTCCGAGCACCACCTTTTATCGAGCTGAGAGTTACCATCAGAATTATGCCAATGAAAATCCGGAGCAACCTTATTGCGCATTAATCATCAACCCTAAATTGGCCAAATTTAAAAATCAGTTCCGTCATTTATTAAAATAGCTGCTCTGACACAAGGAGTGGGTTACAATAGTTTTTTTCCCACTTCATTCATAATCATGTCATTAGCGTCACTATTTAGAATACTTTTTTTTATCGCCTTAGCCGTCTCTCTTCACCTGTTCTTGGCGCAAGGGTTAAATAGCGGAATAAGTATCCCGCATATCGACAAGGTGGCGCATTTTATTGTCTTTTTTGGCCTCAGTCTGTTGTTTGACCTAGGCTTTTCTCAATCGAAGTCCCGAGCCTTGCTTCTCGCGCTATTCTACGGCATCGCGGTTGAATGGTTACAATCGTTTATACCCGGAAGGCAAGCGTCTATACCTGACATAATCTTCGATATGTTAGGTTGTGCTTGTTACTATTACGTGGCACAAACATGGTTACGCACATTTATTCAAAAACAAATGCATTCTCAATCGTGAACAAAGCTAAAGAATCCCCTTGGTTCATAGCGGGACAAGGCGCTATTGGTTCGTTTTGTGCTGCGAACTTGGAGCGTAATAATAAACCTTACAATGTCATTGTTAGAGATTTAGATCGTAAACAAGGGCAATTTGCCTGGAATCAAGAGCAATTCGAACTCGCGAAGCCAATTACACTTCGAGACAAACCTCAAATCGGTAATTTGCTGGTCCCCTTAAAAGCGTATGATGTTGAACCCTTTATCAAACAAGCCCAAGAGTTTCTTCAACCTAAAGCAAACATCATTTTGTGTCATAACGGAATGGGCACGCTGGAGAATGTCAAAGATTACTTATCAGATAGCATGCAGTTGTATTTTTGTACTACGAGCAGTGGTGCGAATAAAAGATTCAATATCGTTACGTTGGCAGGAATTGGCGAGTCTTTTTGGAGCAGAATTCCTACCAATTCTCTCTCTTCCAATATCGAGGCCAACAGACTTCAAAATAGCCACTTTAAAGATCTATTTTCGCAGGCAGAAGAAAAATCCAATTTGAAACAGATATTGTGGAATAAGCTGCTAGTCAATTGCGTGATAAATCCGCTGACTGCGATCCATGGTGTTCAAAACGGTCAATTGCAAAAATCAGAGTTTCAACCACTTATAAAGAACATCGTAAATGAATTCATTAACGTAGCAGAGTATGAAAACACCAGCCTCGGGTATTCGAAATCAATAGAGTTGGTCAATAAGGTTATTTCCACTACGGCGAATAACACCTCATCAATGTTACAAGATGTCCAAAACCAGCGACGTACCGAAATTGACTATATTACTGGGTACCTATTAAAAACGGCAGAAATACATGGAATTGATTGCCCAATTAATAAAAAAATCTACCAAAAGATGACCTAATATTTTTGAAGCCTAACTAGTACCACTTCCATTTAGTTTTGACAGGCTAATTTACCAAAGGCTGGGTTCAGTTTTTGACGCGCCTGTTTTACATCGAACATCCAATTGATGCTGGCTTGTCCATCTCTTCTAGTTTTTCCCAAGCCTGTAATTCCTGCGCCAACTCCTCCCATTTCGCTATTCGGCGGTTCAATCATTGTCAATTCATTACTCCTATTTCTATTTCAACCATGTTCAGCCGACTTGCATGCTTAGGGGGAGTGAAATGTGATTTTATCCATTATCCGTCTGGCCTCCTGTGCTGAGTAGCGACAATCGATTAATCACACTATTGTTTCGTACTAAATCAAGTTACTGGTGTTTGTCTGGGTACATGAATTACAATGTAAAAACCAACAACGGAACAAAGGCCCTAATGTGACAACTCAAGTAGATAAAATACTAGAAAAAGCAAAACAAAGTTGCGTCGAGCAAGGAGTCAAGCTTACGAGTAAAAGAGAAAACGTTTTATTGAGTATAATTAAAGCTGGAGAAGCGGTGTCAGCTTACGAATTGGCAGATATATACCGTGAAACATATGGACAAACAATACCGGCCATGTCGGTTTACCGAATTTTAGACTTTTTGGTAGAACTTTCTTTAGTCCACAAACTTATATCAGCAAACAAGTACATCGCCTGTTCACATATTTCATGCTCACATAGCCATCAAATACCTCAGTTTTTAATCTGCGAGAATTGCCACGCAGTGACGGAAATTGGCATCAGTAATTCCGTTATCGATGAATTGAAGTCCAGCGTAGAGAAAACAGGGTTCACCCTGACCACCCAGCAGCTGGAGCTTCAAGGTTTATGCACAAAGTGCCAATAAAAAAGCCGCTGAATGCGGCTTGTTTGTTAATAGAATGTTTTCCCTTCGTGGGCCATGTTTAACAACAGCTCACAAGGGGCAAAACGTTCACCGTATTTAGCTTCGTGTTGCCTCAATGTTTCAACTAAATCGGCAATGCCTAGACTGTCCATATATCTAAACGGCCCACCTTGGAATGGAGGGTAGCCAGTGCCAAAAATCATTCCAATATCACCATCTCTAGCGCTTCGGATAATTCCTTCATCTAAACAGCGCGCGGCTTCATTTAGTAATTGAATAACGCAACGCTCAGCAATGTCTTCAGCAGACATAGTACCGGTCGGAGTCACTCCCAATACACGATAAACCGATTCATCAACCTGCTTACCTTTTTTCTTAAAGGTCAATCTATCCAACAAATTCGGTTGTGTAGCTTTGCCATAGAGATAAAAACCTTTTTTGTTCTTTTTACCCTTACGGTCATCAGCAGTTAACCTGCTCATCGCGTCTGGCAGTGCAAATCTTTCACCAAATGCGTCATATAAGATTGCGGCCACTTTCGAGCCTACATCTATACCCACTTCGTCCAATAATGTCATTGGACCTACAGGGAAACCAAACTTGGTAAGGGCTTTGTCAATTTTTTCAACTGGCTCGCCTTCCATAACAACGTTGGCGGCTTCATTCATGTACAAGCCCAAAATACGATTAACGAAGAAGCCAGCTTCGTCTTTCACGACTATTGGCGTCTTACCCTGCTTACGGGCAAACTCTACCGTCGTAGAGATCGTTTTATCGGATGTTTGTTCTGTTGCAATAACCTCCACCAAAGGCATTTTGTCGACAGGAGAAAAATAATGCAGCCCAATGACGTTTTCTGGTCTTTCAGCATTCGCCGCAATATTTCTAATTGGTAAAGATGAGGTATTAGAAGCAAAAACCGTCGTCTCTTTACAATGCGTTTCTATGTCAGCGACCATCTGTTGTTTCAGTTTAAGATCTTCAAACACGGCTTCCACGACTATGTCGCAATCTTTAAAGCCAACAAAATCCGTACCAGCAGACAATAGAGATAATTGTTTCTGCATCTGTGCATTAGTCATAAAACGACGTTTCACTTTTTTGTTCAGGATGTCGTAGCTGTATTTAAACGCATTTCGAATGCCTTCATGGGCGATATCTTTAATACGAGCGGGAACCCCAGCTTTGTTTGTAGTCACAAATGCAATGCCACCGCCCATCAAACCGCCACCTAATACGCCGGCTTTTGCGACTGTATCTGGCTCTACACCTTCAACACCCGTTTCTTTTTTCATTTCTGTCGTAGCAAAAAAGATACTGCGCAGGGCCTTAGATTCCGGTGTCATGCATAACTCGGAAAAACGCTGTGACTCTATTTCCAAGCCTTTTTGGTAACCCATCTCAACGCCCGTTCGAATGCATTCGATAATACGTAGTGGTGCTGGGTAGTTCCCTTTCGTTTGTCGCATCACTTGTTTGCCAGCTTGGTCGAACAATATCTTACGACCAAACGGGTTATTCTCTAACAATGCAGCCATCGCACCACGTTTTGCAGGCTTGCGTTTAGGTTTGCCATTCAACGCCATGTCGACGGCGGTTTTTAATAAAACACTTTGAGGTACAATGTCATCTGCCAAACCAGCCTTTACGGCCTGTTTGGCTCTTAGTTGCTTGCCCGTCAACATCATATCCAGAGCTTTTTGCAGGCCAACCAACTTAGGTAAACGCTGCGTTCCACCAGAGCCCGGTAACAGCCCTAACTGCACTTCAGGCAGGCCCAACACCGTTTTGTCGGAATCAGATACAACACGACCATGACACGCCATGGCTAACTCAAGTCCACCGCCCAATGCAGGGCCATGAATGGCTGCGATAACAGGCATCTTCAGCCCTTCAATCTGATCAAACAGCACTTGGCCCGTTTGTGCAATTGCGCGAACTTCTTCTTGAGATTGACAAGCATCCAGTACTTTAACATCTGCACCAGCCACAAAAGAGTTATCTTTGCCAGATGTAATAACTAGCCCTTTTATGCTGCCATTGCTCTTCACTTCCGCAAAAACTTCTTCAATTTGCTCCGCAAATTCAGCTTTTAAAACATTCATTGACTCACCCGGTACATCAATCCGGATCACGCCAATTCCATTCTCAAGTTGCTCGAGGGAAAATGCCGATTGTTTAATTTGTTCAGTAATCATTTGAGTTCCCTATCGGTTCTCTACTTAACCATAATTCTAATTTAAGACCTAAATAAGCGACTTAGCCGTCGACTTCCACGACCATTGCAGCACCCAATCCGCCAGCTGCACAAGCGGTTGTTAAGCCAACACCACCTCCACGTCGACGTAACTCATTAATTGTTTGCGTGATAAGTCTGGTACCTGTCGCAGCAAACGGGTGACCGTAGGCCAAAGAGCCGCCATTAACATTAAACTTCGTCATATCAATGTCGCCAATCGCCTGACTGCGGCCTAATTTTTCTTCGGCAAATTTTTGGCTACCAAACATTTTCATGTTTGCCAATGCTTGCGCCGCAAATGCTTCGTGCATTTCTATTAAGTCCAAATCCGCTAAATTCATACCAGCACGTTCTAATGCAATTGGTGTCGCATATGATGGTCCCATTAACATATCTTCCCATACGTCAATAGCGGCAAAACCAAAGCTACGAATATAACCAAGAGGTTCGTAACCAAGGGCTTTTGCTTTGCTTTCTGACATTAATAAGATAGCCGAAGCCCCATCTGTCAATGCCGTTGAGTTGGCGGCAGTTACACTGCCGTGTTTGCGGTCAAATACAGGGCGTAACTTACTGTAACCATCTTCCGTAGAATTTGTACGAATGGTGTTGTCCATTTCGATGAACTCTTTAAATGGTTCCGGGTGTGCCGTCATTACTTCGTCTTTCATTAAGCCTGTGGACCAGGCTTTAGTAGCAAGTGAGTGGGAACGATGCGCCATCGCATCTTGATCTGCTCGGCTTATACCATGTGTTTTGGCCATTTGCTCAGCTGTCTGCCCCATGCTCAATCCTGTTGAATATTCAGCAACCGCAGGTGGGACAGGCGCAAGATCCTTAAAGCGGATCTTTTTAATAACATTCCAACGTTGACCCAGAGTTCTCGCCTTATTCAAATCAACCAGTGCTCGCGCGAGTTTTTTGCTCACGCCAATTGGTAAGACTGAAGAGGAATCTGCACCACCAGCAACACCCACAGAGATGTTACCCGCCATAATAGATTCACAAATATTAACCGTTGATTGAAAACTCGTTGCACAAGCACGTGACACCGAATAGGCGTCAGTATTGACGTTCATCCCAGTACCCAAAACAATTTCTCTCGCGATGTTTGGTGCTTCAGGCATTTGCACGACTTGTCCATAAACCAGCTGCTCAATCTCTTTAGGATCCAACTCCGCGCGTTGCAACATCTCCGCTACGACCATTTTGCCTAAATCCAGTGCTGGTACGCCATGATAGGCTGTTGCTTGTTTTGCAAATGGCGTTCGTAACCCTGCTACGACGGCGATGCGGTCGCCATTTCGAGTTTCTAATCTATTGGAGTTCATTTTTTGATCCTTACCTTAAAACAATTGCTGTTTTAGCTATATTTCCTTCAACCTTACCATCTGGTCAGACCTCATGCAAGTTACAAATCTTTAACATCTCGTTCTCAAAAATATAAAAACAAAATAGTCGTCTCTGTGCTGGCCACCATTGTTTATGAACTGAGAATAGTCAGTCAATGGCAAATAACAAGATGAAACTTTTGCATTAAATGTGAGTCAGAGCTCACAACTTGAACCTTATATTTACAAATAATTACAAAACTTTTGCGCTAATTGCCGCAGTAAAAGAGTAAAATCGAATCTACTGTAAACTCGGCTAATTAGGCGTAATTAGCAGTAAACTTAGAAGTTGCTTTGGGATAGAAAAAGTATGTCGGTTACACGATTTGAACAGCTAAAGGCTTATTTAGATTCTCAGGTTATCGGTCAACCTGAATTCACTAAGGCCATATTAATTGCGTTATTAGCAGATGGCCACTTATTGGTAGAGGGCCCACCAGGACTCGCCAAAACCCGCGCTATTAATGCTTTAGCAAATGGTTTAGAAGGAAACTTCCACCGCATTCAGTTTACTCCGGACTTGCTCCCTGCTGACCTAACGGGTACTGATATTTACCGTCCAGAAACGGGTGAGTTTGTCTTTGAAAAAGGCCCGTTATTTTATAACTTGGTTTTGGCTGACGAAATCAACCGTGCCCCAGCCAAAGTTCAATCAGCCTTGTTAGAGGCAATGGCTGAACGCCAAGTAACCGTAGGCAAGACAACATACGAGTTACCCGACCTGTTTTTAGTGATGGCCACACAAAACCCTCTGGAACAGGAAGGTACGTATCCATTACCTGAAGCACAGCTCGACCGCTTTTTGATGCATTTGAATATCGACTACCCAGGTGCGGAAACAGAAATCGAAATATTACGATTAACCCGAGGCGAAGCCCTCTCTGAACAAGTTGTTAAACCACAGGCTCTTTCGCAGCAGGATATTTTCGACGCACGAAAAGAAGTATTATCTATTCATCTGGCACCGGAACTTGAACAATATTTAGTTGAATTAATTATCGCCACTCGTCAACCAACGAAATACGATGATGAACTAAGCTCCTGGATTGCGTTTGGTGCCTCGCCGCGAGCGACAATCTCATTGGATAAATGTGCAAGAGCCAATGCTTGGCTGGATGGACGTGATTTTGTCACCCCTGACGACATTCAAACGGTATTTTATGACACTCTACGCCATCGTATTTTGCTTAGTTACGAAGCGGAAGCGGCAGGCGTCACTGCAGATAAAATATTACGCCGCTTACTAGAGCTGGTTGCTGTTCCCTAAAATTTGATAAGGCAATTACGAATGTCATCTGCAGTATCAACGGAACAAGGTTTAACCTGGTTAGCCGAAAATAAGATCAACGGTGTACAAGTTGGGTTTGAAGAACTCTTGTTGTATCGCAAGTACACCCACTTATTGTCGAACAAGCCAGGCGCCCGGGTAAAACATCATATGTCTGGACAATATCTGGCTAAAACAAAAGGCCGAGGTATGGAATTTGATGAAGCAAGACATTACCAGCCTGGTGATGACGTGCGCACCATCGATTGGCGTGTCACCGCGCGAACCGGCAAAGCCCATACGAAATTGTTTAGAGAAGAAAAAGACCGTCCCGTGTTTGTTTTCTGTGATCTATTACCAACCATGCGGTTTGGCAGCCAGTTATTGTTTAAGTCAGTGCAAGCCTGCCATTTGAGTGCGCTCATCGCCTGGAAAGCAAAACAAAACGGCGACAAAATTGGCGGACTTATCCTGTCCGATAACGGTCTGTTTGAAGCCAAACCAAGAAGCCGCCAACAAGCCGTATTACACTGGTTAAATGGCTTACAGCAGACTCATAATGCCTTGCCGCTTGATCATCAGAGTGATATGTCTGCCGCTTATGTCGAAAAACAATTTGTTGAAGCCTGCGCGCATTTACGGCGAGTGGCTCACCCAGGGTCATTGGTTTATCTCGTAAGTGATTTTCAACATGTGTCTGAGCAAGCTTTACAACACATGTTTCAGTTACAAAAACATTGTGAAGTGGTCGCTTGCTGGGTTAACGATCCTATTGAGCAACATATGCCACAGAATATTAAAGGCCAAATGTGCATTACCGACGGTAAACAGACTAAACAGCTTGGTGCGGGTTCACAACTGAACGACTACCAACGCATAGCGAAACAACACTTTCAAAAACGCAAACAGGATATTACGCAGCTTAACATCCGCTGGTTACCGATTAGCGCAGGTTTACCTTTGCATCAACAGTTATAGATTTATCATGCAACCAGATTTTCTTTCTCAATTAAATGATATTCAAACACCCGAACAAATTGGTTGGTGGCCTCTGGCCTGGGGCTGGTATGCAATAATTGCCTTAGCCTTAATCCTTATGGTCATTGCAATAATCCTTTTAGTTCGTCATATACGGATAAATCGGGCCAAGCGACAAGCACTAAAGATGTTAAATGCGCTAAACAAGAGCAATAATCCACGACACGTCGTGTCAGAAGTGAACAATATTCTGAAACGGGTCGCGTTAAGTTATACCGACCGTCCCCAGGTTGCAGAACTATCTGGTGAAGCATGGGCTCATTGGTTAAATCAATACGCTAAACCTAAGTTTCAGATTGAAAAACAGCTCCTCTCTCTGGCCTATGCCCCAAATTGTAAAGAGGACCAGGCAAAGAAATATTTGCAGCAAGTAACCACTTGGGTTTCTAACTGTTTACCCTTGAAAAAAAAATCGAAATCGGAAGTATCGAATCATGTTTAGTTTTGCATGGCCATGGCTGTTACCACTCATAATCGTGCCATTTCTAGTTCGATTATTACCAGCTACTGCATCAAGTGGTGATACCGCGTTATATTTACCCACTTTTCAATTTGTGGGTGAACAAAGTAATAAACCTGAAAAGAGCAACTTTCCATGGTTGTTATATCTGATTTGGTGCCTTTTGATACTAGCGTGTGCTCGTCCACAATGGCTCGGCGAACCTGTGACCATTCCTCAAGAAGGTAGAGAAGTAATGTTAGCGGTAGACTTGTCTGGTTCTATGGATGAGAAAGACATGTTAATCGGACGGCAAAAAGTCAATCGACTAAGCATGTTGAAACACGTACTTAACGACTTTATTGAGCGTCGAACCGGAGACCGCTTAGGTTTAATCTTGTTTGCCGATACGGCCTACGTGCAAACCCCCTTAACCTATGACCGAAAAACAGTACAACAAATGTTAAATGAAGCCGTTTTAGGGTTAGTTGGGGATAAAACCGCCATTGGTGACGCATTGGGCTTAGCTGCAAAACGTTTTAACGAAAAAGGTGACAGCAACCGAATTCTCATATTGTTAACGGACGGGCAAAATACCGCAGGAAACATTGAACCGATGGAAGCATTGGAGATCGCAAAAGAAGCAGGTGTAAGAGTATATACAATCGGTATCGGCGCAGATGAAATGCTGGTCCGAAGCTTATTCGGGACTCGCAAAGTAAACCCTTCAGCTGAGCTAGATGAGAACTTACTCAATACTATTGCCCAACAAACAGGCGGACAATATTTCCGCGCGCGCGATACTCAGGAATTAGAAAAAATTTACCAAATATTAGATGAATTGGAGCCAGTAGAAGATGATCCAATTCAGTTGAGACCACAACAAGCCTTATTTTATTGGCCACTTGCCGCCGCACTTTTGTTGTCTGCACTAATTGTGCTCTTTTCTTTACTTCGTGGTGCCTTAACCCCTTCAATAAGCACATCAACAAAAGGGGCACAATATGACTGATTTTTTTCAACTTAGTTTTGCAGACATTGACCAGTTACACTTTATTCGCCCTTGGTGGTTCGCAGGATTACTGCCTTTGATTCTGTTGTGGTTTGTTAAAACCAAAACCAGCCAACAAACCGACTGGTTTCAAGTACTGCCAAATCATTTAGCAAGTGTATTGTTAAAACAAAGTGGTCAGGTTCGACGAAACCGTTTTATCACTTTGTTATTTGCGTGGTGTTTGTCTTGTATTGCGTTAGCTGGCCCAACCTGGCAAAAAATAGAAAAACCCGTCTTTAAGATAAAACGAGCCAGCGTAATTTTGCTCGACATGTCGCTGTCTATGCGTTCCACCGATATCAAACCTAATCGACTGACAAAGTCAAAGTTTAAGGCTATGGATTTAACCAGCGCCATCGGTGACGGCGATGTTGCTCTTGTCGCCTATGCTGGGGACGCCTTTACCATTGCCCCTCTGACACCGGACGCGAGAAATCTAAATGCGCTTATTCCAAGTTTATCTCCGGAAATTATGCCGGAAAAAGGCAGTTACCCTCTACTGGGGTTAGAAAAAGCGGCCGAATTATTAACACAGGCAGGTTATTTAAGTGGTGACATATTCTGGTTTACTGATGGCATCGAGCAAGAAGACTGGAACGAGTTACAACAATTTGCCAGTGATACGCCATACCGAATTAACATATTAGCCATAGGCACCGCACAAGGTGCGCCAATTAAACTAACCGACAATAGTTTACTTAAAGATCACACTGGCTCTATTGTCATTCCCAAATTAAATAAGCAACCATTATCCCGTTTGGCAGGGCTAACTTCTGGCGTCTTTGTGAATACTACTGCCAATGACAGCGACATAAAACGCTTAGCAAACGTGCAACCTCAATCAAAAGCACAAAATGAGCAAGAATCAGATGAAGACAAGTTATTAACGGGTGACGACTGGCAGGAGTTTGGTCCCTACTTACTTATCCTGCTCTTGCCATTTGTTTTGATGAAATTTCGCCGCGGTGCTGCTTTAAGTGTTGCAATACCTTTAGTGTTATTGATTCCTGAGCAACGTGCGATAGCAGAAACCGCTCCTATACCGGCAAATCCGCCATCTCAGCCAGCCCCCGAATCGTCCTGGACAGACTTTATCTTTGAAACCAAAGATCAGATTGCTAATGAACAGTATGCTCAAGGTCAATATCAACAGGCTCAGAATAATTTTCAGCACGAACAATGGAAAGCAGCCGCTGCTTTTAAAAGCGGCGATTTTGAAACGGCGTTAAATTATTTTGACCAGGACAAAAGTGCACGGGGTTTTTATAACAAAGGCAACGCATTGGCGCATTTAAACAAAATTGATGAAGCAATCACCGCCTACGAGGAAGCACTAAAACTTCAACCTGATTTTCAAAATGCTGAAGAAAATAAAGCGTTATTAGAGCAATTAAAACAAAACCAACAGCAAAATAATCAGGATCAAAATTCAGAGCAAAACAGCTCTGATCAGCAAAACCAGAACCAACAGCAAGATTCCGAACAACAAGACTCTCAACAAAACTCACAAAATAATGAGCAAAAAAATCAACAGAGTCAGTCGCAAGATAACCAGCAGTCGGAAAGCAAAGAGCCAACGGCTAATGAACAATCGGAGCAAAATTCAGAGTCGAAACAAGAGTCTCAAAAGCAACAACAAAATGAGCAGGAGCAGAAAACGCAAAATACGGGTAAGCCCGAGCAACAAGAACAGCAAGGTGAGCAACAAGCTGTTACGCCTTTGACACCGGAACAACTAGCAGAAAAAGAGCAACAGCAAAAGTTACAACAGTTGCTCAGAAAGGTAACCGATGATCCTGCAACGCTATTGAGAAATAAGATGATTTTAGAGAACCGAAAACGACAACAGTCCAAACGAACGCCAAAGGGAGCGCAAAAACAGTGGTAAAATTTATTCGTGCCCTAACCTCGTTATCATTAGTTTTTTTCGTAATGACCTCGTCGCCACTTTTGGCGATTACGAAATTAACTGCCAGCGTGGACCGCAATCCAGTAATGGAGCGAGAATCTTTCGTACTAGAAATCGTAGCGGACGATTCGGTAAGCGGGGATGAATTAGACTTGTCTCCACTGCAGCAAACCGGATTAATAGTTGGCAGAACGGCCACCAGCTCACAAACGCAGATCATTAACGGCAGCATTTCAAAAACCACAAGTTGGAACATTGTATTAGTCGCCAAACAAGCCGGCGAATACACGATTCCTGCACTGGGTTTCGACAATGTACGTAGTCAACCTGTGAAGGTAACCGTTGTAAAAAGTACTGCCCAAACCGGCCAAGATAACCGACCGATTTTCTTACAAAACCAGGTTCAACAAACCGAGTTGTACCTGCAACAATCGACTAAGTTTATAAGCCGATTATATTTTTCCCCGCAAGTAGAACTTCAAAGTGGTTCCCTGTCTGATCCGACATTGGAAGGTGCGATAATTCAGCAACAGGGAAAAGATAAAGAAACCAGCGAAATTGTGAAGGGTGTCAGGTATCGCGTTATTGAACGTGTTTACACGATTACACCCCAATCAAGCGGACAGTTTGTCATTCAGTCTCCTACGTTTAATGGTGAAGTGGCAACGGGTAATAGACGTCGCTCTATGTTTTCTAGCTTTACCCAAAGCAAACCCGTCAGCGCATTTGGTGACGATATCACCATTGATGTATTACCTATCCCTGATAACTACGTAGGACCTTGGCTCGCCAGTGAAATTGTGCAGTTAAATGAAGAATGGCAACCGGAGGCGGATGAGTTTGAAATTGGGGAGGCCATTACACGTACCTTTACCCTAACGGCACTAAACGTTAATGAAGAACAACTGCCAAATGTGAATGGTGATTATCCAGAGCAATTTAAGGTTTATCCTGACCAGTCCGAATCTCATTCTGTGTTACGCCAAAATGCGTTAGTAAGTCAGCGCATCAATTCAGAAGCCATAGTTGCCAACGAAGCCGGTGAGTTCATTCTGCCTGAAGTCAGAGTCAACTGGTTTAATACCAAAACTAAACGGCAGGAAACGGCAGTGCTTCCTTCCCGCACCATTAAAGTCGTCGCGCCTGAAGGTTCCACACAAGTGGTTGGAACCACCGCTAGTGAGTCTTCTCAATTGGCACAACAATGTCTTAATCAAGAAGTTATCACCCCAACTGAACAACCAACCAATACGAGTCTAATCTCGAATTGGTTCGTATACTTAGGCTGGTTGGGTTGGCTTATCACATCTGTGCTCTGGGTTATGAGCAGGAAAAGGAAATCTACAGACGAAAATCTAAAACAATTGGTAACTCATAAATTTGATGTAAAGGTATTACGTTCTGCTTGTCAAAATGATGATCCTGTTCAGGCACGTGAAGCCCTTATATTGTGGGGCAAACACCAGTTTGGCGATATCGAAAATCTGGCTCAGCTTGAACAAAAAGTCGACCCACAATTACAAAGAGAAATTCGAAGACTCAATCTAGCAAAGTTCTCCCAATCTCCAACCAAATGGCACGGTGCTAATTTGTGGACGGTATTTACCAATGTTAAAAAGCGAAACACAAAAAGAGATCAAAGCGCGGGAGAACTCGCGCCTCTAAATTAAAAGTTAAAATAAAAAAGCGCATGGAAGCGGAATCTTTTGGTGCACTATACAAAAAGGCAGGTTTTACACCTGCCTTTTAGTTAGATAAACGTCACTCTATCTTTTGTCATCAAACTTCCACTCTCGTGCCAGAGATTCAGTAAGAGGCTTACTATAAAAGTAACCTTGGACATAATGGCAACCATTGTTTTCAAGGAAATCCACTTGTTCTTGTGTTTCTACACCTTCAGCAATTACCGCTAACCCCAGCTTTTGCGCCATTGCGATAATCGCCCCCGTTATTTCAACATCGTTGCTATCGTCTGGTATGTCTTTGATAAAAGAACGGTCAATTTTCAGAGTATCGACCGGGAATCGTTTTAAATAACTTAGACTCGAATAACCCGTGCCAAAATCGTCAATGGAGATACTCACCCCCAGCTGTTTAATGGCATGTAGCTGGCGTATCGCGTCTTCTACGTCCGAAACCAAGTGTGATTCTGTAATTTCCATTTCTATATGTTCTGGCAAAACCCGACAATTTTCCATGGTTTGTTGCAGCTCGTGTACAAACTTTCCAGACTCAAATTGGCGAGCGCTCAGGTTGATCGAAACCGGGACTGGAGTAGGTAAACTCGCGGCAAATCGACAGGCTTCTTCTAATACCCATGAGCCCAATTGCAGTATAAGACTGCTTTGCTCCGCAATTGGAATGAACTTCGCTGGAGAAACAAAACCTAACTCAGCGTCATTCCAACGAACCAGCGCCTCATACCCAACCAACTTTTTCTTAACAAAATCAACTTTAGGTTGATAATGCAACTCCAGAGCAGAGTTGTTTATCGCAACCTGCAGTGCAGTCTCGATGATTTGTCGTTCTTTGGCGGCTTCATTCAGTTCTTTGGTATAAAACTGATAAGTATTTTTGCCAATGCCCTTCGCTTCATACATGGCCAGGTCGGCATGTTGTAATAACAACTCAGGATCTTTTTCATCTGTGGTTGACAGAGTAATACCGATACTTGTACCGGACTGAACTTCGGCACCTCGGATTAGGAATGGTTCATTAACCGCATCCAAAATCGAATTTGCAATGACCAGAACGTCTTGCTCACTACTGATTCCGCCAACAATTAAAGCAAATTCATCGCCCCCCATCCTTGCCAAAACATCTTCATTTCTCAAATGTTGGCTTAAACGAGCAGCAAGCTCCATTAGTAACTGATCACCACCATCGTGACCATAAATATCGTTTACCCGTTTGAAATCATCAATATCAAAATACAACAGTGCGAACTCATAACGACCACGCTTGCTGATCTCTACCAGCTTCTCTAACTGTGCGATAAAGAAGGTTCGGTTTGCTAGGTTAGTAAGTTCGTCGGTGTACGCCAGTTTCTCAATCTTGCTTTGGCTGTCTTTAATAAACGATATGTCCTGCATGGAAACTACATACTTTGTCACCGCACTGTTTTCATCCCGCATCGGAGTGATGGTCGTATTCACCCAAACCTGACCACCTGCATTACAGTCTTTAAGCACCAATTCGCCATGCCAACTACTTTTACGTCTTATTTCATTAACAATTTGTTCAGATATAAAAGCCATATGTTCGTGAATAAAACCGAAAAATCGTTCTTCCATTAATTGCTCACGTTCGGCCTTCAACAGTGACAAAGATTTAGTATCCACATAACTAATGGTGTAATCTAATTCTAACAAGATCACCGCACTATCAGAGTAGCTAACGGCTTGTGCTAACGCTTTATTTGCGTCGGCTTCACCTTTGAGCTCAGCCAACAAATCAGACTTTTCACTGATTCGTGTCAGTATCTTTTGATATAACTTGTTTAGCTGTTTGTGCAGTTCGTCGACTTCATCTTCACCATCTACACCATCAAAAACGTTAGTTTCATTCAATTCAAAATTTGAAATCGTATCACTTGTCTCACGGAGACGATTGGAAAAGACGCTCTTGGCGACAAACTGGAGCAGAAACCACATGAAGACTGCCCAGGCTGTAAAGTAACCAATTAATGTCAAGGAGTTAGAATCCCAGGGCTTTAACACTGACTGTTCACTGCGATATGTCACAACTACCCAACCATTACTTTCAACCTTTTTGCTAACCGCAAAAATGTTCTTTCCCCAATCAACAAACGTGCTAACTGGGGCGCCTACCTGGTTTGAATTAATATAATCGTTTAAAGATTTTCGAATCAACTTATTGCCAGCGACGGATAAATTCATAACATCAACTTGACGTAATAACCGCGCTCCATAGTCTGGGTGATAAACAATGTTGCCAGCTTCATCGTGGATGAAGAATTCCACTTGATAGCGGCGATAGGCATTCTTCAGCTGTTCTATGATTGGATCTATGTTGACGCCACCACCAAACACACCGATAAACTCATCCTGGCGATAAACAGGTTTAGCAAATGTCATTAACCATTGGTGAATAACATCGTCATAGTAGACCGCTGTCCAGCGCCCATTCTGAGCGCGCTCTAAACTATCTCTCACCACGTTATAAAAGAGATTATTGTCTAAGTCTAACTCTTCTCCCATATTCTCTTGCCAAACCGTTGGGCTAGCAAAAACAGTTGCAGACTCATCAATAAAATAAGTGGTAGCGGTTTCCTGTAAAGTGGCCTTTTCTACAGACTCCCAGGATTGTTGATTGGTGTGACTTTGTACTTGTTCGGTAAAAATTCGTGATAAATCTTCAATGTGCAGTTTATGTTTGGCAAAATGGGATTCCAGCTGTAAAGCCTTCATTTCAGCAACAATATCAAGTTGAACTTTTGCGTCTTCAATACGCGTTTCTTTGTCTCTTTGTAAATACCAATAAGTAGCCGTTGCACCGATTATAAGTGTAACGCCAAGAATGGAGAGTGAAAATTTTACAGCTAAATTACGAAATCGAAATAAACCCAACAAATCAGGATCCAAAGGATGATCAACTTTATGAATTTTGAATTAATTTTCGAAAAATAGAAAGCACTGTCGAAGATAAAATTGAAATTGGCAGCTAACATTAAGTTTTCTATTACTAATTCCAATGATATCTGACATCATGGTCATAAAATAGTTGATATGAACAAAGGAATAATAATATGAAAAAATTGTTCATTACGTTAGGTAAAACCCTGACATTGTTGTTTATTTTGAGCGTGGTCATCAGTTATTTTGTTTTGAGGAACAGTTTACCTACTCTAGATGGCCATATAACTAGCCAAACCGAATACCCTGTAACCGTCACCCGCGACAAAAATGGTTTACCGACTTTAATTGCCCAAAACCGCAGTGATATGAGTTTTTCATTAGGTTATTTGCATGCGCAAGAGCGTTTTTTTCAAATGGATTTGCTGAGAAAAAATTCTGCGGGAGAGTTATCAGAACTGTTTGGCGAAGTGGCGGTAAACTACGATAAAAAAATACGTGTACATCAATTTCGCAAGCGCGCTACTAAATACCTGGAAAATTTATCAAAAAGGCAACTCAATATTTTATATTCCTACACTGCCGGTGTGAATCAGGGAGTGAATGATCTATCAGCAAAACCTTTCGAATACTGGTTACTGAACAAGCCCACAGTTGTCTGGCGCCCAGAAGACAGTCTTCTAGTTCTTTACAGCATGTATATCGATTTACAATACGAAGATGGCAAACGAGAACGGGTACTAGGTCAGTTACAGGCAAATCTGATGCCGGACGTTTTTGCTTTTTTAACGCCGAAAGGCTCCAAATGGGATGCTGCGTTGGATAACACCAATTACTCCCCTCCCCCAATACCAGACAATGGATTTGAACTTGCCCCTGTATTGAATTTACTGAGCTCAGCACCAAACCAATTCAAACTGTTTGATTCTGATCATGAGGCTAACGTCGGCAGTAATAATTGGGCGGTGTCCGGCGACGTTTCAACCACTGGCAGTGCGATTGTTGCGGATGATATGCATCTTGGACTTGGTGTTCCAAACATTTGGTATCGAGCCAGTTTCAGGTATCAGGAAGATGGCAAAAAAATCAGAGTCGACGGTGTGACCTTGCCCGGTACTCCTGCAATGGTCGTTGGCAGTAACCACCATGTAGCGTGGGGCTTTACTAATAGTTATGGAGACTGGAATGACGTTGTTCGCCTAAAGTTAAATGACAAAGGTGATAAATACATGACGCCAAACGGTTTCCAATCGTTTGATGTCGAGACAGAAGTCATTTTAGTCAGCGGCCAACCTGCACAGGAAGTAGAAATCAAAAAAACCATTTGGGGACCGGTTATTGGCAGAGATCATGACGGTACCTATTTGGCATTACGTTGGGTTGCGCATGATAAAGAAGGGATTAACTTCAATATGCTGCAACTTGAATTGTCAGAGGATATTGAGCAATCAATGGATATCGCTGCGCGTTCAGGGATCCCCGCGCAAAACATGGTAACAGGAGACAAATTTGGCAATATTGGCTGGACGATCGCAGGTGCCATTCCACGAAAATTTGGCGCAAGCAATAGTACCAGGTTAGGCTGGTCCATTCCTCAAGACTGGAGTAAAGGGCAACTAGGTTGGAATGGATATCTCGAACCTGACGAGTACCCTAGAGTAACAAATCCTAAACAAGATAGAGTATGGACTGCCAATAGCAGAGTTGTCGGTGGTCGCGATCTAGAATTAATTGGTAACGGTGGTTACGCGCTGGGAGCAAGAAGTCAACAAATTCGTGATAGCTTGCAATCAAAATCAACCTTTTCCGAGCAAGACTTACTCAATATTCAAAATGACGACCGTGCCATTTTCTTAACCCGTTGGCATCAATTTCTCCTTGACGACGTACTAAATTATGACTTTGTGCAGGCGGAAGACCTATCCGACTTAATGTTGCATTTACAAAATTGGCAACAAAGGGCCAGCGTCGACTCTGTAGGCTATCTTTTTGTTCGCACATTTCGCCTTAATATTCGCAATGCACTTTTTGCCAAGTTAGAAGAGAGCATTCAATCCAACGCCATGTTGAGTGATGTCTCGTTTAGCCTGAGACCGATAAGGCATCAACTAGAAATCCCGATGTGGCAAATGATAAATGAACAGCCCGAGCACTTACTACCAGAGCCCTATCAAAGCTGGCCGACGTTTTTTCAGCAAATGGTCAGACAAACCCTTGAAGAACTCACGACAAAATACGGTACTTTAGACGAAGCGACGTGGGGAGCGCATAATACCCTCAAAATCCAGCACCCCATGTCGAAAGCCATTCCAGCATTAGGCTGGTTATTGGACATGTCTGCAGCGCAGGCAAGCGGTGATTCTTATATGCCAAGGGTCCAAGGGCGAGGATTTGGTGCTTCACAACGCCTCGTAGTATCGCCAGGGTTTGAACAGAACGGTATTTTGCACATGCCATCCGGTCAATCCGGCCACCCTTTGTCTCCTTATTACGGAACAGGTCACAAAGATTGGATTGAAGGGATAAGCAGCCCGCTGCTGCCTGGCGTTACCAAACACAAATTGTTTTTTGTCCCGCAATAAGCAAGATTAAGTTGCAAACATTTAAAGTAAAAACTTTAAAAATGCGATTGACATAATGGACAAAGAAAAATAGATTGAATGCATGAAAATAAATACACGCTTTTTTAACTTTGGTTTCTTTCTGTTTCCATACTCGATATGGAAGGCAGTGGCTGGGTATTAACTAAAAAAGCAACCAGATCAGAAAGCCTTCCATACGGAAGGCTTTTTTTTTACGAGGATGGCAACGTGATAGAACTGACACAGCTCAGAAAAGACATAAATGAAATCGACAACGAATTGATGATACTTCTGGCCAAACGCCGAAGAGTTTCTCATTTGGTTGCAGAAGCAAAGATTGCACAAAACAAACCTGTTCGTGACGTTAAAAGAGAAGAACAGATGTTAATTGAGCTTATTCAAGGGGGAAAGTCGCTTAATCTCGATGCCTATTACGTCAAACAGGTGTTCCAAACAATTGTTGAAGATTCCGTATTACATCAACAAGCTCTATTGCAACGCCACACAAATGCCGCTACGGGTCAGCTTCCAATTAACCGAGTGGCATATTTAGGTAGCCAAGGCTCATATAGTGACCTTGCTACACAAAAATACTTTTCTCGCCACCCATCTGAATTAAAACAACTCGGTTGCACCAGTTTCCAGGAAATTATCGATAAAGTAGAGCAAGGTCAGGCTGACCACGGCATACTGCCAATTGAAAACACCTCTTCTGGCAGTATAAATGAAGTTTATGACTTGCTTCAGCACACGAGCCTGTCAATTGTTGGTGAACTGACTCATCCTGTAAACCACTGTATGGTATCGGCAGTGGAAACTACCCCAGATAAAATAACTAAGTTGTACGCTCACCCGCAGGTTTATGCACAATGCAGTAACTACCTGAGTCAATTCCATGATGTAGAAATTGAATACTGTGATGCCTCTTCCACCGCATTTGAGGCGGTTAAAGATGATACGTCAGGTACGGTAGCGGCGCTTGGCAGCGGAGAAGGCTCTCGCCTTTATGGTTTACAAGTCATCGCAGAAACGCTTGCCAACCAGAAAGAAAATTTCAGTCGATTCATCGTACTCGCGACAAAACCGGTAGCGGTATCAATTCAGATCCCATCAAAAACCACTTGGATCATGTCGACAGAGCAGAAACCTGGTGCATTAGTTGATGCCCTATTAATACTCAAACAACATGAAGTTAATATGTGTAAGTTAGAATCTCGTCCCATCACGGGTAATCCTTGGGAAGAGATGTTCTATGTCGATGTTGAAGCAAATGTGAGAGACGAACACCTAGAAAATGCATTGGAAGAGTTACGTAACAGCACACGATTTTTGAAAGTGCTGGGATGTTATCCCAGTGAAGATATCCAACCAGCCAAGGTGGCGGTAGAGAGTTGATAATAAAAAGGGCCAATGCATTTATTGGCCCTTTTCAACATTTTTGCGCAATTAATAAGGACCATTCAGAACGTTTGGCGTAGACCAGTAACTCTGCCAAACATCATTATTGCGAATGTAATACACCAAATCGTTATGCAAAATAGCTCTATCACCCCAATTGCCATGATAATCACTATTAACATTTAAGGCTCCGACTTGGGTCATTTCCGCACTATCTCCGGTCAAACTGACTTCAAGTAATCGCATGGTATTGCTTTGTTGCCACTGCCAGGTTGTCGCATCCACCTTTTCAGAACTCCAGGTATAAACGGGCAAAGCAAACTTAAACAAGTCGTCTGAAACCTTAAGTTGCGTTAACGCATGGTAGTCCCATTCAACTGGTGTATAGCCATTTTCAAACACTAACGTTGAGACGACCTGAGGGGATGTCATATCCGAAACGTCATACAGCTCAACTTTTGCGCCTTCAACCACGTTGTTGCTATTACCAATGTTAGGATTGATTTGTTGACCGATACCCAATACATAGTTCTCATTTAGTGGCTGCAAATACGCCGAATAACCGGGTATTTCCAACTCACCTGCAATAGCTGGGTTTAGCGGTTCACTTAAATCCAGAACATATAAAGGATCAATCCGCTCAAACGTCACTACATAAGCCTTATCTCCAAAATAGCGAACCGCGTATACATCTTCACCCGGTTTACCAATTTTTTTCGGCTGTGTTTCATTTGGCAGTTGTGCCATCTGAACTAAATTTTTATTGTCATCCGGTTGTAAAACATAAAGCGAGTGATCGATTTCATTATCGGCAAAGTTTCGCTTCGTTGTAAGCACACGTAAATAACCATCTTTTTCACTGAATCTCAAATGAGGGTTATTCCAGCCTAATTGCCCTTCGACTTTACCCGTTGCTGCATATTCAACGGATTCTCCCGCGTAACTGAACTTATGGATGATGGTGTTAACCGAATCATTACTGATGGCAACGTCGCCATTTTGAGTGCTCACTTCATCGTAACTTGTCGCATAAAAATAGATGGCCTCTGAAGAAGCATAAAAACCCTGCACGGATGATAACAAACAGATAGATTCGTGATTATCAGGTTGTGATAAATCAAATGTCGTAAGGGTAACAACCGAACCAAAACCGTCGGTAAGTTTTGCATCACTCGGCATAAAACAAGCGTCAGCCTCCACCAATGCGGATTCCGAGTCACCGTTTTTTATCGATGGTAGCAATTGCAGATCGTTATCTTGTTTTAACGTTTCATACAATGCCTGTTGAGCGGCTTCACCGGTTGGGTATACGTCCAAAGAAAGTTGAGGGGCATAACTGCTAACCACATAAAGCTGATTGCCAATGCGGCGCGATGATAATACGTAGCCGTCTATTTCATATTTAGCCATGTTTTCAACTGCGCCTGGATTACTGACATCATTAAAGCTCAATCCAAACTTCTGCTGGTACGGATACCAGATATCGATAGCCAGATTGGCACTCGCGCTACTATTAGCTCCGTTCGTATATTCAAACACATGATAAATTGCTGCCAACTTATCATCAGCCACATACAGATCATTAACTGAACTCACGTTATCACCCAATCCAATTACGGCATCTTCCGTCAAGCTGTCATCATTATTGCGTGTCAGAATTCGTACATGAGGCTGATCCTTGAGCTTGGCTTGCTGACTGTGGGTCTCGCCGCTTTCTAATATGTGATAGTCCGCATAATTATTGCTGGCAATATATATCTGGCTCCCGTCATATTTTACCCGGTCGCTTTCATCAACTCCCGCTTCCTGCGTGGTTGTAGTAGAAAACCCGCCATCATCAGCTGCGCTTTCAGCCATTGCAAAATCAGCCGTTGGTTCACAGGTATTACATGCATCCTGCACCTTAGATGAACCAAATGTACTTAACATTACCCCGTTCCTTAGCAATGAATTTGATTTCTCAGCGCCCAACCGTACTAGCTGCTCCCCACTAACCGTTAGGGGTTCCAAATCAGAAAGTTTTATTTGAGATTCGGCTCCTTTATCATCCGAGGAGCTACATCCCGTTAACGCAAAAATAATTGCACTCGTTACAGAAAGTGATTTACTGATATTTCTCATCTTTTGCTTACTCTTTTTATTGTCCCTGACTTAATAATGAGTCAGCCGTAATCGGATTACTGTAGCAACTTGCTATCATTTGTAATCATTTGTAATCCCTGTATAAAATGCACTACCCAACGTGCTAAATTATCACTAAACCTAGATTTTCCGGCTAATTTTATACGCATTATGATATTCCGCTTTTTGACATTGCCAACCAAATTTTTTGCTGCTTTTCGGTTGGCTCTCATATTCATAATCTTGCTCCCCAATGCGCTTTATGCGAGTCAGGGTGGAGAAGAAGAACTCAAAGGCCCTGAAACCGCAGAGCTAATTAATGTGGGAGACTGGCAAATAGGGTTAGCGTTTGGAATTGGCAAACGAACCAGTGTCGTTTATCAGCAAGACGATATACCGCTATATCTGGTACCTTCTATTAAATACTACGATGAACATGTGTTTTTTGATAACGGAACGCTTGGTTATACCTGGCACGAAAATCACAAATTCGCTTTTAGCGTTATAACTGAGCTAAATCCGTTGGCCGCACAATTTTATGATTACCACCCGGAAAATGTGCTTTTTGACAATGCCCTTAGTGGCGAAGCCGCTGCCCCCGTGACCGATGCCGAAGACTTCAATGGCGATGCAAGCGATGAAATAACTGGCGAACCCACTCAAGGCCAAGACGGGCAGGATTCAGAAGGTCCAAAACAGCAACCTGTTGAAAAGAGTATCAAGGACATAAAACTAAAACAGCCTAGATGGTCCTTAGATGCTGGATTACAGCTAAACTGGTTTATCAATCAGAACCAGTCGTTAGTGGCACAAGTTTTCACCGACGTTGCTAATTTGCATAATGGACAGCGATTCGAATTATTATGGAGTTATGGACTGCGTTTTGACCAATTCGAAAAGGTCAAAGATTCAGAATTAGGACATTGGCGCGCTCAAGTGCAACTCGGTTTGAGTTACCTAAACAAAACCACAAGTCAATATTATTACGGCATTGATCAACGTCACCTCGCTAGTGGGGAGATAACTTACAACGCTAAAGCCGCATTAAACCCATCTTTTAGCATCACCGCCACTCGCCCATTAAGCAGACACTTAAAACTATTGTTATTTTACAAACAACAAAGTTTAGATTCGACAATAAGCCAAAGCCCTAAGATCACGGACGACAAGCTAAACACATATTTTGCTGGGGTGGTGTATGAGTTTTAATAGTTCAAAATCACTCATTGCCCCCTTGTTGATGTGTTTTAGTATTGTCGCTGTATTTACCTTCAAACCTGCGTTTGCCAATGAACAACTTAAGGTCCTTAGTTTTGACATTGTACCCTTAACTTGTGTCACAAAGTTCAAAGGCCAAGAGTGTAAAATGAAAGTAAACTTAAAATGGCAGCTTAATCAAAAGGCAAATATCTGTTTTTACCAAGATGCCGTACAGATGGCATGTTGGAAAGGCAAACTTCAACACAGCCAGAACTTTCAGATAAAGTTGGTGGAAAATACCGAGTTTTCACTGAGAACCACTGAAACCAATCAGGTTATTGCAAAACAAAATATTAAGATAAACTTTGTCAATCAATACCGTCGCAGGCTGCGACCTCAATGGAGTATTTTCTGATGCGACCTATCGTATTAGTGGAAGACGACCAAAGGCTGGCCAATCTAGTCCAGAGCTTTTTACAACAACACGGATTTACTGTTACGGTTTTGCATAGTGGTGAAAAGGCTATTGAGACCATTTTGCACGTTAAACCTGAATTGGTCATTCTGGACATCATGTTGCCCGAATTAGATGGGTTTTCAATTTGCAGGGCCATACGTGGCAAGTACCAAAACCCGATACTGTTCTTAACTGCCAAAGACAGTCCCATTGACCATGTTATGGGTTTAGAGATAGGTGCAGATGATTATATTATCAAACCCGTGGACCCTCATGTTCTGTTAGCGAGAATAAACGCGGTTTTACGTCGGCAGTCATCAGAACCACAGGATACAGAACAAAAACTAATTTTCGGCGTTTTATCCATTGATAAGTCAAGTAGGTGCGTTACTTTAGACGAAGAAATGGTTGAACTGACCAGTCACGAGTTCGAGCTTTTGTGGTTACTGGCACAAAGCGCTGGCTCTCCAATCAGTCGCAACCAGATCCACGAGGTAATGATAGGACGAGAATACGACGGGTTAGATCGAACCGTAGACGTTCGAGTCTCCAGATTACGTAAAAAACTGCTCGACGACAGCAAACACCCGACCCGAATTGTGACCGTCTGGGGTAAAGGTTATATGTTATCGCCCAATGCGTGGAAACAAAAACATCCGGCAGTGACGTAACATTATGCGCCGTTTGTTTTTAAGTTTGTATCTGGCCGTTACCCTCGGATTGTTGTTCATTAGTTGGAGCGGCGAAATGTTGTGGCGTCAAGTTCAATCGGAACAAGACATAGATCTTAACGACGAGGTATTCAGGCTCAAGCAGCTCGCTTCTGGTTATTCAAATCTCCTAACCCCAAATAACTTAGAACAGCAGTTGAATAAGCTGCAATCACACTTAGACATTGATATTCAATTGCTAAGCAAAAGTGAATTGGCTTTTTTACCAGAGCAACATGAAATGTTGTCCTTGGGACAAGCTGTACATCTTTTTGATAACGAACAAAATTTCTCTATTTTCATAATGGTGAACGACAGCGATATTGTGCGTTTCGGTCCTTTTGATATAGCGTTAGAAGGCCCGGAGACCAATTGGTTGCATACCTCTTTGTTGTTTTTATCGTATTTGTTGTTAGCACTTCTGATATTACTTTGGAGTTGGCCACTTTGGCGTGACTTAAAGCTGTTACAGCAGCAAACCCTGCAATTTAGTGAAGAGGCTCAACCTTCAGTTAACAAGATAAAAAAACATTCTGTGATATACCCATTAAGCGCTGCGTTCCAAACCATGGCTCATCGGATCAGAGAACTTCTGCTATTGCAGAAGCAAATGACTCATGCCGTGAGTCACGATATTCGAACTCCTCTTGCACGGCTAAAGTTTTCACTTGAGATCATAAAGGGGAAAATACAAACAGACGATCTCCAACTAACCAACGACATGTTGCAAGACATAACTGAAGTAGAGAATCTAATTGATGAAATGTTAACTTATGGTCGTTTAGAAGTTAGTGCATCCCCACTAAACGTAGAATGGGTCGATATATACCAGTTATGCCGTAACCTAAGCGATAAATTAAACCGAGCTTCTACAAAACCGATTCAACTCAAATGCCCTGACAATTTAAATTTTTATTGTGATGGGCACCTGTTAGAGCGTGCGTTACAGAATTTACTAACCAACGCACAAACCTATGCCTGCAAAAAAGTAGAACTCGTGATCAAACTAGATAACGAGAAATTAAGCTTTGTTATTTCAGATGATGGTGAAGGAATAGACGAACAAAATAAAACTAAAATTTTTCAGCCATTTACGCGACTAGAAAAAAGCAGAAATAAAAACAGCGGAGGTTTTGGTCTCGGGCTTGCTATTGTAAAAAAAATTGTCGACTGGCACTCGGGGGCAATTGAGTTAGTAAACACACACTCACAAGGAGCAACCTTTAAAATAGAAATCCCTAATCCCAAAGCACAATAAAAAACGCGCAAACTAGCGCACTTTTTCACATAAAATTCATTTAATGTATTACTTTCGAACTCGAATGGGCGAATTTTGATATTGTTCTACGCCTTCCTTTAATTGCTCTAAATTTGAGTTAATTTCTTCTAAGGTCTCATGTAAAGTTCGAATGTAATGATCGTCACACTCGGGTTTGTCGATATTCTTCTCAAGAACAGCAGAAGCCTCGCGAATACGTTTTATAGATTCTTTAATTTCGGTCATATTGTTATCCCTAGATGTTATACCAATTTCATTAAATATTTAGTCTATCCGCTTGAGATAAAAAGCTCTTAGGCAAGGCGAGTGACTGCAGGCATAGTTATTCTACGTCTAAGTTACACAACAAAGCATAAGAGCTTTTTAGCCAAGCCCTATGGGAGCTTAGCAGGACTTCCATTTCGTTGTTGCACCGAATTGAAAGGTAGCCGACATTCCTACATCGATGCGCCTAGAACTGAAAGCCCTGATATAGCTCGGATTGATTAAATATTTAATGAAATTGGTATTACCTTTCACTCAAACTCCGAGCTTTGAAAGTGTAGCCCTACAATTAAGTATGGCAAATTTTCTGGTGACGACTTGTAAGATATATCTCAAAGCTATCTGGGTTTTGGCTGAATCTTAATTTTGATTATAAGGTTGTTGCCGACAAAATGGCGTGTTTCGCTCTAAACGTTGTTGAATATCTTTCACATAGGCCCGTTTTCTGCGTTTCTCGTCTTCATGGAATAAGTCAATCTTATAGGCTTTCGCGTCCACCATTTCCAAATTAACTTTCACTGTTTTAAACAATTTAGGCAGTGTCTGTCCAGGGATCTGAATATGATGCAAACCACCACTATAAACAAACAGGATATTGCCACACTCGACTTTTTCAATTATGTCTGCGATTCCCGAACGGACAGACATGGGTTTGCCAAACTTATCGCGGCCATCATGACGCCTCATACGTCCTTCCGGTAAGATAGCAACTATCGCTTGTTGATCTACCTTGTTTAAAAAAGTTGCCCACGAATCATCTCTTTTACGACTAATAGGCACAATTCCTGGCACCAAGGCCCCAAAAAAACGCCCCACAATAGGTCTTTTCGTGGTGATATCTGCAACTGGGACTAAAAGGTATCTAGCGATGCGCCAAAGAAAAGAATATGGTGCCAGCCGGATAAACAGAGTCTCGTACAAACTTGTGTGATTTAACAAAACGATAAGTTTTACGTTGTTTAGTTCTTCCTCTCCTTTCTCACCTATTATTTTGCGGTCAAAACGGTAAAACGGGTAGGTCAAAATCTTGAGTGTCGACATTACGGTGAAGTTGACTAACTGTGCAAAACGATTTGCGGGCATAGTTAAAACCTAATTACTTTTTTGAAACTTCAAGTACGACTCTTTCCCATCAGCCAAATACTGATTCAGGGCCTTTTCAGGTGCCGAAGGTAAGTTAACACTTAACAATAATCCAGGCGTATGATTAAAGTTTACATCAATACCAATGCAATAGAACCTGGCATTCATTTTCTCGTACTGTTTCATCAAAATGGGGACATCTTTATTGTCCGGCTCTATACCTTGAACTAGCGAGGATAATAAGTTGGTGTTGTCTTTATTATTCTCTACGAACTCGGCGAGTTCAGGATGAATTGGAGCCGAAAATGGCTGTTTGGCATTGACTGCTTCACTAGGGTTTAGCGCTAGCTGCTCGATACATTTTACACTTTTAGTGTCGTATAACTTGCTAATTGAAACCGTCCCGTACAAGGTTCGATATTGAGGATGCCTGACAACAAACTCTCCGATTCCACGCCATAATAAAAACAGACCGTAAAAACTGCGTTGATGTTCTGGCACGATAAAAGAGCGCCCCATCTCGAGACAAGGTTCCGTCTGATTTATAAAGTCACTGCCAAAGTTAAACATACGGGATAAATAGAGACCTTTAATACCCGATTGTTGTAGCAGTTTATCCGTTTGCCCCATACGATAAGCACCGATAACATCGCCATCCTTGCTGTTATAAATAAACAGGTGGGTATAAGTTGCATCAAAATGGTCCGTATCTATGGGCTCACCACTACCCTCATTATGCTGCCTGAATACCAGTTCTCGTAACCGGCAGATCTCTTTCACCACATTTGGCATCTGGGATTGATAACCATAAAAGACTGAAAAGGTTTTGTAGTCCGCTAAATGTTGTTCCTTTGGCAGAGCCTGAATTTCACTCGACAATTTAGCCTTATCAACGGGCGCCATCATGGGTTTGAGCTGGTTGACCTGATCTTCTGGCCAGTCCGTATTAAACTTCTGTTCCTGCGAATAAGAAAGTGCGCGCATATATTCGGTCATCGCAGTTTCAGATTTGAAGCGACTCAAGAGCTTGGGACGAATTAGATTACCCGTTTTTATTTTTAATGTACTCCCCCGTTGTTTTAACATCTCTCTAAAGAGCAGCAACAGCTTAAATCGATAATATAAACGGCCCATATTTATGAAAAAGCGACTGTTTTGCCCTTCGACAAACAAGGGTAATACAGGACAGTCCAGACTCTTAGCCAACTGAGCAGGTAAGCGATTCCAAGTATCATCACACACGCGCTGCTTTTCATTCAGATAATAACTGACCTTACCCGCCGGAAATATCAATAACAGCCCACCATTAGCAAGATGCCTTCGACACTGTTTTAATGCCGCTAAGTTTTTCGGATCTCGATGATTTAGCGGGTTGATGAAGATAAAGTTACCCTTTAATTCAGCGAACATGCTAAGTGCCTTATTAGCTAACACTTTTACGTCCGGACGAACTTTGTTTAACAAGGTCGCTAACGCTACCCCTTCAATACACCCAAATGGGTGATTGCTCACTAAAATGACAGGACCATTTTCCGGGACTTTCTGTTTTAGCTGCTCATAACCTTCAACATCGACATTAAGATATCGCAGCAACTCCTCACCAAAAGCTTGTTTACCCAACCCCGGCAACGGGCTGTTGTCATAAAGAGACTGTAATTTATCTAGTCCCATCACTTTATCTGCAATACGAGACAACCCTTTCCATATAAATGATTGATTAGATTCAGGTAATAGTGTTGATAATTGAATTTTTGAACGTACTGCGGTTTTAGACATAAATAGAGTGGTTTCAATATGTTGCGAATCTATAGAAGGCGCGATACCCTCTTTTTATCTCCATTAAACAGTACATTTGTAAATATGGGAAATTTTTTTAAACGTTCTCAGGTCTATTCAGACATGAAAACAAAACAACATACATACGAAGCACTGGTTCGGGCGTACAGCAAAGATTTGTATCGCTATGGTTATTGGTTATGTCATGACCCGAGTGTAGCCGAAGACTTAGTGCAAGAAACATTTTTGAGAGCTTGGCGTTCGCTTGAGTCGTTAAAAGATCAAAATGCAGCTAAGTCTTGGTTAATCACCATTTTACGCCGCGAAAACGCTCGTCGGTTTGAACGTAAACAGTTCGATTTGGTAGATATAGAAGACCATCAGGTTGAAGATCACATTTCCATTGCCACAGAGCAAGAAATGGAGAACCACTTACTGCGCCGTCAGATAGCCAAACTCGATGCTGAATATCGTGAACCTTTATTATTACAAGTTATTGGCGGCTTCTCCGGCGAAGAAATTTCGAAAATACTGGAGTTAAATCGTAATACGGTAATGACTCGCCTATTCAGAGCACGTAACCAATTGAAAGAAGCATTAGAGAGTAGTATTGAACAAAGAGGTGCAGAAAATGGATGAATTAAGCTTTCGTCGTCGCATTTATGCCGATCCAAATGACAATGAACCTGACATTGTTACTGCATGCCATCAGGATAAACAAAAAGCCAAATTTAAAGCTGAGATGCTTGAATTTGACAAATTATTGACCGACTCGTTGGACGTCGAAGTCCCGGATAACCTGTCTGAACGAATATTGTTAGGCCAGTCTATTGACTTTCAACGTAAACAAAAGCGCAAACACAGGTTCCACTTAGCTATGGCCGCATCCGTCGCTTTTGCCATAGGTATTACGTTTCAAATGGTGGGAGTCAGTCCGCGCTACGATACGCTTGGTGATCATGCTCTAGCCCATTTAACGGCTGAGTTCGACCATATTCCAGCAGTTGCAACATACAGTCAGGAACAACTAAACGTAAAACTCGCCCACTTTGGCGGTGAAATGGTTGAACAATTGGCCCCTATTAAATTCGCTAACTTCTGTGATTTTGATGGCACCACCAGCTTACATATAGTGTTACAAGGTGAAAAAGACGATGTGACCGTCTTTATCGTGCCATCTGATAGTGGCCTTAAGTCTACGAAGCACTTTAGTGATATGAACTACAAGGGCGAAACCGTTAAGACTAAGATGGCTGACATGGTGATCATTACTGACAAAAACGACTCCGTCGAACAGTGGCGTTCTCAGTTACAAAAGTCAATTAAATGGCAAAAAGCGTAACGACATCATTACGATTCGGTCAATTATCCTGACCGAATCCTGCCACCCAAATTAGAAAATAATTTCTATATAAAAATAAAATTAGATAACATTTTCACGAAGCAGTAATTTTGGCGACACAGATGGACAATTTTGACCGACATATTCTTTCTCTTTTACAAAAAAATGGCGCATTATCATTGGCTGAAATTTCAGACCAAATAGGTTTAAGTCAGACTCCCTGTTGGCGACGTATTCAGCAGTTAGAACAGAGCGGTATTATCCGTAAAAGAGTCGCCCTATTGGACTCTGAAAAGTTGAATGTAGGTTTAACCGTCTTCGTTAACTTAAAAACAAATCAGCATAATGTTGAGTGGTTTGATTCCGTCAAAGACTTTGCTGAAAATGCCCCGGAAGTAACTGAGTTCTATCGTATGAGTGGTGAAACCGATTATCTTCTAAAAGTCTTGGTTCCCGATATGAAAGCCTATGACGCGTTTTATAAACGTTTAATTAGTCAGGCTGGATTTAGCGATGTAAGCTCAAGTTTCGCAATGGAACAAATGAAATATTCGACAGAAGTGCCTCTCAACTACTGTTAATTTTTAACCACATTTACATGGTTGAAAAATTACACCACAAAGAGCTACTTATAGACAAAAATTTTCTAATCAACCTCGATTTTCTAAAATATTGCAAAAAAACATTTCAGCACCGCTCTCTATAATTACTCCATAAACTAATACTTGTGGAGAGGGCAAATGTTAGAACAATACTTTTCCAAATTTCGCCAACATATTGTTGGTCAAAATCTAAAACATACGATTAATGGCACAAACCGAGACGTACTTTATGCGGACTGGACTGCAAGCGGTCGTCTTTATCAGCCGATTGAGACATTTTTGAACGAGCAACTAGGTCCATACGTCGCAAATACGCATACCGAAGCGAACCTCACAGGCTCTACAATGACCCATGCCTATCACGAGGCCCAGCATGTAATAAAGCGCCATGTGAATGCAAATGATAATGACGCTTTGATCTGTTCAGGTTCTGGCATGACAACTGTGGTTAACAAGTTACAGCGTATGTTAGGCCTAAGAGTACCTGAGCCATTTAACAAAGTGTGTGCATTGGAAGAAGCGCAACGCCCGGTCGTTTTCATTACTCACATGGAACACCACTCTAATCAAACCACGTGGAATGCGTGTGATGTTACAGTTGTCGTAATACGAAGAAATGACAATGGGCAACCTTGTCAGCAAGATTTGCAAGACCAGCTTGAGAAGTTCAAAGACCGCCCCCTGAAAATCGGTTCCTTCACAGCATGTAGCAATGTGACCGGTATTAAAACGGACTATCACGCACTAGCAAAAATAATGCATCAACATGACGGAATTTGTTTTGTGGATTTCGCCTGTTCCGCTCCATATGTTGATATCGATATGCACCCAAAAGATCCAGAAGAAAAGCTGGATGCGGTTTTCTTTTCACCGCACAAATTTTTGGGCGGTCCTGGAAGCAGTGGCGTTTTAGTATTTGATAAAACACTTTACGCCAACAAAGTACCAGACCAACCAGGCGGTGGAACCGTAACCTGGACCAACCCCTGGGGTGAACAAGGTTTTTATGATGACGTTGAAACCAGAGAAGACGGTGGTACACCTGGTTTCTTACAAACAATCAAAGTCGCACTGGCGGTTAAACTAAAAGAAGAAATGGGTGTTGAACGCATTCATGCGAGAGAATCTCAATTGACCCATATATTGATGACGGGTTTAAATTCAGTTTCTGGCGTAGAAATTTTAGAAAAAGAAATTACTGACCGACTTTGCATTGTTTCGTTTTACATTAGAGATCTACATTACAATTTGATTGTTAGACTGCTGAATGACAAATTTGGAATTCAAGCGCGGGGTGGCTGCAGTTGCGCTGGCACGTATGGCCACATTTTGTTAGATGTGGACAAAAATACATCTGAGTCCATCACTACTAAGATAGATCAAGGCGATCTTTCTGAGAAGCCTGGCTGGGTGAGGCTGTCTTTGCACCCAACTTCTACCGACGCAGAAGCTCAGTTTATCGTCGATGCCATGACACAAATAGTTGAGAATGCGGCCGAATGGCAAAAAGACTATGAATTTGATTTCATGAGCGGAGATTTCAAGGTTAAATCTGGTAATACTGAGTTTATAAAGCTAAGTGACTTCAATACGTTACCTGACCAACCAAAGACTGAACAATCACGCTCTTGGCTAAAGCGACTATTTGCATAAGAACAACTTTTAGCAAAGTGCAAACACCAAAAAAAAGGCAGCCAACTGGCTGCCTTCTTAATATGAAAAACGCGTTTAGCTAACGATTTCTAATAACTCAACGTCAAAAACAAGTGTTTGATATGGACCAATCGCGCCACCAGCACCTTGTTCGCCGTAAGCTAGTTCGTATGGAATCGCCAATCGCCATTTTGAGCCAACTGTCATCATTTGTAATGCTTCAGTCCAACCTTTAATAACGCCACCAACTGGGAATTCAGCAGGTTGACCACGATCATATGAACTGTCAAAAACAGTGCCGTCAATTAGTGTGCCGTGGTAGTGAGTTTTAACTGTGCTTGCCGCAGTCGGTTTTTCGCCAGTACCTTCAGTTAATACTTCGTACTGTAAGCCAGAATCAGTAACCGTTACACCATCGCGCTTTGCATTTTCTTCCAGGAATTTTTGGCCTTCTGCAGACGCCGCTTTTGCTTTTTCAGCTTGTGCAGCTTGCATGCGCTCGTTGATAACACCAAAAGCAGCACGTAAATCTTCAACATCTACCGCATACTCGTCACCGTTCAATGCGTCGATTACGCCTTGTGCTACTGCATTTGCGTCCAAACCTTCAAATGGGTTGCTCGCCACTTGATCACCGATTTGACGACCAATTCCATAACTTGCTTGTTGCTCAACAGTTGTAAACTGAGACATAGTACTTCTCTTTATATAACAAAAAAATAAAGCCGGGATATTAACACAGTCGATAATCATCGCCAGTATTAATCAGTAAATAAAAAGGCTTTAATCTTCCCCTTCCAGCAAGTTGTATAAAATCTTGCGCACGTTTTCAGGTTCAAATGGTTTGTCACACATGGCGTTCACACCGGACTGCTCAATATTCGATAAGTGTGTCTCATTAGCTTCAGAGCTTACCATCAAGACTGGTACGTGAGATTGGTCACTTTCGTTTCGAATAAATTCGGTCAGCTCCTTGCCATTAACTTCTGGCATATTGTAATCGGTAATAACCAAGTCATACGTGTTTTGTTTTATATGCTCAATTGCCTGAGAGCCATCTTCAACTTGAGTAATACGCTCAATGCCTAAACTGTTTAACACACGAGTTACAAACTTCCTTGCAAATCGACTATCATCCACCACTAATACACGTAGTGATTTCACGTCAAAATACGAGAGTTCTAGTTCTTCTGCCCCCAAAATGTCGATTGTGGCATTAATTGCTGTCCCCAAATGTTCTGGCGTAAAAGGTTTTGGCAATATCGCGACAACACCAGACTGTCGATAAGCTTCTAACTGCTCTTTGCGACATTCACTGGAAACCAGCATAAAAGGAATGTCCGCCGTGGCGTCGTCTTCCTTTAGTTTATTTACTAAATCGATTGCACTGCCATCTTCGAAGTGCATGGCGCAGGTTATTAAATCTGGATGATCAAAGGTTGCCTTTGCTAATGCGGTAGTCAAATCCGCAGCAAAATCGATGTTAGTGATCTCTTCATTTTGAAGCTGTTTCGCAATAATTTTTTGCTGAGTACGTGATGGTTCGACCATTAAAATAGACAGATCACTTGGAGATAATTGGTTCATAAATTCACTCTTTACTTACAACATTTAGGTGATTAACCACCGGCTAATTTACATTTGTAACCCATAGATTCAAGTATGGTTTTGACTTTCTCTCTATCATCACCTTGAACCTCAATAGTGTCACCTTTAACAGCACCGCCGGTACCACATTTCTTCTTAATTGTTTGCGCCGCTTTTTTAAACTCATCCTTTGGCAAGGCAATCCCTGTAATTATTATAACGCCTTTGCCCTTTCTTCCCTTAGTTTCTCGGCTTATTCGAACAAAACCATCATTATAGGACTCTCCTACTAAAGGATTCTCTTCCACTTCTTCAGTAACCTTTCCCGACTCGGTGGAGTAAACTAATTTACTAAGCTTGTCTTGCCAATCTGACATTTTATTCTCTAACTTAATACTGCTTATGCGGCTCAATTTAGCACAGGTTTTGCGGTGAGATAAAACAATTCGAACTAATTGATTGATAAAGACTGGATTTTTACAGAATCCCGGATTAGGCTTGATGCTAAACAGGATAAAAGTCTATACCTTTTATTAACACTATGTTTTTGACTTTTCAAATAAACATAGAGTTTTTTGTTCGTGTATTTGGCGCACAAAGTTACTAGGAGTAAATTTAAATGAGTTTAACCACGTCAACATCACCAGACGGCCAAACTTTTACTATTCAAATCAAAGGGAAATTTGACTTTAATCTCGTGCAAGCGTTTCGCAGTGCCTACACCGAGGTTAACGATAACTTAGCTATGGTTGTTGTTGATCTGCGTGAAACTGAGTATATGGACAGTTCGGCTCTGGGCATGTTATTAAACATGCAAAAAACCCTTAACGGGAAAGTCAACGCGATTAAGATTTCAAACTGCAGACCACAAATTAAAAAGATTTTGCAAATTTCAAGATTCGACAAAAAATTTGATATTGATTAGTACAGCTGGACCATAAGTTGAAAATTCTGGTTGTTGATGATCAAGAATTAAATCGTAATTTACTTCAACATATGTTGAAGTTTGAAGGCTTCGACGTTGTTTTGGCGGAAAATGGTCGTCAGGCAATTGATAAGTGTAAACAAGAGCAACCGGATCTGGTTTTACTGGACGTGGTAATGCCTGAAATGGACGGTTATGAAACCGCTCCATTGTTAAAAAAACTTTCTACCGAAGTATATCTTCCTATTATTTTCATTACGGCTTTGGGTGACCAAGACAGTCTCAGGCGCTGTTTAGAAGTTGGCGGTGATGATTTTCTTAACAAACCATTTGATAGGGTCATTTTACAAGCCAAAATAAAAGCTCATTCAAGAATTCGCGCTTTGAGCATGAAAACGTTCGAACAAAACAAAGAACTCGACTTTTATCGCCTGAAAACCGAACGTGAACATCAAATTGTCGAGCACATATTCAATAGAGCACTGGAAGGCAATTATCACATCCCCCATTTGTTGGATTACCACTTATCTCCAGCATCCATGTTCAATGGCGATATCATGTTGGTCGCATTAGGCCCAACTGGAAACCTATATGTGATGATGGGCGATTTCACGGGTCACGGGTTATCTTCTGCGGTAGGCACATTGCCCGTTTCAAGGACCTTCTACACCATGACGCAAAAGGGTCTCGCCGTTGGTGACATTGCCAAAGAGATTAACGATATTCTGTTAACTCTTCTGCCTGATGATATGTTTTGTGCTGCAACAATAGTGGAGCTGAGCAGCAAAGGACAAAGCCTGTCAGTTTGGGCCGGTGGTACCCCAGACATGTATATTGTTGATGATGAAATTGGCATTAAAACCCATATAAATTCACAACATATGGCTCTGGGTATTCTGGAGGAAGATGAATTTGATATTTCAACAGAAAACTATTCCGTCAACAGTAACGAGAGGTTGTTCATTGCTACCGACGGTGTAGTTGAATCGTTTGATACAGACAACCAGATGTTCGGATACGAGCGATTAACAGCCCTTTTAAACGATAAGTCTCAAAATTCCATCGAGCAGATCGTGAATGCCCTTACTGAATTTCGTGGCAATGCTGAACAGGATGATGATATCTCTATTTTGTCCCTGCGCTGTGGTGCGGTTAATTCAGATGTTGATAATTTTGACGATATTTATTCATCATTACCTCACCGAATGGCACTCGACCTCACAATTGAGCAAATCAAACATGCGGATCCGGTTGTAGAACTGATAGACATGTTAACTTTTCTTAAAGGCGCAGAGTTTCATCGTTCAACTTTGTTTTTATTGTTATCTGAGGCATATAACAATGCCGTAGATCACGGTCTGCTTAGATTGGATTCCAAAATCAAAGATCATGAAGATGGTTTTATTGAATATTATGTTCAGCGCGCTGAACGCCTAGAGCAATTGCAAGATGGTCTTATTCAAGTCAGTATTGAGTATGACCCAGCAACAACTTGCATCCACTTTATCGTGAGTGACAGTGGTTCTGGCTTCAACGTAAATCACATTGACGTCGATATTGAGTCTGATCACGAACATGGTCGCGGCAATGTGTTACTGAGGGAACTGGCTACATCCGTAAGTTACAACGAAACCGGTAATCAAATCAAAATTGTCTACAAACTGAACAACAACCCACTTTACCACGAATAACCTCTATCTACTTTCAGTAAGTCTCTCGCCAATAAGTATCTTGCGCTCAAAAACAAAATGAACTAGTTACTCTGAGCCTTTGCGCATTAACGCCCCCTCCTCCTCTTGAATTTGTATACCTATAGATTTGTTTCTGCAAGTAATCCTTTTTTGTCTGGTTTAAATTTTCAATTTTTGTTTGTTCCAAAAAACTAGTTTACATTCCATTTACTTTAACATAGCATTCCTTACGTTTAGACGGCTAAACATCCACTAATAGAATTTGCGGGGGTCACATGTCAAACCAAGCTTATTACAACGAATTATCTGACTGGGTTTCATCTCACAGCGCCACACCTAAATGGCAATATAGGGTCCCGCTTTTAGGTGAAGGTGGAAGCTGCTCCATTTTTAATGAACTGGATGACACACCATTTGACTTAACGGCTGAACTGCATGAACAAGAGAAGTCGCTTGTGCCAACGTTGCAGGCAGTCGTCGATTGGGTAAAACACAAGACACAAATTGATTGGTTTGGCATTTACCTGGGCAGAGTCAACAAAAGTGAAGACAGAGTTTTGACAAAATTGGCCTACTTTGGCAAACCGAGCCGTGCAGAGTTTCCTCTAAGTGAAGATTTCGCCCAAATTAGTAATAACAGTAAAGTTGGGTTGACAGGCGAGGAAAGAGTTATTAACGATGTGGAGTCTTATGTCGCGCAAGGCGGCGAATATTATACGTGTGACCCAAAAGTAAAAAGCGAGTTGTGTTGGCCTATCTTGACACCTCAAGTTGTAGATAAAAATCAACAAGCTACTTACAACGAATCAAAAATCCTTGGTATCATAGATGCAGAATGTTTTAAAACGAACTGTTTTGATGACCATACCCAAGCTATCTTTAAAGCAGTTTGTCAGTTGTTATCTCAGGTGTTAACAACTTCACCCCAAAAATCGTAACCCACATAAGGTTAAGTGAGACGTAAATGTTTGATCAATTACAACCCGTACCAACCGATCCTATCCTAGGTTTAATGGCCGAATTTAAAGCCGATACTAATCCTAAAAAAGTAGACTTAAGTGTTGGTGTCTACAAAGACGAACTTGGTGACACCCCTGTATTAGAAGCAGTAAAAAAAGCTGAAGCATTTCGCCTTGAAAATGAGCAATCAAAAGCTTATTTAGGTCTGGCAGGAAATCTGGATTTTAATGAAAAGATCACCAGCTTATTGTTTGGCGAACACCAAATCATTGAGTCAGGCCGAGTTAAAACTGCGCAGACTCCAGGCGGCACGGGCTCACTTCGTGTTGCAGCTGAATTCATTAAACGCGCAAATCCAAGTGCCACTATTTGGGTTACTAACCCTACATGGGCAAACCATTTTAGTATCTTCTCTGCAGCGGGTTTAGAGACTAAGGAGTTCCCATATTTCGATTTTGAAACCATGGGATTAAAATTTGAAGAAACCGTTGAGGCATTGCAACAAGTCCCTGCAGGTGACGTGGTCTTATTCCACGCATGTTGTCACAACCCAAGCGGGATGGACCTAAACCTTGAACAATGGCAAACCGTTGCAGATATCGCAAAACAACAAGGGTTCACTTTCCTAATTGATTCTGCTTATCAGGGTTTTGGTGCAGGCTTAGAGCAAGATGCTGCTGGTATTCGTTTGTTAGCTGACTCTGTTGAGCAAATGATCGTTTGTTCTTCATGTTCTAAAAACTTTGGTTTGTATCGTGAACGTACAGGTGCTATCAGCATCATCGGAAAAGACGCGACAAAAACAGAAATCGCTTTCTCAAATGCACTAAGTGTTATTCGAGCGATTTACTCTATGCCTCCGGCACATGGCGCTGACATCGTTTCTACTATCTTATCGAGCACTGAATTGACCGCTTTGTGGCATAAAGAATTGGATGAAAAGCGCACACGTATTAACGGTCTGCGTAGTTTCATCGCTGAAAAATTTGCCGAAAAAGGTGTCCCTGGTAATTTTGACTTCATTGCCAAGCAAAATGGCATGTTCTCATTCCTAGGAATAGACAAAGCAGCCATCGATACTTTGAAATCCGATTACAGCATTTATATTGTGGGCTCTAGCCGAGTGAATGTTGCCGGTGTAAATGAAGCAAATGTTGACTACCTAGCCGAGTCATTGGCTAAAGTACTTAAATAAGCTTTTTTAAGTAATAAAAAACCGCCTGTTGGCGGTTTTTTTATGCCTGCATAACGTTTCTATTAGCGCTTTTTCATAAAGACAAATACACCGCTAACAATTGCCAAAACGACGCAATACCAAACGTTAGTTATCACTTCGATTGGTGAAATACCAAAACTCGCTGCGGCTAATAACGCCTGTGCACCATATGGTACGAGCCCCTGTGCAATACATGAAAAAATGTCTAACAAACTGGCGCTGCGTTTAGGTGATATACCCGCATCTTTAGCAAGCTGCTTTGCCGTGTCGCCAGTGACGATTATCGAAACCGTATTATTGGCTACTGCCAGATTAGTCGTAAATGCCAGCGCGGCGATTGCCATCTGATTCGAAGTCGACAGTGCTTTTTCTTTACCAGATTGAATCAAACGCTCTATTTTAGCAACCAGAAAATTTAGGCCGCCTTGTTGTTTCATCAATTCACTAAGGCCACCGATTAACATGCTCAAAAGAAAGATCTCTTGCATACTACTAAAACCAGCGTAAACGTCTTTACCTAACTGACTTAGTTGATAATCTCCCACAAAAGCACCTGTAAAAGCGGAAAGTGTGAGGCCCAGCAATAACACAGCGAAGACGTTTACCCCTAGAATTGCCAGAACAATGATCAAAAAGTAAGGTAATGCCAGCAACCAATTTACATCGCTTGTGTTCGCCACTTGTGCTGGAGAATCAAAACCAATAACCGAATAAACAACTAAGCAGGTCAGTGCAGCGGGTAAAGCAAATTTAAGGTTCTCCTTGAACTTATCCTTCAGCTCAGCTCCCTGAGTTTTAGTGGCCGCTATTGTCGTATCTGATATAAAACTTAAGTTATCACCAAAAATTGCACCGCCTACAACCGCACCGGCAACTAAACCAGGATTTAACCCAGCAGATTCAACAACCCCCATAGCAATAGGTGCGACGGCACCTATGGTTCCCATAGATGTACCCATTGCTGTAGCAATCACAGCGGAAATAAGAAACAACCCAGCAATAACAAATGGCGCAGGTATAAAGTCCAGCCCTAACCCAACGACGGCATCAACTCCACCTGACGCCTTACCTACGGTTGAGAAGGCGCCAGCGAGCAAATAAATCAGACACATAGTGATAACTTTATTATTACCCATGCCTGAAATGAACGTGTGAATGCTAGGCTCAACACCCGCATTTTCAGGTACTGGAGCAGCGGCCAAATGTTCAGCCAACAGGGACTTGTTCCTTAATCTTTGATCAAGATAGACAGCTAACAAAATAGCGGGAATAATGGCGACAGGCGCAGGAAGTTGGTAAAAAGCGTAAGCTACGCCTTGCAAGTGCAAATAAATGCCAGTCCCTAAAAATAAGAGAATAAACAAACCAAGCGGGGCAAGCGCCCAGCCAGACTGCGGTGCATTGTCAATAGTATGCGAGATTGTTGTATCAGTCATAAGTATTCTTTGATAGGAAAAACAGCAACTAACTTAACACACCAAATTAAGGACGTATAGACGTCCAATTGTCATTTTTATTTTTTACTGTTTGCTAACTTAGTTGTTAGGGCCTCGTCAGTAGGCAAAGTCCAACCTTGAATATTGGATTCAATAACTTGCGACAATGCTTCAATATGTTCTGCATCATCATTTAAACAAGCAATGTACTCGAACCTATCGCCGCCAGCCTCTAGGAAATACTCACGATTTTCTTCCGCAATCTCTTCTAACGTTTCAAGGCAGTCTGCTGAAAAACCAGGGCACATAACCTGAACGGATTTAACACCTTGTGCTGGCAACGATTTCAAAGTCTCATCAAGGTAAGGCTTCACCCACTCTAACTTGCCAAATCGAGATTGAAAACACGTCATTATTTCGGATTCCCCTAGACCCAGTCTCTCTGCCAGCAATCGTGACGTTTTAAAACACTGACAAACATATGGATCACCCTTTTCCCAGAACATTTTTGGTATGCCATGGTAGGACAAGACTAATTTGTCTGCCCTGCCATGTTCAACCCAGTGTGACTTAACCTTATTAGCTAACGCATTAATATACTTATCAGTATCATGGTATTGGTTAACAAATCGTAACTCTGGAAACCAACGTCTTTGTTTGAATGAATTGGCGATATCATCAAATGTAGAGGCTGTTGTAGTAGCAGAGTATTGCGGATATAAGGGTAATACCACTAATTTACGCACGCCTATGGACATCAGAACATCGAGTTTATGATCGATACTTGGCTTGCCATATCGCATGGCATATTCCACGACAACCTCTTTAGCTTGCCATTGTTCAGATAGCGCATCACTGATTGCTTGAGTATTGACCGCCAATGGTGAGCCTTTCTCAGTCCAGATAGAGGCATAAGCCGCAGCCGATTTTTTGCTTCGAAAAGGTAAAATGATACCGTTCAATACAAACCACCACACAAATCGAGGAACTTCAACAACACGTGTATCTGACAAAAACTGCTTTAAATAAGGCTTAAGCGCTTTTGCAGTTGGGGCCTCGGGCGTACCCAAGTTTACCAATAAGACACCTATTTTTTGTTTTTGGCCGTGATCGAAGTTTTGTGAAGATTTGTAATTCATTTACCTACTCTAACAATTAAATTTTCGTCGATTTATTTCAGAATAATCAGCGGTTGCCGATAATAAAGCTATGTGAATTCCGGCACCAGTGATTTTTATGCCTGACAATAAGATTCTCTTTGATATACGACACTTTAATGCTCCTAGTTCATTCGTCACGTACATTATTTTATTTTGTTTATTTACCATAACTTCTGTTGCTGCCAATTCAACAGAACAAGACTTCCCCATTTCTCAAGCGCAACAACAAGCCAATGATCTGCAACACTTCATTAGAGATACCGAGATTAATATTCTTACCGCTGGAGAGCAGGAATTTATTACTTTAATCAAAGAGCAAACGACTGGATTTGCTAAAGGCATTGCATTCATCGTCCCTGAAATTAACCAGTCTATCCATCATCAAGCGGCTATTAGCACTTTGTATGGACAATTAAACGACTACGGCTGGACCAGCATGTTATTAACAATGCCAAGCGAAATGTCGCCAGTCTTTGGCGCACCAGAAGCAAAAGATAATCAAAGTGAGAATTCTGCGGATTCCACAGCAGCGCAAACAAAAACCGAACAAGCCCAAGATACAGATAACATCACTCAAACAGATGGTAGTGAGCCCCTATTGGATGACGGTGAAAACAAAGAGCAACTTGCCGACAATCCAAATCTCGACATTAAGTCATTCCACAGACCAGATTATTATTCACAGAAAAGCAGTGAAAAAATTGGACAGCTGATTGCGGAGAGAATGAATGCGGCATGGGATTTGGCGCGTCAATATCCGGGGTTCTATCTTGTCATTTGCCAGGGAAAAAGTTGTAACTGGTTGACTAATTTCTTTCTCCAAAATCAGGAAGTAAAACCAGATGCCATGGTGATGTTAAGTGCTCATATGCCTCAAAACAATTTAAATGAAATGTTTGCAGAACAGTTGAGCAAAACCGAATTTCCTGTTTTAGACATTTATCAGTCCAGCGACAACCCTTGGGTCATAACCAACGTGAAGTGGCGCAGGAAAATGGCTCGCAAAAACTACAAAACAGATTATCGTCAGCGACAATTGTTTAGCGGCATCGATTATCACGGTCAACAACGTCGAACCATAAAAGAGATTTATGGCTTTCTCACCGCTGTGGGAATGTAGTTGTATAACGAAAGGTTAGATGTTTCGAGCCTTTTTAACGATATCGTAAGCCGATTGTATATCCTGTGTTTTTTGTTTCGCCACCTCCATCATTTCAGGCGGCAATCCTTTTGCAACTAATTTGTCCGGATGATTTTGTGCCATAAGACGTTTGTACGCTCTTTTAATATCGCGACTACTGTCTCTATCACTAACGCCTAAAAGCGCGTAAGCATCCATCAATGAAGGTGAGTTCTGTTGTGAACTACCTTGCTCGCTGCGGCTTCGGCGGTCGTACTTCTGGTACTTCTCTTGTCGTTGCTGTTGATAAGCCTGAAAGCGCATTTCCGCTTCCCACATGGCAATGAGTTGTTTTAGGTGACGTTTGCTAAAACCGAGTTGTTTCGCAATTTTAAGCAATATGTCATATTCAGCTTGCTCTAGTATCGAATCACAGTAGGCTGTTTGAATAAGTATTTCTAAGAAAAACTGAGCAAGATCCTTTCTTTGACCAAAGTGTTGTTTAAACAAGTCGACCTTTTTCTTAAGCGGAAACCCTGGCAATTTACCTTCTCTAAATGCATCTTTGGCTTCTGCGACCTGAGCATCCGACAGACGCATTTGATCCATAAAGTCAGTGGCCGTTTGAATATGTTCATTCGTTACTCTACCGCTTGATTTTGCCACATGTCCCATTACAGAAAATGTTGTATAGAAGAATATGGACTGTTTGGAGTCGTTACTGCCCAACCAGGATTGAACATCTTGTCGATTAGCTATTCGTTGCAGGGCTTTGTCGAACAAATGCCCGATATAGAGTCCAGCAAGCGCTCCCAACACATGGCGTGTTAATAAAAATCCAAAAAATAGTCCGGCAATCTTTCCCGTCACAACTACCTACTTCTGTTCAATTAGCTAAAAAACATGCAAGTTTGCATTTAATATCGCTTAAATAAGCGGGGCGCGTAGTATAGCGCAAAAAAATCAGATAGAATTCTTCGTTTATCGATTAATTCATCTTCCGTTAAGTTTTTACCATAATGAATGGCATGACGGAAAATACACTTTGAGGTTAACTTGGGTCCAGTGAAACTAACTGCAAATAAAACTGCATCACGCTCATTCTTATCTCGATACATTTTATCTCCGCTTTGGTTTCCCATATTTGGAAGCTTTAGTGTTAATGCGGCAGACTCTCAACTTTGTTTTGCTCCTGAAAATCAAATGGAGGCCAAAACAAATCAAGTTAATATCCCAAAAAATCATGTATTGGTTGAAAGCGACCGGGCCGAACTAATTAGAAATCAACTCACTGAGTTTTCTGGTGACGTCATTATTCATCAGAGTGATCAAACTGTGCAAGCCAATCAAGCCACATATGATCACATCAAGAGTCAGTTCGAAGCTAAGGGAGATATTAAACTCAACTCTTCCGCTGCAAAAGTGTTTGGCGACTCCATTTTTATCGATGAGCAAAATCAAGACTTTACGCTGCTGAACGCCCAATACGAATTCCAATTTAACAGCGGAAGAGGCGCAGCGCGAGAATTCTCCATCGACAACAATCAGAAACTTAAGTTAAGAGAGGCGACGTTTACGACCTGCCCCTCTGGCGATCCTAGTTGGTTGTTCTCGTCCAATGACATATTTATCGACCAGGACAGTGGATGGGGTGAAGCCTGGAATACCGTATTCAAGATAAATGACATCCCGGTTATTTATGTTCCTTACATAACATTCCCAATCACAGATAAACGAAAATCCGGACTTTTGTTTCCTGAATTTGGCAGTTCTAGTCGCTACGGGGCATATTACTCTCAACCAGTTTACCTCGATATTGCCAGTAACTTGGACGCAACCATTACGCCTAAATACATGTCAGATAGAGGCTTGTTATGGCAAGGAAACCTGCGATATTTAACACACAATGCCTTTAACACGGTTCAAATGGAATATTTGAACGAGGATAAAGACGACAAAACATTGGGAGCAAGACACTTAGCCTATTGGCAGCATGAGTCAAATTGGGCGGATAACTGGAATGTTCAGTGGCAATGGACGGATCTAAGCGATGACAACTACATTAGTGAATTCACTTCCGATTATCATCATCAGGCAGACACACACTTAAACAACTTTTTGATTGCAAATTACTTTAGCGATTCATTTAATTTCAGCTTCTTGTCACAAAATATGCGAGAGCTTGGCCCTCATGTACAGTCCTATAAAGTACCTGTTCAAATGCAGTTAAACTGGAATATAAAGCAATATAACAACGGCTTTGGTATTAAACTGGATTCACAGTACAGTCATTTCAGCCACAGTGAGTTTGAAGTTGAAAATGTTGACAGACTGCATCTCGAGCCAAAATTGGAATATCAGTTTTACAGCCCAGCATTTCAGTTTGAGTCAACGGCGAGTTTTCCTACTACATTTTACAAAAAGAAACTCAGAAATGGACAACCTTCTGAGGACGTCGATCGCAGTATCTTCAAGTACAGAATGCTTACCGGCTTAAACTTCGAAAAAGCAACTCGTTATTTCGGACAAGATGTCAGACAAACGTTTGAACCCAAAGTTCTATACCTATTCGTTGAAGATAGTGACCAATCAGAGATAGGTCTGTATGACTCGCAGCGTTTAAAAGAAGATTACTTCGCCTTGTTTCGCGATAACACATATTCCAGTATCGACCGGTTAGAAGCTCTAAATCAGGCGACGATCGGCTTTTCCTCAAGTATTTTTGACAGTAGTAACCAAGAGTTACTGCGTGTAGGTATTGGTCAAGTTCACAAATTTGATGACGAAGAGACAAGCAAGGGAACTAATACCGAGTCTACTAACTCTAAGCCAGCGCTTGCCGTTGAGTTTTTCGGACGCCTTTCGGAAAACTGGCAAATGGACGGTGGCTTTTTGTACAACCGTGACACCGAAGAGGTGGACACAGGTTTTGTCGCGCTAGACTATTACCTAGCCAAAGATAAAAACGTACAAATTAACCATAGATACGCTAGGGATATTGCAGGCATAAAAATAAACCAAATAGGTCTATTTACAAGCTACACCATCAACCCAAAGTGGTCCATAGCGGCAAGTTATCATTATGACTCAGAGCGCGACGTAAACTTGGATGGCATGGTGGGAATGGAATATCGTTCGTGCTGCTGGAGCGTTCAATTTTCTTTGCAAAGGCAAGTAAGACTGGACTTAAATAGCACTGAACAACTGGATACAACCGACGTTGATTACGAAAATCGAGTTGGCATTAAATTTAGAATTAATGGATTGGGTGGCGACTTAGGTTCATCGGTAACGAAAATGTTCTCGGACAGTATTTTTGCTTATCGTCGGCCTTACCTGATCACCAAATAACAGATGAGAAGAAACATGATAAAAGAATCGATATTAGGCGTAAGTTTGTTGCTAAGCCTGATGACAAGTTCCGCCCTAATTGCGGCTCCTAAGAAAATCGATCAAGTAACCGTAATCGTTAATGACAGTGTCATTCTCGAGGGTGAAATAAATAACATTATTAAAGAGGTTAAAGCTGCGGCATTAACTAACAACCAAAGCTTGCCTTCTGATCGCGCGTTGCGAGCACAAGCCATTGACCGATTAACGCTAAATAGCATTCAATTGCAAATGGCCAAAAAAATGGGCATTCAAATCAGCGATGCTCATTTAGATTCAACTTTACAAGGTGTTGCTAATAGTCAAAATATGACTGTGGAGCAGTTACGACAATCTGTAATAAATGATGGTAAAAACTACGAACGTTATCGTGAAAAGCTGCGTGAAGAAATCGCCATAAATGAAGTAAGACGCGCTAACGTAAATCGTCGTGTGAATGTATCAACCCAAGAAATTAATACATTAGTCAACCTCATCGACAAACAAACCAGCAAAGAAGAATACCAAATCGGACATATCTTGATCTCGGTTGATGGCAAAGCTACTCAATCTGAAGTCGATGCAAGAAGTGAAGTGGCAGAAAAAGTGATTGGCCTTTTGAACGACGGGGGAGACTTTAAAAAAATTGCTATTGCCTCGTCAAGTGGCGCTAAAGCGCTGGAAGGTGGAGACTGGGGATATATGAGCATTAATGAAATGCCATCTCTATTTTCGGGTAATATAAAAGGCAAGAAGTCAGGTGACTTAATTGGTCCGCTGCGTTCAGGTGCAGGCTTCCACATCGTAAAAATCCTAGATGTACGTGGACGAGAAACAGTCGAAGTTAAAGAGGTCCTGTCACGCCATATCTTGATCAAACCATCAATAATTCTAAGCGAAGAAAAAGCGCAGTCCATGTTGGAAGGATTCTTGAAAGATGTAAAAGAAGGTAAGGCCGATTTTGCAGAATTAGCAAAAGAACACTCTGAAGATCCAGGTACAGCACTGAAAGGCGGAGAGCTTGGATGGTCAGATCCAACTCGTTATGCTAAAAAATTTACTGAACAGTTAGCTATGTTAAAGCCAGGCGAGTTCAGTGCTCCATTCCGCAGCCAATTTGGTTGGCACGTTGTCCAATTGATGGAAGAAAGAACTGCGGATACAACTGAACAAAACAAAATGGATAGAGCCTATCAAATTCTTTACAAGCGAAAGTTTGCCGAAGAAATCGAGAACTGGCTTCGCGAGATCCGTGAACAAGCTTACATAGAAGTCGTTGCAGAGTAATTTAATGATAAACCGAATCGCGATCACACCGGGTGAACCATCAGGCGTTGGACCTGAATTAACTGTGCAAATCGCTCAACAAGATTGGGATGCACAACTTATCGCTATCGCAGACAAAGAACTCTTAGCGCAACGGGCAGCGCTATTAGGCCTGCCGCTCGTATTGCACGACTTTGACCCTGAAGCGGAACCTTCAGTCCACAAAGCCGGTGAGTTATATGTTCAACATGAAGGTTTAGAAGCCCCATCCGTACCGGGCGAACTCAATGAAAAAAACGGCCACTACGTAGTGGAAACGTTAACAAAAGCTAGCCAAGGCAATATGGATGGCGTGTTTGATGCGGTAGTGACAGGCCCCGTGCACAAGGGGATCATTAATCAGGCAGGCGTACCATTTAGCGGTCATACTGAATTTTTTGCAAATCATTCAAATACTTCCGATGTAGTGATGTTACTCGCAACCGAAGGTTTGCGTGTTGCACTCGTCACGACACATATTCCATTGGCATACGTATCCATGGCAATTACCCCAGAACGCCTGGCTAAAGTTACCAGCATTTTGCACGATGAACTAAAAACCAAATTTGGTATCAAGCGCCCTAAAATTCTTGTCTGTGGTTTGAATCCTCATGCTGGAGAAGGTGGTCATCTAGGCCGTGAAGAAATTGACGTTATGGAACCGACTCTTGAGCAATTGAGAGCGCAGGGAATGGACTTAACGGGTCCGTTACCTGCAGACACGTTATTCCAGCCAAAATTTCTGGAGCAAACTGACGCGGTCTTAGCCATGTACCATGACCAAGGTTTGCCAGTACTTAAATATAAAGGCTTTGGAAATGCGGTTAACATCACTCTGGGGTTACCGTATATCAGAACGTCTGTCGATCATGGTACAGCACTGGATTTAGCCGGTACCGGCAAAGCCGATAGCGGTAGCATGGAAGTGGCAATCTCTCATGCTATCAAAATGGCACATGAACAAAGGGCACAGAATTAATTAATGAATAAACGCAATTCGAAGAAACACTTTGATCCTGCCAAAGGCATTCATCAAGGTCACAAAGCACGTAAACGATTTGGTCAGAACTTCCTAACGGACGAAGACATCATAGAACGAATTGTAAGGGCCATTGCACCAAAAGAAGGTGACAACATAGTGGAAATTGGTCCTGGTTTAGGTGCCATTACCGAGCCAGTAGCTGAGTTAACGGACAAACTCAACGTTGTTGAGTTAGATAAAGATTTGGCAGATAGATTGCAAACCCACCCTTTCATAGGTAAGAAACTCAATATTTACCAAGCTGATGCATTGCAATTTGATTTTTCACAAGTGGTACGAGAAGACAAACCCTTGAAGGTGTTTGGCAACTTACCATATAACATTTCTACTCCTTTGTTATTTCATTTATATGAGTTTTTAGATCATATAGAAAACATGCACTTCATGTTACAAAAAGAAGTAGTTAATCGTATGTGTGCCGCCCCTAATACGAAAGCTTTTGGTCGGCTAAGTGTAATGACACAGTATTATTGCCGTACAGTACCAGTAACCGATGTTCCACCTTCGTCATTTGTTCCACCACCGAAAGTAGACTCAGCGGTCATTCGTTTAATTCCAAAGCCAAACGAAGAACGCAATCAAGTTAGCCCCAAAATTCTAAATCAAGTTTGTTTGGAAGCTTTTAACCAAAGAAGAAAAACGCTACGCAATAGCTTGCAAAACATCATCAATGCAGAGCAATTGCAGGACCTAGGCATTGATCCAAGCCTAAGAGCAGAGAACCTGACTTTGGCTCAGTTTATCTCTGTTGCTAAATGGTTAGAACAAAATAAACAAAGCGGTAATTAATGAACATAGACATCAAGATTGAGACGAGAAATATTCCTGAGCAAACAGATGCAAATGAATTCAGGTATGTATTTGCATACACGATAACCATTATTAACAAAGGTGAACAAGACGTACAATTGTTCAATCGTTATTGGTTAATCACAGATGCTAATGGAAAAAAAGTCGAAGTCAAAGGCGCTGGCGTCGTCGGTGAACAACCAGTCATCACTTCCGGACAAGCCTACACTTACACCAGTGGTTGTGTCTTAGAGACTGAAGTGGGAACAATGGAAGGATATTATCAAATGGCAGAAAAAGATAAGGAAATGGAAGACATTCCAATTCCAGTTTTCCGCCTTGCCGTCCCTAACGTTGTTCACTAGGGTTCTGCCGTGGCAGATTATTTTGTTGGCGATGTGCAAGGTTGCCTGAATGGGCTAAAGCAATTATTAGCCGAAGTATCATTCAATTTTTCCAAGGACACCTTGTGGTTAACAGGCGATCTCATCGCTAGAGGCCCTGATTCTCTTGGAACCATGGAATTTCTCTACCGTCATCAGGACAGTGTCAAGACAGTGCTAGGCAATCACGACCTACACTTTTTAGCCGTGGCCAATGGAATAAAACGCGTTAATCCCAAGGACAAACTGCAACCTTTATTAGACAGTCCGGAACTATCGAAATACCTGGACTGGATACGTCAGCAACCGCTATTAAGACGACTCCCTGAAAAAGCAGGTTATATATCCCACGCCGGGCTGCCACCAGACTGGAAACCCAAACTTGCCAAATTCTGGGCAAAAGAAGTGCAACAACAGTTAACGGCGAACAATTATGAGAAGTTTTTGCCATTGATGTATGGCAATAAACCGGATCAATGGCATAAAGAGTTATCAACAGAAGATAAGCTCAAGTACACTATCAGTGCCTTCACACGCATGCGCTACTGTGATGTTACTGGTAGACTGGATTTTGATAATAAATGTGCGCCAGACAAGCTAAATGCCCATTTAGACTTACGTCCCTGGTTCGAGTTTGCTCCCGAACGATTTGATAAACACCTTTGGATCTTTGGTCACTGGGCTTCTTTGATGGGCCAAACTACATCGAATCGTATCATTGCTCTGGACACGGGTTATGTATGGGGTAATCAGATGACAATGTTACATTGGCAATCAAAAGAAAAAATAATAATCGACGCATAAGTTTGATTTATGGCAAAACAATCTATCAATGTTAAAATACTGATTATGTAAACTAAAATTTGACATGTTAGTATTAAAAAAAAGTACTAATAATACTAACTTGCCTGCCGATACATTAGCGTCGATTAAAGATTAGTTCCGCTGTTTTAACTAGGAGACTGTATGAAATTAACTGTTGCAATGAGAGTCATAGGTGGATTTGCAATAACTTCCTTGTTGCTTTTCTTTCTCGGTATCATGTCCAACAGCGTGTTATCCACAATCTCCGAGTCAACAAAAAGCGTGAACAATATATCAGTTCCTGCAATGGAAACAAGTGCAAAATTGCAACAGCAGTTTTTATTGTTAAGCAAAACGACACTATTGGATTATTACGCCAAAAACTACGAAGAAATTGACTCTACTGTCGCGACGTTTGATCAACAAGCCCAAGCCTTCTCATCCGATTTAAAACAACTTAAATCGATTGTTGCGACAACCTCTGAACTTGCGAATAGAATCCCTGCTGTTGAACAGGCTTATGATGATTTCAGATCATCGGCATCTCAAATGTTTGATTCAAAAAAACAGACTCTTGAACTCGCAGATAAGGTCGCCTCTAACTTAGAAGAAACGGAATTCGCAGCCGACGACGCAGCAACATACCTTCTGGATTTCATTGACATGAATGACCTATCAGAAAGTTCCGAATTGGCAAAAACCGCGTCTAAATTGGACGGCAATATGGGCAGCGTGATCAGTGCTATCACAGATATCGCAGAAGAAACTCAGCGACTCAATGTCGAAACCATTATCAAGGAATTGACCTTTACCGAAAACAAAATCAAAGAATCTTTAGCGACACTACAAGCTCAAACGGGTGGCCGAAGTTATGATGGTTATGATGATGTGGAATCGCAACTAGAAATGGTATTGGAACTATTGTCGTCATCTAATTCTGTGCAAAAAGCAAAAACTGACTGGTTAAACCAAATCGATGAAACAGATCGATTATTGAGCCAGACAAATGACAAGATTGACCAAGGCCTAAGCAGTTTAACAACACTTGTGGGTAGTGTGAAATCTCGCTTAGAAGTCACAACAGATGAAGTAACGGAAAGCGTTGAAGACGGACAGTCGCAGAATATTATTCTTATCGTAGTTTCTCTTGGTCTTTCAGTATTTATAGCAATTAACACCGTTTTAAAAGTGACTCGACCACTGAAAGAAGTAAACAGCGTATTGAATATTGTTGCGACGGGTGACCTAACCAATAAACTGACATACTCTGAACAAGATGAGTTTGGTGAACTGGCCAATAACTGTAATAAGCTAATCGACAGCTTAAGAGAGTTAATTAACGGTATTGTAAATCGCTCAAATCAACTTGCCACTGCTTCTGAGCAGACTTCTATGGTCGTGAAAGAGTCTACCGTAGCTATCAACGATCAACGCTCTCAGGTTGAACAAGCAGCCACAGCAACAACAGAAATGAGCAGCACTTCTTCTGCAGTAACGGAACGCGCAAACGAAGCACTTTCAGACATTAAACATGCGGATGAAGAAGCGGAGCGTGTTAAACAGATTTCAGATACGAATAAACAAACGATTATCAGTTTAGCGGGAGAGATAGAGCAGGCAGCTGGCGTTATTGATGAAGTAAATCACCATAGTGCAGCAATCGGTGGAATACTAGACGTGATAAGAGGCATTGCCGAGCAAACAAACTTACTCGCGCTTAATGCGGCGATTGAGGCAGCGCGTGCAGGTGAGCAAGGTCGAGGTTTTGCGGTGGTTGCAGACGAAGTCCGTTCCTTAGCGAGCAAGACTCAAGAGTCCACGCAGGAGATTCAGAATATGATTGAACAGCTGCAACGCGGCTCAAAATCGGCAGTATCTGTTATGAATAACAGTAAAACTCAAGCTGAACTTTGTGTTGAACAAACTGAACAAGCTGCTATTGCATTAAACGGCATTACTGACTCAGTTCATCAAGCCAATGACATGAGTGAGCAAATCGTAACCGCAGCGAATGAGCAATATCAGGTAAGTTCTGAAATTAGCGAACGGTTGGAGTCCATTGTTGCAATTGCGGAGCAAACCGCTGCTGGCGCTTCACAAACTGACCAATCTTCGCAAGAAGTAGCCAAACTGGCAGAAGAGTTGAGACAATCGGTAGATCAATTCCGACTGTAAAATTTCCTTAAAAAAGTAAACGCCAGCATGCTGGCGTTTTTTATGTCTTATTTAATTTCTAGTAAATCAGAGTAGTTTTTTTAAATCCGCTTCAATTTTTTCTGGCTTAGTTGTTGACCCATAGCGGTTTACCACCTGCCCCGCTCTATTAATCAAAAACTTGGTAAAGTTCCACTTTATCTTTTGAGTGCCCAAAAAGCCTGACTTACTCTTTTTCAAGAACTCATAGATAGGGTGAGTGTTTGCCCCATTTACTTCAATTTTTTCAAACATCTGAAAATCAACGCCATAATTGAGCTGGCAAAACTCCTGAATTTCTTCACTGTTGCCTTTTTCCTGTTCTCCAAATTGGTTACATGGAAAACCCAGGATCACTAATCCATCTTCTTTATATTTTTCATGTAATTTCTGAAGCCCTTCGTATTGATAGGTGAATCCGCATTTACTTGCTGTATTCACGACTAAAACAACTTTCCCTTCAAATTCAGTCATCGATAAGGGCTGGCCTTGTAACGTTACAGCCGATAATTGATAGAAGTCACTCATAAGATCCTCTCCGTTTTTATTAACGATAACACATTGAAATAGAAATAAACCCAACTCTAAATGATTCACCATGACTGACTTGTCATCGCTGGCTCAGGCAAGAAAACCATAAAAAAATGTTAATCGTGCGATTCGTACTGAATATGTGAAGTTCGTACTGTTTCACTACTTACAATGCCCATATGCATATAACTTAAGGTAATACCAATTCGGGTAAGTAATTGGTCATTCAGCGAGATGTAAAAGCTTTTCAGGCAAGGCATTGATTGTAGAGAATGGTCATTCCCTTTTCAAAATCAATAAGGACAATATGCTCCTGCATTGT